>Ga0315282_10000175_pt1 | contig 130062 bp, 146 predicted proteins | sample YL17G07_20_MG_FD_203693 | JGI IMG/M metagenome (GOLD analysis project Ga0315282, IMG submission 203693) | Sediment microbial communities from Yellowstone Lake, YNP, Wyoming, USA - YL17G07_20 | ecosystem: Environmental > Aquatic > Freshwater > Lake > Sediment | place: USA: Wyoming | collected... | reverse complement strand
GTGGGCTCACCCGGATTCGAACCGGGGAACTTCGCCGTTCCGACCCCGAACGGGGGATGTCAGGGCGACGTCATAACCACTAGACCATGAGCCCAGCTGGATTTGCAGGATATGTGTTAGTTCTCTATATGTTTTTCGCTGGAACACGTTGGCAAACTGAATGCATTTCTGACGTTGCTAGCATTCATCGTTCTTGCCAGTCTTTAGCCTGTTTCGTCGTTTTCTTTCATTTCGCGAGGCCTATGCGATAAATCAATCGGGAAACCTCTTTATTCCGGGACTTCTTTCGCGGCATCATGGTAAAGCAAGTCCACGCGGCCCACATCCTCGTGAAAGAGGAGGCAAAAGCGAAAGAGTTGCTCGTGAAGGCGAAGGGGGGCGAGAGTTTCTCCGAGCTCGCCAAGAAATTCTCGACATGTCCCTCAGGAAAGAAGGGCGGAGACCTTGGATGGTTCGGCCGGGGCCAGATGGTCCGTGAGTTCGAGAACGCGGCCTTCGACGGGGAGAAGGGCAACATCATAGGTCCGGTCAAGACGCAGTTCGGATGGCATCTGATAAAGGTGCTCGAGAAAAGGTGAAGGACCCTTCGATTATTGTCTAACGTGCAGCCCGCAACCTATTAATCCTGGTTGGATATTTAGCCGATTAGGATACAGATGCCAGAGATACTTCTGTTCACGAAGCCCGGCTGTCAGAAATGCGACTACGTCAAGAAAAAGATGCCGAAGGATATAGGCGTTCAGATCGTCGATATGTCTTCCGCTGAGGGGCTTGCCGAGGCGGCGTACTTCGAGATTCTGAACCGGAACGCTCCGATTCTAGCTGTTGACGAGCAGGTGTTCGAGGGCGCGATCCCCATCCTTGAGAAGCTACGGACCCTCCAGCAGGGCAATGGCGAAAGTTGATTATTCTTTGAACCTTTCTTGAGGCGGAATGATAGCTCTCGGGATAGAGGGTACCGCCCACACCGTCGGAGTGGGGATAGTCGATGACTCGGCTGACATCTTGGCGAACGAGGTCGAGATGTACAAGCCTGAGAAGGGCGGGATCCATCCGAGGGAAGCGGCGAACCATCACGCGGAGAAAGTGGCCCCCCTCATCGAGAAGGCGCTGAAGACCGCCGGGGTCGGGGTCCGGGACCTTGACCTAGTCTGCTTCTCCCAGGGACCAGGTCTCGGCCCCTGCCTGAGGACCGCCGCGACGGCCGCGAGGGCCCTTTCATTGTCGCTTGACGTTCCGATCATCGGCGTCAACCACTGCATCGCCCACCTCGAGATCGGAGTGGCGAAGACTCCCGCCAGGGACCCGGTCCTTCTCTACGCATCCGGCGGCAACACGCAGGTCATCGCCTTCGCCAACGGGCGCTACAGGATATTCGGTGAGACGCTGGACATCGGCGTCGGGAACATGCTCGACAAGCTCGGAAGGGAGATCGGCCTCGGATACTACGCAGGGCCGAAGATCGAGAAGCTGGCCCTCGAAGGCAAGAAGCTCCTCGAGCTCCCTTACTCGGTCAAGGGAATGGACATGGCATTCTCCGGCATCATGACCGCCGCATTGTACCTCAAGTCGAAGGGCGAGAGCCTCGAGGACATCTGTTTCTCCGTGCAGGAGACATGCTTCGCGATGCTCACGGAAGTGACGGAGAGGGCCATGGCCCACGTCGAGAAGAACGAGGTGCTGCTCGGCGGGGGCGTTGTTCAGAACAAGCGGCTCCGAGGGATGGTCGAGAAGATGGCGGAGGAGAGAGGGGCCGCTATGTACGTGCCAGAAGCGAAGCTGTGCATCGACAACGGCGCCATGATCGCCTGGACCGGCGTTGTCATGTACAAGTCCGGCATCAGGATGACAATAGGTGACACGCAGATACGACAAAGGTTCAGGACCGACGACGTCGAGGTCACTTGGCGGAGCTAAGCAGCTGACTTCTTCGCTTTCTGCGCGCCTGACAGCTCGTTCAACTTCTTGAGGAACTCTTCTTCCTTCCCCTTTGCGATCGTCGCCCCGCTAGCGATCGCGTGCCCGCCCCCGACTCCCCCGACGGAAGTCGCGGCTTCCCTCAGGCTGGTGGAGAGATCGACACCTTTCGCAAGTATGTCGAACGTCGCCCTTGACGACACCCTCGTGCTCTCCCCTACGACCGAAAGCGCGATCGTCGGCTTGTCCTTGTCCCCTAGGTACTGCATGGTCAGCCCGCACACCATCCCTGACAGACTGGGATTGTCGCTGTAGAAGTACTGTATGTGGTCCATCTTCGACAGGCCCCTGCCCTCGATCTTCTGGAGCGAGACGAGGACGCTCTTCTTGTATTCCTTCCGGAGCCTCGCCGCCTCTTCCATCGACTTCTGGTCCCTCAAAGCATAACCCAGTCCGATACCCTCGTGGTCCGTCCTTCCGCACGCGTTGAACAGCGATGCGAGGTCCGATGCCGAGACCTTCCATTCTGAGAAGTAGTATCTGTCGGTCGAGAGCTCCTCAAGCGTGCTGAGCGAGCAACCCTGCCTCAGAAGCATTAGGGCGAGGATCGAGGTGAGCTTCCTCTTAGCGTTCTCGTTCAGGTCCTCAAGGCTCGCATTCTCCGGAACGCCCACGTCCGTGAGGAGGTCCTTCGCTCCCTTCTCGTTGCCGCTCACGCCGCTGATGTAGGGATCGATGGACGACGAGAGCATGTACTTCAGGGGTCCCGGCGGAAGCAGGGAGCCTTGCTGGACCTCGACGATGTTCCTCTTGATTCCTTCCTGGAGCAGGTACGCGTTCACGCCGCTCAAGCCCCGGATGTGCTGCCTGTCCCCGACGATGCCCCCGAAGGCTATCGGGAGGAGGGCCCAGTTGGCCTCGCTCATTCTTGCGGCAAGAAGCATGCTGACCGCACTTGCTGAGCAGCCCGTCATGCCGTCGATCCCCGACAAGTGAGGGTTGACGTAGATGACCTTCTCCGAATCGCCCTGCAGCGAATGGTGGTCCAGGACTAAGACCTTGGAATCGATGGCTTCCAGTTCCTTCAGGTAGCTGCTCCCCATGTCTGCCATGACAAGGCACTCGCACTTGTCCGCCGCCATCGATCTTATGACCTTCTCGTCGAGGCTCTTGACCAGGGTAGCTTGGAACTTCTTCCTCTTCTGCAGCAGAGCGCTGCATATGACGCCAGCTGACGATATGCCGTCGGCGTCGTAGTGCGATATGACCCTTATCTCCGAATGCCTGTCGATCTCAGCTGCCGCGCTGGAAATGCGGGAAAGAAGCTCTCTCGGGAGTTCTACAGCTCCCTCCATTTCCCTCACTCTATCTGCAGTTCTGCGGTCGACAGAGAGTAGGTCCAGGTAGCCGGGAGAATGCCCACTCTCTTGTAGTACTTCACGAGGCGCCTGATCCTCGACTCAATCAGTTGCAGGCTCCTCTTCGTGGCGTTGTCCTTGGGGTTCTCCACCATATGAGTGTCGACGTTCAGCGCCTTCCTCATGAGCGCTGTGAGATCGTCGGGGATGTCCGGCGTCAGGTCGTTCTCCTTCATTATCTCCATGACGCTCTTTCCCGTGGCGAGCCTCACGTTCGGAACGGCGTGCTCGTCTCTGAGAACAAGTCCTATCTTTGCCGCCGGGAACCCGTCCTTTGCTAGCTTCATGACGAGCTTCTCGACCTCATCCTTGCTTTGAGCGACCCATGCGGGATTCTCGCTGATCAAGGGTCTTTTCGACCCGGATTTTCCCTTCCGTCTGGCATGTATGCGTGCCATCGTTATCCTCCGTTTCAAAGTTCATTATTCGGCGCCGAAGCGGGAGCCAATTCTCCTACTACTATATAAGGGTTGAGAGATCCTAGATCCTCTTCGCTTCGACTGCTCTGTCCTTCGCCCAGCAGAGCACTTCCGCGTACTCGTAGCCCGGGAACGCAAGGTCCGACGGCAGGGAATCGAAGAGCTTCCATTCCATCTCCCCCTCTCCAATCTTCTTGCCCATCCTGCCGGTGCAGACCGTTCCTCCAGGCACCTCTTCCTTCGAGAGAAGGATGAACTCATGCCCCACATCTTCCCTGAACTCCCTGGAGACGGCCTCATCCTCTGTCTCGTCGGCCTTCACCTTACCTCCAGGCATCTCCCATCCCCCGCGCTTCTCGTTGCGGACCATCACGAACTTGTCACCAACAAAAGCCACCGCGTAGACGAATCTCATTTACGCTCCACCGCGATCATCGCGTGATCCTTCTCAAAAGGCTCCAGCGGGACCATATCCACGACCTTGAAGCCCTGCATTTTGAGACTCGACTCCGCTTCCCTGAAGACCTTCTCTGGGGACTTGGTGACGTCCTCCGACCTTGCCTTGATCGCGATCATCCCGTTGTCCGCGCCGAATGTGGCCATGTTTTTGACGAAGATTGAGGTTTGGTTCTTCTGGGCCACATCTTGGTAGACGATCCTCACGTTCTCGACCATGAATTTGTAATCCTCGGGTTTCGTCGCATCTGCGAGGATCGGGATCATGTTCTTCCTCTTCTCGCAGAGCGCTACCAGATCCCTGAACGACCTGGGTGATATCTCGACGCAGTATACCGCCCCATTCGTCACGATATCGGATACGTGGCTGGCCGTCGTCCCGCTTGCGGCCCCGAGGTAAAGGACCCTTGTGTCCTCCGAGAAAGGGAAGAATTTGCCTCCCAGCTTGAGATAGGCCGCGAGCTTGCTCCTACCTGGCATCCACTCCCTGTATTCCGCTTCTCTGTGGGAGTAGAGCCTCTCCCCGTAGACCCTCGAGGTCGGCACCATGTTCCTCGTGAACAGTCGGTCGGAGTCGGTGAACACGCCCTTGAACTTCGTCTCGATGATCCTGATCTCGGAGCCCATTCATCCGAGAGAGCGTATCGTCGAACTTAAATTCTGCTATATCCTCCATTACCTCCGTGGCCGAGGAGGACCAGGGCAAGAAGATCGAGGAGCTCTCGAAGAGGATAAGCGACCTCGAGGGCTCGCTCCGGGACGTGACCAGGCCCTATTCGGAGCTGGTCGGCCAGCTGGCGCAGTTCCAGGACATAGTGCAGAAGTACTTCCGGCTCCTCGACCTCTACCAGAAACACGGCGCGATCTCGATCGATGTCATCCTTCCGGAGGTGAAGGACCCCATCTCGAAGGAGATCATGAGAGTGCTCATGGACAAGTCAGGGATGAATATCTCCCAGATAACGGAGGAATTGAGAAACAGGAAAGGAAGCGCCTCGAGGAGGATTGTCAGCGCAAGGCTCGATGGCCTGGTCGAGAAGGGCCTTCTGGTCGAAGAGACGAGCAAGAAGTCGAAGTCGTACAGGATCTCCGAGGCGGTGGTCAAGAAGTGGTCACAAGTGCTCGGATTATCGAAGTAGAGTGAACAACAATGTTCCTTCCGGCGTGAAACATAAGGAGGAATGAGGACGAATGAAGAAGGATGTGGCGGGGCTGTTCCCCTTGACTAACGGTGGAAGGAACGACACGGAGAAGAAGAGAGAAGCGGCGAGAGCGAATCTGTACATAATAGGAATGATAAGGTAGGGAGGTACGAAAGATGCCAAGCGATGATATCAAGGATGTCGAGCAATTGAGAGAACTGTTCAAGGTGCTTTCGGACAGCGTGCCGCAGCTCCTTGAGAGCATTACGAAGGTCCTCTACGAGGCGAAGAGCGGAGAGGAGTTCGGGAAGGCGGTCGCCGGGTTCTACCAGGCGATGATGTCCGCGGGCATGAGCAAAGAGCAGGCCTTCGCGCTGACGAGGGAGTACATGTCGAACCTCAGCATCGGAGGTCTCCTGAAAGGAATCACCGGCGGATCCACCGGAGGCCGCGGCGAAGAAGACGACATCGGGAAGAAGATAAACGAGAAGATCCGGAAAGAGATGGAAAAGGAATTCGATGAGAAATGAGCGTCAGGCTGGCGTGAGAGGCGCGGGAGCGGTGATGTTGGTCGTCGCCGCCAGTGCCCCCTCTCTCGCCCTCCGACTCTTCTTCCCGTATCTCAGGGCGAAGAGGAGAGCGAAGGCTGCCGGCAAGAAGTTCTTCAAGGCGATGGTTGCCGGGGGGATCCCGAGGACCGAGGCGAGGTCGCTCGCAGATGTCTATTCCTCATCGATCAGCCTTCGGCAAATGATGAAGGATTACGGTATCGCCGGAATGACCGGCAGACTGGTGAAACGATCCTGATTCCTTCGAGATCCACCTCGTTAACATTGGAGAGACCAAGACTGTCATGGGTCATTCCGCGCCAGCGCGTTTCTTGACCGGAATGCCGTTTATGTTCATGTTTTTGTGTCGAATGAGTGGCCTTTGGGTTCGCAGTCTGTAATTTCTGGATAAAGATATAAGGCCCTGATTACGTTCTCTGGGCAATGCGCGATATCCTAGAGAAGATCTCGGAGAGAGTCAGTGACGCGGTCTGCGGCCTTCCTCGGTCTTTCGACATCGGGGAGGAGATCTACATGGGAGCGGACGGCACACCCACCTGCCGCATCGACAAGGTCGCCGAGGACGTCGTGCTCGAGTGCCTCGACGATATGAAGCTGCCATGGAACGTCCTGAGCGAGGAAGCAGGCTTCGTCGACAGGGGCGGAGAGAAGACCCTCGTCGTCGACCCCATTGACGGCACGCACAACGCCCTGCTCGGAATACCTTTCTACAGCGTGTCACTCGCAGTCGGCGCGTCCTCGTTGTTCGATGTGGACGCTGGTCTCGTGAAGAACCTCGTGACGGGCGAGGTGTTCTATGCCGGGAGAGGGAAGGGCGCTGTCCGGGGCCGGACCAAGCTTCGTGTCCGCGAGTATCGTCCGGATGAATCGGCCTTCCTGGTGTATCTCGGCAAGTACGCGCACGACGACAGTCTGAAGGTGGCAAAGGCCCCCGCGCGGACCAGGTCCCTGGGATGCGCGTCCCTCGAGATGTGCATGGTCGCCGAGGGAAAGCTTGACGTATACTACATGAACTGCGAAGTGTATGAGAAATCGATAAGGGTCGTCGACATCGCCGCCAGCGCTCTCATATTGAGGGAGGCCGGAGGGCAACTCGTCGACCTTAAAGGCGAAGATCTGGATATGCCTTTCGACCTGAAGGCGAGGAGCAACTTCCTTGCGTTCGGGGATTCGAAGGTCAAGAAGGTGATATTGTGAGGTTCGGAATTACCGCGAACGTCGATGTCCCGGATGCGATGAACATCTGCAACAGGGTGTTGAAGGCCCTGGAGGGATACGAAGTGCTTCTCGAGACCGGACTGGCGAGGAGGCTCGGGAAGAAGGGCAAGCATGTCCACGAGATGGACGTGGATGTCCTCATAACCATAGGCGGGGATGGGACGATACTGAGATCGCTCCAGCGCAACCAGGCCCCGATCTTCGGGATCAACGCCGGCGTGTTGGGATTCCTTACGGAGATACCGGCGGAGGACATCGACGCGGGCATCCAGAATGTGATAAGGGGCGAATACATCATCGACGAGCGGCTGAAGCTCAAGACGATCGTCGGCGGGAAGAGGCTCTTCGACTCGGTGAACGAGACGGTCGTGCACACTGCCAACATCGCGAAGATCCGGCAGTTCGAGGTCTACGTTGATGACCAGATGGTCATGGATGTCAGGGCGGACGGGATTATCGTCGCGACGCCGACAGGATCGACCTGCTATGCGATGAGCGTCGGAGCCCCGATCATCGACCCCAGGGTCGACGCGGTCGTCATAGCCCCGATGGCCCCGTTCAAGTTCGCCGCGAAGCCCATCGTCGTTCCCGCGGCGAGCAACATAAAGCTGAAGCTCGACCGGCCCAAGCCCTGCGTCGTCGTCGTGGACGGGCAGGAGATGCACAAGATGAACGGGAACGAGATGGTCGAGCTTACCGTCTCGGAGAACAGGGCGCGCTTCATCAGCTTCGGACGGGACTTCTACGCGAGGCTTAGGGACAAGCTCATGGGTTCCTTATGACGGAAGGGAAGCGCAGGAAGATCTGGGGGATCGAGGAGGAGGTCCTCGAGATGATCAACGAGGCGGCGAAGGACACCTACCCCAACGAGTTCCTCGCCACGCTGAGGGCCGAGAAAGGCGTCATCACCGAGATCCTTCTGCTTCCAGGGACCTTATCCGGAGAGCGCTCTGGCACATTCCAACTGAACATGCTCCCGATCGATCTGAGCGTCGTCGGGACTGTGCACTCGCACCCTTCTTTCAGCAACAGACCCTCCGAGGCGGACATCTCATTGTTCGGCCGTTTCGGCAACACCCACATCATAACATGCATACCGTTCGACAAGGGGAGCTGGAGGGCGTACAACTATAGCGGGGAACAGGTGGAGCTGGAAGTGGTCTAGAGGACCTTGCTACCCGGGCCTACGTTCCCTCGCGCCAGCGCGCCCGGCCCGATGACCGCGTTCTCCCAGATGATCGTCCCGGAGTCCAGCATGCTGTTGATGCCGGTCTTGACATCGTCGCCCATGATGACCCCGAGCTTCCTCCTTTCCGAGTCGATCGTGCTCCCTCCGAAGGAGACCTTGACGGTCATCCCGTCGAACCTCAGGTTCGCGACCTTCGTTCCCGCGCCGAGGTTGCATCTCTCCCCGATGATGCTGTCGCCGACGTAGTTGTGGTGCGGCACATGTGCCCCGGCCATGATGATCGAGTTCTTGACCTCCACCGCGCTCCCGACCCTGCACTTCGGGCCGAGGCAGGTGGATGGGCGGATGTAGCAGTTCGGGCCGACGTCGCACCCCTCAGAGATGTAAGTTGGGCCTTCAATGTAGCTCCCGCTGCGGACCCTCGCTCCCTTTTCCACGACGACCTCCCCTATGATTCTGACGCCCTCCTCGACCGTGCCCTCGATCCTGCCTCTTATCCTCGACATGAGGATCTCGTTCGCCTTCAGGAGGTCCCAAGGCCGGCCGACGTCTATCCAGTCTCCCTTGAGCTTGTGGACCAGGACGTCCTCGGACTTGGCCACTAGGTTCAGCGTGTCCGTTATCTCGTATTCCCCGCGGGGCGATTTCTCCGTTTGCCTGATCTCCTTGAATATCTCCAGATTGAAGACGAATATGCCAGCATTGATGAGGTCCGTCGGAGGGAGCTGGGGCTTCTCTATGATCCTCTTCAGCTTCCCCTCGGACAGCTCGATGACGCCGAATCGACGTGGGTCCTTCACTGTCACGGCCCCCAACACCGTTGATCTCTTCTTCTCGTGGATCGCGAGCATCTCTCTAACGTCCGATTCGGAAATGACGACGTCCCCGTTCACGCACATGAAAGGCTCAGTCATCGCATGCTCCGCGACCCCGATGGCGTGAGCTGTCCCCATCCTCTCCTTCTGCTCGAGATAGTGGATCTTCACCCCTTCCCTGGACCCGTCCCCGTAGTACTCCTTGATCCTGTTGGCCTTCCACCCCACGAGCAGCACGATGTCCCTGACGCCCGCCGAGGACAGTGCATGGAATACGTGGCTGAGGAACGGCTTTCCTGCGACGACTATGAGCGGCTTGGGGATGTTCGAGGTCAGAGGCCGAAGCCTCGTCCCTTCTCCGGCGGCCAGCACCAGCGCCTTCATCACAGACACCTCTTCACGATTGAACCGTATATCCCCTTCAGCCTTTTCAACTCCTCTTCCGACCTTGCCTCCGCGGTCACGCGCAGCTTCGGCTCCGTCCCGGAGACCCTGATCAAGAACCAGCCTTCCTCGTAATCAGTCCTGAACCCGTCGAGGGTGAGCAGGCGGTCGCACTTCACGCTCTCCATCTCGCTGGCTATTCTTGCCTCCAGTATCTTTCTCTTTGAGGAATCGAATGAGAAGGATTCCCTGGATGCGGGAAATGAGGGGAGGGCGTCTACAACATCCGACAGTCGTTCGTCTCCGGCCATTTTGGCGAGGAGCGCTCCCGCGTAGATGCCGTCGGGGCAATAGGTCTCCTTTGCGAAGATGAAAGTGCCAGAGGGTTCTCCGCCGAACTCGAGCTGCGATCTCTTCAGCGCTTCTGAAACGTACACGTCCCCTACACGGCAGCGGACCACGGCCCCCTTCACGATGTCATCGAGAACCATCGAGGCATCCACCGGAGCGACCATCCCCTTGGCGCCGGACCTCGAAGCGAACAGGGCCAACAGCTTGTCGCCCCCTATGAATCTACCGCTCTCGTCCACGGCGACCATCCTGTCCCCGTCTCCGTCATGCGCGATGCCGACATCCGCTCCTTTCCTCAGGACCGCGTCCTTTAGATCCTTCAGCTGGTCCTCGGTCGGCTCCGGGGATCTCCCGGGGAAGAAGCCGTCGGGCTGGGCGTTGATCGCGAAAACCTCGCAACCGAGCTTTCTGAGCAGTAAGGGGGAGACGACCGAGGTGGCGCCGCATCCGCAGTCCACCACGACCTTGCAGTCGAAGGTCCCCAGTGATCTGACTATCGATTCGATGTGAGCTTCGATCGCGCCCTCATGATCGAACGCCTTCCCCACGCCCCTCCAGTCGGACCTATTGAACTCCTTTCGGGAGATCAGTCCCTCGACGTCGATCATCTGCTTCGTGTCGAAAGCTGAGCCGTCGGGGTTCCACATCTTCACGCCGTTGTACTCCGGAGGATTGTGGGAGGCGGTCACCATCAGGCCGCAGTCGAAGCTCTTGGCGGCCCTCGCAAGCGTCGGGGTCGGGACCATGCCAGCGAAATGGATGCTCGATCCGGCCGAGGTGATACCGGCGATCAGGGCCTGGGATATCATGTCCCCGCTCGTTCTTGTGTCCTTGCCGAGGACGACTTGATTGTAGAGCGTTCCAACCGCGGAACCGATTTCGGATGCAAGGTCGATCGTGAGATCCCTGCCGATAACCCCCCTTATCCCCGACGAGCCGAAAAGTGACATGTCCACCAGATGAATCTCGAAGAAAGGTCGGCGCAGATAAACCTTTTCAATTCCGGTCCCGGTCATCGAGCTAGCAGGGTCTTTTCCATAGCCAGCACGTATCCATATTACTGGTCGAGACCTATTTTGCAGGCCGAGTTCTTAAAGGACGGCGAAGCTGGATAGGGAGCATTATAGGAAAAATTTTATATATGGGTAAAATGCATTACTTACTGGGTCGTATGGCCAACATATGGCCCGCAAGGACAGGAGGGAAGTATCTTTGGTAATGGAGCAAATTAGTCTGGACAAAGCAAAGGATATTGCTAGGAAGAAGGGCTTGAAGCCCGGACGTGTAAAGGGAACAAACGGTGTCCAGTTCACAAAGGGAAGCAACGCCCGCCTCGAGATCATCGGTTGGGACGAGTTTGAGGCCACCCTGAAGAAGAGGAACCTAGGGGTCTTCGAGAGCGGCGGCTGGATGAAGATAATGAAGAAGGGGAAGTAAGCCCTCTTCGAAGAAATTCTTTCCCTTACTATTTTTCAACCTTTCTTATTATCGTGCTGCTTTGAAACGACGTCATGAGACCTTCATGATCAGCCAGTTCTTCGCGTCTTTCTCCTTTCCAGCGAATCTCACCAGAGCGTAGTTGCCCTTCAACTTCTTGCCCTTGAGCGCCACAACAATCTTGCCCTCCGTTCTCTCGAGCAACTCGAACGACCCCTTGTCCCAAATGATGACCTTTCCTGCGCCGTACTCCCCCTGTGGGATATCGCCTTCGAAGTCGGCGTAGGCGAGCGGATGGTCCTCGGTCTCTACTGCCAGCCTTCGGACCTTCGGCTCGGTCGGGACCCCCTTCGGGACGGCCCAGCTCTTCAAGACGCCATCGAGCGAAAGGCGGAAGTCGCAATGCAGGTGGGAGGCGTGATGCTCTTGAACCACGAAGACCCTGCTGTCGGTATCCTCGTCCCAGCCCACGGGCTCGGGGGTCTTGCTGAAGTCCCTCTTGTTTTTGTACGCCTTGATCGACAAGCAGATACCGGAATCAGGAGGGCCGCGGGCCTTATTTATTTCTTTCCAGACCTGCGGGCAAGTCGCAGCAGGACGTGTCATGTCTCGGTCTCAATGCATTCTGTCACTGCCCGCGGTAAGTTATTAGTATTCTGATGCGTTGTTCCTCCTCCGCTGTCTGTCTTGGCAGCGCGTGCAGGGATAACCAAGCTTGGCCAAAGGTGCGAGATTCAGGGTCTCGTCGCGTAGGCGTTCGGGGGTTCGAATCCTCCTCCCTGCACCACCGCTTCTCCATCGACTCCGTCGGAAGTGAGATAAGCATCGACCGGGATACCTGCAAAATGGTGCTGACATGACGGTCTTGGTCGCGCATGATTCATCCTACGGTAACACCGAAAAGATTGCTCAAGCGATATGTTCCGGAATGAAGGAAGTTGGGCTGACTGACGTGGTCTGCAAGCGAGCCGACGCGACGGGGCCCGAGGACTTCAAGCAAGCAGATGCGTGGATAGTCGGGAGTCCGACCCACATCGGCGGGCCGACCGGCGAAGCGAAGAAAGCGCTGAAGATCGCCTTCAGGTCCGGGGCCAAGGGAAAGAAGGGGGCGTCCTTCGACACCCGCATGGCCAATGCGTCGAAGGGGGCCGCCGAGAAGCTCGAGTCGATGATGGAGGGAGAAGGCATCGTGATCCTTCAGAAGGGAGAGGGATTCATAGTCACCGGAATGAAAGGCCCTCTGGCAGACGGTGAGGAGGCCAAGGCGGTCTCCTTCGGAAGGCGGATTGCCGGCAGTCTCAGAACTTGAGATCAAGTGTGGACCGCATGCGGCGAGTCGCACTCATTCGGTTCTTTCTCGACGTCTATGAAGACGAGCAGTGCGAGACCCGCGATTATGAACCCGATCGCGAGCAGGAACGTTTCCAGGTACCCGAGGTACTCCGCCACGAACCCGCCGATCAGGCATCCCACTATGTTGGCGATTCCCTGTATCGCGCTGTACATGCCGAGCGCCTGCGTGCGGAAGTCCTTGTAGGACATGTTCGAGACCAGGGCGTTGCCCGCGACCGCTATGTTCGCCCAGCAGAACCCCATGACCGCGTGGAGGACGCTGAAGACCGCAATCAGTGCGAATATCGACATGGGAAATAGGGTCAAGAGGAAGAACGCCGGGATGACCATTATCCTGAGCGCGATCGACATCATCTGCATCTTCTTGCCGCCTCTCTTCGAGGCCCATTTGCCGGCCGGGCCATAGATCGCCGCGGACGTCACCGAGCTTGCCAGATAGATGATGAACACGACGGAACTGGACAGCCCGACGTAGCTGCTGAGGAAGATCGGTAGGGCGACGTAAAAGGTGAGGAATCCGGTGAAGATGAGGAACACGACGATGTAGTACTTGCGGAGGTTGTCAGGGAAGTTGCACATGCGGAGGTTCTTCGAGCTGATCCGAAGCACGCCAATCATGCGCTGGGGCAAGTATCTGGTCTTCTCGACGATGTTAACAGGAACGCTCAGGACGTGCTTGTCGAGCGATTCCCTTTCCACCCGCTTCTTCGGCTCCGGTATCCACCTCAAGCCGAGGAAAAGTGAGACGAGGGATAGCGCCCCTGCTAGGATGAACAGGGCTCTCATGGTGATCGCCCCATCGTCCGGCGTCAGGGCCTGCAGCCAAATAGTGCCGAGGACAAGCCCTATGACCCATCCGATTCCTCCGACCTTGCTGAAGTCTCCAAGGCGTTTCGCCCATTCGTGCTTCTCGAAACTCTCGAGAACGAGCACCGTCCCGACAGGGGCAGCCGCGCTCGCGAGCATCCCGAGCAGGAGGTTCGCGAGGTAGTACTCGTTCATCGTCATGGACAGCCCCATCATGATCAATGCCAGGGCCATGCCGAGGAAGCCGACCAGGACATACAGCCGGCGTTTCCCCGTGGTATCGGAGAGGTTGCCCCAGAGTATGTTCGCCGGCACAGAGGCGACTGAAGAAAGCGCGCTGACGATGCCGACCTCGGCCATCGTTCCCTTAAGGCCCTGCGTGACGAACAGAGGGATGAGCGGGGAAGTGCTCCCTCCAGATATGTTGTATGGAAGGAAGGTGTAGTACCATCTCTCGTCGCCCTTTCCCATCCGATCCCATCCCCCTACCGCCCATCCTCGGACTCTCGCTCCTAGAATCTGTCTGAGGTATGTTCATTGCATTCAATAACTTTTCTCCTCGTCGAATGGCTAACTGGTGCGCCCGCATTCGTCGAACATTCCGCCTTACGACGCGCCGAGAATCACCGCGATCCCGATGACTATCAATATGACCACCGAGACGCCAGCCATCCTCATTTCCTTGGCCAAGAGATAGAAGACTAACGCCGTTATCACTCTCGTCAGCGGGGTCGCTATCAGGAACAATATGCCTAGGTCGAGCACCGCGATCGGGTTGCCCTTGGAGATCTCACCGGGGATATCGGCCGGGGAGAGGCTGACGTCCGGATAGTCGCCTGGAGAGATCGCGTACCAAACGAGCCCTATCGCCATCACAGACACGCTCAGCACCATGCCCGCGACCAGGACGAACCTCACATACGTGTTCAGCTGCCACTTCTCCATTCGATCACCTCACACAACAGTCAATACCCCCGCCCCTTTCAGGAGCATCAGGATCGCTATTGCGACCATCACCACCGCGAAGAACCTTCTCAGTAACGTGCCAGCCACTAGATGCGCGATGCGAGAGCCCGTTACCGCACCGAAGAATATCCCGACCGCCACCAACCCGGTCACGACGGGGGATATCAGTCCGTAGCCATAGTAGATCACTGCCCCTGCGAGTGCCGTGATGCCTATCATGAAGTTGCTGGTCGCGGCGGCCGCCTTCATCGGGACGCCCATCCAGATGTTCATGACCGGGACCTTCACTATTCCGCCGCCAACCCCGAGTAGCCCTGAAAGGGCACCGGCGCCGAGGCTCGTCCCCAATCCTCGATCCAGCTTCTCGACATCGTACTTGACCTCACTCCCGTCCTTCTTGTCGATGTACCCCCCGGAAAGGTCGAAGAACGACGCCTTCTTCTCTTTCTCCCTCGGCACCGCGAGTCGCTCCGGCCGTCTCACCATGTAGAACGAGGCGTAGAGGAGGAGTATGCCGAATGCGACGGCCAGGATCTGCTGGTTCGTGTAGACGGCGATCAGCGCCCCGATCACTGAGCCTACGGTCGTTGCGGTCTCGAGCACCATCCCGAGGCGGATGTTCGACATCCCCTCTTGGACGTAGTACGAGGCCGCGCCGGTCGAAGTCGCTATGACGCCGACCAGGCTCGCCCCTATCGCGACCTGCATCGGGAAGCCGAAAACGAGGCTCAGGACTGGAATGACGATGATCCCTCCGCCGAGCCCCAACAGGGAGCCGAGAAGTCCCGCGCCAAGGGAGAACAGCAGTATCCCGATCGCGATTACGATGTCCATTCAGCAACCGCCGAAGATGTGTGATGAATACCGGTGTGCGTAGATAACGATTACTGGAATCATGAGTGCGGCATTTTAGATCGCTCGGATAACCTCGGCCATGATCCCGCAAAAGGTTATTACCGAAGGCGCTCATCCTCCGGGCATGGACCTCATCCTGGTCCGGTACGCGGAGATGGGTCTCAAGAGTGCAACGGTTCGAAGGCGCTTCGAGAGGGTCTTCATCGACAACATCATGGCCGCCATGGCTGAGAAGAGGATCGAGGCGATCGTCGAGTCGGAGCGCGGGCGGATCTACGTCAAGACGGACAGGATCGAGGAAGCGATGAGGTCGATCTCCAGGGTCTTCGGTGTGGCGTCGTTGAGTCACGCGATCGAGACCAGGGCGAGCATGGATGAAATACGGTCTGTAGCCGTGGTCTATTCGAGGACACTGCTCAGTAAGAACGACACCTTCGCCATGCGCGTCAGGAGGACCGGCACGCATCCGTTCACGAGCTCGGACGTGGCGAGGGATGTCGGAGCGGCCGTCCTGGAAGCGAATCGGGACAGGGAGGCCAGGGTGGACCTCGACTCGCCGGACGTCGAAATCTTCGTCGAGGTCAGGAACAGCAGGACGTTCGTCTTCAGCGAGTACGTCCCCGGCCCGGGCGGACTGCCGATGGGGAGCCAGGGAAAGATACTGGCAGCGGTGGAGAAGGAGAGGGACGTCGTCGCGGCATGGCTGATGATGAAGAGGGGCTGCAAGATCGTGGTCGTTTCGAGCAACGGTCCAGTCTCGTCACTCCTAAAGGCGTGGGACCTTGCGTTGAGGATTGTCGGGCCCGCTCCGTTCGAGCAGTTGATAGCAGATTACCGAGCCCTCGCTGTGGCGTTCGGCTACGGCCTTGAGGACTTTGAGGAAATAAGGAAAATGAAGCTCCCCGTGCCAGCGTTCTTTCCGCTGGTAGGTATGAGCGAAGAAGAGATAACGAAGAGGTTTGAAGCGATCAGGGGCTGAGATCACTTGCCCTGCCTGTGGTGAGCGCCGATCGACGGTCTTACCTTCTCCGCGCCCTTGCCCTTATGTCTCAGGCCACGGCCCTTCCTGCCTGCGGATGTCAGTCCGCGATACGCCCGTCCCTTGTGCTCCGCGTTGCAGATCCAGTTGATCTTCGGGTCGCTCTTTATCACCGGGTGGTGCGGGTCGACCATGATGATCTCGTACCACTCATGCCTCCCGTCCCCTCCAGTCCAGTAGGAGTTCAGGACCTCGAGGTTCGGGTACTTCTTCGAGGCGCGCTCCTCTGCGATCCTCTGGATGTTCTTCTTGACGGTCATCTTATTTATTCCCTTCCGCTTGGCCCTTCTGCCCTTTCGGATCTTGGCCTTGTTCATCGAGCCCTTTCTGACCCTTCCTCTTACGATGACATAGCCCTGCTTGGCCTTGTAGCCGAGCTTCCTTGCCCGATCCAACCTGGTCGGGTGCTCGACCCTGATGTAGTTCTCCTCTCGGCGCCACTGAATAAGTCGCTCGAACTGGAGTCCCTTCACATAAGACTTGTCCGGTTTGTTCCAGGCCTCTGCGATATAATGATAAATCCCCTTTCCTGGAATCGTCGGTTTCTCTTCGGTTTCATCGGTTGTAACAGGCGTTTCAGCCTTGTCTTTAGCCATTGTATCACCTGCCGCATTCGCGGCGTTTACGGATTCACCCTTTCGGGCACATCTCCAACGAGAGATGCTCTCTCGTCTCTTGACGCCGCAGATTGCCTGTCCGTATTTAAAGTTTGTCGGCATTCGATTCTGTACCGTTGACTATGTTCCCATCGCCTGTCGCTAAAATGATCACGACTCGTTGTTCCGACAAATAGAAAGCCAATCCGAGTAACCATCCTAGGGTAAGACCTTCGAACAGATAGAGCAAGTAGACCCTCAACATCTCTCCTTTCGCAGCCCACTGGTAAGGAAACCAGAAAATGTTGAACTTGGGACTTTCAATTGCCTTTTTGATCGAAGACTCCCAAATCCACTTTCGCACATTGTACCCGATGAACACATAGGGGAGCCCGATAGAATGGCGAAGACTGTACCGAGTATGAAGACGTAGTTCACCAGGTCGCCTGGCTCATGCAATCCAGCCACCCCACACAATACAGATTGACATTGCCTCTGGTCCGATATAAATAATACGATTCAGCAATCATCTATCTGACCTCACCAAGACGAACAGGATGCCGAATTCTAATCAACGATCCAGTACCATGGCAAATATGATTCAAAGGAATAATCACATGAAATCCTCGAGGCTCAGTTTCTTGTCCGTTTTCTTAATGGCATCCTTCTCCTTTTCCTTCTTGCTGGGCTTGTCGAAGGACTGGTCGAACAATGTGAACTGCTGGGACCCCATCATCAGGCTCTTTTCGTCCCAGCCGAATATCTCTGTCGCCCGGGCGATCGTCTGAGCGATCCTCTCGGCGTAGTATCTCCAGTCGGGCGTCGCGGTGAACGGCCTGCCGCTCACGTATGGCTCCACGACCTGAGGGGTCTTCCTGCTGTCGGTGACGATCCACGAGACCTTCATCCCCGGCACGAACTCGTAGCCCATTGCCATCTGCTTCTTCGCCGTCTGGACCGTCGCCTGCGAGTCTGGGTCCTTGTACTGGTTGAACGGCTTGCACGATCTCGAGATAACGAGCTTCTCCACCGGCACCTTGCCGGCGGCCGTGTCCGCGACGGTCTGCCTCGCGATCTTGACCGCCTCGTCCGTTCTGCCAGCGAGTATCTGTTCGAAGACTGTCATCAGCGTCTCGCTCTGGAGGTCGAAGGAGTCGGTCCTCCTGATTTCGTATCCTCGTATAAGGAGCTCCTCGGTCGGCCAGACGATTCTGCCGACGTACCTCTTCTTCTTTCCATGAGTGAACAGCGGCTCCATGATCTTCTCGAACTCGAGGCTCCTGCCCTCGGTCGAGAACCTGGTCGCGAGGTCCTTCCCGAACTTGATCGTCGATTCGAGATCCTGGTACGGAGACTGGATGAACACCGAGTCGGTGTCGGAGTATATGACCGTCCTTCCCTCTTCCTCGAGCTTCGCTATCATGCCTTTGATCGTCTCCCTGGCGAAGGCGGTGATCGAGCTCCCAATCTTCCTGTCGGTGAACCTGTAGAACGATGACGCGAACACGCCATAGAAGGCGTTCATCAGGACCTTGACCGCCTGCTGGAGGCCGTCGTAGTAGCGTAACTCCTCGGGGGACTTCGCCTCCTTCATCTTCTTCTTTATCGAGTCCCGGTCCGTCATCAGCTTCAACAGAATCTGGGGCAGCAAGCCCTGCTTCTGGTCCTTACTCAGAAACCTGACCCCGATCGGGCTGACTATCTCCCCTTGGTCGCTCAGCGTCGTGAAGCAAATGTTCTTCGAGATGATCAGCGAGGGGTACATCGATTTGAAGTCGAGCACGCAGACCCAATGGTACAAACCCGGCTCGATGCTGTGGACGTATCCTCCCTCAATCGCTTCCTCATCGCTCCAGCCTCCTGTGAGTGGGACCCCGACCTTCGGCTTCTGCCTGTCGGCGGCCCGAATGAGTATGGAGTCGATCAGCTGCGAGGCTCCGCTGTTCAGGACATCGTCCACCGGCAGTCGTGACACGGTCGCGAGGTCCATGTCCTTCCTGAGTATGTCCACGCTCTCCAGGACCCTAAGCGACAGCTCCGCATCCTTCTGGCAGTACCTCGTCACCTTCTCTCTGTTCGTGTTCCATTCCTCGTCGATCTTCCTCGGATCCACGTCCAGCTTCTGTTCGTTCAGGAGCAGCTTCGCCACGTGATTGAGTGTCTCCTGTTTAGGCTTGAGCTGAATCTTCGTCGCCCACCACGCATCCGCGACCAATCTGCCTGTCAGTCTCCAGAATCTGTTCATTATCGGCCGAGGATCGCTGAGGTCCCTTCCCCACTGCACCGTCTGGATCCCGAGGATCTTGGCCCTTTCTAGGATGACCGGTATGTCGTAACCGTCTATGTTGTAGCCGGTGATGACATCTGGGTCCTCCATCTGGATGGCCTTGGAGAACTTCTCGATGATTTCCTTCTCATCTCCGAAGATCGGCTCCGCGCAGCTAAGCTTGCCGTTCTCCCTGATCGCGTAACAAATGGTGTAGATGTGGTTGTCCTTGATGCTGTTCTCTACGTCGAAGGCAAGGATCTTCAGTTGGGGGTTGAAGGCGGGGATCTCCTCGAATCTCGGCTTGTCGCCGACCTTGTCCATGTTCACGACGATGTCGGTCGTGTAGTTGCTCTTGTCAGCCTCCTGCCCGTAGACCCGGATGCACGCGCCGATGTCGAAGTCGTAAATGAAGCGGTTGTGGAACGGGATGTCCGCAGCTAGGATCTCGAAGTTGGTCTTGAGCTTGCTCCTGAAGTCAGGGACCATCCAGGGGAACTTGATGACGACCTCCGCGGCCTTGTGTACGCTGCCCTTGTGGAAGAGCTCGATGGACCTGACGTCGAGCACGTTCGGATCCTTCTTCAGGAGCTCGACGATGTCGCTGGTCGGCTCGAGCACGTGGAAGTACGGCTTGAATCCGACGTACCTGACGGTGATGGATTCTCCATCAATCGTCTTCCCGTACATCTCGATGGCGATCTGGTCGTTCTCGACCCTGCGGTACGAGACTGTCAGAAGCCTAACGTCCCACTGGTCCAAATCGATCACTTTCTCGTGACTATGGTGATTATGTCCCCGCCCTGGAGGACGTAGTCCTGCCCGACGGTCCTGTGCGTTCTGGCATTGATCCCTCTGATGAAGTTCTGGCCCAGGTCGGTGTGGATCTTGAAAGCGAGGTCCCTCGCCGTGCTGCCTCTCTTCACCAGATAAGCGTCGGGCAATACGTTCCCGTCGTGGTCTGTGAGCTTGTTCTCGTCCTCCACCGGATAGACGATTATGAGGTCTAGTAGCTGGAATGTCGCTCTCTCGAGACAGGTCTGGACACCAGTCCCGCCTCCGCAGCGCGTCATGATCCTCGAGAAGTAACCGAGCGCCTTCTTCTGATTCTCGTTCAGCTTCGTGGGATCGTTGATGCTGAAGCTCGTGTCACCGGGAAGGTACTTGACCAGGCCAGCCTTCGCCGCTCGTTTCAGACCGAGCTCCGATTCGGAGCAGGCCGGCACGGTGATGTATCCCTTGGCGTTCATCATCTTCTTGAGCATCTCATCGCTCGCCAGGTCCGCCTTGTTCAAGGCGACCATCATCGGCTTGCTGAACTTCCTGATCGAGTCTGCGATCCTAAAGAGATCGTCGTCATTCCAGTTCATAGGGTTGGGGTCCGGTAGCGCTGCTTCCCTTAAAGCCGTGATCACCTGACTCTCAGAGACCCCGAGGCCCGTAAGCCTTTCATGCAACTTCTTCTCTATCTTCACTCCCTCGAGATACGCCTGCCTCGCGGTCTTGACGAACCCCTTGTCCAGGATGCCCTTGATCCAGTAGGTTATCTCCTTATCGAGAAACTCCACGTCCGCAATAGGGTCACGGGTCCCGACGGGCACCTTGTTGCCCTCGGCGTCCGTTCCCCCGCTGGCGTCCACCACGTGAATCAGCGCATCCGCCTGCCTCAGGTCGTCCAGGAACTGGTTCCCCAGTCCCTTCCCCTTCCACGCGTCAGGGACAAGCCCCGCCACGTCCAGCAGCTCGACTGGCACCAATCTGACGCCGTCCTCGCAGGCGGAGTTCTTCGGGTCGCACTTGGTGCCGAACTCTTTGTGCGGGCACTTCCCCCTAACGAACGCAACTCCTCTGTTGGGTTTGATAGTCGTGAACGGATAGTCCGCTATCTCCGCCGTCGCCAATGTGGCAGCGCTGAAGAACGTGGACTTGCCCACATTTGGCTTCCCGACTATTCCGATCTGCATGTTATCGATTCCATATGATTGCCGTTCTAGAAAAACAATTGCCTCTGCGCGAAGCGTAATCCAAGGAGATGGTGCCAGCTCATTCGATCTTGGATCGTGCCTATCTCATTCAGTCTTCGTGGCGGAACCCGTCGGATTGACCCTGCGCTTCGGATACGCTAGGCTCGGCTTCTTCTCAATGAACGAATCCTCGAGGTCCTCGCACATCTGCCTCGAGACCTTGATCGGCAGCCCAATCACGAGATGTGATTCAGGGAACCATGCGTTACCGGTGGGATCAGTCGGGCCGACGAACGCTGCGCCGTCCGGGGCCTTCTCCGCGATTCCGGCCGGATAGGCGATCATTGTTGCGCACGCAGGTCCCCACGGAACGACTGTCGAGCTGAATGGCCTCGTGCTGCGGAAGTGGATCAGACCGCAGAGGTTCCTGATTTGTTCTGCGTTGCCGAAGCATATGATGGCCTTGACGCCCGGGTCGCCGAAAGGCAGGTGGTCACATCCGGATATGACCGTGTATTTCCCAAGAGGCGCCAGCTTGCCGACCGCTTCCATGCTCTTCTCCGCGACCTCGGGGTTCGCCTTGTAGTACTCGGCCAGGCCTCCCCTGAACTCCGGGGACCCGATGGAGATGAAGTCCTTGAGGTGCGGATGGAACGGTATGAAGCCGAGCCAGGATTGTCCACCGGGGCAGACCCCTTCGAGCATGTTCTCCCCCAGATATATCGGAGGCATGTCCTTCTTGACCGCCATCTCAAGGATCGCTTCCGAGAGACACCTGTTCACCTTCGCTGCCGCAACGGATTCGCAGGGGGCGATATCCGCTCCGTAGACGCACAAAGGTCTCATCTCTAGCCGGCCAGCCTTGGCGAGCTTCTTCCCTATGTCAGCGATCGACAGTCGTTCAGGCATCGTTCTTCACCGTCGGAAGAATGTTAGCGAGGTGCGAGGCTAAAGGATTGCCTCATCTTCTCGGGCGGAGATCGCAGAAAACGGTTTCAGTTACCAGCAAGGTTCTTATCATCATCGCCTATTCCCTTTGTGATATCTGATGAACGAAGCGATAATCCTCTGCGAAGGTAAGCTGGCAACATCTACGGGAAAGACCGCCCGCGGGCTTGTGAGATACTCGAAGAAGTACAAGATCGTCGGGGTCATAGACAGCACTCAAGCCGGAAAGGACGCGGGGGAGGTCGTCGACGGGAAGAAGAGGGACATCCCGGTCTTCGCTTCGATCGAAGAGGCGCTGGCTTCTCTCACACCGAGACCGTCCTACCTCATAATCGGCGTGGCAACGATAGGAGGCTTCCTGCCCAAGGAGTTCAGGCCGATTATCAAGAAGGCCTTGTCGGAAGGGATCAATGTCATTGCTGGATTGCACGAGTTCCTGGGGGAGGACCCTGAGTTCGTCCAGGCGGCGAAAGAAGGCGGAGCGAGCATCGAAGACATCAGGAAGGAGCCGCCGCTGGAACAGATGCACAGGTATCGCGACCTCGCGAGCAGGATTGATGCGGTGAAGATCCCGGTGCTAGGGACGGACAGTGCGATCGGGAAGAGGACGACGGCAATCGAGCTCGTCGAAACGTTGAACAAGATGGGTGTCAAGACCGAGTTCGTTGCGACCGGCCAGACCGGATTGCTGCAGGGCGCGAAGTACGGCGTGCCACTAGATGCGATCCAAGGCGACTACATGGTCGGTGAGCTCGAGACCGCGATCTACGAGGCGTACGTCAACGAGAAGCCGAAGGTCATCATCATCGAGGGCCAGGGAAGCCTGACGCATCCCGTTTACGTCTGCGGCACGAGGGCGATAATCCAGGCATCCAAGCCGAACGCGATCATTATCCAGCACGCGCCCGGCAGGAAGTACCGGAATTACGGCATATCGCTGAAGCTGCCGCTCCCCAACCTGCGCAATGAGATGGCCTCGATGGAGGTCTACTCCCGAGCGCCGGTGATCGCTCTGGGCATCAATCACGAGGGCCTCGATCCGGACAAGATCGACGAGGTCTGCAGGCAGCACGAGACACTGTACGGCGTGCCGGCGGTGGATGTTCTCATGGAAGGAGCGGACAGGCTCGCGAAGGCGATCATCGATCGCTTCCCTTACTTGGCTGACTGAGGGCGGATATCGAATCGGACAGCTTCCCGATCTGTTCTGGTGATAGTGCTTCTACTCTGAGGTCGACGTATGGCAGCGTCGGTATTCGTTCAACGGCGATGCGCTTCATTTTGAGGATCGTCGATATCTTCTTCCTCCGGTGCTGGAAGAGCACATCGACCAGTCTGAAGAACAGCTTTTCGTCCTTGACTTTGAAGGGCGGGGGTCTCGGGGAGAGCATGATGATCGTCGAGTCGACCTCCGGCTCAGGCCAGAACCTTGACCTCGGGACGTGCTCCAGTAGTCTGCATTCCGCCCGGTAGTACGTGTTCACGGTCAGTCTGGAGTAATCGTCCGTATCGGGCTTCGCGACCATCCTTTCCGCGAACTCCTTTTGGATCATGATGACGGCCCTATCGAAATGGTAGTCCAGCAGTTTGAAAATGAGAGGGGATGAGATGTTGTACGGTATGTTCGAGACCATCTTGTCGAACTCGGGGAAATCGACCTCGAGAGCGTTGCCCTCGATCAGCTCGATCTTGTCCCCGTACTTCTCCCCGAGGAACCTGCAGAGCCCCGAGTCGTACTCGATGCCGACGACCCTCTTCGCTTTGGGAATGAGCCTCTCGGTGAGCATCCCCAGACCCGGGCCGATTTCCAGGACCGTTTCAACAGGTTTTATCCCAGCGTAACCGACCTCGCGGTCCGCGACCCTTTCGTCGATGAGAAAGTTCTGCCCCTTCCGCTTGCCGGGCCTGACAGAATACTCGCTCAGAATCACTTGGATCTCGGAGGACTTCATTCCAGGGCAATCATCTAGCTACGAATAGATGATACTTCTGGCTCGGGTCGGACAGCTCGATCTCGATCCGCTTCGCGATGAGCTTCTCGGGGTGCTTGACCGATGGGATCCGCTTCGCCATGTCCTCAAAGCTCGCGAACTTGCCCTTCTTCCTCTCTTCGAGTATCGACCACATCGTCTTCTTTCCTAGTCCAGGAAGGAGCTCGAGCATGTGGAATCTCGTCGTTATCGCCTGAGCCTCGTTGAAGAACTGCACGAACCGCATCTCTTGGATCTTCACGACGTCGACGATGACGAAAGGAAGCTCCTTCTGCGCGGAGGTCGTGAGCTCCTCGAAGCTGACCCTCCTCTTGACGTGCTGTATCTCCGCCCTCTTCTCCGCTTCCTTCCCGATGTAGACCCGCTGCCCTATCTGCAATGGGGCATTCGGCTTCGGACCGAGCTCGAACAGCTTGAACTCGCTCTCGCCCAGAGCGTACGCTAGAGGTTCCCTTTTGAAGGTCCTCTCGGTAGCAAGTCCCTGGGGTAAATAGTCAAGAAGGTGCGCAAAATCTTCCAAGGTATCACGCCCTAGAGATACTTCTCCACGATCTTGAGGATCTGGTCGATGTGCTTCTTCTCCAAGATCGATCGTTCCTTGGCGAAGAGAATGCGAACGTCATCGTTGTGAGTCGGGAGAACGTCCACTATCTTAGTGGCAATTGCATCGGAAATGAAGTCGAGACCCTTGAGCTCCTTGAAGAGCTTCTGAGCCTTTTCGAGCGGAAGCTTCGTTATCTTGTCCGCGTGGTCCTTCGCGAGCTTCTGCTCGCTTGTGAGCTCACGCTCCTTGCTCTCTTCCGTCAGCATGTGCTCGACCTCGCTGAGAGTGACGTAACGCTCCTCGGACATTGTGAACACCGCCTACGCAGCCCTTCTCAAATGCTCGGGGGTGGCGACGACCGTCTTGATCTTGTTGCCGTCCAGGACTTCAAGCACGAAGGCCCTTCCCCGGCTGGCCACTACCGTGCCGGTCTTGCCCTGGAACCGTATGTCCGGAGCCCCATGATGGACACTAGGGTCGATGATGATGTTGACCTTCTCGCCAGCTTCGAACTGCTGAAACTCACGAGTGATCGGCGATAGCCCCCGCTCCCTCGGGTGCCTCTTCATTATGTTCCTCGATTTGTTCCTACTTCCACTCGACGCCTTTACCATGTTCATTCCTCGCTAGTGCCATCGTTCACTTCGATCACGTCCAGAGCCCTCACCTCGCAGGGTACGCCGAGAGCTTCCGACAGGTTGGGTTTCGTCCGTCCGTTGTCCCCGTGGACGAACTCTTTCACGTACGTCCCTGCCTCCGTTCTCACGACGAAGGTGAAGGAGGCCTCACCGAGTTCTTCCAGATGAAGATCGATGATCTCCCGCTCCCTCGCTATGTCAGCTCTTCTGTGGGCCACCCTAACGGGGGTCTGCTGCGTGATACGAATGCGTTTGAATGACTGAAGTACCTCATTAATCTTTGCTTCATCAACTTTGCCATGGATAGCGACGTCCACTCTGTACGTCTTGTTCGGGCTGGCGGCCTTGACCTTCCTCACCTCATCTCTGGATGAGGGCCTGAGGCCGATCACTTCGACACGGTCTTTTCCGTTCTCATTGATGATGTTCTCGAGCGATTCGAGGTCCAAGTTCCGCTTCCTCGGCTCCCTGATCTCGATGACGAACGGTCGGCCGTTCCCAAGCATCCTGGCGTCGATGTCCTCCCGGCCCATGCCGTGGAAGAAGTGGTCGGTGCCCTCCCCTGCGGCCTGGACCGGGTCCCCCACGATCTCCTGGACGCTGGTGAGGTACATCTTACCGGTGAAGTTGCATCGCTCGCAGCCCTTGCCCCGGCACATCCTGCACGGCCACCTGGTCTGGGGAATGTCCCTGACGAGCTTCCTGTAGCGGCCGTAGACGAATAGCGGGGACACGTCGAGGTCTACCTGGGCGAAGCGTGTGTCTATGAGAGCCACGACATCGGGAGTGGCGAACTCGACCGGCTTCTCGACCCTCGCCTCGACGATCTTCCCGATTTCACGGTTCAGCTCGGCCTTGATCGGTTCCGCAGTGTCCTGACCGACCTCGCCCCAGAGCCGCTCCTCCTTCTCCTGGATCTCCGGATCCACTCTGGTCCCGATAAGGAAGTTGTTGTACTCGACCTTTGAGAGTGCCTTGATGACCGCTTCTGCGAATCGAGGAAGCGAGTCGAAGATATCCCCGCAGAGCCAGCATTTCTCGTGAGGCGGAAACTCCTCTTTCCTCTTTTCGCGTTCCAGTCTGACCTCCGCACGAGCCGATTGTCCCCTAGCTTCGTTCGTCGTTCCTGTGCCGATAAGAGCGAACACCCTGCCGAGACAGTGGTCGCACAGGTCCCTCTTGAGGGCGATGTCAGCTCGTGAGACGATGTCGGTCATCCGAGGGCCTAATTGCCTGCCCCGCTTAAAGATTGTCCGGGATGGCAGGAGGGGATTCGACCTGATAGCTCTTCTCGCAGAATTCCCTGAGCGGAGCGATATCTCCTCTCAGGACGGAATCGTACCACATTTCCACGCCCTTCCGGAGGTCGTTCCATATCTTTGACAACGATGCCTTCGGGATACTCGTTTCGTTCGCGACGAAGAAGGTCCACTTTTTCTTCCCTCCGATCGTCTCGGGCAGCAGGAAGCCGCTACGGACGTAATCGAACCCCTTCTTCGAAAAGAACTCGGTCAGCATGGCGGAGCCGCGCGGCCTGTCGTCGGCGATGATCAGCTCATCGATCTGCCCGAAGTCGGTGTTCTTCTTGATATCCCACTTCTTGTCCCCGTGGTAGGTGGCGATGTCCCACTGGTTGGGTAGCATCTTCATCTCGGCGTCGGTGTTCAGAGCAAAGCGGACCATGACGTTCAGGTAGACGACCGATATGTCTTTGGTCAGATTGGAGCGGCCGTCCTTCTTCTTCGGTCTCTTCCCTTCCAGGCTTTTCAGCTCCGTGTCGAGGCTATCGATCCAATCCATCGTTACAGGAATGTGTTTACTGATATCTAATCTACGCGAACCCCATTTCCCCCATCCTAAGCTGCGGCCTGCATCTCTCCAGGTATCGATACACTGTTGCATGCTCGCTGCCCCTCAGCAGCATGTCGATCGCTGTCCTCGCGATCGGAAGCTGGAGATCGTTGGCGATGATGGACACTGTGCTGCCGTAGATGGATATAGATGCCCCGGTCAGTTCCTCGATGATTCTCCGGGTCTTGCCATTGGAGCCGATGATCCTCGCCCTCATCCTGACGACGTTGTTCGTCTTCTTCCCGACGTAGTCCCTGATATCGATCGTCTCCAGATACTCGTCGTCGTCCAGAAGCCTGAACGCCCTGTGCGGGGAGAAACCCCTGCCGATGGCCTTCACGATGTCGGCGATCTTCATTCCCATGACCGGGTCTTCGGCTGTCGACTCGTCGATGGTCACCTCCCCCTCCGAATCGATGTAGAGTGCGACCTTCGACCGCTCTTCGATGAACTTCTTCGTCTTGCCCTCCTTGCCGATGAGGGCCCCCACCCTTTCCTTCGGTATCCTGATGATTCTCATTTCGCGCCTCCCGTGACCATCTGGAACAGCTCGTCGGGATCGATCACGTCGACCCCGAGCGACCTGAAGTACCTGTTGAGATTAACGATGTCTCTCCTCAAGAACTCTGAGGCGTTGGGGTGGTCGGTCATCATCGCCTGCCCGCAGTCGATCAGGACAGGTTTGTCGTTTTGAATGAGGACGTTGTACTCGCTGAGGTCCCCGTGGACGAGCTCTGCCTTCTTGTATGCCAGCTTGACGAATCTGACGAGGGTTTTGTATGTCTTCTCAGGATTCTTCAACTTGACGTCCCTCATCAGCGGAGCCGGAGCCTCCTCTGATCCTATGTACTCCATGGCGAGCAGGTTCCGGTAAGACCTGATCGGTGATGGAACTCGTACGCCTGCCGTCTCAAGCCTCTGGAGGTTCCTGAATTCCTTGGTCGCCCAGGCGAATACGATCTTCCTATGGCTGCCCATGAGGCCCTTGAAGCGGGGATCGCCCTCGATGTACTTCGATATCCGCTTGAAAGTGGAGTTCGATATACGGTAGATCTTCAATGCCAGGAGGCCTTTTTCGGGAGAAGTGCACAAGAAAACGTTCCCCTCCTTCCCGGTCGAGATAGGAAACTCGATGGTCTCTATGATCTTGTCGGTCATGAGCTTGTAGATCGCCAGCAAGGTTTCCTTGTCGAACACCTCGTCCATGACCTGGCGGTCGTCCGTGCTCTTGTCTTTGATTCGAAGGGCCTCGATTTTCCGCTCGTGAATAGAATACGACTCTCTTCGGGCCATGTGCAGCCCCTTGATCTCAGAACACGTCCAGGTTCTTCGGGATCATCTTCCTTCTGCTGAGGTAGCTCGCTTGAGTCTTCGTGTACCTGTAAAGGATGTCGGCCTTGTCGTCCTGGAAATCCCAAGGCTTGACGATGACCAGGTCACCTTCCCTTATCCACATGCGCTTCCGGATCTTGCCGGGGATCCGACCCATTCTCGATTTGCCGTCCGCGCACATGACCTTGATCCTCGAGGCTCCGAGCAGCTGATCAGCTACTCCGAACATCTCCCCTTCCTTGCGATTGGGGAACGGGCATCGGAGTATCTCCTCGCTCTGCTCTTCCTCATTATACTGAGCCAAACGAATCCTCCGTCGTGTTGTAGTCGAGATAAGTGAATCGGGTATATAATGGTGTATTGAGTGCTGACTCGTGATGCATTTCAGATATGGATCCTCTTCTGAACTCTGATGAGATCTTATTTGCTGGAGCGTGTGGCATTCTGTTTGGATTGATGAGGTCATCCGGATAAGATTTAAGTATGGATTCCGGTATCAACGCATGCTCCAAGCTCCCGTAGTGTAGACCGGTCAATCATGTTGGCCTTTCGAGTCAACGACTCGGGTTCAAATCCCGACGGGAGCACTTAATTTGTTAACAAATAATTATACCCCTGGCGGCATATTGCCCCTCATGGCTAGGCCGCGAGGGCGCCCCAATCAGGGTAAGACCGAGACGATTCGGGAACGCTGCGTGACCGTCTATCTTCCGACGAAAGAACTGGTCCAAGAATGGAAGGGGACGGCGAGCACGGCAGGCATGCCGGTATCGCGCTATGTCTATGAGGCCGTCGAGCGCCACCGAAGGGGAGATTCCGGGGAGGTAGTGCCGAGCTGGAAGCTTGAGGAGCAACTTAAGGCGCTCCAGACGGAACTCGGGACGCTGCAGGAAAAATACAACAATCTCAGGGGCGCCTTTGAGAAGCAAGAGAAAGAGCTGCGGCAGGTGTCCGATGCCTTGGCAAAGGCCTCGCAGTCATCGGTCGATCCGGACATCGCCCGGGGGATGATCAGCATCTTTCTGAAGGAGCCGGACAAGAACCATTTCAAGATGTCCATGATAGAGAAGCTGGGCATCCGAGATGACGATACAGAGAGGCTTGTTAAATTCCGCGACACTGGCGCATTCCTGGAAGGCATCGGTCTCATAGAGTGCACTGGATTCATGGAATGGAGGTGGAAGATTGGAGGGAGCGTCGACAAGGCCCGCAGAGATGACGGCGAGACCTACGGGGTCATGCTCAAGCAGTACTGCTAGACTCGATCAGTTCAAGGACGAGTGCAGGCTGCGAGGAATGAGTCACGGCTCGACGTTGAGCTACCTCTCCTCGATCCGGATATTTTCAGACTTCCTTTCAAGGAGAAAGAAGCATATCATCCAGATAGACACGTCCGATCTGAAAGCGTACATCGATTATCTGCTTAGCGAGAGAAGAGTGTCGTATCCGACCCTCGAGTCGCACTTCTCCGCTCTGTCTGCTTTCTATGATTGGCTCGTTTTCGAGGATGAGCTTCCGGCAAATCCAGTTCTAGCGGTCAGGAAGAGGTACTTCAAGAGGTACAAAGGATGAGAAGGCCTCGAGAGCGGCGAACGAAAGCTCATCTCGGTCGAGGAAATGGCTCGCCTGGTCAATTCCATCATAAGCTCCAGGGACAGGGCGATCATTGTGGTCTTGGCAAAGACAGGCGTCCGAAGAGGGGAGCTTGTGCGGATGAACACGGACGATGTCGACATGGACCATTTATCCATCAATCTCAAGCCTGCGGCAAAGCGTTCCAACCGTAGGGTCTTCTTTGACGGCGAGACAAGGCGCGTCCTTTCCGACTGGCTCCGGACAAGGGAGGCGTACACGAGGACAGACTGTCCCGCTCTCTTCATAACCGAGTCAGGCGGGAGGATCAACAGGAATCATGTGTACGATATCGTGACGAAGCACGCCGCTCGCGTCGGGCTTCACAATTCCCAGTCCTTGAAGCTCGAGGATCGATTCACACCGCACTGCTGCCGCCACTGGTTCACGACGCATCTAAGAAGAAGCGGGATGCCGAGGGAACACATCCAGGAGCTGCGAGGCGATCGGAGGCCGGATGCGATGGACATTTATTACCACATCGACCCTGAGGATCTGCGCTTGTCCTATCTAATGCATATGCCACGCCTCGGATTGATTTAGTCGGTGCTTCAGTACGATTCTTGTGGGCTCAGCCGAGACCGAGCATCGCTCGAGCCAGATGGTCGAAATTTGAATTCAATTCCGGCGTGATAGAGTAGGACCAGCCCCCAACCCCTTTTCCCCTCTATGTTGAAGGGGTCCTTCCTGGATGAAGGATTCCCTCGACGCCCTTTTATGATTTCCCTCGAGCCTTCTCCGATCGAGGCGGCGTGTGACAAGCTTCTATCCGCGGCCGGATGCCGCACTACGGCGAACTTCGCCCAATGCCGCAGGCCAGCCTCAATCTTTTTCAGGCGGTCGATGCCGCAGGAAAAGGGCCGAGGTTCAGCCCGTGACCCTGAACTCCTCCTCGTTCATCAGCATCCAGTAGATGGCGGTCAGCATCTTGCGAGCGGTGGCGATCGTCGCCACCTGCCTGGTCTTCTTCCTCGCCACCCGGAGGAAGAAGCGGGTAAGTTGAGAGCCAGGTTCGTTCACGACATGTATGTGCACCGCCTCAGTCAGGATGCAGCGGAGATGCCTCGATCCCTGCTTGCTGATGCGGCCGTAGTATGCCACGGCCGAGGACTGATGCACGCGGGGCACCAATCCAGCGTACGAGCACAGGTGCTGAGCGTCGGCGAAGCGATGCACGTCGTCGATCTCCGCGGCGATGAGCATCGCCCCATAGTAGCCGATGCCAGGGATAGTCGAGATCAGCCTGGCGTTCTTGTTCCTGAGGAACTCGGGAAGGAGGCGGTCGTTGATCGCCTTGATCTGGACCTGCAAGGCCTCGATCACGTCCAGATTCGAGTTGACGATCGGCAGGTCCAGAGACCGCATCCAAAGCATCGCTTTGTCGGACCAGCCTGTCTTCAGCTCCTCCGGCCTTCTGATCCCTCGCCGGAGCAGCTCCGCCTTCACGCGGTTCTTGAAGGCGGTGGAGTTCTCCACCAGCGCCTTCCGGTGACGCACCAGCTCCCGCAGGTCCCTGACCTTCTTCTCAGGGACGTGCGAGGCGGGGATCATGTCCATCCTCAGCAAATGAGCCGGCGTCCTGGAGTCCACCTTGTCGGTCTTGACCTTGGCGGACGAGATAGCTTTGACCTTCATAGGATGTGCCAACAGCACATCGAATCCCCTCGATTCGATGATCTCGTACACGAACTCCCATACGCCGGTCGATTCGAGGACGAACCTGGCGTCCTCGAACCCGGCCAGGAAGATCTCCAATTCATCCTTCCTCGTCGGCACCTTGATGTTCGAGATCTCCTTGCCGCTCTCGTCCAAAAACGCTCGCCTGACAAAACTCTTTTATGCACGTCCAGTCCTACGTAGTACACGGTCTTTCGCCTCCTGTATCGACGTCCAGTCCTACATTTGGCGAAGGACCTCTTCAATCATCCCATCTTTTTTCTTCTGATCTGTAATCCCCATATGCCGTCAGAACCGTCAGATGACAAAGACTCGAATGGGCGATTCCATACCCTCAATCTTAACCATCGTTGGACACTTTTGACTTGTTATCTATTACCCCCCGTACTATGATGCGTAGATCGAGTTCCAGGTTCTGAGATTCAGCGAAAGCAATCGCGCAAGAAACCAAGAGTGATCTGCATTCTGATTTCTGAAATCACGACGACCTCATACGCTCTCAAAACCCAGCGATTCCCCATGCTCGGAAGACAGAACCGCCCCCCATCTCACGGTCGGCATAAAAAGACGGGTTGTAGATAAAATAATTGAATTGCACCGACGTCCTTGACTCCGCCGGTGCAATCGAAAATAAACTATTACGCTGTCTGCGCCGCCTTCGATTCCACAGTGACCCTTGAGGCAACTAGTAACATTATCGCCCAGATTGCAATACAGGCAACCATCATTGCGACGCCAATCGTCCCCATCTCATGGAGCATGGTCGCTGTATCCGCCGGACTACTCATCGCTGTAAGGAACGGCGGATAGAAAACAACTTCCCCGTGGGCCACATGCTCTAATGCAAGGCCGGCCACTCCGCCCCACAGCAGCATATTCAGCCAGTTTATGTGGTATTTTGCCGGCACTTTCTTTCTAAATGCCGTAGTCACTATCGCCAAACTCATTGACACCAGAAAGCACGCCATTTTTCTTCACCCCGCACTTGGTTCTCCGAATTCTCCTCTCATTTTCTTTACTAGCAACGAAAACTCCCATATGATAAATACGGGAATCAGCATCGCAATTCCCAGCACAGTTCCATTTTGGATTAGCCCGTCCGTCTCCATTTCAATAAACGACCCGCCCTCATATCCCATGAGATGGTCAACCAGTATCATTATCGCTAGTCCCCACAGCATAAGGCCTAGGAAATTCAACCGGTATTTCTTTGGGGCGATGAACCATACCGCAGTCACCGCTATCGCCGCTATGAACGTCGTTATCAGCCACATTTGTATTCACCGTAGCATTGCACCGTAGCACTATTCTGATTTTCGTACTACCGTTATTGCATCGGCACATAAATAACTTGTGGTAGCAACATATTTAAATTCGTAGCACTTGCTATTACCAGTAGTGCTACTATGACAGTTGAAAGAGTTGGAATCGCTTTCGAGCCTGACTTGCTTGAGAAATTCGATGCGCTGATAAAAGAAAAAGGATATACAAACCGCTCCGAGGCGGTGAGGGACCTTGTCCGCAAGTCAATCATGGAGTCGCAGGTCAAGAATGAGAACAGGAAAGCCATAGGGACATTGTCGATACTGTACGACCATGATGTCGGCAATGTTGTGAACGAGTTGGTGCACGTCCAGCATCATCGTCGGGCGGAGATACTAACAACAACGCATATCCATGTCAGCGAATCGTCATGCCTTGAGGTACTAATTGTGAAGGGGAAATCCGACGAAATCAGAAAGCTTGCCGATAACATTAAGGCGATCAAGGGAGTGAAGCACGGGGAACTCGTGGTCACGGCCACATCGCCGTGATTTCTCTCACCGTAACTTCCAAGAACAAGACAACGTCTATCTGAATGATAGCAGAGTCCGATCAGTCTTCATCCATTCGCCCTCGTGATCACCGTGAAAAGCTTTCTTTCCTTTTCCACATGCGACTGAAGAAACAATCATCACAGCCCGTCTTTGACAGCTCGCTGAGCGAGATGATCCGTCGATGGGTTGAAAACGTCCTGGTCGAAGCCTTTTCGGGACGCGCTTTGAGAGTCTCTCCTTCGAAGAACAGTGATGGAGAGGGAGGAGGGAATGCCAGTCGAGTATGGCACTTTGAATGCGCTCCACGTTCTGACTGTTACACCATGAACGATCACAGGTCCATCACTGGCTGGGTTCCTCCAGCCGGCGAGCTTCTGAAACCCATCCCTCGGGGCTCTCAAGTGTTAACCGGCTTTTGTATGATCGGGCAATGGGCGATCTCAGGAGGAAACAGTCCACCTGCATTGGTTCAGGCAGACAGGTCGTGTAGGTGATGTGTCACGAGGACGGAAATGAGTTCTCGGTTCAGGTATTGAGATGAATGTCCATGGAGGTGACTGCGGTACACAAAGAAAGAAGGTCGGTGAGTCATGCCTTGTCAGAAACCGAAGCAGAGGTTGCCCAGCTAGGCAAGGCGATGGATTGCTGTCTCGCCTTTTGCGGACAAACATCTATTGTCCGAAGGGACTCGGAGGTTCGAATCCCGATTTTCGGTAGGACGATCGGACATTTGGTCGGCGTTTCGCTCGCTGTCGTGCTCGTGGGGAATACGATTAGGTCGTGACCATAACGGTCATCCTCATTATCCAGTGCTTCGTACTCGGAGACGGTTCTCCTGACTACGCATGACCTTCCCGTCGCGTTCGAACTCACTGGGACCGTCATTATATTCAAGAAGACGAAGATCTTCGACTGCAGCCCGCGGGATCTGGTCAAGCATTCAGACATTCTCGCTGAGGCGAATCTCGAGCTCCCGTCGCTCCTGAGAATGATGTCCCTCTGGGGGAGGACTAGAAGGGCGTTTACCCTACCGTTGAAGGTGGATGAAGTGCTTGAGATGGTATTTGGGGTAAGGGGCCATCAGCAGATTCACCGGGTTCTGCGTCTTTTGTCAATAACGCTTTTGATAGCGAGAAGGAGGTGCTCGAATATCGCCGATTCGGGGACGACATCGACCCGGACGCCGCCACCTTCGAGCGCTTCCTTCGTCGGCTTTCCTATCGCAGCGACGATGGAGCGACCCAGCATGTCGAGGACCGCCTGCTTCGACGTCAATCCCTCCGCCGCCTCCAGGAAGGTCTTCGCAGACAAGGGACTGGTGAAGGCAAATGTGTCGATCTCTCCTGCAAGTCCTTTGGCCACCAACGCCTTCACCTCCGGATCGTCCTGGACTTGGACAAGACAGTAGACGATTACCTCGCTTACCTCCGCCCCTTCTTTCCGAAGGCCACCGATGAGCTTCTGCTCGCCCCTGTCGGAGCGTATGACGACGATCCTCTTTCCCGCGCCCCATCGTTTAGGCAAGGAGGCGAGGATCCCTTCCGAGGAGTAGGTCTCCGGCATGAAATCGACCCTGACTCCCATCCCCTCAAGGGACCTGGCCGTCTGAGGGCCTATCGAGAGAACCTGCATCCTGCGGACGAGGGCGAGGAAATCGACCTTCCTCATTCTCCTTTCAGCGAGCTGGATCAGTGCTCTCACTCCGATCGAGCTTGTTAGCACAATGGCATCAAGCATCCCATTGATGGCTAGGTCCAGGAATTCGTCGAAATCATGCGAGTCAACGATATCTACCCTCAAAGGAGAGGCGCAGATGGGATCGAAGCCCATGCTCTTCGCCAGGGAGATGGACTCGTTCATCTTCTCCTCCGGCCGCATTATGGCTATGCGCGTCAACGCAGATCACCCAGGCGCTCACCAAGTAGAACGACTTCCCCTATCACCATGATCGCCGGCGCCTTCACATTCTCCTTTCTGCATTTCTCGGCGATGTTTGAAACGACCCCGAGCACGACTCTCTGCTCGGACGTCGCTCCCTTCTCTATCACCGCAGCAGGAGTGAGCGGATCCAGCCCGTTCTCGACCAGCCTCTTCGCGTTCCTCTCAAGCCCGGACATCCCCATGAGTATGACCAACGTGCCGCCGACCGCGGCCAGGGATCTCCACTCGATGACCTCCTTCTCCTTGTCATCGCTCTCGTGGCCCGTTATCACGGTGACTGTGGAGGAGAAGTCCCTGTGGGTCACGGGGATCCCGGCCAGAGCGGGCACGGCGACCGCGGAAGTGACACCGGGGACTACATGCACCTCGATGCCCCCCTTCAGGAGGGACTCGGCCTCCTCGCCCCCCCTCCCGAAGAGAAACGGGTCGCCCCCTTTCAGCCTGACGACGATCTTTCCTTCTTCTGCCTTCGAGACAAGAATGCTGTTGATCTCACTCTGCTCTGACAGGTGATCTCCGCCGCGTTTGCCCACGTCAATCGACTCGGAATCGCTCCTGGCCAGGAGGAGCAGCTCCTTTGGTATCAGTGAATCGTGAACAATGACATCGGCAGTCTTCAAGAGCTCCAGACCCCTGACGGTGATCAGCCCGGGGTCTCCAGGTCCTGCGCCAACGAGGTACACGATGCCTTTCCTGGTTGAACGCGAAGTCAACTGACCGCCTCCAGACCTCTTCTTAACTTCGCACTTATGCTCTCCAGCCCCGCGGGCAACCGATCGATTGGAATCGTCTCGGACGCTCTCGCGGCACGCGAGCCGTCCTCGCTGAGCACCACGCCCATGATCTTAAGGCTCTCACCATTGACCTTTGCATATACTCCAATCGGGACGGAGCATCCGCCGCCAAGCTCCTTGAGGATGTGCCGCTCCGCCTCCGCCTCGATCCTGGTGGTCCGGTCGTCGAGCGAGCGGAGCAGCGGCTCCCATCGCGAGCCTTCCCCACAGACTGCGGCGATCACTCCCTGTCCCGCGGCTGGCACGAATTCGGAAGGATCCAGGATTAAGTATTCTCCCTCATATCCCAGCCTCTCCAGACCGGCCCTCGCGACGACTATCGCATCGTACTCCCTCTCACCGACCTTCCTCAGCCTCGTCGGGACGTTGCCGCGAAGTTCTCTCAGAACGAGGTCCTTTCTTCTGCTGAGAACCAACGCCCTCCTTCTGACGCTCGAGGTCCCGACAACGGCTCCCGGTGGAAGGTCGTCCAATAGAACCGAAGGAACGACGACGTCCTCCACCGGGCCGCGCGGGAGAACGGCCACCATTGTGACCCCCGGAGTGAGCTTGACCGGCATGTCCTTCAGGCTGTTGACGGCGACGTCTATGTTTCCTGCGACGATCTGCTGGTCCAATTCCTTTGTGAAGGTGCCGAGGCCGCCGAGAGAGCTGAGCGGACGGTCTCTCACCCTGTCCCCGGTCGTGGCAACGGTCTTGATCTCCACGGGAACATCGGGATGCCTCTCCCTGAAAACACTCACGAACAGGTCCGTCTGCACTCTCGCCAGCTTGCTGCCCCGGGTCCCGACGATCATTTCACGACTTCCTTCAGGGCCTCGCCGAAGGCCTCGACTGTTGATTCTATGTCATTGTTCGAGTGCGCGGTGGACAGGAAGTTCGTCTCGAACTGGGATGGCGGCAGGTAAATCCCCTTCTCGAGCAGGGAGCCGAACAGCCTGCCGAAGAGCGCGGTGTCGGACCTCTTCGCGTCCTCGTAGTTCCGGATCGGCCCCTTCGCCAGGAACACCTGGAACATTGAGCCGATGCCCTCCACGGAAAAGTCAAGTTTCATGTCTTCGAGCGCATCGCGCAGGCCCCTCCTTATCCTCTCGCCCTTCTCATTCATCGAGTCGTGGCCGAGGCGCTCAAGCTCCCTGAGCGTGGCGATGCCTGCAGCAAGGCTCAGCGGGTTCCCGCTGAACGTCCCGGCCTGGTACACCTTCCCTGTCGGGGAGATCATCGACATGATCTCCTCCGGACCGGCGAACACGCCGATCGGGAGGCCTCCGCCGACGATCTTTCCCAGAGTGGTCATATCCGCCCTGATGTTGAAGAGCTCCTGCGCTCCTCCCATCGCAAGCCTGAAGCCGGTGATCACCTCGTCGAAGATCAGCAGAACCTCTTCCTCCTCGGTGAGCTCTCTCATCCCCCTGAGGTAGCCTTCCTCCGGGAGGATCGGTCCCGCGTTGCCGATGACCGGCTCCAGTATGACCGCTGCCACGTCTCCCTTGTTCTCCCTGATCGCTCTTTTGACCGCATCGAGATCGTTGTACGGCACGAGGAGCGTGTTCCTCGTGACCTCGACGGGAATTCCCATCGAGTTCGGCACGCTGTGGGTGGTCGCGCCGGACCCCGCCTTGACGAGCACCGAGTCATGAGCGCCGTGGAAGGCGCCCTCGATCTTGACGAACTTGCTTCTTCTCGTGAAGCCGCGAGCGAGGCGGAGAGCGTGCATCGTCGCCTCGGTCCCGCTGCTGACGAAGCGGACCATCTCCACCGAGGGGTAGTACTTCCGAATGAGCTCGGCCAGCTCGATCTCCTTCTCGATCGGGGCGCCGTACAGCGTTCCGCTTTCGGCCTGCTCCGCCACCGCCTTCACGACTGCGGGATGCGCATGGCCGAGGATGAGCGGGCCGAAGGCCATGCAGTAGTCGATGAACTCGTTCCCGTCCGCGTCCCATATCCTCGACCCTTTCCCCCTGGCGACGTAGAGGGGATGCGGCAGGAAGGCCCTGACCGGGCTTGAAACCCCGCCGGGCATGAGCCTCTTCGCCCTCTCATAGAGCTCCTTTGACCGGCGCGGCGATCTCATCGACCGGGATCACTCCCTCAGCTTTCTCGCCGCGTCCTTCGCGAAGTAGGTGAGAATGATGTCCGCGCCCGCTCTTCTGATCGAAGTGAGCACTTCCATCATGATCCTGTCCTTGTCCAGCCAGCCTCTTTCCGCCGCCCCCATGATCATCGAGTACTCCCCGCTGACGTTGTACGCCGCGAGCGGGACGTTGAAGAGCGCCCTCGCGTCCCTGATCACGTCGAGGTACGCAAGTGCTGGCTTGACCATCAGGATGTCCGCACCCTCTATCAGGTCCAGTTCCATCTCTCTGATCGCCTCCCTGGCGTTCGGGGGATCCATCTGATGCGACCGCCGGTCGCCGAACTTCGGCGCGGACTCTGCCGCGTCCCTGAAGGGGCCGTAGAATCCGGAGGCGTACTTCGCGCTGTAGGACATGATCGGCACGTTCTCGAATCCCGCTTCGTCGAGGGCGATCCTTATCGCGAATACCATGCCGTCCATCATTCCGCTCGGGGCGATCATGTCCGCGCCGGCCTCAGCCTGGCTCACCGCCGTTTTCGCGTAGAGACCGAGCGTCTCGTCGTTGGCGATCTCCTCCCCCTTCACCTTTCCGCAGTGGCCGTGGGAGGTGTACTCGCAGAGGCAGAGGTCCGCGACGACGACCACATCACACTCCTTCTTCACATTTCTGATCGTCTTCTGCGCGACGCCCTTCTTGATCCAGGCCCCGCTTCCTTCTTCGTCCTTGTGCTTCGGAATCCCGAAGACCATCACCGCAGGGACACCGAGTTCGTACGCCTTCGCAGCCTCCTTGCCAGCCAAGCTGACTGGGAAAGCGCTCACACCCGGCATCGACGCGATCGGTTTCTCCTTCTGCAAGTTCTCGTTGAAGAACATCGGATAGATGAAGTTCTTCGGGGAGAGCCTTGTCTCCCTGACCATCTCCCTTATCTGCGGGTTCATCCGCAGACGCCTCAGCCTCGTATCAGGAAACATCCTTCTTCTCCTCCAGCTTGAACAATTCCTTTGCAGCCTTAAGTATCTCTTCCCTCTTCTCCCTCGACGCCCACTTCAGCATTTCTGTCGTGTCGGCGAGGAACCTGCTCCCCAGGGTGTTGGCGAAGTCCAAGACGACCGTCTCCGCGTCGTCGCTTCCCCCGTTGAGGCGGTTGATCGCCTTCCTGACCTCCCTCTCCTTGATCGCGTCGTACTTCTTTCTGATCGCTTTGATGATCTCGGAGGCGCCCATCTCCTCCAGCTTCCTGTCCAGAAGCGAAAGCTCCTCGGTGATAATCTTCTCGGCCTCGTGTATCTCCCTCTTCCTTTTCATAATGTTCTCTTGGGCCACGCCCTTGAGGCCGTCGATGTCGTGCATGTCCACGTTCCTGATTAACCGGACCTCCTCGGCCACGTTCCTCGGGAACGAGACGTCTATTATAACGAGCTTGCCACCCTCCCCCTTCTTCGCGAGTGCCTTCTCCACCTGCATACGGTCAAGGATGACGTGGGGGGAGGATGTTGCTACGAGAACGATGTCGCACCTATGGAGGTAGTCGTACAGGCTGTCCAGACGAATCGCCTTTCCTCCGAGGTACCACGCAAGCTCGACCGCGCGGTCGTAAGTACGGTTGGAGACGAAGATCGTGTTCGGCTTCTTGCCGATCAAGTGCTTAGCGATCAGCGACGCCATCTCCCCCGCGCCGATGACAAGAATCGTCTTCCCTTCGAGGTTCCCGAGGATCCTCTCGGCAAGATCCACGGCCGCTGACCCGACAGACACTGACCCCTTGTTTACCCTCGTCTCCGTCCGGACCTTCTTTCCCACGTTGATGGCCTTCCTGAAAACGAGCGACAGGATGGGGCCAGAACAGCCTTCGCTCTCCGCCAACTCGAAGGCCTTTTTCACCTGCGATTGGATCTGGTCTTCTCCGACGATCAGAGACTCAAGCCCGCTCGACACGCGGAGAAGATGCCTGACAGAGTCTATCTGGACAAGGAACTGAACAAGGTTCTCTTCGTGGTCGAACGGGATGAACTTGCCGATCAGCTCTTCCATTCCCTCCCTGGTCGCCGCGGAATCGTCGGTCACCGCGTACAGCTCAACGCGGTTGCAGGTGCGTAGCACGGCGCACTCCTTGACGCCAGGCGTCTTCCGGAGGCGGTGAAGGAGAGCCTTTTCGTCATGCTTTCCGATGAGCTCGAGGCAGGACATGTCCGCGGACTTGTGCGTGACATGGACGCTCAGAATCGTCTCATTCACCCCCTTCTAGCTTCCTGAGGGCGAGCCTCTTCGCAAAGTCGTAGTCATCCTTCAAAGCCTCGAAGACCTCGCCGTCTTCGAGGACCGAGCGGAGAAACGCCTCCCTTGACGGTTGATTGGGCAGCAGGCGCTTCGCATCCTCCCTCAGCTCCTCCTGCAGTCTGACCATCGAAGCCCATTCTTCCGGGATCATCCTTTCAAGCTCCTCCTTCAACCGTCTCGAGACTGCGGGGCTCCTCCCGAGTGTTGAAATGGCAACGATGAAGCTGCCTCTGTCAATGACGGAGGGGATGAGAAATGATCCCATGCCATCCGTGCGGTTGTACAGCTTCCCATGCGAGCGCGCGGCGGCGCAAATTCCCTCGTTTACGGTGGAATTGTCCGTGGCTGCGATCACGCAGTCGGCCCAGTCGACCCAGTCCTCGAGAGCTTCGACCGCGTCAGAGCGGACCAGCCGGACCCTCTCTCCCTGAAAGCCGTCCGCGAACTCTCTGCTCACTACCGCCACCTCCGCCTCGTCCGCGAAGTACCTTGCCTTGCGGAGTCCGACCTCACCTCCGCCGAACACGACCACCTTTTTTCCAGTGAGGTCAACAATGAGAGGCAGCATTGAGCAACTCCCGACCAAACCCGAAGGGACAAATCGCCTTTCTACACCCGAATTCGAACATCCCGGTAGACGTTATTAACTCTTTTTGATTCCCTCAGCAGATTTCCGATGAGGCGGATCTACCCTTAAGAAGATATGACATTCGCTTTCCTCCATTCGTGTGCGCCTTTTGGTCTAACGGGTCAACCACTTGAAATTCAAGAAGGTATTTATTGGGAGACTCGTTAATCCGCTGGAGAACTTGAGAATCAGCGGAGGAATAGAATGGCAAAGGAAGGAATACTGGTCGTCGGACACGGAAGCAAGCTCGACTACAACAAGAATGTCGTTTCACATTTCGCAGAGCAGCTCGCGAAGCGCTTGACTCCTTCGCCAGTGCTCGTAGGCTTCATGAACATCAACACCCCGACCATCCGCGAGAGCTTGAACAACCTCGCTGCGGGAGGAGCGGAGACCATTTATGTCGTACCATGCTTTCTGGCCCATGGTATCCACACGAGGGATGACATCACAGGGGAGCTGGGCATACCGGCGGGCAGCAAGGGCGGGAAGACGAAGATTGAAGGGAAGGCTGTCACTATCAAGTACTGCGAGCCAATCGGTCTTGATGAAAGGATAACTGACATCCTGGAGGACCGAGTGAAAGAAAGGATGAGGAAGGAGTAGATGTGAAGGTCCTGGTGATGGACCTCACTCACGGCGGATCGATACTCGCCCTCGAGTATCGTACGAGGGGGTATGAGGTCTCGGCGGTCGACTGTTATCGGACGGCCGGTGAGGAGGCGAAAGAGGAGCTTGAGCGCGCGGGAATAGAGTATCTTGAGAGCTCTCCTCGAAAGCACTTCGACCTCGTCGTCACGCCGATCCACTGCCCCGATTCGTTCCTCGATGGCGTCTCCTGCGGAAGGAGAATAACGACTCATCAGGCCGTCGGGGAGCTCTGCTCATTCGAAGAAAGAATAGTCGAGGTGACGGGCACGAAGGGCAAGACGTCCGCGTGCCACGTCATCGCACACATTCTGAACGACCTCGGCTGCAGAGTGATGCTGCTCAGCAGCAGGGGGATATTCTATCTGGGAGAGGGAGAGGAGATCATCGAGCGCAGATCCAGCATCGCCCCGCCCTCTATATTGAAGGTGCGGAGGATGCGGAGAGACTTCGACTTCGGAGTATTCGAGGTGTCCCTCGGCGGAACGGGACTCGCTGAGATAGGGGTCATCACGACGATTGCTGACGACTATCCGATCGCGAGGGGGACGCGGCGAGCCTTCGACGGAAAAGCGCAGATGGCCGTCGGGGCGCGGCGTTCGCTCGTCGTGAGCGAGAAGGAAAAAGATCTCTGGTCGGACCTGGTGGATGAAGGAGTGGAAATCGTCACTTTCGGGGACGGCGGAGGGATAGATGTCAAAGTCAGTCCGCCTCTCATTTTCGACGAGGCTGCCGAGCTCGAGATCTATGTTGACGGTAGGAAGGAGCTGTCGGTGGAGATCCTCGGGTCCTACCTCGTCCCATCCTACCTTCCAGCGTTCTCGGCTGCTCTGGCGACAGCGATCGAGGCCGGAGCGGAACTGGACGATGCGGCGAAGGCCCTGCAGAGCTTCTCCGGCATTCCCGGGAGAGGAGAGGTAAGGAGCGAAGGGGGCGTTTGGCTTATCCGGGAAAGGAATCCCGGTGTGACCGCCTCCTCGGTGGACTTCAACCTCACCTGCCTGAGGGACCACTACGATCTGAAGAGAATCGGCGTCGTCATCGAGCCGACAACGGAGAAGGTATGCGAGACGCTTGACGTAGTGGAACTGGAAAAGGTTATTATGAAGCATCAGGATTGTGTGAGCGGAGCGTATTTCCTGCACCACTTCGGCGACAAGGAGTACGAGGGGGAGGTGTTCCGCTTGATCGATGATATCTCAGAAGCAGACAAGGACCATGATGCACTCCTCTGGTGCACGAAGGAGGGGTTCCAGTGACGGAGGTCCTTCATCCCAGGCCGAGCCCTATCGTCGCCGCCATGTACACCCTAAGGGACCTGGATGTGGATGTGATAGTCATGCACGGCCCCCCAGGCTGCGGGTTCACCGCCTCGAGGCTCCTCGAGGAGGCGGGAGTGACGGTCGTCACGACTGGTATGCAAGAGACCGACCTCATTTTCGGGGCGGAGGAGAAGCTCGTCAAGCTCCTGAAGAAAGTGGACGAGGACTTCCACCCAAAGATGGTCGGCATCGTCGGCACCTGCGCGAGCATGATTATCGGGGAGAACCTGGATGCGGCCATCAAGAAGGCGGGGATTAGGTCGATCGTCCTGCCGATCGACACGCATGGCTGCTCCGGTCCGAACACGGTAGGAGCGATCAGGGTGCTAGAAGTGGCCGCGGCCAAGGGAGTGATCCCGTGGGAGGAGTTCGAGCGCCAGAGGGAGATGCTCACGAGGGCCACCGAGCTGGAGAGGGAGAGGGGGATGACCAGCAAGCCTTACCTGAAGCCCCACAGGGGCGCCACCAAGCTCAAGATCGCGAACAAGATCGTCGAGACGTTGAAGGAAGAGGGGAAGGTGGCGGTCATCGTGAATGCGAAGAAAGAGACTGCCTATAGGTTCGCGGACGTCTTGAGGGCCGTCGAGTACGCGAGGGGGAAGGTAGGCGGAAGCGCTGTCTACATCGCCAACACCGACCCAGCAGTCGGACTGCCAAGGATCCGAAGGTACTCCCAGGACATAATTCGCGATCTGACCGAGGCTGGCGTGACGGTCGACTTCCTGACAGGGGGACTGGACGAGTATCCGGTCGCGGGGGAGAAAGCCGCTGGATACCTCAAAGATAGGAAGGTTGACCTCCGCGTCATCTGCGGTCTTCCTCACGCGGTTCCTGATATCACCCAGCGGGACGTGCTGGTCACCGACCAGCCGAGGGTGCTGAGGAACTTCCTCGACACCGGCTTTGAGTATTCGGTCGGTGAAATCTCGACGCACTCGGCCCTCATGGGCGCCACCGGCATCGTTCATTCAGAGTTGGGCGACACGATCAGAGAAGTGGTCGATGAGGAGCTGGCATGAAGCAGATCGCCATTTACGGGAAGGGAGGCATAGGCAAGTCGACGATATCCGCGAACATCGCCGCCGCATATGCCGAAATGGGGTTGAACACATGGTACATCGGCTGCGACCCGAAGGCCGACGGGAGCATGACCCTTCTCGGCGGAAGGAAGGTGAGCACCTTTCTCGAGAAGATGAGGCCAGGCTCTGTTACCGAAGGAGAGGTCGTGGCGACGGGTTTCAAGGGAGTCAATTGCGTCGAGACCGGGGGGCCGCTCGCCGGCGTAGGATGCGCGGGGAGGGGGATCATCGTTGCCGTCCAGGCGCTTGACAAGGATTACTTCACGGATGACATTGACATTATCATCTACGATGTCCCAGGGGACGTGGTATGCGGGGGTTTCGCCGCCCCGCTCAGGGAGAAGTTCGCGGACGAGGTCTACATAGTGACGAGTGGTGAATACCTTGCGCTCTACGCGGCGGACAACATCGCCAGGGGACTGGAGAACCTGAAGGTCAACCTCGGCGGGTTGATATGCAACTCGAGGGAGGTCGACGGGGAAGAGGGCATAATCAGGGACTTTGCAGAGAGGATTGGGAGCCAGATGATCGGTTTCATTCCCAGGGACGCGGTCGTGAGGGAGTGTGAGAACAGGGGCAGGACAGTTGTCGAGTGGGCGCCAGCGAGCAGACAGGCCGACGCTTACAGGAATCTCGCAAAGGCTATCTTGAACAACAAAATGCTCAGCGTGCCCTCACCGATCGACCCGGAAGAAATCCGCAGCATACTCAGGGAGAAGGGCGGATGAGCGTCAAGCGCGTCGTCATCGCGGGGGCGGGCAGCGGGGTCGGCAAAACGACCATCGCCACCGGACTCATGGCACTGCTTTCTAAGAAGTACAGGGTCCAGGGGTTCAAGGTCGGCCCCGATTTCATCGATCCCATGTTCCACACGTTAGCGACTGGAAGACCTTCGAGGAATCTCGACTCGTTCATGCTCGACCACAGCACGATTCTCAACCTCTTCGGCTGGGCGACAAAGGACGCAGGCATCGCCGTCGTCGAAGGGGTTCGCGGGCTTTACGATGGCCTCACCTCAACGGGCGACGCCGGGAGTACCGCGGAGATCGCGAAGCTACTGGATGCGTCTGTGATACTTGTCGTCAACGCTCGCAGCCTGGCTAAGAGCGCCGCAGCTCATGTTCTGGGGTTCAAGATGCTCGATCCCGATGTAAGGATCGAGGGGGTTATACTTAACCAGGTGAGCGGGGAGCGGCACAGGAAGAAGGCAGTCGAGGCGGTTGAGTCGCTGACGAAGACCGAGGTCGTCGGCGTCATCGAAAGGAGAAGCGAGAGGCTCCCAGAAAGACACCTCGGCCTGGTGACCATTCCTGAAAAGGAGGATGCGGCTTCAGCCATCAAGATGACTTCGGAGCTGGCGGGCGAAGTCGATCTGGAAAGGCTCCTCGAAATCTCTGAGAAAGGAGGGGAACTCTCTCCCCCCACTGAGTCTCCGTTCCTCAAACGGGATGATACCGGCGTCAAGGTCGCGGTTCCGAGGGACAAGGCCTTCTCTTTTTACTATCCAGAGAACCTCGAGTCTCTGGAGGCAGCTGGCGGCAGAGTGGTCACCTTCAAACCAACCGAAGGCGAGAGTCTTCCGGAGGCTGATGCGTACTATGTCGGCGGAGGCTACCCCGAGGTGTACGCGCGTACGATATCTGAGAACAGAGACTTCCTCGAGGGGTTGAAGTCAGCGTCCGAGACGGGGCGACCGGTCTACGCGGAATGCGGAGGTCTCATGATTCTCTGCGGAGCTATCAGGGGTAAAGGTGAGATGTGGAAGATGGCCGGCGTGTTCAACTGCGATGCGGAGCTCACCGCCGATAGACAGGGGCTGGCATATGTGAGTGCAGTCGGGACTAAGGACAACTTCCTATTCCCGTGGAAAGAAATCAGGGCCCACGAGTTCCACTACTCCCGCCTGGTACCAACACCAGATGGCTCCTTTGCCTACAGGATAACGAGGGGGAGGGGAATAGACGGCAGCAACGACGGCCTGATCTCGAAGAAAACGATTGGGACATACATGCACCAACATGCACTTTCCAACAAGGACTGGGGGAGAGCAATGGTGGACGTTGCGATAGGTCCGGACTGAGTCTGCGGTTGTCAGACACTCCGTTTTTGTTCCGGACTGTCGGGGCGAACATGCCCCAGGGCACTTCCGAAAAGTCTCCAAAGCAGTTCGATGCTTGTCAGAATGGATTCGAGACTGGAACCGAGGAGCTTGTTGTGTCAACCTCCATGTCGCAAATGCTTTCTAGACGCGCCTTGCTAATGTCAAGGATTATCGGCTAGCTATCGACCAGGAGTATCCTCGTCATCTCCACAGACTCGGGTTATGCGTATCCTGGTTACTCTTTGGTTCTTTCGTCAGTACCAGAATCCTCCCAGGATGTTATCGATGTTGATAACGTGGGCGAACACCCAGCCAGGAGAGATCAAGACTGATTCATTCTCCATCCTGGAATCATCGTGGATCTATTCGTTTACGAGAAAAATGGGTTTCCCTATTTGCTCTCAGAACTGTCGAAAGCGTAAGCTGCCTCTGAAGAGGCCTCCAGCTCCTCTCTAGTTGATTGCTGATAATAGAAGTCGATCATCTCAGCTCCATAGAACCGAGGGACCTATTGACCCCGGATTCTTTCCAAGTAGTCTTGAGCTCGGCAGGATTTCGGACGGTTTCGGCTAAGTGATACGTCATCTCTGCCTCACCTTCTCGATTCACATCGTCTTATTGCAATCTCTAATCGATGTGCATTCATGCACATTCGTTAACCATGGTGAATAACATGTCTTCAGATAATTCCTAGCCGTGGTTTTCTTGAGGGCAAATTCCGGGCTGACATCCCGACTTTGGTCGAACTCTTACATCAAGTCTCTAAGTCTTCATTCCGTATCACGATGTAGGTCAAGGTGGTTCCAGATTTCGAGTCGATCCGTTCATGAGGGCCGAGAAGCGCAGAGCCCCCGGCTTAGTTGAGGTTTTCTTCTCGTCTTCTCACTTTGGATGGGATGGTCCTGAGACCCGCCTATTTATGCAACGAGATAGAGAAATCTGTCCCAATTAGGCCAACACAGATACAAAAAGGAAAAGGTATTTCTATTGGAACCTGGAGTTGCCTAGATTCCAATGAAGAAGTATAGTGTCCGTTGCCTTGACTGCGGAACTGAATGCGACTGCTACGCAATTGCTTGCATGAATGATGGTGCTCTTCTAAGGACGGAATACTCCTCTGTTCAATTGATTCCTAGGGACTTCCCAGGCATATGGAAGTTTTATGAGTGGCTGCCCACTCAGGGCATACTTCCCGAACTCGGAGGAGGGTCAATCACCTACAAGTGCGGGTCCTTTGCAGCGGAATTAGGACTTGATAAGCTCTACATAGCTTTCAACGGCTACTGGCCGGACAGGAAGGCCCTCCTCAGCACATGCAGCTTCAAGGACCTAGAAGCGGCGCCGACAGTTCAGCGCCTCGCTGAACAAAGAATGAAGAATATTCTGGTCGTTGCATCCGCCGGGAACACTGCCAGGGCGTTTGCTCATGCCTGCTCAGTCAGTGGACAACCTCTAGTGATCGTGGTACCAGCTTCGGCACTCAATAAGATATGGCTGCCTGGTGATGACGTCTCGCACGACGCGGTATTCACGATATCTGTTAAAGGTGACTACAGCGATGCCATCGCTCTGGGTGACGAACTGGCCTGTTATTCTGGTTTCGTGGCCGAGGGTGGGGCCAGAAACGTTGCAAGAAGAGACGGAATGGGTACTGTTATGCTGGAAGCCACTCTAACTCTAAAGCAGATTCCCGATTATTACTTCCAGGCGGTTGGGAGCGGCACGGGGGGTATATCGGCCTGGGAGGCCTCAATGAGGCTCATAAAGGACGGGCGCTTTGGGCGAAAAATGCCCGTGCTCAATCTCGCACAGAATTTGCCATGTGCACCGATTTTTTCGTCCCTTCATGGAGTCGCTATTGATCCAAGGTGCCCCGAAGGCATGTATGATGAGGTTCTTTTCAACCGCAGGCCACCACTGAGCGTCAAGGGAGGGGTTGCGGATGCTTTGACAGCAACGGCCGGTACGGTCCAAGGCGTGACAAATGATGAAGCTGAAGAAGCCAGGAAACTGTTTGAAAAGACTGAGGGTATCGATATAGTGCCAGCAGCTGCTGTTGCCGTCTCAGCCCTAATGAAATCCGTGACTTCTGGGTCAGTGAATGCGAGGGACATCGTGTTGCTGAATATAACAGGTGGGGGCGAGAAAAGGCTCAGGAAAGATGTTGGTGTTACGCCGTTACAAAGCGATCTCAGTGTAGAGAGGTTTGGTGTGGACCTTGATTCGACCGTCTCAATCATCGTCGACACATTGAGAAAAGGGTGAAGTGCTTGAGTATCAAAATACGCTTGACAATACTTGGTGGGGTAGACAAAGACGGAGAAAAGGAAGCAGTAAGAGAGGTTGACATGAAAAGTGGAAACATCATGGGAATAGTCGGCCCAACTGGTTCGGGCAAGTCCACGTTGATATATGACATTGAGCAGCTCGCCCAGGGCGACACCCCGTCCAAGAGGAGAATCTTGATCGATGGGGAGGTGCCGGACGAAACGACAAGAACCGATCCCCGGAAGAAACTGGTGGCCCAGCTCTCTCAGAATATGCATTTTCTTGCCGACATGAATGTTGGCGAATTCTTGAAGATGCACGCTAAAAGCAGAGGGAAATCTACCGAGCTGGCCTCGGAAGTAGTGGAACTGGCTAATACTCTGTGCGGTGAGCCTTTTAGTTCGGAAGACCATCTGACCTCACTTAGCGGTGGCCAGTCGCGGTCTTTGATGACCGCGGATATCGCCTTGATAAGTGATTCCCCTGTTGTCCTCATCGATGAGATTGAGAACGCCGGAATAAGGAAGCAGGAGGCACTGAGGTTACTTTCTGGTGAAGGAAAAATAGTGGTCGTCGTCACACACGACCCTGTTCTTGCCCTCCTGACTGTTCGCAGAATTGCGATGAAGAATGGCGGTATGCAGGCTGTCATAGCACGGTCCGAGAACGAGCAGAACATGTGTTCTAAACTTGCTGAATTGGATGATTGGTTGCTATCTCTCAGAGAAGTCATCAGGGGAGGCAAAACAGTGGAAGGATTCCCATGAAACTCGTGGTCTTGGCAGGAACCCCGGGCGCGGGCAAGACGTCCGTAGTAATGAGTGTTGCAAGAGCTGTTCAAAAGAGAGGTGGGCGTCCAGCGGTGACCAAGATAGACTGTCTTTGGACTGAAGATGACCAGAGATTATCGAAACTGAATGTACCTGTTCGGATTGGTTTGTCCAAGGACATGTGCCCCGATCACTTCGCAATATACAACACAGAAGAAATGGTCAGGTGGGCAGAAGAGAAGGGTGCGGACGTGCTTCTTAATGAAACCGCAGGTCTTTGCCTACGGTGCGCGCCGTATCCAGACTCATGCCTTGCAGTATGCGTGATTGATGTGACATCTGGGCCAAACACGCCGCTCAAAGTCGGTCCGCTGTTGACCTCGGCTGACGTCGTAATGATGACGAAAGGCGACATGGTATCACAGGCTGAAAGAGAGGTTTTCAGGGAGAGAGTGCTTGAGACCAACCCAAGGTGCAGAGTCATAGAGACGAACGGACTAACAGGGAAGGGGGGATCCGAACTGGCCGAAATCGTAGTTAATTGGATGGAAATCGACGATCAGATGAAGTTGAGGAATAACCCGCCTTTCGCGATCTGCACCCTCTGCGCGGGTGAATCTCGGGTTGGGAAAGAACATCACAGAGGCATGTTGCGTCAACTGAATGGTTTCATAGAATATGTCGGTGAGTGATCTTGGACAATATCCTGCACTTATTGCCTGGGCATAATTGTGGAAGATGCGGCTATAAGCAATGTTCGGAGTTTGCCAATGCTTTGCTCGCTGAGAAGAGAATCGAGTCATGTCCGTTTATGGACCAGGAGCGCTTCTCTTCCAATCGCTCTAGGATAAAGGAGATTATCTCGGCTGGAATCGAGGAAAAGAGAATCATTGGCGTTATTGATGGTGAGACGGCCGATTTCGCCCTCTCACCATTGGTGGGTGAGCACTCTTGCCGCGAAGACCTTTACCCCTTTGATAGAGACGTCGAACTGACGGTGGGCGATACTATCAGATACCGCCCCTTTGGTTGCCCGATAACTCACTTTGCCAAAATCATAAGAACATTAAATGGGTTAGTGACGGTACATATCATCGGCCCTCGCCACATGATGGGAGAACCTGGATTTGAGCCTCTTGATATCGGGATTTGTATGGTGGCAGCATTCGAGGGCATCATCGAACGGGGGAAGATGCCTCATGTCGGTGAGACAGTAAAATTCCTCCCTAATCATTGCATGATGGGCAAGGTCCATTCTGGAATTGTCGTGAGTCTTGAAGGAAACATGGTAAGGATAGAAAGCATTGATCTCAAAGTGTGGTGATCGATGAAATGAACAGAGGGACCACAGAAGTGTACACGGGACTCAAAAGGATCGGCGTTGATATGGTTGCCAGCCTCCCTTGCGTAAATCTCAGGGAATTACTAACCCTCATCGATTCCGACAAAGGGATCAAGCATGTCCCGATCTCCAGGGAGGAAGAGGGGATCGGAATCTGCGCTGGTGCGTTCATGGGAGGGATGAAACCAGCTATCCTAATGCAGAACTCAGGATTGGGCAACTCTATCAACGCCCTTGCTTCCCTTGACCTTCTATACGGGATACCAGTCCTTATGATCTTGAGTCATCGAGGGGTGGAGGGGGAGGAGGTCAGCGCCCAGGTGCCCATGGGCAACCTGACTGGACCTTTCTTGCGGGCGATGGGCATTCCAACTTATCGACCGATCATAGGGAAGGCGGCGGACGCCATACGCGAAGGTTGGGAGCGGGCGATTGCGGAACACACGCCGGTCGCTATTCTCCTGGACATCTCCTTCTGGAGGTCAGTATGAAGCGCATAGATGCTATCGAGGCGGTCGCAAGGGAGGGTACAGGAAGCCTGATCATCTGCAATCTCGGGTATCCGGCGAGAGAGCTCTTCCATGTTGCAGATCGGGCAGAGAACTTCTACATGCTCGGATCTATGGGTCTAGCCTCGTCGATAGGTCTGGGCCTTGCACTGGCATGCAAAGACAAAAGGGTGATCGCGATTGATGGCGACGGGTCGATTCTGATGAACCTGGGCAGCTTGAGCACGATCGCCTCCCAAGAGCCGGATAACTACCTATTGGTGGTCATGGACAACGGAGTCTACGGGTCCACAGGCTGCCAGCCGAGTGCCGCATCAGGCAAGACGAATCTCAGTGAGGTGGCGAAGGCTGCGGGAATTGGAAACGTCCGAGAGGCATCCTCCGCCCGAGAGCTGCGTGATTATGCGAGGAAGATGCGCGCCGGCGTGCTAGTTGTCAAAGTGGAGGTCGGCAACGCCGATGTCCCACTTATTGATCTGGAGCCAAACGAAATTCTGGAGAGGTTCACAAGAGCCGCTCGAGCATCGCGGTCATCTTGAAAGAGCCGTCCAGGATGCGTTTCTTCAGTTCTCTAGCAATCTTCAGCGCCCTCATCCTGTCTGACTGTCTGCACACCACTGGAACCTTCCACTCTGATCCGAAGGCAACGAAGCTCACCTCGCCTAGGCGCCCTTTGAACACATTCTTGTCGCAGAGGGTGGTGCAGTAGCCGCAATTGAAGCATTTCTTGCGATCAATCGTTGGGATGCCCCTAGGGAAGCAGATGGCCGCTGTGGGGCATTTCTTCTCCGCGTCGCACTCCTTGCAATTCTCGCATGCGTTCGCATCTACTCGTACCGCGAGGTCGACATTATCCCACACCTGACCATAATCTGTCAATCCGATTTGCATCCTGTCTTTGATATCGACTATAGGCAGTGGGATGTTCCGGTCCAATCTCGAAATCGCCTCCCGAACTGAGTTATCGATCACAGGGATTGGAACCGCCCAGGAAACGGCGCATTCCGGCCCAGCGGAGGTGACAAAACCTCCCATGTAGTCCGCCCGCATTCTCTTCATGTCCGCAATCATCATTAGGTTCGGGGACTGCTCGGAGCTACGCGTGCCTAGCCCTGTCACGTAACCGATGGCCCCATTCACGAGGATGCTCGTACCAATGCCTATTGCTTGAAGCAGTGGGTCGTTCTGAATCGGGTTAAGCTGCCCGCAACCAGAGAAAGTCAGCTCCGCCATATCTGGTTTGAACTCTGATGGGTGGAAGATGGTTTTCATGCTTTCTCCTCCAGGGTTAGTCAACGCTACATAATTGCGGAAAGCGTGGCGAGTTGCCATGAGCTTGGCCACTTGCATATCATCGATGGTCACTTCGGAAGACAGCTCTGCTCCTTCATTCGTAGTGAGTTCGACACTCAGCTTTTTTCTCTCAACAAGGTCGCGGAACAAATGTCCCGCTCCATAATGCCCGTCTGACTCACTTACTGAATAACCAAGCACCATGAGGTCGAGGATACCAAGTCTCTCGTTAGGACAGGGACCGACGATAACGGGCACACCATTGATTGTTGCGCTTGTCGCTCTCTCGAAGGTTCCGCGCGGGGCTATCGGAAAGGAAAGGATAGCATAGGTGCCGCTCATCAACCCCCTGGTGCCTGTTGTGACGACGTCTACCTTTTGTGCGACCGACGTGTCCCCTTTCAACAGGCTCTCGCGCACTTCCTGCGCGGTAAGCACCACGGCGTCGCCTGCCTTCAGTTTCTTATTAATCTCTTCTACTGAGAGGACCATACTGCATTCGTATCGAGTATCTCATTGATGTTCCTTTTGTTAACGAGAAGCAAGTGTAAGAAATCAGATTGAGGTTGAAGAATATTCATATGGACATCAAGGAGGTGGGCCTGGTTGGAGCTACTTCGTTGCCACCCAGCAAGTCACAATTGAAGGTCAATAACCGCACTTCGTGCGATTGCAGTCTGTCGAAACCTTTTACTTCTTTTTTTTCTCTCTCCTTCTGCCGTCAGAACTGCCAGAAGTGATAGTGGCCTTCCTAGAGTATCAGCTGTTCTCTGTTGGAGAATCTTTGAACTATTCTCAGAATCATGCAACAGTTGCACTCGCGCTGGTTTGATGAGAAGGCTCTTGACAAACTTACCTCGGACATGTGTGGAATGTTGTTTATGACAAGTCATTATGCCTTTTCTCGACTGAAGTCCTGTTTTTCATTCTGTGCACAGGAATTCTGCTGTAGGTTGCGGAACACCTTTTCCTGGTCGGATTCTTCCTGGTTGCAGCCCACGTCAGTATCGGAATTATGGCTTCCCTGAGTCCTTCCCCATCCGTTGTCAAAGAGTACTCTACGCGCGGTGGGATTTCTGCAAATGATTCTCGTTTAAGTAGCCCCTCTTCTTGAAGTTGCTTCAGTGTGTCTGCAAGTGTCCTAGGGCTTATGCCCTGAAGCTCTTCCATGAGTCTGTTGAATCTGAGGGTGCCATAGTTGCCGATCGCGTTGATGATTAAGAGTGCCCATTTCTTGCTTATAACATCTATGATGCCCTCAAGCGGGCAGAGACAGACCACTTCATTCTCGTTCTGCGTTTTAGTCACTTCCTTAGTGTATAGCAAGTATTACACTGCAAACTTGATAGTTGAAATACTTTACTTTCTATATTATATGCAGGATAGGAGATGTGACAGATGATGGATGAATGTGGTTGCGGTGTGCATCATGGGAGGGACGAAGGCTATTGTGGCTGCGGCATGCACAGACATGAACATGATTTCAGAAGACGTTTCCTTACAAGGGCCGAGAAGGCTGATAAGCTGAGGAAATATGCCGAAGAGTTGAAGATGGAGATCAAAGCCGTCGAAGAGGAGATTGAGGAACTGCAGAATTAGAAATCCCCTGAGTTGAAGCTCTGATCATAGGGTGATGATTCACTCTCACTCTTTGCGAGGCGCCCATACAGTGCTCATGGAATCATTCTAAACCCATATATCTGCTTGAGGAGGCGGTTGGGTCTGAAGCAGAACCCCTGATGCAGGCGTTTGAAAGCTTGTCAGCCACTTCCCTGCTTCTGACTCTCCCAAGCGCCGTCAGAACCGTCAGTACGCACACGAGTGTATCTGGGTATTGTCTTTCTGATATTGATGGGGGAGAGCTCGTGCTTTCGGTTCAGACCTGAATATCGAATTTGGCGATTTCCTTCCTGCCTTTCTCAGTCGCAGCACTCAGAACCGCAGCTTACTTCCTTCTTGCCTCTCAAGGCGGCGCTAATCATCGCCGCTGCACAGCCTACTCCGCTGTCGACTCTAATTGCACCAGTCGGGCAATTGCGCTGGCAAGCGCCACATTCCATGCACGCCTCGCCGTGAACCATCTCAACCCTCTTCGGGCCAGAGCGGAAAACTTCGTGGGGGCATACGTTAATGCACATACCGCAGTTGGCACATTTTCCAGGCAGAAACTCGAGGGTGTTCATTGCGGTCTTGTGTATTTCCTCCAATTTGATCATCGGTATTGATTCCAATTCTACCACCCCATGCCCTTTGCAACGCTCGACAATGCCAGAAGAACCAGACCAGATATGAACATTACTGCGATTACCGGTATGAAGCGAAAGATTTCTTTCCTAACCCCCGTTCGTGAGGTATATGTACTCGCTCCGGTGAAGTTCAATGAAATGTAGCCGACCCATGGGCTGATGAGAAGCACATAGGTCAGGAGATAGCCGATGGCCACTGCGCCGAACGACCAACCATCGGCCCAGAAGCGAGCCCCCCACATCAGCAACCCTGCGAGAACGCCCAGGATCATACCCTTAGAGGCGAAGTGCTTGGTCGGTAGAACCGGCAATAGCAGAGGAAAGAGAACGACACCAGCTGCGAAGATCGTCAGCACCAGAAGCGTCATCCAGATCCCTGACACAACATACAGGAAGATGGGTACTGGCAATGCCCAAAGCAAGTTGTTCTTGATTTCGACAGGAATCAGGACGGCACGATCCTTGAGATTGAACCGGACCCGCCTCATCTCCTCACTGGCTTGATGTGTCTTGAGATACTCAGGCAGGTCCTCCGCCCGAACGGGACCGTATTCAACCGAGAATCCGGTCCTCTTCCTGACATCATGTGCAGCCACGCCTGGTGCGCCGAGCTGGGGAAGGATCAGTTTCCGGTGCGTGACGACTTCTTTCAGACCAGTGGACTCGATCTTGTTGACCAGCTCTTCGGTGCCGAAAGTGCCCTTGCCCGCCGCACACCATACGTTGACGCCCTTCGTATCAAGCACAAGGATGTAACAATCAAAGGCCTTCAGAGCTGTGCGAAGAGCATCGAAGCTAAGAGTATAATTGGCGGTCACGAATACCGGAGACTCCGGTGTGGGATCTCCCAGAGAATAGAGCCCTGGCTCGAAACGATGATACATACGACGATAGCCGACTCGGGCTTGGAAGTGGTCCCATTTATCGGCGCGAGAAAGCTGACCAGTTGTCTTTCTGATTTCCTGATTCATGACTTCATCTCGATTTCACTACCTCATTGAGCAATGGGCCCAACTTCTCCCTCACAGTATCCAACAACTCTTCAGTCTTGAACATGTAAATGCAACACACCTTACCATCACGCTCCCTAGTCACCAAGGCCAATTTGTCTCCAGGCTCTAGGCCGTACTTCTTACGGATTTCTTTCGGGAGCACCATCTGACCTCGATCGTCTACGGTCACGATTGATTCAACCTTGAGATTGCTGGACTCGGCGTTTCCAGGGTAGCATTTGCCGCTATTCCGAGCTTTTGGCATATTCTCCTCAAGGCCGTAAACAAAAACCGAATATTTATACTATTCTGATTTTTCAGAATATTTTTGCCCCCGTTCGGAGACCAATCAATCTCCGAAACCTCTCCCTATGTGCCGTCAGATATGTTAGGAACGTCTAGCAAGGGCCATGAAACCTCTTAAGTCAAGCGTTGATGATACCAGCCGTTCATCCCAGTTTCACATAGCCAATAAGGGTCTGTTTGTCACGGATTTTTCTAGGCAGTCTTGCTCCCGGTAGGATAGCGCATGTTCTCGGCTAGGTGGCGTGTCATCTCTGGCGTACCTGCTCGTATCGTATCATTTCACGACCGTCTCAGATCGATGTGCATTCATGCACATTCCCTAACGACATCGAATAACATGCTATCAGACAATTCCTGGCCGTGATTTCTTGAGGGCAACCTCCGGGCTGACATCCCGATGGGAGTACTTAATTTGCCAACGGACAATCCTCCGAAGAAGTTGCTCTGCATTCTTGGGCATAATTGCCTATCGATGACTAAGATGGGCTCTGAATAGGCTCGAGAGCCCAGCATTCGACCATGGTATGTTCTTTCGTTCTTTACCGATATAACTTCGACCGATTCAAAGGGACCGCCGCAATCCGTGACAATAATTATCGGGTTCGACGGGTTACTCTCGTACGACGTGATTTGACATGAAGGAACCCGGCCTGATCGCCCTCACAAGGCAAGAGTTACTGAGCGCTGGAATACGTTCGAAGGTCGTTCCTATATGCCGGCTCGAAGAGGTGAAGGCAGAGATAACGAAAGCGATGAGTGGAATGATAGACCCTGGCCTAGTCAAGTACATCAACGGCTGCTTCGATTTCGCTTCCGAGAAGGCGATTCGCGATCCAAGGTCGATCCTGATCATGGGTGTGCCCAGCTCGAAGACTCGCTTTCACTTGATGCATGATGGTCTGGAGGTCGAGGCGATCGTCCCACCTACCTATCTAGATCATGCCAGCGCAAAGGTCCGCATCGAATCCGTTCTCGCCAGAACGATTGGAGAGCACCACCATGAGTACGCTTCACTGCAGATACCGGCGAAGCTTCTTGCCGTGCGAAGCGGGTTGGCTGAATACGGTCGCAACAACATCACTTACGTCGGCGATTTGGGAAGCCATGTCCGGATTATGGTCTACGCTTCTGATCTCCCTTGCGAGGATCATGAATGGCACGATAAGAGACTGATGAACAGTTGCGAACGCTGTGAACTATGCCTGCGAAATTGCCCGACCGGAGCCATTGATAAGTCCAGATTCCTGCTGAGAGCCGAGAGATGCCTAACCTTCCTAAACGAGGAGGAGACTGAAATGCCAGGCTGGGTAGATAGCTCCTGGCATCATTGCCTCGTTGGATGCCTCCGCTGCCAGGACGTATGTCCAGCGAACAAGAAGGTGGCCAAACAACACGTTGAAGGCGTCAGTTTCTCTGACGAAGAGACGGAGATGCTCAAGAAGACCTCTCGTTCGGAAGACCTGCAAGCAGGACTCAATGAGAAAGTGGAGAATTCTGGCCTGTCGAAGCTTTACCCTGTGCTTCCGAGGAATATCGCCCTGTTGCTCAACAAACGAAAATGAGCGGCTGTGTCTCTGACAATCTCTTGCTGTGCTAAAAACATACATGATCACCGCGACGTGGCCAGGGTCTGATTCTTACGAGTTGGAACGAACATATTGCCAGTCGGTATCTTCTAATCAGATCATACTATGAAATCTTCATGATTGAGTGCAATCAATTGTAGGGTCTTCGGTCCCCGATGCTCCCGTCCATTAATAGATAAGCGTAGGGGTCCTAGATTGGTGGAGCAATATGCCTTCTGACCGGGCCCATATGCCGTCAAAACTGTCAGGAATATCGGGAAGAGTGGGTCCAAAGGGACTTGCGTTCTCGACTCTGATTGCCTAGTTCACGAGACTATGATGGCTCTCCGTGCGATACACTAACACACTTGAAATACATTGCATGTGTTATGGGTGGAGGCATCATCATGCCTCTTGACCTCACCATGCGATACGTAAGCAGATTGGCCGACAGGGTCGCGGACAGTGTCTCGTTTGAAAGGGTCGCCAGAATTGAGGACGTTGTACCCGATGGCATGGATCAGGCCGCTCTCAACATCAGGATCCCATTCTGTGCGTTCAAGTGCACCTACTGCGCGTTACCGGGGCAATCCTATGATGCGGGCCAGGCCGCGATCTTTCTGGCCGCGGTGAGAGAAGAGCTACGTCTTTACTCTTCGTACCTCCAGAAACCGAAGATTGAGCGGGTGTACTTAAGTGGTGGCACCCCTTCGCTCATGCACAAGGACATGGGCTTCCTTCTAGGATTGGTTGAGGAACAATTCAATAGGCCACCAACGGTGGCGATGGAGGCATCTCCAGCGGACCTTAGCCCGGAGGTCCTGGCAAGTCTGAAGGAGGCGGGCATATCGCAACTTAGCGTGGGGGTGCAAACCTTCAACGAACAGTTGTTGCGGAATAACCTGGGAAGAAACATCAGCCGGGAGAAGCTCATTCGCACCCTGAGCCAGGTCATGGAGGCAGGCTTCGATTACGTCAACATCGACCTTATGTTCTCGTTACCCGGTCAGACCACGGATCTGATCCGTCAAGACCTGGATGTGGCATGCGAGCTGGGTATCCATGGCATCTCCACCTTCCCGCTCATGCTCTTGCCCTATACTCAGCTAACAAAGCGCCTGCAAAAGGAGGCGGTGGAAAGGGGAAGGGCGAAGGGCGCTCCGTTGCAAGACTCGTTCGTGGAAAGGCAGCAGTACTCAGTCATAATCGAAACTCTTCGATCTAGAGGCTACAAAATGCGCACCCTATGGTCATTCTCCACGAACCCCGATGCATACGAGGGTCCGTATGAGCACTCGGAGTTCGTAGGTATCGGTCCTAGGGCTTGGGGGATGGTGGGAAGCAATCTCACCCTCAACACACCTAACATATTTGACTATCTGGCTCGCCTGGAGGAGGGCTTCCTGCCATTATGTGCCTATTCGCCAGTAAAGGATTATCCGACAGGTAGATTCGCTCGTCGGCTCTACCACGGCAAGATTACCAAGGCAGAAGCGAAGGTACTGGCAGAAGAGGACGCCAAGGTCGGGCGCTATATCGGTTTGATGAAACTGCTTGGCCTGATGAAAGAAGAGAGCGATGCGATCGTTTTGACAGACAAGGCACTGGCACTTGGCAGCGTAGCTACCAAGAGAATCGCTATGGCCACCTTGGCCAAGATGAACGAGGCCATCCGGCAGGCGGGCGGTCAGGGCCCGCAGGTCGAGGAGACACCAGCAACACCGGAGGTCCTACCCCTTTTTGGCGCAGAGTAGACCTTGCCTTGTCTTTTCGATAGCGGTTGCTTGATACGAAGCTCTAGTTCGAGGGCACGAGAGATGAACAAATCCTTTTCCTTTTCTTCATCTCATCCGTCTCTCCCCATCTGCCTTCAGAACCGTCAGAAGTAGCAAGAACGCATAGAATGGACGCCGAAACCTATGTGCTCCTCGCCTTTCCACTCTGAAACGCGTGTGCGGCAGATTCACCCTTATCTTCAATTCAGAATTCTTCAGACGGTTCATGATTCAAACCCAGAAATCTGAGATCTCTCCTCGTTATGAGATTGCCCCGATACAGGAGGTCCCGATAATCATCAATGAGGATGGAAACAAAGTGGTTATGATGCGATTCGGGCTCATTCCCTCGTGGTCAAAAGAGAAGAAGACGAGATAAAGTCTAATCAATGCCCGAGCGGAGACAGTCGGGAAAAAGCCAATGTTCCGTCAACTTCTCGGTAAAAGGGGCTGTCTTGTTCCTACCACTGGATTCTACGAATGGAAGAAGGTCGGCAATCGCAAGGTTCCTTACTTCATACGCCTAAAGGATGAAAAGTACTTCGCACTCGCTGGATTGTGGGATCATTGGAAGGATCCAAAAGGAGAGGAGATCAAGTCCTTCACGATCATCACGACGAAAGCCAACGAGGCTCTCAGCAAGATACATCCCCGAACGCCAGTAATACTCAAGAAGGGGGATGAGAGACTTTAAATCAGTAATGAGATCCTGCCCGACGATGATTTGTAGAGGATCGATCTCGAGAATCGATATTGGCAGGAAGCTAACCATTTAGATCGCTTCACTCAATTCCTCAAGTCTTACTCATCGGCCCCATGTGAACATGCAGGGGACTTTGATCAACATAGAGTTGCATCCGATAGACCTCATGATGAAGGTCTGTTGTACTATGCAACTAACTACGCGGAGGCCTCGCGATCACCTACATATTCCGAGAAGCCAATATCTTTGTGACTATTGAATTCATGACAGACCATACAAGTCCAAATCCTTATCAACCATGGGTGGGTGAGATTGCATGACTTCAGGCATCGAGGATACATACGAACAACCCTGGCATGCACTTGTGTGTCGAATGAGTCAAGAGAACACCAAGGTGTCTTTCCTCTTATTGAAATTAGAAAAAGAATGTCTGGATGAGCTCCGGTGCGTGGCCCGGCAGCTCCACTATATCTACCTTGATTTGCTTTTTCGAGGATCCAATACCCAGAGCATGATGCATGATAATACCGACGCGTGTATTGACATCCGGAGAGTGATGTGGGATCAGAGGTTCAGGGCAACGAGAAGAATGAACAGAAGATACAGTGCGCCGCCGATCATGAGACCTGACAGTCTCAGCTCCTTGTGGCTCGATCTCAAGTATAGAATGGTGCCGGACAAAAGGGCAATTCCAATCGCGCACGCTTGTAGGAACTGCGTACTATCTGACAGCGAGATGTGCCAGTCTGTAAGGAAAATACCGATTGTGACTACGACGGTACTCTGGAATACCATGGCACCGGTGATGTTGCCAATCGCAAAGGTGTCCTTGCGGTCCCTGATCCACAAAACGCTATTGAACTTCTCCGGCAGCTCGGTGGCTATCGGAGCAAGGATAAGCGCGAGGATCAACGACGGCATCCCGATGGCCTTGGCAACCAGCTCTATCTGCTGAACGAAGATGTTCGCCCCCAGGATAATCGCGAGCAGTCCCATGGCGACCTGCGCAAGTATCAGGTATGTCCTTGGTTCGACCTGATATACCAACTTCCTGAACTTATCACTCATCGGGTCGATCTCACTGTTGTTCCCTTTGACCCTCTCCACGGCTCTCTGGAAGTACAGGCATTTCAGATCGTCGCTGTTGTGGATGCCTTCTCTCCTTCTCAGGGTCAGGACGGCGTATATGCCATACAGGGGAACGAGCGTCAGGCCCAGGATGACCCTGAACCACCCGAACTCAGTCGGAACGAAGGCGGCGACGGCAGCCAAGGAGTACGCAATCAGGAAGAATCTAAGGTCGCGTCTTACCAACCTGCCGTTTATGTGCAACGTCTTTGTCTTCCTTCTCTTGGCGAAGATGAAGATGGAGAGCCCGCAGATGAAGAGCGCGATCGTCGCCAGCATGAATGGAGCACCGAGAATGGCTCCGACGCCAATCTCATGCCCGGCATCCCCACCAACGATTATGATTGCTATCAGCGGGAGGAGTGTTTCTGGCATCGCAGTACCGACGGCGGCGAGAACACTTCCGATCGCTCCCTCAGAAAGCTTGAAGCGTTTGCCGAGCCACTCAACACTATTGGTGAAGAACTCACAGCCGATCAGGATCATAACGAAACTGAGCAGGAACAGCAGGATATCCATTTGATTCCTCAAGTATCCAAGACGGGCTTAAGAATCTTCTCTATCGAGTTGGGGGGATACTCAAGAACAGGGGAGGGATAAGTCTCGTCCTATGAGGCCTCGGAGGGAAACTTTCCCCCCTCTTGAACTCAGAAGGACAATGTACGGAAGTGTCCGCCGTTCGTGAGTCATCGAAACCATCAAAATCCTGTGAGGCTCCCCCGGAGGTACCGTGAACGGGGGGACACAGTAAGATTGATTATCTTCGTGACGATTCCGTGACTTCGGGTGATGAAGCTCACCTAATAATCGCCAGGTGCGAGCTGATAGCTTCTACTTCATAATCGCATCATGACTTCGAGGTGCGTTCATGGAGTCCAAGGCCGTTCACCCTCAGTCAGACAAGCTCCTTTTGGAAGAATTCCAGGCGCAGAAGGGGCAATGTTCCAGATGCATTGTTCGCACGATGGACGTTGCAGCGAGAGTAGGCAATCAGTCTGCTGTTGCATCTCTCGACATGTTGATCAAGAAGCTATCAGAAGAGCGGTTCTATCTCGCCGTACTGGGGACTTTCAAACGGGGGAAATCCACGCTCATCAATGCTTTTCTGGGGGCCAGTCTTCTTCCAACGGGCATAGTCCCTGTGACCTCCATAATCACAAAGTTGAGATACGGTGAGAGGGTCGGAGCCGAGGTACGCTTCAATGACGGACGCAACTTGGTAATCAACATCAGTGACCTTGAGGAGTACATCACTGAGAATGGCAATCCTGGCAACGTCAAGAATGTCGCGGAAATGGAGATATCTTTCGATTCCAGTTTTCTTCGAAGAGGTGTCGTCCTTGTTGACACACCAGGCATAGGTTCTACCCATCTGAAGAACACGCTCGTCACATATGACTTCTTGTCTCGGATTGACGCGGCGATATTCGTGTTGTCGGTCGATCCGCCCATCAGCCAGGCCGAAGTGGAGTTCCTTAGGGAAGTTAGGAATCACGTCGATAGAATCTTCTTCGTTCAGAACAAAATCGACTACGTCACGGACGAAGACAAGCTGGAGGCACTCCGCTTCTCTGAATCGATAATTGAGAATGCCTTGGAAAATCTCCAAGTCGGGTTGTACCCGATTTCAGCGAAGCTAGCCCTCTCTGCCAGACTAAGCAGAGATGAGGAACAGTTGCTCCGGAGTGGTCTGATTTCTCTGGAGAGCGATCTAGACTCCTTTCTTGCAACAGTTAGGGGTGAGGAAATCATAAGACAAGCTTCGAAGAGAGCTCTCCGTGTTATCTCAGACATCCGTATGGCAATAGAAGTAGAACAGAGAATATTAGAAGAACCGATTTTCGAGACGGAGAGGAAACTCAGGTGGCTGAAGGAGGAAATGGAACGAGTCGGGTCAAGAATCGATGAGTTGGATTACCTGATTGATGGGCACGTTGAGAAGATAATGCAGGAATTCGATGTATCCCTAGGGGAGCACAAAAGGTCATCGGAGAATGAGTTATTGTCGAACTTGAGAGGATTTCTCGAGGGCATTGATACCAGGTTGGGACCGCGCGAGTTCGTGGAACTTGTGCAGGACTATATTGCAAGCGCAATTGTCGAAGACTACAAGTCCTACATCACTGAGCAGGAGTCCCGGATTTTGAGGGCATTCGGGACAATGGTTCTTAGATTGGACAACGAAGTCAACGAAATGTCTAACAGACTCAGACAGGAGATATCCGACGTCTTCGGGACAAAGGTGCACACCTGTCATAATACCACGGTATCGATTGAGCGGACTCGTTTCCATTTTGATGATGTGGTCTTGCTTAACTACGAGACCATCCTTCCTGCAGAGTTGCCCTTCTTGCTGCCTAAGCCTTTGTACCGCAAGGCGATGAGAAAGAGGGCCTTAGAGATACTCATGAACGAATACGACAAGCATGGAGGAAAGATTCGGTACGATTTCGCCTACAGGCTTTCGGAGGGAGCAAGGCATCTCAAGTCAGAAATGCGGTCCAGAATGCTTCTCACGCTCGAAACGATCAGGAGTGGGGTGATATCAGGGCAGGATTTCATGGCGGCTGCGATGCTGAGGAAACAATCAAGGATAGCGCAGCTCCAGGCCGCGAATCAGGAAGTCGAGGAAATAAGTCAGGAACTCAGGGTGATGGTTTCTCCCCGGCCTGCGAGTGTTCATGATGTTGACTCCGCCGTCTCAGGGGCTCATGGGACGGGATGATAAGATTAATAGGTTTTTGCCGCTTTACGTATCGGTCGGTGATGAGGCTCACCCTTAACCGCCTTGTGCAGGCTGATAGCTTCTACTGTTGAACCGCACGCAGCCACAAGAGTGAGCCGATGTCAGACCTGAAACACGCTTGCACGCAATTCAATGATGGACTGGAAAAGGCTATTTCCTTCAAGGACTCCGTTCTTGCTGACATGGTTGGGATTGAAGAATCAACGGAGACACGCATCTCAATCCTTCCAGGCCTCTCACCCTCAACGAGCGTCGTTCTTCCCGGTTTGAGCGACCGTCCCGCGTTCCCGGTCGTCAGAACCCTCGGAAGTGAACAGGTTAAGTCGATGAACAGCATGGCCCGCCTTAGGAAAGATGATATCAGGACCGTTGGCAAAGAAACGGCGAATCTGGGAGAGATGTTCCCATGGGAGCAAGTAGTCGACAGCACAGATTTTAACCCGGACACAGTAATCAAGACAATCAATCTGATTGCATCGCTCGAACCCATGAAAGAAATCAAACTCGAGTTGAGGGCAAAAGACCCTTCACGCTTGTCGGAAACATCCGATGGGCGTGTGCGTGGTCTGCATGGAGGGAAATGAATGGACACATCGATTCGGACGATTGTGGCCCGAGAGATACTCGACTCTAGAGGAAATCCCACGGTGGAGGTCGAAGTTTGGTTAGACTGTGGAGTGATGGCTCGCGCTGCCGCACCGTCGGGAGCATCAACTGGCACCTACGAAGCGGTTGAGTTGAGGGATGGAGAGCTCAGCAGGTATGGGGGAAAGGGTGTGACAAAAGCTGTGCGTCTCATAAGAGAAGAAATAGCACCATTGTTGAATGGAAGGGATGCCTCCGACCAAACTGATATAGACGGCTCCATGATAATGGCTGACGGGACAAGAAACAAGAGTAGTATCGGTGCCAACAGTCTCATCGCCGTTTCTATAGCGGTCGCTCGGGCTAGTGCAATGGCAGAGAATCTTCCTCTTTGGCAATATCTGGGAGGCTCTGACGCCAACCTTATGCCTGTCCCGATGATGAACATCCTCAACGGGGGGATTCACGCGAACTGGCAAGGTCCAGACTTCCAAGAGTATATGATCGTGCCTTACGGAGCCCCGACCTTCTCTGAGGCCCTACGTTGGGGAAGCGAGACGTATCAGGCACTGAAGACCATCCTCAAAGAAGAGGGGCTCGGCACAGGGGTCGGCGACGAGGGGGGTTTTGCTCCGACCATCCGTTCAAATGAAAGACCCTTGGGACTCATAATGAAAGCAATCGAGAGGGCTGGTTACGAGCCCGGTAAAGACATAGGTGTAGCTCTCGATCCTGCTTCAAGTGCCTTCTGCAATAACGAAAGTTACGTGCTACAATCTGAATCTAGGAATCTCACAACCGAGGAGATGATAGATCAATATGAGTCCCTTCTTGATATCTATCCGATTGTGGCAATTGAGGACGGGCTGGCTGAGGACGACTGGGACGGTTGGAGGGAGTTGACCCAGCGACTTGGAAATCGAGTGGAGTTGGTTGGAGATGACCTTTTCGTCACAAATGCTGAGAGGATCTTGAAAGGAATAGAGAAAGACGTTGCGAATGCCGTCCTAATAAAACCGAATCAGATTGGAACAGTTACAGAGACCGTAAATGCCGTCAAGTTGGCTCAGGTCAACAAGTGGGGCGCGATGGTATCCCACCGGAGCGGGGAGACTTCTGACACATTTATTTCGGACTTCGCTGTCGCGATGAGCACAGGCCATATGAAAACGGGCGCTCCCTGTCGAGGTGAACGCGTAGAGAAGTACAATCAGCTGTTGAGAATTGAGGAGTATATTGGAGATAGGGCGAAATACGCTGGAAGAGGTGGATTCGTTAACAGAATCAAATGGGAGTGATCGTCTGTGGTCTCGTTTGTTGAGGTTTCCAAAGCAGCAATCATTGAGAGACTACGTAGAGCAAGGATCAGGATACATGAAGGAATGGACCCTGATAGAGAACTGACAGAGGCTGCCTCGGACATCAAGAAGATATGTGACGACCTGGACAGGGATATCAAAGAGGTAATTGATATGTTCTGGTGATGCCAGAACCCCGATAGCTCGATGCCGCGCGAGGGCTGCCGATATGAAAACTTCGACTCACGATAGAAAACAGCAATCCAAATGGTTGAGGCTTCAAGAAATGTTGCAGGTGGGAAGGGAAACGAACCTACGCGTTCAGATTCCAATTGACCCGGAGACTCAATCTCAGTACGACCGCCTTCTTCGAGAGCAGATACCAATTGACCTCTCCCCCCAAGAGATTCTCAGACTCGGCACCAGCAGAATACTCAATCATCCCAAACACGCGACCCCTGAGTTCCGACGAACTCCCGAGGAGGAACTGGATGGGAGGCGCAAGCTGAGCTCCGAACTTGATCAGGGGATTCGTGAGAAAATGGCCGCCTTTGAGGAACTTCATAGAAACTGTTTGACATACCAGGAGGACAACGCCATCTTGGAGTACTACTCCGAAACCATGGACCTTTTGATTCAGAGAATGAAAAATCTGCTCGCCAAGAGAGGACGATGACGGAGCCGTCGTCTTGGTGGTGGCTTCAATGAAAACGATTGAGACTGATCTCAGCGCAGAACTGCGACTGAGAATAAGGGCGGTTGCAAAGAAACGGCACATAAGTGAAACAAATGTCCTCAGATTATGCTATGCGGAAGGGGTATCTGAGGCTGTCGAGATTGGTCGAATTTGGGTCAACGAAGTTGAGAAAAAGGGTCTCAAAGATGAGATGGAAACACTGTCCACTCAAATTGCAGAGAAAAACATTCGACTGATGAACATCTCCGCTAAGTGCGCATCGGACAACTTCGAATGTTTTGAGCAGTTCAATCGCGTCACAAAGAACCTCATCTCATACGTGGGAAAACGCGCCGAGGCAAAACGCTTGGTAGCACTGCTCAAAGACAAAGGCGTCCATTTTGACGCCGGTCCCGGTGAGATTCCGAATATTGACAACCTGACGCGTCGATACTTGTTCAAGGAGTGAGCAGACTCCTTCGTTGGATGCCTCCCAACCTCACCAAGCAAGAACGATTGCGGCCTTCTGCTTGCTCACGGATGTATCTCTGGGAAGAGTATCGGGTTCGTTTCCAATGAGATCGTTTTCAATGGGTGTTGAGTCGGGGGAGGTTGTGGTATGTGGCCTAAATACTGCGAGGGGGGGGGGATTCAACTCCGAAACTGGAGGTTTTCATCGCGGGCATCGAGGCGTTGTATTATGAGTTCAACAAGGAGTCCTGTGAACCCATAGACTCCTATTGTTATTGAGAGTCTGGAACCGGTTCTCATTTTTCATGATTCCATCTGTGCCATCTTGGACCGAGAACTCCCAGCTCGCACCCCGACTATGATAAACGTCATGGCTAGTATGCTCAGGATAGCCGAGTAGAAGAGCCCTATTTGGGGAGAAAGCGCAACCCATAGCACACCTACGATGAAACTGGAGAGAAAGTCCCCCACCCCGTCCACCAGCTCCAGGACGCCGTATCCGGTCCCCATTACCTGCTTGGGGAGAAGTTCGGCGGCCAAGGCCGCTTCGGACGTGTCGGTGAAGGCCAGCTGCAGGCCGACAGCGGCGAAGATCAAACCAAGGAAAATGAGATTGTTGGTCCAGAGGATGAGTCCCAGACATGCCAGCGCGTTGAATAGGTACCCCAGTCCAAGAAGAACGGCCTTGCTATGCCGATCTGCAAGGATTCCCACAGGGTATGAGCCGACTGCATAGATGATGTTGAGCAGGACATACAGACCGACACCAGCGGAGGTCGCTGCAATGGCTCCCATGGAGGGGGAGAGGATGGATATAGCTGCCAGAACGAAGAGAGAGTTTGCAAAGTTGCCGATGCCAAAGATGCCTTGGGCGATAAGGAGGCGCCTGAACCCGCTGGACAGTGAGGTTAGAGAGGCCTTGAAGGTCGGGCTTTTCTTGCCTTCGTGAGGGAATCTCTTGACCTCCTTTATGTAAAAAATGACGATGACTGCCGAAGCAGTCCCCGGGATGAGGGCAAAAAGAATCGTTCCTCTGATGCCCAGGATCGGAAGGAGGAGCAACACTAGAACAGGTCCCATGATCGCTCCTAGCGTATCCATCATGCGGTGGAATCCGAAAGCCTTCCCGTAGTTTTCCCGCTCTACCGAGTCTGAGAGTAACGCATCACGAGGAGGACCCCTGAGGCCCCTGCCGACCCAGGCCGAAACCCTCAATATCGCGAGCTGGAACCAGTTTTGCACCAAGGCCGCTGCTGGCAGCAAAATACCTGTAGAAATGTATCCAAAGTTCATCCAGGGTTTCCTCTTGTTGGTTTTGTCGCTGATGAATCCCGAAATGGGCTTTGCCAGGCTGGAAAGGCCATCAGAGAAACCCTCTATCAACCCCAGGACTGCAGCACTTGCACCAAGTCCTCCCAGTGCGGTGCTCAACGTGAGGAAGGCGGGCAGGAGCGACGTCACAATTTCATGACCTGCGTCGCTTAGGAGGCTGACGATTCCCGTACCAAGCACATTTCGATTAAGCCATCTGGGGTGAAATCTGGAAGACACGGGCCAATCCCTCATTGCGGGTAGAAGCTATCAGCCCGAAAAGGGCGGTTAAGGGTGAGCCTCATCACCTTTGAGCGGGGTATGGTTGCTCGCACTAATCATTCTTTGCAGCCATTCACATGATCATTACCAGAAAGGACTAGTCCATCCGAAGCTGTTCATCTGTTGGGACTTCTGGGCTTGAGTAGCCTGTGGTGTGCGTTTGAACGTTCCTGTTCGATAAGGAGCTTTGGGCATCTCAGATAAGTTGCTTGTTATGTTTTGACCCGTTTGACTTCCGGAAAGTGTCTCGAATTAGACACCATCAACTCATCCTCTAAGCACTCCGCATCCTGAATATCATCCTCTGCAATTTTGCGCCTTGACATCTTCAACCGACCGGAATTGACAGACCTGTTCCTTCCGACTTTCCGTCTCAATCCGCCCCGAGAAAAGACGGTCCAGGGACGGATCCCTTCTATTGTGCCCATGTCGCAGCACAAGGCCCGTCAGTTCACCGTCGTTCACCGACTTTTCTCCATTTAGACCGTCTCGCTGGAATCGGGACGGATGTCCGAGTCCCGGTGCCGATACCATCATGGACAGTAGTCTCCTCTTACTGATCTCTTGGAGCCAAACCGAAACTCACAATCCGCAAATATTCTCATGCAAGGATGAAAGCAGAGGACAAGGACGTGCTCGTTGAGCGGAGTTCGTTACCATCGGCAGAACCGGACTCGGATCGTTGTCGATCGGAAAGTGACTGAGTTTGACAAGGATGGTGAGAACACAGCTACAAAATCCGTTCAGCCTTGTTAACCAAGCCAATCAAGTCGGAATAGTGTAACAACAGATGACTCTTCCTTGCCGTAGAACCCTCCCCAGAGCACATTAAAGTCATTACCTGTTGGCAAATTCTGGGATGGCATCCCGACGGGAGCACTACCACGAATCACTTCTACTAGTTACCGTTGGGGGATTGATCATGCTTCTTGAATCGTGCAACAAGTGATTCCTGGTTCGAGCGCAGCAAGTGTCAAATCGCGGTTGCAGCATTATTCGCATCGAGGAAGTGATATGCCGCCAACAGCAGTTAGGACCATTCGAGATCTGATCCTCTGGCAGTATGCCAAGATAATATCCGAGTCCGCTGGATATGGAAAGAAGCAGTATGGTTTCGTCATGGATCGTTACAAGAAACTTTGCTCAGGCGAGATATCCTGGAGTACTTCGATCCGCGAATATGTCAAAGAACGAGAGAAGGTTGGCACCTGCATCTATTGCGGAAAAGAAACGGATCTGACACTCGAACACATCCTCCCCAGATCCAGGGGTGGTCCTGATTCATCAGATAATGCGGTATGGATATGCAAGAAATGCAATTCCTCAAAGGGCGACAAACGACCTTATGAGTGGTATGGCCTTGACAACAGGTACGGTCTTCCAAGAATAGCAGAAGGGAAGTACCTCAAGCTCCTGTATGCGCTTCACGAGAAGATGGGCACACTGACCGTTGACGATGTCAGGCAACTGTGTCCGAGATGTGATCTGGGTAGCAAGTGTCCCGAGAAGGAGAAGCTGACAGTCTACTGTCTTGAAGGGTTGTTCAGAAAGACAGGATGACCAGAGGCCCAAGAGCCTCGTTTCACAATGGCAATTGGAATTTGGTCTTTCTCTTTGCTTGATATCTATTCTAGAGGGGACCAGTCAATCATGTTTCAACATGATCGCGACTGACAACAAGATCAAAGAGCCCATACGGGAATCGCATTGACTGATGGACCTGAGTCTTGATTTCGCCAAAGGTTACGGATACAAAAGCCGATCTCAGCGATCCCGTGTTGTCACTGAGGCCTGGATTGAACAAGAAATGTACTGCCCGTCATGCGATTCTTCCGAACTAGAAAGACTTCCTCATGGAACAAAAGTGGTCGATTTCCGATGCCCAGAATGCTCCGAGCCATTTCAGCTCAAGAGTTCTTCAAAGTCCATGGGACACAAGGTCATGGATTCAGAGTACAACACGATGATGAGGGCAATCGAGAGCAATCGTTCACCAAATCTCATTCTCATGCACTACTCAACCGATGTCCTGCAGGTCCAGGATCTCCTTCTGATTCCTCGTCAACTGATTGTTCCTTCTACGATCGAGAAACGAAATCCCCTCGGTCTGACAGCTAGGCGAGCAGGCTGGACGGGCTGCAAGATACTTCTACAGAATATTCCATCAACTGCACAGCTGTTTGCGGTCAGAACCTTCAGAGTTCGAGAACCCGATGAGATTCGGGAAGAATGGAAAAGACTCGCTTTCGTCAAAGAAATCGGACCGGAGGCAAGAGGATGGGTGGTCGATGTGCTCAGATGTATTCAGTCGGTCGAGAAGAAGCAGTTCACTCTAAGGGAGATGTACAACCGGTTCGAGCAAGAACTCTCGAGATTGCATCCACAGAACAAGCATGTCAGACCTAAGATCAGACAGCAATTGCAGATTCTAAGAGATAAGGGGATTATTCGCTTCGTCGGGGAGGGCATCTACGAGATACGGGACTAGATAGCATTGGAAACCAGTGACGTCCTTCCATTTATCCCAACGTGCCGATTGCTTCGCCTCTTACCGTCTTTCTGAATCTGGAGCTTAGCAGCGTGAGCTCTGGCATGTTGGTTGGTGTCACCTTTGACACAATTGGCAGCTCTTTTGGAAACACTCTTGTGAGTTCTCTAAGGAGGTATTCGTGGACAAAACCAGTCCTCTTGATGTGTTCCATGTTCCAGTTCTCAATGAGCTCCATTACGCTCTCCTTCCCACCTTTGTAGAACGTCTCTGCGATCACTGAGGTGACCACTGTATCCCCAGACATCACCGCGATTTCCGCCTCCCTTACAGCATACGAGTTGCCGTTGAAGGAGACGGACAGTCCCCCTCCATCCCTAACCAACTTTAACGCCTGAACATCAGTTATGCTATCCCCAACATACATTGTGTCCTCTAGGCCAGCTCCTGTTTTCCTACAAATATCCACTATCGAAGCCGCTTTTTCCTCTCCACTGACAGGATTCACCTCAAGAATCAATTGGTACGAAGGCAGATCCGTCATCTCCTGCCAGAAGATCTCATCCAACCTTCGGATCGTCTTCTGGTCCCCCAAATCAAAATCCTCCAACTGCCTCGCCCCATCGGGAATCTCGATCATTGGCATCTGGGATATCTCCTTCGCGTAGTTCTTTAGCACCAGCCTCTCCCACTCCTCCATCTCCGTCTCGTCCAAGTTGACCTTCGTGCAGTATACGCTCTCGAACGGGAAACCAATCGCCTCACAAACCGCGCTCACGTAATGCTCGTAGCTCGTGCTCACGATGTACGACTGCATGAACTCGTGCACGAACCTCATCGTCCTCTCCGATCCGGGGACGAGGAGTATATTCGCCTTCGAAAGCTCGATCATCTTTCGGTTCGTCGCTCCGTAAGCCTTCAGGAAAGGAAGTATCAGTCTGAGAGTATCCCCGGCCTTGTACCCTCGCTTGTGGAACACGTCCGCCAGGACGTCGTCGTACTTGCTGACCAAGGTGAAGAACTTGTCCCCGTTCTCGATCAGCTGGCAGGACAGCTCGAAAGCGTTGTCGTTCTTCGTTATCGGACCTTCGCCGTCCGTTACGAACTGCCTTACTGACTGACCGGCCAATTCCTCAAGGCCTTCGAACTCCACAGGATCACCCCTCGAACTCCCTCTTCCTCACGGCCTCGTCGACCGACTTGCTCAGGTCGTATGGCTTTTCGAGCAATTTGCCGCTTTCGTACAGCCGGCCGTTCTTGATCTCGACTTTTCCGTCCGCGAAGAGCTTTATCGAATATGCGATGAGTGGCAACTCTCTGACCTCGCCATCCTTCCTTATCTGTCTGAAAAGTGGCTCGCTCTCCCCCTCCCCCGTCTTGATCTGCTCGAGGGTCTTCGTCCTCAATTTGTACTCCATCCACCCCCAGAGCTTCTTGTACCTCCGAGTCCTGAGCGAGAACCCGCAGTATGTCAAGGGAGGGCCTTCATCCCAATCCGGCGTGCACAGGTGGATCATCGCCCCCTGCCTGTCCGCCTTGACTTCTATGAGCTTCCAGATGACCTCCTGCCAGGTTCCCTTCGGCCCGCCTGGCAGTGCAGGGTGCAAGTTAATGAGATTGAACATCTGGCATGATTCGTTGTCCATCCACAGCATGTATCCCGCCAGTACCCCAAGGTCGAAAGGATACGGTTTGATCCGTTCTCTCATTTCCTTCCCGTACTCCGTCCTCCATTTCTCTCTGTCCTGCTTCTTCAGGGCGGGCATGAACTTCTTCCAGGAAAGGCACACCAGCGGAATGCCGTAGCTGTGAACAAAATCGTAGAACTTCTCCCTCTCCGCATAATCCTGATGGCTCGGCTCCTCCTCCTCCTCCCAGTTCGAGAAAACGAACGATATCGAAATGTCGAAAAACCCCTCCTCCTTCTTCCTCATGACCGTCGTGAGCAGGTTCCTCGCCGCCTCGTCCCTCCCGGTCGAGAACCATCCGATCCTCATCATATCGGGATCAATCCTCCTCGAACTCCATCAGCGTCCTCTCGTCCGGATAACCTTCCCTTCCGTAACGGGATATGCTCTTCGCGGCGGCGTACGAAGCGAACTCACCGCATCGTTCGAGAGGCCAGTTGCTGAGCATTCCCGCGAGGAATCCGGCATCATATACGTCCCCCGCTCCCGTCTTGTCAACGACCTTCGCCTCGAACACATCGATGAAGATCTCCTCGTTCTTCGTGAATATCGTCGACCCATTCTCCCCCATCTTGCAAACCACCGTCCCCGGCCCCATCTCCAAGAGCTTCCTGCTCCCGTCGAGGCGATCCAAGCCAGTGAGCATTTCGACCTCCCTCTCGCTGATGAAGATTATGTTGGCTCTTTCGATCAAAGGCTTGAGCGGAAGGATTCCCCTCTTCGCGTACAGCTCTCCGGGGTCGAAGGACAATACCACATCCTTGCCGAGCGAAGCTGCAATCTTCTTCTGGGTCTCGAGGCCGTTCGCCGCAACGAACGACGTCATGTGGACGATCTTCGAGTCATTAGCATATTCTATATCATCTTCGTTCACGTAGAACCAGTCGTTGGAGTTCGGCAATATGAGGAGGGACCTGTCCTCCTGGGCCATCATGGAGATCGCGAGCCCCGTCCCATCGAACCTCTTTACTCTGCTGGTGTCCACCTTCCCCATCGACCTCAGGATGAAGTCCCTGTGCTCGTCGTTCCCGACCATCCCGAGGTATCCTACCTTGTACCCCATGTTCCCGAGGGCGCACATGCAGTTCGCGGCCGATCCTCCCCCGCTCTTGTCCTTGAGCTTCCCCTGCTTCTCCAATCGCCTGACAACGTCCGAAAACTCCTCCGCGCTGCCGAATATCTCGCCTCCCGGCGCGAATTCCTTGTTCCCGATCTTAAGGTCCTTGACGCTATAGATCAAGTCCAGATTGAGCGCTCCGATACCGACCGCGTCCTTCATCGGGACTCTAATGGGCCACGATGGCAAATAAAGTTAGCCCAATGTAAAAGACAGTGTCATCTCGTCCTCCTGACACTTCTGAGAGTTCTGCTGGCAGATGAGGAGACAATAGAAGAGAAAAAGGGGAAGAGATTTCTGCGCTCACTTTATGACCACATGGACATGACCTGTCTTTACCCCCTGAAGCATTTCTAATGTCATACCCACACCATTAGTGGCGAAGTTGCTTGCCTCGATTTCCTCAACAATGCAATAGGTGAACGGAAGTACGTTCTCTTTGGGGTTTGGGCGACACTCAATCTCGGCCACAACTTCTGAGACTCGCTTGACCATTTCGGCCTTTTGCGCTTGGTCCATACTACCTTTGATTATCTGGATAGTAATAACCGGCATCTTTTCTTTCACCTCCTCCTCTTCTCGAGGTCTTGAGGTTTATCCAAATGTTGGGCTTGGCTTCCCCCATAAGCCTCCCCCTAAAATCAATAGAAGACGCCAAGGCTTATGACTTGTTCTCATGGATGAACGGAAAGGAAAAGAGTGGAAGAGGTTTGGTTTACCTTTCATGCTCTCGAACAGTAGCCTTGTACCGATCTTGGTACAAATCGGGCTATAGCCTTCAGGTTCTATGCCTTGTCCGTGCCTAAAGCCATCAATGTTGAGATCGAAGAAAAGGATGTGAGACTGTTGGTCCGGTTCTCATTAGAAACAACCTGCAGATGAATCCGGAGAAATGTGCCTGACCAATCTGTCCTCTCTTCAGTGATCTGCAATTCCCTCATTGAAGAGTCCTATTCATGATCCATCCTAGCGAGCTTCAAATTCTGAGATAGGCACGTTGGGGATAATAGCTCCCCAACCACGTGAGCCACGCCATGTCTCCGTGTAATTTCGAATGTTGCAGCCTTCGCTGTTGCGGATTCTTTCAGAAGAAGGGAAAACGGTTTGAATCAACAAACGCAACTCTCGATGGAGTCGTCATTGACTACGTACCCGATCAACAGGCCTGGTTGCGATACCGTTGCAGGACTAGATTACCACGTCCGCTTCCTCTTCGAGCAGCTTGAGCTTGTGAGGCTCGAGGGTGTTCGGGCTGACCGGTATCAGAAGCAACGCGTTCTTCAGAGTGACCTCGTCCCTCAGTCCCTGCACGAACTTCAGCAGCGTCGAGAAGTCGTTGCTCGTGATGAGATACTCTATTCCGTCCAGAAGTATGACGCCCTTCTCCACCGACGACAGGAATTTGTCCATCTTCATGCTCAGTTCTTCGAGGTCCTTTGGCCTCAGCGTGTAGTCCATCCTCACGTTCGAGAGCCAGAGTATTGGGGTATCGCCGAGGTCGTACCTCTTCTTGATGTGCTCGGGATAGGACCTCGTGACGAAGAATCCCCTGAATCCCTCATTCAACGCTCGAACGAACAGGGCGAAGGATAGCTCTGACTTCCTCTCCCTGATCAGGTAAGTGTACGAGCGTTCGAGCGTTATGCCTTCCGACACCGTCCCAGCCTCCCAAGTCCCTTCTGTCCCGCCTGCCGTACTCTCTCCTTACTTCCCGTCGATTCCGATACCATATTGGCTACATGGTCTTTTGTAGTCTTCGCATGTCTTATGAAGGCGGTATCGTCGAGATCAGAACAAGTGCTCCTCGACGACCCTCGCACTGTCCCCGACATGGCATTCTAGCGTGTCGATCCCCAGAGCCTCGATCCTCCTCCTCATCTTCGGCAGATCCTCTATCCTTGAGTTGACGTAGACAGTCGCTCCAGTGTCGATCGAGAAGTAGCATCGGATGCCCTCCTGCCTCATCGCCCTGACCTCGAGGATGACCTTGACCGTCTCCGGTCGCCAGAGTATCAACTTGTCGATGCCGGTCATCGTGATCCCGTGCAGGAGCAGCGTGTCCATCTCGGCCAGCTCTCCGATGCGGTCAACGTCCCTGTCCGCAATCGCCTTCTCCATCTTGTCCAATGCTCCGCCTACGTACTCCAGTCTTGCTTTGAAGAACGGGGAGGTCAGCACTTCCCTGTGCGCTGTCTCGGTGAACTTCATCGCCGGGACGAGGGCGCAGAGGATGCCGATGTCGAGCTCCTTGGACGGGGCGAGCTGCTTCGAATAGCTGTCCTCGTCCTTTGTCCCTGCATACCATCTGGAGAAGCCGCCAGTCACCGCCCTGGATGCGGATCCCGCTCCCCTCCTAGCGACCTTCGACATATCCTCGGGGGAGAGGTCCAGTCCCAAAGCCTCGGAAGCCGCCACCGCCAGTGCTGCGAATCCTGAAGCGCTAGCTCCCAGCCCGATGTTCGAGGGGAAGTTGTTCTTCGAGACCATCTTCATTCCTGAATCGGTCTTGGCCATCTTCCTAAGGGGATTCACAACGTCCAGTATCCTCTCCATCTCCCTCTTTCCCGCGGCCTTCCCGTCGATCTCGGCCGTGTCCTTCTTGTTCCCGAACTCGACGGTCGTGTGCGTCTGGAGAGGCGCGGTGCACACTGAGATTGAATCGTGAAACGGGATGCGGAGCTTCTCATCCCTCAATCCGTGGTACTTTATGAGACCCTGTATCGGGTAGGCTATCGCAGATGCTTTCATGATGACCCTCAGATGTCGAACAGGACCGTCACCGACGGCTCGCTGACGTCGACCTTCAGCATGTGGTACGTGACCGCCTTGATCTCGGTCTTCGGGGAGTGCTTCTTCAGGTCGAGGTGCTCGCCTTCGGCCGTGCAGGTCAGCTTGTTCCCCTTGATCGAAACCTTGAACTCGCAGAGGACGAGCTTCCTCGTGTCGAAGACGTAAAGAAGCTCCGACAGGAAGTTGACCAGCAGTTCGTCGAGGTCCTCTCCCTCCGCCCTGACCTTTGCGCTCTCCTTCGCCTCGACCTTCTTAATGTCGACCATCTGGTCGAACATCGCGTGGGCGGCGTTCTCGAAGCACTCCTCCAACGTGGAGCCGTGTGCTTTGATCAATGCGTCCGCGGTGTGCTCCAGTCGTTCGTACTTCATGCGGGCATGAGATGGATTGGTTGCGCATAAAAGGATTGTGCATTCCCCGTACATCCGTGTTGATTCGTTCGGTTCAGGGTCGGATCGGGGATGTGCACAAAGCTCACATAAGCGACCGTTTCGAGAAACTATCTCGGGGGAGGAAATGTCAAAGTTCGAAGAGCAAACCATCAACATAGTCGGGACTCTGGACCTGCGATGGGAGTCGCTGGCCATGAGATTCTCGGATCGAGGGGACCCGAGGGGGGACAGCTCGAGGAGGCTCCGTGTCTGTGAAGCATTCGACGCGGTCAGACGCGAGAGCTCGATAATCAACTTCTCGAAGGAGAACTGCATCTGCCTAGGTGCCAAGTACTATGCAGGCCTGGAGCCTCTGCCACTGGGGATAGTCGCGGGCGTGTAGACGAAGGCCCATAAGGCGTACGAGTCGATTGACACCGCGGTGGTGTCGGTGAAGAAGCAGTCGCAGCCTGTAAAGGGGGGGATTTCCTAGTTCTCAGTCCTCTCAGGAAGTCCGAATCCGACTCGGACCTCGTCTCGTTCTTCCTGAACCCTGAGCAGGCGGACAGACTGTTGGGGCTGGTGTCGTTCAAGGGGGCGCAGCCGTTCGCATACTACCCCGTAATCAACATCTGTTCGGCGATATCCAACACGCTCGCGAAAGGTGCACCCGAGGTCAACTTCCCCTCGTCGTACGCCAGGAAGCTTGCCAAGTGGTCACCGAACGAGCTCATGGTTACGATGCCGTTCAAGGATTTCGAGACGGTGATTAACAACATCCCGCTGTCCGGATACGGGACCGCTCCTGGTGAACAGCCGAGAATATAGGCCTGAAAATGCTAGCCAAGTAATATATCCCTAGCCATCGATGATTTCATCGAGAGCATGGGAAAGTTGTTCGAGTTCTCGCTCGGGGAAGACCCGGCGAAAGGGCTCCAGAAGTTCAAGGCGAACGCGTCTGGAAAGGAGATCACGGTCTGGGGCGATATAAGGGCCGGATGGCTGTCCGGCGGAGAGTCGGGAGTAGGGTTCTCGGTCGAAGGAACCTACAAAATCGCGGAAGGAAAGATCCTGATATCCATCAAGAACAAATCTGCGCTTTACTCGTGGGATCAGGTCGGGGCCGTCCTGAAGGGGATTGTCGAAGGCTGAACCGCATATCACATGCGGTACAGGGACTGGTGGAACACGAGAAGGACCGACGTCTTCCGGCAGGATGTCTGGTCTTCAGATCGAGAAGGTAATGGTTGCTATCTGATTGTTCGAAGGCTCGTGGAGAAGGTTCACCGTCCATTGGCCGGAAGGCGGATTCGTCGAGGTCCAGGTTATCGCCACGAAGTCACCCTGGCTTATTCTTCCGTCGCCCCCGAGGTCGGTGATTCTCAGAGTGATAGTCGAATTGTAGGCATAGGGCGTGCTAGCGTCCGTTATGTTCCACAACTTCGGTGCGCCAGCATTCGGCGCGTCCCCGGGCGGGTCGATTCTAAGCTTGCAGCTGTCGAAACTCGGAGGGGGGTTGAATGCGCTGAAAGTGAGCCTCTCAGAGGTCGCGTTCAATTTGCTAGCCCCGGTGAACGTCCCTATCGGCTCCCTCGGGATGATGTCGCCGTAGGTCATGACGATGACATACAGCACGGCAGCCAGAACGACCGTTATGGCTACCATCAGCAGTGTCGCCACCACGGGCTCCACCGCTCTCTTCTGTCTCCTGAGACCCAGGCGCCTCTTCGTACTCTTCCCCTCCGATCATGATAGTATTGTTCGGCCTCGATATAAGTAGTCTGCGTGGCGATTCTAAAACGATGAGAGACCGCCGGCGGGGATTCTGTCGAGGGACCGCAACCTTATGTACCCGTCGGACCGAGATGAATTGCAGGGGGGTGACTAGGAGTGAAACTGGTCGGATTCTGGAAAATCAACACGGAAATAGATGCTAAGAAGCTCGCTGAGGTCGCGGCAAAGCTGCTTGAGAAAGGTGCTTTTCCGCCTGAAAGCATGGAGATCAAAGAGTGGCTCATGTGTCCTGGAGGAAATGGTATCACAGTCGCTGAAGTACCGGACGAGAGGCTGCCTACATATCATGGGCGGCATGGAATGGCGCGATGCCCGGTTACTTCGACTACCTCGAAATGATGCCGACCGTAGAAGTGTAGGACGCCATCGCAATGTCGCTTGCGCAACCGAAGAAGAAATAGTCCCAAAACCACTTCCGTTTTTTCTATTTCAGGCGACGCTGCAATTCTTCACGTCGCGTCGGTGGCAGGAGACTCCGGCAAACTTATAACTCAATGAATGCCGTTCGAGTTGAAAACGGCCGACTGGCACAGCAGCTAGAGCGTCTAGCCTACTTGAGGACATTGCATGAATCTGGGATTAGGCATCGATACGGGCGGGACCTACACCGACTCGGTGATCATCGACCTTGATGGAGGGAAGGTCCTGAGCAAGTCCAAGGCCCTCACGACAAGGAACGACCTCGCAATCGGTATTTCCGATTCCATAGACCATCTTGATAGATCCCTTTTCAAAAGCATCAAGCTCGTTTCCGTCTCTTCGACCCTGGCGACCAACTCAGTGGTCGAGGGCAAGGGATGCCGCGTCGGCCTCATCGTCGTCGGATACGAGTTCGACAGGTCCATTTCCGTCGAGGAAGCGATCCAGATATGGGGCGGTCACGACATCGAGGGTGAGCCGAACGGGGAGCTCGACCTCGAGGCTGCCAAGGATTTCGTTCTCAGGGTCAGAGACAAGGTGGACGCTTTCGCGCTGTCCAGCTACCTCAGCGTGAGGAATCCTGAGCACGAGATCGCTCTCAAGCAGATGATGGCCTCCCTGACATCCCATCCGATCGTCTGCGGCCACGAGCTCTCATCGAAGCTCGGCTTCAACGAGAGGACCGTCACAGCCGTCCTGAACGCAAAGCTGATCCCGATCATCGCCGACCTGGTCGCCTCCGTCAAGAGCGTTCTCAAGAGCCGTGATATCGAGGCGCCGCTGATGATCGTGAAGGGGGACGGGTCCCTCATGGGAGAGTCGGTGGCGAAGGATAGACCAGTCGAGACCATTCTGTCCGGACCGGCGGCCAGCCTTACTGGCGCCAGATACCTGACCGGGGAGGACGAGGCGGTCGTCATCGACGTCGGTGGCACCACGACCGACATAGGGATACTGAGGAAGGGGAGGCCGCGACTTGACCTGGAAGGCGCCCTGATAGGCGGCTGGAGGACGAGGGTCAGGGCGGCCGACATATCGACCTCCGGAATCGGAGGGGACAGTCGGGTCGTCGTCCACAACGACAAGATTCGCCTCGCGCCGCTCAGGGTCGTGCCCCTATGCATCGCGAATACCATTTATCCGAAGATACTAGAGAAGCTCGAGACAGTGAGAGCATCGCCGCCGAAGTCGCAGTCACCGCACCTCGACGTCTCGAGGGTGGACCAGGCGACGGAGTTCTTCGTGTTCAGCAGGGAAGTGACGGGCTACGAGCTGTGCGAGCAGGAAAGCAGGCTGGTCGAGCTTGTCAGGGAAGAGCCTCGATCGATGCGTGAGATCAGCGAGAGGATTCACGATCACTCGTTGCACGTCAATGCCAGGCGACTAGAGGAGATTGGGATGATCCAACGGATCGGTCTGACTCCGACCGACGCCCTTCATGCCGAGGGCTCATACTTGCAGTACGATCCGACGCCCTCGAAGATCGGCGTCGAGATCCAAGCAAAAGCGCTTGGAATGAGCCCTGGTGACTTCTGCCGTGCGGTCAAGAATGCCGTGATCGACAAGATAGCAACGGAGCTCGTCAAGAAGCTCATCTACGAGGAGACCGGTGAGACCTCCTACTGCAAGGTGACCGAAGACTTCGTGGGCAAGTTCGTGAGGCAGGAGACCGGGCTGGACTACTACTGCAGGCTCTATCTCAACAAGAAGATAATCGGGATCGGGGCGCCAGTCGGGACCTACCTTCCCGCGGTCGCGGAGAGACTAGGCACCGAACTCGTGCTCCCTGAGCACATGGAGGTCGGCAACGCCGTAGGGGCGATCACTGGCAGCATCATCGAGAACGTCGAGATCGTGATCATACCGAATCTCGGCTTGGGCGGCATGGAGAACCCGCCGTGCACGCTCCACTCCCCGATCGAGAAGAAGGAGTTCCTCAAGATGACGGACGCCATCGAGTATGCCAGGACGGCGGCATCCGAGATTGCGATGAACAGAGCCGTCAGATCCGGGGCGGATGACGTCGAGGTCGCGGTCGAGAACCGCTATACATTGATGGGGCTAGGTAAGGAATGGGGCGAAGACGCTTTGGTGGAAGTGAAAGTCGTCGCGACGGCCGCGGGAAAACCGTACCAGTTCTTCGTACCGGAATGATAGTCAGTCTTGCGGGCTCTCGAAAGAAAGGCATCAGTACTTTCCGTACTTCTCCGCCGCTTCTCTTAATCTCCTGATGTTCTCGATCGGCGTCTTGAACGGCATCTCGCATCCCGGGCCGATGATCAGCCCGGGCCGGTGGCCGTAGCATTCGATGACCCTTCGGATCTCAGCCTCGACCTCGTCGGCGCTCTTCTTGAACATGAGCTCCTGGTGGTCGATGCCGGCAATCGAGCAGCACCTGCCCCCGAGAGAATCGAAGGTCTTCTGGAGGTCCACCGCCCTCACGTTGAAATGTATAGCGTTCGGTTTCAAAGCCGCCTCGAGGTCGACATACGGCTTCGCCGCGCAGTTGTGCACTATAGTGAAGAGCCTCAGATCCTTGAAATGATCGAGCTCGTTCCTCAGGTACTTGATGTCGAAGCGCTCGCACAGCCCAGGACTTGTCTGCTCAGCGCCGGCTGTGCCGTTCTCAACGAAGACGGTCTCGACATCGATCTCCGCCAGTCTGTCCCCATAGATCTTCGACGACTCGGTTATGACCTTGAGCATCTTGTCGGCCGTCGACGGTGAGAGCACCGTGTCCATTAAGAGGCCCTCGTATCCCCTCAGATTGCTCGCGATGACGAAGGGTGAGTCGATGCAGCCGACGACCGCGACCTCCTTCCCAATCCTGCCCTGCAGTATCTTGGCCGCTTTGAGGGGGACGGACCAGAACTCGTCTTCCATCGGGTCCATGATGGCCAGATCATCCACGTCCTCTGGCCTTTGGACAGCGAACTTCACCGGTCGCGGATAGTAGTCCTTCTCCGGGAACCTCCATTCGGTCCCAAACGCATGAGCCTCGATGAGGATGTCGCCCCAACCCGCCATCACATTGTCGTATCCGAACAGTTTCTGCGTTTCGAGGCAGATCTCCGCGAAGACCTTCGGGTTGTAGAACCCCTCGTGTATCGTCTTGCCAGTGGACGAGGTGACCCAACGGGCTCCTCCGAGATGCTGGTAGAATGTCGGCACATGGTCGGGCGCTTCCATCTTCAGCGCGGCCTCGAACCGCTCCTTCGGTGTCATCTGTTCCGCGCATATGCCAGATTCAATCCATTTACCTTTCGCTGAAACCGATCGCGCTTCCCTTCTCCACTCCAAATCCCAGCCCTGACGCAGGTTTATTATGTTGCATGGTCGTATTCCTCACCTTGGACGGTGCTTCCTAATGATGGGGCTCGTTTTCTACGACAGCGTTCACGGCAATACGAAGCAGGTGGCCGAGGCGATAGCGGAGCAGATAAAGACGGACGGACATCAGGCCAGGATCATAAACCTAAGCAGCGACCCAGCAGGCACGATGGAGGGCGATTTCATGTTCATCGGGTCGCCGACGCGATACACGACGATGACCGGCCACGTGAAGAAGTTCATCAAGAAGCTCGATCAGGTTGCGTGGGGGAATAAGCCGATCTGTGCCTTCGAGACGTACGGGCCAGTGGAAGAAGGGAAGCTCGCCGAGAGCAAGACGAACGAGAAGTGGATCGCACACGGGGCGGCGAAGAAGATCCAGGACATGCTCAAGGAGAGGGGCTTCAACGTTCATCCGCCGTTGTTGAGGCTCGCGGTGACTGGCATGAAGGGCCCGCTTGGTCCCGGTCAGATCGAGGAAGCGAAGAAACACGTCCACGAGTTCATCGGTTCGTTAAGCAAGTGATTCTCCGTTGCTCCTGACTTCGAGCAAGCGGCATTTAGGATGGCGCTACTCATAGATGAATCGGTCAAACCGTCGATGCGGCCGCCCCTGCCGCAACGGCTTCCTCTTCCGTGAAAAGAACGATAACGTACCAGCCTACCAGCAGAAGGAGTGGAAGGTGGATCTTTCGCTTCGCCTTCTCCTCGATCTTCACATCTCCGTTGTGCTTCAATGCCTTCCCCTTCCTGGTGAAGGTGCAGAGCAGCTCTCCTGATTCGTCGAGGAAGGCCCACTGCGGCTTCCAGGATCCGAGTCTCCGGAACTCGAAGACCTGTCCATCCATCAACTGCAGCAGACCGTTGTGACCGAGCTTCATCTCCATCTTTCCGAAGTCGTCCTCGAAGCTCAGCCTTCGGACGGTCACGTACGGATGCAGGAACCCGCCTCTTTTGAAGCTGTACGATCCTTCTGCGCAGACTCCCATGGCGAGAGACCCGAACGGCTTCTGCTATGTCAGGGTCCCGTAGAGTTCTCCGTCCGAGAGGAGCTCATGATATTTCTTGAGAGCCTTCGGCTGAACCCATTGCAGGTTCTGGACCCGTGATTTCTTCAACGATTTCATCGTCATATTCCCCTTGCTGCGGTCAGTCACCAATGGCAACATGCAATCATGGTCCTTTGTATTGAGATCTGGGAATGGAAAAGTCTCGCTCAATAGGACTGGCTTCTGTTTCCCGCCACCCGTGTAGATCTCTAGGCTCCGCGAATTCCGTAGTCAATGGTCTGATTCTCGAATTCCTGTGCCAATAATGTTATATTTCACCTTTGCGCTCAGTGGTGAACGCATGCGCCTACTTATCATCGGATGCGGCTCAATAGGTACAACACTGGCTAAGGCCGTCGACGAGATGCCCGAGATCGAGAGGATCTACATCACCGACAAGAGCAAGGTATGCGCCGCCCACCTCGTCGAGAAGCTCCACAAGGTCAAGTACGTCGACAACAGCGACGAAAGCCTGCTGGCTATCATCCCGGACATAGACCTCGTCGTGGAGGCCGCAAGCCAGGAAGCCGCGAAGCACTTCATTCCTTTCTTCTTGGAGCACGGCGCGGACGTGATGATGATGAGCGTCGGTGCGCTCGCGGACGATGCCTTCAGGGAGAGGTGTTTTTCGCTCGCGAAGACGAACGGAGGGCGAATATACGCGCCCTCCGGCGCCGTGACCGGAACCGACGGCCTGCGCGCCGCATCGGTCGGCACAATCGACGAGGTGCTGTTAATCACGACGAAGAACCCCAAGAGCTTCAGCAACATGGATTATTTGAAGAGCAAGGGGATCGACATCAGTAACCTGAAGGAGCCCACTGTCGTCTTTGAAGGGAGCGCAAGAGAAGCCGCAACCCTTTTCCCGCGGAACATGAACGTGTCCGCGACATTGAGCCTTCTGGGCGTCGGCTTCGACAAGACGAAGGTCAGAATCATCCTGGACCCGAAGACCGATAGGAACACGCACAAGGTCATCGTTAGGGGACCATTCGGCGAGGTCATCGCCGAGACGAAGAACGTCCCGTTCCCGAAGAACCCCTCGACGAGCTATCTGGCGGCTCTGTCCGCCCTGGCCACGATCAAGAGGCTCGTCGGGAATATTTGGATCGGCGTCTGAGCTCGATCCCCTGTCCTTTTCGACGCCGTCCTGGACCGGTTGGGAAGGTATAAATCGCCTGTAGTGGTTCTCCGGCTGAGTGGGAACGATGAAGCAGAGGGTCCAGCGAATTTTCTCCAACCTGACGGATCAGGTTGACGCGATTCTCTTGATGAACGGTGAGGAGCCGAATGTGGACCTCTCGTTCTTTTACGCGACCGGCTACGAATCCGGCCTCTTCGAAGGCTGCATCGCGATACTTTGGCCAGAGGACAATCTGGAGGTCCTAGCCTCCAGCCTCGAGGAGACGACCGCGAGGAGCGGGGACGCCGACGTCAAAGTCTATGCGAAGAAGGTTCAGAGAGCGCAGTTGCTCAAGGAGGTGCTCAAGGGCGTCAAGCGCATGGGCATCAACGGAGCCGGGCTGACCGTGCAGAATCTGGAAGAGATTAAGCAGTCGACGCCCGGTATCGAGACCGTCGACATCTCCAAGGCGATCGAGAGAACGAGGCTCATCAAGGACGATGGCGAGGTCGAGTTGGTGAGGAAAGCCTGCAAGATCGCTTCCGAGGTCGCTGATGATATCCCAGATTTCCTTAAGGTGGGTATGAAGGAGTATGAAGCGGCTGCGGAGATATCCTACAGGATGCAGAAGAAAGGAGCCAGCTCGCCCTCGTTTGACACGATATCGTGCTTCGGGAAGAACTCGGCGGAGCCGCACCATTCGCCGAACGGCGCGGTGCTGAGGAAGGGCGAGTTCGCACTTTTCGACTTCGGGGCGAAGTACCGGCGATACTGCTCCGACATCACTCGCACGTTCATCGCCGACAAGCCCGACAAGCAGCAGAAGGAGATATACGAGATCGTGCTGGAAGCACAGGCGGCTGGTCTGGCGAACATCCGAGCTGGCGTCAACGGAAAGGAAGTGGATGCGGCCGCAAGGGCCATCATTCGCAGATCGAAGACCAAGGGCACCATGCCCCACTCTCTCGGTCACGGCCTCGGGTTGTCGGTCCACGACGGCGGAAGGATGGCGCCGGAGGTCGATCTCCCACTTGAAGCGAACATGATACTCACTGTCGAACCGGGCATCTACATTCCCGGATATGGCGGGGTCAGGATCGAGGACGTGGTATGCGTCAAGGCGAATGGTTGCGAGGTCTTGACCAGCGCATCAAAGGAACTAACGGTGATCTAGATGGAAGACATATTGCGGACCGCGGTTGACCGAATGACGTCGGAGGGCGCGGAGTTCTGCGACGCCAAGTACCAGATGCTGAAGAACGCATCCATTAGGGTCGTGGACGGCTCCGTCAGGTCTCTCACGGAGCAGAGCCTGGGAGGGGTCTGCTTCCGGGCAAGGGTCGGAGGGTCCTGGGGATACGCGACCACGGTTCAGTTGGACAAGAAAACGCTTCTCGAGTCGTGCTTGCAGGCGGCGAAGAATGCCAGGCTGGGCGGAGCGAAAGGCACCAGGATCCCCGACATGCCTTCGAGGGACAGGCAGATGAGGGCCGACGTCCGCATTCATCCCGACAACGTCCCCATCGAGGAGAAGCTGGAATACGTCGCAGATTTGGATAGGGCGCAGAAGACCGACCCGCGGATTGTCAATTCGAATTCAGATTACAGGGACGAGGTCAAGACGAACCTCCTCGTCAATTCGTTTGGGTCTTCGTTGAAATGGGAGGAGGTCAGGATCCGCATGATAGCATTCGCTGTCGCCTCCGAGAGCGGGCACCGGGAGATGTACTACGAGGTCACCGACGGGACCAAGGGTTTCGAGCTGGTCAAGGAGAAGGACGTCAACGCGATGGGCAAGCATGCCGGGGAGGAGGCGGTGAAGATGCTGACGGCCAAGAAGCCGCCGTCGGGGTACATGATATGCATCAGCGACCCGCAGGTCACCGGCTTGCTGGCCCATGAGGTCATGGGACACGCGTCGGAGGCGGACGAGATCGTGAAGAAGCGGTCCTTCCTGACGGGCGCTGTGGGCAAGAAGGTGGCCAGCGATGAGATAACGATGGTCGACGACGGGACGATCAGGGGCGCATACGGAACGATACCCTTCGATGACGAGGGGACGCCGAGTTCTAGAACGGTCATAATCGAGAATGGGATCTACAAGGGATACCTACAGAACTTGGAAACAGCGGCGGAGATGGGGGTAGCTCTGACCGGTAACGGCAGGGCGCAGGACTTCGGGAGGAGGGTCTGGGTCCGCATGACGAACACATTCTTCGAGGCGGGAGATTGGACCCTCGAGGAGATGATCGAGGGCGTCGACCATGGGGTTCTGGCCGACAAGATGATAAGCGGAATGGAGGACCCGGTCGGAGGGGGATTCGAGGCGAAGACGCTCAGGGGCTTCATCATCGAGAAGGGAGAGGTCACCGACATGACAAGGTCGTTCACTCTCACAGGCAGCGCGCTGGAGATCCTCAAGACGACGGATGCCGTTGGCAACAAGGTCCGGTTGGACGGAGGCAACTGCGGGAAGGGGATCGAGGATTTCGTGCTGGTGACATCCGGCGGTCCCCACTGCAGATCTAAGCTCGTCGTAGGGGGCGGTTGAATGGATATCGACTCCATCATCAGCAGCGCGACCAGGGCAGCGACCAAGGAAGGTTTGGACCAGGTGGAGATCTTCGCCATCAGGACCAGGACCCTCAGCCTATACGTTGACGATTCCGCGGTGAAGAACATCGAGGAGAAGATCGACCAGGGACTGGCCGTGAGGGTCGCGAAGGGAAAGAGGCTCGGCCAGTCATCGGCCGCATGCAGCACGTTGAGAGAGGCGGAGATGACCGCAAGGACCGCGGTCAAGATGGCAGGGCTCTCGCCCGTGGACAAGGGCTTCAGGCGGTTCCCTGCCGCGGGCGGCAAGGCGTCCGTCAAGCCGAAGGTTTGGGACGAGAAGGTCGCTCACCTGACTGGGGAGCAGCTCGCGGACATTGCGAGGCATGTAGTCGAGAGTTCGATGGACGGTGACCGGGTCAAGGTCCCGAAGGGCATGATCAGAACAGCCAGGATCGAATCCAGGATCCGGAACTCCAACGGGGTCGAGGCCGATCACGAGAGCACGATGGTTTACCTCAATTTCACAGCGATGACCAATGGGGCGAAGCCGGGAGAAGGCATCGAGAGCTTCTACTCGCCACACCTTTCCGGTCTTGATCCGGCCGCGATCGGCAGGTCGCTGAGAGGGAAGGCTTTGGCATCGTCGAAGACGGTCGCCTTCAAAGGCAGGATGAAAGGCGAGACGGTGATCCTACCGGACGATCTTGCCGACATGTTGATGTCTTCTGCAGGCGCCGCCTTGAGCGCAGAGAACGTTCACAAACAGAGAAGTGCGTGGATGGGCAAAGTGGGAGAGGAGATCGCATCCCGGTCGATCACATTGATGGACGACCCGAGCGACGGAAGAGGGATGCTCTCTTCGAGCTACGATGATGAGGGCGTTCCTGCCTCAAAGAAGACGCTCGTGGATAAAGGGATTCTCAGGTCATACTTGTACGACAGCTACAACGCCGGCCTGGAATCGATAGAGCCTTCAGGGAACGGCATTAGGAGGCGCCCGGAAGATGCTCAAGGGATCTACCTTGACCCGGTTGGGGTCTGGCCAATGAATCTAGTACTGGCGCCGGGAAGTATGAGCAGGGAGGAACTGATCGCGTCGGTAGATGACGGCGTGCTGATCGAACGACTCGCCTATCCGGAGGTCAATCCTATCACGGGCGCCTTCGGTCTGGAGGTCCGTTGTGGGCACATGATCAAGAAGGGGAAAATCGTCCAGACGGTCGACCGCGCCCTGCTTGTCGGAAACATGTTCGAAGCGTTAAGGAACGTGAGGGAAGTGGCGAACGACTCGACCGTGTTCAAGTCCTGCATCGTCCCGACAGTCAGCTTCGACGGGATCGAGCTGGTCGGCAGCGCCTAGCACCTCAGGCTTTTTCGACGGTGAGCCTGCTCCGGTCCCCGACCTTTTTCAGTCCGCCGACGTCACTGGTTACCTTTCCGATAGGGGTCACGTCGCTGTATGCCGCGGGCTTGTCCCCGTCGCTAACCGGCGTAGGACCGAAGAAGAAGCAGAGTGCGTTGCCGTCCGGCCAAAACGCCACTTCTCCCACGTCCATGGCCCTCTTCCCGTGCTCCAACGGCATGCTGACCGGTATCTCGAAGTAAATCTCCTCACCCCAGCAGTTCGCATAGGCCTCGAAGGGCAGCGCCAGCCATATGGCGTCGGCGGTCTCGGTGTCATTCAGCTCGACTAGGAAATCCTGTTTAGGAGTCCTCAGCTTCATTCTCTTCAATCTAGTCATCCTCCATTCGTATTGAGGATAATCCATCTGCAAATACTTGAGAACTGCAGAGGGTCAGAAAGAAAATGAAAAGATGAAGACGCCGGTCAGGGCGGCGCAAGAAAAGGGGAGAGGTTGCGACGCTTACTTCTTCATTTCGAACAGCGAGCGGATCTCCTTGCCGACGACCTCGATCTGCCTCTCGGACTCTTCCTTCTCGAGCTCCTTCATCTTCTTGAGCCCGCCCTTCCAGTCGGCCATCCACTCCTTCGAGAACTCGCCGGACAGAATCTTATCGAGCATCTTGTCCATCGCCTTCTTCGTGTCTTCGGTGATGATATAGTCCCTCTGGGTGAGACCGCCGAACTCTGCGGTGTTGCTGACGTTCTTCCACATGTGCCCGAGCCCGCCCGCCTGGATAAGGTCCACGATCAGCTTCAGCTCGTGCAGGCACTCGAAGTACGCAAGCTCCGGCTGGTATCCCCTCTTCACGAGGGTGTCGAACCCAGCGAGTATGAGGGCCGTGACTCCTCCGCAGAGGACGGCCTGCTCTCCGAACAGGTCGGACGTGACCTCGTCGTGGAAGTTCGTCTCGATGACGCCGGCCCTCGTGCACCCTATTCCCTTCGCGATGGCCAGGACGATGTCCCTCGCTTTCCCGGTGTAGTCCCGCTCGACCGCGAACAGTGCTGGCACTCCGAATCCCTCGAGGTACATCTCCCTCTCCCTCTTGCCCGGGGACTTGGGAGCGACCATGATGACATCCACGTTCTTCGGTGGCTTGACGGTGCCATAGGTTATGGCGAATCCGTGTGAGAAGTACAGCGCTGCCCCCTCCTTCAGGTTCGGCGCGACCTGGTCTTTATACACTCCTTCCTGTACCTCGTCAGGCAGCAGGATCATGACTATGTCCGCGCCCTTGACGGCCTTCGGGACCTCCGCTACCGCAACTCCGTCCTTCTTCGCGGCATCCCAGGACTTCCCGCCCTTCCTCAGTCCGACGACGACGTCCATGCCGCTGTCCCTGAGGCTCAGCGCCTGCGCCCTTCCCTGGCTCCCGTAGCCGAGGACCGCGATCTTCTTTCCTTTCAGCACCCTTAGATCTGCGTCTGCATCGTGATAGATCTTAACCATCGTCTCACCTGCTACTTCTTGTCACTCTGCGACCGTAAGGTCAGTCCCATATAAACAATGTTCGGCATCTTTCTTTGATCCGTCGGAGTGCTTGCCATTGGTACCCATGAGGACCCGCTCGGACTTCGTCGACGGGGACATCTCCCAATAGCAGAAGTAATCCTCCTTGAGGTACTCGGCCGACGTCACGTCCTGAAGGTTCTTGAGGGCGTGCAACAGCTTCACGTCCAAGAAGGAGTTCCTGACCTCGATGATAATGGTGACCTTCCCGTCTTCCTTGCCAAAGAACGCCTTGTCCACATCCACCTTTCTTCTCACGAGCTCCGCGAGAACCCTCGAGAGCACTCCCTGCGCGTCATTTACGACGAGTCGCATCACTTCCATCTGCATCTACCTCTCACTATGTCGTATCCTTTCCCTGGCGGGATCATCGGAAGCACATCCTCTTCCGGATCCACCATCACATCTACTATGAATGGTACGCCCGACTTCAGACCAGCGAGCAGCGCAGGCCTGAGCTCCGAGGGCTTTTCCACCCTAACGCCATCCGCCCCGAACGCCTGCGCAAGCTTGACGAAATCGGGGTTCTTCTTCAGCTCGGTCCCGCTGTACCTTCTGTCCCAGAAGAGCTTCTGCCACTGCTTCACCATTCCGAGCCATCCGTTATTCATCAGGCAGACGAGGACGGGCAGATTCTCCGAAACCGCCGTTGCGAACTCCTGGAAGACCATCTGGAGGCTGCCGTCCCCCGCGACGTCCACGACGGGCCTGTCCGGGAACGCGACCTTGACGCCGAGCGCAGCAGGGAACCCGAAGCCCATTGTGCCAAACCCCCCCGAGGTTATGAACTGCCTCGGGTGCCTGACCTTCAAGAAGTGCGCGGCCCACATCTGGTTCTGACCGACCTCGGTGGTGATGAAGGCGTTGTCGGAAAGCACGGTCATGAGATCGTGTATGACTTTCTGCGGCCTGATCGGGTTATTGGGAAAATCTATGTCACAATCGCATTCCTTGATGTAAGACCTGACCCTTTTGGACCACTCGCTCTCGCCCTTTCGCGAAGTAAGCCCCTCAATCATCATCCGAAGGGCCTTCCTCGCATCGCCCACGATCTTCACAAGGGAGTTCGAGGCCTTGCTGAGTTCTCCAGAATCGATGTCCACATGAATGATCCTCGTGTCATCCCCTAGCACATTCTGGTTGCCGGCACTCCTGTCTGAGAACCTCGTGCCGACAGCAAGGACCAGGTCGCATTCGGAGAAAGCCCTTCTCGCGCACTCTCGTCCATGCATGCCTATCATGCCGAGACAGAGAGGGTGATCCTCTGGCACTGCGCCCTTCCCCATTATGGTAGTCACGATCGGTGCCATCAGCATCTGCGAGATCCTGAGGACCTCCTGCGTGGCGTTCGACCATATGACACCTCCTCCCACGAGTATCAGCGGCCTCTCAGCGTTCCGCAGCATCCTGACCGCCTCCGGCAAGCCCGAGTAGTCCTCGGCGGGGGGCGCGACGCTATACTCCCTGCGCAACAGGTCGTCAGGGACCTCGGCCCCCATGACGTCCACGGGGAGGTCGACATGCACCGGGCCTTTCCTTCCGGTTGTTGCTATCGCCATGCCTCTTATTATCGCCTCCGGGATGTCCTTCGGGTCCAAGACCCTATAGTTGTGCTTCGTTATCGGCATCATGAGGCTGAAGGAGTCGGCCTCCTGGAACGCATCGTTGCCTATCAACGGTGTCGCGACCTGCCCGGTAAGGACGAGCATCGGAGAAGAATCGACGTAAGCGGTGGCGACGCCTGTCATAAGGTTGGTCACGCCGGGGCCGGAGGTGGAGGTGCATACCCCGACCTTCCCGGTCGCGCGAGCGTACCCGTCGGCCATGTGCGCGGCGCACTGCTCGTGCCGGACCAGCACATGGCGTATGTTTGAGTCCAGGAGATCGTCGTACAGAGGTATCGTCGTACCCCCCGGCAACCCGAACATGACATCGACGCCTTGTCTCTCCAGCAATGCAAGTACAGCCTTAGAGCCTTTCAAAAAATTGCCTTCCTTGTCACGACAATGATTGAGGACACCCAGAAGCTGGATGCCTCTAACTAATAATGATTACCACTGCGCCTATGATCGAAAAGTCCGAGATATCGCTGCGCGTGGTTGTCATTGACACGCTTCCGATAAAGAGGGGGCTACTATATAACCCTTGCTTAGCTGGTGTCACAGAAGTGGACGTCGATCATGTCAGACCCGGTGATTTCGGTGGATTCGTTCGACACAGTCACCATGAGCATACAAGCATTTAATGTGCCGCCGCTCAATTATTGGGCCACATGGCGATCGTGTTCCACGAGCGGTATTTTGATCATGTTCAATACGAGGGGCATCCAGAATCGCCCGAGCGCCTCGCGGTCCCCATCAAGAGGATGCTGGAGTTCGACCTTTGGAGGGACGTTACTAGGCCGGAACCGGCCTGCGAAGAAGACATCCTGTTGGCGCACACGCCCCACCACGTCGCGAAGATCAAGGACTCCCCCCAGGGCTTCCTAGATCCGGACACATACATACACAAGGAGACCTACGAGATCGCGCTGCTCGCAGCTGGTGGGGCAATCGAGGCGGCGAGGATTGCGCATGATTACGGCAAGCCGGCCTTGGCGCTGGTTCGACCGCCTGGTCACCACGCCGGCAGGGACTTCTGTGGCGGCTTCTGCTACTTCAACAACATTGCGATCGTGGCGAGGAAGATGGGGCTTGAGAGGACGGCGATCGTGGACATAGACGTTCACCACGGCAACGGAACCGAGGACATCTTTCTCGAGGAGGACAAGGTCCTGTTCATGTCCACCCATCAGCGCGGGATCTACCCTGGCAGCGGTGATGCCGGCACGGTCGGGAAGGGAAAGGGGGAAGGTTACACGGTCAACATCCCGATGCGGGGCGGCATAGGGGACGCGACCTACATGATGATATTCGATCGGATAATCGAACCGATCCTCCACCAATACGACCCGCAGATGATACTGGTAAGCATCGGCGTCGATGCCCACTACGCCGATCCGCTCGCCAGCCTGTCGCTGTCGTCGAAGGCGTACCTGGAGATGTGCAAGCGGCTCATCAACATAGCTCCCGAGAAGAGGATAGCGTTCGTGCTGGAAGGCGGCTACGCATTGGAGGCGACCGCAGAGGTGCTGTCGGCGCTCGCCGGCCAGTTCTGCGGAGTGGAAGTCCCGCTCTGTCAGATCTACTCGAAGGATGTCGAAGTGCTGGGGAAGGAAGAGGTCGAGTCCGTGATCGAGATCCAGAAGGAGTATTGGGACCTGTGATCACACCGCTTTGCGGATTGTCGCATGACACAACATACCAGTGTGGCCGACCGTAAGGGAGATATTGTTTGATTCGTATTTCGTAGCGGGGCTAGGAGACGGGAAAATGAAGGTCGCGGTCGGCATAAATGGTTACGGGACCATCGGAAAGCGGGTCGCGTTCGCCATAGCCAAGCAGGATGATATGGAGATCGTCGGAGTCACGAAGACGAAGCCAAGCTATGAGGCAAGGCTCGCGAACAAGGAGAGCATCCCGTTGTACGCTGCAAAGCAGGAGTTCGTCGAGGCTTTTGAGAAGGAAGGCATCAAGATGGCCGGCACGCTGGACGACCTCCTGACGAAGGTCGACATAATCGTAGATGCCACGCCAGGCAAGATGGGGAAGGAATACAAGCCGATGTATGAGAAGGCGGGCGTCAAGGCGATATTCCAGGGCGGAGAGGAGCACGGCATTGCTGGTATATCGTTCAATTCGTTCGCGAACTATCACGAGGCCTGGGGGGCGCAGTTCGTCAGGGTCGTTTCCTGCAACACCACCGGCCTGATCAGGACACTGTTCCCAATCGACAATGTGTTCGGGACCGAGAGGGTCTTCGCTGCGCTGGTCCGAAGGGGCGCGGACCCTGCGGACAAGAAGGGGGCGCTGCTGAATGCCGTCGAGCCGACTCTCAAACTGCCGACCCACCACGGACCGGATGTCCAGACCGTGATGCCCTGGCTCAACATCCAGACGATGTCCGTCACAGCTCCGACCACGATGATGCACATCCACTGCATTACCGCGGACCTGAAGAAGAAGGTGAAGGGGGAGGATATCCTGGCAGTCTGGGACAACACGCCGAGGATCAAGTTCGTGAGCGGGAAGCACGGCATCAGGTCCTCCGCTCAGATCATGGAGCTCGCGAGGGACCTGAACAGACCGAGGGGCGACTTCATGGAGATCATCGTGTGGGAGGATGGCGTTAAGGTCGTCGACAAGACCCTCTATTACTACCAAGCGATCCACCAGGAAAGCGATGTGATTCCGGAGAACATCGACTCCATCAGGTCGATGATGAAGCTGGAGAAGGACCCGCTGAGGTCGATCAGGAAGACCGACAGGACCCTCGGCATCGGAAAGTGATGCTTGGTCGGTCCTGGGCTTGCATGGGTCGATCCTAGCAAACAAAGGATTATTATCGACTAGATTCCCTGATATACAAAATCGATGACGTTGAGAGTCGCCATAAACGGCTTCGGCCGCATAGGAAGGGCGTTCTTGCGGGCGGCGATGGAGCGACCCGCTTACGGGAAGGACTTCGAGGTGAAGGTCGTGAACGACCTCGCCGACGCGAAGACCCTTGCGTACTTGATGAAGTATGATTCGGTCCACGGCGTTCTTGGTTCTGAAGTGAAAACGATGGACGGCGGGATGGAGGTCGGCGAGCATTTCATAAGATTCACATCCGAGAAGGAACCCGGGAAGTTGCCCTGGGCGAGCGAGGGCATCGACGTCGTCGTCGAGTCAACCGGATTCTTCACCAGCCGACATGCGAGCAAACTGCACCTCGACGCCGGCGCGAGGAAGGTGCTGATCTCAGCCCCTGCCACGGACCCGGACATAACGGTGGTCCTAGGAGCGAACCTCGACGCTTACGACAGGAAGAAGCACCACATAATCTCTATGGCATCCTGCACGACCAACAGCGTCGCGCTCCCCGCCAAAGTCCTGAATGACAACTTCAAGATCGTCAGCGGGCTGATGACGACCGTTCATGCTTACACGGGCGACCAGAGGCTCGTCGACTTCCCGCACACGGACCTTCGGAGGGCAAGGGCCGCCGCGCTTTCGATCGTCCCGACGACGACAGGTGCTGCTAGGGCCGTTTCCTACGTCCTGCCGGAGCTCGAAGGCAAGCTGAACGGCCTGTCCCTAAGGGTCCCGGTCGCTGACGGCTCGATCACCGACCTGACCGCTTGGGTGATGGAGGACGTGGACAGGGACGAGGTGAACGTGGCGTTGAAAAGCGCATCGGAAGGTCAGATGAGAGGTTTCCTTGGCTACTCCGAGGAACCGATAGTCTCCGTTGACATCGTCGGCGACCCCCGCTCTTCGATCGTCGATGCGCCAAGCACGATGGTCTCGAGGGAAAAAGGCAATCTAATTAAGGTCCTATGTTGGTACGATAACGAATGGGGATATTCGAACAGATTGGTGGACTTCCTCGCGCACATCTGAATCGGTGATGGTATGAAGGAGTTCAACGCTTTGGACGATTTCAACTTCCAGGACAAGACCGTTTTGTTGAGGGTGGACATTAACTGCCCTCTGGCGAAGGACACGCTCGAGATCGAGGACGACAACCGCATCCGGCAGATCATGCCGACGGTGAAGGAGCTCATGAACAAGGGTGCAAAGGTGGTCATCCTTGCTCATCAAGGAAGGCCGGGGGACTGGGACTTCGCCCCTCTGGATAGGCATGCAAGGGTTCTAAGCACGGTCATGGGAAAGGAGGTCAGATACGTGGACGACATCCTCGGCGAGAAGGCCATCACTGCAGTAAAATCGCTCCAGCCCGGGGAAGCGATCATGCTGAAGAACGTGAGGGAGCTCCCGTACGAGCAGGAGAAGAAGACGATGGAGGAGCATGCTCAGTCGGAGTTGGTGAAGGTCCTCGCTCCCCTGGCGGACTACTATGTCTGCGATGCATTTTCGGCGGCGCACAGGGCCCACTGCTCCCTCGTAGGTTTCCAGGCGGTCCTTCCTTCGGCCGCCGGTCGGTTGATGGAGAAGGAGTTGAACGCGTTGAAGAACGTGTTCGACAGCCCAGCGAAGCCGTCGATATTCGTGCTCGGCGGGGCGAAGTTCGGGGATTCCGTCAAGGTCGTCGATCGCGTCATAAGCAAGAAGATCGCGAGCATGGTAATCCTCGTAGGTCTGACCGGCAACGCCTTCTTGAAGGCAAGGGGCGTCAAGCTCGGAAAGCCTAACGAAGATGCGCTCGCCAAAGAGGTCACCCCTGAGGCGCTCGCTGAGGCGAAGAAGCTCCTGGGAGAGAAAGGCGACAAGGTGCTGCTTCCGTACGACATCGCGGTCGAGATGGACGGGAAGCGGAAGGACATACTGGTCGGAGAGCTCCCGTTGGACTATTCCATACTCGATATCGGAAAAGGGTCGATCTACAAGTTCGCGAAAGTGATCGCTGGTGCGAAGACCGTTTTCATGTCCGGGCCTGCCGGCATGATCGAGAAGAAGAACTTCGCCCTCGGGACGAAGGAGCTCATGATCGCGATCACGAAGTCGAAGGCGTACTCGGTCATTGGCGGAGGGCACACAGTCGGCGCGGCGGAGGGCTTCGGCCTGGTTAACTCGTTCTCGTACGTGAGCACCGCGGGAGGCGCTCTGGAGACGTACTTGCTCGGCAAGCCGCTGCCGGCCGTGGAGGCGTTGAAAGCGGCGTTCAAGCGGGGGACCTGAGGACCTTCTCGATCCTTTCCAGCGCTTCCTCTATCCTCTCTACTGGCTGGGTCAGGGACATCCGCACGAATCCCTCTCCGTGCTCCCCGAACCCTATGCCCGGCGTCACTACAACCCCGAAGTCGAGCAGCTTCTTCGCGAAATCCATCGACTTCTCATTGCAGTTGAACCAGAGATAGAACGTCCCGAGCGGGGGTGTGACCTTGAATCCCATCTTCCTCAGGCCCGCGACCACGACGTCCCTTCTTTCCTTGTAGACCGTCACGTTCTTCTCAACGACCGGCGGTCTCTTGCCGTCCTTGTACAGGCCGAGGGCAAACACGGCGGCCTTCTGGATGAACTTCGGCACGCCAGAATCTACCTGCGACTTCACCTTCTTCAGGCCGGAAATGAGGTCCGGGTCCCCGACCGCGTAGCCAATCCTGTATCCGGTCATGTTGAACGTCTTCGAGAGCGAACCGAACTCGATGCAGTCCCTGCCGAACTCGAGGATGCTCGGAGCCACATAACCATCGAACGTCATCTCAGAGTAAGCGTTGTCGTAGCAGACGATCGTGCCGGCGGTCCTACCCCACTTCACCAGCTCCTTAAGGTAGTCCCTCGTCGCAACCGCCGCGGTCGGATTGTTCGGGTAGTTGACGAAAACGATCTTCGGACCAGCCGGGACGGAAGTGAGGTCCATGAGAAACGACTTCTCCGGAAGGAGCGGTACTCTTACAGGGACGCCCTCGGAAAGGAGCGTTCCGCCTTGAGCGTAGACCGGATAGGCAGGATCGGGAACGAGCACCCTGTCTCCCTGGTTGACGAACGCGCGGCAGAAGTTCACGAGTCCCTCCTTGCTCCCCATCGTTATGACGACCTCCTTGTCCGGGTCCAGGTGAACGCCGAACCTCTTCTCGTACCAATCTGCAACGGCCTTCCTGGTATCGGCCTCGCCGGCGCTGGTCGAGTACTGGTTGTTGCCTAGGGCCTCGACTTGCTTCCTGAGCTCTTCAACTATCTCGTTCGGGGTCGGCAGGTCCGGATCTCCGATGCCGAAGTCGATTATGTCCACGCCCTGAGCCATCTTCGCCCGCACCTTTGCCTCTATGTCGGCGAACAGGTACGGAGGTATCTTCCTCAATCTAGCAGCAGTCTCCCGCGCCATGGCTATCACCCAGTTTCTATCTCTCCTTTGAATATTCTGACCGCCGGGCCTCTCATCGTCACGGAGGAGAGGTCTCTCGCGACCCTAACCCAGAGGCTCCCGCCCGGAAGGCGGACCTCCACATCCTTGTCGTAAAGTACCAATTCGCTCACCGCCGCGGCGACCGTGGACGCGCAGGCCCCAGTCCCGCATGCGAGGGTCCAGCCCGCACCTCTTTCGTGCACGACCACTTCCAGCCTTCCGTTGACAAGACTCACGAACTCAGCGTTCGTTCTTCTCGGGAACAGACGGTGGACCTCGATCTTAGGGCCCAGCTCTCTCATCTTCTTCTCTGTGAACTTCTGAAAAGTGACGAAGTGCGGATTGCCCATCGAGACGACCGTGCCCCTTACTGTCGTCCCCCCTACCTCAATCGTCTTGTCAATGAACTTGCCCGAGCACTTCATCGGAATATCTCGACAATCCAAGGAAGGCGCTCCCATGTCGACGCTGACCTCCCTGACCTCTCCCTTCTCGACCCTGCATTCGATCTTCTTCAGGCCGGCAAGGGTCCTTATCTCCATCCTCTTTTTCCTGATGATCGAGAAGTCGTAGAGATGCTTGGCGACGCATCGGATCCCGTTCCCGCACATCTCCGCCTCGGTGCCATCCGCGTTTATGATCCTCATCGCCGCGTCCGCGTCCTCGGCCGGATTAATGTACAGTATGCCATCCGCGCCGATGCCGAACCTGCGGTCGCACAACCTCCGGACCGTCTCGGGGTCGTCTGGCGCGTCCAGTCTGAGATTCTCGAAAAGAATGAAATCGTTGCCGGTGCCGTGATACTTCCAGAACATCAGACCATCAGCCTCGACGGCATCCTCTGGTGCCTCAGGATGTCTTCCAGAGACTCCCTGTCCCTTATGATGCTCGCGCTCCCTTCCTTGACCAGCACCTCGGCGCACCTCGGTCTGGAGTTGTACTGCGAGCTCATCGCGAACCCGTAGGCGCCGGCGTCGTAGACGGCGATGATGTCGCCCTCTGCTACCTTCGGGAGGAGGCGGTCCTTCGCCAGGAAATCCCCGGACTCGCATATCGGACCGACGACGTCGTAAGTGACCTCTCCAGGCATCCCGAACTTGTTCGCGACCGCCACATGATGATATGAGCCGTAGAACGAGGGACGAATTAGCGTGTTGAATCCGGCGTCCACGCCGACGAACCTTTTCTCGGGCGTCTCCTTGACGTCGACGACCTTCGTGATAAGCACGGTCGTGTCGGCGACGATGTATCGCCCCGGCTCGATCGCGATCGACTTCACGGAGCAACCGGACTTGACCCTCGAGGTCACCTCCTTCGCGAGCAGCTCGACGTCCATGGCCTTCTCCTCTGGCCGATACGGAATGCCGATGCCCCCTCCGATGTCGAGGAATTCGAGGGGCAGGCCAAGCGAGTCCTCCAGTTCCTTCGCGAGGGACACTAGCACCTCGGTCACCTGCACGAACGGGGCGACGTCCTGTACTCCCGCGCCTATGTGTGCGTGGAGCCCGTTCGGCCTGAAGCCGAGATCTAGTGCCTCAGAGTAAGCCTTCAGCAGGTCCCCCTTCGGTATCCCGAACTTGGTCCTCCTGCCTCCGGTGACGACGTGCTCGTGGTGACCAGCGCCCACGTCTGGATTGACCCTGATCGATATCGGGATGTCGGTCCCTATCTTCGATAATCTCCTGAGCTGCGACAGCGAATCGATGTTGATCGTCACGCCCCTGCCCACCAGCGCCTTCATCTCTTCGTCCGAGACACTAACGCCGGTGAAGAGAATCTTATTGGGCTTGAAGCCGGCCATCAGGCAGGACTCAACCTCACAGATCGACACGGCGTCGATGCAGCTGCCCTCGCGTTCCAGTATTCTCAGGATTGCGACGTTCGTGTTGGCTTTGCAGGCGTAATGGATGTGCGTGGGCATGTGGTTCGAGAACGCCTCGTGGATTCTCCTGAAGTTCTCGCGCAGGGCGATTTCGTCCGTCACGTACAACGGCGTGCCGAACCGCTCCGTCAACTCCCTCGCGGTCACGCCTCCGATGACCATCTGATTGTCGATTGACTCGAATTGGCGCATCTCAATCACCGATGAAACTCTCGTGGAGTTTCTTGACGACCTCCACCGCCCTGTCCGTAGGGACGACGAAGTTCAGCGCGATGTCAGAAGCTCCTTCGGATATCAGTTCGACGTTCGCTTCCGCTTGATCCACGGCGCTGAATATCTTCGCCGCGACTCCGCGCACGTCGATCATGTTATCGCCGACCGCGCATATCAATGAGACCTTGTCCTTGACCATGAGCTTCTCTATCCTGTTTCCCCCCGCCTCATTTATTCTCTTCAGCACTTGTTGCACGTCCGAACTCGGGATGACGACCGCGAGAGTGGACAGAGAGGTCGAGATCGCGTAGGTGTTGACGCCGTTGTCGCTGATCGAGTTCAGCAGGATCGAGACGAATCTCGGATAGTAGACGATTTCGGAGGAGTAGATCTTGACGATGGAGAGATCGGACTTCATCGCGACGCTCCTCAGCAGGTCCTTCCCGTGCGAGCGAAGGTTGTGGATCGTCGTACCCGTGCCCTCCGGGTTGAATGTGTTCTTGACGAGCGTTTTGATATGCTTTCTCCTCACCGGTTCTATAGACCTGGGATGCAGGACCCTCGCTCCGAAGTAAGCGAGCTCTCCCGCCTCTCCGTAGTCCATCTCCTTGATCGTTCGCGCGCTCTTCACGATCCTCGGGTCGGCGCTCATGAAGCCGTCCACGTCGGTCCATATCTCGAGGCAGTCGACGTCCAGTCCGTAGGCGATGACCGACGCTGAGTAGTCAGATCCCCCGCGCCCAAAGGTGAGAGGTTTCAAGTTCGCCTCGCATCCGTAATATCCAGTAAGGACGGGCACTTTGCCGCTTTCGATCAGAGGCAGCAACCGATGCTTCAGGTTCTTGCTCGTCGCCTCAAGGTCCGCGGAGCCGTTCCCTGGCGGTCCGTTGGCGACGATCCCGGCCTCCTCCGAGCTCATCGACACGGCATCGAGCCCCTTTCCCCGCAGCAGGAACGCCATCGTGAGCGAGGAGAGCCGTTCTCCCCAGCTCGCTATCGTGTCCTGCAGCACGGGATCGGGATTCCTGCGGTATTTCTCCAGGCGCTCGGTCAGCCCCTGGATTTTCGCATCCAATTGAGATGAATATGATATGACATAGTTGTTCGGCAGGTGCCCCTTGACCGCAGTCATGTGCTTTTCGCGCAGGTCTTTCGCCAGCTTTCCCGATGTCGCGGTCTTGTCCATCATCCATGCTATCAGCATGTTCGTGACGCCCGACATCGCTGAGACGACCACCACCTTCTTCGAAGGGTCCATGGAAACGATGTTGGCAACGCGCTCCATCGCCTCCCTCGAGCCTACGCTCGTGCCTCCGAACTTCATGATCTTCAACACAGGCCCAGTACCTCCTCCATCGTATGTACGGAACCGTCCTTCCTTGAGGCGACCCATCTGATGGCGGCGATGCAGCCTTCGGCGAAGGCCTCCCTCGAGTGCGCCCGGTGTGTGAGCTCAATCCTCTCTTTGTTGCCGGCGAAGATGACAGTGTGCTCTCCGATGACGTCCCCGGCCCGGATGGAATGTATACCGATTTCCCTGCCCCTTGCGCCGACCACTCCCTGGCGTCCGTATACCATCTTGTCCGTGCCGGTCGTGCCGGCTATAATCTCCGCGGCCCTCTTGGCGGTTCCCGAAGGGGCGTCCTTCTTCATGCTGTGGTGGACCTCGACGATCTCAACGTCGTACGTCGGCAGCGCGGCCGCGAGCGTCCCGCAGACCTTCCAGAAGACGTTCACGCCGATCGAGAAGTTCGGAGTGGCGACGGCGGAGGCCTTCTGCTGACTGACGATCTTCACGAATTCATCAATCGCGTCCTTCGATATGCCGGTGGTCCCGACGACGGCGTTGACGCCGGCCCTGGCGACCCTCGGAAGGTTCCTCTCCGCCGCACTTGCGGACGTCACATCCACATAGACGTCAGCGTTCTCGAGAACCTTCTCGATCCTGTCGTCCCCGGATGTCACGATGCCGGGGGCTATGACCTTCCCGACATTGCCTCCCGTTGAAGAGACGATGCCGCCGGTCAGCTGCATGTCCTTCTGTCTTTGGACCAGCTGGCAGACCATGCTGCCCATCTTCCCAGTGGCGCCACCCACGACGACGCGGAACATCGGAACACCCGTTCGACTGTTCAGATCACCCCGAGATCCGCCAGCGTGCGCTTCAGGACTTCCAGATTTGCGGGATCCATGTCGCACAGGGGCAGGCGGAACGGCCCCGCGGGCTTGCCCATGAGCCTGACCGCGGTCTTGACTGGTATGGGATTGGTCTCGATGAACAGGTTCTTGAACAGAGGAAGGAGACGGAAGTGCAGTTTTCGAGCCTCTTCCAGATTGCCTGCGAGAAGTTGGTCTGCCATGTCCTTGACCATCCTCGGCGCAACGTTTGAAGCGACCGAGATCACGCCTCTCGCTCCCATCGTCATCATGGGGAATGTGAATGCATCGTCGCCAGACAGTATGGTGAAGCCTTTCGGAGCCTGGGCCAGCAGGTTCATTATCTGCGTGATGTTTCCGCTCGCCTCCTTAATCCCGACGATGTTGGGAACCTTTGCAAGCTTGAGGACCGTGGGGACCTCGATGTTCGAGCTGGTTCTTCCTGGCACGTTGTAGACGATGAGGGGGACGTCGATGGACCTGGCGATGGCCTCATAGTGCTCGAAAATGCCCTTCTGGGTCGGCTTGTTGTAATAGGGGGAGATGGAGAGTATGCCGGCCGCGCCGAGATTTTGCGCCCCCTTGCTCAGCTTGATCGCCTCGTGAGTCGCATTGCTGCCCGCGCCAGCGATCACCTTCGTTTTTTTCGCCCGGTCGACAACGATCTCTATGACCCTGAGATGCTCTTCGTGCGTCAATGTGGCCGACTCCCCGGTCGTCCCGCACGGGACGATGGCGTCCACTCCCTCGCCTTCCTGGAAATCGACGAGCTCCCTCAATCCTTTCTCGTCGATCTTCCCGTCCTTCGTGAACGGCGTTATGAGGGCGGTCGCGCAGCCGGAGAACATCTTATTCTCCTCCGACGTGTTCTTTCAGTATTAGTCGGGTCCTGGTAGACTGGACGTTGTCGAATCTGCGTATCTTCTCGATGATATCGTTCAGTTGCGGGGATGAATTCACGTCGATTATCGCAACGATATCCTCCTCGCCCGTGACCTCGAACACGTCCGATACGCCTTCGAACTTCGAGATCTCGCACGCGATCTCGGAGGTGTTCACGTTGACGTCGATTTTTATCTCGATTATCGCTTTGACGTTCTTGCCGCTGGTCTTAATCGTGAACGACTGGATTATGTTGTCATCGATCAGCTTCCTTACCCTGCTCCTGATCGTTCCCTCGGACACCTTCAGCTGGTTCGCTATGTCCACGAACGGTCGCCTGGAATCCTTCTTCAGGATCTCTATGATCCTCTCGTCCAAATGGTCAATCACTTGATCCCCTCTTCCGCGCGATCATTCTCATTTTTCGTATTCTTTTTGACGACAACGGCAGAATATTATTTAATTGTTCCGAAAAGTGGGGAGCGCCTGATGCATAGTGCAAAAGAGCACAACGAGAGAGTCACCTTATCTTCTTCACGAACTCGAGCCATCTCCTCGCGTCGCCGACTTTGGCCGCAAGCGCCTTCGCCTTTATCCCTATCGCGTCGCCTTTCAGGTGCTTGAGCGCGTCCCCGGCTTTCAGGAGGCCTTTGATTTCATCTTCCAGTCGGTGCGCCTCGCCCCTCGTGATGTCCCCGGTCTTGATCGCATTCTCAAGTTCGCTTCCCTTTTTCTCGAGAACGTTCGCTAGGGAAAGGGCCCCCTCGATCTCCTCGTCAGTGGGGTTCTCCTCGGCGACGTAGCTGTAAACGATGTCTCTGAGCGGGATTCGTTTGCCCTCGATCTCTTCCTGCTCCGGAATCATGCCGCCGACCCAGGAGGTGAGGCCACGAAGGTTGGCAAGGATCTTCGCTCTCTCGTCCTCGCTGATCCTGTCATCGAGATCGGATTTCATCGCGTCGGAAGCTCTTGACGTAAGTGGTCCTTTCATCCGTACGGGAACGAGTGCAGAGGTCCGCCTCCGAGTATCGTTCCTCCCATGGAGCGCGCCCTGATCACGCCTCTGAGCGGAACGCCTCCGACCTCATTCAAGCTGCTCTTGTTCACTATGACAACGACCAGAACCGGTGTGCCGCCGGCCTCCGTGATGTCCTTGACGGCCTCTTCCGCGGTCGAACCCGTGGAGAGTACGTCGTCAACGATCAGGACCCTCTTGCCTTCGACGGATGCATAGTTGGAGCTCAGCGCCCCTCCCTTTTTCCCCCTCTCCACCGGTGGCTTGTAAACGGCAAATTCAGCATCGAGAAGCTCCGACACGATCGTCGCGAACGGCACGCCGTTTATCGATATTCCCATCACGACGTCGACGTCCGAGTCCCTCCGGTCGAGCTCCTCGATCGCTATGTCCGCCAGTATCTCGCTCATGAGACCTATCCGGTTCCCATAGACTCCCAGGCTCCTCCATCCGATCTTGATGTCGGTCGGAGGAAGGGTGCCTTCGATCCCCTTCTCGAGCAGGTACTTGACGGTGTCAATGGATAGGTGAAGTTCATCTGCGATCTCCCTCTCGCTCAGTCCCTTGTCTTTAAAGGCGAGGGCTCTCTCTGCAAGCTCCCTTACATCCACCATAATACCACGAATCAAAATCAGAGTGTCGAGATATTAACCTTTCTGCAATGCGGACCAGATGGTCATTCCGCGGACTCGGTCCGTTGGCAGCAGAGGAAACGACTTCAGTCACGCTGGGGTCTGAGACACCTGACCAGTCTCCAGAGGGTCTCGTTCGCCGGCGCCGGCACCTCGCGCCTTCTTGCCTCTTTCACTATTGCGCCGGTTATCTCATCGATTTCCGTCCTCCTGCCCGCCTCCACGTCCTGCAGCATGCTGGACCGGTTCTTTCTCGTGGCAGCGACGACGCCCATCACCTTGCCCAAGGGGTCGCATCGAGGAAGCCGAACTCCCGAGGCCTTCGCGACCGCGACCGCCTCCTCGCACACGCTCTTCGCAAGTTCCCTTAGCTCCGGGTCTTCCTCTATGCAAGCGTTCTCGGACCTCACGAGCGCCGTGATCGGGTTGATCGAGGCATTCACTATGACCTTCATCCACACCTCGGCCATGATGTCGTCCGTCACCTTGCTGTCTATTCCTGACTCTTTGAAGGCATTGCTGACCGTCTCAGCGAGATCCCTGCGACCCGCCGGAGATCCGAAGACCGTCTCCCCTTTTCCAGCGAACCGCACGTGGCCCGGCCCGAGGAATGTTGCCCCGCAGGACGTCACCCCGCCGACGCCTCTCGTCCCGAATGCCCTTGATAATGCCCCGACGTTGTCCAGACCGTTCTGAAGCGACACTACGACGGTGTCCATACCGACGATGGGCGAGACGCTCCTCACCGCCTCCTCCGTGTCATATGCCTTGACCGTTATGAGGACGAGGTCCTGCTGCCCAAGGCCAGTCACATCAGTGATTGCATCCGGGCGGACCAGTCCCTCCATGATGCCCGAGATCTCGAGCCCTTTGTGTTTGACAGCCTCGACGTGAGCCTTTCTTCCGATCAATGTCACTTCGTGCTCGGTCGAAAGGAGACCTCCCATGAGGCTGCCGAGAGCGCCGGCGCCGAAGACAGCGATCCTCATTCCTTCGATTCCTCCGTCCCTGCCACCGACTTCCTTGCGCTGTTCGCTAGACGATGGGCCTCGCGCAGCGGGTCAACCTTCCCGCTCTCGAGGAACCTGCTCACGATCCTCACCGCTGACTTCAAGGAGACCCTGTGCCCCACCGACACGTATACTGGATGCTTCCCAGACGACCTCAGATAATAGCCTCTTGGTCTACCGTTGAGTTCGATCGGCGACTTGGCAGCCTCCTCGTTCTCAACCGTTCCGCACAATAAGCTCTTCGCGACCCCAATCGTCGGTATGTCGAAAGCGACGCCTATGTGCGAAGCGATTCCGAACGCCCTCGGGTGGAGCACTCCTTGGCCGTCGACCAGGTAGACCGTGTTCTTCCTATTGTCGATGAGGTCCGCAAGCACGGGTATCTCCCGGAATGCCAAATATGAAGGGATGTAGGGGAAGCCGGCCCTGCTCCTAATCGTCCTGTGATCCACGATCCGGTCCTCGGACCAATCGTACAGGACCTTCGTCGCGAAGGCGTCGTCGTCCGCGTACGAAACGTCGAGACCGGCCACGTACATGAGCTTCCCAAAATCGTCCTTCTCCATCACCTTCTTGCGCAGCGCTTCCTGTTCCCGTTTCAGATCCTTCAGCATCGGTTCGATCTTAAAATCGGCGAATCGAACGTTCTCGAAATCCTCGACCTTGCCGTCCCTTATCCTCACTTCCTCTTTCGACAACAGATCTTTTTTCCTCTCAGTTCCCTTCCCCTTCCCGCCGTACCAGCCGATCTCCCCACTGGAATAGACGACCCTGTGGCACGGGACGACGATTGGCCTCAGATTCTCGGCGAGTATCATCCCGACAGTCCTCGAGGCAGCTATGTCTCCAAGCGCGTTCGCTATGTCGCCGTAAGTCGAAACCCTTCCAGGGGGGATCTGGACCGTGGCGTCGAAAACCAGCCTAACGAAATCTCTCATATCAATCACACTCCGTTTCCCGGATATGCAAGCCTTCACCCTCTTTTCTGACATCCAGGCACGTAACCGTCTTTGTGAGAGGCAGTGAGACGTTGAAGACGGCGATCTTTCTTGTTTCTTTCCCGAAGTCCTCCAGGCTCCTTTGCTCCTTGGTGATCACGGCGGTCCTCGTTCCAGCGTGAGCATGGGCGTGGATGACGATGTCCGGGCTTCTCTCCAGGATGATCGATTCGAACCTGTTCGATCCCATCTCGGAGTACCTGTCCTCTTTCTCCCCCACCAGGGTCTTGTAGGTGAGCGTGTAGTGAGCAAGCAGGACCAAGACGTCCGCATCTCCCTTGTAGAGCAGCTGCGTGATTCTCTCGATCCTAAGCTGATAGCGCCTCCATATGTCCGGGAGGTTCGTGCGCTGCCACCAAGTTGGTCGATCGAGTGAGCCGGTCGTCCCGACGATCTTGATATTCATGCCGTCCCTTTCGACGGTCATCTCCTCGTCATCCAGGAACGTGATCTCCGTCTTCTTCTTGTACTCCGGATGGCTTCCATCGTACTCCTCGTTCCCGAAGACTCCAATCATCTGCGCGTCCGTCAGGCGTTTCAACTCATCGACGACCAGTTCGAACTCCTCGAGGTTGTTGCTGTCGGTCAGGTCCCCCGCCAAGAGCAGCAGGTCCAGGTGCTCCATTCTCTTTTGCGCCTTCAGAATGTCCAGGAACTTCTTCCCGTGAACGTCCCCGACGGCCCCGACGATCATCGCTCCACTATCGTACTTCGCAGTTAAAATCGATGTCGCTGTCCTCGTCAGGAAGAACATGCGTTCTGTCTCTTTTCCCAAGGACAAGACCCGCGCTAGCGACGAGGAGGATCGCGTCGAGCACTATGGCAAATGTCCAGCTTCCCGTCAGGTCTCTCAAGGTTCCCGAGAGCACCGGGGAAATGACCGCGCCGATCTCAGCGACCAGATTCCACATCCCGAAGGTCTGCGCCATCTGTCCCCGTGGCGCGAGGTCGGACGTGAGGGTCATGTGGACCGTCTGCATCGCGGCGAAAGGGACTCCTATGCAGAACACGAGGATGCCGAGGATGAGCACGTCGCTCCCTCCAGTCCCGACGTACACCGCCAACGCCGCGACCGTCAGGGAATCAAGGATGCATATCAACACGTACGCTTTCTTCCTCCCGAATCCTCTGTTGGCGGCACGGTCGCAGATCTTCCCACCGGGGGATATCCGATCCCGTTGGCCACCCCGAAGAAGCCGACGTAGAGGGCTGCGCCAGAGATGCCCATCTTGGATGCCTCCGATCGACGAGCAGCGCCCAGAACCCGAAGAACCAGAGCGTATACAGTATCGGTATGGCGGAGATGTACATCAACAGCAGATCCCTGTCCCTCAGAACCTTGGCGCTCTTCTGGCCGAGCGATCTATATATGATGGCGATCAGCACGATCGCGATCGCGACCACCGCCGTGGCCTGGGATAGGCTATCCGAACCAGCTGAGACGGTAACAAGATACGTGGCCATTATTGCTGCCAGAAAGACGATCGAGTAGATGGACAACCTCGCCAGCGCGGGTAGGTACTCCTGTCTGTCTTCTCTCGGTCTTCTCACGAACTTCCAGACCCCCACAGCAACCAGCATCGTCGGGATGGAGAAAACAAGAAAAGGAAAGGACCAGGCGATCTCGCTTCCCCATGTCCTCGCTGCGAAGTCGATCATGTAGGGCGTTGCGACGGTCGCAATGGTCAGACCCATCGCCAATCCCACGAAGACCACGCCCATCCCGAAACCCTTCTTGCTCTCAGGCGTCACGGCGCTCACCAATGCCCTGTCGTTGGAGTAGTAAGCACCCTCGCCCAGACCGGTCAGAACCCTCATTGCAACGAAGGCGTTGAGGGACCTCGTGAGTCCGCTGAGGAAGGTTGCCACACTCGCCCAGGCAGTGCTGATCACGATCATGACCTTCCTTCCATATCGGTCCCCCAGATACCCGGCCGGGAACTGCGTCAACATGTAGCCCGCGAAGAACATCCCCCGATCACCCCTCCAAGCGCATGAGGCATCGGAGCGCTGTGCATGAATCCGATGTCGTTGTCTATCATCCAGGATACGACGGGTCCGGTGATGCTTCGGTCGATGTAGCAGAACATCCATGCTAGGAAGAGCCACAGCCAGGCGATGTGATGGGGCTTGATGCCCCCTGGAGTCCGCTCAATGGTGAGGCTCTCAGGACTTGCTTGAGTCTCCTGACCCTCCGCTTTCGTCCTAGATTCCTTGCCCGCCTCCATCCATTCACCTGGGCCTTTTCCTAGATTGGTGGGCTGGAAACGGCAAAACAATGCCCATAAAAAAAGGTCGTTCGAACGATATATCAATTTCGACAGGCGGTCTCCATACCTGGGTCTCTTGCCAAATCGATGGGGAGTGCTGATGTGGACTCTGCAGAAATATGAAAGAAAAAGAGGCCCCGGTGAGGCGCCACAGGGTAAGAACCAGGGACGACTGGGCGTCACATCAGGGTGCTTTGGGGTCGCATGAGTTGAGAGCTTCGTTCACTCCAATATCGGGAACCTCTTGACGATGGAGGTATTCGACCACCACTTGCCAAGTCCGAGCGTCTGTCCAGCTTTCACTTTCATAAGACCGATGAGGAGTATCAGGTAGATTATGTGCTCATCCAGGATCGGGTTGTTCGCCGGGGGAACGTTGGTCATCCATAGCAGCACCATCAGCAGGCCGCCCGAGACCGTAGCGATCTTCATCCCTATCCCCAGTATCAGGGCGATTCCGACAAGCAACAGAGCCAGCATGAAGAGTACATCTACAACGACATTTCCGGCCAAGCCCTGGAATAACCCTTCAAATATGCCGCTAGTCGCGAACTTAAGGTAGCCAACCGTGGGCGATGCTCCGTTTATCCATGAATGACTTGCCTGTGTCGCGAAACCCAAACCGAAGGTCTTGTCCAGGAAGGCCCACAGTATGATGAATCCTAGTCCTATCCTTGCGGCGGCCCAGACATACTCTGTCTTGACGTACTCTAAGATCTTTAGGGTCATGCTTTCACTATCGTGAAGGAGGTGAGCTGCTTCTTTAAGAACTTTCCGCCGCGCTAATGCGGCGAGATCAAGGACTGAACGCTAATGCGACGGGTCTTGCGGGCTGACCTAAAACGCATCCCTATGTAGAACCATCGCGACCGCTACGGTCATCACCAAGGATTGGGATTCAATGCCCACGCTCAACCTGCTCAGGGAACGCGCACTTCGATCATCTTCAGGTTCTTCCCGTCGCTGTCGAAATAGTGCTCTTCGTTGCCGTCGAAGAGGATGAAGTCCCCGGCTTTAAAAATCATCGTGTTCTTTCCGTTGCTGACGGTTCCACATCCCTCTATCACATACATGACCTGCTTGAGCTTGTGCTTGTGCAGCCTCTTCGGAACGAGGCAGTTGGGGCCTGTCTCCCTCAGTCCGAAGACAAAATTCTCTTCCACTGCGACGTCCTTGATCCTGACCTGCCCCCTGTCGCCGTCCGCGGCCACTACCTTGATGTCTGTCTCATGGATCAGCTTCATTTCTTGCCTCCGTACTTCTCCCAATAGAACAGTTCCTCTGCCGGCTTCCTCGTCCTCTCCTCGGGTGCTTCGTCCGGGTAGCCGAGGGTCATGCACACGGTGACGACCTGACCCTTCGGGACCCCGAGATACTCCGCAACCTTCTCCGGGTCGAAAGCGCCTATCCAGCATGTGCCCAGCCCCTTCGAGTAAGCTGCCAGGGTTAGGTGGTCGAGCGCTATCGCGACGTCGACTCTGTACCACTTCTGGCTCGGATCATCTATGCCTGCGATGAAGGCAGAGCACTCCTCGATGAACTTCTGGTTCTTGCACAGCGGCACGAGCCCCCTCTTCCTTTCCTCGTCCTGGACCACGATCATCTTCCAGAATTGCCTGTTCGCTCCCGAGGGCGCCAGTCTCGCTGCCTCAAGGATTTTCATGAGGTCGTTCTCTGGAATCTTCTTTCTCTTGTACCTGCGAATGCTCCTTCTGTTCTTGATCGCACTCATTACGGGCAATGGAAACCCTCCAAGTTCTCTGATCCTTGGCAGCCAATGGAGACCGTTGCTAAAATAGTTAATCGAGCTTCCCGCCGCGGGCAGTGAGGAGAATGCCGAGGTCGTCCGTGCTCGATCTCGGAAACAATCTTAAGGTCGTCCAACTCTAGGAAAGTCAACCCCATGACCGACCCCCTCGAACGCTACTATCGAATACTGGAAGGCAAGGAGAAGGCGCTGTATCTGCTTCTCCATGAGAGCGAATCCGGTTTCGATTTGGCGCAGAGCGACGAAGACTTGTGGACGATTCACGAAAGGGAGATGAGGGCGTTTTGGTTTCGTGCAGACATCAGAAGAGGAACGCCTGGGGCAAGGCGGATCAAAGGAAGGAGCCTCCTTTACCTGAAGGCAGAACTCGCGAGGAGGATGCTGAGCCACTGTGAGATCTGCGAATGGAAGTGCGGTGCCGACAGGGCGGCAGGGAAGGAAGGGAGATGCGGCGTCCTGGATGCCAGGATATCCAGCGAGTTCCTCCATTATGGCGAAGAGCCCCAGCTAGTACCCTCGTATACTGTCTTCTTCTCAGGATGCAACTTCAAATGCGCATTCTGCCAGAACTACGACATATCCACCGACCCGTCTAGTGGCATTCGCATCCCCCCGTCCCGCCTCGTGGACATGATCCGGAGCAAGTCCGAGGTCGGAGACGGTTCTCTTTCTCTCAGATCGGTCGGACGCGCCCGCGGTAAGGCGGTGAACGTGAACTGGGTCGGAGGTGACCCGACACCCAACCTTGCTTACATATTGGAGGTACTCCAGAGGTCGCTGGTGGACATCCCTCAGGTCTGGAACTCGAATATGTACCTCACGGAGAGATCGATGCGCCTTCTCGAGGGAGTGATCGACGTCTACCTGACGGATTTCAAGTACGGGAACGACGCCTGCGCGAAGAGGCTGTCTGGGGTCCCGGACTATATGGGTGTCGTCTCGAGGAATCATATTCTGGCGGCGAAGCATGCCGAGGTCATCGTGAGGCATCTCATCCTTCCGAACCACGTGGAATGCTGTTCGATGCCAGTCCTGGACTGGCTCTCGGAGAACGTCCCTAACGCACTCGTGAACGTCATGGACCAGTACAGGCCAATGCACAGGGCTTGCGAGCACAGGGACATATGCCGGGGGCTGAAGAGCGAAGAGTACGAGTTGGTGCGCGATCATGCGGAAGCCCTCGGCCTGCGATTGGCGTAGCCCTCATCGGATGGGACGGTTCCTCATTGACAAAGATTTTTATGTCCAGATTGAATTGCTGAGGTTGCATGGACGCCATCTCGGTCGTGAAGATAGCCGTCTCCTTTCTAGTCCTTTTCTTTGCTTCACGCTCTGACTGGAAGACGAGGATGGCTTCCGATGCATTCTGGTTAGGGTTGGGCGGATTCGGGATATTCTTCCTTGCCGTCAAGATATACTCCGACGGAGTCTCTCTGCTCTATCTGCTGTTCCTGATGCCCTTGGCCATAATATTCTTCGACACGTTCTGGGACCGGAAGGGCATGTTCGAGGACGGAATAAATTCGGTCCCGATAGCTCTCTACGTCGCCGCCTTCGTCATCCTCGGGGCTTTAATCGGTATGTTCTGGCAGTCCGCCTACCTGTGGCAGCTGATGACGATTCTGTTCATGTTCGTGCTGATCATCCTCTTCTATCAGTTCAACATAATCAGGGGGGGAGCGGACGCAAAGGCCCTGCTGGCGTTGTCAATGGTCTTCCCAGTCTACCCCGTGATTGATTCCCTTCCCTTGATCCAGATACCCGTCGAAGTTGCCCAGTACGCGTTCCCGTTCTCTCTCCTCATCCTATTCAATGCGGCCCTGCTGACGATCGTCGTTCCGATAGGGATGTTTTTCTACAATCTCGCAAAAGGGAACAGGAAGTTACTGGTGATGTTGTTCGGCTATCGGATGACCGTAGCCGAGGCCCGGAAGAAGTTCGTGTGGCCTTTGGAGTATATGGTCGAGGGCAGAAGGAAGTTGACGCTGTTCCCGAAGACGATGGATTCCTACGAAGAGGTCTACAACGAGCTTGATAAGGCCGGGGCCGACGCAATTTGGGTGACGCCAAAGATGCCGTTCCTGGTCCCGATTACGATCTCGATCCTGTTCTCGAGCATCGTGGGGAACATCATTTTCCTCTTCGTGCACTGAACGCGCACTCCTGCTCCAACGGACAGCCCTTGCAGACCGGCCGCGCCTTGCAGTGCGTCTTCGCCAGCTGCACCAGGAGCGCGTAGAACTTCGCGTAGATCTCCGGCTTCGGAGGGATGATCGACTCCACATATCGCTGTATCTCTCCGTAGTCCTCGGAGTCGAGGATCCCGGTCCTCTGGAGTATCCTTGTGACGTGGGACGCCGCAACGAACTTGGGTCTGTGCCCCGCGAAGAGGAGCATGGAGTCCGCCGTCTCCTCCCCGATCCCTCTGATGCTGAGGAGCTCCCTCCTCGCCTCCTCGAGCGGCTGGCCGAGGATTGCCAGCGGGTCGGAGTCGTAATGGACCTTGATATACTCCGCCAGACCCTTTATCCTGCTCGCCTTCTGGCGGTAGAACCCGGCGGGCATTATGATCTCCTCGAGCGTGTCGTTGTCTACCTTCACCAGCGAGTCGACGTCGAGCAGGTTGTTCGCCTTCATGTCGGCTATGACGCCCTCTACGTTCTCCCAGGAGGTCTGTTGCGTCAGTATCGCCCCGATCATGATCTCAAATTCCGACTCGGCGGGCCACCAGTTGTCCACCTTGATCCAGGAACCGAGCCTCTCGTACATCGTTCTTAGATCCATCGCGTGGGACGATAGCATTCGGAAGTTAAAACACGTTCGAGCGGGACTGTCTCTTGAGCGCTCAGAGGATCATGTTCAGGTCCTCGCCGCAGGCCGGACACTTGTCCTTCTTCGCCCTCATCTCGATGACGCTGAAACCCACTCTTCTGACGACGAGTGTCCCGCACTTCGGGCAGTAGGTGTTCTCCCTTTCGTCCCCTGGAACATTGCCGGCGTATGGGAACTTGAGCCCCTCTTCCTTGCCGACCTTGTAGGCCATGTCCAGCGTCTTGATCGGTGTCGATGGGATGTCCATCATGAGATAGTCCGGATGGAATCGCGTGAAGTGCACCGGCACCTTCGGATCGAGCGACTGTGCGACCCACCTCGAAAAGTCCCTTATCTCCGCCTCCGCATCGTTCTTCCCCGGGATCACGAGGTAGGTGAGTTCGACGTGGATTCCAAGCTCGTGGGCGAGCTTCGTTGCGTCCAACACGGGCTTCAGCGATGCCCTGCAGACCTTCCTGTAGAAATCCTCGTGGAAGGCCTTGACGTCGATGTTCATCGCGTCGATGCATTCTGCGAGTTCTCGAAGCGGGGCCTCCTGGATGTACCCGTTCGTCACGTAGTTCGTATGAAGTCCCTTCGACTTAGCGAGCTTCGAAGTCTCGTACGAGAACTCGTGCCAGATCGTCGGCTCGTTGTACGTCCAGGATATGCCCCTGCATCCGCTCCTTTCGCAGGTCTCCAGCACTCCCTCCGGACTGATGTTCTCGAGTCCGAATTCCCCGACCTCGGCCTGGGATATCGTATAGTTCTGGCAATGCTGGCACCTGAACGTGCATCCCACACTACTGAGGGACAGAACCCTTTCTCCTGGTTTGAAGTGGAAGAACGGCTTCTTCTCTATCGGATCCACGTGGATCGACGACACCTTGCCGTAGATGAGCGAGTATAGTCTCCCATCTTTGTTCTCCCTGACCCCGCATATACCTCTCTTGCCCGGGGCGATCTTGCAGGCATGGGGACAAAGGCCGCAAGCGACCCTACCGTTCTCGGGCCTCCAGAATCGTGCTTCTTTCATAGGCAAGATCACCTAAAATGCTCGTACCCTCGGTTCTCGAGAGTAACTACCCTGCCGTCCCTCTTTAATGTATTCCTGTCCGATCTCTTCGCTTTGCCGATGATAGTCATCCGGGACCTCATGCGCGATCTCAGCTTCGGCAGCTTGTCCGGTGCCGTTGTGAACAGGAGCTGGTAGTCCCCGCCGTAGTAAAGAGCGAGCTCCGCCGGGTCCATGCCGCAATCGCTGGCTACTCGGAGCACCTCTTTCCCTATCGGGACAGAGTCCCACTCTATCGAGAACGACACCCCGCTCATCTCGGAGAGCTGGTAGACCGACGAGCCAAGGCCGTCTGATATGTCCATACAGGACGTCACCGCTCCGGAGGAGGAGAGAATAAGCCCCTCCTTCACCCTCGGTCTCGGCTCTAGGAGCGCTTTCACACCAGACGGGCAATGCAAGCCCTTGACGAGCGCGTAGTAGCCCGCGGCCGCAAGGCCGAGCGTACCGGTCACGGCAAGATAGTCCCCCGGCTTCGCGCCCTTTCTCAGGAGGATCCGGTCCTTCTTCACCGTGCCCAGGGCGGTCCCGGCGAGGGTCATCTCCGGCGATTCCTTCGTGTCGCCGCCGAGGATTTCCGCCCCCACCGACTCGGAGCAGTCCTGCATGCCGTTCATCATGCTCTTCAACGATGAGAACGCGGTCTCTCTGGGAAGTGCCAGCGATACGACCATGCCGATTGGTTTAGCGCCCATCGCGGCGATGTCGCTGTAGTTGACCGCGGCCAGCATCCAGCCGATCTGCCGGTCCGTCATGACCTCCGGCATGTGGGTGCGCACGGAGATCAGGTCGGTCGTGACCACCAGGTAGTAGTTACCCATGTCGACCGCGGCGGCATCGTCCCCCGGTCCCACCGGGGCGCTGCTCCTGATCCCGTCAAGAAGCCGCCTGACGACCTCTTTCTCACCCATGTCGCCTAGGGTCCTCATCGCTCTATGGCAGTGGGTTTCGTCGGAAAATAACTTTCCCCGCAACGGGCTTCATCGGTGCGGGGCTAAACCATTAATAGGCGCTTCTGATATCAAACACGGTCCGGAACATGAGGGTCGTTATCCCGTACGGCAAAGACGGTGAGCAGGTTCTCGAGGTCCCAGATCGCAACTTCGCTGGCGCCGTGTACCCGAACGAGGTCGAGGCCACCGACGAGTACGGAGAGGTGGAAAGGGCCATTGACAACCCGATAGGGTCCCCAAGTCTCGAAGAGTTCCTGAAGGGCGCGAAGAATGTCGTCTTCCTCATCAATGACGCCACCAGACCGACCCCGACCTACAAAGTCCTTGACGACCTGGTCTGGAGGATGAATCTTGCATCTGCTAGATATCTTATCGCAACTGGTACGCACCGTGCCCCGACGGAGGAGGAGTATAGGTTCATATTCGGCGGCCGTTACGAGAACCTCATGCCGCATATCCACGCCCACGATTCGAAGAAGGACAAGATGGTGTACCTGGGAAGATCGAAGAACGGCACCAGCATGTGGGTGAACGAGATGGCGGCGGACGCGGACCGTCTGATCATCATAACGAGCGTCGAGCCGCACTACTTTGCGGGATACACCGGGGGAAGGAAGTCGTTCCTTCCCGGCGTCGCGTCCTACGAGACGATCGAGCAGAACCACCGCCTGGCGATGATGCCGGAGGCCCAGGCTCTGGCCCTTGAGGGCAACCCGGTGCACGAGGACATGGTGAACGCGCTGGAGGTCATCAAGGATAAGCCGATATTCTCCATACAGCTCGTCCTGGACCGGCACCAGAACATCTACAGGGTCGCCGCGGGGGATATCAACAAGGCGTTCGAGAAGGCGGTGGAATGGGCCAACGAAGTCTACTCGGTCAAGATCGATGAGAGAGTGGAGGTGGTGGTCAGCGTCGCCCCGTACCCCATGGACGTCGACCTCTATCAGTCGCAGAAGGCGCTCGACAACGGGAAGTGGGCGCTCAAGGAAGGCGGCACAATCATATTCGTTTCGAAGTGCAGGGAGGGTATCGGGCACTCGACCTTCCTGCAGCAGCTTTCGACATCGAGCGACCCCAATATTGTCCTCGAGAACCTGGCGGAGGAGTACAAGCTGGGGTACCACAAGGCTGCGAAGATGGCGGAGATCGCCAACTGGGCCGACATATGCGGGGTGACAGGGATAGATCCCGAGGTGCTCAGAAAGGCTAATATAACTCCTTTTGTTAGCGTACAGTCCGCAGTGGACACCGCGTTGGCAAAGAACAAGGACGTGAAGGTCCTTGTGCTGATGGAAGGCAGCGTCACGGTGCCGAGAGTTGATTGACATGACGACGGAGTACATCGAAGCGAAACACCTGAAGGAAGTCCAGAAGACGATGATGACCTGCACGTTCTGCGGGTTCTGCAAGAGCGTCTGCCCGGTGTTCGAAGATATGGGCTGGGACTCGAGCGTCGCGAGGGGAAGGATCATTCAGTCGTACGGCCTGCTGGAGAAGGAGCTCCCCGCCGACCCATCCGTCGTCGAGAACATCTATCAGTGCACGACCTGCAAGGACTGCGAGAGAAGGTGCCCCTCAAGCATCGAGGTGGTCGATGTCGTCGAGAGGTGCCGGAAGGACCTGGTCGAGAACGGCATCATGCTCCCCCAGCACAGGAGGGTCATCGAGAACATTCTGAAGTATGGCAATCCTTACGGGGAGAAGAAGAGCGTGGTCGAGACGCTCGGTTTGAAGCCGAGGAACGCGGAGGTCGGATACTTCGTCGGTTGCACCTCGGCCTACAGGAACAGGAACATCGCGGATGCCACGCTGTCGATCCTGAAGAAGCTGGGCGAGGATTTCACCCTCGTGGATGAGTCCTGCTGCGGAAGCGTAATGCAGAGGGTCGGATGGAACGACGAGGATGTCGTTGCGATCATGGAGAAGAACGTCAAGGCGGTGGAGAACACCGGGGTGGACGAGATGGTCTTCTCCTGCGCTGGCTGCTACCGCATGTTCAAGGAAGAGTATCCGAAGTTCGTCAAGGTCAATTTCAAGGTGCGCCACGTCTCGGAGTTCCTGGCAGACAAGGACCTGAATCTCGTACCCCTCAAGAAGACCGTCACCTATCACGATCCATGTCATCTTGGCAGGCACTGCCATGTCTATGATGCACCGAGGAAGGTCCTGGCAAAGATACCCGATGTGAACTTCAAGGAAATGGCCAGGCATGGCGACACAGCCAGGTGCTGCGGCGGTGGAGGCGGAGTGCGCTCAGCATACCCCGACCTCTCCGGGAAGGTGGCCGGGAGACGCGTCGCCGAGGCGGAGATCGCCGAGTTGCTCGTCACCGCCTGCCCGTTCTGCGTGAACAACCTGAAGGTCGGGAAGGACTCGATCGGGTCGAAGGTCGAGATCAAGGATCTCGTCGAGATTGTCGATCCGCTCCTGTCAGGCTGATATGATCGCCAGGGTGCGTTCCTATTCATCGTTCGAAGAAGCTGTCGAGGAGTGGCGCCGTTTCGGGATGAAAGGCATCGTTGACGACGCCATCGAGATGGCCGGGACGCTTTTCGTTTTCGTCGAGGGGGACAGCGATGCGATGCTCGGCGTTCTGGGGGATACTGTCGAAACCCTCGGCGGGATCGCGTCCAGATGCGATTCGGCCGACACCAAGAGGCTGATGATCGTCGGCGGTCCCGCGTTCTTCAGGAAGCTATCGAAGCGCGGGTCCGTCCCAGCGGCGAACCTGGTCGCGGCGGTGCTCGAGAACTACTACTCCACCGAGACGATGAGCGTTGAGACCGCGAGTGGTCCTATCTCATTCGCGAAGACCAGGGTCATGGGCGTGCTGAACGTGACGCCAGATTCCTTCTCCGACGGCGGGACCTTCGTCAAGAAGGAGGACGCTGTCAAAAGGGCGTTCGAAATCGCGGATCAGGGAGCGGACATCATCGACATCGGTGGCGAGTCCACGCGCCCCTTCTCCGAGCCTGTCTCCGAAGAGGTGGAAATAGAGAGGGTGCTGCCGGTACTCAAGGACGTCGCGCCATCGCTCTGTATACCGATCTCGATCGATACCACGAAGCCCTCGATCGCCAGGAAGGCGGTCGAGCTGGGCGCTCAGATCGTCAACGACGTCAGCGGTCTCAGAGATCCGAAGATGATCGATACTGTCGCGGAGCTTGATGTCCCGGTCGTCCTCATGCACATGCGCGGGGATCCGAAGACCATGCAGGTCGACGTCAACTACGACGAAGTGGTCGGGGACATCATGCTCTACATGGCGGAGCGGATGGGGGAAGCGATCGAAAGGGGCATGAAGGAGGAGAAGATCATGCTCGACCCCGGTATTGGCTTCGGTAAAGAACTGCAGCATAACCTCGAAATCATCCGGAGGATGAGGGAGTTCCGTTCCATGGGACGCCCGATCGTGATAGGTCCCTCAAGAAAGGGGTTCATCGGGAAGGTCCTCGATCTTCCAAAGGGGGAGAGACTGGAAGGCAGTCTCGCCGCCGTCGCCGCTTCTGTCATCAATGGTGCGAATATCGTTCGGGTCCACGATGTGAAGGAGACAGTCAGGGTATGTCGGATGCTGGATGCGGTGCGTCTCGGCAAGGAACCCTTATCGCAGGGGTCTTCCCGCAAGATCAGCCGAGAATGAAGCTCACTACTGCTATCACGACGATGAGGACGATTGCTGTGATGTAGAAGTAAAGCATCGTTCTCTTGCTCTTCTTGATCTGTTTGTCGTAGGACGCCTTGCACGCATCCGAACAGAAGCTCTCCGTTTCAGGGATCGGTGCGTCACACGTCAGGCAGTGGGTGTGAGGCGGCAGTGGCTCAGACATTTTGCTCGTCACTCGAACTGTTTTGTCGTACTTAAGACTGTTGGGGAACGCTATCTCAGGAAGTCGAGGACGGTTGCTCGGAGGATCTGCGCGCACTGGACGACGCTGTCGATATCGACGTACTCGTCGGCCTCGTGACCAGTGCAGCCCTTAGGACCGAACACGACGGAAGGTATCCCAGCGAGATTGAGAGGTCCTGCTTCGGGCCAAGCGGCCATCCCGTCTACAGGGCATACGACGCCGATCTCCGCCGCCGATCTCAGCAGGGACTTGACTATCCTCTCGTCGGGAGATATTTCCGTGGCGGGTCTGAAAAAGCGCATTTCCGTGCTGGCCTCGATGCCTTCGCCGGCGAGGCGGTCCACGATCGCCTGGAACTCCTCCTCGACCCTTTTCTGCGTCTCTCCAGGGACCGTTCTTCTCTCGACCGTGAGCGTGCAGTCCGCGGGGTACGTCGACCAGCCTTCCCCTCCCTTTATCTGAGAGGCGTGGAGGGACGGAGGTCCCAGCACTGGGTGAACGTTCTTCGAGAGCCTCTTGTTCAGGGAGGACAACTCCTCCAGCAGTCTCCCGGTTCTGATGATCGCATCGATCCCCTTGGCGATGTCGCTTCCGTGGGCGGCCCTTCCGACAACCCGGAACTCTTGCCAAGCAAATCCCTTGTGCGCGATGATCGCCTTCATCCCGACGGGCTCCATGTCCACGGCCGCATCGGCATCAATCTCTCTGACGAGGGTCTCGACGCCGACCGCCTCGTACTCCTCGTCGACGGTCGCGGCGACGATCAGTTCGCCGTTGAAATCCTCGTGTTCCAGAACCAGCTCTTCCGCCATCGCGATGGCGGCCGCGAGCCCCGCCTTCGTGTCCGAGGATCCCCTGCCATACAGCCTGTTCCCGACGACCACTGGATCGAAAGGTGGGATCGTCATGGTGTCCACGCCGACGGTGTCCATGTGTGCAAGGACAAGTAGCTTCTTGTCGCCCGTTCTTCCCCGGAGCCGGGCGATGACATTGTTCCTGCCCTCGGCGACCTTCTGCAGCTCTACATCGAATCCGATGCCTCGGAGCAATCCCATGACATGCTCTCCGATCTCGCCTTCCCCCTTGTGGGACGGTGACAAGCAGGGGTTGACGCTGTCGATCGCCACGAGCCCCTTCAGTAGCTCGACGATTGATTCTCTCTCTATCCCGGGCATCCTATTTCTCCTTGAAGAGGTCGGTGGAGAAGTAACGCATGCCAGTGTCTGGTATCAAGGTGACGACCTTCTTCCCCTTCCCCAGTCTCCGTCCAACATTGATGGCGGCAGCGGCGTTCGCGCCGGAGGATATGCCGCCGAGGATCCCCTCCTCTCTTGCCAGTCTCCTTGCCATGGCAATCGCATCTCCGTCGCCGACGACCTCGATGTCCGTTACCAGGTTCATGTCGACTATACCGGACACGAAACCGTCTCCGATGCCTTCGATGCGGTGCGGGCCGCTGCACCCGCCGGACATCACCGCACACTCAGCGGGCTCGACCGCCACGATCCTGGCATTGATCCTCTCTTCCTTGAAGCACCTCGCGACGCCCATGAGCGTTCCCCCGGATCCAACTCCGGCGACGAATGCGTCTATGCTCCTTCCAGCCTGCTTTAGGATCTCGGGTCCCGTCGTCCTCTGATGCGCGCGAACGTTGTCGAAGGACGTGAACTGTCCAGGCACCCACACCTTGCTGTCCGAGGCCCTTATCTCCCCGACCTTCTCCACGCACTTGTCGACCGCCGTCTCGGACCCGGGCGTGAAGACGATGTCCGCACCGTACGCCCTCAGCACCTTCTTCCTCTCCTCGCTCATCTCCTTGGGCATTACGATGGTGACCCGATAGCCCTTCACCAGTCCCGCCAGGGCGAAGGCGATGCCAGTGTTTCCCGTCGTCGCCTCGACGATTCGATATCCCGGCTTGAGATCCCCTCGTTTTTCCGCTTCCTCGATCATGAACGCTGCGATGCGGTCCTTGACGCTGCCGCTCGGCCCGAAGAACTCGATCTTCGCTAGTATCTCCGCGCAGTCCTCCGGCACGATCCTTCGGAGCCGGACCATCGGGGTGTTACATCTCGTATCAAGAATACTGTCCGCGACCTTCATCCGGGCCACTCTCTGGGCTATGGCTTTCCATTAGGATAATCTTAGCCCTTTCGGGAGATTCTCTCAGAATGCTCAAGTATGGCATGCTCTTGAGAAGGAAAGGGTTAAACACGCCTAATCCAATTCACCCGGTCAATACGCCGACTATCAGATACTCGAGAGGAAATCGACGTTCTGTCGACGGGGGTGTCAGTCATTGAAGAGAATTCTGATCAAGTTGGACAAGTGTATCGGTTGCAGATCTTGTGAGCTTGCTTGTGCCGCTGAGCACACTTCTCCTCAAGACCTTGCCATGATGAATCCAAAGGAGCGGCGGTCGTTGGCGAGAATGAGGGTCCGTAGCGGATCCATAGAGATCATCAATGATCAAGAAGGCAAGCCTGTCTTCGGACAGCCGAGGACTAAGATACCGAAAGGAAAGGCCTATCCAATCCATTGCCGTCATTGCGACGAGCCTAAATGCGTCGAGGCGTGCATGTCAGGCGCCTTGGTGAAACAGGAGGACGGGGCGATTCGCCACGACGGAAGGGGATGCGTGAGGTGCTGGATGTGTATAATGGCATGCCCGTACGGCGCCATACTCATCGATCCTAAGGGCAAATCGATACTGAAGTGCGATTTGTGCCCGAGCAGGGAGGTCCCAGCCTGCGTCGAGGCCTGCAAGACGGGTGCCCTGGTGGTGCATCTAGACGACGATCAGGTCATCGGCGATGAGACCGAAGTGGTCATAGAGGGGCCTGATTGAGATGGAGTCGTACAAGTACGTGATCATCGGGAACAGCGCAGCCGGAATCGGCACATGCGAAGGCATCAGGAGGGTCGACAAGGAGGGAGGCATCGCTGTGATCTCCGACGAGAGCATGCCCGCCTACTGCCGCTGCCTGACATCCTATTTCATTGGCGGAAAGGTCACCGAGGAGGGACTTCTGTTCCGTCCGAGAGATTACTACGAGAAGAACAATATTACCCCGATCCTGGGGAAGAGAGTCATGAAGATCAATCCCGCGGAGAACAGCGTCGAGCTGGACGGCGGGGGGAAGATAGGCTACTCGCAGCTGATGCTCGGCTTGGGGGCCAGTCCAGTCATGTACGACATTCCGGGGAAGGAGAAGCCTGGCGTCTACGTTCTTAGGACCTACGAGGACGCGAAGAAGATCTCCCTCGCCGCGAAACCTGGAAAAAAGGCTGCGGTGCTCGGAGGCGGGCTCGTCGGACTGAAGTCCGCGGACGCGCTTCACCACAGGGACGTCGAGGTCTGGGTCATCGTCACCTCCCCGCAGATCATGTCACAGACCATGGACAGGGACGGAGCGGACATCCTTAGAAAGCAGCTCGAGGAGAATGGTCTGCACGTCATGACTGAGATGGAGGTCGTGGAGATAGTCGGGAAGGAAAGGGCCGAGGGCGTCAAACTGAAGAACGGGGAGGTCCTGTCCGCCGAGATCGTCATATTCGCGAAGGGCGTCCGACCGAACACAAGGCTCGCCAAGGAAGCGGGGATCGCGTGCGACTACGGCATCACGGTCGACACTCACATGAGGACCAGCGTTCCGAACATCTACGCCGCAGGGGACGTGGCGGAGGCGAAGGACTTTGTCAGCGGAGGCAAGTACATACACGCCATCTGGCCGAACGCCGTTGAGCAGGGCATAGTCGCGGGAAAGAACATGGCGGGTAAGAACGTCGAGTACGGGGGCGGCATCGCGATGAACTCCGTCGACCTGTTCGGCCTGCCGTCAATCGCGGTAGGGCAGACGAGGGTCAAAAAGGACAGCGGGTTCGAAGTGATCAGTCTCATCTCGCCGGAGCACCGGTACTATCGGAAGATCGTGCTCAAGGACGACGTGATCGTCGGGTCGGTCTGCATCGGATGCATAGAGTGCGCCGGCGTATTCTCTGGTCTAATCCGCAAGCGGGCGAACGTAGCGAAGATCAAGGAGGCCATGCTGAGGGACGATTTCGACTACGCCAAGGCCGTAGCGGAAGGCGTCGTGGAGGACAAGGAGCACTTCATCAAGTGCAGCTGACCTGCCATCGTCCGATTCCGAAGATCGGCAGATCCTATTCGGGGTGCCCGGCTGGAGGCTCGTGAAACAGCGGGCCGATTAATGTTTACCACAGTTTAATTAATCGATAGGCAATCTCTGGTCGTATGTGGAAGGTGCTCGGCGTCGAGACTTCGATACTGAAGGCTGGACAGGTCTGGAAGGAACGGGTCCTTCAACTATCGAAGAGGAAGAAAGGACGGGATAGGTTCCTTCAGGTCCTCGACAAGGCGGACGTGAATCACTGGTTCGACGCCCAGGAGGAGTTGCACGTTCTTTACGTCCAGTTCCCTCAGAACACCAAGGCAGACGATCTGCAGTTCTTCAAGGATTTCGTCGTCAAGGTCATGAAGGACGTCCCCGAACAGGTCATCGAGTACAACGGCATACCGCAGCGCTTCACCATCGTGATGACCTCCGAGGAAGAGGAGGACGTGTATCAGAGCACCAAGAAACCGAGGTACTGCGACTGAGGTCCTTGGCATTTCAGATAGCGGAGCCAGGCATCTATCCTTTTGATTCCAGCCTTTTGAGCGCTTCGACGATGTTCCGAAAATCGGTGAACTCCTCATGAGGCAATTGGTGCTTGCTCAGGAGACCAGCCAGTTTCGATCCCGCCACCGCGAACGGAAAATCAGCGATCCTCGCGGCGTTGAAGTCCGTTGTCCCGTCCCCGACGTAGACGACCGTCTTTCCTTGATTCCTGTGGTGTCTAACGAGGTCGTCCTTGAAGTTGACAGAAGAAGGATCCCTCAACCTGGGGAAGACGAATCTCACCCCGTCCGACGTCACGCTAACACGAGGAACGACCAGGCCGATCGCGTCTTCCAGCCCTCGTTTCCTCAGAAAGTGCCGGATGTAGAAGTCGAGCCCGGCACTCGCGATCGTAAGGGAGATGCCCCGCGACTGGCAGTGATCTACGAGGTCCTCGAATCCGGACCTGACCCGGACAACGGAGTTCAGCTCGTCTATGATTCGCTTCCTCGACACCTTCACCATCATGAACTGACGTCGCATGCACTCTTCGAGCGGCATCTCCCCGCTGTCGAGCTTCTCGTCCAGCGTCTTCCAGTCTCCTTCGGCGAACTTCTCCAGGGTGTACTCGGCCGTGTCGATGTTCACGATGGTGCCGTCGAAATCGCAGAGCACGATAATCTTCATGGTAAGCGCTCGAGCGTACAGGATGTCTCGACGGCCTAAAATCGCTTTCGCAGATTGGTTGCGGTCTCTCCCGCTCAGAGCTTCCGACAAAGTTGAAGCAACGGAGAGGGGCCCGAGCATACTATTTATTGATGGAATCCTATAACGACCGCCCATAACGAGCGCTTAACTAGGTAAGGAGAGGAGTTTCGGGCAATCTGGGTGCATTTCTGGAGGAATGGGCAATGACCAACGGCAAGACGATAGAATCGGTGATGGAAGAGCACAGGCGATTTCCACCTTCAAAGGAATTCAGCGAGCGCGCGCACATCAAAAGCATGCAGATGTACGAGCAGATGTACAAGGAATCGATATCGAATCCTCCGGCTTTCTGGGAGAAATGGGCCAAGGAATTGGATTGGATTAGGCCGTGGGAAACGGTCTTCGACTGGAACGTGAAAGAGGCGAAGTTCACTTGGTTCAAGGGCGGGAAACTGAACGTCTCATACAACTGCCTTGACAGGCACTGCAGGGGGGCCAGGAAGAACAAGGCCGCGCTCATATGGCAGGGGGAGCCTGAAGAGGACGTAAGGATTTTCACATACCAGCAGCTCCTTTATGAGGTCTGCAGATTCGCGAACGTCCTGAAGAAGAAAGGCATCAAGAAGGGGGACAGGGTGTCGATCTACCTCCCGATGATTCCCGAGTTGCCGATCGCGATGCTCGCCTGCGCGAGGATAGGGGCGATACACAGCATCGTGTTCGGAGGTTTCAGCTCCGAGTCGCTGAGGGACAGGATTGCGGACAGCACATGCAGACTGCTGATCACATCGGACGGCAGCTACAGGAGCGGTAAGCTTGTTCCGCTGAAATCGAACGCGGACGTGGCGTTGCAGAAGGGGACGTCCGTCGAAAGCGTCATCGTCGTCAAGAGGACGGGCGCACCTGTGGAGATGAAGGAAGGCAGAGACTCCTGGTGGCACGAGGAGGTCGAGAAGGTCCCGTCGGTCTGCGAGCCCGAGGTCATGGACGCGGAGGATCCGCTCTTCATTCTGTATACTAGCGGGTCGACCGGCAAGCCGAAGGGAGTGCTGCATACGACTGGTGGCTACCTGCTCTTCGTGATGTTGACTTTCAGATGGATCTTCGATTACAAGGAGGAGGATACCTTCTGGTGCACGGCGGACATCGGATGGATCACCGGGCACAGCTACATCGTCTACGGGCCACTGGCCGAGGGCGCAACGACCCTGATGTTCGAAGGGGTCCCGACCTACCCGCAGGTCGACAGGTTCTGGAAGATCGTGGAGAAGTTCAAGGTCAACATATTCTACACAGCCCCGACCGCTCTCCGATCGTTGATGAGGGAGGGAGAGCAGTGGCCGAAGGGCAGGGACCTTTCAAGCCTGAGATTGCTCGGCACCGTGGGAGAGGCCATCAACCCCGAGGCCTGGATGTGGTACTACAACGTGATTGGAGGCGGAAGGTGCCCGATCGTGGATACCTGGTGGCAGACCGAGACCGGCGGGATATTGATCACCCCGCTCCCCGGAGCGATGGTGCTCAAGCCTGGCTCGGCGACGAGGGCCTTCTTCGGCATCGAGACGGGAATCCTCAGGGAAGACGGGACCGAGGCGGGCACGAACGAGGGCGGGTACTTGGTCATCAAGAAGCCCTGGCCCGGGCTGATGAGGACGGTGTTCGGACAGCACGAGCGGTTCAAGGAGATATACTGGTCGAGGTTCCCTGGCGTGTACCTGGCGGGGGACGGAGCAAGGAAGGACGAGGACGGGGACATGTGGATCATGGGAAGGGTGGACGATGTCATCAAGGTCTCCGGGCACAGGATCGGCGCTGCCGAGGTGGAGAGCGCCCTCGTGAGCCACAAGGACGTGGCCGAGGCTGCGGTCGTTCCGATGCCGCACCCGATCAAGGGTGAGACGATCTTCGCCTTCGTGACTCTGAAGACCGGGGTCATGGAATCTCCCGAGCTGAAGAAAGAACTGATCATGCACGTCCGGAAGAACGTCGGTCCGATCGCGGCCCCAGAGATAATCCAGTTCGCGAACGCGCTTCCGAAAACGAGGAGTGGGAAGATCATGAGGCGCATACTCAGGAAGATCGCGACCGGATCGGTGGAGGATCTCGGTGATACCACGACGCTTGCGGACCCAACAGTAGTCGAGAGACTCGTCGCAGCAAGGAAGGAGTTGGACAAATGATTGTGCTGATGAGGTTGTCCCCTAAGAAGAGACAAGACGCGGAGAAGATATGGGATTACCTGGACCAGAGGTTCTCGTCCCCCTCTGTCAACAAAAGGGTGAGGCCTTTGATACTCTCGATGCAGACGCGCGCGAGGTTCGTCTCGCTGTTCCTCGAGGCCGAAGACATCGAGAAGATCGGGGATGTTCTGACAGAGGACATCGGCATCTGCCCCGAGGTCGTGGACACGACAACGATCCCGCTACTGAAGATGGTCTTCCCACCGACCCCGAAGGAGAAGCCCAAGCACCTCAAGAGGTTCAGCGTGATGATCCGCGTGAAGCCGAAGGACTACAAGTCGATCTTCAGCAAGGTCAAGGACCTTAAGCCAGGCGCAGGGGTGTTCGCGACATTCATGGCTTGCATTCTCGGCGATTACGACATGTTGCTCTCGATGTGCTCCACATCGCAGAAGAAGGTGAAGGAGTACGTGGCGCAGAACGTATGGAAGATCGAGGGCGTCGAGGATGTTAGGATCTTCCCGATCCAGAAGTCGAAACATCTCCTGTCCGGTGAGGACTGGCAACGCTTCCAGAGGGCGCACTTGTACGTTCCGCCGTGGGTCACGGACGAAGTGAGGGACACGCTCGCGTTCGCTTTCTTCCTGACGGAAGAGGACATAGGCGTCTCGGGTGTGATGAAGAGCGAAAGCTGAGGCCCTCGAGAAAGCGAAGTCCGATCCAATCGACAACACGTATGGCCATCTGCGTCAGCAGACATGCAAGTCAGACATCCCATGTCCGGTCAGAAGTCAAGTCTATCTACTAGAGGGATCCCCCCAGTGAAAGCGGTTCCTCGCCCACCCTCTGAACAGGTTCATCAACCCGCTATGCAGGCTGACAGACACGAACATAGCCTGGGTCTTGGGCCATAAGGAGCGGTTGAGGAGTGAGGAAAGGACCAGATAATGCGAGCGGAAGGGATTGAGACTTCACGGCAGCCCCTTCGCCTGCGTCCTTGATGTCTCAGCTCACACCCTCTCGCCGTTTCGGGTTGCGCAGCCACTCCTTCACGAGGGGATTGAAGATGGTGTTCCTCGCAACGACCCTGGCGGTCTGATTTCGCAGGAGGGCAGTCAAGGCTTCGGCCAGTCCATCCACGCTCTTCCAGGTCTCGACGTAGGCGACGTAGCCTCGATCAACGAGCTCATCGAGGTCCGTCTTGGAGAAGCCATTCTTGTGATACTCATGGATCCTGTGGTTCGTCTTCCAATCGTCGGGACCAACGATCCCCTTCTCTTCCATTTCTTCCCAGATGGCTGTGCCGATCAGGCAGTCAAGAATATTGACCTCGACAGCATGCGGTCGTGTCATCCTTATGAAATCGATCGTCTGCAGGATCTCCTCCTTCGACTCCCCCGGCGCTCCTATGATGAAAGAGACAATGACTACCATTCCAGCTTTCTTAGCGTTCTCGACGGCCCGGATCGACTGTTCCGGCGTTATCCCTTTCTTGTAGTAGTCGAGCACGTGCTGGGAGGCACTCTCGACGCCGAAGTAGATGATGTTGAATCCCGCCTTCTTCATCTTCCTGAGGAGCGAGTACGGCGCGTTGTCCACCCTACCCTCGCAGTAGTACTCCATCTTGATTCTCTTCGACCTGACGAGGTCGCAGATCTCCTCCATCCTCTTTCTGCTGTGCGTCAGATTGTCGTCTACCATGACGCAGGATTCGTATCCTTCCGCGTAGAGGGACTCCAGCTCTTCGACGACATTCTCAGCGCTCCGCGCACGCCACTTTCTGTGAGAGAAGGCTGCGCAGGAGCAGAAGGTGCAGCGGAAAGGGCAGCCTCGTGAAGTGCAGAACGTCGTCAACTTCCCGAACGTCAGCCTGATCTTGTCAAAGAAATAGGCGTAATCGACCGCCTGCGCGAGATGCCTCGTCGGGAACGGAAGGGAATCGAGGTCATGTATCAGCGCAGGCGGATTGCTATAGTTGGAACCATCGTTGACGAAGCTGATTCCATCTACATCCTTTGGCTTCCTCCCTTCCTCCAAGCACGCGAGCAGCTGGGGGAATGCGTGTTCCGCCTCTCCCTTGATTATGAAGTCCACGAATGGGTACTCTCTCAGGATGCGGTCAGCTGCGAAAGTCGCTTGGAATCCTCCCATGACTAGAATGATGTCCGGAAGCGTTTTCCGGAGATCCCTGAGAGTATCGATTGCGCTGAGGAAGGTGTGGGTAGAGCAGTTGATGCCGAAGACGTCCGGTCTTTCCTTAGCGACGCGCTCCACGAGATCTTCCTTGCCGAGATTTTCGCAGAACGCATCGATGACCTTCACTTCGTCATTGCGCTGGGCGGCGATCGATGAGGCTATGTATAACAGGCCCAAGGGGGGCCATAGCTCCGATGTCTTCCATGGAGGCGTCGAGAGGATGACTTTCATTGGAGCTCCTAAGGTCCACTTGCACCCTAGGCCTGGACCTTCTTCTCCATCTTCGACATACTAGCTTCCAGGTGATATTTATTGACGTTGGCGGATTGCAGCATGGTCCCCCGAACCTGTCTCTAAATGTGAATCCGGATGGCGTCCTAGTCTTGGCGTTCGATCGTCTCGGGAATCATAGTTGGAATCCGCAACCGAAAGGAAACGTCTCATAAGGTAGGAGCTACGTGCTCAGCGGTGAGGGAACCTCAATGGAATGGGACAGAGGAAAAGATGTCTTCAGAGTGCCCGGCTTCTCCTGGAGGCTGTTGGCGACGATACTTCTCGGCGTTATCTGGCTTTCATT
>Ga0315282_10000174_pt1 | contig 130113 bp, 109 predicted proteins | sample YL17G07_20_MG_FD_203693 | JGI IMG/M metagenome (GOLD analysis project Ga0315282, IMG submission 203693) | Sediment microbial communities from Yellowstone Lake, YNP, Wyoming, USA - YL17G07_20 | ecosystem: Environmental > Aquatic > Freshwater > Lake > Sediment | place: USA: Wyoming | collected... | reverse complement strand
CAGCCTCGCCCGCTGCTGCCCACTCAACACCACGGCAGGTGGTTGTGGCATGACACACCTCCTGCCCCCACTATACGCCAAGCGAGGCTCCATGTCAACTAGTGATTTTAAGGACTGAACACTAGGTCCTAGTGCCCAACGACGTAGGCCGCCGCCGCCCCGACGTCCTCGAAGATACCCTCCGGCTTCTCCTCGCCCTGGGCTAGTTGGGCCTGCTCGCGGGAGCTGATGCCGGTGAGCACCAGGATGGTGTAGACGCCGGCGCGGTTGCCCGCCACGATGTCGGTGCCGATCTGGTCGCCGATGAGAGCGCAGCACTCGGGCGGCAGGTCCCAGGCTCGCACCAGCATCTGCACGCCGACAGGCCGGGGCTTGCCCACGATGAGGTCTGGCGGGCGGCGTACACAGGCCTCGAGGGCCGCCACTATGGCCCCGCCGCCGGGCTGGAAGCCGGTCTCGGTGGGGTAGACGGGGTCGGTGTTGGTGGCGATGAACTGCGCGCCCTGGACAATGGCCTGCTGGGCGCGGTAGAGCTTCTCGTAGGTGAAGCTGGTGTCCATCCCCACCACCACGAAGTCCACTGGCCCGGTGCCGTCGGTGATGCGCAGGCCCACCTCACGCAGCTCTTCTTCCAGCCCCCTGCCCCCCACGACGTAGGCGGTGGCGGGGCGGCCGGCCAGCTCGTCGCGCAGATACAGCGCCGCGGCATAAGCTGAGCTCATCACGTCGGCCGGCCCGGCGGGGATGCCCAGCGCCCGCAGCTTGTCCACGTACGTGCGGCGGTGGCGGGTGGAGTTGTTGGTGAGGAAGCTGGCCTTCAGGCCCGCCTCGCGGGCGCGGGCCACGGCCTCCGGGGCCCCGGAGATGGCCTGCCGGCCCCGGAAGAGCACACCGTCCATGTCGAAAACAATGCCGCCAAACCGTGTAGGCATCTACTCCTGATCCCCCTCTTCATCCTGTGCTTCGGCCGGCGCTTCCTGCTCAGGCTCTGCCGGCTCCTCTTCGCCTACAGCGGTCTCGTCCTCGACCAGGATCTCGCCCTCGGCCCGGGCCTCAGCCTTGATCTGCTCGGCCTCCTCCTGGCGAGCCGCCCTCAGCGCGTTCTGCTCATCCACTTGCTGACAGAGGGCCAGCAGGTCCTTGTTGACGACCTTCTGCTTCTTATGCAGGGCGTAGACCTTGCGGCCCATGAGGCTGTACAGGTCGCGCTTCTTGGCGTCGGCCTGCCGCATGTCCGCCCGCAGCAGACGGATGCGATTCTGCCGCTGCGCCCAGGTAGCGGCGGCCTCGCCGGTCTCTTTGGCGCCCACGCGCAGCCGGTCTAACAAGGTCCGCAGTCGGCTCATGAAGTCTTGCACAGCTCACACCTCCACCCGCGGTTGGGCCGGCAACACCAGCAGCCGCGGGAGTCGCTCGTCCAGGCGCGACAGGCCCGTGTCCAGAGCGGCCTGCACGGCGTCCTGGTACTCTCTTCTGGTGAGGCCCCGCGCCAGCTTCGGCTGCTCGTCGGCCCGGTAGCAGGGCCGGTACTGAGCCATGACGTTGACGTAGGTGTTCCGGCTCAGTGAGGCCAGGAACGCCATGACCTCCCTGGTCCCGGCCAGGCCCTCGGGCAGCACCAGGTGCCGCACCAGCAGTCCTTTGACGGCGACGTTGCGCTCGTCCATTTCCAGGTCGCCCACCTGCCGGTACATTTCCCGCAAGGCGGCCCGGTTGACCTCCGGGTAGTCGGGTGCCTGCGAGAGCTGTTGGGCCACTTCCGGGTCGCTGTACTTGGCGTCGGGCATGTAGATATCGAAAACGCCCTCCAGGCACTTGAGGGTCTCCAGCTTGTCATAGCCCCCGGTGTTGTAGACCAGCGGCACCCGCAGGCCTCTGGCCGCAGCCTGATCGAGGGCCTCCAGGATCTGCGGCACGAAGTGAGTAGGGGTGACAAAGTTGAGGTTGTGGCAGCCCTGCTGCTGCAGCGCCAGCATCATGGCGGCCAGCTCGGACGCGCTGACCTCGTGCCCGTAGCCCAGATGGCTGATGTCGCAGTTCTGGCAGAAGAGGCAGCCCAGGTTGCAGTTGGTCAGGAAGATGGTGCCCGAGCCGCGCCGGCCCACCAGCGGTGCCTCTTCGCCGAAGTGGGCGTTGAAGCTGGAGACCTTGGCCAGGCGGCCGGAGCGGCAGAAGCCGGTCTCATCCTCCAGGCGGTTGACCTGGCAGTTGCGCGGGCAAATGCCGCACGAAGCCAGCGCCGCCAGCAGCTCCTGGGCTCTTCTCTTCAGCTCGCCGCTCTCGTGGAGCGCAATGTAGGAAGGCGTTGCCATGAGTTCACAGGCACGTATGGCTACCAGAGGTCTGCCGGCAGCCCCGCAAGCTGGGCCAGCGCGCTGTGGCTGGTCAGGTCCAGATGAGCGGGCGTGATCGAGATTCTGCCCGCCAGCACGGCCGCCACATCGGTGCCGGGCCCGCAGCCGTCGTGATCCGGCTCGCCCGCCTGCCAGTAGTAGGCCCGGCCGCGCGGGTCCTGGCGCTTGACCAGGCGCTCGTCCCAGCGGCGGCGGGCCAGACGCGTCAGCTCGACTCCGGTAATCTCTTCGGGCGGCAGGTCGGGAATGTTGACGTTCAGGAAGACCTCGGCCGGCAGCCCCCGGGCCAGCACCCGCTCGGCGAGCTGGCGGGCGAACCGGGCCGCAAACGAGAAATCCCGAACGTGGTCCCCTGTCACGGACAGCGCGAAGGCCGGTGCCCCGATGAGGGCGCCCTCCATGGCCGCTGCCACCGTGCCTGAGTAGGTGACATCGTTGCCCAGATTGGGCCCGCCGTTGATGCCTGCCACGACCAGGTCCGGGTGGTTGGGCGTCAGCTCCATCTTGCCCAGCACCACGCAGTCGGCCGGCGTGCCGTTGCTGAGGTAAGCCCGGACGCCCTCGACGGGCACCGCCGCCGGCTCCAGGCGCAGGGGCTTGTGCAGGGTGATGGCGTGGCTCACCGCGCTGCGCTCCCGGTCGGGGGCGACCACGGTGACCTGCCCCAGGGCGCTGAGGGCGTCTGCCAGAGCCAGCAGGCCGGGGCTGCCAATGCCGTCGTCGTTGGTAACCAGTAGGTGGTGCATCAGCTCTGCCCTTCGACGTTGCTCATCCTTCGACTCCGCTCAGGATGACCCTGAGCCTGTCGAAGGGTCAGGGCGGTGAGCGTGTCGAACCACGCACCCGGAGCTGGGCCAAAGTCAACCAGGGTCGAGCTTTCGATGTGCTCCATGGCGTCTATCTGCCGGATCAGCTCGTCGGGTATGGGGTTGTCCAGGCTCAAGATCATAAGAGCGTGGCTGCCCACGTACTCCCGGCCCACCTGCATACCGGCGATGTTGATGCGGTTGCTGCCCAGCAGCGTGCCTACTTTGCCGATCACGCCGGGGCGGTCATAGTGCCAGGTGAACAGCGTCAGCCCCTGCGGCACGATGTCAGTCCGGTACTTGTTGACGCGCACGATGCGGGGGTCGGCCCGGCCGAACAGGGTGCCGTCAACGGTCATCTCGCAGCCCTCGGAGACCACGCGCGTAGAGATCAGGCTGGCGTAGTCGTGGGGCTCCTGAGTCTTGCGCTCAGCTACATTGATGCCGCGGCTTTCGGCGATGAGGCGGGCGTTGACCGTGTTGACCGGCTGCTCAAACTGCGGCGAGAGCAACCCCACCAGGAAGCGCGGAGTCAGCGGCGCCACCGACCACTCGGCGATCTCCCCCGAGTAGCTAAGCTCCACGCTGCGGATGGCCCGCTTATGGAAGTAGGCGTGCATCCTGCCGATCTGCTCGACCAGGTGCAGGTAGGGGGCAAGCTGCACCATCACCTCGGAGGGCACGGCCGGGCTGTTGACCGCCGAGCGCGGCTGTCCGCCCCTCAGCACCTCCACGATTTGCTCCGCCACGTCCAGCGCCACCTTCTCCTGGGCCTCGTGGGTGGAGGCGCCCAGATGCGGCGTGGCGATGAGGTTGGGCAGCTCGAACAGAGGAATGGCGCCCGGCGGCTCCTGGCTGAACACGTCCAGCGCCGCACCGGCGATGGTGCCAGTTTTGAGCGCCTCATACAGGGCCTGCTCGTCCACGATGCCGCCGCGGGCGCAGTTGATCAGGCGCGCCGTGGGCTTCATCTTGGCCAGCTCGGCGGCGCCCACGAGCCCGGCCGTCTCCGGCGTCTTGGCGGCGTGCACGGTGACGAAATCGGCCGTCGCCAGCAGCTCGTCCAGGCCCACCTTCTCGATGCCGAGCTGTGCCGCCCGCTCTATCGAAAGGTACGGGTCGTAGCCGAGTACGCGCATGCCGAAGGCCTTGCAGCGTTGGGCCACCAGGGAGCCGATCTTGCCCACGCCGACCACGCCCAACGTCTTCTGGTAGACCTCGGCGCCCATGAACTCTGACCGACGCCATTCGCCGGCTTTGGCCGACTGATTGGCCTGCGGGATGTTGCGAGCCAGGCTCAGCAGCAGGGCCAGGGCGTGCTCGGCGGCCGCGACGGTGTTGCCCTCGGGAGAGTTGATGACGATGATCCCGCGCTGGGTGGCCGCCTGTACGTCTATGTTGTCCACGCCGACTCCGGCCCGCCCAATAACCTTGAGGCGTGGGGCGGCGGCGATCACCTTGTCGGTCACCTTGGTGGCGCTCCGCACCACCAAGGCATCGTAGGGCGGCACCTTGGCGCAGAGCTGGTCCTCGGGCAAGGTCGCGGACAGCGTCTCCACCTGGCCGGCCCGCTTCAGGATCTCCAGCCCCTCGGCAGCAATCTCGTCGCAAACGAGGATGTTGTGGCTCATCGTCTCCCTCATGCCGTCTTTGGAGTGCAACATCTCCAGATGTTGCAGCGCCGTTCACGCCGTCGGGAGTGCAAGATCAGGTGATTTTGCACTCCAGAGTAGCATGCCGTTTATGGACCGCAACATCACCCGATGTTGCAGCGCCGTTCACGCCGTCGGCAGTGCAAAATCAGGTGATTTTGCACTCCAGAGTAGCATGCCGTTTATGGAGCGCAACATCACCCGATGTTGCAGCGCCGTTCACGCCGTCGGCAGTGCAAAATCAGGTGATTTTGCACTCCATAGTGGCTCCACTGCCGCGTCGCCGGTGCGCCCCTCTGGAGTGCAACATCTCCAGATGTTGCAGAGCCGCTCACGCCGTTTGTATCGTAGGGGCGGGGTTCATCCCCGCCCGGCTCTCTGTTAGGCCAGGGCCTCCAGCGCGGCGCGCACGCCTGCCCCGCGCTCGCATGCGTAGCCCACATCGCTCAAGGCAGCTTCCAGGCAGGCAATGGTGGTCAGGATCTCCCGCTCGGTCACCGCTCCCATGTGCCCGATGCGGAACATCCTGTTCTTGTATTCGCTCTGGCCGCCGGACAGCAGCACACCGTACTTGCCGGCCAGATGCTTGCGCATGGCGTCGGGGTCCTCCAGGCGGCCTTGCTCTATGGCTGTGACTGTGTTGGACTCGGCGCCTGGCTGGGGCATCAGCTCGAAGCCCAAAGCGCGAACCGCCGCCCTGGCGGCTGCGGCCAGCCGCGCATGGCGGGCGATGACGTTGTCCAGGCCCTCCTCGAACAGCATATTCAGGGCTTCCTGGAGCGCGAACATCATGCTCACGTTGGGCGTGAAGGCGGTCTGTCCCTTCTCGGCCGCTGTGCGCATCTCTCCGAAGTCGAAGTAGTATCTCGGCGCCTTGGACTGCTTGCAGGCCGCCCAGGCGCGCTCGCTGACGCTCACGAAGGCCAGCCCCGGCGGGAGCATGAAAGCCTTCTGCGACCCCGCCACCACTACATCCAGCCCCCAGGCGTCGGTATCGCAGGGGATGGCGCCCATGGCACTGATGGCGTCCACGATCAGCAGCGCCTGGTGCTCCCGCACCACCCGCGACACCGCCTCGAGGTCGCTGGTGACGCCTGCCGAGGTCTCGTTCAGCGTCACCAGGACCGCCTTGACCCGCTCGTCCAGACGCGCGGCGATGTCGTCCGGGTTGACCGGGTGACCCCATTCGTAGACGATTTCGTCCACCTCGGCGCCGTAGACTCGGCCCAGCTCGCCCCAGCGCTCGCCGAACTTGCCGCCGTTGGCCACGATGATCTTGTCGCCGGGCGAGATGGTGTTGGTGACCGCCGCCTCCATGCCGCCGGTGCCGCTGGCCGTGTAGATCAGCACCGGGTTCTCCGTCCTGAAGACCTGCTTCAGGCGGGCCTCGCAATCCTTTTGCAGGGCGATGTACTCGAAACTGCGATGGCCGATCATGGGCCGCGACAGCGCCCGCAGAATGCGGCTGGGAACCTCGGTAGGCCCCGGGATCATCATCAGGGTGTCGAGATTGGGCGTCATCACGTTGGCTTTCTCTTCCGAATCGCCTTTGTGCGCCTGACGGGCGGGGATTAACCCTGCCCCTACTCCGCGGTAGGACCCACGGGAGCCGTCGCTCCCTCGGCAACGATATCCCCGGGCCCTAGCTGGGTGCCCTCCGGCAGGCGCGCGCCGGCGCAGACGATGGCGTCCTGGAGCTGACAGCCGGCGCCCACCACCACATTCTCCCACAGCACGCTGCGCTCAATCCGTGTCCCAGGCCCCACCTGGCAGCCCGGGCCCAGGCAGGCGTAGGGCCCCACCAGGGCGTCGTCGGCTAGGGTCACGTGGTCGGCCAGGAAGCTGGGTGCCCGCACACCACGCTCGTCCTGACGGATCAAGCTGCCGGCATCGCTGGGCAGGAGACGGTCGGCAGCCCCGTCCAGCAGGTCCCAGTGCGCCTGAAGATACTGCGACGGGCGCCCCACGTCCAGCCAGTACCCCTTGTGCAGGTAGCTGTGCACGCGGGCGCCGCTGGCCAGCAGCCGCGGGAAAAGGTCGTATTCGTTGGACCAGGCCTGCCCCGGCTCGATGTGGTCCAACACCTCGGGCTCCATGACGTAAGCGCCGACGTTGATGGTGCGCTCGTGCGGCGCCCGGCGCTGTTCCTTCTCTGCGAACTCCACCACCCGCCCCTGGCGGTCTGTGCGCACCAGGCCGTAGGCGGAGGGGTCCTCCACCTTGCAGACGGCGATGGTCACCATGGCCTGCGCCTGCTCGTGTGTGCGCACCAGGGCGGTGAAGTCGAGGTCCATGATGAGGTCGCCGTTCAGGGCCACGAAGGCCTCTCCCGGGACTCCTCCCACTGGACTGGGCCCACCGATAAGGTCCTCGACGTATTTGAGGGCGCCCGCCGTGCCGCGCGGCTCGGCCTCCACGGCGAAGGTCACCTGGACGCCGTACCGCTCCCCGCTGCCCACGGCGCGGGCCACCGCTTCGGGCAGGTAGCCGGTGGCCAGCACCACCTCGGTGATGCCGTGCCGGGCCAATTGCCGCAGCTCGTAGCCCAACAACGGCTGGTTCAGGACCGGAATAGCCAGCTTCGAGCGCTCGGCGGTTATGGGGCGCAGACGCACGCCCAGCCCGCCGGCCAGAATAACAGCTTGCCTCACAGCCATCTATGCGACCCCAGATGCCGGGGCGTTGCCACCAGACGCCACCACCTTGACGGAGACCGTGCGCGTGCGCGGGCCGTCCAGCTCCAGGAAGAAGATGCTCTGCCAGGTGCCCAGCTCGGGGTGCCCGCCGCTCACGGGCAGCAGCACGGCATTGCCCACCAAGATGGCGGCCAGGTGCGCCTGGGCATTGCTGTCCACGCGATTGTGCTCGTAGGAGCCGCCCGCGTCCAGCAGGCGCTGCGCCAGAGCCACCACCACGTCTTGGCGCAGGCCGCGCTCGTTCTCATTGACGTAGATAGCCGCCGTGGTGTGGGGCGTGGAGACGCACACGATGCCCTCCGCCACGCCCGACTGCCGCACCGCCTCCACTACCTCGCTGCTGATGTCAATGGTCTCGATGCGGGACCGGCTCCGCACGCTGAAGATCTGCGTGTGTCGTCGCATGTCTGCTTAGCTTGGCGATCCGCCCAGCGAAGCGTCTCGCCGTGGGGCCTGCTGGAGATTCCTCACTTCGTTCAGAATGACATCCCTAAGTAGTGCTGGCCGCGTACTCGAACATGGCCCGCACGTTCTCCAGCGGGGTCCCCGGCGGCACCTCGCAGCCGGCGGCCAGGATGTACCGTTCGCCGGCCGCCTGATGGCACTGCGCACAGGCCTGTTTTATCTGCTCCGGCGTGCCTTGTTCCACGACCCGCACGGGGTCCATGTTGCCCAGCAGGCACACGTCCGGCCCCACGGCGGCGCGGGCCTTTGTCAGGTCGGCCGGGTAGTCCAGCTCGACTTGGTCCGCCCCCACTTTGGCCATGTGCTGGAGCAGGTGATTGGTCTTCCCGCAAATGTGCAGGCGCACCTTCGCCCCCGCCTCGTGAATTGCCTGGGCGAGGCGCTGCTCCCCGGGCAGGACGAAGCGCACGTATAGCTCCGGCGAGATGAGCGAGGCGGCGGCGTCCCCGATGCCGACCATGTCTGCGCCGGCGGCCACTTGCGCCTGGGCGAAGCGGACCTCCATCTCGGTCGCGAAGTTCATCAGGTCATGGGTGAAGGGCTGATCCAGCAGCAGGTCTTCCAGGATCGCGTTGAGGCCCCGCAGGTCGGCGGCCTCGGCCATCGGCCCCTCCACCCAGCCCAGCACCGGCACCTCGCCGCCCACCTGCTCGCGCAGCAGTCGCACGCCGTTGATGCGGTCGCCCATGCGCGGGCCGGTAGCCGGGTCAGGCATGCGCAGTTGGGCCAGTGCGGACTTGTCGGCCAGCAGATGCTGCCTGGCGGCCGGAGGTTGAGCGTCGAAGAAGGTCAACTCGGTGCCGCAGTCTCCGGCCTCGCGCCAGGGGTCCGAGCACAGGCTCACCATGTCCACGCCGAACTGCTCGACCAGGTTGAGCTGGCCCTGGGCACAGACGCGGTAGTCGCGCACATAGTCGGCGTAAGTCCGGCCGATGAGCTTGGCCGCCAGCAGCATGAGAATGGGCTGAGCCGGCAGCCGATCCACCGGCTCCCCAGCCAGGCGGGCCATGGTGCGCTGGTAAGAGTTCATGAGACCACGGCTCCCTGCGCAGGGCGAATGTCGTGCAGGCGCAGTTGCAGGGAAGTCTCGCCGCCGAAGGTGTCCACCGTCGGTGTGAAGCACACGTCAACCACGCCGGCCTCCTCCAGGCCCTCGTCGAGGTGGCTCATGCCGAAGCCGATAGCCTCAGAGACCCGCCCGGCGCCCGCCAGGCGCAGCTTCAGGTGCCGACCCTCGCCGCCCACCGTGCGCGAGTCAACCAAGGTGAGGCCTCGGGCGCAGAGCACCGGCTCAGGATTCCCCTCGCCGAACGGCGCCAGCAACTCGAACTCAGCGGCCAGCTCCGCTGAGAGGTCCTCCGGGCGCACCTCCCTGTCCACCACCAGCCGTGGGCACAAGGCCTCCGGCGGCAGCTCCGCCTCGGCGATCTCCTGTAGCCGCGCGCGCAGCCCCGGGATGTCCTGCTCGCGCGTCAGCAGGCCCGCGGCGCCGGCATGGCCGCCGCTGCGGATCAGGTGCGGCTGGCAGCGCGCCAGGGCGCTGGCAATGTGGAAGCCCGGCACACTGCGCGCCGAGCCCTGGTATCCGTGGTCCGTCTTCGTCAACAGCACCGTGGGCCGCCGGAAGGCATCCACCAGCTTGGAGGCGACAATCCCGATGATGCCTATGTGCCAATCGGCCCCCGCCAGCACGATCACCTTCTCCTGCTCCACGTCCACCTCCGCGTGCACCCGTCGGCAGGCCTCCTCGAAGACGTCGTTCTGAAGGCCCTGGCGCTCGCGGTTGAGGCGCTCCAGGTGGCGGGCGATCCTGTAGGCCGCCTCCCGATCCGAGGTGAGCAGCAGCTCCAGCGCCTCGTCGGCATCGCCCAGCCGACCGGCGGCGTTGAGGCGGGGCCCCAGGCGGAAGGCGACGTTGCGCACGGAGGCGGAGTTCTCCATGTCACAGCAGTCCATGAGCGCGCGCAGGCCGACCTTGCGCGTATCCGCCAGCGCCGCGAGCCCCTCCTTGACCAGGGCGCGATTCTCGCCCAGCAGGGGGCAGACATCGGCGATGGTGCCCACGCAGGCCAGGTCAATGTAGGCTTTTCGGTACGACTCCACCGGCAGGCTCAGGCGTGCCACCAGGGCCTCGCCGACCTTAAAGGCGACCCCTGCGCCGGATAAGTCTCTGTTAGGGTAAGCGGAGCCGGGCAGCCGTGGGTTGACAATGAGGGCGTCGTCAGTGCCACCACCATTGCCGGGCTCGTGATGATCGGTGACGATAACGTCAAGCCCCAGGCGGCGCGCCTCGGCCAGCGCCTCGCTGTCGGTGCTGCCGCAATCGGCGGTGAGCACCAGGCGCACGCCCTCCTGCGCCGCCCGCCGCACGGTGGCGGCCTGGACCCCGAAGCCGTCGGTGAGGCGACTGGGGATGTGGCAGGCCACGCGCCCGCCCAGCTTCCGCAGCAGCCGCAGGAAAAGCGCCGCCGCCGTCAGGCCATCGGCGTCGTAGTCCCCGTGCACCAGGATGGGCTCCCCAGCCTCGAGGGCCGCCGACAGCCGCTCCACCGCGGGCTGCGCCGCCGGCAGCAGATGGGGGTCGTGGGTATCATCCAGCGAGGGGTGAAGGAAGCGACGAGCCTCGTCGGGCTCGGTGATGCCACGAGCCGCCAGCACGCCCGCCAGCACCGGCGAAACGCGCAGAGCGGCGCACAGGCGCCGCTCCGCCGCCTCGTCTCGCGGAGCCACCTCCCAGACGTATTCGCTCATGACGCTCCTGCCGGTTAGCAGGGGGGATCGGCTTGGCCGACCGTAGTTCGCCTCAGCCACGCGGCAAGTATACGGGAAACGCAGGGCAGTGTCAACCACAGCCGCCGCCTCGCACCAGGCTTGACTTTCCGCTACCTTGCGGGTACTATATGCGCCTGTTTTTGGGGGCCAAGGTTTGGCAATGGACTACGGAAGCACACTCAACCTGCCACGCACGGACTTCCCCATGCGGGCCAACTTGCCCGAGCGGGAGCCCGAAATCCTGGCCAAGTGGCAGCTGCTGGACATCTACCGGCGGGTGCAGGAGCACCGCGCCGGCGCGCCTCTGTGGGTGCTGCATGATGGGCCGCCCTACGCCAATGCGGACATCCACCTGGGCCAGGCGCTGAACAAGATTCTGAAGGATATCCTGGTCAAGTACAAGACCATGCGCGGCTTCTGCTGCCCCTATGTGCCCGGCTGGGACACGCAGGGCCTGCCCACGGAGACGTCGGTAGCCAAGGAGTACGGCCTGGATCGCCATCAGGTGGACCCGCTGACCTGGCGGGGCAAGTGCCATCAGTTGGCTGAGAAGTACGTGGCCCTCCAGAAGCAGCAGTTCCAGCGCCTGGGCGTGCGGGGCGACTGGGACCATGCCTATGTGACCTACGACAAGTGGTACCAGGCGCGGGAGCTGGAGGCCTTCGGCAAGATAGCCCTGAAAGGGCTCATCTACAGGGGCCTGCGGCCGGTCTACTGGTGCATTCACTGCGAGACGGCTCTGGCCGAGGCCGAGATCGAGTACTACCAGCGGGTGAGCCCGTCGGTCTGGGTGGCCTTCCCGCTGGAGAGCCCGGCACGCCAGGTTGCACCGAACCTGCCCGAGGACGCTAAGCTCAGCCTACTGGTCTGGACCACCACGCCCTGGACCTTGCCGGGCAATGCCGCCATCGCGGTGCACCCGGCGTTCGACTATGTGGTGGTCAGGGCCGATGGGCGGCATCTGCTGTTGGCGGAGGGGCTGCTGAAGCAGAGCATGTCGGCGTTGGGCGTGCGGGACTACGAGGTGTTGGCCCAGGTAAAGGGCGAAGCCCTGGAGGGCCTGCAATACCGCCACCCGCTGTACGAGCGCGTGTCCCCGGTCGTGTTGGCGCAGTACGTAGACCTGGAGCAGGGCTCCGGCTGTGTGCATACGGCGCCCGGCCACGGCCTGGAGGACTTCGAGACCAGCCGCAAGTACGACCTGCCGGTTCTCAGCCCTCTGGACGACCGGGGCGTGTTCACCCAGGAGGCCGGGCCGTTCGCTGGCTTGGTCTGCGAGCAGGCCAACGCCGACATCGCGGCGCGCCTGCAAGAGTTGGGCGCCCTGCTCAAGGCAGAGGACACCGCGCACGAATACCCGCACTGCTGGCGGTGCAAGAACCCCGTGGTATGCCGCGCCACCGAGCAGTGGTTCATGGACATTGACAAGGTGCGCCAAACGGCGCTGAGCGAGATCAAGAAGGTGCAATGGGTGCCGGCCTGGAGCCAGGCGCGCATCACGGGCATGGTGGAGAACCGCCCCGACTGGTGCATGTCTCGACAGCGCGTATGGGGGGTGCCCCTGCCCATCTTCTACTGCGCCGACTGCCAGGAGGCGCTGATCACGCAGCAGTCGCTGCACGCCGTGCGCGACCTGGTGGCGGAGCAGGGCGCCGATGCCTGGTTCCGCCTGAGCGCCGACGAGATTCTGCCGGCCGGTACGAAGTGTCAGCACTGTGGTGGGGGCGCCTTCCGCAAGGAGAAAGACATCCTGGACGTGTGGTTCGATTCGGGCGCCAGTCACTACGTGGTGATGCGCGGCCGGGACGACCTGCGCTACCCGGCCGACCTGTACCTGGAGGGCGATGACCAGCACCGCTGCTGGTTCCAGATGTCGCTGCTGGCGGCGACCGCCCTGGGCGACCCCGCGCCTTACCACACGGTGCTGACCCACGGCTTCTTTGTGGACCCGGTGACCCGCGAGAAGGAATCGAAGTCGTCGGGCAAGGCCATCAACCCGGCGGAGGTAGTGGAGCGTTGGGGCGCCGATATCCTGCGCTGGTGGGTCACCTACGTGGACTATCAGAAGGAGATGCCCGTCTCCCGGGAGATATTCGGCCAAGTGGCCGATGCCTACCGGCGGTTGCGCAACACCGCCCGCTTCGCTCTGGGTAACCTGTGGGACTTCGAGCCCGAGGAGCACGGCGTGGCGCTGGAGCAGATGGAGGAGGTAGACCGCTGGGTGCTGGATCGGCTGGCTGGCGTGGTGGAGCGGGTGACCCAGGCCTACGAGACGTTCGAGCTGCACCTGGTGTACCACGACCTCAACCAGTTCTGCGCTCAGGACCTGAGCGCGCTGTACTTCGACATCATCAAGGATCGCCTCTACACCTCCCCGGCCGCGGCCCCGGCCCGGCGCTCGGCGCAGACGGCCCTCTGGCATATCCTCACCAGCCTGGTGCGCCTGGTGGCGCCGGTGCTGACCTTCACCAGCGAGGAGATCTGGAGCAACCTGCCTGCGAAGGGCGGATTGCCGGAGAGCGTGCAACTGGCGGATTGGCCCGAGGTCAGCGACTTCCAGTTGCCGGCAGCAGCGCGGGAGCGCTGGGAGAGGTTTCTGGAGCTGCGCCGCGAGGTATGTAAGGCAGTAGAGTTGGCCAAGCAGCAGGGCGTGCTCAGCAATCCTCTGGAAGCCGCGGTTGACCTCTACGCCGGGCCCGAGGAGAGGGAGCTGCTGGCCAGCTTGGCAGAGAACCTGCGCTATCTGCTGATCGTCTCACAGGCAAACGTGGCAGAACTGGCGCAAGCGCCGCCAGCAGCCTACGCGGCAGAGGGTAGGCCGGAGCTGAAGATCGTGGTGCGACCGGCTGAGGGCGAGAAGTGCCAACGATGTTGGCTGCGGGAGCCGACTGTGGGAGAACAGGCAGAGCACCCGACCATCTGCCGGCGCTGTTACGCTGGCCTGCTGGAGGCGGGCGCCCTTTCCGCCTAGCTGTGGGGGGCGCCGTCGGCCTCGCCAGACTCGGCGTGGGGTGAGGAGGACATCCAGTGTCCGCAAAGCAGATCAAGCAGCAAAGAAGGCCAGTACCTGCCCAGAAGCCCAGGAAGGCGCAGCCCAAGAGCAGCGGCCGGCCGCGCCGCCGGGACCGGCTGGATATGTCGGCTTTCCGGGCGCTGCTGCTGCAGGAGCAGGCCCGGCTCACCAGGGAGCAGAACGAGATCGAGAGCCGCACGGCCCGGCGGGGGAAGCTGGATGCCGCCGTGGAGGAGCAGGATTTCGACGAGAACCCGGGAGACGCCGCCAGCGAGACCCTGGAGCGAGGCACGGAGTTGGCTCTGGAGCGCAACGTGCGCGACCTGTTGGAGCAGATTCAACTGTCGCTGAGCAAGATCGAAGACGGCAGCTATGGGGTGTGCGACCACTGCGGGCGTGCCATCGCCGAGCGGCGCTTGAAAGCCCTCCCCTACGCCACCTTGTGCATTGAATGCAAAGACCGCATGGAACGCGGGTAGGCCCAGCTTCCGCTCAGCAGCCGGCGCCCACGGGCAACCCGCCAGCAACCGACGAACGCGGAGCGTCCGGCGGGAGCCCCGGCGCGAAGCTGCTTTTCTTCGCGGTGGCCGTGGTCGTGCTGGCGGCCGATCGGCTGACCAAGTGGGCGGTCATGCGCAGCCTGGCGGAAGGGGCCTCGCGGTCGCTGCTGGGCTCGGTGGTCAGCCTCACCCACCGCCATAACACCGGCGCCGCTTTCGGCTTGCTGCCCACCTGGACGATGCTGCTGGCCGCCGTGGCCGTCATCGTCATCATGGTGCTGCTCCTCTACGGCGCCAGCGGCCTGCTGCGCAGCCGCCTCCTGGTCGCGGCTCTGGGCCTTCAGCTCGGCGGCGCCGCCGGCAATCTCTACGACCGCCTGGCGCTGGGCTATGTGGTGGACTTCGTGGACCTGCATTTCTGGCCCGCGTTCAACGTGGCCGATGCCGCCATCACCGTGGGCGCGCTCATCGTTGCCTACTTCCTGATCCGCGGCGGGGAGAAGGGCGAAGGGCCGCCGGCCCCGAAGGACAGCGCATCATGAGGCCCACCCTCTTCAACATTGGCCGCATCGGAATCCACTCTTACGGCGTCATGCTGGTGCTGGGCTTCACCGCCGGCCTGCTGCTGGCCATCCGAGAGGGTCGCCGCCGGGGGATTTCCCGGGACGACATCATTGACTGCGGGCTGTGGGTGCTGCTCAGCGGGATAGTGGCCGCGCGCCTGCTCTACATCTTCCTGGACTGGAGCTACTTCGCCGGCCACTGGGCCAGGTGGTACCAGATCCAGAAGGGCGGCCTCAGCTTTCACGGCGCGCTGCTGGGCGCGGCCCTCGCCGTCGCCGTCTTCGCCCGCCGGCGCAACCTGGGCATTGCCCGGCTCTACGACACTTTGACCCCCTCCCTGCCCCTGGGTTACGCCATCGCCCGCATTGGCTGCTTCCTGAACGGCTGCTGCCAGGGCCATCCCACCAGCCTGCCGTGGGGAGTCACCTTTCCGCCGACGTTCGAGAACCTCGGCTTGCCCTCGCAGCCGGTCCACCCGACACAGCTCTACGCCAGCCTGCTGAGCCTGCTGGTTTTCGGCGTCATTATGCTCCTGCGCAGCAGGCTACACTGGCACGGCCAGCTCTTCGCGGCCTACCTGGTCCTCTACAGCCTACAGCGCTATGTGGTGGAGTTTTACCGCAGCGGGGCCAGCGCCCACGCCTTCCCAGGTCTGGCGCCGCTGACGCAGGCACAGGTGCTGAGCGTCATCATCGCTCTGGGCGCCGGCGTCGCATTGGTCCTGCTGGAGAGGCGGCGAATGCGAGAAGGGCAGCAAGAGGCGCCGGCACAGGGACCCCCGGCCACCGAGGAAGAGCCCACCCCGAGGAAAAGGCGCATCCACCGGTAGAGGTGGAGAGCATCGTGTCAGAGCGCGCGCCAGAGGGCCAGGTTCAGCGGCACCGGGTCGGCCCGGAGCACGCTGGCCAGCGGCTGGACGTGTTCGTGGCCGCCATGTGCCCCGAGCTGTCCCGGGCCTCCGCCCAGCGCCTCATTCGCCAAGGGCAAGTCCTGCTGGATGGCAAGTCCGCAAAGTCCAGCAAATCGGTCCCGGCGGGTGGCGTGGTGGAGGTGGAGGTTCCACCGCCGCGGGCCTATCGCGCCCGGCCCGAGCCCCTTCCTCTGGACATCATCCACGAGGACGCCGACCTTGTCGTGGTCAACAAGCCCGCCGGCATGGTAGTGCATCCTGCCGCCGGCAACTGGGAGGGCACGCTGGTCAACGCCCTGCTGGCCCACTGCGGCGACCTGGCCGGCATTGGCGGCGAGCTGCGTCCCGGCATCGTGCATCGCCTGGACAAGGACACTTCCGGCCTGATCGTCGCCGCCAAGAACGACCGCACACACCGCCACCTTCAGCGGCAGATTGCCCAGCGCACCGCCCAGCGCACCTACTGGGCGCTCTGCTGGGGGGCCGACATGCCGCCGGAGCTGGAGCTGGACGCTCCCATTGGCCGGCATCCGCGGCAGCGCAAGCGGATGGCAGTCCTCGCGTACGGGGGCCGTCCGGCGCGGACCGTCTTCAAGCTGCTGCGCGCTCTGCCACCCATGTCGCTGGTGGAGGCACGTCTGTGCACCGGCCGCACGCACCAGATCCGAGTGCACCTCCACCATCTGGGCCATCCCGTGGTCGGCGACCCAATCTACGGACGGGCTCGGGAACTCCAGCGAGGGGCTTCAGCGGGGCTCAGGGAGGCTGTAGACGGCCTCCACGGGCAGGCGCTTCATGCCCGCCAGTTGGCCTTCGAGCACCCTCGCACGGGCGAGAGAATGCTGTTCGAGGCCGAGCTGCCGGCCGACTTCCGGCGGCTGCTGCAAGTATTGCAGGCAGAACAGTAGCATCGGCGGCCGGCCCTGCGCGAGTGGTTTGCAGCAGCGACTGCTTCCGACAGAGAGGCGGTCGTTTGACCCAGGAGGCGGAGAATGCTACAATCCGTCGCGGTTCCACCCCCTGGACGGGTGGTGGCGAGCAGGTGCGCATCCGCGCCGCCGGGAGGCTGGGGGAACCGGCGCCCGGCGGCGGAGCGTTGGTGCGATTGGCCAGCCCGACACGTGTCTGGGAGGAGATTGCGGACGGTGAAGAACATGCGCGATAGACGCCCACGAGGCCTTTGGGCCCTTGGCCTACTGGCGCCAGTTGTGCTGCTGTGCTGCGTGGCGAGCGGCTGCCGAGAGCAGCCGAAGCAGGCACAGCCGGCGCCGCAGAAAACGGCGGAGAGGCCGGCGGCTGACGCCGAAGTGCTGGCGGCACTGGAGAAAGGCGAGCAGGTAAGCCTGGCTCAGTTCAAACACGTATTGGCTAGCGCCAGTCCCCAAGACCGAAGTGAGGTTCTGTCCAGGCTGGCTCTGGTCGAGGACCCGAGCGGAGCGGTAGCACTGGCCATTGAGGTGTTGGAGCATGACCCCGACTTCTCCGTGCAGGCGTCGGCGGTGATGCCCTTGACCATAGCGTTGCGGCAGGGCCTGAAACCCGACCCGACGGCCGCGCTGCTGCGGGCAGCGAAGGAGAAAGCCGGGCCCGTGCGTGTGGCGGCAGTACAGGCCCTGGCCTGGGCGAAGGGGCCGGAGGTCGAGGCAGTGCTGGAGCGCGCGCGGGCAAGCGAGAATCCCACGGAACTGCGGACGCAGGCGCTCAAGTCGTTGATGGCCATCTACGCGAGGCAAGGCCTCACGGGCTGGCGCAAGCTGACAGGCTTCCTGGGCAAGACTAAGGACGATCAAAGCGCCCTGGCTGCCATCGAGTTCACCGTGACCGGCCGCCCCACCGTGCCGGTGTTGATCGAGACGTTGGCCACCGGCCAGGACGCTCACCAGCGCGAAGCTGCGGCCACCGTGCTGGCTACCATCTGCGCAGGTCGCACCAAGACTTCCCTGGCCTTCGGGAAGCGCGCCAAGTACCTGGCCGGCATGTCGGAGAGGGAGGAGCCGCCCGACCTGCGGGCGGTGGAGCCACTCCTCAGGGCCCTGAACGACCCCTACTACCCGGTGCGAGAGGCAGCCGCTTTGGGGCTGGGTTTCCTGGGAGATGCGCGCGCCGTCGAGCCGCTGGGCAAGGCCCTGGAGGACCCGGCCATGCCTGTGCGGCGGCGGGCGGCCAGCGCTCTGATCCTGCTGCCGGCCAAGCCCGTCATCCCCGCGTTGGCCCGGCGCGTGCGCACCGACGAATCGGCGGCGGTGCGTGAGTTTGCCGTGGAAGCCCTGGGTTGGACCAAGGACCTGGCGGCAGTGCAGCCGCTCATTGATGCGCTCCGGGACAGCGATGCGGATGTGCGGGCGGTGGCTGCCGACTTCCTGGGGGACCTGGGCGACAAGCGCGCGGCGGAGCCGCTGACGCGGCTGTTCAACGACCCGGAGGTAGACGTGCGCTGGGCGGCGGTGCGCTCGGCGGGCAAGCTGGGCGGCGAGCAGGTCTGCCTGGCTCTGCTGAACGTCTACAACGACTCGGAGCAGCCGTCTCAGGTGGTGCAGGCCGCCGACGACGCGCTGCGCCGCATGGGACACCTGGTCACCTACAGCGCCTCGGACAAGGAGGTCCTGCGGAAGTAGACGAAATCGGCCTCCTGGCGGTGCCGGCAGCACCGCCGACCCATCGAGGGTACAGGGAGGACCGCCATGCCGGAAGCCACAGCCGCCGCCCGCTACCTGGCCCGCATTGAAGCCCTCGTCCGCAGCGTAACAGAGCAGGAAGCCGCGGCCATCGAGGCCGCCGCGCAAGCTATCAGCGCGCGCGTAGGCCAAGGCCATCTGGTCCACACCTTGGGGTGTGGACATTCTACTCTGGTGGCCCAGGAGGTCTTCTACCGCTCGGGCGGCCTGATGCTGGTCAACTGCATCTTCACCCCCGGCCAACTGCTGAGTGAACGCCCCGTCACCATTACCACGCAGATGGAGCGCCTGCCAGGGCTGGCGACCGCGGCCCTGGACGGCGCCGACGTGCGCGAGGGCGATGTGCTCATCGTCATCTCCAGCTCCGGCCGCAACGTGGTCCCCGTGGAGGCGGCTCTGGAGGGCAAGCGCCGGGGGTGCTTCGTCATCGCCGTCACCTCCAGGACCATTGCCCAGTCCACCTCGTCGCGTCACCCGAGCGGGAAGCTGCTGGCCGAGGTAGCCGACCTGGTGCTGGACAACAAGGTGATACCGGGGGACTCCTGCGTGGAGCTGGAGGGCTTCCCGCAGACGGTGGGCGCCACTTCCACCCTTGCGGGGGCGCTGTTGTTGCAGGCGGTTATGGCCCGCGCCGTGGAGCTGCTGGTGACTAGCGGCCAGGAGCCGCCCGTATTCATCAACGCCAACGTCGAGGGCGGCACGGAACACAATCAGCGCATGATCGCCCGCCATCGCGACCGGCTGCGCCACCTGCTGTAGCGCGCTACGACAGCTCAACGGGAACACCATCCCCGACGGGTTCGCGGCGTGTGGCTCGCCAGGGCGGCCAGGAAGCGATCCGCGACGTGACTCCAGGTGAAATGGCCCAGGACCCGTTGCCGACCGGCCTCGCCCATGCGTAAGGCCGTCTCGGAGTCGTTGAGGAGGCTGAGAACAGCCGCCGCGAGCTCGTCGCGATCCGCGGGGTCCACCACCAGGCCGGTCACTTCCTCTTCAACGGCTTCCGGCGCCCCGCCCGAGCGTCCGGCAATGCAGGGCTTGCCGCACGCGGCTGCCTCCAGGTAGACGATGCCGAAGCCCTCTATGAGCATGCCCGGGATCTCCCGGCTGGGCATGACGAACAGCTCGCACAGATGGAAGAGGAGGGGCATCTCGGCGTCGCCTATGTCGGTGCGGATGGTCACTGCGCCCTCCACGCCACACTGCGACGCCAACGCGCGCAGCCTGTCCTCCTCCTCGCCGCTGCCCACGATCAAGTAATGAGCCTCGGGCACGCGGCTCAGCACCTGAGGGAGAGCCTGGATAACCAGGTCCTGCCCTTTGCGGGGCACTAGCCGCCCGGCCGTGAGCAGCACCCGCTTGCCCTCCAGGCCCAGGTGCCGCCGCAGGGCGCTGACCTGCTGTTGCTGCACCTGGTAGCGCTCCGGCCGAACGCCGCAGTATATCGTTGCCACCCGCTCGGGAGGCATGCCGGCGGCGAGCACGATGTCGGCCGTGTAACGGCTGTTGGTCAGGACCACGGCGGTGCGGCGCAGTACTGCGCGTTTCAGCAGGCGCCTGAAGGCAGGGGTCGTGCTGAGCAGGAACTCATGCCCATGCGCCACCAGCGCGAGCGGACACCTGAGCCGTCGCCGCGCCAGCAGAGCGGCGGGGCCCTCGGGGAACCACTTCATGGCCACCAGCCAGTCGGGTGGGCCGGTCAACTCGCCGGCGGCTGCCAGACAGCCTCGCTGAAGGGCTCGAATGGCTCCCAGCCGGCCCAGGAGTTGTGCCCGCCGCACGACGGGGAACGGGAAAGGCGAGTCACAGGCGGCAGCCCCACCGGCCTCCAGCACTGCGACGGCCACTTGATGCCCCTTCTCGGCCAGGGCGCGGGGCAGCTCGTGGCTGAAGGTCTGGATGCCGCCCCGGGAGGGTGGAAACTCTGTTGTCAGGAACAGGAAGCGCACTTGCTAGTTGGTGGCGCCCTGGGGCCAGGTTGCGACCAGGCCAGTGTGCCCCGCGCGACCCCCTCACACCTCCTCCAGCCCCAATAAAGAAGGACCGCCCTGACGGGCGGCCCCTCGTGCACAGCCCCTAGCTGTGGTGCGCAGCCTTACGGACAGGCGGTCGCCAAGTCCCAATGACAGACGTGCGTGATGCCTTCGAGACGATTCCACTTCACGTGGCCGTCCACGTAGCCGACCACCAAGCCGTCGTTGTGCCGGAGGGTGGTTGGGGTGTCCAGGGGCCCGGGGCCCGAGGCCGAGGGCGCTGTGCCATCGAAGTCGAAGAGCAGGACCTTGGACGAGGCGTCGTAGAAGCCGCCCAAGGACTGGCCCACGGAGGGATCCCCTACGTCGTTAACGGCATAGCCGGGGAAGATCAGCTTGTTCTCGGTGCAGAGCTCGATTTCGTGGTTGCGAGTATAGGGGTAGATGGCGTCGCACCAGATCAGGTCCGTGATGGTGCTGCCGTGTGCGCCCCACCAGCCCGTGCCCCCGCCCATGTCCGCCGGCGGCAGCGTCTCCTCGTAGTCCTCTGCGTACATCAGGTGGGCCAGGACTAGCTGCTTCTGGTTGCTGATGCAGGCTGCCTGTCGGGCCTTGGCGCGCGCGCGGGAGAACACTGGGAAGAGAATGGACGCGAGGATAGCGATGATAGCTATGACCACCAACAACTCGATCAGCGTAAAACCGCCTCGTCTGTTCGTCATGCTCGGCTTGGCTCCCCTTTCCTGGGCTGTAGCTGCGTCGGCCTAGAGACCTGTGCCCAGCCGCCGGCCACAGCCCGCCACGTCATCTTACAGCCCTACAAACACGGGCCGGGCTGCTTTGTTCCAGCCCAGCCTGCCTTCGTCCCTCGGTGAGGGTGATACGATACATCAGTCGCCGCCCGCCTGTCAAGCCTTTCTGTGCCTCGCAGCCGCCGCCGGGTGCCCTCGGCGGGCCGCTGCCCTATGTATACCCAATATGGTCCGATTCTCACCTGTGCCAGGTAAACAAGCTGCAAATGAGGCCCGGCCGCACGAGGGTGCTGGCATCCCGGCGGCTGACTCTCGCCGAACTGACGTGCGCATGCCTCCTACCGGTGTCCCGCCTCTGCCAGCTCTGGGTGCAGCAAAGCAAACGTGCGCTGTAAGCCCTGGAGGAGCCGTGGCCCTGGTCGCAGGAGCAGGTCGGGGTCGAGCTCGTACACCTGGCCCTTGCGCACGGCGCTCACCGACTGCCAGCCCGCTCGCTTCTTCACATTCTGGGCGTCGCCCTCGATGGTCGTCAGGATGAAGTCGGGGTCGGCCTGAACTACAGCCTCGGGGCTGAACTGGGCCCACTCCACCTTGGCGCCGGCGGCGACGTTGCGGCCCCCGGCGTCCTTGATGAGCTCGTCCACGAACGTGCCGGGGCCGGCGGCCATCAGGGGCTGGTTGCTGATCTCGACGAACACCTTGGGCCGCTGGTCGTCGCGGAGGCCCTTTGTCTTAGCCAGCACTTGCTCGCGCTGCGCCTTCATCTCGGCTACCAGCTTGCGCGCAGCAGCCGCGGCGCCGGTGGCCTGGCCGAGGATTTCAGTCGCCTGGTACAGCCTGTCCCAGGTGTAGGGGTCCAGCACCAGCACCGGCATGGTCGCCTCGCTGAGCTTCCTGATCGTGTCCGGCTGTAGGTCGCGCACGGCCACCACCAGGTCGGGCGCCAAAGCGGCGATGCGCTCGATGCTGGGCTTGAAGTCGCCGATCTTCTCCTTGGCCGCGGCCTCGGGGGGGTAGTTGCAGTCGCTGGTCACGGCGATGAGGTGGTGGCCGAGGCCCAGGGCGAAGAGCAGCTCGGTGTTGCTGGGGGCTATGGAGATGATGCGCTCGGGCAGGTGTGCCAGCGTGAGGGTGTGCCCCTGCTGGTCGGTCACAGTGATAGTGCCCGCCGGTGGCTTCACCTTGGGGGGCTGGGGCGGTTGGCCCCGGCATCCCGTGAGGATCATGGCTGCCAGGGCCATGCTCAGGCGGCGCAGGCTGCGGCCTTGCTGGCAGGCCGGCCTACTGGTCACGGTCGTCATGAGCCCCCTCCAACAGGCCTTGCTCGCGCAGGGCGGTCAGTTCGGCGGCGGTCAGGTCGCGGCAGGCACCCAGGGGCAGTTGGCCCAGCTCCAGCGGGCCCATCTGCACGCGCTTGAGGTTGATGACCGGATGCCCCACGGCCTTCAGCATCCTTCTCACCTGGCGCTTCTTTCCCTCCGCGATGCGCAGCCTGATAAGGGCCTGCCCGCCCTTGGTGGACAGCACCTCCACCTGCGCCGGCGTGGTGCGGCTGGGGCCGAGCTGCACGCCGGCGGCTAGCTGGGCCAGGTCCTCGTCGGATAGGACCCCGTGTATGCGCGCCAGGTACACCTTCGCGACCTGATGCTTGGGATGCGTAAGGCGGAAGGCCAGCGTGCCATCGTTGGTGAAGAGCAGCAGCCCCTCGGTGTCCTCGTCCAGCCGCCCCACGTAGAACAGCCCGTGCCCCTGCGGGCCCAGCAGATCGTACACGGTGGGCCGCCCGCGCGGGTCGGTGCGGGTGGTCAGATAGCCGGCCGGCTTGTTGAGCAGCAGGTAACGCTTGGCCGGGGCCACGTTCACCAGGCGCCCGTCCACCCGGACTTGGTCGTGCTGCGGATCAACTTTGGTGCCCAGTGCGGTGACCAGCGTCCCGTTGACGGTGACGCGGCCGGCGGTTATCAGCGTCTCGCACTGGCGCCGGGAGCCGCAGCCCGCCGCGGCCAGCGCTTTTTGCAGGCGTACCATGGCAGCCACAGCACCAAGAGCAGGATTGCCAGGCTCAGCAGTGTCACGCTCCAATGCTGCTGCGCCCAGGCCCACGGCGAGAGCGGCACGTCCTGCGCCGCCACCAGGCCGGTGGTCAACTTCCGCCCATCCGGCAGCCGGACCACTACGCTCCCGGCAGGCTGCCCCGTGGCGATGGGCGCAACGAGGACGGGGCGCATGAACTCGACCTGCACGGCTGGCAGTTGGTCGCGGCGCATGGTGGCCCACAGGTCTTCGGCCGCCACGGCCCGCACCTGCCCCAGGCGGCCCTGCTGCACCGGGACGTAGGCCGAGGTCCCCTGCGCGCGCACCAGATGCACCCGCCCGAAACGCGCGAAGGCCCAGTCCAGGAAGGCGCGGGCATCTTCCCACAGGTGCCGGGTCTTCAGCAGCACGCCGATGATGGAGAAGTCGTCCTGGGCTGCTGACAGGATGATGCAGCGCCCCGCCGGCCGAGTGTAGCCGGTCTTCACGCCGTTTACCCCCGGATACTCGCCCAGCAGCTTGTTGCGGTTGATCAGCAGGCGGTCCCACTGGTGCCCGGGCCAGGGGATGGTGGCCTCCTTGGTGGCCACCAGCTCGCGGAAGCGCTCCAGGCCCATCGCGTGGCGGGTGAGCACGGTCAGGTCATAGGCTGTGGTGTAGTGGTCCGGCTCGTGCAGGCCGTGCGGGTTGGTGAAGTGGGTCCCCTGGGCGCCCAGCTCCCGGGCCCGCTGGTTCATCCTGTCCACGAAGGCCTCCACCGAGCCCGCCAGGTGTTCGGCGGCGGCGGTGGCGGCATCGTTGGCCGACTTGACCAGGATGGCCTGGAGCAGATGATCGAGCGGAATCTGCTCGCCGGGCTTCAGAGAGATGGACGACTCGCCCACCTTCGCCGGCCGCTGGCCTACGGTGACGATGGCATCGGGGTCGCCGTCCTCGATGACCAGGATGGCGGTCAGGATCTTGGTGAGGCTGGCGGGATAGCGCCGCACGTGGGCCGCGCGCTCGTAGAGGATGGCGCCGTCGGTGGCGTCCATGAGCACGACGGACTCGGCCTCGACAGGCGGCTCGTCGGAGGCCCCAACCGGCACCGCCAAGGCGGGGGGCTGGTCGGCCGCCAGCAGCGGCGTGCCTGTCAGGCAAGTTGCTGCCGCACAGATCACAGACAGTAGAATGAGGCGTACCAGCTTAGCGGCAGAGCACCTACTCGACATCCCCGACCTCGGGAGTACCTGGCTGCAACGCCGGCCCGGGCGCCCAGGCGGAGCCCGTCACGGCACCGGGGCTGGGGGCGGGCGGCACAGGCTGAAGAGACAACTGGCGCTCGCTGAGCTTGCGCAGTGGGTCCAGCATGGGCAGATCGTCAACGCTGTTGAGGCCGAAGCAGGAGAGGAAGTGGTCCGTGGTCTGGTAAAGCAGGGGCCGGCCGGGGGCCTCCTTGCGTCCCGAGATGTGGATCAGGCCCTTCTCCAGCAGCGTCCCCAGCACCCCGCTGCTGTCCACCCCGCGCACGGCGTCTATCTCGGGGCGGGTGATGGGCTGGCGGTAGGCTATGATAGTGAGCGCCTCCAGCGCCGGACGGGTCAGCTTCTCCGGCTCCGGCTCGCGCAGCCGGCGCAGGTGCTCGGCGAACTCCGGCCGCGAGGCGAGCCGATAGCCGCCTGCCAGCTCCAGCACCTGCAAGCCACGGCCCTCGAGCTGCGCCGACAGCTCGGCGATGAGCTGCACCACAACGTCCGGCTCTGCCTCCAGGATACCGGCCAGCCGTTGGGCTGTCAGGGGACCCTCGGCGGCGAACAGCAAGGCCTCGATGGCTTGGGTGAGTTGCTCAGGCATCGGTCGGTTGTCAGTCCGTGGTTGCGGCCGGCGGCTTGCGCTCGGCACGCCGCAGCAGGGCGCGGATGGGCGCGCGCGGCGACTCCTGGCGCACCAGTATGCGCCGCCGGCGGATCAGCTCCAGTATGGCCAGGAAAGTGACGATGACCAGCGGCTTGGTGATCTCGTCGGGCAGCAGCTCCAGGAAAGTGAGCCCCTCCTCGGGAGCCGCCGCCAGCGCCTGAAGGATGTAGCGGATGCGGTCAGCTACCGTGTAGCGCCGCCGCTTGACCTCCGTTACGGGCTTCTCCTCGGCTCTGGCCAGCAGCTCGCGGAAGGCGGCCACCAGGTCGAAGACGGAGACTTCCTCCAGCAGGACATAGCCGCCTTCCAGCCCCGCCTCGGGCCCCAGGGCCCGCAGGTAGATGCGCTCGCGCCAGCGGCGCGACTCGTCCAGCAGCTCGGCGGCCTCCTTGAAGGTGCGGTACTCCAGCAGCCGTTGCGCCAGCTCCTGCTCGGCGTCAATCTCCTCCTCTTCCTCGTCGGTCTGGGCCTCGTGTAGGGGCAGCAACATGCGCGACTTGATGAGCAGCAGGGCCGCCGCCAGGACCAGAAACTCCCCGGCCAGCTCGATGTTCAGAACCGTCATGGTGCGCAGGTAGCTCAAGTACTCGTCGGTGATCTGCGCCAGGCGCACCTCGTAGATGTCTATCTCGCTGCGCTTGACCAGGTACAGAAGCAGGTCCAGCGGCCCCTCGAAGATCTCGATCTTCACCGGAGGCCCAGAGAACAGGTCGGGTTGGATGTCCCGGGCGCTGATACTGGCTTTGGCGGTTGCTGTTTCCATCGCGGCTTGCCGCGGCTATCCCCTAGAAGTGCAGCGGTATGCCGGTGAGCACCGTATAGATGATGGACATAGGAATGCTGATCACCATCCAGGCCACGCCGCTGACCACCACCAGGATCAACAACAGCATGCCGAAGCGGTGGTAGAAGAGCTCCAGCTTTTGCGCCGCAGGCAGCGGCAGCAGGCTGACCAGGATGTGGGAGCCGTCCAGAGGGTAGATGGGCAGCAGGTTGAAGAAGGCGAAGATCAGGTTGACCATGACCAGGGCATTGAGCAGCATCAGGTAGTCCAGGCCGCGCTCAAGGAACAGGCAAAGGCGTATGGCCAGGCCAAAGACGACCACGGCGATGAGGTTGGCGAAGGCCCCCCAGGCGGAAGTCATCAGGTTGTCGTAGCGTGGCCGGCGCATGAGCAGCGGGTTGATAGGCACCGGCTTGCCCCAGCCCACGCGGAACAGCAGCATCATGGTGGTGCCGATGAGGTCCCAGTGGGCCAGGGGGTTGAGCGTGACCCGGCCGAAATGCTCGGGCGTGGGATCGCCGGCGAGCTGCGCGCGCTTGGCATGGGCGTATTCGTGGATGGTCAGCCCCACGATAACTGCGATCGCCCAGGATATCGCCAGCGCCGGGTTGCCCAGGAAGGCGAGCACGTCACCAACCCCCTGCGAGTGTGAGAGCGTCGCAGCTAGGCCGTGGCAGGCTAGCGGAGCCGCTCCGGCACGCGGTCGTGGCTGACCATATCGTCCAGGCTCTCGCGCTCCACGATCACGTCGGCCTGGCCGTTGTGCACCAGGACCATGGCCGGTTTGGGGAAGCGGTTGTAGTTGCTGGCCATGGCGTAGTTGTAGGCTCCGGTGGCGAACACCGCCAACACGTCGCCCGGCTCCGGGTCATGCAGGGTGATGCTTTCAATGAGCGTGTCCGTCTCGCAGTGCTTGCCGGACACCCGTACCCGGCGGGTGGGCTTGCCGTTGGCCTTGTTGGCGACCACGGCCTCGTACTCCGCCTGGTACAAGGCCGGCCGCGGGTTGTCAGAGAGCCCGCCGTCCACCGAGAGGTAGGTGCGCACGCCGGGAATCTCCTTCACCACGCCGATGGTGTATAGAGTCAGGCCGGCTTCGCCCACGATGGAGCGACCGGGCTCGAGCACCAGCACCGGCGGCGCCAGGCGCCGCTGCTCCAGGCCTCTGAGCAGGGCAGTGCAGACGGTCTCGGCGAGCTGCTCCAGCGGCGCCGGCGCATCCTCGTGGGTATAGCGAATCCCCAGGCCACCGCCCAGGTTGAGTTCGTGCAGGTGAATGCCCTGCTGCTGCGCCTCCACCAGCAGGTCGAGCATGATCTCCACCGCGCGCTCGTAGCTCTCCAGGCCGAAGATCTGGCTGCCGATGTGGCAGTGGATGCCGCGCAGGTCCAGATGAGGGCTGTCGGCCGCCTGCCGCAGCCCGCGCAGGGCCAGGCTCCCCTCCACCCCCAGGCCGAACTTGCTGTCCACTTGGCCCGTCTGGATGTAGGTATGAGTGTGTACCTTGATGCCCGGCGCCACGCGCACGGCCACCGCCACCTGCTGGCCGCGGCTCCTCGCCACGGCCTCCAGGTCCGCGATCTCGGGCAGGCTGTCGAGCACGATCTGGTGGACGCCGGCGTCTAGCGCCGTTTCCAGTTCGGCTTGCGACTTGTAGTTACCGTGCACGATGATGCGCTGGGGCGGAAAGCCGGCGGTCAGCGCCGTGTGCAGCTCGCCGGCGGAGGCCACGTCCAGCCACATCCCCTCGGAGGCCATCAGCTTGCAGATAGCCTGGGTGATGAGGGCCTTGCCGGCATAGGCGATGTTCACCTGCGCTGGGTAGTTCCCTGCGAAGCTGTTGCGGTAGCGCCGGCAGTTGCCCCGGACTAGGGCCTCGTCTAACACGTACAAGGGCGTGCCGTAAGCGCGCGCCAACTCCACGCAATCGCAGCCGCCCACCTCCAGGTGGCCCTGCTCGTTAAGTCTCTGGGTCCCCGACAGCAACATGCCACTGACCCCTCCCGTCGCCTGCGCCGCAGCCTGCTTCGGGGCGCGAGGCGAGGTACAACGAAAAAGCCCAAGTCGGCCTCGCCTGGGATCGCCGTTGCGGTGAGGTCGCTTAGGCTTGCAGGCTGGTCCTGCGCGTCGCCAGGCGACGCACAGCTAAGCGAGGATTGGCGCCTGCTAACCCGAACCGAACTGCTGGCCGGCGGCGGCCAGCGCTTCAGAAGGCGTTAGACGTGATCAGGATGCGGTCCGCTGCCGGGTCGTACAGCACGGTCACGTTCAGCGCCTGCTCCAGGAAGCTGAAGGGGACCATGGTGCGCCCATTGCTGATGAAGGGCGCCAGCCGCAGCAGCACCCGCTCGTGGTTCAGCTTCGCGCTCCGGTTGCCGATCTTCAGCTCCACTTGGGTCTTGTCGGTGATCGCCGACACGCGCTTCTCCACCGGATACCAGTGGACTTGGCCGCCCGCGTGCTCGAAGATCTCTCGGATCGGGCCCATCGGTACGCCGTGCGGTGCCTTGGGGCTGGTCCTCAGCGCCAGCTCGGCGTCATCAAAGACCACCTTGAACTGCTTGCCGCCCAGATGGACAATGTGCTCAATAGGCCTGGCTCCAGGCTTCGAGGAGCGCGGCTGCGTGGCCGGCAAGGCATTCCGCGCCGGCGCTGCGGCCGTTGAGGTGCGCGGCAGGGCCGCGTAGGCCGTCGCCTTGTCCGTGGCAGCCGCCGCCGTCGCCGGAGCCGGCGCCTGAGGGGTCACAGTGGCTTCGGTCGGGCTGGGTGGAACCGGTCGGCTGGCCCGCGGGCCGTGGCTGACGACGATGGTCGGCAGCCGGGCGAGGACCGCATTGGGCGAGGGCAGCGCGTACACGCGCGGCTCAGACGGGCTGGTCAGTGGTGGAAGTGTGTGGCTTCCCGTCGCGGTGGTCGGGGCCGTCGCCCCGGCTGGGCCGAGCCCCGGCCGCACGCTAACCGTGGGAGCAGCCGCAACCCGCACCGGGCGGCCGTTCGGTGCGCTCTTGGTCTGCGCCGGCGGCGCCGACACAACGCCTGGTCTGACGGCGGTGGGCGGTGTGGCCCGCACATTGGCGGCCAGCGCGCGCTCGGGCCCCACCGCGCCGGCGGGCGAAGTCATGGGCGGCAGGTGCACCGTGGCGGCGCTGGTGAGGGCTGGGCCAATGGTCGCCACGAAGCTGACAGCCTCCGCCTTGGGCCGGTCTGCGCGCACGGCATAGGTGACCGAGCCTGGGACACCCGGCAGCATGGCCAAGCAAGCCAAGCTGGGGCTGGACAGGGGCTCGCGATCCGGCGCGCCCGTTGTGCTCGCCTCGGGGACCGTCGGCACCGACGGCGGAAGCCAGGCTGTCTCGACCCCAGTTGTCGGCGTCACGCCGGGCCGTGGGCTCATGGGCACCCGGCCGGATGGCGGTCCGGCTGGCGCGGTCGTGGCGTAGCGCGGATTCTCCACCCTCACGTAGACCTTGGCTGATTCGCCGCGATTCTCGAAGGGGTCAACTGCGGTGGCGGTGATAGTGTGGAGGCCGTCCTCCAGCTTCGTGGTATCCTGCACGAAGCGGAAGGGCTGGCGATTGGTCATGCTCTTGAACTGGTCGTCTATGTAGACGAAGACGAACTTGACCCCGCTGTCGTCGGTGGCCTCCACGCCGATCTCGATCTTGCCGCTAACCGTGGCCCCGTTGGCCGGGGAGCTGAGGCGCACGGTCGGCGGAATCTGGTCCTGCTCGGTGGGCGTCGGCACATCGGGGCCGGGGCCGCCGGCGCCGTTGTCCACATAGACGCGCACCCGGGGCGGGTTTACGCAGGGGCGCCCCAGGGCATCGTAGACCTTGGCCATCAGGATGTGTGGCCCGCTGGCAAGCTGCTTGGTGTTCCAGCGGAACACCTGCCGCCCGTAGCCCTGCGGCTCCTTCAGCGTGTAGGTGAAGGCGGGCCGGTCATCCACGCACAGCACCATGCGGGTTACCGGCTGCGTGGATCTGCTGTCGAAGGCCACCTCGATGTAAATCTGGTCCGAGACGACCACGCCCTCGGCCGGCCGCTTGAACTGGGCGACAGGCTGGGCCAGGGCTCCGTAGGCCGCGAATATGGCATAGGCGACGAGGCAGGCGGTGATCAGGGCTGGGAATCTGGCCGCGCGGAGCAGTGACATAGGGACACCCTCCCTGGGCACATCAGGGCGGCAGCTGACGGCTATTGAGATCGGCGGGAGTATACCACACGCCCCCGGCCGCGTCAACCGCGAAAAGGCCGATGGAGCGGCAAGCGGGGCTCCTCGCGCAGGCCTACCTCGACTTCCCTCGCGCGGCGATGGGGAGGGTGGCGACGACGTAGTCGTCGGCGATGAGGGCGATCTCATCGGCCAGGTTGGAGACGGGGCAAGCGTGATTGGGGATGAGGCGCAGCTTCTCGCCGATGGCCGGCTCGCGCTCGGCCTGGGAGAGGTCCACGTAGGCGTGCTCCTCGTCCAGGCGGGAGATGACTGCGCCCGGCAGCTCGACGATGCGCCCGTGGCCGGGGCTGGCCACGGCCCGGTCGCTGGTCAGAGCCTTGGAGCCGGCATCCAAGGTGGCCCGCGCCGGGCCAGGGCGGCTGATGACCGTGGCCAAAACGGTCAGCGCGCAGTCATCCTGGCTGGCGGCCCCTGTGTCCAGGCAGTTGACGTCATTGTAGATGTAGGTGCCGGGACGAATCTCGGTGAGGCCGCAGTTGGGGCGGTAGAAGCGGGCCCGGGGCGTCGAGCCGCCGCTGATGCGGCGGATCTTCAGCCCGGCGGCGCGCAGGTCCTGAGCGACGGAGGCCATGGTCTGTGCTTCCTCGGTGGCAGCGGCTTCAATGTCGGCAGGGCTGGTGCGGCCGGGGATCATGCCCGCGTAGGTCATGATGCCGACCAGCTCCAGGCCGGGCAGCCTGTCCAGCGCCCGCGCCAGTTCCGTGGCGGGCTTGCCGGGCGGCACGCCGCAGCGCCCCAGCCCGGTGTCTATCTCCAGCAGCAGTTGCAGGCGCAGGCCGGCGGCGTGGAAGGCGGCAGAGAGCGGCTCGGCGGCGGCCAGGGAGTCAACGCAGACGGACACGTCGGCCCGCCGCGCCAGTGGCAGCAGCCGCGCCACCTTCTGCGGGCCGACGATGTCGTTGGCGATGAAGATGCGCTCCAGGCCGGCGGCGATCATCACCTCGGCCTCGCCCAGCTTGGCCACGCAGATGCCCGGCGAGCCGGCGGCGAGCTGCCTCTTCGCCAGCTCCGGCACTTTGTGCGTCTTGGTGTGTGGCCAGTGCTCCAGGCCGAGGTCGCGTGCGTGTGCGGCCATGCGCGCGAGGTTGCGCTCCAGCGTGGGCAGGTCAACCAGCAGGGCGGGGGTATCCAGGGAGAGGAAGTGGTCTGCACCCATAGGCTGCTCTCCGGGCCTGGCGGAGGCCGGTCATTAGTCCTTGGGCGAGTACGGCGGCGGCTCGGCGCGGAAATCGGTCGGTAATCGGAGCTGGCGAAACTGGCATTGCAGCCCGTCATCGCCCACCTCCACCAGCCGGTAGCCTACCAGGGACTCGTCGGCCGCCACCGAGAAGGAGGTAGCGGGGGCGGTTATGAACCGCGTGGGTCCGTGGGCCGCCTCGCGCAGTTGATGGACGTGGCCGGCCAGGTAATGTGACACTGTGTGCTCGCGGAGGAGGCTGGCGAGTTCGTGTCGCGCGGGGTCCTCCACCGTGTAGTAGCCGCTGTTCTCGTTCACGGCCTCGTCCAAGCCGTCCCAGAAGAGAGGGTAGTGCGTGACGAGGATGCGCTGTCTGGCGTCGTGGGCGGCTGCCAGGTCGTCGGCCAGCCAGTGCCTCTGCTCCCGCTCCGTGGGCAGGCCGCTGTTGAGCACGTTGCTGTCCAGGCAGGAGAAGTGCAGGCCTTCGTACTCGAACGAGTAGTAGCGTGGGCCCGCCCATTGCTCATAGAGCGCCAGGCGCTGGGTGCGGACATGGTCGTCGGTGAAGCTGGAGGGCTTGTTGCCGACGTCGTGGTTGCCGGGCAGGACGTGCACGGGCACGTCGAAGGCGTCCAGCAGCTCCGCCAGCAGGGCGAAGTCCTCGGTGGTTCCGTACTGGGTCAGGTCGCCGGTGATGAGGGCGAAGCCGGGCTGTAGCGCCAGGGCCTCACGCACTGCCTGCCGCGCCCGCGCATTGAAGGCGGGCTCGTGCGGGGACACATGGGTATCGGACAGATGGATGAACCTCACCTGGCGCCTCCCGACTTGCGCCGCGGCGGCCGGCGCCTCTCTGGGTCCTGACCGAGGTGGCGGCACTGGTCGGCTATTCGACCTACGGGGGCGTTTGCCCTCCCGGCTGTGCTGAGGACGCAGCCCGGGCGGCTGCTGTGGAGGGCGCCAGCCGGTATCACGCCGTCGGGGTACCCACCGCGGGCCAGGAGCGGCCACTGGAGCGAAGGACTAGGGGCCACGGGCAGCGAAGCACCTAACAAGCCCGGCCGCCGGAAACTTCCGGGCCGCAGGGAGCGCTATTGAACTACGGTTACGGCTTCTGTACCAAGCGCGACCGATCTCGGTATGGTGTAGGACCGATGAAGGCAGCAGTGGCAGTATTGCTGGCGTTCTGTTGCGCCGGGCTGGGCTACGCTGACACCCCGCCGGCGGCCGCCCCATCCAGCCCGACCCCCACGGCAGCCGGCCAGGCCGCCAGCGAGGGCGAGGGAGCCCAGAAGCTGGTGCCTGTCGCCTACTTCCACAACACCGGCTGTAGCAAGTGCGCCAAGCCCGCGCAGTTGGTCAGGGAGATGCAGGCCCAGGTCCCGTGGGTTCAGGTAGAGCGGTTCGACTTCGATCATCCCGACACTCTGGCGGTGCACGCGCTGGCCATGCAAGCGCTGAAGATCCCGCCGGAGCAGGCTCCCGGCCCACCGCTGGTGATTGTGGATCACGAGTTTCTGCAGGGCGCCCAGATCACCCGCGAGAAGCTCACGGCGCTGGTCGGCAAGTATCGCAAGACCGGGGCGCCGCGGATCTGGGACCTCGACGCGCAGAGCCGTTCGCAGGCCGAGCAGATCATCCAGGACCGCATGCAGCGCTACGGCCTGGCCGGGGTCATGGCCGTGGGGCTGCTGGACGGCATCAACCCCTGCGCCTTCGCCACCTTGGTCTTCTTCGTCTCCTACCTGGCCTTCCTGGGGCGCGGCCGGCGGGATATGCTGATAGGCGGCCTGGGTTTTGCCCTGGGAGTGTTCGCGGCTTACCTGGTCATCGGCCTGGGCGCCACTGCCATCTTCAGACACGCCGTCGCCATGACCTGGATGCGCAAAGGCCTCTATGCGGTCATGATCACCATCGCCTTCTTCTTCGCGGTGCTGAGCCTGCTGGACTACAAGAAGCTGCGCGAGGGGCGCACCGGGGACGTGAGCTTGCAGCTTCCGGTCTCGCTGAAGCGCCGCATTCACAGCACCATTCGTGAGCGCACCCGAGTCTCCGGCCTGGCTCTGGGCGCGCTGGTGGCCGGCGCCATCGTCTCGCTCATCGAGCTGGGCTGCACCGGGCAGGTCTATCTGCCCACCATCGTGGGCGTCCTCAGCATGCCCGCCCTCCGTGCCAAGGCCGTGCTCTGCCTGCTGCTCTACAACGTCGCCTTCATCGCGCCCCTGTTGGGCGTTCTGGCTGTGACCCAGGCCGGCGTGTCCTCGCAGCGACTGGCCAAGGCCGCCGAGCGTAACGCGCCGGTCGTCAAGCTTCTCATGTTCGTGCTGTTCGCGCTGCTGGCAGTCTACTTCGCCTACACCCTGAGCACGCTGTCGCCCCCGGAGATCATCGTCGGCCACGGCCATTGAGACATGGCTACGCCCAGACCCGTTCCGGTAGCCCTGACCATCGCCGGCTCCGACTCCGGCGGCGGCGCCGGCATTCAGGCCGACCTGAAGACGTTCAGCGCCCTGGGCGTCTACGGCCTGTCGGCCCTCACCGCCGTGACCGCGCAGAACACGGTGGCAGTGACCGGCATCCTGGCTTTGCCCCCCGACTTCGTGGCTCAGCAGATTGACGCGGTAATGACGGACATCGGCGCCGATGCGGCCAAGACCGGCATGCTGTTTGACGCCGGCATCATCCAGGTCGTGGCCGCTGCCGTGCAGCGGCACGGCCTGACCAGTCTCGTGGTGGACCCGGTGATGGTGGCCAAGAGCGGCGACCGGCTGCTGCAACAGGAGGCCGTATCGGTCCTGGTGGAGCATCTGGCGCCGCTGGCTCTGGTCATCACGCCGAACTTGCCCGAGGCCGAGGTGCTGGCGGAGATGCAGATCGAGGGCGAGGCCGATGCCGAGGAGGCCGCCCGCAGGATACGCGCGCGGGGGCCGCGATATGTGGTGATCACGGGTGGACACGGGCAGGGCCCGGCCACGGACCTGGTCTTCGATGGGCAGCATATGCAGCGGCTGGCAGCGCCGCGCATCGCCACCAAGAGCACTCACGGCACCGGCTGCGTTTTCTCGGCGGCCATCACCGCCGGCCTGGCCAAGGGCGACCACCCTCTGGCGGCCATCCGCACAGCCAAGGACCTCGTCACTCGCGCCATCGCCAGCGGCCTGAACCTCGGCGGCGGTGCGGGACCGACCGATCCCTTCGCCGGCGCGGCGAAGGCTTAGGGCCTGTCCCGCAACCGAAGGGATGTCATGCTGAGCGCAGCGAAGCATCTCGTCTGGGTAGTCTGCGCCGAGATTCCTCACTTCGTTCGGAATGACATCGCCGTCGCTTCGCCGGTTCTGGGATAGGCTCCTAGTTCGCTTCGCGCTGCAAGGTCGTGCCAGCTCGGCGCCCTGCATGTGCCCGCGTCTCGCTGGAACAAGCATCTCCGCCGGCACGTCAGACCAGACAGGAAACGAGCGCGAGCACAAGGAGTGGCCCCCGTGAGGAACGTGGTACTGGTGCTCTTCTGCTTAGGCGACCTGGCGCTCACTGGTTGCCCCCGGGAGGAGCGGGGACCCCGTACGCCGAGGCCTGCCGTGCGGGCGCCAGTGGCGGCCAAGAAGCTGGCGACGGCCAGACGAACACCCAAGCTTGACTACCCAGACACCGTGAAGCGCCTGGAGGTGGTGCCCGGCCCAGCTAAGCCGGGGGGGCGCCTGGACGCACGCGGCGAACTAGTGGTCGTGGACGCGTTGGGCAATGTCTTCTGGGGGCGGTTGCCGAGCAGACCGAAGAGGATAGGCAACATAGAACCCCATCGCGGTTCTATCAGCCGCGTGGGGTCCGCCCAGGCCTACTGGTCGCCGGATGGACGACGCATTCTTCTGTATGCAGACATCGAGACCTCGGACTACTGGTTCCTGTGGGACCGACGGCGGCTGAGAGGGCTGGACGCGGGCATCAGGGCCATTCAAGGACGCGTATCTTCGGCTCCCGCCTGGCTTGCAGGCAACCGGCTGGCGCTGGGTGCATTGCCCGCTTTCCACGGTCAAGAGCACCTACTGGGAGCTGGGAACTTGGGCAGCATCACTGTCGCCTCGGCCTACCCTTGGCGGAAGCTCATGACCATGCCTGGACCTAGCGGCGCGGAACGCACGGGCGTCTGGGTGTCACCCGATCATTCCTACTTGGTGATGGCCGGGTGGGAGGAGAAGGGGCGCACCCAGGCGCGCTTTGAGGTCCGAGATGCGCGGGGGCGGCGTCTGGGCTCTTTCAGCCAGTCGCTACACGACCGGCAGCCTGTTGTCTGGCGGGCCGACAACCCTGATGAGTTCATCGTCAGGGCGGGTCCGTACCGCTTTGCCCGCTACGACAAACGCGGCCGCCGGCTGGCCAGCTGGGAGTTCCAGAACGTGGGGCACCTGGAAGGCGTTCCGCCCGAGACGTGGCCGTCACCAGATGCCAAGAGAATGGTGGCCACCAAGGGTGAAGGGCTGCTCTTGATCTTGGGTAAGAACCGCTCACTGCCCATCGTGCCCGAGGGCGTGAGAGCCAAGAATTGCCTGTGGTCGCCCCAGGGCGACCTCGTCGGTTTCGTGGGCGGCGCTCAGGTTACAGACAAGCAGGCGTACATATACCGGGTTGGCAAGCATCAGGTGGTGGCCATTGACCCGCGCTGGTCCTTCAGGATCCTCGGCTACACGAACGCGGCCTGGTCACCCGACGGTAAGTGGCTGGCTGCCCGTGCCGCGCGAGGGGAAGGCCGGGAGAGCCTCATCGTTGTTGACCGCGGACTGACCCAAGCTCTCGCCTTGACGCCGGAGCCCAGTAGTGCCGCAGAGAGGATCTGGATCGAGGTTCACGGCTGGTCCGCCGACGGCCGGCACATCGTCTACCTGGCCAGACGGCGCAGCGGCAAGCGCGAGACACAAGAGCTATACGTCATCCGGGTGGACGGAGGTGGTCAGCGCAAGCTGCTCGACCTGAGCGACGTGACCCACGTCAGCTTGCGCGATCCACCTGCCTAGTCGCGCACTCCTGCCCGTCAGTGGTCTCGCTTGGCCTTCGTCCCCAGCCTCTTGTCCTCCAGCTCCTCGATACGCTGCAAGAGCCGCTCCAGGTTCTCCCGGTCCTCCAGCAGGCGCTGGAAGGCCTGGTAGTCGGGGATGCTGAGCACGCTGCTGATGAACGGCTCCAGGGCCAGCAGCCCCTGGCTGGCGATGAAGCTCAGGGGCTTCATGGTCTCCAGCAGGAAGATGGCCGGCACGGCCAGGCGGCGCTTGACCAGGCTCTCGGCCACCTTGTTGATGAGGCGCTCTCCCTCGGAGGCTGGCTCCTCTGTCATTGCTGGCCCTTGCCGGCGGGAAGCCGGCTGGCGATGAACTCCAGCACCTGCTCCCGATTGCCCTCGAAGCGCAGGAAGATGCCGCGAAAGCCCTCCAGCCGCGAGGGGCGAGAGAAGGGGCTGAGCAGGACGCCTTTGTCGCTGGCGTAACAGCTCCGCAGAGCCGACCACTCGCGGCGGGTGTGCCAGAGCAGGCCCTTGCTGGCGACGTACTGGTTGCCGAGAGTGTAGGTGGTGGGCGTGTAGAACGGCAGCAGCGCCCCGCACAGGAAGAGCACCGCCAGCGCCTCCATCAGCAGGTCGCGGAACACCACGTAGATGAGCGCCCACAGCAACAGCAGCAGGGCGGCGACTCCGAGAGCCGCGCGGCGGTCGCGGGCGCAGGGCCAACTGGTCCAGGTCAGCTCCTGCTGCGGCGCCGTGGTAGGCCGGGTGGCGGCGGAGCGCTGAGGCCCACGTCCGCTACGTGGAGCACGAGTTTGCTTGCGACGAGACTTGCGCGCCATGGCAGGCGTGGTGGGCTCTCAGGCCATGCCGAGAATGCCTTTGGCCAGCTCCAGTATCTGCCGGGCGGCAGCCAGTGCGGCCTTGGCTTCCGGCGCGCTGGGCGGCTCGGCGGCCTCCAGCTCGGCAATGTTGGTGTAGCGGTCGAGAACGGCCGCGGCCTGTTCGAGCTTGGGTGAGGTGGTCTCCAACCTTGTCGCGATCGAGCGGACCAGACCGGGCAGCGCCGCGTCGCCTGGCATCTGCTCGATGTACGCAGCTACGGCCTCCAGCGACTTGCGCCCAGCCTCGGCCGCCGCCGAGCAGGCCCAGGCCGTGTCGCCGGTTTGCAGCAGGTCCTCGGCAGCGCGTAGATCGCTGGCCGCAGCCGTCACCAGTTGTTGGGGGGTATCCACCTTTGGACCCCGCTACTCCCTGCTCCGACCGTAGGGGCCGCCGGTGATGTAGTCGTGCGCGTAGTACGCAGCGATGGCCCCATCCGCGCAGGAGGTGATGATCTGGCGCAGCGGCGTGTTGGCCACATCGCCGACCGCATACAGCCCCGGCACCGAGGTCTCCATCACCCGATTGGTCTTGATGAAGCCGGCTTCGTCCAACTCCACCAGGTCCTTGACCAGGTCGGTATTGGGGATCAGCCCAATGGCAACGAACACTGCCGCCACCTCCAACTCGCCCTCTTCCCTGCTCTTCACGTTCTGGAGCCGGAGCTTCTCCACCTTCTCCTGGCCCACGATTCCGGTGACGATGGTGTCCCAGACCAGCTCCATCTTGTCGTCGGCTAGCAGACGGTTGGCCAGGATGGCCCGGGCGCGCAAGCGGTCACGGCGGTGGATGACGAAGACCCTCTGGGCCAGGTGCCGCAGGTGCAGGGCCTCGGTCGCGGCCGCATCGCCACCGCCCACCACGGCGACGCGCTCGCCCTTGAAGAAGGCACCGTCGCAGACCGCGCAGTAGGACACGCCCCGGCCGCGCAGCTCCTGCTCGCCGGGAATCCCCAGCAGGCGCGGCTGGGCGCCGGTGGCGTAGATGATAGCCGTGGCCAGGTAGTGCACCTTGCTGGTGACCACGCGGAACCGGTCGCCGACCCTCTCCAGGGCGGTCACATTGGCGGTGACGAACTCAGGCCCGAACTTCCGCGCCTGCCGGGCCATGGCCAGGCCCAACTCGGACCCCAGGATGCTCTCGAGGCCGGGGTAGTTCTCGACCTCGGTGGTGTTCAGCATCTGCCCGCCGGGCACGCCGCGGTCCAGCACCACCGTGTGCAGGCCCGCCCGCGCCGCATACATGGCGGCCGTCATCCCCCCGGCCCCGGCGCCGATGATGACCAGCGGGACCTCAAGCTCCTCGGCCATGAAGGCTGCTCCCTCCTGCGTTGTCACCACCTAATTCTCCCGCGAGTCGGTGTGCCCTCCGTGCCTCGGCGCCAGGTCGCATTGAGGTGGGATCTGTGAGGTGCGATCTGCGCTGTCGGATAGGAGGGCTAACGCGTGGGAGGTGGCTCCAGCCTGTCCTGAGCGTGCCGAAGGGCCGCCGACTAGCCATGCGCACACGTCTCGAGGCCAGGCCGCGCCGGCTGCTGGGCTCCGACAGAGGCGTCTGGCAGGCTTGCAGCGGCTTGGACGGCACGGGCGGCGGCTTGGGCTAAGTCCTGGCTCCAGCGCCCGCAGCGGCTGCCCCAGCAGGCCACCGGCTGGCTCTCCTGAATCAGCACCGTCACCTCGCAGGCGTTGTCGCACTCGTCGCAGTCGAAGCTGAGCGCCTCGAACGTTGCGTCGGCGACTTCGAAGCCCCGAAACGTCCGCTGTAGGGCCTTGCTGGAGGCTTCCTCCCGCGCCAGCAGCGCCGCCCCCAGGGCGCCCATGACCGTGTGGTGCTCGGGGACGATGACCTGGTAGCCCAGCGCCCGCTCGAAGGCGTCCCGCGCGCCCACGTTCGCCGCCACCCCGCCCTGGAAAACCACCGGCGGCCGAAGGGGCACGTCCTTGCACACGTTGGTCAGGTAGTTGCGCACGATGGCATCGCACAGGCCGGCCACCAGGTCCTCCAGGGCGGCGCCGCGCTGCTGTTTGTTGATCATGTCGCTCTCGGCGAACACTGTGCAGCGCCCGCCGATGCGCACTGGCGACTTGGCCCGGCGGGCCAGCTCTCCGAAGCGCTCGATGGGTATGCCCAGGCGCTCGGCCTGGTGGTCCAGAAAGGCCCCCGTGCCGGCGGCGCAGATGGTGTTCATGGCGAAATCGGTGAACAGGCCATCCTCCACGGCGATGACCTTGCTGTCCTGGCCGCCGATCTCGAAGATGGTGCGCACGTCGGGCACCAGGTAGGTGGCGCCGACGTAGTGGGCGGTGATTTCGTTCTTGATCAGCTCCGCGCCCACTAAAGCTCCCGCCAGTTGACGTCCGCTGCCGGTGGCACAGGCGGCGGCGGTGTCGGCCTGGGCGCCGACCGACTGGGCCAACTGCTTCAGGCCCTGCTGGAGGGCGGCAATGGGCTGCCCGTGGGTACGCAGATAGAGCGCCTGGGCAACGTCGCCAGGGCGGGGCTGGCGGCGGGGGCGCTGCTCCTCAAGCAGTACGAAGTTGGCGCTCACGGCGCCCAGGTCAATGCCCAGGTACAGGCTCATCTCGGTCCACCGACGGCAGTATACACCGCCCGCCTCTGCCCTGACAATCGGGCCTGCCGCGCTGTGGGTTGATGAGGCAGGGCGGTTGTGATACTATATCCGCGCGCCTTGCACTGTCCTGGCCCCCATCTGGCGGTTTCGGAGGCATGCTGCGTGTCCACGGCCGACGCCCCAGGCAAGCTGGAGGAGTTTCGGGAGCACCTGGACTCCTTCCTGCGCTACTACCAGCATCCCCGGCGGCGCATCGGCTACGGGAATCTGCGCGGGGAGTATTCCGACTGGGGCGGACGCGACGACCTGGTGACCAACCTTGCCCTCATCTACGAGACGCCCGGCGGCTCCACGGCCCAGCTCAATATCACCTACGACCATGCGAGGGGCGATTTCGCCTACCTGGACGAGCGCGGGGGCGGCAGAATCGTGGTCCGGGACCCCCAGGAAGTGCTGAAGTACCTGGCGGCGCACATCAATGCGATCCCGCCCAAGCGGCTGGCCGCGTTGTTCCGGCAGGTGGACGCCTGGGTGGACGAGGGCATGGCCATGGGGGCCATGTTCAGCGAGCTGAACAACCTCATTCAGCTTGAGTTCGTAGGCGGCCGCATCACCCAGGAGGAGCTGAAGGAGGGCATCAAGCACGCCTACGAGCGTCGCACCGGCAAGAAGTTCCGGCCCAGCAGCGAGGCCCGGGAACAGCTCTGACGACGAGGGCAGCAGCGCGCCTCACGGCGTCGGCGCGGCTACTTGAGTGAAGCGCTCGACCTGGAAGTCATCGAAGCGGGCGTCGTAGATTACCGATTTCCCCGAGCTGGCGTAGATGGCGTAGCTGACCTTCGCGCCCAGGTCCACCGCCGTGCGGCCGATGAGTTGGTCCCCCAGGAAGGCCTGAATCAGGTTCGTGTTCATGTTGTGCTCGATCTTGCCCACGTACTTGGCCCGCCGGGGCACTTGGCCCTTGGGCAGGGCTTTGGCGTAGGTGCGCTGGCCTCCCTGCCAGACTTCGAAGATGGTGTCGGCCCACTGCATGCCGAAGTCGAGCACGGCGTAGGACCCGTTCTCGCCCTCGGTGCGCATGTGCAGGTAGTAGCCTTCCCCCTGGCCCGCCATCTCCGCGGTGAAGCGGAAGTGCATCTTCTGGTAGGGCTTGGTCCATAGCCCGCTGGCGTGCCAGCCGTCCTGACTGCGGCCGTGGATGACTAGGTCGCCGTCGGCCAACTCCACCGTGACCTGCGGGTCGTGCTTGGGCTTGAGCCAGATGGGCTTGCGCTGGTTGAAGTTGTCCCACAGCCTGTGCCACCACTGCCAGGCCCTGCCAATGGGGGTCTGTGGAGGCGAAGGCATCTCGGGCTCTTGCGGCTCCGCGAACACCGCGAGCATGGCCTCCGGCTGAGTGGCGGCGCGGCGCGACAGCTCCTCGAACTGGCGGGAGACGGCCAGCCAGCCCTGGCGGCGGGCCTCGTCCTGCTCCAGCAGGGCGAGGGCGGTCGTGTAGGCATCCAGGGTGAGCAGTTTGCCCTTGAGGTAGACGGCGAGGTAGTCGCGGTTGCCGGTGCGCTCGAACTGCGTCAGGGCGCTGTTCACCGACTGCGAGAACTCGCCTAGCCGCTGCATGAGCTGGGCGGCGTTGGCCGTCTCGCCCGCGTAGAGCCGGAGCCAGGCCGTTTGCAGCTCGTCTAGCTTGGCCCGCGCCTCGCGCCCCACCCAGGGCGTTTCGTCCACCGGCAGCGGCTTGGCGCTGAAGTCGGGCAGCAGGCGCTGCGGATCGTTGACTTCGTTGGTGGGCCGGAAATCGGGCAGGAGGATGGCTCGGTAGTAAACGTCCACGTACCCCACATCGCCCGGGAACGAGCTGTCCTTGGCCGTGAGCGCGTAGAGGCACTGCAACAGCGAGCCGTGGTAGGCCAGGTCGGCGGCCTCGGCCACCGTGTCTTTGTCGGTCAACTGCTGGCAGATGGCCAGCGCCTTGGCGTCTATGCCCTCGAAGTCGGGCAGCAGCTTGGCTACCGCCTCCTGGGCGTCGCCGAGGTGGATGGTGCCGTTGTTCTGCTGGGTGCGCAGGTCGTTGGCCTTGGCGATCAAGGCATTGCTGGCGCTCACGAGTTGAGCCAGCGTGTCGCTGCCCGCCCAGGTGCCGACAGCGCACAGCGTGCCTGCCGCCAGCAGCGCAATGCAGGTGCGCAACGTCATCGCAGCTCGAGTCCTCTCTGGCAGAGCCTCGCCAGCCCTCCAGGGCCTTTAGACACTCGCACAAGCGATTTGGCGCAGGAAATGTACGGCTCGGCCAGGGCGGGGTCGAGGTTGTGGAGGAGCGGGAGTGGGTGGGTTCGCAGCGCTCACCTGGCTAGGTCGCAGAGCGGCCGCCGAAGCCCCTTGGGCAAAGGCAGGCGGGCATGGGTTGCCGCTGGCACCAGGATTCTGGTGGTTGACGGGGAAAAGCGTGGCGAGCGACCATGCGGGGGAAGCTGCTATCACCGGGACGACGGGGAGGGCTTGTCAGGCCCAGCCGACCTGCCCTGCGGGCGCTGTTGGTCGTCGCCGGGGCTCTGTGGGCGGCGATTGGGCTGGCGCAGGTGGACCGCACCGAGCTGGTAGTGTGGGGGGTATTCAACACCGAGGGCTGGCGGCGGGCCTTCGCGGAGTTCGAGCGGCGCCACCCCGAGCTGAAGCTGATCGTCTCCACCACCGGCGGTCGCATGGACGAGCAGAAGCTGATGTGCGGCATCGCCGGCGACGCCCCGCCGGACGTCATCAACCAGGATCGCTTCTCCATCGGCGGCTGGGCCTCGCGGGGCGCCTTCATGCCCCTGGACGACTCCGTCCGCCGCGACCGAGAGCAGGGGCTGCCGGACGCGGTCAACCCCGAAGACTACTACTCGGCCTGCTGGCTGGAGGCCTCCTACGAGGGCCGGGTGTATGCCATCCCCAACAGCACCGACGACCGCGTGCTGTACTACAACGAGGACCTGCTGCGCAAGGCGGGGTACGTAGACTCCCGAGGCAACGTGGCCCCACCCCGCACCTGGCAGCAGCTCCGGGAGTATGCCCTTCGGCTGACCGAGCGGGACGAGGAGGGGCGCATCACCCGCATCGGCTTCATCCCCAACTACGGCAATAGCTGGCTGTACCTGTACGGCTGGCAGGATGGCGGGGAGTTCATGTCGGCCGACGGCCGCACCTGCACGCTCAACGACCGCAGGATCGTCCAGGCGCTTACCTACGTGACCGAGTTGTACGACGCCTTGGGCGGCGTGAAGGAGACCGACGCCTTCGCGGCCTCGTTTCAGGCAGGGGAGCTGGACCCGTTCCTGACCGACAAGGTGGCGCTGGTCGTCAACGGCAACTGGAACCTGGACGCCATCGGCCGCCACCGGCCGGACATGGACTTCGGCGTAGCCCCGGCGCCGGTGCCGGAGGGCCGGCCCTACCTCACCTGGTCGGGCGGGTTCTCCTGGGCGATTCCGGTGGGCGCCCGGCATCCGGACCTGGCCTGGGAGTTCATCCGCTGGTGCAGCAGCCTGGAGTGCGGCCTGCTGGTCAACCAGGCGGACTACAAGTACGCGCGCAGTCGCGGTCGCGTTTACGTGCCCTCCATGTCGGCCAATCGGCGGGTGAACGAGGCCGTCTTCCGGCAGTACGCCCCCAAGCAGGAGAAGCTGCGCAAGGCCTTCAGGTTGTGCCTGGACCTGCTGCCGCAGAGCAGGTTCCGGCCGGTGACGCCTGTGGGGCAGCTCCTGTGGGACGAACACGTGCGGGCGATGGACCTGGCGACCCACCACCCCGAGAACGTATCGCCTGGGCAGGCCGCACAGGCCGCCTTGGACGAGGGCGCGCGTAAGGTGCAGGAGCAGCTCGACCTGATCTATGGGGCCAAGACCTACCCGCCGCTGGACGCCCGCAAGGCGGCGGCCGTGGCCGGCCTGATGGCCCTGGCTTTCATCGGCCTGTTCCTGGTCTTCGTGCTGCGCAGCGTGCGCCGGGCGCGGGGCCTGGTCGCCCGCGGGGAGACGGCTGTGGGCTACGTGTTCGTCTCGCCCTGGCTGCTAGGCTTCCTGATCTTCACGGCCGGGCCCATCATCGTCTCTATCGTCCTGAGCTTCACCCACTACGATGTGCTGCATCCGGCCCAGTACGCCGGCGCCGACAACTACAGGGATGTCGTCCGCGACCCACTGTTCTGGAAGTCCCTGAGCAACACGGCCTTTATGCTCATTGGGGTGCCGTTGGGGATGATCCTGGGCCTGGCCATTGCCATGCTGCTGAACGCCCGGACCAAGGGCCTGGCCTGGTATCGCACCATCTACTACCTGCCCGCCATCGTGCCTACGGTGGCGTCCTCGATCCTGTGGATCTGGGTGCTCAACCCGGAGCACGGCCTCCTCAACGCCGGCCTGCGGGGGCTGAATGGGCTGCTGCACAGTTCCCTCCCTCTGTCCGAGCAGGCGGGCCTGCCCCAGCCCAACTGGCTGACCGACCCGGCCTGGGCCAAGCCCTCCATCATTCTCATGGGCCTGTGGGGAGCCGGTCAGGGCATGATTATCTGGCTGGCCGGCCTCAAGGGCATCCCGGAGCAGTACTACGAGGCCGCCGCCCTGGACGGCGCCGGGGTGGTGCGCCAGTTCCTCCACATCACCTTGCCCATGCTCTCGCCTTACATCTTCTTCAGCCTCATCATGGGCACCATCGGCACTTTCCAGATCTTCAACCAGGCCTACATCATGACCCAGGGCGGGCCGGTGGACGCGACGCTGTTCTACGTCTACTACCTCTTCAACTGCGGCTTTCGCTACTTCAAGATGGGCTACGCCTCGGCCCTGGCCTGGGTGCTGTTTGCCCTCATCCTGGCTCTCACCCTGATTCAGCTTAAGCTGGCCCCCAGGTGGGTGCACTACGAGCAGGAGGCGCGCTAGCAACATGGCAGCCTCCTGGAGAGCGCGCCAGCGACGCCGGGAGTTGGGCAAGCAGATGGTCCTGCATCTGGGGCTGCTGCTGGGGGCAGTGCTCTTCGCCTTCCCCTTCATCTGGCTGGTCACCACCACGTTCAAGGGCGACGAGGAGATCTTCGTCTACCCGCCCAACTGGATTCCTAGCATCCCGTACTACTCGTCCCAGTCGCCGTACATTGACCGCTACGAGTTCCGGGAGTTCAAGCGCCCGGAGGGCATGTCTGGGGCGCAGTGGGAACGGCTCCAGATGCCCCTGCGCAAGGCGCTCTGGCAGGCGGCCCAGCAAGCAGCCGGCGCCGACCCCAGCATTCGGCTGGGCCCGGGCAACCAGGAAGCCGTGGTCAATGGGCTCTGGGAGCAGATACTGCCGGCGCTGCCGGAGTCGGCGATGCGCGCGGGGTCTGAGGCCGTCGTGGGGCAGGCGGTGAAGCTGGTGACCGAGCGCGCCGTGGCCAAGACCTGGGCGCGCGTCTACAAGGTAGTCGCCCTGGGTGGCCTGAACGTGCTGGACGAGGACAACACGCAGCTCCTGCTGCCGACGGCGGCTGGGAAGGGCAGCCAGTGGGAGCTGGTGCCGGGTCAGGGGGCGGGCATCAGCAGCCAGGGGCCTATCACCATTGACGGCGAGAGTGGGGACGAACTGGCCTACCGGCAGGGACAGGGCGGGGTGCTGCTGCGGCGTAAGGTGCAGCTGGCGCCTCAGGGCAAGCCGGTGGACAGCCTTGCCCTCAGCCTATACGATGACGGGTCTTGGCGGCATCTGGAGCTGACGGTCACGGCGGGCGCGCGCGGGTGGCATTCCAGCAAGGACTTCATCATGGGCAACGGGGCCTGGCAGGAGGTGACCTGGGTATTCCGCCCGCCCTGGGACCCCACCAGCCTCGACATCCTGCTGCGGCCCGACCGGGAGGGCGGCCAGCCGCCGGCCGGGGGCCAACAGGTCGAGTTGACCCTGCGCCTGAAGCCCACCACGCCGCTGCGGGCGCTGTTCGACAAGTACGCGTACAACTACCGCCAGGCCATGATCTTCGTGCCCTTCTGGACGTTTGTGCGCAATAGCCTCTACCTGGCGGTCATGAACATCATGGGCCAGCTCTTCGCTTGCAGCCTGGCGGCCTACGCCTTCAGCCGGCTGCGCTGGTTCGGGCGGGATGTGCTGTTTGTGGTGCTGCTTTCCACCATGATGCTGCCGGCGCAGGTCACCATGCTGCCCGTGTTCCTCGTCTTCAAGCAGTTGCACTGGTACAACACGCTGAAGCCGCTGTGGGTCCCGGCGCTGTTCGGCAGCGCCTTCTTCATCTTCCTGCTGCGGCAGTTCTTCATGACCATTCCCCGCGACCTGGAGGACGCCGCCAAGATAGACGGCTGCGGACACTTCGGCATCTACTGGCGCATCATGCTGCCGCTGGTGAAGCCGGCCCTGGCTACCATCGCCATCTTCCAGTTCCTGGGCACCTGGAACGAGTTCATGGGGCCGTTGATCTACATCAACGACCCGCGGCTGACGCCGCTGTCGCTGGGGCTGTTCGACTTCCGCATGGCCCACGCCGCCGAGTGGGGCATGCTGATGGCCGGCTCCCTGCTGATGACCCTCCCTGCCATCGCCATCTTCTTCTTCGCGCAGCGGTATTTCATACAGGGGATAACGCTTACGGGGGTCAAGGGGTAAGACGAGCGGCAGGTCCTCACACGCCCGTACCGTGATGGCGCCAGGCGGGCGGCTGCTAGGCACTGGCCAGCGCGGCCAGGCTCCGCAGAGCGCGGAAGCACTGCCGTGCCCCCCCTGTGTACCCGTGATCTTGGCAATGCGACCGTCGGCCTAGACAGGAATCGAGGTATGTCTTACCGAATCCAACGAGGAGCGAGTGTCCGCGCGGGGGGGCCTGAGCAGCTAGCTATGGGCTGTAGCCACGAGTCCTGGGGAGGGCTTTCCGGGGCCGAAGGGGCAAACGATGTTTAGCGTCATCATGCCAGTCTGGAACCGGGCCAACCTGGTGGCGAGGGCGATCAGAAGCGTTCTGGCCCAGACCTTCACCGACTACGAGCTGCTCATCATTGATGACGGGTCGCGCGACGATTCGGCGCAAGTCATCCGCCCCTACCTGTCCCATAAGGTGATCTACCACAGAATCCCGCACCGCGGGGTATCTGCGGCCAGGAACTTCGGCCTGAGGGAGGCCCAGCGCCGCTACATCGCCTACCTGGACTCGGACAACGCCTGGCATCCGGATTTCCTGGCCGGCATGCACCAGGCCTTGGAGGAGGCTGCGGGCCGGTACGAAGCGGCTTACTGCATGGCCAAGATGTATCGCGAGGACCGGAAGGACGGCGCCTTCCATCTGGTCGGAGTGGTGGGGCAGCCGTTCGCGTTCAGCCGGCTGCTGACGTACAACTACATTGACCTGAACACGTTCGTCCATTCGCGGAAGTGCGTGGAGTTGGCGGGAGGTTTCGACGAGAGGCTGAGGTGCCTGGTGGACTGGGACCTGGTCCTGAGGATCACCTCGCGGTTTGAGCCCTTGTTCGTGCCCAAGGTGCTGGTGGACTACTACGTGGCCGCGGCGGACAATGCCATAACCCTCAGGGAGAGCCGCCGGCGCGCCGGCAGGATCGTGAGGAAGAAAAACAGGAAGCTCAACCGGCCCGCAGCGGTCGCGCACGATACCATCACCTACACCTGGCCCGAGCTGCCGGAGGAGAAGTTCCACAACTGGGTGCGGATAAGCGCCTGGGCGCGGGCCAGAGACGCGAAACCTGACACCCTCGACTACAAGGCGTTTGGTTTCCCCTACATGCTCCAGATCGAGCCCACCAGCCGCTGCAACCTCTCGTGCCTGCTGTGTCCCGCGGGGCGCAATGAGCTGAACCGAGAGCGCCGGGACATGACGCTGGAGGAGTTCCGGCTGGTTGTTGACGACATGGAGCGCTGGCTGCTCTTCCTGATCCTGTGGGACTGGGGCGAGCCGTTCATGAACCGCCAGTTGCCCGACATGATCCGGTATGCCTCCGAGAGGGGCATCAAGACGGTCACCAGCACGAACGGCCACTTCCTGCAAGATGAGGCATACGTGGAAGCCATTCTCAAGTCGGGGCTGTCCACGCTCATCGTGGCCATTGACTCCCTCTCCCCCGAGAGCTATCAGGTTTACCGGAAGAGAGGCAAGCTCGATAGGGTGCTGGCTGGTTTGCAGAAGCTCATGGAGATGAAAAGGCGGCTGGGTTCTAGGACTCTGATCAACATGCGCATGGTGGTGATGCGGCAGAACGAGCACGAACTGGGGCAGCTGCGCAGACTGGCCGGGGAGTTAGGCGCCGATTGGTTCACGGCCAAGACCTTGAACCCCTCTATGGGGCCGACGGCGCTGGACGAGGAGCTGGTTCCGAGCAACCCGAGATACCGACGCTATGCCTACCACAAGGGCACCTACGAGCGCATCCGCGTGGACACGATGTGCAAGCGGGCGTGGTTCATGAGCAACATCCTGTCCAACGGCGACGTGGTGCCGTGCTGCTACGACTACGACGCCACCATGAAAGTCGGCAACGCCTTCGAGCAGCCCCTGAGCGAGCTCTGGCACGGCCCCGCATACAGGGCGCTGAGAGAGAGAATCTACCACCAGAAGGACTCCCTCCCCCACTGCCGCGACTGCCCGGTCAACTACAAGTACTCGGAGGCCGGGCCGTTCGTGGAATCCCTGGACTTCAGCGCCAACCTCAGAACCCGCCTGAGCGATGTGTGGACGAAGGTCTTCGGGCGAGGCCCAGGGCGGGAGATTGCAGATGGGCCGCCGCACGGACTGGCCGCGCTGGGCAAGTGAGGGGCCTTGCTTGGGCACCCGCAGCACACCTCATCTGCTGGCCCATCTCCGGTACAAATCGGCGTAGGTGGACACGGGGATGCCTCGCTCCCCCAGGTAGTCGAGCATGCGGTCCACGGTGCCGATCTGGGGGTCGAAGCGATACAGCGACCACGGATGCAGGCAGGGGCTGAAGAACTCCAGGCCCTCGGCAATGGCCTGGTCCACCCACAGCTTCTCGTGCGCAAAGGCCCCGTCTACGGTGGTGGGGATCTGCTGGGGGATGGCGAACGGGTACAGCGGTGGAAAGAGCGTGATGTTCTGGGTGTAGCCTTTGAGCACGTTGTCGTGCCAGCCGTGCGCCGGTATCTCTAGCAGCTCGGGGTATCCGTCGGCCTCGTACCAGTAGGCTTGGGTGAGGCCGGCAGGAATGGAATCGAAGGGGCCGCGCAGGTCGCTGCTGACGAAGCGGATGCCGTTGCGCCAGAGGATGTCCAGGCGCTCGGGCAGCCCCTGGAGGCCCTGGTGGAAGCCGCAGCCGGTGCGCAGGCCGAGGCACTCGCGGCCGAACGTATCCTCCACCAACTGCTTGCCTCGGGCCACCTCCTCCTCCATTTCCTCCAGGCTGACGGCCGGGCCGTGCGGGCCGCTGCTCTTCAGCATCTTGTGCGAGTAGGTGTGCGTCTGGAGGTCGAAGAGCGGGTCGTCGAGGATGTCGCGGTAGCGGGGGCCGTCGCGCTCCAGCAGCAATCCCAGGACGAAGAAGGTGGCGGGCTGGTTGTGCCGGCGATGGACGGCAGCCACGGCCTCGGCGGCGCGTAAGCCCAGCTCCAGGCTCTCCAGATCGTAGGCGGCCAGAAAGGTGGTCATGTGCATCCTCCAGAAAAGGCCATGAGGTGGCCCTGCTGTGGCCTCGGAAAGGGCTCACAGGTGACTGCGATGCGTCTGTGGGGAGTATTTCTGCTCCTATGCTCCTGTCTCCTGGCCAGTGTGGGGGCGGCGCAGGAAGCGATCCCTCTCGGGCCCGAGCCGAACTGGCGGCCCAGGCCCGACTGGCTGGGCAACGGGGATGATCGGGCACAGGTGGCAGGCGACCAGGCGGCGGTGCAGTTCACCGTCCCAACCGCCGGCAAGGGCATGAAATGGCTGCGGCAACTGCCCGGCGCGGTGGAGTTCGCCTCCTACACCTATCTGCTAGTGACCTACCGCGCCCAGGGGCTGGTGGCGGCTGACGACTACGCGCTCTGGCTACAGGATGGCTCCAGCGCGGGCAAGCCTGCGATCCTGCTGCGAGACCTGGTCGCCGACGGCACCTGGCATACGGTGGCCGTGGACACGATGGACCTGGCACCGGCCGGGCCCGCGACGGCCCTGGCCGCGCAGGTGCAGGCGGCCGCACCGCAGGCGCAACTGGCTTTGCGGGAGGTACGCCTGGCAGACGAACTCCCGGAGGGAGCACAATTGCTACAGCGCAAGGCAGGCCCACCGGAGACGTGGCGTTTGAAGCTCAGCGAACAGCCGCTGCTACAAGCTCGGCCGCCCTGGCTGGCGAACCCAGCCGAGCCGGCAGCGTATCGCGCCTCGGTGCGTGAAGGGGTACTGCGCCTGGAGGTGGACGAGGCCGGCAGAGGGATGAAGTGGTCGCTCGCGGTGCCCGACTGGCCCGACGTGGGCGCCATGCCCTGGTTTGCCCTGCGCTATCGGGCGCACAACGTGGGCCAGCACGGCGACTACCTGGTCTGGCTGGGCGCCGAGGTTGGCGGGGGCGGGCAGCAGTTCGCCCAGCCGCTGTCAGTGAGCGATGCGCGTGACGACGGGCAGTGGCACGTGGAGCGCGTCAAGCTGGCGGCGGGCTTCCAGGTGGCCGAGATGGCCTTCCAGGTGCAGGCCACCGGCCCGGGGGCGTGGCTGGAGGTTGACTACGTGGTTCTGTCGTCGCAGCGACCGAAGTTGACGGTGGCAGACATGCTGCCCGTCAAGCTTGGTTGGGAGGGCGCCGAGCCCAGCTTCGTGCCTGTTGACATCGCGCGCGCGGCGAGTACCTCGCACGCGGGCCTGATGCACTGGTGGGGCCTGGAAGATTGGCTCCCCGTCGGGCAAGTGCAGGTTTCAGGGATCAGGTTTCAGGTGTCAGGGAAGGAGAAGGACCTGTGCGGCACCTCGCTGGCCGGGCCAAGCGAAGTTACGGTGCCCGTGGGCGCAAAGGGCAGCGAGCTGCTGCTGATACTCGGGGCGCGCTTTCCCCACAGGCTGGCGGGCGGGTACGACTGGTCGCCGCAGGCAGCCGGCATCGGCGAGGTCGAGCGGCTCGTCTTCGAGATCGAGTATGAGACGGGCCCGTCCGACCGCGCCTTTCCGATCCAGGTGGACAGTCGTGGTTCGACAAGCTCGCCACAAGGGGAGCACGAGGTCGTTCAGGGGCTGGGGGTGTACGCCTTGCCGATGGACCCGCAGCGTATGGTCAAGGCGCTGGGGGTACACGACGGGATGGCGGGTGGTGGGTTCTATGTGGCCGCTGTGAGCGTGAACATCGGCCCGCGCCGCTTCGCCGACGAACCGCCCCAGCCAGCGCGCCAGCCGAAGGCCGCGGGCGAGGCCAGCAAGGGTCGAGCCTACCAGCCTGGCGTGTCGCGCCAGAAGGGCTGGGTGGTCGTGCGGACACCCATGCTTGAGGCCCGGTTGAGCGACAATGGCCCGCTGCGGCTAGAGCTGGCGAGCCGTGCCACGGCGGTCGGTCTGAGCGCCAGCGACTTGGGCGAGATCGTGCGCGTGCAGGTCGGCGGCCAGGCGGCGCCTCTGCAAGTGGCAAAGGGGGTGGTGGATGAGGCCAAGGCAGCCGCCGTCCTGAGCCTGGAGGGAGGTGGTGCGGCTCAGGGCTTGAGCGGGCGGCTAACCGCCGCCGCTCGCGCAGACGCGGACATCGTCTTGACCGTGGAGTTGGGCAACGCGAGTGGAGCGGCACGCGAAGTCACGGTGACCGCACCCGCGATTGGGCCCATGGCCCTGGCACAGGGCGCTGCCGACACCTGGTACTGCTTCCCCCGCCGTGGCGACGTCATCAGCAACATCCCCATTCACCTGCGGGAGCCGTATAGCGGGCTGAAGCCCCTCCAGTTCATGGGTTTCTACTCGCGGAGGACGGGGTCAGGGCTGTGGGTGCGGGTGGAGGACCTCGAGGATATCTACAAGCACTTCGAGTTGACCAAGACAGAGCGCAGCATCGAGATGAAGGTGGAGTGGCCGACGGTGACGCTGGCACCGGGCGAGAAGTGGACCTCGGCGCCTGTAGTCCTGGCGCTTTACGAAGGGGGCTGGCGGACGGCGTTCGAAACCTACGTGAAGTGGATGAGAACGTGGTACAGAAGCGCGGCGCCGAGGCCGCAGTGGTTCCGCCGGGTCTTCAACTTCCGCCAGCACTTCCTGCACCAGGGCCTCTTCGACCCCCAGACGGGCGCCTACCAACTGGCCGCGGTCCGCGCCGCGGACCGCAAGGCGTTCGGGGCCATTGACTATATGCACCTGTTCGACTGGGGGGCCTCCCAGCAGTACGGCCGCTGCGGGGACTACAACCACTACGACGAGATTGGCGGGCTGGAGGCATTCCGGTCGGCCATTGGCGACTCGCAGCGCGACAGCGCGCCGGTGGGGCTGTACATCGAGGGCTACCTGGTCAACAAGAACTCGGTGCTGGGCCAGGCGCACGGCGCCGAGTGGCAGATGCTTAATGCCCAGGGGCAGGAGTACGGTTACTTCAGCAGCGAAACGGAGCCCAACTACGACATCTGCGCCAACGTAGCCGCCTGGCAGGATCACATGGTGCAGACCTACGCCCGCGTGGCCAAGGAGACGGGCGCCAATGGGCTGTATGTGGACGAGTTCGGCTTCGGCGACCCGGGCAAGCTCTGCTACAACCCGGCGCACGGCCACCCGGTCCCGATGCCGCCGATTCGGGGCGAGCGCGATTTCCTGAGGAAGGTGCGCGCCGCCTTGCCCCAGAGCGTGGCGCTCTACACGGAGGAGAAGGGCAACGACTTCAACACGCAGTTCACCGACGGGGCTTTCAGCTACTCGGTGACCTCGGCCTCCGACGACTGGGCGCCGCATCACGTTGACCTGATGCGCTTCGCCCTGCCCGAGTTCAAGGTGTTTCAGCTCGTGGCCTACAATCCGCTGGTCAATGGCAACTGGGGCGTGGTGAAGTTCGTTTTCTTCAATGGCGAGGGCATCTGGCTACAAGGGCAAGCCGACCAGGCGTACGACGAGGGGTCGCTGGCCTTCCTGCGGCGGATGTTCCGCCTCCAGCATGAGCACGCGGACGCGTTCACCTCCACCCGGGTGCGGCCGCTGGTGCCGACGCTGGTGGAGGGGGTCTACGCTAACGAGTTCGCGGCTGAACACGAGATCGTCTGGACGCTGTACAATGCCAACTGGCAGACGGTGCGGGGCCAGATCCTCATCGTACCGCACCGGCGGGGGGCGAGGTACCGAGACCTGTGGAACGATAGGGCTCTGGAGGCGCAGGTCGGTGACGGGAAGGCAGTGCTCAGCTTCGAGCTGGGGCCGAGGGACGTGGGATGTGTGGCGGCGCAGTGGTAGAGAAGGCCCACCGCCAGCCACAGCCGCAGGCTCAGCGCGTCCACCGCCGGCCGCAAGCCTGCGACTACCACGACGAGGCATACGGTGGCATGCAGATGAGACAGAGATCTGCGCAAGAGAGGGAAGCAATCATGGTTCTTCCACGTCGCGCGTACTGGTGCGCCGGCTTTGGGCTCTGTGTTGTGTTCCTGCTGGGCCTGGCCGGGGCAGCGGGCGCTGCCCAGCCCACTTTCGAGGCCAAGCGCAAGCTGGTGGCGGCGGCGTGCAAGGCCTACACGCGCTTCGACATCAACGCGGACGGCCTGATCGAGATAGAGCGCCTGCGCCTGTCGGGCGAGGCGCGCTCTGCCAACAGGCCGGAGCCCAAACGGCGGACGGTGCTGGTCCTGGTGGAGAGGCGGCTGCTGGAGCGCGGGCCGGGACGAGCGGACCTGCGGCCGGCGCTGACACGGTACTTGCGCGACCTGGCCGCGGACGGCTACGACGGGTTCCTGATCGAGGCGGCGGCGTACGCTGGCGCAGTGCATCAGGATGGGCGGACCGTGCTGGCCTTGCGGCGGTTGCTCCAGCGCGTGAAGGCCGACGTACCGGACTTGGCCGGCGCGCTGCTGGTGGGCAACTTCCCGGAAGCCTGCATAGTGCGGCAGTACTACTGGCACAAGCACACCGACATTGCCCTGAACGAGGGGCAGAAGAACGAGAGGAAGTTCACCGACGTGGACTACGTGCGCGACCGGGCCGAGCTGGTGGCCTCGCGCGCGGAGTTGATCCTGGCCGACCTGGATGGGCGCTGGGAGGAGGCATACCATCAGCAGAAGGAATCACTGCCGTACTTCGCAGCGGTCTACCCCGGCGGCAAGGAGCAGCCAGAGCTAGTCACCAGCGACTACGAGTTTGGGCAGGACACGTTCGAGGACTTTTTCTTCGTGCATGACGGCAAGTGGCGGCAGGAGGACCTGGGCGGCGGGAAGATGCGCTTCTCTGCGGCCGGCGCTGAGAACGACGAGTGTGCGCCGGCGGACCTGAAGCTGCCCAACCCCATGGCGCGGCCAGACATCTGCGTGTCGCGCCTCAATGCCTATCACGTCGGCGTGCGGCCCAAGCGCGACGTCGTCGGCACCAACGGCGAGCGGCTGCTCAACGACCAGGGCCTGCCCCAGACGGTCACCTTTGCCGAGGAGAAGCAAGTGCCCTCGGGCGTCAAGGCCTGGGAGCACGACGAGGCGACCGAGCGCCGGCTGCTGCTGGAGTTCTTCGAGCGGGATCATCGGTTCCGCACGGGGGAGTTCAACGCCGCCCGCAAGCCGGCCTCGCTGGCGACGGAGTTCGGCTCCGGGCTGCCGGCGGCCAAGGCGGCGTTCCCCGAGTGGGCCAACTTCCGCGATCCGGGCTACGATGTGCAGGGCGCGGAGACGGAGCTGATCCATGCCGTACGCTGGCTGGGGCGGCCGGCCCTGCTGCGGTTCGTCAAGGCCCACAGCGACCCCTGGGGGGCTAGCTTCGCCGAGACAAAGGATGTCAAGGCTCTGGAGGAAGCCTGTGGTGGCACCATCTGGAACTGGGTCAGGCAGGGCAAGCAGCTCGTCCCCAGCCTGGGCGCAACGCCGGGGAAGCTGGACTTCGCGCCGCTGCGCACGCTTTGGGCGAATAAGCTGGTGCCCGACTGCGCCTGCATGTACCTGCACACCGGCTGCGAGGGGATCACCCCGGAGGGCGCGGCCAGCGTCCCTTACACCGACGTGAACTACGGGTATTGGCAGGGGGCCGAGTCGCTGCTATTCTACGGCAACGGCGTCGTGCTCATGGGCCGGGGCAAGGTCTTCTACGACGAGCCGAGGGAGCTGTGTGGCATTCTGGCCGCCGGGGGAAGCTGGGGCGATGCCTGGCGGCACTACTTCGACCTGGAGTCGGCGGCCAAGGATGTCGAGGAGGTGGGCGGGGGCATCGGCCGCAAGCGCGCCTACTTCTGGAGCGTGCTGGGCGACTGGACGGTGACCATGTACCCGCAGGGAATCCAACGGCCGGCCCAGACTCCTGCAAGCGGAGGCGGCGCATGACCCATCGCGAGCGTTTCGTCCGCGCCATGCACTTCCAGCCGGTGGATCATCTGCCCGACGAGGAGTTCGGCTACTGGGACGACACGCTGCGGGAGTGGCACAAGCAGGGCCTGCCGGAGTGGGTGACCGACAACGGTATAGCTGACCGCTTCTTCGGCTTTGCGCCACGCACCGGCGCGCCCATCCACATGGGCCTGATACCCGGCTTCGAGTGGCAGGTGCTGGAGGAAGACGAGCGGCATCGCATCGTCCAAGACGGCGACGGAGTCGTCCACATGGTCAACAAGGACGGCTCGTCCAGCATCCCCAAGTACCTGAAGTTCCCCATGGAGACGCGGGGCGACTGGGACGAGTTCAAGCAGCGCCTGGACCCGACCACGCCGGGCCGCTACCCGGAGGACTTCGCGCAGCACATGCAGGGCCTGGTGGACGCGCAGGCGCCGGTGGGCATCGGCATTGGCAGCTTGTTTGGCTGGCTCAGGAACTGGATGGGGTTCGAGCACATCGCGGTGGCCTGCGCCGACGATCCGGCCTGGGTGGAGGACATGGTCGAGCACCTGTGCCAGTTCATCATCGCGCTCATCAAGCCGGCGCTGGAGTTCTCCGGCGTGAAGTTCGACTATGCGGCGGGCTGGGAGGATATGTGCTTCAACCACGGGTGCATCATCTCGCCGCGCATGTTCGAGCGGTTCCTGGTGCCGCGCTACCGGCGCATCACCGACCTGCTGCATGAGCACGGCTGCGATGTGGTCATCACCGACTGCGACGGCAACATCAACGATGTGGTGCACCTGTGGCTGGAGGGGGGCGTCAACTGCATGTTCCCGGTGGAGGTGGCGGCGGGCAGCGACCCAATCAAGCTGCGGGAGCGCTTCGGGCGCAGCATCCTGCTGGCCGGCGGGGTGAACAAGCGGGAGCTGGCCCAGGGCAAGCGGGCCATCAAGCGGGAGCTGAAGCGGCTGCTGCCGCTGGTGCAGGACGGCGGCTACATCCCCCACGTAGATCATCGCGTGCCGCCGGACGTGAGCTACCAGAACTACCTGTACTACCTGGACTGCAAGCGGGACCTGTTCGGGATCCCTGGGCCGCCTCCCTACGAGCCGCCGCCCCCCGGGGAGGCTGCCGGGGCCGAACCCTAGCCGAGAACGGGAGCCCTCGCACGGAGGAGCGAGCCGTCTGTTATGCGGGCCCGAGCAAGATCCTTCGCTCCTGCGTGCTGGTGACGCAGGCAGGTCGCTCAGGATGACAGTGTGGGCAGGGCGTGAAAGCGAGGTTAGCGATGAGCAGCTCAGCCGAGGACATGATGGGGCGCATTCAGACGGTGATCCGTATGCTGGAGGCGATGGAGCTGCAACTGGCTGGCCTGCGGCGCCAGGACCTGGCCCGTCACATGCTGCTGGCGCGCCGAGAGGTGCGGGAGGTGGAGAAGGCGCTGCGGGAGGGGCCGAGTAGGGCTTCTGGCTAGCGCCGTTTGCTGTGCGCTCACGCACGCGGAGCCGGAGAGGAGCAAGCTGGCGAGCCACGGGCCTGCAACCACCTGGCCCTTCTCGGGTGAGGCAATGATGAGACAAGCGCCAGTTGCGCTAGCAGTGCTCCTGCTGGTTACCCTGGAGGAGTGTGCCATGGCGCAGTCGAGCGAGGACAAGCGCCGCGGGGAGCTTGAGAGGCTGCGGCGGGTTCTGCCGGCGTGCCCGGCGTTTGAGGAGTGGCTCCAGGCCACTGGGGAGCTGCCGCCGGACTTCGACGCGCTGCCCAGCGTGCCGTACCTTCAGGACCCGCTGGTGACCATGCGTGGCAGCCGCCAGCACAGGGTCACGCGCGCCGAGTGGCCCGCGCGGCGCAAGGAGATGGCCGAGCTGGCGGCGACGTGGCTGGTGGGCCATGCGCCCCCGCCGCCCGGCAATGTGCGCGCGGTGATGGTGGACAAGACCCAGGACCGGGGGCACGAGGTCTGGCACGTGCGGCTGGAGTTCGGGCCCGAGCACGCCGCCAAGCTGAACTGCACGTTGTACCTTCCCAACGGGAAGACGCCCGCGCCGGTCTTCCTGTGCGACAGCGACCGCTACCTGCCCTGGGCCGAGGGGGCCATGGAGAAGGGGTTCGCTGTCTGCATCTACAACGCCCCGGATAACGCTGATGAGTCCAAGGCCTATGCGAACCTGTTCGGCCCCTACGACTGGTCGGCTTTCCGCCGACGCGGGTGGAGCGCCGGCCGGGCGATTGACTGGCTGGAGACGCTGGACTTCATTGACGCCCGCAAGGTCTGCATCGCCGGCCACTCGCGCAGCGCCAAGCAGGCCATGGTGGGCGCCGCCTTCGACGAGCGCATCGCGGCGGTCATCGCCTCCAGCCCCGGCAGCGGCGGCTCGATGCCGTACCGGTACTTCGACCAGAGCTACTTCGGCGAGTCCGCCGAGAACCTGACGCGCGTGTTCCCGGACTGGGTGTCGCTGAGGGTGCGCTTCTTCTGCGGCCGGGAGAACAAGCTGCCGGCCGACAGCCACTTCCTGTTTGCTCTGATTGCGCCGCGGCCGGTGCTGATGAGCACGGCTATCAACGACTGGGTGGAGGGCACCTGGACAGCCGAGCAGGTGTACAACACCCTCCATCCGGTCTATGAGTTGCTGGGCGCGCCGGAGAACCTGGCCCTGCGCTACCGGCCTGGCCAACACGGCACCGATGACGAGACCAGCCGCGCGTACAGCGAATTCGCCCAGCTCGCTGTGAGCGGCGGCAGCATCGCTGCGAGGTTTCCCTTCACCCCGTACCACCGGTGGGACTACGAGCAGTGGGCCAAAGCCCACGCGCCAAGGGTCAACCTCAAGAAGCTGCCCAGACGCACGCTGTCTGATCCGACGGTTGACGCCCAGGGCAAGCGGTTGACGCCTGAGCAATGGCAGGCGCGGCGCAGCGAGATTCGCCGGCAGATCGGTTGGCTTCTCGGCGAGGGGCCAGCCTACCAGCCGATGCCGGTGCAGTTCGGCGTGGGCGAATCGGACGAGGATGCCAAGGTCCTGGCCCGCGACCGGCCCGGCCCCCCGGAGAAGGCCAAGTGCCGCTTCGGCATGGGCGTCAACGGGAATGTCTACTACCCCTCGCCCACGGCGGCCGGCAGTGGGGCCAAGCTGCCTGGCGTCATCTGGCTGGCGCCGTTCCACTGTGCCAGCGGCTATATCGGAATGTACCGCGCGGGCGACATAGCCCACCTCAAGCTTGCCCACGCCGGCTTCGTCACGCTGGCGTTCGATCCCATCGGCACCGGCGGCCGGCAGGAAGAGCGCCGCAGCTTCTACGAACGGTATCCCGAATGGAGCCTGATGGGGAAGATGGTGCTGGACGCCCGGCACGCTGTTGACGCCCTGGCCGCCTGCCCCGCTGTGGACCCCGAGCGCATCTACCTGGTCGGCTATGCCCTGGGCGGGATGGTGGGCGTCTTCACGGCGGCCTTAGACGACCGTGTAGCGGGGGTAGCCAGCGTGGCGGGCTTCACGCCGTTTCGCACGGACACCGCCGCCTCGGGCACCGGCGGGATCAGGCGCTGGAGCCATCTGTACGGCTGGCTGCCGCGGCTGGGGGCGTTCGTGGGCCATGAGTCCAAAGTGCCTGTGGATTTCAGCGAGATGCTGGCCTGCGTTGCGCCTCGGCCGATGCTTACCGTTGCGCCGATGCAAGACTGGCACGCCACGCACCCGGAGGTGGTGATTGCGGTCAGCCAGGCAAGCAAGGCCTATCAGCTGCTGGGAGCAGGCGGCAAGGTGGAGCTGCTCAGCCCGGACGACTGGAACCGGCTCACTAACGAGAGGCAGGACGAGGTCATCTCCTGGCTCAAGAGGCAGATGGGCGGCCAATAGGGGTCACCAGTACCACGGCTGCCGGGGCCCGATGGGGTGGCCCAAGCCGCGATTGCCGTAGCGGCCCAGGCCCAGAGGCCCGTTGCCATAGCCGCCGTTGCCGATGGTGCGCCCCCAGCGGGCGAAGTTGCCGAAGGGCCTGCTGCCCGGCAAGCCGCCGTAGCCGTAGAGCGGCCCACCCCACCCGTTGCCATAGTAACCGTTGTCGAAGCCGCCGTAGGGCCCATAGCCGAGGGGGCCTGGCGCATATCCGCCGGGGCCATAGGCGTCTGATTCCGCTGCCGACCATCGGCGGACACGACTGGAGCGGCCGCGAGCCGTGGCCTGCGCAGGCGCGCCGGTCGTCGCCCCTGGGGCCTGTGACTCCGCCCCCTGCCCGGCGCCTGCGGGCGCCTGGCGACCCGAGGGCAGCTCGCCCCAGGGTTGTAGCTCCTTGACCTCCGGCTGGCTTCCCTGTTCCGCCGTGCTGGTGGGCCCGGCGGGCTGCGCCGCCGAGGCGGGCGGCTCTGGCGGGCGGATGATGTAGACGCCGTCCTTAAGCTCGTAGGTGGCGCCGGCGCCCTCGATAAGCAGCCGCACCGCAGTGCTGAGCGGCACGTCGGTCAAGCCGAGGCTGAGCTCGCCGGGAACATCCTTCGGCAGCACGTACTTGAAGTCGGGCGCTTCGCGCGCCAGGGCCTCCAGGCCCTCGCGCAGCGTGGCGTTCTTGAGGGTCAGCGTTACGGTCGGCTCGTTGGCGAATGCGAGCGCGGCCGACACGCAGAGAAGAGCGACGAGCAGCGCAGTGACCGGAATCCTCATCTTTGCGTTCACTTGGGGACCTCCCCTCCGCATACCCTACGTCTTCTCGCTTGGTCTCATTATACAACAGCAGGTGAGCCTATGGCCATTGTTCCCGAGGCGGAGTGCCTCTTGGTGGCCCAGGCCACAGGCACCGGCAGGCTTCGGGCCTGACGCGGCGGCTGAGCGCAGGCTGCTAGTGGCTGAGCGCGTAGACGACCAGGTTGACGCCCATGCGCAGGGCGGCCTCGCGCTTGTCGGGCGGGTCGTTGTGGACCTCGGGGCTCTCCCAGCCGTCGCCCAGGTCGGTGTTGTAGCTGTAGAAGAGCACCACGCGGCCCTGGTCGAGAATGCCGTAGCCATGCGGCGGGCCGCCATAGTGCTCGTGGATCTTGGGCAGGCCTTGCGGGAACTGGTAGAAGCAATGGTAGACCTCGTGGCTGTAAGGCAGCTCCACCAGGTCCCGGTCGGGGAAGAGGGTCTTGACCGCCTGGCGGAAGTGCGGGTCCATGCCGAAGTTGTCGTCCACGTGGAAGAAGCCGCCGCTGAGCATATACCGGCGCAGGGCGGCGGCCTCCTGCTGGGTGAAGCGGATCATGCCGTGGCCGGTGGCGTAGAGGTAGGGATAGCTGGATAGCTCCGGGTCCAGGGGGGAGACCACCGCTTCGCTTTCGGCGGCTTTGATGGTGGTGCGTTCGCGCACGGCGCGCAGCAGGTTGGGCAGCGAGGAGCGGTTGCTGTACCAGTCGCCCCCGCCGCCGTACTTGAGGCGGGCGATGCGGAACTCGGCGTCCGGTGACGCCGCGAGCTGGGCGTGCGCGTGTGTGGCCGGCCAGGCGGCCCACACAAGGAGCCAGAGGCCAAGGAGTGCTATCCGACGCCCCATCTTCTCCGCAACCCCCAGTCCAACGCGGCCAGGGCCAGGAACAGCAGCAGATAGGGCCGCGTGTGGGCCAGGCCGGTGCGCTCGGCCGACGCGATCCGGCGCGGCTGAGGCTGGATAAGCTTGGGCAGCTCGGCCACCCGGCTCAGCGGGAGGTAAGCTGCGCGCGTGCGCCTGGCAACGTCTTCCAGCAGCCCCCGGTTCATCTCCGGGTGACGGAACTCCTCCACCTGCGGCTCCACCGCGAATTCGCGGGCGGCCGAGCCCAGGTCGGCTGCGCCGCGCTGCGCCTTGACGGTCAGCTTGTGCGTGCCGTCGGCGCCCGTGCGGTATGTACCCTCGTAGCGGCCGGAGGCATCCGGGACCGCGTAACAGTTGACCTGATCCTTCGCGCCGTCCGGTCGCTGCACGACCGCCGTGACCTGCGCATCGCTGACCGGGGCGAAGTCCTGGTCCCGCACGGTCACCACGATGCGCACGGCATCGCCGACGGTGTAGGTGTCCCTGTCGAGTTGAACCAAGACGCCGTGCTCAGCCTCGATGGTCGCCAGCCACCAGATCAGCGCGCGCCAGAGGGCGGCGTGGGCGGCGGCTGATTGCTCGCCGGCGTGCTCGGAGCGCACCCAGCGCCAGGTGGAGTCGGTGGCAACGGCCAGCACCTTTGCTGAGCCGACGCGGCGCACTGCCACCAGGGGCACGGCGCCACGGGCGGGGAGGTTGGCCGTCAGCAGCGCCTGAGCGCCTGGGCGCAGGCTGCCGAGCGCGTACAGGCCGGCCAAGGCGGGCAGGCTGCCCAAGTTCAGGTCGCCGTGCACTGCCGCCAGGGCTGGGTGGTTCTGGCCCGCCTGACTGATGCGGGCCTGGGCGGCCGCTGCCTGGTAGCTGCCCGCTGCGGCCGAGAAGGGGAGCAGATCGGCGAGGGGCGTGCCTGCGTAGGTCACCTTGCCCATGCCCTGCGGCCCGCCCAGCAGAGCGAGGCCAAGCCCCTTGCTGCGCACCAGGCTGGCGATCTCGGCGAGAACCTCGCGGCCCAGGTCTGCCGAGGCCAGGTCGCCGATGATGACGGCATCGTACTGAGCCAGCTTGTCGCCGCGAGGCAGGGGCTGGTCCTTCTGCGGGGAGGGCTGCTCGCGCCAGAAGCCTGAAGCCCGGTCCTTCTTCAGGTAGATGGTCAGCGAGAGCTTCTCGACAGGCTCCAGGGCCCGTCTGAGCGCCGCGAACTCCTGCCGCGGCCGGTCCAGGACCAGGACCTTCCGGTCTGCCTGGGTAACTCGCAGGAAGAAGTTCCGCTCGTTGTTGCGGCTGCTCAGCTCGTCAGCCAGCGGCTCGGCCCGCAGGCTGTAGCGGAACAGGCCCAGCTCGCGGGGCGTGAGGCGAAACTGAAGGCGCGCGGGCTGGCCGGGGCTCAACTCAGCCGCCCGGGCTTCGATCCGCTCGTCACCACGGCGCAGCAGCACTCTCGTGCGCACGCGCTGGTAGCCGTAGGCGCGGAGCTGCGCGGCGATGACGGCCTGCTCGCCGCGCGCCACCTCTTTGGGCGCCAGCATCTGCGCCAGTTCCAGGTCGCGGGGGCGCTCGGGCTTGCCAACGCCCACGGTGTAGACCGGAACGCCCTGGGCGGCGCCGGCGATGTCGGCCGCGCTGGCCCCTTCAGTGTCCTGGCCGTCGCAGACCAGGACCAGGGCGGCCAGGTCCTGCGGCCCGATCTGCTCGACCGGCGCAGACACCGCGGCCACTAGGTCCGTGCGCTGGCCTTTGGCCTGGAGGCGCTCCATGTTCTGGGTGGGATGGGCCGCCTCGGCGAAGCTGTAAGTCAGTCCGGCCGCCCGCGTCCCGAGCTGGTCAGGCAACCGCTGCGCCTGGCACTGTGCCAGCGCCGCCTCCAGGCGCGTCTGCCCTCCTGCCTCATCAGCAATGGACATGCTCTGCGAGGCGTCAATGAGCAGAGCCAGGTAGGGCTGCAAGGTGTGGGAGCTGGCGCGCCAGACGCCGAGGTCGGCCACGCCAACGGCCGCGACGGCGAACAACAGCAGCCGCCCCGCCGTCAGAGCCAGGCGCTGCGGCCTGCTGAGCCCGGCCAGCGTGCGCCAGGACAGAGCCACCAGGCCCAGTGCGACCAGGGCGGCGAGTACGGCGACGGCAAGAATGAAGGGGGACTGCGGAAGCCTCACTAGCTGGCTCAGCGCCGCATTGGGGCGCTCGCCGGGATTATAGCACAAAGCAAAACGGCCCCTCAACGGGGCCGCTCGCAGTCGGTAGGCTCGACGCGCGCCCTCAAGGGGTCCCCACCGTGGACCTGCCCCCACCCCCGGTCTCCTCAGGGACGCCCTCGGCCGGTGGCTTCGCAGCGGGGCCACCGGTCAGGGCCTCTGCTTCGAAGGCGGCCGCCGCGCTCCCCTGCTCGGGCACGGGTGGTGGCACGGCGACGACGCCGGACGACGGTATGGGGGGCAGAGGCGGCGCCATAATCCACTCGAGCGCTTCCCGCTCTTCAGCGCGCAGCGGGCGGCCGGCCGGGATGATGATGGGCTGGCCTCTGCCCGCGGCCTCGCCCTTGGGGCTGACACTCTTGGGCGTCTGGATGCCTGGCGTGAGGCGGCTCATGATCTCCGGGTTGTCCACCACGCTGAAGCCCACCACCACAGCCAGGGCTACCGCTACCAGCCCGACGATGAAGTTAGTCCGGTCAGGGCGCGTGCCTTGTCTCATGATCTCCTCCAACTGGTTGCCGCGACGAGAGTGCAGCTAGTCAACTTCCCAGGAGATGACGTCAATCTGGCCCTCGTTGCCGGGCAGGCCGGCCATGTACCTCAGGCGGCGGTCGTAGATGACGTCAAGGGTGCCCTTAGTGGTGATCACGTCGGCGGCTATGGCGCCGAAGACCCGGGCCGTGCCGGTGCCGGTGAACTCGGCATCGCTGAGCACGCTGTGCGCGTAGATGAGGCCGTACACGTCGGCGGTGCCGGCAATGCGGAAGTCGCCGGTGGTGAGGAGGGCCAGGCCGCTGCCGGAGTCAGAGTAGCTGACCGTGCCGGTGACCTTGAAGCCCTGTGTGGAGACGATGGTGCCCACGCCGGTGAACTGGCCGGAAAGGTCTACCTCGCCGTCCACGAAGATAATCTTGGGGTCGTCCCAGGTGCCCAGGGTGCCGCCCGTGAGCTTCACGTTGCCCGTGTAGACCTGATCCGCGTTGGCCTGGTACCAGGCCAGGTCAATCTCGGGGAAGGCAAGCTTGGGGCTGTAAGGCGTTATGGTGGAGCCTGCGGGCGTCTGGTCCACCGCACCGGTGATGCTACCGGTGGCGGAGATGTCGCCGATCACGTCGGGCGTACCCGTGAAGGCGATGTTGCCGGTGGCGTAGATGCCCTCGCCGCCCTCCTCGACGATGACCTCGGTGGGATGGGCCGGGTTCAGCGGGTCGGGGTTGCCAATGGGGCAGAGGGTGCCCTTGGGCAGAGATGGGTAGACCTCGTGGCCGACAGTGCACAGGGCCTCGGGGTTGCCGTCCACGGACACCGTGCCCTGGAGCGTGAGGTTGTGATCCGAGAAGAGGGCATGCCCAAAGACGGACGAGACGAAGGGCAGATAGCGCAGCACGGCGCGTACCTGCTCAACCTCGCCGTTGGCAGAACGCCCGGTGGACACGACCAGGGCCAGATTCTCCACCACATACGGGTAGGCGGCCTGGAACCAGTAGCTGTCTCCCTCCGGGGTGGTCCAGGCCGGGGAGTTATAGGTGCGCACCGTGCCGTCGCTGGGCAGCTCACCTTCGCCGCCGGCGCCGCCGCGCAGCTTTCTGTTGATGTCGTCTTTGCCGTTGGCGTCGGCTTCCATCATCCACACGCACCGTTCCAGGGCGCCTTCGGCCAACTGCATGGTCTGAATGCGGCGTTTGTAGACTCCGGCCTGCTTCACATCGTTGATGCCCATGCGCACCATGGTCAGGCCCAGGATGAGCATGACCGCCAGGGCGATAATGGCGAAGACAAAGGCCATGCCCTGCTGCGACCGCAGGCGCTGAAGCGTCAGTGCAGGTGTTGCAGGCATCCTTGCTCGCCTCGCTTTCCAGGCCCGACCCCCGCCAAAGGCCGCGGAGTCGGGGCCGCTCCCTCCCCTAGTGGTTCCGCAGGTACACTTCTTCAACCAGGGATTGCCGGTAGGTCTTGGGGCCTTCCTTCGCTTCAACGGTCAACTCCAGCTTGACTAGCTCCAGGAACTCGATAGAGGGCGCATAGGTGAAGTTCAGGGCTACCACGCCGGGGGACAGTTGTTCGATGCGCTCCCAGTCGGTGGCCCCGGCCGGGCGGACGGCCTTCCACAGGGTCGTACCATTGGCCATGGGATACCCCGAGTCGTTGGCGTAGTAGAAGGCCTCCTGATAGCCGGGCACCAGGGTCTTGGTGGTGGTGTTGACGACGTTATAGCCGTTGGCGTCCTTGGCGGGCATGGTGATCATGATGGCGTGGGGCCCCGGGTAGTCAACATTGATGGCTTCGCGGATGTCGTTGGTCATGCGCTGCATAGCCAGGGAGCCGCGCTCGTGGGCCATAGTCAGGGAAGTGCCTTGCTGGTACATGTTGAGGGCCGCGATGTACAGGGTGGCGCCCGCGGCCATCATAACCAGCATGATGCCCATGGCAATCATGGCCTCCACCAGGGTTACGCCCCGACGCTGCTTGGCGATCCTGTATGCTCTCATAGGTACCATGCCCCCGGTCGTGGCTATGGGTGCAGGGCCAGCAAGGTGGCGGCCCGGGTGCTGCCCTGAATGCCGCGCCCGCCTTCCCACTCTATCCGTACGGTGATGCGCACCATGTTGACCGTGGTCGCGTCCGGGAAGGGGGCGATGGTGATGGTGCCCTGGCCTGCGGGCAGCGACGACACCGCAAAGGGAGAGGGGAATATCGCCGGATCCAGGCCGTTGAAGCCAGCGCTGCGCATCTCGTCGAGCTTCTCCTCGGCCGCCGCGGTGGCCAGGATGGCGTAATGGGCGTTGAGCTGCGACTGATAGCCGTAGAGGAACATGACGATGGCGCCGGAAATGCCGATGGCCACGATGACGATGGTCGCCATTACCTCGATAAGGCTGAAGCCCCCACGTCGGCGCAGTCGAGCCATGTTACTCACGCCCTCTGTACGCGCGCAGACATGCCCCCGGTGGGCACGTTCCTCACGCGTAATGTACCATATACGCACTAACCCCTAACAACCAATCCATACGCCTGTTGCACAGCCGGCCCTCAGGGGGCCGCAGGCGGCCATTTCGTGACTCCGACCCGGGCGAGGGCAAAGCCCTCGGGCACGAAAAAGCGGAAGTCAGCGCCGCCGTTCTGCCGGCCGCGGAAACTGGCGTCTGCCACCACGAACACGTGCCGGCGCCACTGCTTGCTGTCGGTGAGCGCACAGCTCCCCCCCGGCGTGTAGGCGCCCTCGAAGGGGCCGCCGGCGGGGTCAGTGGAGTCGTACTGCAACTGGCAGGCTTCTGCGTCCGCATCGTAGTAGTCCACCGCTATGTAGGCGGGCCCGGAGCGTAGGAAGTCGTGAGCCAGGTCGAAGTACACGTAGCGGGATGGCTGGCCCAGGCTGTGCACTACCCGGCACGTTCGTCCGCCCACGGAGGCCGGCTGGGTGGCTCCGTCGGCCGATTCTACCTGCCGCAGGTCGGTCTCCCGGTTGGTCTCTCCCAGCAGCACCTGCGCGGCCAGGCACAGGCTGGCAGAGGCCTCGTACCCCGGCCCGCGGCCGGTTACCCGCACACGGCTGCCGGCCTCCCCACCGGCCTGGCGGCGGAGGCGCAGCTCTGCGATCCTGGAGCCAGCCTGGTCTTTGTAGCGCACGTTGCCGTCGCGCTGCCATCCCGCCGGCGCCTGGGCCTGCACCTGGACCTGGTTGAGGGCAAAGCCACGGAAGGGGCTCTCCAGGCGCGCCTGGAGCACCAAAGCGCCGTCCGGCTCCAGCCGACCGTCCAGGGCGACAGCCAAGGGCGGCCTGACGAGGAAGGCACTTTCGCTCTCCACGCGGATGTCGCCGTGGTCGGTGGTTGCCTGCACGGCAACTCGGCAGGGCACGGTGGCGTTCAGCGCTGCGTCGCGCGGTATGGACACGGTGCTACCGAAGGCCAGCTCTTTGCTGGTCAGCGCGGTGCGGCGCAGTTGCCAGGAGCCGAGGGGCTCCGCCTCGATGCTGGCGCTGGCCGTGCGGAGCGGCTGGGGATCATCCGCCATGAGCCGCACCGTCAGCGGCAGACGCTCACCCGGATAGGCCAACAGCGAGCGCGGCAGGTCGCCGGCATCCGGCCCCACCAACTCGCAGGCCAGGCCCAGGGTGACGGCCTGGGCCAGGGCGCGCGCCTCCTTGGTGCCTTGGCGACGCAGGTAGGCAGTCAGGTTCTCCCGCGGGCCAAGGCGGACGCTCTGGCCTGGGCCCAGTGCCAGCCGCAGCTCTCCCTCCTGTCCCTCGGCCACCAGGGGGTACTTCGGCTGCCCGTCCACCAGGGTTAAGGCGGCCAGGCGCCTGGCAGGCTGCGCAGTCACGCGCACGCGTACCGGCTGGGCCGTGACGTTGGTCAGCAGGGCATGGTTGTCTGCCGGGCGCAGGTCCAATAGCGACCCAGGTGGCGCCTCCAGGGACCAGGTCGGCGCCAACTCAGGCGCAATGGCTGTGCCGCCGCGTTCACGCTTGAAGAAGCGCGAGTAGAACGCGGTCAGCTCTGCGTAGCGGCGGCCGTGCTCGACGCTGGGCTCAATCTCCGAGCCCTCGTGCCATTCGTTGAACGAGGTAATGGCCACCCAGTCCGGCTGCGCGGCGATGGCCTGGCCCCACAGCTCCTTGTAGAGCTGGCCTGCGCGGCGCGGGCAGTCTAGGACCTGGGGGCGGCCGATGTTGCCGTCGTTGTAGCCGGGGATGATGGTGGCGCAAGCCAGGCGGCCGGCCTGGCGGCAGTTGCCGACGAACTCGCGGTAGGCGCGGGCCATGTCCGTGCCCTGCACGATCATGCCGACGGGGTTGTACCAATGCCCGCCGTCGAAGGCCTCGACGACGTTGCGGCTGCCGCTGTCGGCGATCAGGACGCAGTCACGCTTGGCCTTGACCTGGGCTACAACGTCGCGCCAGTCGTCGAGGCTGAGCTGGCCCAAGGCGCGCCCGTAGATGAAGATAACTGGCTTGCCGTCCAGCTTGAGGGAGCCCGCCCGGTCGCCGTAAGCTCCCAGCAGGTAGAGCAAGTCGGCAACTGCCTGCTCTTTGCTGGGGCCCCGGACGATCTCGTAGTAGGGGCACAGGCGGACTGCGGACCTGGTTTCGTCTACCACGTCGAGAGCGATCTTATACGCCTGATCGTGGTAGTCGCCCTGGCCCCACCAGGTGACGATGAGCGCATCCACGCCCATTTCTGCGCACAGCGCCAGGTGCCGCTTGATGGTGGCTGGGTCGTGGGAGTCGTAGAGGCCGTCGAGGGGGTGTTGGGTGGTGCCGGTCTCGGGCAGGCCGCTGTCGAGCTTGTTGTCGGGGTTATGCCCGCCCTCGTTCCAGTGCAGCCACCTGCCGTGGAACTGAGGGTTGCCGTACCAGGTGTAGTAGAACGCCAGAACGGTCCGGGGAGCCGCGCGCGCATTGCCGCCGACCAGCAACAGCGCGCAGACGGACAGCAGCAGTACCGCCGAGGGCCAGTTCACGACCATCACCCCAGTGGCGGCGGCCGCGCAGGTGCCGAACGGGAGCCGCGGCGGTTCGGCTTCCGGGCAATTCCATAGTAGCACCAGGTGCTGGCGAGTGTCAAGGCACGACTACCGGTTGACGGTGGTGGTTGAGGGCGGTTGGGGGGCAGGCAGGAGGGCGCAGCCAGGCCGCCGAATAGGTTGGGCAAGCAGATTGGGGAGAGCCGAGGCGCGCGAAGGGCGCAAGTGAGGCCTGCGGGTCCACGGAGGTCCCCGAGCCCTACCAGCTTGAGCACTGACGCGGATAGGGAGAGAGGCTACCAATGACGAACCCGTTCATGGCACCGGGCCAATGGTACCAGGCGAACCTGCATACTCATACCACCGGCTCGGACGGCGTGCTATCACCGGCGGAGGCCTGCGCGCTGTACCGGGCCAACGGCTACGCCTTGCTGGCCATTACCGACCATAACCGTGTGACCGATGCCACCCACCTAAGCGGGAACGGGCTGCTGGTGGTGCAGGGAGCGGAGATTGACGGCGGACGCACGGAGCTGGGGGATACCTACCACGTGGTGGGCATTGACCTGCCGGCCGACTTCGAAGCGCCCAACCGCGACGACGCGCAGGCCATCATTGACGCCATAAACGCCGCCGGCGGCGTGTGTTTCATCGCCCATCCGTATTGGTCCAGCATGACGGTGACAGACCTGATGCGGGTGGAGCGCTACGTGGGCCTGGAGGTCTACAACTACAGCTGCCGCAACATCGGCAAGGAAGCCTCGCCCATGACCTGGGACGGGGTGCTCATGCGCGGCCGGCAGGCCAGCGGCCTGGCGGTGGACGATGCCCACTTCCGCTACCCGGATGCCTGCGGGGGATGGGTCTGGGTCAAGGCACAGGAGGGCTCGGCGGAGGCCATTGTGGCCGCGCTGCGTGAGGGGTGTTTCTACGCCTCCTCGGGGCCGGTGATAATGGACTTCCGCATGGGGGAGGGTCGAGCCTGGGCGCGCTGCTCGCCGGCGCAGGCGATCAACTTCGTGTGCGCGGGGTCGCGGGGCGGCTTCTGCGAAGCGACTGCTGGCGGGCTGGTGACTGAGGGTTCGTTCGCACTGGCGGGCAATGAGAAGTACGTGCGGGTGCAAGTGGTAGACGAGCGCGGGCGCGCGGCCTGGACGAATCCCCTGCCGGTGGGGCAGTAGAGCAGGGCCAGAAAAAAACGACCGCACCGGTCTCAGGCGCTGTTCCCAAACCGCCTGGTTTCAGTGCGGGTGCCCTCTATCGAGGCTGCACAATGCTAGGCTAAACCGCCAGGAAGAGAGCGAAAGGGCATTCACCTAATCGAGCTGCTAGTCTCTATAACGAATCGCTGGAGGCAGTGTTCCCCCGTGGCGGTAAAGCTTTGGGAAGACTTGTGCAAACGAGTTGTAAAGTGGTGGGGCCGGCCGCGTGAGCACAATCACGAGGTCCTGGAGGTTTGGCGGTGGAAAGGGTGGGCAAGGCTTTAGCTGGGAGGAGGAGATGAGATGAGGAACGCCTGGCATGTTCCGAGGCCGCTGGCCCTGGCTCTGCTGGGCGTGCTCGCGTTGTGCCTGAGCGCGGCGCAGCGGGCCGCCACAGCAGAGCAGGAGCAGGCTGGTCAGGGCCGCTGGATCTTCAAGTACGACCTCTCGAAGCGGGAGCCCGCGCCCGAGCTGAAGACCCCGCCGCGTTACCTGGGTACGCTGACCTCCGTGGAGGAACGCCGGGACGGGAAGTGGTCGGCGCAGGTGAAGCTGGACGACCTGCGCCAGGGTCAGCAGATCATCTACGTCACCGAGGACACGAAGGTGGACGGCAGGCCTGCCAAGGAGAGGGTGAAGCTGCTGAAGGAGAAGACGCCCATCGCCGTCTACGGGGAGGAGAAGGAGGGGCGCTTCTACGCCAAGTCCATCTTCGTGGTGCCGGCTAAGGACTGGCAGGCCATCCTGGAGGCCAAGCAGGCCGAGGAAGAGCGCGCGAAGCAACAGGGAGCCCAGCCGACGGAGGGGCCCCCGGCCACAGAGCCGACGCCTCCAGCAGGAACCGCGCCGGCAGAAGGCCCCCCGACTACCGGGCAGGCCGCGCCGCCGAACGTGGGCTTGTCCGAGGAAGAGCTGGGAGTGCCCAAAGAGGGCTCACAGCCTCCAGGCACTCCGTCGGAGCAACCCCCGCCCGCCGGCCCGGAGCAGCGGGGGGATCTCCGGGTGACCATCAAGACCGTGCGCGCTCAAGGGGCCGAGATGTCGGTGGTGTCCAAGGGGAAGGTCATCCTGGTCACCACCAACGCCCAGACCACCATCCTGGAGGGCGAGAAGAAGCTCCAGCCGTCCGAGCTGAAGGACGGCTGGACTGTGGACGTAGAGGTGGGCACCTGGCGCGGCCACGGCAACTGCACGGCCAAGCGCATCTGGGTTGTGAAGCGGCAGCCAGAGCCCCAGCCCCAACCTCACCAATAGCTGGCGAAGCGGGTTGCCGTCGCCCCTGTTGGCTCCCTCAGTAGGCCGCGCCTAGCGCTGCTGCGGCGGCATGCCACCACCCGGCCCCAGCGGCTCAAAGGGCGGCGGGCCCGGCGGCTGCGGCCGCTCGATGAAGGTATTCTGTTTGACCAGCTCCAGGGTGTCGGCATCGAACTTGTAGAGCGTCCCGTCCTGCACTACGTAGACGAAGTTATTCGCCACCGCGATGGCCGGCATGCTCATCATGGGTGGCATCATGGGCATCATGGGGAACATGCCCGGGGGCTGGCCACCGCCCCTGGCGGGGGGCTGGGCGAGCGCCTGGTCCAGGGGCGCCAAGCCCACCAACAGGCCGACGACCAACACCGCAGCGACCAGTAGGATGGACAGACGGCGGATGCTGGCATTGCTCATTCGTGCTCACTCTCCTTGTTTGGAGTCGCCACGTTCTCAGGACGTGGCAAGGTTTCCCCTCGCCCCTTGATCGCCTCCACCGGCACCCCCAGCATGCCCAGGGCCTCGTTGACGATGCTGATCGCGCGCTCATACTCCTCTTCGTAGAGCAGCTGGCGCGCCTGAGATAGCTTCTCCGCGATCTCGCGGACGTCCTCCCCGTGCTGCTGCTTCTGCTTGAAGGGCTCCTCTGCCAGCAGCAGCTTGGCCCGCACCTGCTCCTCGCTGACCGCGCGCTCCTCGGTGGGAGGCTGGCCTTCGGGCGCCAGCTTGGGAGGACGCGGCTGTGCCCTCATTGCCTTGAGCAGCTCCTGCCACAGCTCGTCGCGGGCCGCGGCGTACTCAATATCGGACATGCTGTGAACCTCGTCCAGCAAGGCCGTGATCTTCTGCTGCGCCTCGTCCGGCCTGTAAGGCAGGAACTCCAGGCCTTCGAGGCCCGGCAGGAGGGCTTCGCCCAGCCGCCCGGGCGGCCTCCCCGGGCCACGCCCTTCAGCTGGGCGGGTCGTGAGCGCGACCAGATGCGCGCGCCCGCGGCTGATGCCTTGCAGATCGGTCTGCGCCTCGCCAATGATCTCGCTCACCTGCTCCTGGTTGTCCTCGCGCAGGCTGCGCTTGGCGTTGAAGAGGTGCTCGCCGATGCTGCCCAATAGCCCCTGCTCGCCGCGCATGGTCATCAGGGCGGCGTAGAGTAGGTAGGCCGGCCCTGCCTGCGGTCCCCGCGCCATCATCCCCTCCCGGCCAGGGCGCTGCGGGCCACGGCGTCCCTGGAAGCGCCTAGCACCGGCGCGGCCGGGCCCGCCGGCCTCGTACTGGCGCAGCTCCTGCGCGGCGCTCAGTATCAACTGCTTGGCGCGCTTCTCATCCCGCTGCTTGCCGGCCTCGCGGAGCTGTTGCATGAGTTGGCGCAAATGCTTGACATTGCCCCCCCGGGCGGCGGCTTCGTTGGTGGCTTTGGTCAAGCGGTCCATGATCTCTTCGAAGGGGCTGGGGCCGGGTGCGCCCTGCTGCCCGCGCGGCATCTGCTTGGGGAAGCCGCCCAGGGCCTGCGCGGCCTGATCCAGGTAGTGGTCCGCAGCCTCGGCATCGCCCTGCTCGGCAGCGGTCATGGCCTGGACGAAGAGCTTGCGGCCCTCGGTGACGTCGCGGCCCTGCTCCTTGCGAAGGCCACCCAGCCTGGTTACCTGAAAGGCTTTGCGATCAAGCTCTTTGTGCTGGCGGAGGAATTCCATAGCTTTGGGGGTGATGTTCAGAGGGCTCCTGGCCGCGCCCTGGGGCCCGCCGAGGCCGGGGAAAGGCGGCCGGGAGGGTTGTGGGCGGCCAGCGCGCGGCGCCTCGCCCGTTGGGCTGGGCCTTGGGGGGGCCTTGACCCCAACAGCCTCTAGAGTGCGCAGGGCCGCGCGGTAGTTGCCTCCCACGACGCTCTCCCGAGCCCCCTGGAGGGCTGTGGCGATGCGCTGGGCCTCCGGCGACTCCTCCGGCGATGGTCCTGGGGCGAGGGCGGCGTAGCGGCCAAAGGCCTGCGCCAGAACACTGCGATCGAGACCGAGCTTAGCGATAGCCGCCAGGCAGGCGGCCAGGATGACGACCAACACGATCAGCGAAACGGCGCCGCGCCTGCTCATCACAGCGGGCCTCCTCTTGGCTGGGGCGGCGGTACTGGACGCGCCCCCATTACGGGCGGTCCTTCACCGCCCAAGCTATGGCGACCTGCACGATACACGCCGTCGCTGTCGGCCAGCAGGTACTGAGCCGGCAGGGACCAAACTAGAGACGTGGAGGGGGCTGGGCCGATTCCGACCTTTCGGCCAGATGCGCCTGCTCCTCCTCGGGGCCGCGAAGCGCCCGATTGTGGGGTATTACCGCGTTTGAGACGTAGAAATCTTGACAACAATAGACTCAGCATATACAATGAGGCGACAACGCCCGATGGCGTCGTCAGGGACAGACGGAGGGCGTGGGGCGGCGCCGAAACCGGCCTTTGCGCGCCCAAGCGGGCTCGCGGCCGACCTGCCTGTCGTCAGACAGGGCTGCCCGGGAGCAGGCGGCGAGGCAGGAGGGCGAAAAAGCGGCCTGCCAGTGGGCAGGCGGAAAAGCGGTGATACGGGATGGGCAAGGTAGTCGGAATTGACCTGGGCACCACCAACTCCGTGGTGGCGGTGGTGCAGGCGGGAGAGCCGGTAGTGATCACCAACCCCGAGGGCATGCGCATCACGCCGTCGGTGGTGCATTTTGGCAAGGACGGTCAGCGCCTGGTGGGCATTGCCGCCAAGCGGCAGGCAGTGCTGAACCCGGAGCGCACGGTGGCGTCCATCAAGCGCAAGATGGGCACCCGCGAGAAGGCGACCATAGACGGCAAGGACTACACGCCCGAGGAGATCTCGGCTATGGTCCTGGGCAAGCTGAAGGAGGACGCCGAGGCCTATCTGGGCGAGCAGGTGACCGACGCGGTCATCACGGTGCCAGCGTACTTCGACGATACGCAGCGCACGGCCACCAAGAACGCTGGGGAGATCGCGGGGCTCAGGGTACGGCGCATCATCAACGAGCCCACGGCGGCCTCGCTGGCTTATGGCCACCAGGAGCAGACCAAGGAGGCGACCATCCTGGTCTACGACCTGGGCGGCGGAACCTTCGACGTGTCCATCTTGGACGTGGAGATCGCCAAGAAGGGCGGCGAGGACCGGGACTACTACGAGGTCCTGGCCACCAGCGGCGACACGCATCTGGGCGGCGACGACTTCGACCAGCGCCTCGTTGACTGGCTGGCCGAGCGCTTCCTCCAGCAGACGGGCATTGACCTGCGCAAGGACCGGCAAGCCCTACAGCGGCTTAAGGAGGCCGCGGAAAAGGCCAAGTGCGAGCTGTCCACCAGCGTGCAGACCACCATCAGCCTCCCCTTCATCACCTCGGTGGACGGGGAGGGCCCCAAGCACCTGGAGGAGACGCTGACGCGGGCGAAGCTGGAAGAGCTGATCGGCGACCTGATCGAGAAGACCAAGGTGTCCATTGACGATGCAATCAAGGGCGCCAAGATCACCAAGGATGACCTGGATGAGGTCATCCTGGTGGGGGGCTCGACGCGCATACCGGCTGTGCAGGAGCTGGTGCGGAAGCTCACGGGGAAGGAGCCCAAGAAGGGCGTCAACCCCGACGAGGTGGTGGCGGTGGGTGCGGCCATCCAGGCGGCCGTGCTGGCCGACGAGATGCGGGACATGGTGCTGGTGGACGTCACGCCGCTAACCTTGGGCATCGAGACCCTGGGGGGCGTGCTGACGCCCCTGATCGAGCGCAACACCAGCATCCCGACCAAGGCGACGGAGACGTTCACCACGGCTTCGGACTTGCAGACCACGGTGGAGGTGCACGTGCTCCAGGGGGAGCGGACCATGGCGGCGCAGAACAAGTCGCTGGGGCGCTTCCACCTGACGGGCCTCCCACCAGCGCCGCGGGGCATTCCGCAGATCGAGGTCACCTTCGACCTGGACGCGAATGGCATCGTCAACGTGTCGGCCCGGGACAAGGCCACGGGCAACCAGCAGAGCATCACGATCACCGGCTCGGGGCAGTTGAACAAGGATGATATAGACCGCATGGTCAAGGAGGCGCAGTCGCACGCGGAGGAGGACAGGCGGCAGCGGGAGCTGGTGGAGGCGCGCAACAGCGCCGACAGCCTGGCCCACCAGTTGGAGAAGGCGCTGCGCGACCTGGGCGACAAGGTGAGCGCCAGCGAGAAGCAGCCGGTGGAAGACAAGCTAGCAGAGCTGCGGCAGGTGGCCCAAGGGGATGACGTGCAGGCCATCAACGCGGCCATCCAGGCGGCGCAGGCGGCCATGGGCCCGCTGGCGCAGAAGGTGTACGAGGCCCAGACGGCCCAGGAGGCGCAGGCCCGGCGGACGTCGGCGTCCGCAGGGCAAGCCGAGGGCACGACGGGTCAGGATACCGGGGCCCCGGGCAAGTCCCGAGCTCCTTCGGACTCGGGACCCCGAGGGCAAAGCCGCTCGGGGTCGAGCGCCGACGGGGACGTGATTGACGCCGAGTTCACCGCCGAGGACGACAAGTAGGTCGCGGGAGGACAGGCAGATGCCACTGAGGCCACGGCGGCCGCTGGAGGCGTTCCAGCGCTTGCGCGAGGCGGCAGACGGGGTGTTCCGGGAGGCCGGCGAGCTGTACTTCCAGTCGCCGGTCTCCCCGGAGGGCCGCTGGACGCCACCGATGGACGTCTACGAGGGCGCGGAGAGCATCGTGCTCGAGATGGAGATGCCGGGTGTGCGGCGGGAGGACCTCGAGGTGCGGCTGAGCGCCAACTCGTTGACCATCAGCGGCCAACGCCGGTTGGCGGCAGCCGGGGGCCAGCCTGAGCGCTTCCATCGCATAGAACGCAACTACGGGCCCTTCAGCCGCTCGTTCTCCATCGGCGTGAGCGTGGAGCCGGAGCGTGCCGGGGCCAAGCTGGAGGATGGGGTGCTGCGCCTGGAGCTGCCCAAGTCGGACCGGGGTGGCCCGCAGCAGATCGAGATAGAGGTGGCCGACTAGGCCGCGCCGAGGAGCATCAGATGGCGGCAGCAGCGGAGAGGACCGAGTCGTGGACGCCGGCCATGGACATCTCGGAGACCGGCGAGGGGTTCTGCGTGCGGCTGGATCTAGCGGGGGTGGCTCGGGAGGACATGGAGGTCATGGTCAGCGAACAGGCCCTGGTGATCTCGGGTCTGCGGCGCTTGCCAGAGCCTGAGGGCCTGGCCCTGAGCCGGCGCGAACGCGAATACGGGCGCTTTCGGCGCACGGTGGAGTTGCCGGCCGGGGCGGATCGAGGCGCCTTGTCGGCTGCTCTGCGGGACGGCGTTCTGGAGGTGCGCGTGGGTAAGCGGGCGGGGGAGATGCCCAAGCGCGTAGAGATCAAGGCTGCTGCCCAGGAGGAGCCGCCGTCAGCGGGCGTCGGGAGTAGCGAGGACGGGAAGTGAGGGTGATGGCCCGCCGGGACTTCTACGAGATCCTGGGCGTGGGCCGCAGCGCGACACAGAAGGACATCAAGCAGGCCTACCGCAAGCTGGCACGCAAGCACCATCCGGACGTGAACCCCGGCGACGCGCGGGCGGAGGAGCGCTTCAAGGAGATCTCGGAGGCCTACGAGGTCCTCGGGGACCCGGAGAAGCGGGAGCAGTACGACAGGTTCGGGGCGCAATGGCAGCAGGTGCATCGTGGGGGCCCGCAGGGCTGGACCTACACGACGACCGGGCCGGGCTTCGCGGACTTCGCCAGCGTCTTCGGGGGCAGCTTCTCGGACGTCTTCGACGAGTTCCTGGGTCGCGGCGCGCGGGCCCGCACACAGACTTGGGCGGAGGCTGGTCCCCAGCGCGGCTCGGACGTCGAGCATGAAGTGACGATCAGCCTGGAAGACGCGTTCTTCGGCGCGCAGCGGACGTTCAGCCTGTCGCTGGCGGACGCCTGTGCAGCCTGCAACGGCCGTGGGGGCGCGACGGCTACCTGCGCGGCCTGCCAGGGCACCGGCGCGACGCGCACACAGCAGGGGTTCTTCACGCTGGGGACCCCCTGCCCCTCGTGCCGAGGCACCGGGGAGCAGGTTACCAGCCGGTGCCAGCAGTGCGCGGGGACGGGGGAGGTGCAGCGCAGCCGGCGCATCCGGGTGAAGATCCCGCCGGGGGTGGACACTGGCAGCCGGGTGCGGGTGGCCGGCGAGGGAGGCGCGGGGCGCGGCGGCGGGCCCAGCGGTGACCTGGTGCTGCGCGTCGTGGTGGCGCCGCACCAGTTCTTCGAGCGGGACGGTGACGACCTGCATTGCGAGGTGCCGGTGACGTTCGTGGAGGCCGCTCTGGGGGCGGAGATCAAAGTGCCCACCATGACGGGCAGCGCTACGCTCAAGGTGCCGCCGGGGACGCGCAGCGGGCAGTCGCTGCGGCTGAAGGGGATGGGCATGCCGAAGCTGAGGGGCGCTGGCTCGGGCGACCAGTACGTAAAGGCAATGGTGACTGTGCCCAAACGGTTGAGCAAGCGGCAGCGGGAGCTGCTGGAGGAGATGCAGGAGACCTGGCAGGAGGATGCGCGAGCTGACTTGCAGTTCGGCTTCCGGAGCCAGGAGACTTCCGCATGAGGGAGCGCAGTGGGGAGGGCTGGCAACAACGAGGCGAGGACCATGCCACGAGACGCGCATGAACCAGTGTACGTGATCAGCGTGGCCGCCAAGCTGCTCCAGTGCCATCCGCAGACCCTGCGGCTATACGAGCGCGAGGGCCTGCTGGAGCCCAAGCGCTCGCCTCAGCACACCAGGCTGTATTCGGAGGCGGACCTGGAGCGGGTGCGGCAGATTCAGCGCCTGACGCAGGATATGGGGGTCAACATCGCCGGCGTGGAGGTAGTGCTGGACCTGCTGGGCCAGATTCGGGAGTTGCAGGAGCAGGTGGCGCGCCTGCAAAGCGAGGAGGCCCGGCGCACGGCGCTGGTGCCGGTAGAGCCCCTTAGTGGCAAGCGTCGCGGGCGGCGCACCAAGATCGTCGAGATCGAGGGATAGGGGCGAGGGGCGAAGAGCGATGGACATCGAGCGGTTCACGCACCAGGCCAAAGAGAGCCTGTCGGCGGCGCAGGAGATCCTGTCGCGCTACGGTCACAACCAGCTCGACGCCGATCACCTACTGCTGGCCCTGATGGAGCGCGAGGAGGGGGTGGTGGCCAGGGTCTTGGCGCGGCTGGACGTTAAGGTGCCGGCGGTGAGGGACGAAGTGGAGCGGGCCCTGGCCCGAGTGCCGCGAGTGCAGGTGACCGGGCCGGGGGACCAGCAGCAGATCTACGTCACCCCGCGCACCAAGAAGGTATTCGACCTGGCCTGGGACGAGGCGCAGCGCCTCAAGGACACCTACGTAGCCAACGAGCACCTGCTGGTGGGACTGCTGCGCGAGGGACAGAGCACGGGGGCGCGCGCCCTGCGGCGCCAAGGCGTGGACGTGGAGGCAGTGTACAGCGCCTTGAAGGACATCCGGGGCGCGCAGCGGGCCACAGATGAGCACGCCGAGAGCCGCTATGAGGTGCTGAAGCGCTACAGCCGTGACCTGACGGAGGAGGCCAAGGAGCAGAAGCTGGATCCGGTCATCGGGCGCGAGCGCGAGATCAAGCGGGTTATACAGGTGCTGACGCGGCGCACCAAGAACAACCCGGTGCTGATCGGCGACCCGGGCGTGGGCAAGACGGCCATCGTGGAGGGCCTGGCCCAGCAGATCGTCGGCGGCACCGTGCCGGAGATGCTCAAGGGCAAGCGGGTGATTGCCCTGGACCTGAGCGCCATGGTGGCGGGCAGCAAGTATCGGGGGGAGTTCGAGGAGCGCCTGAAGGGGGTGCTGGACGAAATCCGGGCGGCGGGGCGCGAGATCGTGGTCTTCATTGACGAGCTGCACACGGTGGTGGGCGCCGGGGCGGCCGAAGGGGCGATGGACGCCTCCAACATGCTCAAGCCGGCTCTGGCTCGGGGCGAGCTTCAGTGCATTGGCGCCACCACCCTGGACGAGTACCGCAAGCACATCGAGAAGGACGCCGCGCTGGAGCGCCGGTTCCAGCCGGTGTTCGTGGCGGAGCCCAGCGTGGAGGACACCGTGCAGATTCTACGGGGCCTGCGGGATCGCTACGAGGCGCACCACGAGGTCAAGATCAGCGATGAGGCGCTGGAGGCCGCGGCGGCGCTGTCCGCGCGCTACATCACCGACCGCTTCCTGCCCGATAAGGCGATTGACCTGATTGACGAGGCGGCCAGCAAGCGGCGCATCGAGATCTCCAGCGCGCCGCCCGAGATCCGCCAGATGGAGGCGGAGTTGGAGCGGCTGGATTTCGAGGGGAAGCGGGCCGCCGACGCGCGCGACTACGAGCGGGCCATCGAGATTCGGGACAAGGCCGAGCCGCTGCGCGCCCAGCTGCGCGAGGCCAAGGAGAAGTGGCAGTCGGAGAGCGGGGTGGGCGACACGGTGGAGGCGGAGGACATCGCGCACATCGTTTCCGAGTGGACGGGCGTGCCCATGCAGCGCATGTTTGAGGGGGAGGCGGAGAAGCTGCTGCACATGGAGGAACGGCTGCACCAGAGGGTAATCGGCCAGGACGCCGCGGTGCGGGCCGTCTCGGAGTGCATCCGGCGGTCGCGCGTCGGGCTGAAGGACCGGCGGCGGCCCATCGGCTCGTTCATCTTCCTGGGGCCCACCGGGGTGGGCAAGACGGAGCTGGCCAAGACGCTGGCGGAGTTCCTGTTCGACGACGAAGAGGCCATGGTGCGCATTGACATGTCCGAGTACATGGAGAAGCACTCCGTCTCGCGGCTCATCGGTGCGCCACCTGGGTACGTGGGCTACGAGGAGGGCGGGCAGCTCACCGAAGCGGTGCGGCGCCGCCCCTACCGCGTCATCCTGCTAGATGAGATCGAGAAGGCCCACCCGGAGGTCTTCAACATCCTGCTGCAAATCCTGGAGGATGGCCGGCTGACGGACGCCGCCGGGCGCACGGTGGACTTCAAGAACACCGTGCTGATCATGACCTCCAACGTGGGCAGCGAGCTCATCGAGGCGCCCCACCCCGAGTGGGACGAACAGCGGCAGCAAGAGGCCTACGAGCGCATGCGCGCGCGGGTGTTGGAGGAGCTGCGGCTGGTCTTCCGGCCGGAGCTGCTCAACCGGATTGACGAGATCATCGTCTTCCATGCGCTCAACAAGGAGCAGATTCAGCAGGTCACCGAGCTGATGCTGGACAAGGTGCGGGAGGCCCTCGCCGACCGGGACATGAAGCTGCAAGTGACCGAGTCGGCGCGGGCGCTGCTGGCGCAGGACGGCTTCGACCCCGCCTACGGCGCACGACCGCTGCGGCGCGTCATCCAGAGGCTGGTGGAGAATCCCATCGCCAGCGCCATCCTGCGCGGGGAGTTCCAGGACGGCGACACCATCGTGGCCGACGCCGAGGACGGCCGCCTTGCGCTGCGGCTGTTGGTGGGGGGGGAGAGGAAGGCTTCCTAGACCCGCGTAGAGAACGAATGCGGCCGTATAGACGGGAGCGGATACTATGGGAGGACGAGGCGCTGCAAGCAACATGGGGTCACGCGCCACGGAGCAAGAGCGAGAGGCCGTCATCGCCCAGTACGCGCCTTTGGTCGAATCGGTGGTGGATCGAGTCGCGGTGTCTCTGCCGGACGAGCTGGAGCGCGAGGACCTGTTCCGCTGGGGCATGCTGGCGCTGGTCAATGCGGTGGATCGGTTTGAGCCTCACCGGGGCGTGAAGTTCGAGACCTATGCTACCACCCTCATATGGGGCGCGGTGATGGATGAACTGCGAGTCCAGGATTGGGCGCCTAGAAGCGTCCGGGAGAAGTGCCGCCGCATTGAGCGGACGCTGTCGGCGCTGGAGAGCAGGCTGGGCCGCTCGCCGGAGGACGAGGAGATGGCGGAGGCGCTGAACATGTCGGTGGACGGGTATCACCGGCTGCTGTCGGAGGCCAGCCCCATTGCGCTGATGTCGCTGGAGGAGCTGCTGGCCGGGGGAGACTTCTCGCTGAAGCGGGAGAGCGAGCCCCTCCAGGTGCTGACCGAGCAGGACCCGGAGGCCATCAGCCAGCAGCGGGAGCTGGCGCGCACGTTGGCCGGGGCCATAGATGCTCTGCCGCAGCGGGAGCGCCTGGTCATTGCGCTCTACTACCACGAGGAGTTGACGCTGCGGGAGATCGGGGAGATTCTGGGGGTGACCGAGTCCCGCGTGTGCCAGATCCACACTCAGGCTATCCTTCGCCTGTGCGCCGAGTTCAGTCAGGAGGCAGAGGCAGTTCCAGCGGACGTGTCTGCTCTGGGTACGACGGCGCGTAGGGCGCCCAGGGAGCCGGCGCGGGCCCGCCAGATACGCGAGGCCATTGCGTCGGGCACCTATAGAGTGCTGTCAACAGATCTGGGGGAGGAGCTGACCAAGGGCGCCGAATACGGACGACGCTTCTGGCCTTACCTGCCATCGCCAAGGCCGGGGAGGAGCGTGGGGCAGGAGATGGACGCCTTCGCGAAGGAAATGGGGGCCAAAGAACGCGCGCGGGGGACGGCCGGGCTTGACAGCGTCGAGATCCTTCGTAGTATCCGGCGGGGAGCGCCCTAAGCGTGATAGTCCTCGACACTTCCGTGGTCGTGAAGTGGTTTGTGCTCGAGGAAAGCGGGTGTGAGCGGGCGCGTGCTATCCGCGGCCTGCACTTCCGGGGGGATATCGAGATCATCGTGCCTTCCCTGACGCTGTACGAGTTGTGCAGCGCTCTGGGGCGCAGGGAATGGGTTCCCGACGAGGTTGACGAGGCCCTCAGGTTACTAGAGCGGGCGGGCATCGTGGTCGTCCGGCCCTCAAGACGTGTGCTGGTGAGGGCTGCCGAACTGTGCCGACGCCGGGCTACCAGCTTCTATGACGAGCTATTCGTGGCCTTGGCGGAGTTAGCAGGCGCACACCTGATCACGGCTGATGAGGAGCACTACGCCAAGGCGAGGGACAGCGCCCAGGTCCATCTCCTGACTGACCTGGACATCAGCGATGTGCCACGGTGGCACCGGGAAGCCGGGGTGCAAGACAGGGCGTGAGGAGCGATCAATGGTGGGAGGGTCAGCCCCCTTGCTGAGCAGGGACGGTGCCCCGCTTTGGCCAGGCTCAGGTAGTCGGTCGTGAGGGCCAACGAATGCTTCGCATAAGGAAAGGGAGGTAGTCCAGTTGCTCAGAGTGTTAGGCAATCGCGTCATGGTCAAGGTAGACGAGGCCGAGACCACCCGGGGCGGGATCGTCCTGCCCGATTCGGCGCAGCAGAAGTCGCAGAAGGCTACGGTGGTGGCAGTGGGCGAGGGACGACGCAGCAAAGACGGGAAGCTCATCCCCATTGATCTGCAAGTGGGGGACCGCATCGTATTCGCGAAGTACGGAGGGACGGAGATTCGCCACGACGGCCAAGACTATCTGATCCTGAACGTCAGCGACATCTACGCCAAGCAGGCCTAGCGGACCGGGAGCTAACTGAGGAAAGGAGACCAAAGCTGAGATGCCGGCAAAGGAACTGCTGTATAGCGAGGAGGCGCGCCAGGCGCTGGCGCGGGGCGCGGAGATGGTGGCGGAGGCAGTGCGCGTCACGTTGGGCCCGACGGGGCGCAATGTGCTGCTAGCGAAGAAATTCGGCTCGCCCACCATCACCAAGGACGGGGTGACGGTGGCCAAGGAGGTCGAGCTGAAGGACCACTTCGACAACCTGGGGGCACAGCTGCTCAAGGAGGTAGCGTCGAAGACCAATGACGTAGCCGGAGACGGGACCACTACGGCCACCGTGCTGGCCAACACCATGCTCACCCAGGGCCTGAAGGCGGTGGCGGCCGGCGCCGAGCCCATGGCGCTGAAGCGGGGCATGGATAAGGCGGTAACGCGGGTAGTGGAGGCGCTGCGCAAGGATGCCATTGCGGTGTCCAAGCAGGAGGAGATCGAACAGGTAGCGGCCATCGCCGGCAACGACCCCGAGATCGGCCGCGTCGTGGCCGAGGCCATGGCTGAGGTGGGCAAGGACGGGGTGATCACGGTCGAGGAGTCCAAGGGGCTAAGCACCGAGCTGAAGTTCGTGGAGGGCATGCAGTTCGACAAGGGCTACATCTCGCCGTATTTCGCCACCAGCCCCGAGACCATGGAGGCGGTGCTGGAAGACGCCTACGTGCTGCTGTACGAGAAGAAGATCAGCTCGGTGGTGGACCTGCTGCCCCTGTTGGAGCAGATTGCGCAGAGCGGCCGGCCGCTGTTCATCGTGGCGGAGGACGTGGAGGGTGAGGCCTTAGCCACCCTGGTGGTGAACAAGCTGCGCGGCCTGGTGCGCTGCGCGGCGGTGAAGGCGCCTGGCTTCGGCGACCGACGCAAGGCCATGTTGGAGGACATGGGTATCCTCACCGGCGGCACCTGCGTGTCTGAGGACCTGGGCTTGAAGCTGGAGAACCTGGAGCTGCACCAGCTCGGCCGGGCCAAGCGGGTGGTGGTGACCAAGGACGACTTCACCATCGTAGGGGGCGGCGGCACCAAGCAGGCCATCGCGGGCCGCATTCGGCAGCTGCGCAGCGGCATCGAGACCACCGAGTCCAGCTACGACAGGGAGAAGCTGGAGGAACGGCTGGCCAAGCTGGCTGGAGGCGTGGCGGTTATCGAGGTCGGCGCGGCCACCGAGACGGAGCTGAAGGAGAGGAAGCACCGCTTCGAGGACGCCCTCTCAGCCACGCGCGCAGCGGTGGAGGAGGGGATCGTGGCCGGCGGCGGCACGGCGCTGATCAACGCGCTGCCGGCGCTGGATGCGCTGAAAGTGAGCGGCGACGAGGCCATCGGGGCCCGCATCGTGCGCGACGCCCTGGAGGGGCCGCTGCGCCAGATCGCGGACAACACGGGCTACGAGGGGGCCGTCATCGTCGAGCAGGTGAAGCACCAGAAGAAGAAGCGCGTAGGGTTCAACGCCCTGACTGGAGGGCTGGAGGACTTGGTGAAGGCGGGCGTGGTGGACCCGCTGAAAGTCACGCGCTCGGCTCTGGAGAACGCGGGCAGCATCGCCAGCATGATCCTGACCACCGAGAGCGTGGTGGCCGAGAAGCCAGAGAAGCCCAAGCCGGCGCCGGCGCACCAGCACGGCATGGACATGATGTAGCTGAAGCTGAGGGGCGAGGACGGGACCTCGGTCGCCCGCCCAGCAGCGCGGCCGAGGTCCGAGGTTGCTTCCCAAGTCAGGAGGGCTGAACCATGGACAGACTGGCGCGTTGGGAACCTATCGGCGAGATGCGGAGGCTGCGGGAGCAGATGAGCCGGCTGCTGGACGAGGTCCGCGCCGGGCGCTCCTGGATACCGGGGTCGCTGGGCGAGAGTGAGTGGAGGCCCAAGGCGGACGTCTACGAGACCGGGGCTGAGGTAGTGGTCAGGGTGGACGTGCCCGGCATGAAGAAGGAGGACCTGGAGATCACGGCCAGCGAGGACTCCATCACCATTCGGGGGCAGAGGGAGTTCGAGGAGGAGGTAAAAGAGGGGGGCTACCACCGCCGGGAGCGGCACTACGGGCGGTTTGTGCGCAGCATCCCCACGCCGTCGCCGGTGGACGCGGAGAAGGCCAAGGCCAAGTTCAGCGAGGGGGTGCTGGAGATTCGGGCCCCCAAGCTGGCGCCGCCGGAGGCCAAGGGTCAGAAGGTCGCAATCGAATAGGAGCTGAGGCCTCGCGCGGGGCCCGGCATGATACCGCTACGCGACAACCTCCCCTCGCGCCGAACGCCGGTGGTGACCGTAGGCATCATCGGCGTTTGCGTGTTGGTCTTCGCCTATCAGTTGCTTCAGCCGAAGATGATGGAGCGTTACGCCTTCGTGCCCTCCCTGCTGATCAGCACGGAGCTGTTGCAGCATCCGGTGGCGGTGCTCCAGACCCTGGTGACCTCGCTGTTCCTGCACGGCGGCCTGCTGCACATCGGCGTCAACATGCTCACGCTGTGGGTCTTCGGGGACAACGTCGAGGACCGTCTGGGGCACCTGCGGTTCGTGGTTTTCTACCTCCTGTGCGGCGTGGTGGCCAACCTGCTGCACGCGGTGTCCACGCTCGTGGCTGGGGACGCCCAACTGCCCACCGTCGGCGCGAGTGGCGCCATCGCCGGCGTGCTGGGAGCTTACTTCCTGGCCTTCCGGCGCGCGCGCATTCTCACGTTCATCCCCTTCCTGTGGTTCTTTGGGCTGGTGGAGATACAGGCCTTCTTCCTCATCGGGTTCTGGTTCGTCATGCAGCTCTTCTCCGGGATAGGCTCTCTGAGCGGCGGGGGCAGCAACATCGCCTTCTTTGCCCACATCGGCGGCTTCCTGGCCGGCATCCTGCTGTTCAAGCTGATGGCCCCGCGCCTGCGGCCGCCGGCGCTGCCCCGGGAAGCGCGGCTCGTTCGCTTTGAGGAGGAGTGGTAGGACCCAGGGGCTGGTCGTGGGTGGCGGTGGTTCGTGGGGAGTGGGGTCATAGCTATCGCCGGGGGCTCACGCCGCTGCCGCGAAGGCCGCGCTCCGGAGGTTGGCTCGTCCGGACTACTGCGACTTGACCTCTGACAGTACCTCCCCCGTGCAGGCATCCAGCGTCACGCCGTACTCCCGCATATCGGGGCGCTCGCCAGGTCGAGCAGGCATACCTGAGGGCACCGACAACCAGACGCACCACACCAGCCCGATCTGGCCCTTGTACCACCGAGTGGCCAGGTAGGCGTCCTTGATCGGCGCCTGCCCTCGCTCCTTGGCCGGCGCCCTTGCCAGAGCTTCCCTGATGGCCTGCTCCCTGGTCACGCCGGCGGGCCGCACACCCTCAGCGCTGTAGTAGGTCTGACTGAAGCTCACGACCTCGCTCGTGCTCAGGTTTACCGTTACCTCCGCCCGTCCGAGCCTGATGCCATTCTTCTCCACGACCCAGCAGAAGTGCTGTTGGGGAGCCCTTGGCGGTTTGATGAGACGGCCCGGCCGCCAGGGCTTCGAGGCTGTCAGTAGCCGGGCTTGAGGGAAGTGGGGCCAGTGCCTTTGCAGATACGCCGTGGCCATGCTCTTGGCCCGCTCCTCACCCACTTCGGCACCGGCAATCTCATACTTGCGGGCGGCGAACTCCGCGAAGCGCACCTCGCCGGTCGAGGCGTCTACCTCGACGACCGCCCGCCCCTCGTAGCGCTGCACCTCTGTGACTTGAGGTCCTTGGGGATAGGGCAGGACAAAGGCGTATAGGGGGGGGTGCGTATCGCTGGGGGCCTGGCGCGCTATCGCCCGCTCGTCCCCACTGAGTTCCGCCGGCGCGAGGCCCAGGAACTTCGCAGCGATGTGGCGACACTCTTCGCGCGAGAGCTTGGGCCCAACCGGCCTCTCGCCCGGCAGGCCGTAAGTCGCAGCCAGGATGGCGGCTGCGCCTAACACTGTGAGCGCCAAGGCCCGTCCGGTCATCTGCCTTCCCTCCCTTCGGGAGCCGATCACTCGTAGCGCGCGGGCCAAATCCTCTCATCGTCGTTCGTCGAGCTGATTAGGTCGGTATTCCATGATTCGGTGGCATCGGGGGGGGCGATCCTGGTCGTCCCTGTGGTGCAAGTAGATCTGCTCTGCGGCTTTGATAAGAGCGACCCCGACCGTGGACCGGTACCGAAGATACTGCCAGAAGGTCTGAAACCACGTGATGGATATGCCGCCATTGTACAAGTCTACGTCGTCTGCACCCACGACGCACTCTACACCCTTCCCTGGCAGGCTCGCCTGGAAGTCGCCGCCGGCGAGGCAGGTGTAGAAAACGGCCAGGTGACACTGGTGCGCGTTCACCAGATCAGCGATGCTCGGCCCTGGGCCGTCAGGAGGCGGATCGGGCGGCGGCTTCGAGTACACAACGCCATCACACGTGTAGATCCAGCCGAGGTGGGGGTCAGCCGGCCCCTGGTCCGGGTGCTCTCCTACCCGGTGGTCATGGTCATCGGCGTGTCCGTCAAAGCAAACGATTGCCGCCTTCTCGAAGGCGTCCATAATCACCCCCGACGGCGCGTCGGTGACCGCCGTAGCTGCATACTGTCCATCCGGAACGTCCGTGGTGAGGTCCTGTTGCGCATCTCTCGCGATCGGTGCGGTGTTACTGAGAAGCGGGGTGTCGTAGTTCCTGGCCTTGGGCTGCATGACGATGCAGGCGCCCTCGTCTTTGATGGGCAGGAAGACATGGTCCCGCTCCATCTTGCTGGCCATGCCGCTGACGACCCAATGGTAACGCCCCCCGTAGATGGGCCAGGACAGGTCCACGTCGCCGGGACACACGAGGGCCTGGCCTGGAGGGCCGGTGGGCATGGCAGGGGGTGGGGAGGCCAGAGGCGTCAGTTCATTGAGAAGCGGGTCGTACGCATCCCAGTCCAGGCTCGCCGCCTGCTCGCCGAGCTGATACTCCAGGTTCGCCCACATCTCCTGCTCGTCTGGATCGAACGGCGGATCGACCGGCTTGGCCAGATATGCTGACAAACTGTTGAAGATAGGCCGGGGGTTGGTGTACCAGTCGGCGTAGTTCTGCTGTCCCCAGAACTTGTAGCTGTAGATATGGTACTTTTCCAGGGTGCCGGCCGGCGGCTGCACTGACCAAGTGGTGTTTGGACTGACGCTCTCTGACTTGCCCCAGGGGGGGCCGTAGTCGGTGTCATAGATCTGTAGTTCCATGCCCACCGGGAGCGGCACGTGGTTGAACACGTAGCAGGAGAAGGCCGGAGGCAGATCGGTGGTGTCGTTGGTCCACAGAATGGGCCGGTCGGGCTCCAGGTCGTCCAGCACCAAGTTGCCGACGTCCACTAGCTTCACGGCCGTGGCCTGCGTAGAGCCGGGTGAGAAGTAGGCCTTCACTTCGATGCGCCAGCCCCCGTTGTGGCCGTCCAGCGTCTGCCAGTTGCCGTGCCACCGGGTGGGGCTGTCCTGGAACATGGTGAAGGGGCCCCGCTGGTAGCCGCAGGTCAGGTCCTTAAGCCAGCACTCCATCTTGGTGCACGTCTGGCCCGGGTCCAGGGTCAGGTTGGCGATGATCCCGACGGCATCCCCGATGTCTGGCTCCTGAGGCACCACGGTGATGGTCACCGTCCCCGCCAGTGCCGGCGCCACCTCCCCGCGTTTCGACGCGGAGCCGAGGAGCCACGGAGGGCCCCGGGCGGCTATTCCGCCTCCGGCAGCGGGCTGGTGTATACCTCACCGTTGTACGCGTCCAGGACCACCGTGTAGTCGTGGACATGCGGTTCCTGGCCAGGCGGGCCCTGCGGCCCAGCAGGGGCCGAGAACGAGACCACCCACGCAAGTCGAATCTCGCCCCTGTACCAACGCGTTCCCAGGTAGGCATCGCGCACCTGGGCTTTCTCTCGCATGCCGGCGTCGAGCCTACCCACCGCTTCGCTGATGGCTTGCTGCTTGGTCACCTGGGGCGGCGCAAGGCCATGGGCCGGGTAGTACGACTGAGCATACGAGACGGGTTGGCCCGTGCTGAGATTGACCGTGACTGTGGCACCGCCCAAGTGGATGTCCCCCTCGCGCACCAACCACCCGAAGGACTGCTCGGGTGCCCGCTGCGGTTTGAAGACCTGCCCGAAGCGTCGCACTGGAGAAGCCGACCCAAACCGCGCCTCCGCCCAGTGGGCCCAGTGTATGGTGAGGAACGCCTGCGCCGCCGCTTTGGCCTCCGCCTCGGTCAGTTCCCGGGTGCCGAGGTCGTAGCGGCGTGGCGGGTACTCAGCAGCGGTGACCACACCCTCCCACGCGTCAACGATCACCCAGGCTCTGCCCTCCTGACGCGACCATGGCTGGACCTCTGCCGCCTCGAGATAGGGCAGCACGAAGACGCGGATGGGAGGTCGGCGCCTACTCGGCCGCTCCAACAGCATCACTGTGCCGCTGCGCGTGAGTTCGTCCGGGCGCGCACCCAGGAACTCCGCCGCCACCCGCCCACACTCCTGAACGGATACCTTCGGCTCAAACTGCGGCTCGGGCTGAAGGGCGTAGGCCACTGCCAGCACCACCACTAGACCCGTGCCTCCCAGCACCCACGCGCGCCGAGTCATGCTCGTCGTCCCCTTTCGCCCCGCTCTACTCATAGCGGGCCAACCATATGCGATGGCTAGGATCGCTGGGCTGCAGCAAGTCGGTGCTCCAGTAGTCGTTGTAGGTCCACTCGTCGTCAAGTATGCCGTGCTCGAGAAAGACGGCAAGCTTGGCCGAGTTCAGGGCGCATTGTACCTGACCTCGCTGGCGCAGATTCTCCCAGAACACCTCCGTCCAGGTCGCCGCGATGTCGCCTCCATATACCAGGATCTGCGGGCCGACGCCCACCACGCATTCCACGCCCTGCGGCCCCAGGACCTCCGCGAACCTCTGCCCCGCCTCGCAGGCGTAGATCACTGCCAGGTGGCATTGGGTGGGGTTCACCAGCCCGCCGGGCCCGCTCACCCATCTGTCCTGAGGGTTGCCTCTGCCGGGGTCCGTCGTGGCAAGATAGGCATCGGAGGCCGCGCTTATCCCAGCCCAGGCTCCGTTGTCCACTCCATGACCGGCATAGAACCAGATGGCCGCCTCCTCGAAGGCCTGCTTTAGCGTGACAGCGTCCGGGTCGGTCCACCCCGTGGCGCCGTATTCCCCCTCTGGCACCTCGGTATCCAGCGTGTGCTGCTTGACCGCCGCCGTGCCAGCGCAGCCCGGCGACCAACCGCTTAGGTCGTAGTTCCTGGCCTTGGGCTGCATGACGATGCAGGCGCCCTCGTCTTTGATGGGCAGGAAGACATGGTCCCGCTCCATCTTGCTGGCCATGCCGCTGACGACCCAATGGTAACGCCCCCCGTAGATGGGCCAGGACAGGTCCACGTCGCCGGGACACACGAGGGCCTGGCCTGGAGGGCCGGTGGGCATGGCAGGGGGTGGGGAGGCCAGAGGCGTCAGTTCATTGAGAAGCGGGTCGTACGCATCCCAGTCCAGGCTCGCCGCCTGCTCGCCGAGCTGATACTCCAGGTTCGCCCACATCTCCTGCTCGTCTGGATCGAACGGCGGATCGACCGGCTTGGCCAGATATGCTGACAAACTGTTGAAGATAGGCCGGGGGTTGGTGTACCAGTCGGCGTAGTTCTGCTGTCCCCAGAACTTGTAGCTGTAGATATGGTACTTTTCCAGGGTGCCGGCCGGCGGCTGCACTGACCAAGTGGTGTTTGGACTGACGCTCTCTGACTTGCCCCAGGGGGGGCCGTAGTCGGTGTCATAGATCTGTAGTTCCATGCCCACCGGGAGCGGCACGTGGTTGAACACGTAGCAGGAGAAGGCCGGAGGCAGATCGGTGGTGTCGTTGGTCCACAGAATGGGCCGGTCGGGCTCCAGGTCGTCCAGCACCAAGTTGCCGACGTCCACTAGCTTCACGGCCGTGGCCTGCGTAGAGCCGGGTGAGAAGTAGGCCTTCACTTCGATGCGCCAGCCCCCGTTGTGGCCGTCCAGCGTCTGCCAGTTGCCGTGCCACCGGGTGGGGCTGTCCTGGAACATGGTGAAGGGGCCCCGCTGGTAGCCGCAGGTCAGGTCCTTAAGCCAGCACTCCATCTTGGTGCACGTCTGGCCCGGGTCCAGGGTCAGGTTGGCGATGATCCCGACGGCATCCCCGATGTCTGGCTCCTGAGGCACCACGGTGATGGTCACCGTCCCCGCCACTGCCGCACAGCACCACTACTGCCAAACATAGCGCGCTCTTTCCCCATACTCTCATAGCTCGCCCCTCCTTGGTGTGGCGCCCTAGCTTGGGCCGGCGTTCCCTCCTTGAACCCGAAGGCAAAAAGCGGCCACCCGATTGCTCAGGACGGCCGCTCACATACACCTATGCTGCTGGCGCGCGAGGGCGACCAAGCGGCGCTTAGCGTCTCTCGGCTCCAGCTAATACCCAAACACTGAGGCACCGGCCACCCAAGGTGCATCTATCCTACCCCCATGCCTCAACCACTCGCAGCCCGACCATAGCCCAGCCCGCCGCGCGTGTCAAGAGCCTTCTCGCGCTTGCCTCTCGGCAGGTCACTGGTGGGAGGGGGCGCTAGCTTCCTGCTGAAGCAGCAGCCGCTGGGTCCTGTCGAGACGTGGTGCTGGCTTCCACGGGGGCGGGGGAGCTTTACAAGAGGGCGTGCGCTGTGGTAGCCTGAGGCGGCATAATGACGTGTCACCCCCGGTGGGCCGGTCGCGGTGGTGTGCCCTGCTGGCGGGGTGAGGGCCTGCAATGCTGCTTCCCTACGCGACGGATCGAGACCTCAAGCACATACCCTACGTTACCTACGCGCTGGTAGCCATCAACGTGCTGGTCTTCCTGGGCGTGCTGTTTCTGGTGAAGCCGGAGACGGTGAGCGGGGTCGCCACACGCGGGGAGAAGGCGGCGGGGAAGGCTGAGCCGGAGGTGCCCGAGGGGATCATTGTCCCCAAGGGAGAGGAGCAGCCGGAGACCAAGGCGGTCAAGGTGGCGGGGCGCAGCCCGTTCGAGGTGGCGGCCTACCGCTTCGGCTTCGTGCCGGCCCAGGTGAAGTGGTACACGATAGTCACGGCCATGTTCTTCCACGGCGGGCTGCTGCACCTGCTGTTCAACATGTGGTACTTGTGGATCTTCGGCCGCCACATGGAGGACGTGCTGCGCAGCAGGATGTTCGCCTTGCTTTACTTCTCCAGCGGCATCGCGGCCATGCTGCTGCACTACGTGATGACGCTGCTGTTTGCCAGGCCGGACATGGGCATCCCGGCCCTCGGCGCCTCGGGGGCCATCGCCGGTGTCCTGGGGCTGTTCGCCATCCGCTTCTATCGCACCGGCGTGAGATTCACGTTCATGTTCATACGGACGGTGAGCGTGCCGGCCATCTACGCTCTGGGGGTGTGGCTGGCGCAGGAGGTATGGGCCGGAGTGTCGGCGCTGGCGAGCCCTGCCGCGGCGCAGACTTCGGTAGCGAGCTGGGCGCACGTGGGCGGGTTCCTGTACGGTATGCTGATGGCGCTGGTGCTACACCTGGAGAGCGAGGCGGGGGAGGAGTACCTGGTGCAGGACGCGGAGGCGGCACTGGAGATCGGCAACTGGGACAAGGTGATCGAGGGGTTCTCCGAGGTGCTGGTGAAGGAGCCGGACAACCTGCGGGCGCACATGGCTCTGGCCAAGGCCTTGGGCATGACCAACGACGAGGCGCGCTCGGTGTACCATTACCACACGGCCATTTCCTTGCTGGCCAAGCGTTCTGAGCCCCGGCAGACGATGTTGGTCTACCGGGATTTCAAAACGACGTTCCCGCACCAGGAGCTGCCCAGCAACCTGCGCTATCAGGTGGCCTGCGCGTGTGAGGTGGGCGGGGACCCGGTGACGGCGCACCGCGAGTTCTCGGCCCTGCTGGAGATCCAGCCGCCGCCGCCGGAGGCGCAGATGGCCTTGCTGAAGAAGGCACAGATCACGCTGAGTCATCTGCACCGGCCGCAGGAAGCGGTGAAGCTGTTCCAGGAGTTCCTGGAGAAGTACGGGGACAGCATGTGGGCGGTGGCGGCGGAGGACGGCATCCAGGAGGCCCAGGCCATGATCAGCGGCCGGCGCCTGCCTCCGACCGCGCGGCCCGGGCCGGGCCCCTCGCGCTTCCCGGGCCGGTAAGCTCCCGAACTCCAGCGCGCATGCGCCGCGACGCCCGGCCGACGGGAAAGCCCGCAGGGCGCGGCGAACAGGGCCGCCGCCACTGCACCCAGGAGGGCTGCAACATGCACTTCGCAGTCTGCAACGAGATGTTCCAGAAGATGAGCTTCGAGCAGCAGGTTGCCACTGCTGCGGAACTGGGCTATGAGGCGGTGGAGCTGGCCCCCTTCACCCTGGCTGACTCCGTCACCGACATCTCGCCGGCGGACCGGGATCGCATAGCGCAGCAGGCGGCGTCCAGAGGCCTGCGGATCACGGGCCTTCACTGGCTGCTGGCCAAGCCCGAGGGCCTGCACGTGACTACCCACGATGAAAAGGTGCGGGCGAAGACCAAGGCCTACCTGCGGGAGCTGGTCAAGTTCTGCGCCGACATCGGCGGCGAGGTGCTGGTATTCGGGTCGCCCAAGCAGCGCAGCATCCTGCCCGGCGTGACCAGGACCATGGCCTGGGACTACTTCATGGACGCGGTGCTGGACTGCATGTCCATCCCAGAAGCCGAGCAAGTGTACTTCTGCGTAGAGCCACTGCATAGTGGGCAGACCAACCTCCTGAACACGCCGCGGGAGGTGCGGCGGATGGTGGAGGAGATTGACCACCCGCGCGTCAAGATGATCCTGGACTGCTACAGCATGGCCACGGAGGGCGTGGATGCGCCGCAGGCCCTGCGCGACAACAAGCAGTGGGTCTATCACGTGCACGCCAACGACGACAACCAGCTCGGGCCCGGGTACGGCAAGATCGAGTTCGTGCCCATTATGAAGGCCCTTTGCGACATCCAGTACGACCGCTACGTTTCGGTGGAGATCTTCGACTTCTCCCAGGACACGGTCGAGGTAGCGAACAACAGCCTGGAGTTCCTGCGCCAATCCCTCGCGGCTGCCCAGACGGGGGCGTGATGGTGGGAGTGGAGAGGAGGGCCCTCAGCAAGCGGTGACGAGAAGAGAACCAGTGAACGTGCCTGCTGACATTCAACAGATGGTGGAGGCTAAGGCCCGGGCAGTGTGGGAGGCTTCGCGGCGGCTGGCCCAGGCGTCTACGACAGCCAAGAATGCCGTGCTGCTGCGCGCGGGCCGGATGCTGGAGGAGCGCAAGGCCGAGATCAAGGAAGCCAACGCGCGGGACCTGGAGCAGGGGCAGAGAGACGGCCTGTCCAAGGCCATGATGGACCGGCTGCTGTTGGACGACAAGCGCATCAGGGGCATGGCGCAGGGCCTGGAGGAAGTGGCGGCCCTGCGCGACCCCATCGGCTCGGGGCGGGCCATGTGGCGCCTGCCGAACGGCCTGGAGATCACGAAGGTAGTGGTGCCCATCGGCGCCATCGGCATCATCTACGAGTCGCGGCCGAACGTGACCATAGATGCGGCGGGCCTGTGCGTGAAGGCGGGGAACGCGGCGCTGCTGCGGGGCGGGTCGGAGGCCATCAGTTCCAACCTGGTCCTGGCCGAGGTCTTTGCGGACGCCTGCGAGGCTGAGGGCCTGCCCAGATCGTCGGTGGACATCATCCCGGTCACCGATCGCGCGGCCGTTATGGCCATGCTGAAGATGGACCGCTATCTGAGCCTGATCGTGCCGCGCGGCGGCGCCGGGCTGATCCGCACGGTGGTGGAGAACAGCACCATCCCCACCTTGAAGCACGACCGGGGGCTGTGTCACATCTACGTGGACGAGGGCGCCGACGTGGGGATGGCAGTCAACATCGTGCACAACGCCAAGGTGCAGCGGCCGGGGGTATGCAACGCGGTGGAGACGCTGCTGGTGCACGAGGCCATCGCGACAGTGGCCCTGCCGGCCATCGTCAAGGACCTCCAGAAGGCGGGCGTGGCGATCCGCGGATGCCCCAAGACGCGCGAGACTGCGCCTGGGATTGCGGAAGCCACGGAGGAAGACTGGGACACTGAGTACCTGGACCTGATCCTGTCGGTGAAGGTAGTGGCGAATATGGAGCAGGCGCTGGAGCACATCGCGCGGTATAGCACCGGCGTGGCCGAGGCCATTGTCACCCAGGACTATGCCCGCGCCGAGCGGTTCCTGGCGGAAGTAGATAGCGCCACGGTGTATGTGAACGCCTCCACGCGCTTCACCGATGGGGGCCAGTTTGGGCTCGGAGCCGAGATCGGCATCAGCACCGACAAGCTGCATGCCCGCGGGCCCATGAGCGTGGAGGAGCTGACGAGCACGAAGTATGTCATCCGAGGCTGTGGGCAGGTGCGGGAATAGAGGCGAGCGCACGATGCCAACGGAGGCTGAACGCATAGCCGAGCGCCGACAGCATCTGGCCGACGCGCACATCATTGTCATCAAGCTGGGCAGCCGAGTGGTGCTGCGGGACGGCGGGGCCAACGAGGCGCTGTTGGCCCGCCTGGCGGCGGAGATCGCCCGCTTTCGGGAGCAGGGCCGGCAGGTGCTGCTGGTCAGCTCGGGTGCGGTGGGCCTGGGGCTGACAATCTTAGGTCTGCCGGACGAGGTGGACGACATCTCCAAGCGCCAGGCGGCGGCGGCGGTGGGCCAGTCGGCGCTGATGCAGACCTACCAGCGGCTGCTGGCGCCCTACGGACAGATCGTGGCGCAGATCCTGCTGACTACGGAGGACATCTCCGACCGGGAGCGCTATCTGCACATCCGCAACACCACTCAGGCGCTGCTGGAGAGCGGCGCCATACCCATCTTCAACGAGAACGACAGCGTGTCGGTGGCGGGCGTTACCTTCGGCGAGAACGACAAGCTGGCGGCGCTGGTAGCCAGCAAGATTGGCGCCGATGTGCTCATCTTCCTGACCGAGACGCAGGGCCTGTACAATGCCGACCCGGCCAGCCACCCGGAGGCCGAGGTGGTCAAGCGTGTGGAGGCGGATGACCGGCACGTCTTCGAGTACGTGGGCCAGGTGAAGGATGCGGCGACCAAGGGCGGCATGCTGGCGAAGATCAACGCGGCGCGCACGCTGGCGTCGCTGGGCATTCCGGCGGTGATCGCCAAGGGCAGCGAGGAGCGGGTGCTGTCGCGGATCATCGGCGGGGAGGACGTGGGCACGTTCTTCGTGCCGCGCGCGCGGGCCAGCAGCCGCAAGTCGTGGATCGCCACCGCGCTCACCCCGGAGGGAGCCATAGTGGTGGACGAGGGCGCCAAGCGGGCGCTGCTGCACCCGGATGGCGCCAGCCTGCTGCCGGCCGGCGTCGTTGATGTGGTGGGCGAGTTCAGCGCCGGCCACGCGGTTTCGATCATGGACACCGAGGGCGTCGAGATCGCTCGGGGGCTGGTCAACTACTCGTCAGCCGAGGCCCGGAAGCTGCGGGGGGCCCATAGCTCGCAGATCAAGGAAATCCTGGGCCGCTCGGGACACGAGGAGATCGTGCATCGGGATAATCTGGTGGTGACGTAGTGCGCTCAGCCAAGGTGGTCGGGGTGGAGATGGTGGAGGAAGGAGCGGGGGGACCGTTCGAGCGACCTGTCGTTGACTGGCCAGAGCGAGGAAGCCCATGGGGTGCTTCTGCGGGGCCCAGGGCAGGCCCATCCCCTGAGAGCAAGCATGAGGGTACTGGTTCTGGCAAATGGTGGCCCCAACAGCGCCATGGGTCGGCGGGCCCAGGCGCTTTTTGGTGATGGCGGGTCGCACGAGGTGGGCATCTGCTATCGGGAAGGCGCGCGCTGGGGGGAGGCTGTACGACTGGCGCGGGAGATTCGGGCACTGCGGCCACAGGTGGTGGTGCTGCTGGACCTGGCGATCCACAGCTTCCTGGCCTGGCTGCTGGCTGGGGGGCAGCGGCGGGCGCAGTTGGTCAGCCTGACGGGAGACGACATGTATGCCTACCACCGGCTGGTACGAGGTAGGAGTGAGGTGATCTGCAAGGCGGCCCGGCTGCTGGAGGACTGCGCTTTCAGACGCTCGGAGCTGATTGGCGTCCGAGGGACGTTCCACAAGCAGCATCTGGAGGAGCGCGGCTACAGGAACGTCAGGTTGCTGACGGATCATGTGGACCTGGATGTGATGCGACCCGTCCGGGCTGACGAGCTGCGGGCGCGGCTGGGCCTGAGCGGCATGTTTGTGGCGGGCGCGGTAGGCACCTTGAGCTGGAATCCGCGCTGGCGGCTGTGCTACGGCTGGGACCTGGTGGAGGCTCTGCCGCTGGTGCGGCAGCCGAGCGTGCGCGGCCTGATCGTGGGCGGAGGTGACGGGCTCGACCAGTTGCGGGCGCGGGCCGCGGAACTGGGCGTGGGCGACAGGTTGGTCTTCATGGGGCAGGTGCCGCCGGAGCGGGTCTGTAGCTACATCAACACCATGGACGTGTGCCTGAGCACGCAGACGAACAACCTGGTGGGCCGGGTGAGGACGACGATCAAGCTGCCCGAGTACCTGGCCTGCGGCAGGTACGTGATCGCCACTGATGTGGGCGAGGCCAGCCTGGTGCTGCCGGGTATTGGGTCGCTGCTGCCGTATGCGCCCGAGGTGGTGCGGGACGATGAGTACCCGGCGCGTCTGGCCGCCGAGGTTGACCGCCTGGCCGGGCAGCCGGAGTTGACGCGCGCGGTAGCTGAGAGGGCGCGGCAGGTGGCCGAGGAGCGCTTCGACCTGAGGAAGCTACGGGAGCGCGCTGCGGCAATGCTGGACGAGCTGGCGGCTGGTGGCGTTCCTCGGAGTTGAGCGGCAGTGACTGAGAGAACGTCAGGCGGCGGGCGTGTAGACTTCGCCCGACGTTGGGTGCCTGAGGGCAGCAGGCGGCTGTTGGACGTGGGGTGCTACACAGGCTACTGCCTGGCGCAGTTGGCCGGGCGTGCTGAGCAGCTTTACGGGCTGGACGTGGACGACCGGGCGCTTGCCCAGGGGGCGTGCCAGCACCCGGAGGTGCGTCTGCTGTGCTGCGACGGGGGGCGCATCGCGTTCCGCGGGCATAGCTTCGACGTGGTGCTGCTGCTGGATGTGATCGAGCATCTGGCGGACGCGGAGAAAGCCAGGCTGCTGGACGAGTGCCATCGCGTGCTGGCGCCGGGCGGACTGCTGGTGCTGACCACGGTGCATGCGGGAGCTTTCGCCTGGCTGGACCCCATGGACTTCAAGCGGCGCTGCTCTGGGCTTTACCGGCTTTACATGCGCCTGTCCGGCTACCAGCCGCAGACGGCGCCAGAGATAGGGCACCGGCATCTGACGGCCGCGGAACTGGACCGGCTGTTGGGCGGCCGCTTTGAGGTGCTGGAGCGGCGGTACTCGGGCCTGGTACTCCTGCCGCTGACTCTGTGGGCCCGCGCGGTTCTGGGGCGGCTGCGCTTGCTGCCCGGCTTCCTGGACCGGTGGCTGCACGGCCTGGGGGCACTGGAGGAGCGCCTCAGCTTCGGCCGGGCGTCATACTTCGTCAGGCTGGCCGTGCGGCAGGCGGGGGCAGCCAGCTCAGGGCAGGAGGCGAGTGCCTAGTCGGGCTGTTGATGGCGCCCAGTGGTCGTGGATTCGCTGGCGGTGACCAAGTGCAATGCTACGCCATGTGCTCATCTGCCTCATAGGCCTGGTTGGCGCGCAGGCTGTGGCAGCGCCGCCGCAGCCGCCGGAGCAGCCCGCGACGGGCCCCGGGGGAGCGGACTACAAGCACCGGCAAGTGGTCCAGAGCACGTTCGGCAGCGGCGCGTCACAGTACTGGGTGTTCGAGCCCGGCGACCCGTCCCCGGAGACGGCCCCGCTCATCGTGTTCAACCACGGGTGGATGGGGATTGACCCGCGCTTCTACCAGGCCTGGATTGACCACCTGGCGAAGCGCGGCAACATCGTGGTCTTTCCCCAGTATCAGCGAGGGCCACTGACGCTACCGCAACTGTTCACGCCGTTTGCCGTCGCGGCCACGAAGGACGCCATCCGGCGGTTGCAGCAGGGCGGCCACGTGCGGCCGGACCTGGGGAAGTTCGCCATCGTGGGCCACTCGGCCGGCGGCGCCATCACTGCGAACATGGCGGCACGGGCGGCGGCCGACGGCCTCCCCACACCCAAGGCGATCATGCCGGTCGAGCCGGGCACAGGGGCAGAAACTGGGCGGGAGTGGACGGTGCCGCTGGAGGACTTCAGCAAGATCCCGCGCGGGTGCCTGATGTTGGTGGTGGTAGGAGCCGATGACAAGCTGGCCCGCGACGTGTCGGCCAAGCAGATCTTCCGGGGCGCCAGCCAGATACCCGCCGAGGACAAGGACTTCGTCATCGTCAACACCGACCGGCATGGGCAGCCGGCGCTGATCGCCGACCACTTCGCGCCCTGTGGGGCAGTGGAGGGCACGCGGTCGCAGGTGGACGCGCTGGACTACTACGCCTTCTGGAAGCTCTTCGACGCCCTGACGGATGCGGCGTTCTATGGGACGAACCGCGAGTATGCCCTGGGCAACACGCCGCCGCAGCGCTACATGGGCACGTGGTCGGATGGACGCCCGGTGGCGGAGCTAACGGTGACGGATAACCCGTAGCCGCGACTGTGGTGGAGGAGATGCCGGCTAGTTGGCCGTGTCCGGCGGCTCATCCGGCACGTTGACGGGGCGCAGTTGGGGGTTGTCGCAGGGCTGGCGGCCGACTTTGGGCAGGTCGTGCCATTCCCCGTTCACCTTCACGCGCACCACGTCGGCGGTGAAGTCGTTGCTGGTGCCGCAAGTCGAGCACGAGGACAGCAGCCAGGAGCCCACGCCGTAGATGTCCACCGGGGCCTTCAGGCGCTCGAAGAGCCTGATGCGCTCGGGGTTGAAGCCTCCAGTGGCCACGATCTTGGCCTCGCGGCACCACTCGCGCGCCCATGCTACCCAGCGTTCGGGCAGGTCCCAGTCCCTGTAGGCCTCGTCCATGGCCCGGCGCAGGATGAAGATAAGCCGCGGGTTGACGCCGCAGTCTTCCTGCGGGTCGCCCGAGGGTGGCACCGACACGTCGCGCAGTTTGCTGTCGGTGTCGGGCCGCACGCCGTAGAGCTTGTAGCGGCGGGCCCGCTGCTCGTCGCCGGCCTCCTTCGCCTCGGCCCACTTGACGAACATCCTCTTCATGGTCCTGAGGCTGTCGCCCACGCAGTCGTTGTTGAAGTCCACCAGGGCGATGCGGGGGACCTCGGGGGGGATATACTCCGCGAAGCCCATCATGGCCTCGGCGATGTCGCCCAGGTAGCAGGCGATGGCGGCGTGGGGGATGGTGCCGCCGCCGACGCCTTCCCACCAGTCGCCTTGCGCATCGGTGGAGACGAAGGAGCCCAGCTGGGTCCCAGTCTGCCGGTTGTACAGCTCCACGGCGATGTGGTAGGCGTAACCGTCGGCAGCCTGCACCTGGTGCGCGTCGAAGCGGGCGGGGAAGAACAGGACTGGCTTGCCAGCGGCGTTGAGCACGTGGTAGACGTTGGTGGCAATGCGCGAGGTGCGTGCCAGGGCGCCGAGGGTGGGGGTCTCCAGCATGGCGAAATCCCGATAGCGCCCGCGCACCCTGAGCACCGGCTTTACCTTCAGGGGGTCGCCTTCGTAGGGCACCACGTCGCCGTCCTGGGCGGCCCAGACCTCCAGTTGGTCGTAGGTGCTGGCAAAGGCCCCGCTATCGTCGAAGTAGCCCGTGCACTGCTTGAGGATGGCCAGGGCCTTGTCCACGCCCGCCAGCACCGTGAAGGGCTGGCGGCGGGGGAACCACTGCATCTCCACCTCCATGTTGCCCACGTCCGCAGCGGAGAGGTCTACACCCTGGGCCAGCAGCTCTGGGGCCTCGCCCTGGAAGCGGCAGGCGTCGCGGGCCGCGGCGGTGAGGATGGCGGCGATGTTGTTGAAGTACTTGTCGGAGTACCAACCCCGGCGCAAGCGCTCCACATCCAGGTGGAACACGTCCACGGGCAGGCGCTTGCCATCGAAGACGCTCATGGTGAACCCTCGATCCCGAAGCGTAGGCCACGGGGTTACGTCAGCCGGGCGACGACCTCAATGCCGTTGAGGGCCATGTGATAGAGGAAGAGGCGGTGCAGCAGCTCGGCGTCGTGGGGCATGGCGCGGAGCTTGGCGGCCTGCGCGACGCTGAGATGGTAGGTGTCCACGCAGTTGGCGGGCACGAGCACCCGCGTGTGCAGCTCCTGGACGTTGCTGCGCAGCTTGAGGTGCATGGCGAGCTGGTAGAGGCACAGGTCGGTGCAGTCGCCCACGCAGAGGGCCAGCTTGAGCAGGGGGTAGTCGTCCAGAGAGCCGTCCAGCCGGGTGCCCAAGGCGGCGCTGATGGAGTGCTTGGGCATGATCTGGAAGCGTCCGGAGAAGGGCAGGGCCATGAGGGCGTCCACGGTCTGGGCCTCTCTGGTGCCCTCTACGCAGTGCGGCCCGTACTGCTCGAACTGCGGGGACTGCTTCGGGTGGCTGTCCTGCGGCAGGACGAAATACCTGACGCCCTTCTCGTAAGCTGTCCGCAAGAGGTCGGCGATGGGCTGCACAATGGCGCCCACGCGCTGGCTGGCCAAGGGGCCCGTTTCGCAGAACCCCTTTGTCAGGTCCACGGCGAAGATACCGACTCTGTTGGCCCCGCCGGCTTGCGCGATCACCTCGTCCAGGCGGGCATCCAGCAGGCTTTCGTACCAATCGTCAACGTAGCCCAGGAAGGCCTTGGATTTCGGTTGCTCGTAGGTGCGCATGGTCGTCCTCCGGGCAGACACAGGCGAGTGTGCAGGGAGTATAGCATCGGGCGGTGGGGGTGTAAACCGGCACAGGCCACGTGCCCGGCACGGTTCTGGGCAGTGAAAGGCGGCACGGGTGGGGAATTGAGGGCAGCGTGGGAGGCGAGGGCCTGGCGCAATCCCGGCGGCAAGCTGCCGCCTATCATCTGGGAGACGAGATATGAGAAAGCAAGCTGCGTGGGCGGCAGGCGTGGCCACAGCCAACATCACGCCGCCGGTCGGGATCGAGATGAGCGGCTTCGCGGGGCGCGCGCCCTCGGTGGGAGTGGGCGACGAGTTGTACGCGACGGCGCTGGTGGTCAGGGACGGCACCACCCGGGCGGCCATTGTGGCGCTGGATTTGCTCTACGTGGACGCGGCTTTTGTTGAGCAAGTGTGCGCTGAGGTGGCGCGGCGGACGCGCATCCCCGCCGGCAACGTGCTCCTCTGCTGCACGCATACCCACTACGGCCCGGTGACCGGCGCTTTCGAGGCGGACGCGGTCGGCTCCGACGGCCACGCGTATATGGCCGACCTGAAGTTCAAGCTCGCCGGCGTGGTGCAGGAGGCGAAGGCGAACCTGCGCACGGCTGTGGCCCGGATCGGGTACGCTGCCTCGGACATCGGCATCAACCGCCGAGAGCGCAAGGCGGACGGGGGCATAGTTCTGGGCCAGAATCCCCGGGGGGCTGTGGATAGGGAGGTCGTGGTCCTGCGCGTTGACCGGCCGAAGGGCGCACCTGTCGCCTGCCTGGTCAACTTCGCCTGTCATGCGGTGAGCCAATCAGGGCGGGGGCGGATGATCTCGGCTGACTTCCCGGGTGTGGCCTGCGACGTGGTCGAGGAGCTTACCGGGAGCGCGTGCCTGTACTTGCAGGGGGCCTGCGGGAACATCAACCCGGTGATCATGGAGCTGGGGGCGGAGTCGCCGCGGCGGCTGGGCACCATGCTGGGGGCGCAGGCGGTGCAAGCTTACGAAGCGGCGGCGCCTATCGAGGCGGCGCCGGTGCGCGTGGCCAGCCGGCGGGTCAGGCTCCCGGCGAAGACGTTCGCCTCAGTGAAAGAGGCCGAGCAGACGGTGAGCAGCCTGGCGGAGGAGCTGGAGCGGCTACGGGCAGGCCGGGCGCCCAAGAGCTCCCTCTACTGGGTGAACACGCGCCTGGAGCGGGCCCGCGCCTCGCTGGAGAACCTGAAGGCCGGCAAGCCGCAGCCGCCGGTGGTGGCGGCTATGTGGGCGCTGCGCCTGGGGGAGCTTGGGCTGGCAACGGCGCCGGGTGAGATCTTCTGCGAGATAGGGCAGGCGGTGAAGCAGGCCTCGCCGTTCAGGCACACCATGTTCGTCGGCTACACCAACGGGTCCATCGGCTACGTGCCGGTTGCCGAGGCCTACCCGGAGGGCGGATACGAAGTCACCCACGCCTCGCGGGTGGGCCCGGGGGCGGCGGGGATGGTCACGGACACGGCCTTGGCGCTGCTGCGGAGAGTGAAGGGAGCCAAGGGGCAGTCCTAGCCAGCCGGCAGTGTCGCGTGGGCGTCTGGGCGCAGCGGAACCTGGCAGGAGGGCTGGTCGTGCGGGGTGAAGTCCACCGAAGGGAGTAGCAGCCGACAGGGTGGAGAGGTGGAGGAGCGTAGGCAGCCTGCCAATGGCGCGAGGCAAAGCGCTCGTGCCACGCGCCGACCCGTACTTCGAGTCGGGGCTTCGCAGAGCGGCGGAGGCGTAACAGTGGGCAGCGAGGAAAGCGCGCGGGCGCGGAGGGTTGACTGGGCCCGCGTCGTCATCTGGGGGGCGCTTTTCGTCCTGTGCGCGGCGGCGCTGCTGTGGCAGTGGCGCGTGCAGCGGCAAGGGGTACGGGAGCAACGGCGGTCGGCTGCCGGCGAGCTTCAGGTCGCGATAGCGGCCGGCGAGCGGGCGGTGCAGACCCGTCCGAACGACTCCGGGGCGCGCCTGAAACTGGGGTCTCTGCTCTACAATGCCGGCGACATGAACGGGGCGGTCGAGCATCTCCTGGGGGCTGCTGGGCTCGATCCCACGAGCTTCCTGGCCCAGCTCCATCTGGGCTACGCTTACGCCCAGCGGGGCGACGCCGTTCAGGCCGAGCAGCGCTTTCGCATGGCGATCAAACTGGATCCGCGCGTGCCGGAGGCTTATGTGGGCCTGGCCGGCGCCTGCTACGTTCAGGCGCGGCCGGATGAGGCGATGGCGGCGCTGCGCGAGGCCGTGAGTTCGTGTCCGCAGACGGCTACCACACACATGCGGCTGGCGGAAGAGTATTACCTGTGCAACCGTCCGGTGCAGGCCGAGCAACACTACCGGGAGGCACTGCGCCTGGAGCCGGACAACGGGCTTGCCCACTATGGCCTGGGTCGGACCTTGTTCGACGTGGCCCAGGTAAAGCAGGCGCAGACGGAGCTGGAGAAAGCCATCGCTTTGGGGCTCGACGAACCAGCAGCCTACTACTACGCCGGGCTGACCTACCTGCACAGCGCGTCCACTCCTGAGAACCGGCAGCGGGCCAAGGAGCACTTCCAGCATGTGCTGCGTCTGGACCCAGGCGTCGCACGCGCGTACGACTGTCTGGGGCAGATAGCCGTGCGGGAGCAGGACTACGAGCAGGCCCGAGGCTACTATGGGAAGGCCGTCGAGATGGCGCCGGACCTGCCGGACGCACATCATGGCCTGTCGGTGGTCTACCGGCATCTGGGGCAGGCGCAGGAAGCCGACGCGGAGATGGCTGCTTTCCGGAAGCTCTTCGACCGCGAGCGGGCCCGTGAGCGCCTGTACCAGGCCGTAGATGACCGCCCCCGGGATGCGGCAGCGCGTTTGGCGTTGGGCCGGTTTCAGCTCGAGGATGGGAGCTATGCGGGGGCGGCCACGTCGTTGCAGGCGGCCGAGGTGTTGGCACCAGAGAACGCGGAAGTGCACCGGCTGCTTCAGGAGCTTTACACTCGGACGGGCCGCATGACCGACGCGGCGCAGCAGGAGCGGTTGCTGGCACGGCTGGGTGCAGGTTCGCACTGAGCCGCGGCCAGGGCGCGGCAGAGCACGCGGGAGGAGGTCGGCGGTCCGCAGCAAGCCGGTCAAAGGTACACTGGAGGGCAACGGCGTGACAGCCGGCAACAACGACAGCGCCGGTGTTGACCCGGAGGTGTCCGCGACCCCTTCGGGCGGGGAGCCCGACCGCGCCAGCGGGTCGGGGCCGGCGGAGGGGGAGGCAGAGGGGGGCAGGAGCGCGCGGCCGCGCAGGGTAGACTGGACCCGCAGGGCGATGTGGGCGGCGGTGCTGCTTCTGTGCGTGGTGGCCTTGGTGTGCTACAGGCACATCCAGGGGCGAGGGGCGGGCGGCCAACGGCCGTTGGGTGTCGGCGAGCTTTGGGTTGACGTGGCGACCGCCGAGCGAGAGGTACAGGCGCGTCCGAACGATTTCGAGGCGCGCATGCGACTGGGGTATGTGCGCTACGCGGCCGGTGACCTGAATGCAGCGGTCGAGCAGTTCCTGGCGGCTGTTCGGCTGGCCCCCGAGAACCCGGAAGGCTACATCAGTTTGGGCCAGGCTTATGGGAAGCGGGGCGACGCGATCCTGGCCGAGAAGGTATTCCGCAAGGCCATCGGGCTGGATGCGCAAGCGGTGGAGGGGTACGTGGGGCTGGCCTGCTCGTTTTACGTGCGATCGCGCAAGGATCGGCAGGCGGCGGTGCTGCGCCAGGCCTTGGCCTCGTGCCCCCAGAACGTGGCCACGCACATGAGTGTGGCCGAAGGCTACTCGGCAATGCGCTATCCCAAGGAGGCCGTGCAGGAGTACCGGCAGGCGCTGCGGCTGGAGCCAAGCAACGCCTTGGCCCACTATGGTCTGGGGCGGAGCCTGACGGACCTCATGGAAATGGAGAGGGCGCGGCCGGAGTTGGAGAAGGCCATTGCCTTGGGCCTGGAGACGCCGACGGCCCACTACTTCGCGGGGCTGGCCTACATGCGCGGGAAGTCCACGGCCGAGGACCGACAGAAGGCGCGACAACACTTGCAGAACGCCACCCGCCTGGACCCGAGGGCGGCGCGTGCGTACTACTGCCTCGGGCAGTTGGCGGCGAGAGACGGGGATCTGAAGCAGGGGGCCGAATACTACCGGAGGGCCATCGAGTTGGCGCCGCGTTCGGCCCAGATGCACTACGACCTGTCGCGGGTCTACGCGCGCCTCGGGCGCCAAGACGCTGCGGCGCAGGAGATGGCTGCCTTCCGGCGCATATTCGACCGCGACAAGGCGCGGCAGCGACTGTTGCAGGCGGTTGACGAAGGCCCACTGGATGCAGCGGCCAATCTGGCCTTGGGGCGCTTTCATCTTGAGGACGGGGACTATGCAGAGGCCACGACGGTGCTGCAAGTGGCTGAGGCATAGGACCCAGGCAACGCGGAGGTGCACCGGCTGCTGGAGAAGGCGTACACTCGCACTGGCCGCACGGCGGATGCCCGCCGGGAGGCGGAATCGCTGGCGAAGCCGGGGGAGGGTCGGTAGGAGGCGTCATGCGCAGTCGGTGCGCCCTCACGTTGTTGGCCGCTGGCGTGGTGGTGCTGATGGCAGGCTGCCGGAAGCCCCCTGGGGCCCGGCCGGGCGCTGCTGCGGCCGGCCACGATCAGGCCCTCCCCTGTCGCTACGTTGACATCACCGAGCAGGCGGGCATCCACTGGCGGCACTACAACGGCGGGTGCGGGGAGAAGTACATCCCGGAGTCCTTCGCCTCCGGGTGCGCCTTCTTTGACTACAACGACGACGGCTGGTTGGACATCCTTCTGATCAACGGCATGAAGCTGGGCGTTTGCGAGCATGAGCCCGTATACTCGGCCCTCTACCTCAACCTGGGCAACGGCACGTTCCAGGACGTGACGCAACAGGCGGGGCTGCGGGTGGAGATGTATGGGACGGGCTGCGCGGCGGCCGACTACGACAACGACGGTCACACAGACGTTTTCGTGGCCTGCCTGGGGCCGGACCACCTCTTTCACAACCACGGCGACAACACGTTCGAGGAGGTGTCGAAGAAGGCTGGGGTGAGCGACGACCTGTGGAGCACCAGCGCCTGCTGGTTCGACTACGATCGAGATGGCTGGCTGGACCTGTACGTGTGCAACTACGTGAACTGGAGCCTGAAGAACGACGCCTGGTGCGGGCGGGACAACATTGAGTCCTACTGTGGGCCGACGTCGTACGACGCGGTGGATAACGTCCTGTATCACAACAACGGTAACGGCACCTTCACGGATGTCACCGCCAAGGCGGGCGTGGCGGGCCCGGGCGGCAAGTCGTTGGGCGTGGCGGTGTGCGACTATAACGACGATGGGTGGCCCGACCTGCTGGTGGCCAACGACCTGACCCCCGGCTTCCTGTTCCGCAACAATGGAGATGGGACGTTTACGGAGATAGGCATGGAGGCGGGTGTGGCCTTCGCGGAGTCCGGTCAGGCGAAGTCGGGCATGGGCATTGACTTTGCCGACTACCTCGACGACGGCCATTTGGGCATCATTGTGGGCCAGTACACCGGCGAGGGACTGACGCTCTTTCGGGACGAGGGAGGCGGCACCTACTTCGACGAGAGCGCGGCGGCGGGGATGACCGAGGCCACCATGGACATCCTCACGTTCGGCCTGTTCTTCATAGACGCTGATCTGGACGGCTACAAGGACTTCCTCGCGGCTAACGGCCACGTACTGGACGACATCACGCGCTACGAGTCGAATACCAGCTACGCCCAGCGCCCGCAGCTTTTCCACAACCAGAGGGACGGCACTTTTGCGGACATTGGCCCGCGGCTGGGGGGCCCCTTCAAGGTGCCTATCGTGGCGCGGGGGGCGGTGCACGGGGACATCTACAACAACGGCAATGCCGCCGTTCTGCTGAGCACCAATAACGGCCCGCCGCATTTGTGGCGCAGCGAGGGAGCGACAGACCACGCGAACTGGCTGGAGATAAAGACCATTGGGACGAAATCGAATCGGGACGGCCTCGGCACCAAGATCACGGTGGTGGCCAATGGGCTGACACAGGTGGACTGGGTGCGCACGGGCTCGAGCTACTTGGCGCAGAGCGACCTGCGGCCGCTCTTCGGCCTGGGGAAAGCGACACGGGCTGACCGGGTGGTAGTGCGTTGGCCTAGCGGCCTTGAACAGCGGTTCGAGAACGTGCCGGCGAACCGAATAATCCCCATTCGGGAAGGGGAGGGCGGCCTGGAGCGGGCAGTTGTGCTGGTCCCGCGATGTGGCGCGAGGCGGTTGAGGTGGGGATGTGGGGCTGGGAGCGAAAGGACCTGGATGCTGCCGAGCGACGATCGGAGGGTGGGGGCAGCGGCGCATCTGGCGTGGACGCGATAGGGCGGCAGTCTCGCGGGGCGGCAGGGAGCGGAGGTTGACAAGGCAGCAGAAAGGGGGAATCCTTGCGCGGGCCAGAGCGTCAAGCCACATAGGAAAGGATGGTGATGCTGGGCCTAAGACACCTGGAAGGTTCACTTGGCTGCCGTCAGCCAAGGTGGCCAGAGAGTTCAAGCGAAGCGAAAGGATGGTAAGCGCATGAAGCCTCACCGAAGTGGCTTTACGTTGATTGAGTTGCTTGTAGTTATTGCCATCATAGCCATTCTCGCAGCCATTCTCTTTCCCGTGTTCGCCAAGGCGCGGGAAAAGGCGCGGGCGGCCAGTTGTCTGAGCAACATGAAGCAGATCAACCTGGCCGTCCTCATGTACACGAGTGACTACGACGAGAAATACCCTGGTGTGCGTATGAACTATCAGGTCAACGGCGTGGGCGTATCCTGGCGCCGTCTGGCGCTGCCCTATATCCGCAACCAGCAGATTTTCCAGTGCCCGTCGAACCAGGAGCGTTTCTCCCTCGGCGAAGAGAGCGACCTGCAGATGCCGACGTCCTACGCCTTCGCCACGGCCGGATGCGACAACACAGGCCAGAACTTCTGCTATTGCGGCAACCAGGTTGTCAGCCTAGCCTCGGTGCAGAGCCCGGCGCAGACCTTGACGCTGGTCGAATGGAACAATCAGTGGAACCCGGACGCCTGCGCGTGGTGCGGGGACAAGTACTGCGGCCACATGGAGCGGGCGAACTTCGCCATGGCCGACGGCCACTGCAAGAACCTGAAGTGGCTGGACGTCTACCAGCCCTGGTGCATGTTCAGGTTCGACGGCTGGCTGGACCCGGGCTGGTTGGGGAGCATCCCCGGTCAGTGCCAGTAAACCCGGGCGACGTTGCCAGGTTGGCACAGCCCGCACCCCTGGGGATGCGGGCTGTGCGCTTCTTGGGGGTGTAGAAGCTGCTGGGCAGCCTGGTGTGGGCTGACTCCACTTGCCCTGCCCTTCCGTCGGAGGGCGTTGGGGTGGCGAATCGGGTCGTTGCCGGGCGGGTGGCTGGGTGCTGGCCGGGCGTCTGAGCATGAGAAGCCGCGAGCATCGGCGCGGGCCCGACGTTGACAAGGCAGCAGGAAGTGGGTATACTGGGGTCGAATAGAGGGCCAAGCCACCTCGGAACGGAAGGTGATGCTGGAGCAACGGAGGGGCGGGGCGCTGGGTCCCGAGCGCCCTATGGACCTCGGGATCCCGACGCGAAGCGGTCGGGATATTGCTTTCCGTCAGCCGCAATGGTTCGACAAGCTCACCATCCCGAGCAACGTCGAGGGATCGTCAACTTCGCAGCGAAAGGGTGATAGACGCATGAGGCATGACAGACGTGGGTTTACTCTGATTGAGTTGCTTGTCGTTATCGCCATCATAGCCATTCTCGCAGCTATCCTCTTCCCTGTATTCGCCAAGGCACGGGAGAAGGCGCGGACGGCCTCGTGCCTGTCGAACGTCAAGCAGATCACGCTCGGCTTCATCATGTACGCAAATGACAACAGCGAAGCCCTGCCGTGCGCGTCCTTCTGGGCGGACGGCAAGGCGCCCTGGGAGCAATGGACAGACTACGGCTGGGGGAGCGTGTTCTTCGACCCTATTCAGCCCTACATTCGCAACGTGGACCTGCTGCACTGTCCGTCGGATGGGAATCGCGACAGGTGGGACGACTGGCGCCAGCCGCCGTTGAGCTACGGCTATAACGAGTACATGTACGACGGCAACCGGGGTTATTACAAGCTGGGTACGCTGGCCAGTGCCCCCGCGGGGGAGGCGAGTATCGCGATGATTGGCGAGTGCTTCAGCACCGGCATCTTCAACGACTGGACCAACGACGCCGGCGGCGGGGGCACGAACGACGGCATGGACCGCCTGCGCTACGACCACTGGGGCCCGTGGCGCGCGCGGCACATGGAGGGCCACAACTACAGCTACTGTGATGGGCACGCCAAGTTCCTGAAGACGGCGGAGGTTCGCTCCGACGGGGCTAACCGCCGGCAGTGGCCGGTGGTCAACCCGTCCTACAGTGTTTGGTAAGCCGGCGGTTGTGGACTGGCCCCGCGGGTGACGCTCGGGTGGCAGCAGGTCGGGTGGGGGCGCAGATTGACAGGGCCCGGAAAGGAGGATAGAGTAGGCGCCAGAGAGAAAAGGAGCGTGCGGGCAAAGGCCGGTGATGCGGGGCCAAAGGTAGCTGGGACGGTTTGCCCGGTGGCGGCGGGAAAGCGCCTGTTTGAGCTGGGGCAGCAAGGCTAAACGCCATACCGAAAGGGTGACAGACGCATGAGGCATGACAGACGTGGGTTCACGTTGATCGAACTGCTCGTGGTTATCGCCATCATTGCCATCTTAGCAGCCATTCTCTTTCCCGTGTTCGCCAAGGCGCGGGAGAAGGCACGGCAAGCATCTTGCCAGTCCAACCTCAAGCAGCTCACGCTGGCGTTCCTGATGTATTCGCAGGACTACGACGAGCGCTTCTGCAACGAATGGTGGGGCGGACCGCCCAACTGCTGGGACGTTGCGGTCTTCCCGTACGCACGCAACACCGGCATCTATGCCTGCCCGTCGCAGACCATCGGCGCCCCTAACACCAATGGCCCCATCGGCAGCTTCGGGCCCTCCTATGGGCTCTCGGAGATCTTCTGCGGCTGGGGCAACACGTCACTGGCGGGGTTCCAGTTCCCGGCCAGCACCGTTCTGCTGGCCCCGAACAACGAGGGCTGGCGCTCCACCCGATTCTGCCCCTATGACGGTCCGCAGGCCAATGTTGGGCACCGTGGCTGCCAGAACGTGTGCGGGGCGCAAGAGATGCCTGGCGGGAATCCGTGTGGCAACGCCGACGGGTACCGCCACGTGGGCCAGGACAACTTCTCGTTCGTGGACGGGCATGTGAAGTCCATGAGGCTGGACCAGACCGTGAACATTGCGGTAACGGACGGCACGGGGATGACCATGTGGACTACCAACAACACGTGGAAACCGTAGCGGTCGGCAGGTAGCAGAGATGCCCTGGGCGGGCAGCAGCGCATTGCTGTCCGCCTTTTCATTCCTGCCCGCCTGCCGACCCGCGGGTCGGCCCGCAGGCAGGTGAGGTGAAGGGGCCATGAGGCAGTTGGCGCGAGAGCTGCTGCGGCGGTCGCGGCTGATGCAGGCGTGGCCGTGGGCGGTGCTAATCGTGGCGGTGTGCGCGGTCGGTGTGGCCTGGTGGCGGGCCTGGGAGGCCAGGCCTCGACCTGCGAGCGCGCCGGGCGCGAACCTACTCGCCACTATGGATCGCTGGCAGGCCGCTGTGGCGCAGTGCCGCCGGCAGGTAGAGGCGCACCCCAAGGACCCAAGTGCCCGCTTGCAGCTCGCCGCGCTGCTCTACGAGGGCGGGGAGGCTTCTGGGGCTGCCGCGGAGATGGAGGCGGCGGCGCGGCTGGCCCCGGACAACGCGACCGTGCGGCGCAATGCGGGCAACTTCTACGCTCACCTGGGCAACATGGCGCTGGCTGTGGAACACCTCCAGGCCGCTGTTAGCCTGTCTCCTACCGACCTCCAGGCGTGGCTTGCACTGGCCGACGCGCATCGGGCCCGCACCGAGCTTCCCGAATCGGAGGCGGCCATGGCTAAGGCGCGCCAACTGGCGGGGGACTCCGCCCAGGCCCACGTGCTGCTGGGGCAGACGCTTGACGAGTGGTCCGATCCGGAGCGCGCACAGCAGGAGTTCGAGCGGGCGCTGGCGCTAGACCCGAGCAGCGCGGGGGCCAACTTCGAGCGGGGGCGGCTGGCCCTGGAGGGGAACGACCTGGACACGGCCGAGCGCTACTTGCAGAAGGCAGTGGGCTTGGCCCCCGATTCCGGCAGGTGTGAGTACTACCTAGGCCTGGTGTTCGTGCGCCGGCCGCCCACCTCGGGGAGCCTGGCGTCAGCCAGGAGGCACCTGGAGCGCGCGCTGGAACTAGCGGGTCCGCACGCTGGCGTGTTCTTCGCGCTGGGGGGCGTGTGCGAGCGCGAGAAGAAGACGCAGGAGGCAGTGGAGTACTTCGAGAAGGCGGTGCAGCTGGCGCCCGACTACGCCGATGCCTGCTACTCGCTGGCCGGGGCGTGCCGCAGACTGGGTCGCACCAAGGACGGCGAGCAGCACCTGGCCCGCTTCCGGGAGCTCAAGGCCCTCCAACAAGCCACTACACGCGCGGAGGCGCGGGCTTCGCACGAGCCGCGGAACGCGGAGGCCCATTACCAGTTGGCTCTGGTCTACGAGAAGCAGGGCAGCCTCATCTCTGCTCTGGCGCACCTGCAAAAGGCGAAGGAGCTGGATCCGAAGCACCGCGCCGCGCAGGAGAAGTTTGCGCAGCTATACGGGAAGGTGGGGGCGGTGCCTCATCTGGCGTGGACGCAGTAGCGCCCTGTGCTCGCGGGGCACAATGGGGGCTTCAACCTCAGCTTCGTGGACGGGCATGCCAAGTGGTACAGGCCCACGCTGAGCGGCCAGCCGAATGTCTGGGACAAGAGCAACTTGGTCCGCGCCCCAGACGAGAAGATGATGGGCTTGCAGCTCTTGGAGCAGAAGTACCAGTAGCGGCGTTGAAAGCTGCCCTTCGACGTTGCCCCGACCGCTTTGCGTCGGGGTCCCGAGGCCCATAGGGCGCTCGGGACTCAGGGTGGTGAGCGTGTCGAACCACGAACGCTGACGTGGGGCGGGCCTGTTGAGGCTCGCCCCGTTGCGTTGTTGGCGCAGGCACGGGTGCCCTGTTACCGACGCAGCCCTTCGACGTTGCTCAGGGTGGTGAGCACGTCGAACCACAGCCTGGCGGCGAGCCAGTTGGCTTCGTCGCAGGTTATGCCGTCGCCGGCGTCGGTGACGACCAGCCTCAGCACCTGGACGCCGGTGACAGGCACGCGGATAGGCTGACTGCCGCGCAGGCCGTGCATGACGGGGCTCTGATAGGCCAGGACGTCGTCTGTGTAGACCTGGAAGGCCACGGTTCCCCGCGCTTCGGCTGCGGCAATGGTGGCGCGGAACAGGCTGTAGGCGCCGTCGAGGCGATAGACGATCTCCGAGGGCGCGTGCGTGCCGAGGCCCTTGGGGGAGATCGCCGCCCCCAGGCGCAGGGGTTTGCCCTCGATGTCGGTGTCGCGCCGGGGCAGGCCGTCATTGTTGGGCGTCCAGCCGGCGCTGGCGCTCTGCCAGGGCAGGTCGCTGAGCCACACCCATTGGCCGGGCTCGTCAGGCTCTGCGGCTGCGACGGGCCCAGGTGGTGGAGGCGGCGGCAGCTTCACTTCCTGCATCTCGGCGGGCGTGCCGAGGATGGATCTGAGGTCCTGCCGGGGCCGCTGGCGCAAGGCATCGCGCAGGGCAGTCAGCGTACGCAGTAGGGCCTGATAGTCCGCGTCTTGGTCGCTAGCGAAGACGTTCTCGCCGCAGCGCCCCCAGCCGCCGGCCTGGCGCGCCAGCGGCGCGCTGAGCAGGCGGCTTAAGCGCACGTCGCGGCGGTTGAGGCTCAGCCACCAGGTGCCGTACTCGCCGTCTCCCTCCCCGTGACAGGTCGCGCAGCGGCGCCCATAGACCTCGCCTAGGGGCTTGGCGTACTGGTCGGTGAAGATATCGCGGTCCGGCCAGGTCCAGCGGTAGTCATCGTAGTAGCCGCCGTTGGCGTCCACCCAGTTCACGAGCGCCAGCCACTCCTGGGGCTGCAAGCGCACGTCGTGGTGGCCCTGGCGCAGCAGGCGCGTCAGCGGCGAGGAGTAGGAGCCGTAGGTGAACGGCTTGGCCGGCAGCACGTCGGCGGGGTTGTCCCAGCGCATGGCATTCGCGACGTTGAGGTAGGGAACTAGCTCCTGATAGCTGATGCAGAACCTGGCGGTCAGGTCGTCGGTGAGGATGACGGTGTTGCTGGCGCGGTCGTAGGTGTGACAGGAGAGGCAGCGGTTGTTGAGGAGGGGCTGCACGTCGCGCAGGAAGCTCACCGTGCGGAGGCCCCAGGGCGGAGGCTGGGGGCGATCTGGCGGCCGGCGGGCCGCCGCGGGCAGTTGGTTGAGCGGCGTGGTGGTGCGGGGCTCGTGGCAGCCGGTGCAGGTGCGGGTCTCGCCAGGCTTCAGGCAAACCACGCTGCGCATGCGCTGGATCTCCAGTTGGTCAGCGTCGAGCACCTCGAAGTAGACGGGCCTGTTGGCCGGCACTACGAAGTGCGCGGAGCCGTCGGCTTCGAGGGGCACCGTGCCGAAGATGCGCTTGACGGTGTAGATGGCCGTGAGGGAGACCTTGATGACCCCGCCTTCGTGCAGGCTGACGCGGGGCACATCCTCGATCACGCGCAGGTAACGAGCGGCGCCTGGGGCGACGCCCTGAAGTCCCTGGTAGACGTTGAGCAGGAGAAGCGTGGCGTCGGTATCGGTCTCGCGGGCATCGGCACCAGGCGGCGGAGCCGGCAGGACGTGCGGCCTGGGCCGCGGCAGAACCGGCACGGGCTCGGTGCAGGAGATGCTCCAGTCGCGGTACACCAGCGCCAGGTTGCCATGCTGGTCACCCACGTATAGCCCCCAGGTCCACTCCAGCCAGGGCAACACGGTGGGCGTGTAGGAGCACAGGAAGGTGTCGTCTGACAAGGGCTGGGGGTCGGCGCACCAACCCACACGAGTGTCCTCGTTGGCCTCGCCCATCAGCGGAATGCCGGGAGTGAGGATCCGGAGGGGCGGGTCGAAGTCAACGCCCAGGGCGGGGTCTATGAGGCCCACGGGGCCGTGGGTCTGACCGTGGTGGGCCGTGAACAGGGCCATGACCTGGCGGCTGCCGGGCACGGCGCGGGGGAACATGAGCACATTGGGGCGGATGGTGGCGTTGCCATAGAAGGGGGCCATGTGCGTGCCATCGGGGTGAATGGTGAACAACGAATGCAGGGAGGTGACGGAGCGCTCGTTGTACTCCCAGCGGTCGTAGATGATGCGGCCGTCCGGCAGCACGGAGGGGTTGAAGTCATTGAAGACGTTGAAGCTGAGCTGCTGAAGGCCGGAGCCGTCGGCGTTCATGGTGTGCAGCAGGGCGGCGTGGCGGTCGCCACCGCACATGACGAAGTGCTCGGGGCGGTCGGAGGTGAAGCCGATCTGGCCGTTGGGCAGGTAGAAGGGCTCGCAGTCGTTCTTGGGCCCGAAGGTCAGTTGGCGCAGCCCCTGACCGTCCACCCCGACCTCATAGAGGTGGTAGCTTTGGCCGCCGTCCCACCTATCGGAGCCGTTGCCGAACGAGAACAGCAGCCGTGGGGCGTCCCAGTGCAGGCATACATCGCGGTAGATGCCTTCGCCCAGCGAATCCACTACGGTGCGCAGCTTGCCGTCTGGCCGCACCGGCGAGAGGGCGTAGATGGCGCCCCCGGGGCGGTTGTACATGTGGTGGGCGTCCATGTAGGGCTGCTCGGAGAAGTAAGGCTTGCGCTTGACGAAGAGCAGCTCCTGGAAGGTGAGGCGCGCCAGCAGCAGACGGTCGCGCAGGGCGCAGGCCTCCTCGAACAGGCTGCGCCAGGCGACTAGCGGTTTGGCCGCAGCCTGCATCTGTTGGAGAAGCCCTGCCTGCGTGCGTCGGAGGGCGTTCAACTGCGCTTCGGCTGCTGCATTGGGTGTGTCGGCGAGGATCTGCGCAACACCGTCCAGGATGGGCGCGACCTGCTCCACGTGTGTCAGCAGCGGCACCTGGTAGGTCGTGCCGGCCGCGTCGAGCGTAAGCAGCAGCAGGCCGCCCCCCGGCTCTCTGAGCGGCACCGGGAGCGTTATCGCGGTCGTCTGCGCCGGCCGCAGGGGGACCTGACGCTGGGCAAGCTCTTTGCTCTGTGTGCGGGTGGTGAGCTCAAGGCGCAGGCTGACCTCGACAGGCTGGGTGCCGGCGCTGGTAAGCACCAGGGCCAGCTCATTGCTCCCGGCGCGGAGGTCGAGCGGAGGGTTCAGGCTGACCGCAAAGGGCGCGGGCTGTGGGCGGAAGCGGCAGAGCGTGTCAAACTGGCGCACGAACCCGTGGTACCACTGGTCGTGCCCGCCGCCACCCGGATGCTGATAGCCGATCACGACCTCGCCGGCCGTGACCTCGCTGGCCTCAGCCTGGCCGCTGGGGGCGATGTGCTCGACGGCTACCTTGCCGCCCTGGAGGCGCAGGCGTACGCGCGCTTTGGCGTCGTCTCGCGGGAGCAAGGTGAGAGGGACCGGATTCGGCCACTCCACGACCTGCCCAGAGGCGGGCACAGGAAAGACCGGCACGCGCGGGCCTGGCGTCCTGCTGTCCGTTGACTCCGGCTCCAGGCGCTGGCAGATAGCCTCCCAGTCGTCAATAGCCGGCAGTGTCTCGCGGAAGTACCAGTCGCCCCGGGCCACCTCCGGCACCTGCGGAGCGGCAGCCAGTGGGAGAACAGCAGCGGCCAGGGCCGCGCCCAGGGCACAGCGAAGCAGGCGCCGGCCCGGCGGGAGCGTTGGGCCAGTTCGGTGCTGGCGGGTAGTCATGCGGCGCACCTCTACGGCCTCCAGCCTTGAGGGTAGGGCCGAGGTCTGGTTCGACGCGCGCTGGGCGCGCTCCTGCGGGCGCCTCTAAGCGGAGGGCGGGCAGGTTTGGCTGGTCTGGCAGGGAAGCACAAAGAGCCACTACAGACAGGGGGGCGTTCAAATGGCACATCAAGACGCGATGGATCGGCGCAGGTTTCTGAAGCAGTCGGCAGTGGTGGCCGCCGGTGCGGGCTTGCTCGGCGCCAGCTCACGACCTGCCCTGCGGGCACAGGCGGCGGGGCCGATTGGGGCCAACGAGCGCATCAACATCGCCACCATCGGCTGCGGGGGCATGGGCAATGGGCACCTGGGGACCCTGATGGGCCTGCGAGACCAGGGCCTGGTGAACATCGTGGCGGTCTGCGACGTGTTCCAGCCGCGGGCAGACGACGCGGCAAAGAGCACAGGGGGCAAGGCGTATACGGACTACCGCAAGCTGCTGGACGAGCAGAAGGACCTGGATGCGGTCAGCATCGCCACGCCCGACCACTGGCACTCGCGCATCACCATAGATGCGGCCGACGCCGGCAGGGACGTTTACTGCGAGAAGCCCATGACCCACTGGCGGCACCTGGAGGAGCCGCAGAACGTGGTCAAGGCCATCGCCCGCAACAAGCGCGTGATGCAGGTGGGCACGCAGGGGATGTCGGACAGCATCTATGAGCAGTGCGCCGAGTACATCGAGCAGAAGGCGCTGGGGGACCTCATCCACGCTCAGGCCAGCGACATGCGCAACGGCTACATCAGCGTCTACGATCCCACCCGCAAGGATGACAACATCAAGCCGGGCGTGAACCTGGACTGGGACCTGTGGCTAGGGCCGGCCAGGAAGCGGCCCTTTGACCCCGGCCGGTTCCTGTCGTTCCGCGTGTTCTGGGACTACTCCGGCGGGGTCGGCACGGACTTCTTCCCGCACATCCTCACGCCGCTGGTGCGCACCATGGGGCTGACCTTCCCCAAGCGGGCGGCCGCCACCGGCGGGCTGTATCACTACCACGATGGGCGCGAGACGCCGGACGTGTTCAACCTGGTGCTGGAGTACCCCAACGGCCCATCGCTGTACCTGCTGGGTGGGGTGGCCAACGACACCGGCATTGGCACGCTCATCGGCGGCAACGAGGCCACGCTGAGCTTCGGCGGGCCGGGGGCCATCATTGACCCGCAGCCGGATGCCAAGAACAAGCAGCGGCAGGAGATACAGCGGCAGCGCGGCGGGTCGCTGGAGGAGCACTTCAAGGACTTCCTGAGCTGCATCAAGACGCGCCAGAAGCCGCGCAGCAACGAGGTGCTGGGCTACTACGTGATGACCGCGCTGCACATGGGCATTCACTCCTATCTGAGCAAGGCGGTCTACGAGTTCGACGCGGAGGAGGAGAAGGCGAAGAAGGTGTAGTGCATGTGACAGTGGCCCGGTTCTTCGATTGGCTGCCGCTGGTGGCGCTGGCGTGGGCGCTCGGCTTCAGCATTGGACACGCGCTGGCGCTGTACGGTCGGGGTGTGCGCGTGGTGGTCGGCGACTGGCAGCGAACGCCGGCACAGATGCTCTGCGACACGGTGCTGGTGCTTGCGCTTCTCTTCCTGGTCTACCAGGTCGTGGCGAATGCGTGGCCCCTTCCCGCCCGGCTGGTTCCGCCCTTGCTGAGCACGCCGGTTTTCGACGCCCTGGCGGCAAAGGTGGTGGGCGCCCTGCTGGTGGTTGCCGCCGCGGTGATCCAATCACTGGCGCTGTGCGCGTTCGGCGACTCCTGGCGCCTGGGGATTGACCGCGAACGGCCCGGCGAACTGGTGACCGGGGGCATCTTCGCGTGGACGCGGAACCCTATCTACCTCGCTCTGGACATATCCGCCCTCGGCGTTTTCCTGCTACAGGGGCGGCTCATCTTGGTGGTGCTGGCGGCGATCATTGTGCTCACGATTCACGAGGAGATCCGCCGGGAAGAGCGCTTCCTTGCCGAGGCCTACGGGGACGGCTACCGCGTCTACCGCGCCCGTGTCGGGCGGTATGTGAGCTGGCGTCTGCCGGACCATGCCGATGCGGCCTAGCCGGCGGACGCCGGGTGCCCGTGCGTCACTGCTGGGCAGGCGCCGATCTGCGGTCCCAATCCACCTTGGCGGTGACGTGCATGAGGATGGCTAAGGCCGTCATTGTGGCAACTGTCGCGGCCTGCATCGAATGCAGTAGTGAACCTGTTTCGGGCTACCGGCCTTGCTGCCACGGCACGTAGTAGACGGGGCCGAGGCCGATCTCGCCGGTTTGCTCGCTGGGCGGGATGGGGTCCACGTAGTTGAGGGCGCCGCAATCGTCAATGACGAGGCCACGGAAGGTGAGGGGCGGCTGCATCTGCTCGTCGGCGTCGCCGGCCCACCAGTCGGCGTGCTGCGGAGTGCTGCGCTCAGGCCACACGTCCCAGAAGATGCAGCGCCAGCCGTGCCAGAAGACGGCGGTGTGGAAGGCCTGGAACTGCCACACCTCCGCGCCGTTGTCCATAAGGCGCAGGTTCACCATGGGGCGCGAGCCGTCTCCGTGAATCCAGGCGAAGGCGGTGCCTCGGCCGGCCTGCATGGGCGTCGGGTAGACGGCCTCGATGTAGCTGTTGGGCCGCTCGGCGCCGGGGGCTCCCTAGTGGTAGCTGACCACGGGGAAGATGCGGCCGCCTGCCTCTTTCAGGACGATGCCGGCGGCGACGTGGGCCAGCTCCTGGACGAGGCGCCACGGCTGCTTGTCCCTCAGCGTGCCGTAGGTCTGAGCGTAGATGGGGAGGGGAGAGGTGTCGCCGAGGCCAACGGCGAGGTCGGTTACCAGCACCTCGAACTCGCCCTGTCGCTGCCCCGTGTCGGAGGTGGTGAGGCCGATGCTCTTGTAGCGCAGGGGATAGTCCAGGACGCCGTTCTTCTTCTCGCCCCAGGAGACTTCGGCTGCGGCCTGGTCAAACACCACGACGCGGCGCTCCCAGCCGTCGGCCTGCACAGCCCCGAGCCGATACTGGAAGGTCTCGTCCTGACTGTCCTCCAACCGCACGAACAGGTCGTGGCCTCGGCTGTCGCCGTGCACGGTCAGGGCGATGCCGTCGGCGACCATGGGCAGAGGCAGCCAGCGGGCGGCTTCAACGATCTCCCGTTGCGTGTCCGGCATCAGCGGCCCGCGGAGGACCAAGGCACGGCCCTCTCGCCCCTTGTCGGCGGTGTCCACCACGGCGATCTGCGCTTTGGCCTGGTCGCTCGTGCCAAAGGGCGCCCAGGCGACGGGCTTGTTGCCCAGGGCCATGCCGCTGAAGTCTTCGAGGATGAGCCAGCCGTTCTCGGGTGGGTCCCAGACCGCGATGGTGTCGCGCACCGGCTGGCACCAGGCCGGGACGGCCCAGGCGCCAACGATGGCCGCCGTAAGCGCGGCAGTAACTGCCCTCCTCATGTACGGCTGCTCCCTTCAGCCAGGGTTGGTCGTTCAACCCTGGTTAGAGCCTGTCCGATGGAGCAGGCCCGTGCGCTCCCGACGAGAGGCCCCGCCCCCTCAACCTGCTCACACAAGCTGCTGTCAGACAGAGTCTGCTGCTTAGGGGGCCGACCAGGTCTCGCTGCCGTCCTGGTCCTGCATGGACATGCCCGGGCCAGCCTGCTCATTCAGCACGGCTGACAAGCGCGTCTTTCCGTCTTTGTCGTGGAAGGAGAGGGCCGGTCCCAGGTTGGGTATGAGTCCCAAGACCAGGCCTCCCTCGCCCTCCCTGTTATGCATGCTGAGGCGGGTGTTGCCGTCGGCACCAACAGCGAGCTCGGCGCGGAGGGAATCGGCCTCGCCGTACAGACTGACGCTGGGAAGGCCCTCGGCGTCTGTTCCCACTGCCAGGCGCACGTCGCCCTCGGCAGTGGTGAAGCCCAGCAGGCACGCGCCATCCTGGATGCCGAAGGAGCCTAGGACCGAGCCGGACTCGTCCAGGAGGCCCAGCCCGGGTGTGTCGCCGGCCACGCCGAGTTTCAGGCGGTCCTTGCCGTCGGGGCTTGCGAGTGTCAGCCCGACGTTGCCCTGGTCGTCTAGGCGAAGTGTGGCGCGAGAGGTGGGGGCCGCGCCGAACAGACTCACGCTGGGGATGCCGTCGCTGGTAACGTTCAGCGACAGACGCGGGTCGCCGTCGGCACGCAGCAGGGCCAGAGTACACGTGCCCTCGCCCGTGAGGCCGAACCACCCCCGGTTGTTGCCGTCTTTGTCCACGAGAAAGAGGCCGGTGGTCTTCAGCATCTCAGCGGGCTGCTGGGACCAGGTTCTGCTGAGGGCCATCCCGCTCATGACCAAGGCCACGGCGACGGCGCCGATCAACAACTGCCGCAGACGGCTGTTCATGCTCATGCCTCCCGACGCGCGCTTGCGCGCCTGAGTTGACTGCTGCCCTTGGCTAATGGGCTCGTGCGCCCATTTCGACAGCCAGCAGGCGCGTCCTTTGCCTGCCGAGGGCTGCACGTGAGTTGCGCGGCTAAGCGGTTACTGCTGTTTCTACCCTGCGGGGTGGTTGGGGGGCGCAGTTGGCAGTAGGACTCGGAAGGTGGTGCCCTTGTTGACCTCGCTGTCCAGCTCGATGGTCCCGCCTGCGTTCTCGACCACGTTCTTGACGATAGCCAGGCCCAGTCCCGAGCCCGAGTCCGAGAACTGCCGGGCGGCGGCGGTGCGGAAGAACTCCTCGAAGACGCGCGGCTGGTCTTCGGGAGCAATGCCGATGCCGGTGTCCTGGACCTCGAGCAGGACATCGCGGTTCTGGCGGGAGGCGCGCACCCAGACGTGTCCGCCGGGCGGGGTGTAGCGGACGGCGTTGGAGACCAGGTTGGTCACCATGGCTTCGATGCCCTCCGGCTCAGCCAGCAAGCTGGGGAGGGCGTCATCCAACTCTACGTCGAGGGTGATCTGCTCGTCCTGGGCGCGACCTCGAAGCAGCCCCGTGGCCTCTTCGATGATCCCTCGCAGGTCCACTTGCTCCTTGCGGCCCAAGAGCGCTGCCTCGCTGGTTTGCGCCAGCACCAGCAGCTTGCGCACCAGGTCCAGCAGGCCGTCCATACGCCCGGCGGCGTGGCCCAGCATGCGGGTGTGGCGCTGAGGCAAGCTGTCACCCACCGTGTAGAGCACCGCTCTGAGCGCGCTCTGCGTGGCGGCCAGCGGGGCCTTCAGCTCGTGGGCCACCTTGCGCAGATAGAGCGCCTGGGCGCGCTGCGCCGCCTCGAGCGCGGCGTTGGCGGCTTCCAGCTCCTCGGTGCGCAGGCGCAGGTCGGCCAGCAGGCGGGCCACCTCGGCCTCACGCTGGCGCAGTCGCTGGGTGATTGAGGTGGCCAGATACACTGCCGAGAACAGCGTGGCGGTGAGGGCCCCTGCGGTCACGAGGGGCGAGGTGCCGATGTGGACCTCCGGCAAGCCCTGCAAGCCTATGTGGTGGACGGGCAGGACTCCGAAGCGCTCCAGCAGGACCACGCCCCAGAAGAGAGCCGAGGCGAAAGTGGCCTGGGCGTAAGCGGAGCGCACCGACAACAGCACGCTGGCGATGATCATGTGGAAGATGTAGAAGAGCCGGAAGGGGTTCTCCACCCCACCGGCCAGGTGCAGCAGCAGCGTCAGACACAGCAGGTCGAGGCTAATCTGGACATTGGCGAACCAGGGGGCCGCCGCCGTCGCGAGGACTGCGTCCTCGCGGCGCAGCAGCCGCCGCACGCCCAGGCAGCCCACATTGACGAGCAGGATCAAGGCGGCTACGGCGTAGAGCTTCAGATAGGGAAGAGGGTAGTCGAGCTGCTGGGCGGCGAAGATGACTGAACCGGCGCCCAGCGCTGCCAACCAGCGCAGGTGGATCAGCCAGTCAATGCGCTCGCGCAGTTCGACCTGGGTTGGCGTGGGCATCATCATGATCGGGGTCGCCCGCCGCCGGCGCCACGCCAGCGCCCCCGGTGGCAGTTGGACAGCCCATGCGACCGGGACGGCCCAGCCGCTGCTGCCCTCGCTGGCCAGATCTGGCCCTCGGCCATTGCTCAGCTACTCGGGCTCGCCGCCCTCCAGCAACTGTGCCACCTTCCGTAGCAGTTCGTCGGGCTCCACTGGCTTGTCAAGGAAGTCCTGAACAGGCAGGTACTCTCCTGGTGCGTAGGTTCCGTCGGTGGTATCGGGGTAGAAGCGCAGGGACGTGGTGGCGTGGATGGCCGTCAGGATGATGATGGGAGTCTGCCGCACGGGTTCGGGGGACTCGTTCCGCAGGTGCCATACGAAGTGGAAGCCCTCCGTGCCGCCGGGCATCATGACATCGAGCACGATCAGGTTGGGGCGCTCGCGCTCCACCGCCCGTAGGCCCTCTTCCGCATCGGCCGCAGAGCACACCTGGTAGCTGGCCCCCTCGAGCACTATGCTCAGGGCTTCCACCATGTCTTGATCGTCGTCAACAATGAGGATCTTCGCCTGATGGGCCATCCGTCCCCGTCACGCTCCTTCGTTAGGCTGGCGAGGGCGCCTCGCTGGTGGCTGGATGTCTCTCTTCGAGTATCTCGGTCAGCGCGGCCGTCGCGGCTTCCTCCACCGACGCAGCGACCGCCGGCGTCAGCCCCAGGTGCGGCGTAAGGTCGGCCGGCTGAATGGCGAGCAGCCGGGCCCGCACCCGCCAGCCCAGGGCCTGGGCCAACGCCAGGGCGCCGCTCAGGTCGGCGTCGTGCAGCGAGAAGACAGGCGCGGCGCCGGCGGCGACCTCGGTGCTGGCAGTATCCAGCTCCAACACGCGCACGGCCCCCGGCTCCAGGCCCATGTCCACAGCGTCAATGATGAGGCAGCGCGATCTGCCTGGGCCTGGCTCTTGATCGGCCAAAACCTCCAGCAGCGCCAACGCTCCAGTGCCACCCTCTAGCAACTCAACGTCCGGCGGCAATGGGTGCGCGCGCAGCCGGTCAAGCACGGCCAGTCCGACGCCGTCGTCTCCTCGCAGTGGGCTGCCGAAGGCAATGACCTTCATGGTCTGTGCCTCGCGCGGGCGGTCACTGGACGAACTCCACGTTCAGGATGTGCGTCGAGCAGGAGATGCAGGGGTCGTAGGCCCGCACGAGCATCTCCAGAGTCAGCGTGATCTCTTCCTGGGGCCGGTCCAGAATCTGCGGGACCAGTGCGCGCATGTCGTCCTCGATGTTGTGCAGGTTCTGGCCGGTGGGGATGACGAGGTTGGCGTCGGTGATGACGCCGTCGTCATCCACGGTGTACTCGTGGTAGAGCGTGCCGCGCGGCACCTCCGTGGCGCCCACGCCCGTCCCGGCCCGCGGCTCGACGTGCCGATCCTCCATCACCAGGTCCATGTCCAGCAGCTCCTGGCAGAGCCTGACGGACTCCTCGGCATAGTGGATGCTCTCGATGATCTGCGCGTGGTTGTTCGCGAACGGGTTGTAGCAGGGCAGCGGCAGGCCCAGGTCGCGCCAGGCTTGCCGGGCCCGCGGGGTGAGTTGGTCGAAGTTGTTGTTGACTCGCGCCAGCGCGCCCACCATGTAGGAGCTGCCGTTGTCGCTGCGCGTGTGCTTGGCCGTGGAGTGCTCCTCGACATACTCGCGGACCTTGGTGCGGTACTGGGGCACCGGGGTGACGCTGCCGTCGCTGGACTTGATGTCGCCCTCGTAGAGCGCATACTCGGCCGGATGAGTGAGCGACAGGTACTCGGTCTTGCGCTCGAAGGCGGGCACTCGGAGTGTCTTGAGCAGGTCCACCGTGGCGTCTAGGTCGTCCAGGGAGTCCACCAGGCGGCTGCGCAGGTCGTCCAACTCCTGCTTGGTGGGCAGCGAGGTGAAGGTCTTCACGTGGTACGACAGCGGATGGACGTGGCGGCCGCCGATGACGCGGCAGATGTCGTTGCCCAGCTTCTTCAGGCGCAGCGCGCGCAGCACGACGTCGCGGTGGGTCGCAGCCAGCGGGATGACGCTGCCCACGCCCAGGAAGTCAGGGGCAGCCAGGAAGTAGACGTGCAGGATGTGGCTCTGGATGTGCTCGCCGTAGAGTATGAGCCTGCGCAGCTTGAGCGTCTGCTCGCTGGGCGTGATCCCCAGGGCCGCCTCCATGGCGCGCACCGAGGCGGTGGTGTGGCCGCAGGAGCAGATGCCGCAGATGCGGCAGGTCAGGTGACTGGCCTGGGACCAGGGGCGCCCCCGGAGCATGGCCTCGAAGAAGCGCGGCGCCTCCACGATCTCGAGCCGCAGCTCCTCGATCCGGCCGTTGGTCACGTTGAGCACGATGTTCCCGTGCCCCTCGACGCGGGTTATATGATGAACGTTGACGTTGACCGTGCTCATTTCGGCTGCGCTTCCTCCTTGGCCCGCTGCTGTTCCAGGTAGGTGTTGAAGAGCTGATAGCGCTTCATGATGTCCTCAACGGTCAGCCCGAACTCGCGCAGGACGTCCTGGTGGGCGTCGCGGTTGGGGTTGTCAATGGGCCCTCGGCAGCCCTCGCAGGCGTCACCGAAGCTGGGGCAGATGGCGCCGCAGCCGGCGCGGACGACAGGCCCCAGGCACCAGTACCCTTTGTGGAACAGGCAGGCGTTTTCGCGCAGCTTGCACTCGACACACAGGGGGTAGTCCTTGAAGACCGGCGTCTTGCCCAGCAGCAAGGCTTTGACGCAATCCAGGAACTCCGTGCGGTCAATGGGGCAGCCGCGCAGGTAGAAGTCGGTTTTCACATAGGCGTCAATGGGCGCCGTGGGCATGGTCTCGAAGACGCCGGCGTGCTCTCCGTAGACGTAGTTACGCACCTGATCCAGCGGCTGGGCATTCTTCAGCGCGTTGACGCCGGCGGGCCAGGCGCACGCGCCCAGGGCGATGAGGACGTCCGATTTCTCGCGGATCTCCCTGAGGCGCTCGACATCCGAGGGGCGCGTCATGCTGCCCTCGATGAAGACGAGGTCGTAATGGCTTTGATCGCCCACCGGGTCCATGGCCTCGCGGAAGCGCACCAGCTCAATGGCGCCCAGCAGGTCCAGCAGCTCGTCCTCGCACTCCAGGATCATGAGCTGGCAACCCTCGCAACTGGCGAAGCTGAATACGGCCACCCTGGGCTTCATCAGATGGCCTCCTGCATGAACTTGATCTCCGAGTAGCGGAAAACCGGGCCCTCCGTGCACACGTAGCGGCTGTTCATCTGGCAATGGCCGCACTTGCCCACTCCGCACTTCATGCGTCGCTCCAGGTCGAGCAGAATGCGGTCCTCGGCTACGCCGAGGTTCAAGGCCTCGATCAGGGCGAAGCGGTACATAACTGGCGGCCCCACCATGGCCACCCAGGTTGTGCGCGGGTTCATCTTCACCAGCGGAAAGAGCGTGGTGATGACGCCCACGTGCCCGGTCCAGCCCTCCGCCGGGCGGTCCACCGTGATGAGGCACTCCACGTCGTCGCGCCCGACCCACTGCTCCATCTCGTGGCGAAACAGTAGCTCCTCGGGAGTCTTGGCGCCGCAGAGGATGACGATCTGGCCGAAGGCCTGGCGCTCGTCCAGAGCGTAGTTAATCAGCGAACGCAGCGGCGCCACTCCCAGGCCGGCGGCGACGAACAGCAGGTCGCACCCCTGCATCTCCTCCAGGGGGAAGCCGTTGCCCAAGGGGCCGCGCATGCCCACGATGTCGCCCGGCTGCAAGCGGTGCAGGGCCTGGGTCACATTGCCCAGTCGGCGCACGCACATCTCGAACGTGTCGGGCCGCGTGGGAGATGAGGAGATGGAGATGGGCGCCTCGCCGACGCCGAAGACTGAGACCTCCATGAACTGGCCCGGCCGGTGCTGCGGCTGGCCGTCCAGGAACTCGAACTCCAGGTAACGCTCCAGCGCCGAGATCGGCTCGCCTCGGCGCAGTCGCGCCAGCTTGGGTACGTACAGGTCGGCCTCATAGGATACGGGTTCAGCAGCGAGAGCCATCTATACTGCCCTCCCAGCGCTTTCTTCGACGAGCAGGTTGATGATCTTCGGGGGCTGGATCTTCACCAGGCAGACCTGACTACAGCGCCCGCAGCCGGTGCAGAAAACCTCCCCGTAGCGGGTGAACAGATACTGCATCTTGCGGCAGAGGCGGTGACGCAGCCTCCCCTCGCGCGTGGGCCGGAAGTTCTCGCCGCTGGCGACCTTGGCGAAGCCTTCCAGCATGCAGGAGTCCCACTGCCGCTCGCGGGCGCCGCCCTTGAGGTCCAGCGTGACCTCCTCCAGCACGTCGAAACAGAAGCAGGTGCTGCACACCAGGTTGCACGAGCCGCAGCTATAGCAGCGCTCGGCCTCCTGCTGCCAGACCTTGCTGTCCCAGGCCCCGCTCAGCAGCAGCGGCAAGCGGGATACCTCGATGTTGACGCGCTCCTGCATGGCCTCCACCTTGCGGCGGCGGGAGTCGTCTTGTGCCTCGAAGTCGGCTGCGGTGGGCTCCGCCAGCCCCTCCGCGCCGGCCAGCGCCTGCTGGCCTCTGGCGGTGGCTATCTCCACCGTGTACTTGTCGCCGATATCGGTGAGAAACAGGTCGTAGCCGTGCCGCGGCAGATGCGTGCCCATGCTGGCGCAGAAGCAGTACTCGTCGGGCATGCAATCGCTGCCAATGATAAGCATCTGCGAGCGCCGGGCCAGGTAGTTGGGGTCGGCGTGATTGTCGCTGAAGGCGGTGTCCAGACACCAGATGGCGTGCGCATCGCAAGGATGCACGCCGATCAGCGCAGTGGGCTCGCCGTCAGTGACCGCCTCCGCCTGCGGCTGGCCCTCCAGCGAGAACCTGAGAAAGGGCTCCCGCTGCGGGAACATGACCTTCTTCATGGGCAGGAGCGTGCGCACGTAGTCCAGCCGCATGTCCTCGAAGCGCGCCAGCGGCTTGTAGGCGAACTTCGTGTCGTGCTCCTGCGGCGCCACCACCTGCATCTGAGCCATGAGTCGCTCCACGAAGGGCCGGAGCGCGTCCTCGTGCATGATCCTGTACGCTCGTTCAAGCTCGGCCATGCTTAGCTTCCCTTTCGAGACTGGTTGCGATCAGCCTTCGCTTCCTAGCGCAGCGCCTGGATTCCTGCAAACGTCGGGTCGCAGCCTCGGCGAAAAGCAAAGCCCCTGAAGCAGCACTCCGCCCGGCACCCGTCTGGCGGCCCGGGAGGCGCCGGAAGCCCCGGCCGGTGGGGCGGGCGTAGCAGGAGCCATGAAGAGCCGCCAGGCCGGGGCCCAGGCAGAGGCCAAACCTGTTGACCGCCCCAGGATAACATAAGGTGAGCCCGCGAGGCAAGCAAGGGGTGCAACGTCAGCCGCGGCGGTTGACGGCATTGCCGTGTGGTGGGTATACTGCTACTGGGAGAGTGGGCCGGGCGGCCGCGTCCCGACCCCCGACCCGCTTGCGCGGTCGGGGCCGGGATGAGGAAAGTCCGGACTCCACAGGGCAGGGCGCTCGCGAAACGCGAGGCGGGGCAACCCGACGGAAAGTGCCACAGAAACATACCGCCCCACGCGGGGTAAGGGTGAAATGGTGCGGAGCCCACAGGGCTCCCCGGGCCCGAGGCGGCTTGCCGCCGAGGGCTCGGGGTAAGAGCGCACCAGCGGTGCGGAGACGCGCCGGCTGGGCAAACCCCGCCCGGAGCAAGCCCACATAGGAGGGGGAAGGGCCTTCGGCCCGACGGAGTGGCCCGCTCCGATACCCTCGGGTAGGGCGCTTGTGGGGCCTGGCAACAGGCCTCCCAGACAAATGGCCGCCGCCCAGTTGCGGGTCGCACTTGCGGCGACCCGCAGGGGCACAGAATCCGGCTTATAGGCCCACTCTCCCCGAATCTGCCACGTAGCGGCCCTCAGGAGCCCCAGAACCGGTAGGCCCAGAGGGCTGCTTATGTACCGACAGCCCCCATTTCGCCGGTTATGGTGCCCCTTTTCGCCTGCTGGGGCCAGCCGATTCGGCTGGCCCCAGGCGGCTTCAGAAGCAGCCCCATCTGGCCCCGTCACGCGCCTCCGTGGGGCCCCGCCGATGGCGCCAGAAGTCCCTTCGCGGAGGCCCGGGGGCACGCCGTTTGGGGGTGCCCGTGACGCAGCAAGGTGTACCGGAAGTGCACCGGAATCGGCGCTTCCTCAGGGGGTACGCGGCTGACAGCCGGGCGGGCTGTCCCCAGGAGGGGGAGCTGGGCCAGCCTGTGCGGCCCGGCTACCTCAGCGGCAGGAGGCGATGCCGGATGCGTCGTCGGTCAACGACACAGACTGAGCGCGTGAGCGTGTCCTCCGGCATGGCGTTCAGCACGCGCGCCAGAAGCTCGACCATCTCCTCGGCGGTGTAGTCCCCTCCGCGGAACAGGACCACGCCCGGGGCCTGCGCACCAGACAGGGCCAACAGGTGAGGGAAGTCGGTGTCGGCGGTGATGACCACGCGGTTCTCATCGAGCGCGCGGGCCAGCAGCTCACGATCAGAGGCCCGTTCCAGGCCCAGGGCGCAAGCGTGCTCGGCATCGTGCCCCTGCTGGCGGAGCCAACCGGCCAGCTCGGGCGACACCGGCATGTCCAGCAGGAACCTCATGTGGCAAACTCGACGACCTCTTCCTCGGCCAAGGCGGCTGCGTAGGCGAGGGCTTCTTTGACGTCTTCGGGCTCCAGGTAGGGGTATTCGTCCAGGATCGACTGCACGTCCTGTCCCGCCGCTAGCAGTCCCAGCAGACGCGAGACCGGGAAGCGCAGTCCGCGGATGCAGGGCTTGCCGCCCATGACGTCGGGGTTGACGGTGATGCGCTCAAAGCGGGTAGTAGCCATGCGCGAGACCTCCTGCAACTCCGCTGGTGATTATAGCACATTCGGCGGACGGAGGGAGGTGGTCGGCAGGAGTCTGGGAACACGGGGGCGCAGGGGCCGAAAGCGGGCAGCAAGGCCGCAGCAGGACACGGGGGCAGCGGGGGGCTTCGTCGTCCCATGCATGGGCACAGAATTGCCCTTATTCCCCTTGACTTATCTCCCCCACAGAGTGATGGATGTGACGCCTCAAGCCGCGAGATTGGGGGTCGTCACATGCCACGCAGATTGACCACGGAGAAGCCCAGGAAGCGGGCATCGGAGGAGCCGCAAGAAGGCATCCTGGCGCTCTGGGAAGAGCCGCAGGCCATACCAGAGATGGCTGCCGAAGAGGGCCTGGACTTCGACTCGGCTGTCGAGCAGTTCCTGGCGTACCTGGGCTCGTACCGCAGCTACTCGCCGCTGACGGTGGCGGCCTACAAGCGGGACCTGGCGCTGTTCCGGGAGTTCCTGGAGAAGCGGTTCGGGGGTGTACCGAAGCCGGGCCAGATTGCGCGCGAGCTGGTGGTGCAGTTCGCGCTGAGCTTATCTGGCGCGGCCCCGCTGACGGTGCGCCGGAAGCTGGCCTGCCTGAGCTCGTTCTTCGGCTTCTTGGAGGACATGGGACACATCCGGGGCAACCCGGCCAGGCGCTTGCCGCTCCCGAAGGTGGAGCAGCCGGTGCCCGTTTGCCTGAGCGAGGCGGAGGTGCAGCAGCTCGTGTCGGTGGCCAGGAAGCCACACCAACGGGCCCTCGTATTGCTGCTGTTGACCACCGGCCTGCGCCGGGCGGAGGCGGTGGGCATCACCCTCGACGACCTGGACCTGGACAACAACCAACTCCTGGTGCACGGCAAGGGCGCCAAGGAACGCATGGTGCCCTTGAGCGACGCCACACTAGAGGCCATCCAGGCATACCTCAAGCACCGGGCCAAGACGACCTGCAACCGGCTGTTCGTCAGCCGATTCGGCCACGCGCTGCGGGGCCGGGCCATCAACCGCACCCTGGCCCGCTTGCTCAAGAGGGCCGGCTTGAGTGAGCGCGGCATCACCCCCCACAAGCTGCGGCACACGTTCGCCACCCAACTCATCCGCCGGGGCGTGGACGTGCGCACCGTCCAAGAGCTCCTGGGCCACGCCGACCTGGAGACCACGGCCCGCTACCTGCACTCCGACACCCGCTCCAAGCGGGCCGCCGTGGACCGCCTCTCCGACCTCGTCGCCCTCCCCGACGCTGCCGGCTAGCTGTATACCGAGGGTGTACCAAGACCCCCGAAAACGGTGTACCAAGGGTGTACCAGACGGCCCTTTCTGAAGGGGTCCAAGGTACACTCTGAGGGGGTACCCGTGGTGTACCAAAGTGTACCGAAAGTGTACCGAAATGGGGGCGTTTTCGCTGGTACACCGTTGCCGGGGGGATGGGCTGGGGCCAGGAGACGCCGCTGGGGTCAGGCGCCTGGCGCCTTGAGCGTGAGCCAGAGAAGCCCTGGACCCCGGATACGGCTCTCGCCGCCGCAAAATAGCTGCTCAACTGTTGAAGGTTT
>Ga0315282_10000173_pt1 | contig 130283 bp, 116 predicted proteins | sample YL17G07_20_MG_FD_203693 | JGI IMG/M metagenome (GOLD analysis project Ga0315282, IMG submission 203693) | Sediment microbial communities from Yellowstone Lake, YNP, Wyoming, USA - YL17G07_20 | ecosystem: Environmental > Aquatic > Freshwater > Lake > Sediment | place: USA: Wyoming | collected... | reverse complement strand
GGATGGAGAGCTCAAGGCGCTCTGTCTTGCTGAAGTGTGTGTAGCTCATATGAAATCTTTTTATCATGTGAGGTGTTGCACTTCAAAGTACAATCAAAGAAAGGAAGGAAGATAACAATGAGTGGATTAGCTATATTTCTTTGGGGATTCGGTGGAGTACTTGCTGTGATAGGCGTCATAATGGTCCTGGTAGCAGTATCAATAGACCCAAAGGAAGACAATGATGGCGCAAGGTATGCCGTGGCTATCGTGGGGTTGCTGGTGCTGCTCATAGCTCTATTGGTGTTCGGAGTAAATACCGCAGGCACTAACGCTGCAGTCCACGGCGTCTCTATCAAGGACATAGGAAAGGGTGAATATAAAATCGTATATCTAAACACCACCCTCCAAAAAGATGCCGTAGACTTAATCGTGCTTGTTCCTACCGAAGGGAACGGAACAGGACCTGGGACGATACCAAAGTATTACGAGCTATCAACCAAATGGCTTAGGGGAGAAATACCCCAAAATCCATACGAACTAGTGGTTAACCAGGTAGGACGGTGGGGATACTATGAAATTCTGCCCCCACCTCAACAGTAGCCCAATAATTCCCTATCCAAGAGGAGTTGGCGATTCTGTGTATCACACGGATAAACCACTCCAACAGTAATTGCCCGCCATCCCGCATAGGTTTGGTGGGCGTTATCTTTTTAAATAATAAAACAATCCCTCTTTATCTATTTACAAATATCTCAAAGTTAAAAGGTATGTAGTTTAAACCTTCTGTTATTTGTTCTACCAAAAATCCACCTTTTTGGCGATTTCTTGCGTCCTCCTCAATCACTTAAGTTATCAACTGATGGGGTCTGGACTCCCTAGCAGGGTTGCGTCATTCCTTGTATTGAAAGGTCGAATTGTTAACCAATTAAGGGAAACCTATGGAACAAACAGCAACGGCACAATTAAGTAATAACCATTCCCCCATTCTTATCCCTGTCCTTAAGTACTGTTTGTATGCCAGGAAATCAACTGAAGCCGAAGACAAACAAGTGCTTTCTATAGAGTCACAGGTTAAAGAAATGTTGGTTTTGGCTGAACGAGATAACCTTCAAGTGATTGATATTAAAAGAGAAGCTCATTCATCAAAAGAAGTCGGCCAAAGAGAAATATTCAACGAAATGCTGGCTGAAATACGCGAAGGAAAATACAATGCCATTCTCGCGTGGGCTCCGGACAGGCTAAGCAGAAATGCCGGAGACTTAGGATCGATAGTGGATCTCATAGACCAAAAGCTTCTTCTTGAAATCAGGACTTTCGGCCAAAGATTCACCAATAATCCGAACGAAAAATTCCTACTTATGATATTGGGATCTCAAGCCAAACTTGAAAACGATAATAAAGCGGTGAATGTGAAACGCGGACTGCGAACCCGATGCGAAATGGGATTAAGGCCAGGAGTAGCGCCTACGGGCTATCTCAACGAAAAACACGTAGATAAGAAATGCCAGTGCAGAATAGACCCCAAAAGAGCGCCGGTTATAAAGCAAATGTTTGAGCGGGTGGCAAACGAACAGTGGAGCGGACGAAAAGTATACCGATGGCTGAGAGAGATAGGATTCAAAACCAAAAATGGCAAACCTCTTGTGCTTGCTAATGTTTATCTCATTTTCCGAAATTCCTTCTATTATGGAGAGTTTGAATATCCTGTAGGAAGTAATAATTGGTACACCGGCAAACACACGCCCATCATAAACAAAGAATTGTTTGATCGGGTCCAAATGACGCTAAATGAAAACTTTATCCCGAAAACTGAAAGCAAGGAATTCGCATTCACAAAACTAATCAAATGCGGATACTGCGGCTCAGGAATATCGGCCGATGAAAAATTCAAGAAACTCAAAGACGGCGGAGTAAACCGGCATGTCTATTATTTCTGCACAAAAGCGAGGAACATAGACTGCAAAAATCCGGCAATAAACGAAACAAACCTAATTAGTGAATTAGTTGAACTTATGGACAAGATTGATTTAGATGAGCTTGGGGTGAAATCAAAAGTTGAACAGGAGATGATTAGGCTAAATAGGTTTAAAGCTATGCTGGGTGAAAAAGAAAGAAAAAGCAATATCAATGTAAGCTCAAGAGACTACGCAAAATATCTCCTTAAGGAAGGGACGCTGATTGAGAAAAGAGAACTTCTTTCATTCCTAAAAAGCAAATTAGTTCTCAAAGACAGAAAAATCAGTCTGGAGTAAAAAAGAAAATCACCGATTTTTTCGGTGATTTTCTTTTCATGCGTCTCAGTCACCTGACTTAGCATGTGATGACTGCGGGGCAGGGACTCGAACCCCAATACCATCCTTCAGAGGGATGTGTCCTACCATTAGACGACCCCGCAAAATTATACCCTGAGATATCTTCTAATCGCAATTAAACTTGAGGTAATTCCCAAAATAATTCCCCCGCCTATCTGAACTAAAAATAATATCCAGAAATTATTTATAAAAAATTTAAAAAGGTTTAGGCCGGGAAAGAAAATCTCAAATTTTGAGCCGATAATCCAGCAAACTAAAGTAAATAGAAGAAGGCAAATCAAGGAAGCTAAAATACCGGAAATTGCCCCCTGAATAATAAATGGTCCCCTAATAAACCAATCGGAAGCGCCAACTAACCTCTGAATTTTTATCTCTTCTTTCATATTATAAATTGCCAATCTAATAGTATTGAAGGTAACCAAAACAGCTATCACCGCTAAAAACAAAGAAAGAATAATCCCTCCATTTTTTATAATCGAGGTTAATGCAAAAATCTTATCAATTATTGATTTTCTTTGGGAATAATCAATTTTCTCAATCAAATTTCCAAGTTCAGGCTTATTAAAAAAATTTACTACCGCCTCATACTGATTCGCTTCAAAAGCTTTTATATCCAGAGAGGCTAAAAATGGATTTCCCCCAACAGCCGTCAAGGATTCCATTAATACCGGATCTTGTGTGTGTTTTTTAATAAAATCATCCAGAGCCATCTGCTTTGAAACGTATTCAACATCCTTCACTTCCGGTATTCTTGAAACCTCTTCTTTAAGATTTAAAATATCATTTTCTGAGGCATCTTCTTTAAAATAAACTGAAATATCAGCTTTTTCTTGAATATTAGAAACTAAAAATTGACTAACATCCTTAAATAGAAAAAGGGAGGCAATCAAAAAAACAGCCATTACCATAATAAAAATCGTAGCAAAAGTTAATCCCCCATCTCGTAAAAAACTCAACCAGCCAGATTTAATTATTCTTTTAAAAGCAGTAATCATATTTAAATTTAGAGTGTGAACCTGCCTTCTTCTTCGTCTCTTATAACCTTACCATCTTCTAAGGTTATAACTCTTTTGCCCAAAGAATTGATTATTTCTTTATTGTGGGTAGATAAAACAACTGTGGTTCCTAACTCATTAATTTTTAATAAAAGGCGGATAATATCTGCCGTATTATAAGGGTCTAAATTGCCGGTTGGTTCATCGGCTAAAATAACTTCTGGTCGATGTATTAAAGCCCGGGCTATAGCCGCTCTTTGTTTTTCTCCGCCGGAAAGTTGAGCCGGGAAATTACGGGCGTGATTTTCCAAGCCCACAATTTCTAATACTTCTACAACATCTCTTTTAATTTCTTTATCGCTTGCTCCAATTACTTCTAACACATAGGCAACGTTTTCATAAACCGTCTTTGAGGGTAATAATTTATAGTCTTGGAAGACTGCTCCGATTTTTCGCCGAATTTCGTGTAATTTGTTATGTTTTATTTTGGAAAGGTCATTGCCATCTAAAAAAACTCTACCTTCAGTTGGTTTTTCTTCAACTAATAATAATTTTAACAGGGTTGTCTTTCCTGCCCCCGATTTTCCGACAACTGAAACAAATTCTTTTGGCTTTATCTCAAAAGAAACATCTTGAAGAGCAAACTTTTCAGGAGGATAAATTTTAGTTACTTTCTGAAATTTTATCATTTATTTAAGTTTAATTTCAGCTTCAATAAATTCGTCTAAATTGCCGTCTAAAAATCTTTCGGGATTTGATGTTTCAACTTCTGTTCTAAGGTCTTTCACTAATTTATAGGGATGGAGAACATAGCTTCTTATTTGGTTCCCCCAGCTGGCTGAAATCTTTTCTCCTTTAATTTTTGATATTTCTTTTTTTCTTTCCTTTTCTTGAAGTTGATAAAGTTTTGAGGCCAGCATCTGCATGGCTTTACTCCGGTTTTCTCCCTGCAATCTTTCCGACTGACAAGCAACAACAATTCCGGTTGGTAAATGGGTGATTCTTACAGAAGACTCTCTTTTGTTGACATATTGACCGCCAGGACCGGATGCCCGATAGAAATCAATCCTCAAATCATCTGGCTTAATTTTTATTTCAGCTTCATCAGCTTCTGAAATTTCAGGCAAAACCTCTACTAAAGCAAAAGATGTGTGGCGCAAAGACTGAGCAGAAAAGGGCGAAATTCGGACTAAACGATGAACTCCATTTTCTTTTTTAAGGAATCCGTAGGCGTAGCTACCCTTAATTTCAATGCTAACTGATTTTATTCCGATTCTACCTTCGGGGCCGCCCGGCTCCCCAAAAGATTGATGCAAAATTTTTGTTTTAAACCCCTTGAACTGGCCATATCTTTCATACATTCGCAATAACATTGTCGTCCAATCTTGAGCGTCCTGACCGCCGGCTCCCGAATAAACTGATAGAATTGCATTTCCTTTATCGTATTTGCCGGAAAGAAAAATCTGTAATTCTTTTTGTTTTAACTTCCTCTCAAATTCTTTAACCTGCTCATCGCTAGATTTTTCTTTTAATAGCTCTAACTCAATTTCTAATTCTTCAAAATCAGATACTTCTTTTTTAAAATCGGCTGTCTCCTGGCTAAGCTTAATCGCTTTATCTTTATCTTTCCAGAAATCTGGTCTATTAATTTCTTTTTCCAATTCAATTATTCTCTTTTTCTTTTTAGCTAAGTCAAAGACGGTCCGTCAAATGACGGAGTTTATTTTGTAAATCCTCAATTTTTATATTCTCATTAATCATATTTCTTATTAGAATTTACCATAAAATTTTCTTAAAGTAAATCCCTGTTAGAAAAATAGCTAAGAAAAAATGCCCCTTTTGCGAGGCGAGGGCGAAGGAACAAGTTAGAACCTATTTAGTTAAATAAAAATTGCCCGGCGATGGGCATTTTTGTTTCGTTAAGAATTCTTAAACTATTCTACATCCAAGGCAAGCCTGAAACCCATGCCATGATTATGGTCTCCTATCGGGGCAGATTCTCTGTCAGCTGGCCTAAGATAACATTCGCACAACCACCAAGTACCCCCTTTGATTACTTTTCCCTCTCCTTCACTTGGGCCAGAAGGATTGTTTTTGGGACTGATGCTGAAATAGTCATACTGATACCAATCCGCAGTCCATTCGTACACGTTGCCAGCAGTGTCATAAAGACCATAACCGTTGGGTAAAAGTGAACCAACTGGAGCTGTTTTTAGATAACCATCAATTACTTCCTTTGGATAAATATGCTCCCAACGATGTTCGCCATAAAGGTTTGCATATTTTCCGGCACTATCTAATAAATCTCCCCAGAACCAATTAGTATTTGTCCCACCTCTGGCAGATTTTTCCCATTCAGCTTCGGTCGGCAATCTTTTTCCAGCCCATTTTGCATAGGCGTTTGCGTCATTCCAACTAACATGGACAACGGGATGATCCATTTTGTCTTCAATGTTTGATCCGGGCCCGTCTGGCGCATACCACGCAGTTCCTTTAACCCATTTTGAACCAATATCTGTTCCACTCAAAGGATCATCTGCCTGGTCTGCGGGTACTATAACCGAACTACCTCCTTCCCTTTCTGCATCGGTCACATAGCCTATGGCATCTACAAACTCCTTGAACTGGCGATTAGTTACTTCGTATTTATCAATATAAAAGGCGTCGAGATAAACCTCATGTGATGGCAGCTCATCATCAAAAATTTGGGGATTAGCCATCGGACTCCAGCCTTCTCTGTCTTCACGACCCATCAAAAAAGTCCCTGCCGGAATCAAAACCATATTTTCAGTAGTTGCCGTTTTGAGGATACTTTTTTGAGTTCCATTTTCAACCTCATTTTTTGGATTTAGGTATTTGTTATAAAAAAATCCGCCTATACCTAAAATAATCAAAATTACTAAAATAATTAAGAAATTTCTTTTCATATTCCCTCATTCTACCAAAAAACCGCCCCTTGTGCGAGGCGGAGCGGTATTATGTAATAAAATGGAAAAGGGATGCTCCATACGTTGATGGAACATCCCTTGAGGACGCGATTTCCAATGACTATCTAATCTGAAGAAGGTAGGAGCCGAGGGCCTACGTCTATCATCTGTTTACCGCAACATTCTACCTTACCATCTCCAGCTTTAGTTATGAGCGTCTCGGTGTTGCACACAGAACAACGAACCCTCTTCCCTAACAGATTGGGTTTATCGTTCCGTATCGCCATCTCCACGTCTCCTTCGTAACTTTCTACCATGGCCAGGAACTTAACTCCAATATCTGACCCTTCCTCAATTGCTTTAATCAGGTCGTCTCTGCCGACATCAATCTCTTTGTGCTCCCAAGATTTCCACCGAAATTCGTCTGGCTTCTTTCTGAGAATTTTAATAACTGCTGCTTTTGTATTGTTAGTCATTCCGCCCCCTTTCTTTCTAATGCTACATTACAAAAGTTAATATGAAAAATCAATCCCTCTACCAAAAAACCGCCTAAATAAATAGGCGGGAAATCGGGGGTCCCCCGACTGGACGCTTGCCCGCCTTTGGAGGGATGTTCGAACCTGTTTGGTAAAAAATTAGCGGTGGACAAGGGTCCACCGCATATAAACTGAGAGATATATCTCTCTTTCCCTGGGGCGGTTTACACGCCCAAAGAACTATGTCTTTCCGTTGTTTACCTTTTTTTATGAGGATTTCCGCCAAATCCTCAAAGGTAGCTGATACTGCACCTCTCGGAGGGGAACAACGGCTATTCCCTAAAACAGGAGATTCGCAGGACGACATTTGAACCTGCTTCTACCTGAGTAGGTCGTTAGACCACCGAAAGATTACCATGAAATGTCGTCTTAGGCGGATTGATTTTTACGAATCATATCTCACCCCCCTTCTTTTCATGCTGGTAATTTACTTGTGGAGAATTAGGTTTTTATTTTTGGTTTATTCAAAATTGGTATGAGAACACGCATCATTAAAGATACGCCTCCTATCGATGAAATTGGCAAGCCAATCCAAAAAGCTATAAACCAAACAATAATAGGATGTTCCCTTAAGAAAAATGCACAGAGACAATCTATTATCAGACCTGCTAGAATCAAAAAGACTGCTTTATGAACTGCGAGCTTCTCCACAAATTCACCTCCTGAAGTGCTATTTGTGTCTAATATTATTATATCTTAAATAAAAAATAAAGACCAAAAAACCGCCCCTTTTGCGAGGCGGCGGGAAATGGCAACTGGTTTAGCTAAGATAACATTATATTTATTTATATATTCCTTGACGGTGCCCAATACGAATCACAAGAATATTTAACTCTTTTTTATAGATTCTATAAACAATGCGATAAAATCCAACCCTTAAAGAATAATAATTCTGAAATTTCCCTTTCAATTTCTTCCCCGAATACGGGTTTTTTCTTAAATCAAATAAGGCCGCAAAAATATGCGGCTTATATTTGTTATTGATTTTCTCAAGGTCTTTTTCTGCGGTCTCAGATAAAAGTATTTTGTACATTTATTTTTTTGGCTTTTTAGATAAAACAAAACCCTCCTTAAACAACACATTCTCAAGGGTTAAGCAATGGCCTTTTTTATATTCCTTTTCAGCTTTTTCTATATCCTTTTCTAACTTAGGAAAAATATGCATTGCTTCTAAAGTCTCTTGCCAAGACTCAAATTCGTCAGCAGACAAAACTACAACCTTGGGCTTACCATTTTCGGTCAGGGTATAGTAGGTAGTTGGTTTTTGAACTTTTTCAGCTATTTTAAATATATTTTTCCTTGCTTCAGAAATGGATAAAGTTGTTTTAGTATCCATAATAAATCTCTATTTATTGGTTATACGACAAGTACATTATAGCGTACATCATAATCCTTTGTCAAGGTTTTAGTCTCTCACCAAAAAACCGCCCCTTGTGCGAGGCGGGAATGGCAACTGCTTGATTTAAGATAACAGGTCTGTTTTAATCTTCTTTAAGCCATTTAAGGGCTTCTTCTTCGGTTCGGAAGTATTGAATATTGCTCAATTTACTAATTGCTTTGAAGGCTGTGATAAAGAATAATGTCATTACTCTCACAAGAGTATTTCCTCCCCACATTGCTATTTTTTCAAAGCCCACACCATAGAATAAATCTTTTAAATCAGTTGCAGCTTTCTTTCTGAAGGAAGAGGGCATGCCGTATTTAACTATACTTATATCAATCAAAATCTTTGGTTTAGCTGAGAAATCTTTTGTAATCTCTTTATATTTTTTGAATGCATCTTCTAAAATCTGGATGTTAACTACTACTTCCTCCATTTTTAGATGCACGATTTTATCTTCATCCACCCACATCTTAAAATTATTGTTTTCTTCTTCCATTAATTCATTCTACCAAAAAACCGCCCCCTTTACGAGACAGCTTCTTGACACTTCTTTAGTTTAATTTAAGAGATATCTCTTGACGATTTGCTCCCCCGACTGGACAATGTTTGGACCTGTTTGGCAATTACTTTGATTTAATATGCCTATATCTTTATAGCGATATGGTTAAAAAAGAAAGAACCCTCAAGCCATTAGCGAGAGAGTTCCTTACGAAAAATGTTGCGAGTTAAGGTGCATTAATGATTATTCTGCGGATGTCGGCTAAATCCCGAGATACCGCCTACGAGAAGTATGATGCCCATCAACGCGGCAAAAATAACTAGTAGAGGGCTTTCTTCTGGACCGCACTGAAATGCTCCGACAATAGCAAGTGCTAAGAGCACCAAACCCAGGACAATAGCCTCGATTCTATTCACGAGATACCTCCTTCCCTCCCTTTCTATTTACTCTAATTATATACCCAAAAGATATTTTTGTCAAATCATGAAAATCGCCCCTTGTGCGAGGCGGAACCACCAAAAGTCTTTACATAAAATTTTGGGTGGCGGACAGGATTCAAACCTCTAAGATAATTAAGCCGATGGTCGGATTTGAACCGACGACCTACCCCGCCCTTTTAGCTAAGCCGAAGGTGGGACTCGAACCCACGACTTGCTGTTTACGAAACAGCTACTCTGCCACTGAGTTACTTCGGCATAAAGGGCGGGGTTGCTCTGCCTCTGAGCTACATCGGCATTATCGTCTCAAATTTTTAGATTAGAAATAAAATGGTTTTTTAGTTTTCTTTTTATCCAATTTTTTCCCAGCCAATTTTCAAAAATTTTTCTCTCGTTATAGATATGCTACATAATCTGTACCCCAAAAAGGCTGGAAAAACAAGAGCGGGATACCAGAATTGAACTGGCGCCCCTTCCTTGCCCCCACACCAATAATACTAAGCGGGTAACGGGAATTGAACCCGTATCTTGTCCTTGGGAAGGACACGTTCTGCCGTTGAACTATACCCGCATATTTGGTGTGGGGGCTTGGGAAGGAATCATAATGGCCGTTATACGACACCCGCAAAATTTAGATGTAAAATAATTTATTGTGATAAATGCAGTTTTTCTAAAATCTTCTGCCAAAAACTTTTTTCAGACTGTTTATTTTGTTCTTCACCTTGAGGAGGTACGACAACTGCAACTTCTTCCCCTGGTTTTTTATAACCTTGCTCTCTAAGCTTTTCTTCCCAATAAGATTCTTGTTGGGCTTGAGATAATCCAGCTTTTAATTGTTGGCTTTTTTCTTCCAAGGATTGGATCTCTGATTTTAAAGATTCTATTCTTGCATTCATTTCAGATTTTTTCTGACTTATTCTTATATTCGAAATAATTAAAAAAGCTACTACCCCAATAAAAAATATTGAAATTAATAAAGAATAAATTAAATTTTCTGGAAAATGCTTCTCTTTTTTTAATCTTTTTGCTACCATGAGATAATGGCTAAAACAAAATCAATTTTAAAAATAATCTGGATTATTGTAATTGCATTGGTTGCCTTGAGTACGATTTTCTTTTTAGTAGCTCCCCTATTTTAGATAGTAACAAAGCTTCTCTTTTGTCTCAACCCCTAAATACCTCCAAAAATACTTTTGTGGGAATATGAATTTTCCCCCTTTCTTTTAATTCTTTTTTACCCTTTTTTTGTTTCTCCAGCAACTTCCTCTTCCTTGTATAATCTCCTCCGTAAAGAGGGGCGATAACGTCTCTTCTCCTGGCTTTTATCGTTTCTCTAGCAATAATTTTTCCGCCTACAGCTGCTTGGATCGGAACAGAAAATAATTGAGGGGGTAAAGCTTCTTTTAGCTTCTCAACTAACTTTTTACTATCTTTATAAACATCTTTTTCAGGGACAATCCGGGAAAAGGATTCTTCTTTTTTACCTAAAATAAAAATATCAAGTTTCACCAAATTAGCCTTCCTCCAGTCTAAAATTTCGTAACTCATTGAGGCAAATCCCTGTGAGGCACTTTTTAATTTGTCATAAAAATTCTTTGTAATGATTTCTCTAAGAGGCGATTCATAAATTATTTCTGACTTTTCTATGCCAAGATAATCGGTCTTGATATGCTTAGACTCAATACCGGCCAATAATTCAGAAATTGATCCAAGATAATGCAGGGGGGTTAAAATTTGAATTTTTACCCACAATTCTCGTATTTCCTCAATTTTACTCGGATCTAGCCAATCGGCAGAAGTGTAAATTAAATATTCTTTTTTGTCTTTGGTTATAGATTTATAAATTACGGAGGGCGTAGATAATACTAAATTTAATCCAAATTCTCTTTTTAGCCTCTCGGTAATAATTTCGGTATGCAAAAGCCCTAAAAATCCGCAACGAAAACCCCTGCCTAAAGATTCTTTCATTTCTGCTTCAAAAGTAAAGGAGGCGTCATTTAATCTTAATTTTTCAACAGCTTCTTTCAACAATTCGAAATCATCGGGATTCTCGGGGTAAAGAGAGGCAAAAACCATTGGTTCTGGCTCGCGATAACCCGGCAAGGGCTCAATATTGGAAATTGGAAGTTGAGTATTGGAAATTTTTATTATCGTATCTCCAACTCTTACTCTGCCAAGCTCTTTAATTCCTGTGGCTATATATCCTATCTCTCCGGCCCTAAGTTCCTCAGTGCTTTTTAATTCTGGCCTAAAATATCCGATTTCTTTTACGTGTCCTTCAATTTTCTGGCCCATTAAATAAATTTTTTCATCTTTGTTTATCTTGCCATCCAAAACTCTAACATAGGCTATTACGCCTTTATGGATATCATATTTTGAGTCAAAAATCAGAGCCTTGAAAGGTTTTTCAGAATCGCCCGCGGGCGGAGAAATCTTCTCAATTACTTTGTTTAAAAGATCTTCCACGTTTGTCCCGACTTTAGCGGATATTTCATAAATTTCATTACTAGAAATAAGCTTGGCGATTTCTTCTTTTGTTTCTGTAATTCTCGCTTGAGGAGAATCAATTTTATTTATAACAGGAATTATCACCAGATTTTGATTTTTCGCCAATTCCAAATTCGCTAAGGTCTGTGCCTGGATTCCTTTTGTCGCGTCAATTAACAAAATAGTTCCTTCCACCGCCGCCAAAGAACGGGAAACCTCATAGGAAAAATCCACGTGACCAGGCGTATCAATTAAATTTAAAATGTATCCCTTATACTCCATCCGACAAGGCTGCATTTTAATAGTAATCCCCTTTTCCCTTTCTAAATCCATCATATCTAAATACTGGGGCCGCATTTTATCTTTAGGAATCGTGTTGGTCAACTCCAAAAATCTATCAGCTAAAGTTGATTTACCATGATCAATATGAGCTATAATGCAGAAATTACGAATGTTCTCCATGGAACTTTAAATTTATACTTTTATATACTCTTTTTTAGTATTGATTTTCTGAAGTAAAATAATCATTAACAGAATAAATTGCAAAATGCTATCGATCGAAAAAGCTAAGGGAAGACCAATCACTGAAATGTCGTTTATTCCTTGAAGAGAAAATATTTTCACTATAAAATTTTGGAAAAAATTGGGGAAGCTTAAAAGTTTAACAAATCCAAAGCTTAAAATAATATTTAAAATCATAGCTATTATTGCGATGATTGTGGGGGTTTTGGTATCTTGGAATGCAAAGAAAGCCCGAAAAACTAAAGGGATCAAACTGGAGGCAAAAATTCCCAAGGTAAATAATCCCAAGGAGGCAGCTGCTAGCATTGCCGCCTCCTCATTAAATCTGCCTGTTCTCAAAATAATATCTATTATCTGATTTTTTAAAATAAAAATCAAAAAACTGACAGGAATTATAATATAAATAATTTTACTAAAGGTTGATAAAAATTTTTTATTAAAATCTTCTTTTTTTTGAGCCGCCCAAGCCTGCGAAAGCGCCGGGAAAACAGCAACAGCAAAAGGAATACCGATTAATCCCAGAGGAATTTGTTGAAGATTATTAGCAAAAGTAAAAATAGACAAAGCTCCTGTGGGGAGAGTAGAAGCGATAGCGGTTACTACCATAAGATTAATTTGGGGAGCCGCGACGCCAAAAGTCCTCGGAATCATTAAATAAAAAACTTTTTTAATTTTTGGGTCTTTCAGATTAAAAATTGGCTTATATAAAAAACCGGAGTTAATAGCCGAGGGAATTTGGACGGCAAAATGCAGAAAAGCTCCGATAATCACCCCCAAGGTTACGCCTAAAATTCCGGATCTCGGGGCAAAAAAAACAATTCCTAAGATTATTCCAACGTTATAGAAAATGGGAGCAAAACTATAAGCCAAAAATCTATTAAAATACTGTAGAATACCGGAAAAAATAGAAGACAATCCCAAAAAAATCGGGCTTAAAAAAAGAATTCTTGTTAATAAAACAGTGAGATCAAGTTGTTGAGGGGTAAAACCCGGAGTAATTATTTTTACAAAAATAGGGGCAAAAATACCTATAATAACAGAAATTAAAATTAAAAAAAATAGAAATACATTTAAAACGTTGTTAACAAAATCCCAAGCCTCTTTTTTATCTTTTAAAAAATGCTCTGAAAATAAGGGCAGAAAAGCAACGACAATGCCGCCAGCTATTAGAATATTATAAATAAAGTCAGGAATACGAAAAGAAGCAAAATAAACATCGAGATTGGAGCTTGCCCCAAAAGTGCCGGCTAAAAGCCTATCTCTAATTAGCCCTAAAAGACGGCTAATTAAAGCGGAAACCGCTAAAATTCCTGCCGCTCCAGTTATTGTTTTAGTTTGAGAATAAAAAATTTTTTGCAACATTTAGTCTTTTTATTTTAATATAATTTTCTCTGCTTTACAAATCTTAAAATATTTGATAACCTTTTAAAAAGAAATGGAAAAAATATTTCACATAATTGAAGCGCAACAATTCAATCGACGATGGCTGGAAAAAGAGCTTTTTCCTATGGCCAAAAAAATGGAAAAGATTGTTAAAAAAGGAGGTTCTAGTGAACTCCGCAGGAAGAAAATGATTACTCTTTTTTACGAGCCGAGCACCCGAACCCGAGCCTCTTTTGAGATAGCAATGAATTTTTTAGGCGGTGGAGTTGCCTTTTCAACAGAAAATGCTCGACAGTTCTCTTCCGCGGCAAAGGGTGAAACACTGGAAGACACAATAAGGATTTTAAATAATTATCGGCCCGATATAATTGTTCTCCGATACGATGAAGAGGGCGGAGCAAAAAGAGCAGCAAAAATCTCATTAGTACCAATTATTAACGCCGGCGATGGCACAGGCCAGCATCCAACCCAAGCTCTGCTTGATATTTATACAATTCAAAAAGAAATGGGGAAAATTGATGGAATTTCTATTGCAATGGTGGGAGATTTGGCTCGAGGACGAACCGTTAGATCTCTTTCTTATTTATTAACTAAATTCTCCGATATTAAATTTTATTTTATCTCACCTACCGTAATGAAAATGAAAAACGATATTAAAGATTATTTAGAGAAGCACGGATTTTGGTTTACCGAAGAAAAAGATTTAAGAAAAATAGCTTCTAAAGTCGACGTAATTTATCAAACAAGAATTCAAAAAGAAAGAGGAGAAGTTATAGGAGATTTTAATGGAATAGAAAATTTTTGCAAAGTAGATCAAGAAATATTGAATCTCATGAAAAAAGATGCGATTATAATGCACCCTCTTCCTAAAATCGGGGAAATTGCTCCGGAGGTAGATTCTGATCACCGAGCGGCCTATTTCCGGCAAGCAGAAAATGGTCTTTATATCAGAATGGCTTTATTAAAAATGATTTTAACTAACTGAATCTCGGATTTTTCTGGATTTGACAAATTAAGCTAATTTGGTAAAATTACCTTGTCCTAGCAAGTCGGGTGATCGCTGAGCGCATATTCTTATGCACTTGGAGGAAAGTCCGAACTTCTACTCCTAGATTTTCTAGGGTTAAAAAGGTAGCGGGCAATACCCGTCGGTCGTGAGACTAGAGATGCGAACAGAGACGCCGAGATTCGAAAGAGTCAAGGCGCCCAGTCCATAATTTATGAGCTGGGCGAGTTCCAACGGTGACGTCGGAAGTGAAACGGCTAAATTCTTACCTAGAAGCAAGAACATGCAAAAGTTCTGGCAATTTATCTGGAGCTTTTGTGAAAAGTAGTTCGCTTGATTCCGATAGTAATATTGGAACCAGACAGATGATCACACAAAAACAGAATTCGGCTTATAGACTTGCTAAGACAACTAAAAACCCGCTTACGGCGGATTTTTAGTTGTCTTATTAAATATTTCCTTCCCCTTGGAGAATTATCAAATTCTGGCTTTTAGTCAAGTTTCAATAAAGGAATCCCAGCTTTACAGCTGGGATTCAATAACGACATTGAGGACATAGCCACCTTCTGAAAGATGTATTGTAACTCATCTCTTGAAGATGGTCGCCACATATAGGCGATCCTTTCTCTTTTTTTTCCTCCTCCCACTTAACTCTATTTGTTAAATCTAAATTCTTGAGGATCAAATTAGCTTCTTGTCAGGGATTTTCAAATCCCCCTAGAGCCATTTGGTTTGGAAAGAACATCTTTTCTCTTGTCCCATTGGCCGCTAAAAGCAGCATATCAAGGAATCTCTGCTGATCTACAGCTACCGAATTTATGATAAACCGCTTCGACTGGCTCAAATCGTGTAAGATCGTCACTGGTTTTATTCCTCTTGTACGAATAAAACCGATCTCCTGCACCAATAACTCCATTACGACAAACAGCGAGGGCGACATTTCCGGCAAAGGAGTGTTAAATTTAAAGTTAATAACATGATAATCATCCCCTACCTTTTTTATCTGATCAAATCTGCTTTGGATGAAATTTCTTTCATCCAAAGCCAGCAGAAAATCTACCTCTGTGGCGATTACTTCTTTCGTAGAGAATTCCTCAAAATACTTGCTTAATGCTTTGCAAACTCCTTCAAGAGCATTTTGTTTTTTAAGGAATTCCCAAATCATTTGAGACTCCCCATCGGTAATAAATTCATTGGCGTAAACGCCGTAAACGAAGGCCCGAAGCTTACGAGGGTCACCAAAAGACATTCGTTTCGTCCCAGTAATCTGAAGAATACGATGTACTAGTAACCCTATCGCTTGCGCCCTATTAAGAGAGCTCTTCTTCCTTAAATGATATCTCCGATAATACTCTCGAGGATCGGTTATATAAAGCACAACCGGTGTCATTGAAAAAATTCTCCCCCCTGCATTTCTTATTTCTTTCTCTGTCAACTCTTGCATCTTTCTTTCACCTCTCTTTATCTTTATTCTTTTCTATTCATTATTTAACTTTAAAATAGCTTTTTGATTATAACATTTTTTATAATAAAAGTCAAAGAAAATTTCCTTTAGATAAGGGGCTGAACTTTTCTTTGACTATCCAGCATCTCGTTAACCAGCTTATCGGCTTCTATATTTTTGTTCCGCGAGATAAGCTTAAATTTTAATTTCTTAAAATCAAATTTTAAATTCCAAACGTCCAAAAATAATGGTTGGATCTTCGGCTCTAAAATTTTATATTCTCCGCGCAATTGTCGTACCAAAAGCTCAGAATCTGATTTTATTTCTATTTCAGTATTCTGGGCTAATTTTTTTCCAAAAAGCGCTTTAAATTTTTTTAGGGCATAAATTACCGCGCAGTATTCGGCCTCATTATTTGTAAGATTATCGCCTAAATATTCTGAATATTTTTTTATTATTTGTTCTCTTTCGTTACAAAATAAAAAGCCCGCTGCCGCAGAACCAGGATTTCCTCTCGATCCCCCGTCAGTATAAATAATAATTTTTTTCATATAATTTATTCTCTATTATTTAAATAAAAAAACTGACAGATAAATAGTCGCGAATTTAAACACCTCAGTTCCTAATTTTTTCATCTCTGGCCATTTTTCTAATTTATTTCTGTTATGAATTACTCCATATAGCCCCACTCCCGTAATTAAAGGAAGAGGAAGCCAAAATGAATTAACTTTTATGGCGATATAAATTGAGCTTAAGAATAAAGCTACGCCTAAAATAGTGGTTAATATTATGGTTTTATTTTTAAGATATCTAAATGTTGCATCTCGGTCAGCGATATTATGAACTAATTCGGCAAAAAAAGCACCGAGAATTAAGATTATTAAAGTTAATATTTTTGGATGCACAACAAAGGCTAAGTATCCTAAAATAGGATAGGTTACCACCGAAATAAGTAAATTAATTAAAGGTATTTTTTTTAATTTAAGATTATAAATAGTGACTAAAAAAATGAAAATGAGAGCATATAGAAAATTATATGATAATGCCAAATAAAGACCGGTACCTGTACTTACAGCACTTAAAATCAGTAAAGATTTTACGCTAAGTCCAGTTAACCTATCTTGGTCTATAGCATCGTTCATTAAATTCATCCCAATAGCCATCAAAAGCCAGCCGACTAAGGGGAAAACGATATTCCAGTCTCTAACCGCAGAATCTAAAATGCCTAAAATAATAGGTATCAATAAAGAAGGGAGATATTCTATTCTATATAATGAATCTCCGTGATAATCGCTCATTTTATTTGTGATTTTTTATTAAGCATTTTTTAAAATTTTCTAAATTTTCGTTTTTAATTCTGAATCCTGATGCCGCAGCATGCCCTCCATAAGTCAAAAGTAAATCTTTGCATTTTTTCATTAAGGCGACGCTATCTACTCCGCTTGGTGTTCTCACAGTTCCCTGGCTTTCCCTATCTAATATCTTAAAAATAAAAGTTGGCTTTTGATATTTTTGAGAAATAATTGAAGCGATTGGACCAATCAAGGCAATATCCCAATTAGCAGATCCTTCAAAAATAATAGACTCATCTTCTAACTCTTGAATTTTCTTTTCAATACCAGCCGTTATCTCTTCTATTTTTTTCTTCCTTAATTCGCTTTTAGCTAAAAGTTCCGTAATTATTTCCTTTACCTCATCGGCAGAAATGGTAGTTAAAATTCTAAAATTAGCGGGTAAATCATTCTTAATGTCTCTAATATTCAAAATAGAAATAATTTTAGAAACCATCTGATTTATATTACTATAGCTCCTAAAGGGTTCTGTATTGAAAAGAGCTTGAATACCGGGCCGCCATGATCTTTTTAATGATTCTAATCCCTCCTCAATAAAAATTTCATTTTCATTTTCTTTTGGCATCATATCGGCGATAGTTGCCAAGGCCGTCAATTCTAAAAAATTTTCCCTCAAGGAATCCTTCATTCTATTTTTTAGAATAAGTTGGGATAATTTAAAAATAATTCCGGTTGCGGCCAATCCCTTAAAAGGATAATTATCTCCTTTTTGTTTTGGATCAACAATAATTTCAGCTTCCGGCAAGCCATCCAGCATTTCATGGTGGTCGATAATTATTACTTTAAATCCTAATTTTTTTGCCAATTTTACTTCACTAAAATTTCCAATTCCACAATCTAAAGCGATTAAAAGAGCTGGCGATAGTTTTTTAAGAAAGTTTAGTCCTGACTCTGATATTCCATATCCCTCCGTCTCCCTGTCTGGAAAATAAATTGCTGAAACCTCACCGCCCAGGTTCTTAATTGTTTCTTCTAAAATAATTACTGAACTTACCCCATCTAAATCAGCATCTCCATAAAGAATTATTTTTTCCTTATTTTTAACAGCTTTTTTTATTCTTTCTGATGCTCTCTTTAAATTTTTTATTTCCATAAATTAAAAAGATTAATAAAAAACGAATGATTTAATTCGTTTTATACAGTTTTAAAATAATACTTTTATTGCTGATTAAGTGCGTCTATCCCCGGCAATTTCTCACCTCCAAGAAAAGCTAACATCGCGCCGCCACCTGTCGAAACGTGATTAAATTTACCTATTAAACCTAATTTATTTATAAATTCTACCGTTTCTCCTCCGCCTACTACCGAAAATGCGCCGCTTTTTATAATAGCGTTGGCAATTTCTCTCGTTCCCTTCTGAAATTCTTCTTCTTCGATCATTCCGAAGGGACCATTCCAAAAGATGGTTTTTACCTGACTAATTTTTTCTTTAAAAATTTCTATTGTTTTTGGACCGATATCTTCTCCCTTATTTACCTCATCCACGGGTCCTATAATTTTCTCTGGATATTTTAACTTTATATTTTTTTCTTTAAGTTCCTTCTGCATTAACCCACTAATTAATACCCAATCTGAAATTTCAGATACTGCATTAATTAGTTTAGTTTTAGTTTCTACTTTCTTGCCACCAATTATTGCCAATAATGGCCTTTGGGGTTTTTTCATAAAACTACTTAAAACATTGATTTCTTTCTCTAATAATAATCCTGCTCCAGACGGTAGAAACTTTGTTATTCCCACTACCGATGCATGATTTCGATGGGAAACACTAAAGGCGTCGTTAATATAAATATCGCCTAATTTAGATAGTTCCCTGGCAAAATTTTCGTTATTTTCTTCCTCTTCTTTATGAAATCTTAAATTTTCCAAAAGAACAACTTGCCCAACTTCCATTTTATCCACTTCTTCTTTTATTTTTTCTCCAATACAATCATTTAGAAAATTAACTTTTTGATTTAACAATCTTTCTAATTTTAAGGAAATCGGCGCTAAACTATAAGCTTGTTCTTGCCCTTCTGGCTTCCAGTGACTCATCAAAATAGTTTTAGCTCCATTTTCTATTAAATATTCGATTGTTGGAATAGTTGATTTTATTTTAAAATCATCTAAAATCTCTCCCTCTTCATCTAGGGGAACTTGAAAGTCACATCTGACTAAAACTCTTTTCCCGCTAAAATTAAAATCATTTAAAGTTTTCATTTTGCGGAGGCTCATTTTCTTCAGCCGGAGGCGGGATGGTTTTTTTTAACGAGTCTTCTAAGACTTTTTTTAATTCTTCCACGTTAACCTCTTTTCTTTTGGGTTTTTCTTTTATCTCGGTCGGTTTTTTTGAGGGAGAAAAAGAAACCGTCTCTGTTTTTACAGCTTCCTCTAAAGAAATCTTTGGTGTGTTTTTTTCTTGAGGAGTAACCGGAGCTTTTTCTTTTTCTATTTTTTTAAAGCAGGCTTTACAATAAATCGGTCTCCTTCCGTCAGGAGGAAAAATTACTTTTGTCCATTTGCCACATAAGGCGCACTTAGCATCATACAAGACAGGCTGATTTTGCGGCGGAGGAACTACCGGATTTTCAGTAACTTTTGCCCAACGGGAAATTTTATCTTCAACAATCTTTTGAGGCGTGCTATATCTTTCCCTCGCAACTTTAATGATTTTCTCTTTATTTGACGTTTCGGGCTTTTTAAAGGGTGGCAGGGTTTCAGCTGAAAATGGTCTCCCCGCCAAACCATCAATCATCAACTTTAAATAAATATTATATTTTCCTAAATTAACTAAATCGATAGCGGTAAATTCGGGAGTAAATTCTCTTTCCAAAAATTCGGCGTCTTCTGCGCCGATACGAAAGCAAATTAATGTGCCGGCATTTCCGAAAACCGCATCTCTAACTTCCTCTTCTAATTGAGCGATGTACTGATGCCCCAATGTTAAAGACAGTCTATATTTTCTTGCCTCAGAAAGAATGTTGGCAAAAGATTCGGTAGCGAAATTCTGGAATTCATCAACATATAAGAAAAAATCTTTTCTTTTCTCTTCGGGAATATCTACTCTAGACATTGCCGCTAGCTGCAACTTAGTTATTAAAAGAGCTCCTAAAAGCATGGAGTTATCTTCGCCGACCTTACCTTTTGAAATGTTAGCAATTAGAATCTTCTCTTCGTCCATTATTTTTCTCGGATCAATTGTTGATCTAACCTGGCCAATAATATTTCTTATTAAGGGGGCGGAAATGAACTGACCGACTTTATTCTGAATCGCAGCCGTGGCTTCAACCTCATAACGCTGGGTATAACGGGCGTATTCCTGAGTCCAGAAAGCTTTTATTACAGGATCGGTTACTCTATCTACAACTTTTTTTCGATATTCAACATCTGCCAACATTCTATTTATACCCAAAATAGTGGAATCCGGATATTCCAATAAGGCTAATATAGAATTATTCAAAATATATTCCATCCTCGCAGACCAAACATCAGGCCAGATTTTTTTAAAGACACCCATTAAACCACCTGCCACTAAATGACGATGTCCAATATCAACCTTTTCCATTACGTTAAAGGCAATAGGATATTCAATATCGGCTGGGTTAAAATAAATAACATCATTTATTCTTTTTGCTGGAACAAAATCTAAAAGTTTTTCGGCAGATTCGCCATGAGGATCAACAAAGGCAACTCCGCGACCGGCCTGAATATCTTGAATCGCCATATTCTCCATCATAACTGTCTTACCCATGCCGGTTTTACCAATAATATAAACGTGCCGACGCCGATCGTCGGTTTTAATACCAAATCTTTTCCTCTCATTGCGAAAAGTTGTTTCGCCGAAGAAAGTTATCTCATTATCATCTTTCATACCAAATCTCTATTTCTATTCTACAGGTAAAGTTGGCGGAGCGCCACCCTTTTTGGCTTCCACTCGAGAAACACCAACTGCAGGAGCCACCATTCTTCCCGGGAAATGGTATAAAGTAGCTAATTCTTCGGTATTTAAAATATAAGTCGCTCCTTTCCTGGGAAATAAAGTGGGCCACCTTTTGCAGTAGTATCTAAGCATTCTTCTTTTTCTTAAGAATAATCTCCTTTTGTCCAAAAACCAAAGCGGAACTGATTTTACCTTTGTCATTGTTTTTGACCATGGTTTCAATCCTCCTAAATTTTCAGTCGAAACTTCTTTAAAGAATCCAAAACCAACTTTTGTTCTTGGTTTGAAAAAGACATCTCTTTTCCCAAGATAAAGAAAACGACAGTTGCAATCATAGCCAAATTTTGCCAATTTTTGTTCAATCGCCATTAAAATTTCTCTTTCGCCGGGCGTAAGTTTCATTTCGGGCGGAAAGACCTGGAGTTCTTCTTCTTTTTTAGATCCAGGAGGAGTACCGCTTATTAAGAGATCAGCTGCCTCACTTAAAATTGGTTTCGGCTTCTCTATTTCCGGCCTTCTAGCTAATTTATCGGCTAACTGTCTTCCTTTTTCCTGCCATGGTTTATCTTTTCCCAGAACAGGCTTGGCAACAATCTGAACCCAAAATTGCTCTCCCGGCTTTAAAGCCGTCATTCCTTCCAAAAGAACAGCTAAAGGATCAATTCTTTTTTCCTCAAGGGGCTCTTTCGCCTCTTCAAAATTCGGATAAGTTTTAATGGGATAAATTTCGTCTTTCGGATTAATAAAGTCAACTCCCCAAAGATCCCAGTCTTTGTTGGGAATATCTTGGGGAACATATTTTGTATAATCATCGACCAAAGAAACTTCTGCCTCAGAATACTGGGAATAAATATTGGTTTCAATAAAACTACGGAACATTTCAGGAGTCCTGATATAAAAATGAATTTCACCGTCTATACTGACTATCTCAAAAGAGAGCGTTAACTGAAAAACTCCTTCTATCCATTTTTCCCTCGGCGACACGATGTCATGGATGCCGTGGAAGCTCGCGAAAACATGATCCATGGCCTTAATGGGTTTAAAAACATTCTCGGGTATCTTTATTTCCAGAAGGATTCTTTTCACTGTTCTATCCCATCTTTCATTTAACCAAAATAGATAAAGTTTCTTAAATGTTCCCCAAAGTAAAAAAGGTGGCACAACCCACCACCAATTTTTAATAAATTGCCCTATCGCAACAAGGTTTATATACAAAGACGCAGCATCAATATTTTTGATTATATCTGTTAATACAGAAGACATTTTAAGCTTCTTTTACCGTATAATAACCATCGGGAGTTTTCTCAAAATATTCCTTATTCCCTAAATTTAATAAGACCGTGCTTTCTTTTACCATTCTTTGTTTTAAAACCTTATTCAAAACATCTTCTTTTGTTAAGGGTTTTTTAGCCCCTTGAAGGGCTTTTAAAATTATATCCTTTACTGCCCCTTCTTCGTATCCCCATTCTCTTAAAGCATAGAGTCCTCTTCCTACCAAGACAAAACGGGGATCTTTTATAAGTTCGTTATGAACTGTTTGAACTAAGGCTTTCCCTGGAATCAGATTTGCCACCTCGCTAAAATGAAGCGGCTTGCATTCTTTTTTAAAAACGAGGTAAGCTTTATCTTTCACTCCCCGAGGATTAACTTCTGGCCAATCCCTCAAACCATATAAACCCTCTGACGTTAATTGAATCTTTTTTGAAATCTCCAGATAAGAAATTAAGTTCTGGCTGGGCAAATTAGCCGCGGAGATATATTCTTTAAGAAGAATGGGATGATTTATTTTCTCAAGTTTATTATAAAAAGATTGGATGGAATCTTGAGCCCTATTTAAGGATTTTTCATCAGTTGTCCAAAAAGGATATAAGTCTTTTGCTTCAGAAAATCTACAGAATTGGTCTCCTAAGGTTAGTAAAAAGAAAACCTGATTTTGAAATAACTTTCCGCCTAAATGGGGCAATAACAAATCTTCTCGCCATAAACCTCCTCTTTTTTTAATTTCTCCAGAAAAATATTTAAGAACTCTTTCATAATTTTTAACCTTAGGTTTTAAAATAGAAAGTCCGTCCTCTTCAATTTGACGGACTCTTTCTCTGGTAATACCGTAGCTCTCTCCAATCAATTCTAATGTCTCCCTTTCTGCGCTACCAGATTTTGTTTTAATTAAGCCAAAACGACGAGAGATTACATCTTTCGTCCTTTCGGGGAGATCTTTAAGAAGATCATTACAAATTTTTTGATAGTTAAAATTCATATTTTTCTGAATTTTCCCATATTATTTTTTATATCATATCCATAATTATCTGTCAATATCTTAAAGATACTTTAGGACACTCTTTACCTTATTAGTTTCTTCCCATGTGAAACCCAGCCCTCTCCTTCCAAAATGGCCGAAAACAGCAGTTTTTTGATAGATTGGACGCAGCAAATTAAGCTCTTTTATTATCCCGCCAGGGGATAAATCAAAAACTTTAGGAATAATTTTCATTATTTTCTCTTCGGGAATTTTATTGGTTCCAAAAGTATCTATACTTATCTCAGTTGGCTTGATACCACCGATTACATAAGCTATTTTTACTAAACATTTATCAGCTAAATCCGCAGCTACAATATTTTTGGCGATATACCTGGCCATGTAAGCACCCGATCTATCAACTTTAGTCGGATCCTTACCCGAGAAAGATCCTCCGCCTATAGGAATATGGGGACCATAGGCATCAACTACATTTTTTCTACCGGTCATACCGGTATCAGAAACAGGACCGCCAATAACAAATCTGCCGGTATTATTAACGTAAAATTTTGTCTTATTATCTATAAATTTTCTACATACGGGCTTAATTACATCTTTTATGATATCTGCTCTTATTTTTCTCAAAGAAATGTTAGGTTTGTGGTGGGCTGCGATAACCACTGAGTCTATTCTCTTTGGTTTTCCATTTAGATATTCAATTGTCACTTGACTCTTCCCATCTGGCCTAAGGTAAGATAAAATCTTATTTCTTCTTACCTCAGTTAATCTCATTGCTAATTTATGAGCTAACATTATAGGTAAAGGCATCAATTCAGGTGTCTCTCTGCATGCATAACCTACGCTAATGCCTTGATCTCCAGCCCCTTGTTTTTTGGCGCCAGTTTTTCTTACACCCTTCGCAATATCAGGAGATTGGGCGTGAACAGTATTTAAAATAGCGACCGTTTCGCAATCAAATCCACACTCAGGATTGTCATAGCCAATTTCTTTAATAACTTTTCTAACTAAATTATTAATATCTACCCAGCTAGTAGTAGTAATCTCTCCTCCAACGACAATATAACCCATGCCAACAAAAACTTCACAGGCTACTCTCGCTGTTTTATCTTTTTTTAAAATGTCGTCTAAAATTGAATCTGCAATTAAATCTCCTATTTTATCGGGATGACCGGGAGCTACTGATTCAGCGGTTATTAAAAATTTTTTTTGTGCCATATTTTTATTTTATTTTACGCCATTTTAGCCAGGTCACCAAGATTGGACTGGCTATAAAGATTGAAGAATAAGTACCGATTGAGATGCCTAAAATTAAAACTAAAGTAAAATATTTTAAGGTCTCCCCGCCAAAGAAAAACATTGCTGTCAAGACGATTAAAGAAGTTAGAGAGGTATTAATCGATCTAATCAAGGTCTGGTTTAGGCTTTTATTGACTACATCCTCAAATGGCAAGCCTTTTTGGCGTAAGAGATTTTCTCTTATCCTGTCAAAAACCACAATAGTATCATGGACCGAATATCCTAAAATTGTAAGGAGGCCAACGACAATGGGAATAGTTAAAGGTATTCCAAAAAATTTTCCCAATAAAGAAAATATTCCTAGAGGAATAAAAATATCGTGGAAAAAAGCAACTAAGGCAGCGACTACGCCATACTGCCAGGAAGAAATGGGTTTTGAAGCACGCCTAAATGCAAAGGCGATAAAGATAATTATGGCAATTAAAACTAAACCTGTAAAAAGCCAGGTTTTTCTTTGCAATTCTTTGCCTACAACAGGTCCTACAAAATCAAAACTTTTTTCTTCGATAGCCCCATCAAACTTAGCTAAAATCTGTTGGTGCGTATCTTCACTAATGCTTCCCATCTTTAAGATCAAACCCCTTTCGCCCGTTTGCTGCAAAGAAAGATTTTCTAATTTTAAATCTACCAACATTTTTTCAACATCTTCGTTAGAAATCCTATCTTTTACGAATTCTATTTCCATTTGAGTTCCACCGGTAAAATCAATGCCAAAATTAAGACGATATAAAGCCAGAGATAAAATACTTATTATAATTAGGAGACCTGAAAAAATGTAATATATTTTACGATATTTTAGAAAATTAATTTGCATATAATATTTCTAAGAAAAAAATTTAACGCCACAACCAACTAACCTTTTCTTCTTTTTCTTTTTTAAATAATCTTAAAAAATTAGTAGTTATAAAAACTGCCGAAAACATACTTACTAAAACTCCCAAAATTAGAGTAAAAGCAAAACCCTTCACAAAGCTCGTGCCGAAAGTAAATAAAATTAGACTGATAATGAGAGTATTGGAATTACTATCTCTAATGGAAGACCAAGCCCTCCTGAATCCCTCCTCTATCGCAATAGAGTAGTTCTTCCCTTCTTTTAGTTCTTCTCTCATTCTAGCGAAAATCAAAATATTAGCGTCAACTGCCATACCTATAGATAAAATAAACCCTGCAATGCCTGCTAAAGTTAAGGTAACTGGTATTAATTTAAGCAAAGAAAGAATAATAGCGACATAAATTCCCAAAGCCAAAGAGGCCAGAATTCCCGGTATCCTGTAAAAGATAATCATAAACAAGATTACTGCCAAAAATCCGTATATACCGGCTTTCAAGCTTTTGTCCAGAGAAACTTTCCCTAAAGTTGGCCCAACTGACTGATAGGAAATTAGATTAATATTTACTGGCAAAGCACCGGCATTTAAATTCCTGGCCAGCTTTTGAGCTTCGTCAACTGTAAAATTTCCGGTAATTTGGGCTTTTCCGCCAGTAATCGCCTCTTGGACCGTAGGGGCAGAAATTAATTGATTATCAATATATATCGCCAAGGGTTTGCCAACGTTTTTAGAAGTCAAATCTGCAAAAATATTTGCCCCTTCATCGTTAAATTGAAGCGAAACCATCGGCTCATTGGTGGTTTTATCAAAAACGATTTCTGCTTTCTGAAGATATCTACCAGTAAGAGCTGTGGATATAAAAGGGTCTTCGAATTGCCCTTGGCCGGTATCAATAACTTTTTGGTTATTTGCTAAAATTTCTTGATAATTTTCCTTCGGTTCTCTGAACTCTAAAAACGGAGTTTGACCGATTAGTTTTAGCGCTTCGGCGCTACTTTTAATTCCGGCCAACTCTATAATTAATCTATCTTTTTGTATTTGAACAGTCGGCTCTTTTACCCCAAAAAGATTAATTCTTCTTTCAATAACATCTCTTAATCCCTCCATAACTGCTGGTTTGTCTTTTTCTGCAATTTGAGAATTTGAAAAATCAGCTTCGTAAACCAAATAAAATCCTCCCTGCAAATCAAGGCCCAATTGAAAAGGTTTTTCCCAAAAATGTGGAAGCTTCAAACCGGTTTTTGCGTTAATAAAATCGACCCCTCGATTAACATAGTAAGGATAACTCAAATTAACAACAAAAAATGCCAAAACAAAAATAAGGAAAATAATTAAATAAGTTTTCTTTTTAGACATAGACGGCTAACTAATCAATCTTAACTAATAAGTTGTGGGAAATCAAGTTGTTATAGTAGATTTTATCACTCTTTAGAAATAAGCTTCGTCTCGCAAAATAGGTCATCCATTTTTTAACGACCGTGACACTTTTTATATTTCTTTCCAGATCCACAGGGGCAAGGATCGTTCCGACCGGGTTTATTTTTAATTTTTGACGTTGCGCTTGTTTGATAATTTTGGCTGATCGGCGCTGGCTCTTTTGTCAAACTAACCTTTAAAATAGTGTTGGCAATTGTAGATTCAATCATTCCCAATAATTTCTGAAACATTTTGTGGCCTTCGTTTTTATATTCAACGAGGGGATCTTGTTGGCCGTAAGCTCTTAATCTAACTGAATCCCTTAAATATTCCATGTTTTCCAAATGCTCTAACCAAAACATATCAATGGTTCTTAAGTTTATAATTTTCTCAACCTGGCGCATATTCTCTGGCCCAATTTCTTTTTCTTTCTTTTCATAATCTTCTTTTGAAATTCCTGCTTTTAAAATCATCTGTAAAACTTTTTCTTTTAACTCTTCGGGAGAAATTAATAAAATTTCTCTTCTTTTTTTGTAAATAACATCTCGGTGTTTATTCATTACATCATCATATTCCAAAATATGCTTTCTTAAATCAAAATTCATTCCTTCAATTTTTGATTGGGCATCTTCAATTGTTTTAGAAATTAACCCTACCTCAATGGGCTGATCTTCGGGAATTTTTAAAATATTCATTAAAGATTTTATTCTATCCCCTCCAAAAATCCGCATTAGATCGTCTTCCAAAGAAAGGAAAAATTGAGAAGAACCGGGATCTCCCTGTCTACCGGCACGACCTCGAAGCTGATTATCAATTCTTCTCGCCTCATGCCTTTCGGTCCCAATAATATGGAGCCCGCCTAATTCAACAACTTTTTTTACCTCTTCGGGACTCGGAGGATTTCCACTTAAAATTATATCCACTCCCCTGCCTGCCATATTTGTTGCGATAGTGACTGCTCCCAATTTTCCTGCCTGAGCAATAATTTCTCCTTCTTTCTCGTGGTGTTTTGCATTTAAAATCTGGTGGGAAATTCCTTCTCTGTCTAATAATTTACCTAAATACTCATTTTTCTCAATTGAAGTAGTGCCGACTAAAACCGGCTGTCCCATTTTGTTTTTTTCTTTAATTTCTCTAACTACTGCCTGAAATTTTCCTTCTATAGTTTTATAAACTTTATCCGGTGAGTCCTCCCTAACCATCGGCTTATTCGTTGGTATAATTGCGACCTCTAATTTATAAACCTTGTCAAATTCCTCAGCTGAAGTGGCGGCAGTACCTGTCATGCCTGCTAATTTTTTATACATTCTGAAATAATTTTGAAAAGTAATTGAAGCTAAGGTTAAAGATTCTGGCTGAACAAATACGCCCTCTTTTGCCTCTATCGCTTGGTGTAAACCGCCTGACCAACGGCGTCCGGGCATAAGTCTTCCTGTAAATTCATCGACAATAATAACCTGGCCGTCCTTTACCACATAATCTTTGTCTCTTTTGAATAAGGCTTCTGCTCTTAGTGCTTGCTCTAAATGATGCAAATATTTAATCCCCCTTTCTTCATATATATTGCCCATTCCCATAATCTGCTCTATTTTATTTATCCCGCTTTCAGTGAGGGTCACTGCCCGCATTTTTTCATCAATTTCGTAATCAGCTTCTGGATTTAATTTTGGGATAATTCTCGCAAATTCCTGATACCATTTCGAGCTTTCCATATCAGGAGCTGAAATAATTAGAGGAGTCCTGGCTTCGTCAATTAAGATTGAATCAACCTCATCTACAATGGCATAGTTAAATCCTCTTTGAACCTGCTGAGACAGATCATAAACCATATTATCTTTTAAATAATCAAAACCAAACTCGTTATTTGTGCCATAGGTAATATCAGCCAAATACGCTTCTTTTCTTGAGCAAGGCCGTAAATAATCTTCAACGACATAAAAACCGCCTAATTCATCCCGCGTTTTATCTTTTTCTTCGGCGGGTTTTTTAAAATCCGGGTCGTATAAAAAAGATTGCTCATGATTTAAACATCCTACGCTTAACCCTAAAGCATAATAAATCTGCCCCATCCAAACAGCATCACGCCGAGCTAAATAATCATTAACTGTTATCAAATGACATCCCTTTCCCTCTAAAGCATTAAGATATAACGGCAGAGTGGCAGACAATGTTTTCCCTTCTCCAGTTTTCATCTCGGCGATCTTTCCTTCATGCAAAACAATTCCGCCGATTAACTGCACATCAAAATGTCTCTGTTTTAGAGTTCTTTTTGCCGCTTCTCTAATTAAAGCAAATGATTCTGGCAAAATATCATCTAAAGTTTCACCCTTGGTCAATCTTTCTTTAAATTCCCCTGTTTTTTCTTTAAGTTTATCACCGGAAAAAGACTCAAATTCTTTTTCGAGTAAATTTATTTTTTCAACAATCGGCCGAAGTTTCTTTATATAACTCTCATTAGCATCACCAAAAATTTTAGAGACAATAGACATAAAATAATTTTACATCAAAATTTCATAATTTTCAATCCCGCATTGACTATAAAACTATTCGGAATTAAGATATAAATAATTTGAAAAAAATATGAAAAACTGGGAAAAAATACGCCTAAATCCGGCACTAAAAGAGATACAGATCAAACGGAATAAAATTAATAATTTAGTCCGTGATTTTTTTGCAAAAAGAGGATTTTTAGAAATGCAGACCCCAATACTAGTAAAATGTGCCGGCCAAGAACCATATTTAACGCCGGCTGAAGTAAATTTTAAAGATGAAAAAAATAAAAAATACAAAGGGTTTTTAATTACTTCCCCTGAATATTCTTTAAAGAAATTATTGGCTGCCGGTTTTGACAGAATATTCGAAATAGCCAAAGTATTCAGGTCAAATGAAAGTTTTGGCGGAACGCACAATCCTGAATTTACAATGCTTGAATGGTATAGAAAAAATTCGGATTACCGCCAAATTATGAAAGACGTTGAGCAATTATTATTTTTTCTTAATAGAAATATTAATCATTCCGATTATCTGATTTATCAAGGCCGAAAAATAGATTTAACTCCTCCCTGGCCGAAAATAAGTGTAAAAAGAGCTTTTTTAAAATATGCCCATATAAATTTAGACGAAATGCGGAACCTTAGGGTTTTTAAACAAAAATTAAAGAATAGGGATTATTTCATAAAGAGCGATGACTGGAATGATATTTTTTACCTTGTTTTTCTTAACGAAATTGAGCCTCGCCTACCTAAGAACAAGCCGATTATAATTTATGACTATCCCCTGCCGCAAGCTTCTTTAGCCAAAAGGAAAAATAAAAAGAGTTTTTATGCCGAACGTTTTGAGGTTTATATCACAGGTTTAGAATTAGCAAATGCTTCTTCTGAATTAACAGATCCCAAAGAACAATATAAGCGTTTTAAAGAAGAGCAGAATCTCAGAAAAAAGATGAAAAAAAATTTCATACCCGTTGACAAAGATTTGATTCACGCCTTAGAATTAAAACTGCCGCCTTCTGGCGGCATCGCTCTGGGAATGGAAAGGTTGCAAATGCTCCTATTAAATATTGAAAATATAAATGATTTATTACCATTTCCTGCCGAACAATTATTCAAATAGCAAAACTACAAAAACATGATTTCTACTGCTGAATTTAAAAAAGGAATAATCTTAAACATAGAATCCCAGCCTTGGATGATTATTGACTATCAATTCTTTAGCCCAGGGAAAGGCTCTGCTTTTGTTAGGGTTAAATTGAAGAATATAAAAACTGGGAAATTTGTAGAAAGAGCTTTTAAGTCGGGGGAGGAATTTGAAGAAGTGGAAGTTGAACGCAAAAAAGCTGTTTATCTATATAACGATCGTAGGAACTCAGTATTTTTACTAAAGGATGATAACCAAAGAATCTCTTTGTCGATTGAAATGACTCAAGATAAAGTTATATATCTAAAGCAAAACTCCGAAATTGATTTAGTTTATATTGGCGGAGAAATAATTTCTCTAAATATTCCTATAAAAGTGGGGCTTAAGGTGATTGAAGCTCCTCCAAGTTTTAAAGGCAATACTGTTACCGGCGGTTTGAAAAAAGTTAAATTGGAAACGGGCATGGAAATAAACGTCCCTATTTTTATTGAAGAAGGAGATATCATCAGAATCAATACCGAAACCGGCGAATATGTTGAAAGGGTAAGCGAATGATAGAAAATATTTCTAAAAAACAATAAATCTTTTTCTTTATTTTTTCTTTTTGAAAACCAATATATTCCCGCCGTTTGCGCCGTAGAACTCTTTAATTAATTTTGCACCCTTTTGAGAGAAAAAATTAATATACTCTTTTTTTGATAAAACAACTTTTCGCAAATGGTCGGGATTATTTTTTTGAGAAGCGTCTCGAGAATGACGATAGATTGAGCTAAAAAAAATATATCTCCGAGAAATATTCACTAAATTTTGGATAGCTTTTTTCGTTTCCTCAAAGCTAAAATAACAAATAACATCAAAGCAAATTACTGCATCAAAACTATTTTTTCTAAAAAGTTGATCCAAAATACTACCCCTCTTAATTTTTCTTCTGACAGAAGGGTCAGCCTTTCGAATAGCATAAGGAGAATATTCCAATCCCTGAACTTGGAAATGATATTTATTCTGTAATTCAGCTAATAAATTTCCGAAGCTACAACCAACATCCAAAATCCCGGCTGACGGTTTATTTTTAAGAAATCTGGAAATTCTTTTAGCTACTGGCCCCACCCATTCAGTTAGTAATTTTTTGTAATCTTTATAAACACCTGAGGTAAAATATTTTTTGTTAAAATTTTTAGCCGATATCATCAAAGAATACCTTTTAAATATTTTGGTAAAACAGCTGATGCAAAATGAATTTCCGGAGAATAATATTTTGTTTTAATATTCAATCTTTTAAATTTTTCTTCTAAATCTTCTATTTTTAATTTTTCTATATTTCTCTTACCGGCTACCGTAAAACTATATTCGCTAGAACAACCGAAACAGGGAACATAAGCCTTGTGAATTTTAACAAAATGAAAAATGTTTTTTAATTTTTTATAAATACTCTTTAAGTGAGAAAACTGATCTAACAAACAACCACTCTGAACAACCAAAATTCCCTCTCTAGTAAGCGCTTTAAAGGTATCTTTATAAAAATTATTAGAAAAAACACTTAAAGACGGGCCAATAGGATCGGTTGAATCCACAATTATTACATCAAAAAAATTTTCATATTTTCTAATAAATTTTATTCCATCTTCAGTAAATATCTTTGTTTTTTTATCCTTGAAGGCTCCATTTGAAATAAATGGCAAGTATCTTCGGGAAATTTCTATCACTTTTTTATCAATATCCGCTAAATACGCTTCCTCAATATGATACCGCAGAACTTCTCTTAACGCCCCACCATCTCCTCCGCCAATAATTAAAACTTTTTTGGGATTTTTGTGATAAAGCATTGCAGGATGCACAAGCATCTCATGATAAATAAAATCATCAAATCGCGACAGTTGCACGATACCATCTAAAACTAAAATCCTTCCCAACTGGAAGGTATCATATATTTCAATTTTTTGGTAAAGAGTTTTTTGAGAAAAGACTTTCTTTTTTATTTTTATCCCTGTTTTTACAATTTCGTTTATTCCCGGCAATCTTTCTTCAAAAAACCATTCATTCTTCTTTAGACATATGCAGTTTTTTTCTTTTTCCATGTTAATTTACCCCTTCTTATTTCTTTGACCTCAAATCTTTCAGGGCTAAATTCTTTTTTAAGATATTCTAAAGCTTTAAATGGTCTCGTTTTGTCGCCGCAGGTAAAAATATCTATTGCCAAATAATTAAACTCTGGCCAAGAATGAAGAGCAATATGGCTTTCGGCTAATAAAATAACTCCAGTTAATCCTTGGGGTGAAAATTTATGGATAGTAACTTTTAAAGGAGTGTTATTTGCTCTTTTTGCCGCTGTTATCAAAATCCTCTTAATGTCTTTTATGTTCTCATTGATTCTTCTACACCAAAATTCAGCGATAAGATGGGTACCGGCATATTTTTTCTTTTTAATTTTCTGGATCCATTTAGCGGACTTCTTTGTTTTCATTTCTTTTTTAATTTGCTTACCAAAAAAACAGAGTTAACAGAAAGCGATTAATTAATTTATTTTTAAATTATATCATAAAATAATTATTTGGGAATAGAAATATCCACAATCTCCAAATCTTTTTTAAAAACTCTTGTCCCTCTTTTCATCAAAAACGCCACTATCCTCTCTGCGCCAAAAAAATTCTTAGCAAATTGAAGCGCTTTTTGCGAATCAAAATAAGTACAACTAAAAATATTCAGGCAAACAACCCGCCAATGAGTTGAATAATGCGCACTAATGCTACTTGATTCAATAAGCTGGACTAAAGATGGCCCTGCCGTCTTTGACATGCCAAGTCCAAAATCGGCAACAAAAGGCTTTCCAAAAGGCTTCATATTTATAACCCCACAAAGTTCTTTTGCAAATTGAAGCAATTTTTTATGAGAAACGATCACAGAATAATCGCAATTATATAGATCAACGACTAATTCCAAGCCATATTCAGTTTTTTTAAGAGAGCTCTCCAGCTCTCTTGGTAAAACCATCGAAGCCTTATGCATCTGAGGAGTATACCACTCGGTTTTTAATTTTAATTTTCTAAATCTTCTATTAATTAAGGGGATTGCTTTTGAAAATAATCCTTTCTGGGAAGAAGCTGCAACAAATGTAAAGTATCCACCGACATAAGTCGTAACAGCGGTAATAAACGTTTGGACTTCGGGAAATAATTCTTCCATTTGGCGGAAATTTGAAGGCATTTCTTCTGGCTGCAAAACACTGGAACCTGTTTGTCTTATTATTACCCCGTTTGGAGAAAGAATTTTTTTGCAATCAAGATAAAAAGACGTTTGAAAAAGTGATTTAGCAGGCCCTACAGGATCTGGCGTATCTAAAATAATTACATCATATTTTTTCTTTGCTCTCTTAACAAAAATAGCACCATCTTTAATATAAATATTCAAACGAGGATCATCCCAAGCATTTCCCGCAAAATCAGGCATATATTTTCTAGTTAAATCAATCACTTCTCTATCAATATCAACTAAATCAATCGATTCGACCGGATGCTTTTTTATTTCTTTTAGAATTCCCCCATCTCCACCGCCAATTACTAATATTTTTTTGGGATTGGTATGAGAAAAAAGCGCACAATGAACAAGTGGTTCATGATAATATTTCTCATCAAGATCTGTCGTCTGAATAATTCCATCTAAAGCTAAGAGTTTGCCAAAACGAGGAGTATTTGCAATTAAAATTCTTTGAAGAATCTTCTCTTTTTTATCTTTGCTAATTTTTTGGAATAAAACTTTAGAAATCTTTATTGCTTGATTAAAGTCAGGGTAAAGTTCTTCGCGAAACCATAATTCATTTTTTATTTTCTCTAATGCCATAATTATTTATTTATTTTTAAATAATTTATTATAAATTATTTAATTATACATAAAATAAAAAATATAAAAATATGTTAAGCTGTGGATAACTTATAAATAGCCCCAGGTTTGCAACTTGTCGCGATCCTGATACCATCTTTCACCAATATCAACTCTATAAAACATATTCTGCAAACGAATATTTTTAACTCGACTATAGGTTTGCTCTCGAGCTTCTTCCATTGTCTGACCAGAACCAGTAACAATAAGAATATAACCACATCCACCGGCTACCCTTAACCGGTTATCAACTAATTTAACATCCCCCAAATGAATACCTTCGAAATTAAGATTGGGGCGCCGAAATAAGATTGAAAGGTCGTGATAGGTGGAAGCATCTTTTGAATCTCCTGAAACATAGGGAATAAGAGCGATAACTACCCCTATTTGAAGTCCTTTTTTTGTTTTTAATTCAAATTTTTCCTTGCTGGCCAAACGATATAATAATTCTCCCATCGGAGTCAAAATTCCTTCCATGTGGATGTTAATAGTCGGATAACCAAAACGAGAAGTAAACTCCAAGGGATAAATTCCCCGAGCATTAATTACGCAGTTAATATCAATATATCCTACATATCCCGATTCTTTTAACCTATCTTTAATTTTTTCTAAAGTTTCTTTAAAAATTAAGTTGGACTGACTCCAAAACATAGATGTACCCATCTCGCCAGTAAAAGGCCCTATTTCTCCCGGAAATAATCTTTTATGTTCAAAGTTAACATTAATCGGATAAATAAAATCTTCGCCATTAAAAAAAGCTCCGACCGCCACCTCAATTCCTGCGGCAAATTTCTGCAATTGAAAACTTTTAATCTTTGATTGCAAAAATTTTTTATTAGATTCAATTATCTCTAAAATATCTTTCCCATCCTCTTCTTCCCCCAAAAAAAGAAGATCGTGGAGATCTTCGCCCGTACCTACGGCGTAGTTTGGTTTAAAAACATAGCGACCCGGATTTTCTTGTAAAAACTTAATGGCTAAATCAAAATCGGAAAAGTCCCAGTGCGGCAAAACTAACATTCCAGCCTTTTTCATTTCCATTTGGCCGAATTCTCTGTCGTTTTCCAACTGATCCGTATATTTGCTTCCGCCAATAATTAATTTCCCTTTTTTTCTTAATTCATCGGCAACTTCCCCGAATCCAACATCATCAAAAACAACCACATCTGCCCATTCAATGTGATCTTTCCAGCTATCAACTTTATCTATAAAGCCATCGAAAACATCTTTATCTCTTTCTTTTTTAATATAAGCCTTAACTTCATGACCCTCCTTCTTTATTTGCCAAGCCAAATCTCCACTTAAGCTTTCCCAGGAAACAAATAAAAATTTTTTAGATGGTAAATTATTATTCATTTTTTCATTAAAGAATTATTTATTACTTAATTATTTCATTTCAAGAAAGTATGTCAATAGTTTTTTGAAAATATTTTGGAAAAAATAAAAAATCGCAATTTTTTTGCGATCAAACTTTTAGAAATCTTTAAATTTTATCTTAGAACAACAAATTTATTCAAAAAAAACAATCCCATAAATAAAATCTACGGGATTGTTAAAGAAATTTATCTCTTCTTTTTCTTTGCTTTCTTTTTTGCCATTTTATTTTTCTGAATATTATTTAAATTTTTTAAAAATAGCCGACCAACTATTTAAAAAGGTTTTTATTACTTTATTTTTTCACTTTAAGAAACTATGTCAAGTGTTAATAATTAAAAATTTGGGAATTTTAAAATTTTGGTGGCAAATATTGAATTTCTTCTTTTAAAATTATTCCAAATTTATTTTTTACCGATTTTTTTGCTAAATTTATTAATTTTTTAACATCTTTTGCCTTCGCATCTCCTAAATTAATGATGAAATTTGCATGTTTTTCTGAAATTTCTGCATTTCCAATCATTTTTCCTTTCAAACCGCATTTTTCGATCAGCTCACCAGCTGGAAAATCACTTGGATTCTTAAAAACAGAGCCGGCTGAAAATCCGATTGGAATTTTATTTTTTCTTTTATTCAAAATTTCAAAAATTTCTCTTTTAATGTGCTCTTTATTCCTCTTTTTAAATTTTAAGACAGTGCTTAAAATTACTAAATTCTTATTTTTCTTAAAGACGCTTTCCCGATAACCAAATTGGCAATCTTCGTTCCTATAACTTGCAACTTGAGACTTGGAACTTGAAACTTGGAGAACCTTGACAGATTCAACTACGCTGGAAATATTTTTTTTATTGCTCGGCCAACCTGCGTTGCCGTAAATTGCACCTCCAATAGTTCCAGGAATCCCGATCGCCCACTCCAAACCTGTCAATCCTGATCTTACTGACGCATTTACTAATTGCGCTAGCGGAGTTCCTGCCTCGGCGTGAATCTTTGTATTTTGTATTTTGTATTTTGTATTTTGTATTTTTATTACTAAACCCTTAAATCCTTTATCGGAAACTAAAAGATTACTTCCCCCGCCCAATATAAAAAATGGCAATTTTAATTTTTTTGCCAATTTTATTGACAGAACAATATCTTTTTTAGTTTTCGCAATAAAAAAATATTGAGCAGGACCCCCAATTTTAAAAGTGGTATAATTTTTTAATAAAATATTTTTCCGAATCCCTGGTAACAATTTATTCATGGCCGTTTTTGTATTTTAACACATTTCTGATAAAATATAATTGGGTCGGCGGATAGTACTCACAAAAGACTTAGAATTGGAGTTCACTCGTCGACCCACCCAAAAACCCGCGGAAGCGGGTTTTTGGCTTCTAAAAAGCAACAAACCTCGCTTAAGAGAGGTTTGCCGCTTGCTTAGAACAGAGTCTTTCTTGCGAAAGTACTCACATTTTAATATTAGCAAATTATAAAGATTTTGTCAATACCCCCGTATCTGATTAATTTTTGACCGCGTAGCTAAACCTACATAACCACTCCCATTAGTTAAACCGAGAGGATTTAAAATATCTGAGGCATATTTTTCCTGAAAACGAATAACTGCCTGCTGGGTTAATCCTAAAAAATTCCCCGTTATTAATCCTTCGGGATAAATCTCGGTTCCCTGCGACGCTAAAAATTCCTGAAGGCATTTAACCCCATTATCGTTCATTAACCCAAAATAAAGATCCTCGCTAAAAGCCTGGCAGTTTTGACCTTTATTTAAAATTGCTTGAATTTGAGCCTGAAGACTAGCTATTTGTTTTTTTAGAGATTCTATCTGGGCTAATAGGGCTTCCGTATTTTGCGACGGTGTGGAAGAATTATTATTTTGTTTTATGGATGCTGACCAAAAGAATGTATAAAGAGGTTCTTGACCAGTGAAATTGGCAGTCTTTGATTGGACAGAAGGAATAATAGTTAAAGAGGTGCTCTTAGTTCCAAAGTCAGGAACAAAAATTGAACCTTTCTGATTTGAATCTAAGCTTAAAAAATTTACTGAGTATTTTCCGGCAGCATCTTGGATTACATAAGAGATTTTGAAACTTACTCCCGCAGCTCCTGTAAATTCTAATCTTAAATTTCCCCACCCTCCTATAAATTTATGCCAGTTACCGGCCCAGTCAGTAGTAGTGGTTGTAACGGATAAAGTGCTATCACCCATCAGGGGTAAATAATTAGTTAAGGGAACTACTTTAAAATTTTTTAAATTCTGATTCAAATAACAATATTCCTGTCCTAAACTACAGTCATTAACTAAAACAGCGATTGTCCAATTGGTAAAAATCTGGGAAAAATTATCTGCAAAGCCCTTTTGAGAAAGGGCGGAATTTAGACTAGCAATTCCTGTCTTTTGCATTTTTAGAGAATTAGCTAAAATATCTATCCCATAATGATCAACTAAATATTGGGTAAAAAGATTTATGACCCCGTAGTCATTGTTTTTATTTTTCCATTCAGTTAAAGAATCGTAGGGTTTGTCTAAAAAATTTTTAACCCTTCTATCGAGGTTGCTCCCTTGATAATCTTGATCATAGCCAACCAAAGTGGAAGCATATTCTGCTCTAGCCTCATTTAACCATGTTTCTTCTGAAATACCGTACCTTCTTTCTTTTTGATTAAACGAAATAAGGTGAGTAAACTCATGAGCTAGAAAGCTTTTTTCTTGGGAGCTGTCAATAAACTGACTATTCAAATAGATCATTTCTCTCTCGTTTGATTTGAGCGATTGCGCTTTGGGATATTCGTCTCCTGAATTAAAATAACCACCTGCATCTTCCTTCATCGGATGAACTAAAATGGTAATTCTTGTATCTTTATCAATACCAGGTGTCCATTCCTGGCCAAAGGTTGAGGTTAAAATAGGATAAATTTTATATTCAAATTCTTCCGTTAGATTATTCAAGCTTTCTTGTACTTTTGATTGGTTATCGGAACCAAAACTATTCCACCAGTTGCTATCGGCATACCAATATAATTGAGAGCTAATTTTAACTAACGTAGCGGTAAGCTGTTCTCTTTGAGATAAATCGTAAGCCGGCTCAATATTAAAATTTTGACTCTCACCCAAAGTCGCAGCTTTAAGCGGTGTTACCACCGCAAAGGTTAAAGCAATGACGGAAATGAAAATCAGCCTTTTTGACATAGTTATTTTATATTATCATAAATCTATTTTAACAGAAACTAATAATTTAAAAAGCCCTATTGGGGCTATAAAAATTAAACTCTATGATATCGGTCTATTTTAAATTATTCCTAAACCAATCTACAGTTATTTCTAATCCTTTATCAAAAGAATATCTGGGTCTCCAATCTAGTTCTTTCTTTATCTTTTTGATTGAGAGGCAACCTCTTTTAAAGACGCATGGCGGACAAGAAATATATTTTTCTTTGACTCTGGAATTAGTTAAATTTTTAATCATTCGGAAAATTTCCAAAACAGATTTTTCTTTACCAGTTCCAATATTTAAAATCCCCCTAAAATCCTTTTTAAAGCTTAGAATAGTCGCCTCTATCGCGTCATCTATAAAAATATAATCTTTCGTTTGCCTACCATCTCCATGAATTAGGGGTTGTTTATTTTTTAACATTTTTGCGGTAAAAATTGCTACCACTCCTGCCTCTCCATATGGATTTTGTCTCGGCCCGTATATATTTCCGTAACGGAGAATTGCATATGGCAAATCAAAAAGCCGGTGATAAGAATCAATATATTTTTCAACTGCTAACTTACCAGCTCCGTAAGGGGATATTGGCTGGGAAAAATAATCTTCGGGAGTTGGAATTTTATCAGCTGCTCCATAAATTTCTCCGCCACTTGAGGCAAAAAATATCTTTTTTATATTAGATCTTCGACAATTTTCTAAAACATTAAGGCTACCTAAAATATTAATTTTTGCATCAAAGATTGAATCCCTTACTGATTCCCTAGCATTAATATGAGCAGCGTAATGAAAAATAACTTCCGGTTTTTCTTTTTTAAAAATCTTCGAGATATCGGTATCGCAAATATCCTGCTTGTAAAATTTGGCTTTTTTATTCAAATTTTCTTTTCTTCCACTAGATAAGTTATCAATTACAAATACCTTATGCTTTTCCTTTATTAATCTATCTACTAAATGAGAGCCGACAAAACCGGCTCCCCCTGTTACTAATATTTTCATGATTCTTTATTACGCATTTAACTTTCGACTACCTTTCTCCCACCATTCTTTTATGAAAGCTGCAAAAATTCCGAGGAATAATCCCAACATAGCAGCTATAGCTATGTTTAGCAATAATCTTGGACTTATCGGAGTCTCGGCGACAATAGGAGATTTTATCACTTCAGTTGGTTTAATCTGATCAAACTGTATCGATAAAGAATCGATCTGGTTTTGCATAGAGTTTATCTTTTCTTGTGTAGAATTAATTTCTAAATAAGTGTTTTCTATTTCTTGCTTTTTGCTTGCTAGTTCTTCTTTTGTGTTGAATAATGCAAATTGGGTTCCCGGATCCTGTTGATAGGGAAGAACTTTTTGGAGAGCATCAACCTTCGCCTGCAAATTATCTCTTTCTGCTTCTAAAAATACGATCTTTTTATCAATTCTTTCTATATCTTTTTTTGTAATATCTATATTTTGTCCTAATAGTTGGATATTTTTTTGTATTAATTCTTTTTCATTTTTAATATCATTTTGGCTTTTTTCTATAATTAAATTATTGATTTTCTCTAAAATATTTTTAGCAAGTTCTGTATTAGAAGAATCTATTTCCATATTGATTAAATCAGTATCTTTTGGATTATCAATTTTTATTTTTGGATATGCATCTTCCGGAATCTTTAACTCTCCTCTAGCTAAAAGTCCGTAGTTATCACCTTTAACCATTTCAACCACTTTTATTGGCCCTCCTTCTATGTCTTTTCCTAATTGCAAAGAGGTACTGATTTTATAAACTTTCGGCATCAAAAAGCTTAAAACGCCAGCTGTTATCGAGATTAATAAAAATATTATGAGAATCAACCATTTTCTCTTAATGATCACCTTAATATAATTGGCCAAATCAATTTCAGTATATTCAATTTGATATTTTTCTTGTTGATCCATATGTTTTTATTTTAGCAAATTTTTATAATATTATCAATAATAAAAATATCGGAAAAAAATAGCCGTAGCATCTTAAACAAAGCCGTTGGGGGTGTAATAAGGAAGAAGTCTCTTCAGAATAGTTTTAATTTCTTCTTTTCCCCCCGTCCTAACAACGACTTTCAATCTTTCTAATTCTTGATTTAATTTTTCCCCGTCGACTTCTGAAAGTTTTGCCATAAAGATTTTTTGATTTTGAGTGGCTATTGTTCCCTCCTCAGCCGTTAAAATTTCCTCAAAAAATTTCTCGCCTGGTCGAACGCCAGTAAAAATAATGGGGATATCTTTATCCGGCTCAAAACCGGAAAGGTGAATCATTTCTTTTGCCAAATCCAAAATCTTGATTGGTTCTCCCATATCCAAAACAAAAACCTCTCCGCCCTGACCCATTGCTCCAGCTTGCATTACCAAAAGACAGGCTTCGCTGGTTACCATAAAATATCTTTTCATTTCGGGATGAGTAACCTCAACTGGTCCTCCTTTTTTTATCTGTTCTCGAAAAATTGGAATAACACTGCCCCGACTATCTAAAACATTGCCGAATCTTACTGAAATAAATTTAGTATGATTCTTTTGATTAAAAACTTGACAAATCATCTCGCATGCTCTTTTTGTCGCTCCCATTACTGAAGTCGGATTTACTGATTTATCAGTAGAAATAAAAATAAATTTTTCTGCATTATGTTTTAAAGAAGCATCGGCTATAATTTTTGTCCCAAAAATATTATTCTTTACAGCTTCATCGGGATGTTTTTCCATCAAGGGGACATGCTTGTAAGCTGCGGCGTGAAAAATTACAGCGGGATGAAATTTATCAAAAATCTGCCCAATTTTTTCTTCATCTCGAATATCAGCTACTAATGGAAAATTTTTAAATCTTGGAAATTTATCTTCTAATTCTTCGGAGATGTTAAAAATACCTGTTTCATCCTGGTCTAAAAGTAAAAGTTGAGATGGTTGAAATTTTGCAACCTGTCGACAAAGTTCAGATCCAATTGACCCGGCAGCTCCGGTAATTAAAACTGTTTTATTTTGCAAAAAACCTTCAATTGCTCTTGTGTCCAAAGAAACCGGTTCTCTCCCTAATAAATCTTCAACTTCAACCTCTCGAAGAGTACCAATAGAAACCTCGCCATTAATAATGTCAGCAATTGAGGGGACTACCTTAATTTTTTTCAAACCAGCTTTTTTCCCCATTTCAACTGCTTTTTTAATTGCTCCTGGGCCAGCCGAAGGCAAGGCAATAATTAGTTCTTCTACCCCTCGACTTTCTATCACTTGAGGAATTTTATCTAATTTCCCTAAAACCTTGAGACCGTGAATTACTACCCCTTGTTTCATTGATTCATCGTCAACAAAACCGATGGGATAATAAGGAGTGTTGGGAGAACTTAAAATACTTCTTAGAATTTGCTCTCCGGCGTCCCCCGCTCCGACAATCAACGTCCTTTCTTTTTCCCTTCCTTTTTTCCCTTGAAACAATTGAAGATAAATCCTTTTTGAAAAACGGATTCCGCCGCAGAATAAAAAAATTAAAAAATAACTTATAAATAAAGTGGAGCGGGGAAAGCCCAAAAATTGAGGGAAATCCCGAAAAATTAGAAGAGCGGCTCCGGAAAGTAAAAAAGCTAAAGTAGTAGCCTTAAACAGAGAAATCAATTCTTGGGTGCTGACATAAGCCCAAGAAAAAGAATAAAGTTTCAAAAAATAAAAAATAGGTAAACAGAAGACTAAGGCAAGAATGATCATCCTTTGGATGGTGCTAAAATAATCACTGGAAATATTGCCTTCGAATCTTAAAAAAAATGCCAGATAAACTGCAAGACTTATTAAAAACGCATCAGTAATCAAAAAGATGATTTTTTTATAATTACTAAAGAAATTAATCATTTTGAATAGAAATTTTTAATACAATTTATCACGTAATCTATCTGCTCATTGGTCAATTCAGGATACATAGGCAAAGAAATAACTTCTCTCGAAAATTGCTCAGTTCTTGGCAATTTGAAATGTGATAAATTTAAACCCTTTTGCCAATGGTTAGGTATCGAATCTTTGACTAAAGTTTCGATACCTCTTTCTTCCAAAAATGCTCTGAGATCGTCTCTTCTTTCGACCCTTATAACATAATTTTGATAGACATCAAAATGTTTTTTATCTGAATCTGGTGCTAATGGAAGCTTCGTCCCGGAAACCGATAGCAAACCATTATTATAGATCTTTGCGATTTCTCTTCTCCTCTTAATCCAACCGGAGAGAAATTTCATTTTTAAGTTCAGAACTGCTGCGTGAAGATTGTCCAATCTAGAGTTATATCCATAACATAATATCTCAGTTTTTGTCTTTTGTCCATGGTCCCTAAAGAGGCGAATTTTTTCTGCTATCTTTCGGTTATTAGTTGTTATCGCTCCGCCATCACCGAATATTCCGAGAATCTTAGCCGGATAAAAACTGAAACACCCGGTAAGACCTAAGGACCCCGCCATCTTTCCTCCGAGTTTAGCGCCTAAGGCTTGAGCTGCATCCTCAACAATAATCAATTTATATTTTTTAGCTATTCTTATTATTTTTTCCATATCGCACATTCTACCATTGAGGTGAACCGGGACTATTACCTTCGTTTTTTCGGAAATTGCTTTTTCTAATTTATTTACGTCCATTTCAAAGTCCTCTCTAATATCTACTAAAAAAGGATCTGCGCCCACTTGAATAATTGCAGCGATAGAAGCTACAAAAGTATGAGAGACTGTAATTACTTCGTCTCCTTGCCCTATACCGGCAGCTTTTAAAGATAAAAATAAAGCATCTGTTCCACTATTTAAACCGACGGCGTATTTGGTACCAACTAGTTTGGCTAAGCTGTTCTCAAATTTCTTAACGTCGGAACGCAAAATCAAATCCCCTCTATCCAAAACATCTTTGATAGTAAAATCTATTTCTTCTTCCAGTTTATGATATTGTAATGAATAATTTACGAATGGAACTTTATAAGCCATGCAGTTAAATTCTTAATTATTAAGTAATCAAGGTTCTGACGAAGTCAGATTCTTATATAACAAGGTGAATTCATTTTATATGTTTCCAAAATAATTTTTTTAACTTCTTTTGGACTCTTAGCAATAAAATGTTTAAGATTGGGCAGATGTTTTAAGGCTTTTATTTCCTCATTTTCGGCAATAAGATTATGGCTAAAACCCAAAAATTTGTATTTTTCGCTACCCTTAACTCCTATAATTTTCACATTGGCGTTATGCAAACAAACGGCATTTCTAACCATTTCATAGGGCCGAAAGACAACAAAATTTATCATGCTGTATATGTATGGTTTAAAACCCGACAATGCCAATCCTGCGGCAATTATCATTGTGCTTTGTTCGGTTACGCCAAAATTAAAAAATCTGTCAGGAAATTTATTTTGGAATTCTTCAATATAATTAAAACCGACGTCTGGAACAATTAGAACAATCTTATCGTCCTTTTCGGCTAAAGTTATAAGAGCATCTGTAAATTCCCTTCTTGCGTCTTGCTGTTTAATTATTTCAGCCATTTAATTCTAATTCTTTTAACGCCTTCTGATATTCTTCGTCAGATGGCGATTTATAATGGTATAAATTTTTCCCCTCCATAAAACTTACACCCTTGCCCTTAATCGTTTTGGCGATGATAACTACGGGCTTTTCTTTATTGAGTGGCGGGTCGATAAGCGACTTTTCTATATCTTCAAAATTGTGCCCGTCAATTTCTCTAATCTCCCAACCAAAAGCCTCCCATTTTTCCCTTAACGGTTTAATTTTCAAAATATCCTCAACCTTGCCCATCGCTTGCAACTCATTTGCATCCACAATAACAAATAAATTATCTAATTTATGATGAGCCACTATCATTGCCGATTCCCAAGTCGTTCCTGTCTGCATCTCGCCGTCGCTCATTAGGACAAACACTCTCCCTTTTTCCTTTTTTAACTTTTTTGCCATGGCAAATCCAACTCCAAAAGGCAGGCCAAAACCCATTGAACCGCCGGCCGCAGGAATTTCAGGGATTATCGGCTCAGCTAAACCAATAAATTTACTCCCAGGTTGACAATAACTATTTAACTCTTCTACGGTAATTCGGCCTTTTCTCCATAAAAAGTAATAAAGTGAAGCCACCGCCCAACCTTTGCTTAAAATTATTTTATCTTTATCTAAATCCGCTTTTTCGAAAAGAACCGTTAATAGATCGGTGCAACTAAAATTGCTGCCAATATGACTCGTCTGGGCTTTATATATCATTTCAAGAACCTTTTTTCTTGCTTCGGTGGCGATTTTTTTATAATTCGCAATATTGTCCATTAATAAAATAATTTTATTATCGTCTTAATGATTATCTTTAAGTCTATCAAAAATGAACGATTTTTAACATATTCTAACTGCAATTTTATTTTTCCCGGTCTTATTTTCTCTTGATAGGCTTTTTCGGGATCAGAACTGCCGCGCAATATTTCTCCTTCGTGAAAATCCCAAAGAGAAGCCAAGTCTGTCATTCCGGGCCTAACAGAAAGAATAACTTTTCTTTCTTCTTCTGACATCATGCCAACATACACTTCAACTTCCGGTCTGGGCCCCACTAAACTCATTTCTCCCCTTATCGCATTGATTAACTGAGGAAGTTCATCAAGCTGATATTTTTTAAGAAACCTGCCACTTTTTGTTAAACGCGAGTCATCAGCAGCCGTAGAAGCCCCTCCGAGTTCTTCGGCATTTTGAACCATGCTTCTAAATTTAAAAATTCTGAATGGTTTTTCATATCTACCAATTCTCATCCCTCGATAAAAAACCGATCCTTTAGAATCTATTTTTATCATTATAGCAATTAATCCTAATAAGGGTGAAACTAAAATTAATCCCAAAAAAGAAAATACAATGTCAAAAAAGCGTTTTAACATAATCAATATCAAATAGTTATTTCGTAATCTTTCTCATATAAAGATTTAATAAATTTTACAACTGTTTTATCAATAACACTCTGGAATACAGAAAAACCAATCAACATTATAAGATACATTAAAAAAATTGCTATTGAAATATGATGCGTCAAAATATCGGGTCTAATATATGGACTTAAAAATGGATGCAATAGGTAATGGTATAAAAATACAGAAAAAGTACCCCTTGAAAGCCAACGAAGTATATTATAAAACTTTATCGGTAAAAGATAGCCAGCTGAAAAAAAGACTAAAATACCCGCCATACTCGCAAACCAAGGACTAATTTGCCATGGAATTTCTGGATTTAAAGAAGGGTCTAAATATAGAATTTTAAACAAAAGAACAATCCCAACTATAATAAAAAACCAGGGCAATAAGAGTTTTATATATCTTTGATTTATTTTCTTAAAATTCATTCTTGTAAATTTTAAGATTAAGTGACACAGCAAAACACCTATGCATAAGAATGCCCAGAAAGGAAAAAGAGGATATAAGCTTGATGGGATGGGAGTGGTAACGCCTTTAGCGGTAGTAGTGTGAAAAATGTCCCATAAATAAAACAAAGGACCGGAAGAAATTATGGTAAGGAATAAAATACCCTTCAGGTGGAACTTATTATAAATAATGGGTATTATCGGAAAGAATAAATAGCATAATAAAATTAAAGTTATAAACCAAAATGGTCCATTATAGGCATTAGCAGCCGGCACAAACCTTGAAGCACCCAACAAAAGCACGGATATATCAAATGGCTGAGGCAATATTTTAATAAATAAGTAATTTACAATCACAGTGATTACAATTGCGACAAAATAAGGAAGATAAATACCAGTAAACCTTCCCTGTACATATTCGCCTATTTTGAATTTTTTAGAAATCAATATTGAAAACCATAAAGAAAATCCCGAAATCATAACGAAAATTACAACACCAGACCAGCCAGAATAAAAGAACGGTAAAAAAATTTTATCAATAAACTGACTACTATTAATTATCTCAACAAAATTTTTTGATTTTTCCACCGCGTATTGGTATCCTTGACTGTAAAAATTTCCAAAAATAATCTGAAAATAATTAACCGAAACAATCCAAAACATTGTCATAATCCTTGTAAAAGAAATGCTATTGGATATTTTTTTATATAAATTTGAATCTTTTGTAAGTAAATCCTCTGGCATACTAATTCTCATTTTCTAATTTATTTGGCTTTGAAAGAATAAAAATTATTTGCCAAGACAACCATTTTAAGAATGGCAATTTAAGCACAGCCGAATCTATTTTTTCCAACATTTTCAATAAAGGATTGAAAACTGGCAAATTCCGGAAAGGTACCGCCCCCAAAACAAATAAATGGAAAAATCTTGTTTCAATCTTATTAAAATATTGTCTCGAAATATTCAAGTCTCTTTTACTTAAAACATGATCCGCTTCCCAGTTGGTCCTTAAATGAGGAGTAATTTTTCTATAAAGTTGGAAGATCGGATTATAAACAAGAGGCTCATCGCAGATTATTTTTCCATCCGGCTTTAGTATTCTTGATAATTCTTTGAATGCACTAGACGTATTGAGATGATGGAGAACGCCAAGACAAACAATTAGATCAAAATAATTATCCGAAAAGCTTGTTTTTTCGGCATCCATTACGAAAAAAGCTACTTTCGCCGACGGCCCTTCTTTTGAAGCAGCGTTTTTAGCATTTTGGATTGAAGTTCCCGAAATATCTATACCCGTTACATTCGCCCCATTTTTTGCCAATAAAATGGAGAAATCTCCATTGCCGCAGCAATAGTCCAAAATCTTTTTCCCCTCTTTTTGTTCAAGCAACCAATTAATAACAAAATTTTTGCTTTCTCTGCTAATTGAATAAAATTTTTTATTTGAGGTTAGGTATTCGTATTTTTTTATATCTGTCCTTAAATTTTCATTTCTGATTTTATCGTGAAATTCCGCTTCTTTTTGTTTCCTCAATTCTTTTTTCTCCATAATCTAAATATTAAAAATTATTTTAAAAACGCCTAAAATAGACCCAAAACCATATCCAATATGGCGAATAAAAAAGGCTAATGGTAAAACCAAAAGATATTTGATATTACTTTCTTCCAAGGAAATTTTCCAGGAAAAATAGAAAATCACCAATAAATAAAGGAGTAAAACAAATAAAAAGAGTGGAAGGAAAAAAAAAGAAAAAACTGATAAAAAAAATAATCCAATCAATCCCGAAACAAATAACAAAGGAATATAATGTCTTATTTTGAAGGGTGCTTTAATAGATTTTAAAGGATAAATTGCCCAAATTCCATCTGTGATATTATGTTTAAAAAACTCAAAAAGGGTTGATTTTGGATAATAAATACTCACGATATCCGGGACTAAAAGAATTTTTCCGCCAGCCTTACTCAACCTTAAATTAAATTCAAGATCTTGGGACCTTAATAATTTTTCATTAAATAAACCTATTCTATCAAAAACTTCTCTTTTATAACACCCCCCGAAAACAGTATCAACTAATTTAGGTTCTTTTGAACCCGTCCTAAAAACAGAGCTACCAGCACCTAAGAAATGCGAAAGGACAAGAGCAATAGATTTTGCGATAATGCTGTTTTTCTTAGGCATAGTTTTCATTGTCCCACCCACATTATCAACATTATATTTTTGCGAATATTTAACACATTTTGAGATGTAATCTTTTTCGTATTCAGCATGGGCGTCCATCCTTATAATAAAATTTCCCTTTGCGTTTTTAATTCCAATATTCAGACCGAATGGAGTAAATTTATTTTGGTTTTGCAAATAATGGATAAATGGATACTTTTCTGAATATTTTTTAATAATTTCTCCTGTTTTATCTCCACTCATTCCATCAATAACGAAAACTTCCAAATTTTCTTTTGGATAGTCCTGTAGCAATAAAGAATCTAGGCAAGCTTTAATAAATTTTTCTTCATTCCTGCAGGGAATAATAATCGATATTAAGGATTGCATAGTAATTTAATTAGTACCTTTTTCTCTAAAACTTTTTTCTTTTATACTCAATAAAAAAAATAAAAATAATATAGCAATTAAATAAACACTTACTACCATAGTTGATAATATATGACCGTATATTATCCAGGCACCATTTAAGAGCAATATTATGTAAAAACTTAAAATCGGTATACTTTTTTCTCTAAAAAATATTAACTGAATTAATTGTAAGGTAAATCCAATTGTTATGACTCCGATAATAATACCCAACCAACCAAAGTTTAACCATAACTCTGAAATAAAGCTAGGAGCAGCAGAAACAGGTTGGAATTCAAAGCCGAATAAAGACAATATCCTTATAGATTTTCCGTATAAAAACGTAGTTGGATTATTAAATTCCTCAAACTGAAGATAGGCCATATGGGAAGGATCTAACAATACTCGATTAAGAAAAAAGCCTTTCGTTGTATTTGATATAAATGTGCCTGCTGAACCAAAAGGTAGATTATATTGCGTTTTCGATACAACCCCCCCAATAAAAATAGCTAAAATAAAGATGCCCAAAAAAAATATTGCCAAACGAATTTTGAATTTAGATAATAATATTTTAGATTTAGAGATTAATAAAAATGGAGATTTAGATATTGTTTGATAATTCTTAAAATAAATTGCTAAAATAAGTAAGATAAAGAGGGAAAAAGAATAAATTCTTTCAAAGGTTAACAAAGAGGCGAAAACCGCCAAGGGTAGTATAACAAACCAAAATATCACCCTCCATCTCTTCTTGTATACATAATTCATAAAATATGAAAATAATAAACAAAAGGGTAAAAACATCCTCAAGACCAATGCCAGAAGATAGTGAAGAACATTAGACTCTTCATAAATACTAAATCTTACTGCCTCCGCTCCGACTTCTCCATATTTAGTAAGGCTTCCAATTAATGGAATGTAGCGTGAAGAAAAGATGTAAACTACCGTAATTAGAATTGAGAAAATAAACATTAGTATAAAAAATGGGAAGATATATGAATCACGTCGTTTTTTAGACAAACTTGAAGATAAAAAGTTTATAATTATTCGAGACGGATAATGAAAGAATACATTAGCCAAGAAAACCCCAATTGGAAATAATATTAGAACACTTTGGATAGCTAAAAAATAAGTATATCTAATAGGATGAACAGAAACAAAAAACCATATTATTGATGGAAATGACATAAGGATAATATAAGCAATAAGAAAAAAGGAGGGTAGGGTCAGACGAGTCAATTTTAAGGAGTTACCCAAAAAGAATTTTTTGAAAAGGAAAAAACCTGAAATAGCTAAAAATAAAATAATAATCACAAATAGTCCATCATTTGTTTGAGTAAAAATTGAGCTCATATCGATAATCTTTTAATCAAATTAAACCATTCTTTTCCAAATCTTTCTAGGGTAAAGTCTTTGGCAAAATTATAACCATCCTCAGCCATCTTTTTTTTTATCTCTGAATGATCTAACAAATATTTAACTTTTCCATTTAACTGACTAAATTCTTCACAAATCATTTGTTTTCCACCTTCTAATAATTCCCTCATCCCGCCTAAGCCAGAACCTATTACTGGGGTTTTCAATAGCATCGCTTCATGAGCCACCCTGCACCATCCCTCTTTAAATTGAGACATTGCTACCACTATTGAAGATGCTTTCAGTAATTTTAAATAATCCCTATACCCTATCTCTAAATTTATAGCTGGAATTTTAACCCGGCCTTTCCCAGAAGTAATTAGATAAACATCTAAATCTTTTAAGACCGAGTAGCTCTCAACTACTCCTTTAGCCCTTAGACAATTACCCATATAAATAATCGGTTTTCCCAAAAGATTAAAATTTTTTCGAAATTCTAAAACTTCTTGGCCTGGAATATCAAAACTAGACAAATCAAAACCGTTATAAATTTTATAAACATTCTCGTAACCTTTCTCTTTGAAATATTTTTCCCAATATCTTGAAACGGTAACAACCGCATCAAATTTTTTAAGATTATGGAAAATAATTTTTTCGAAAAGAGGATAGATATATTTTAAAAATAAGGGGGCGTAAGAGTAATCAATATGGTGGATGATAGCTATATTTCTTACTGGTCTTTTATTCAAAAATAGAGAGGTATCAAAGTTTTTAATTATAAAATCAAAGTCTTTTCTTTTACTAATCTTCCAAAGGTTCAACAAGCTCAAGGGAATTTTAAAATATTTAAACTTATTATTACTTTTCATAACAACATTTATAGATTCTATATCAAAACTATTTAAGAGAACCTCTTTTACCATTTTTTCATAAATACCACCACCATATTTTTCCCCTGAAGCAGAAACTATAGCAATTTTCATTTCTTAAAACTTTAAAATTTCGCTTAAAACTTTTTTATATTCCGCAATAGACTTTTCAACGGTGAAATCTAAAACACGTATTTTTCCTCTTTGAACAAAATCTTGGGCTAATTTTTTATTATTCAAAATCAGAATAATAGACTCTGCTAAGGCATTAACATCTCCAGGAGGAACTAATATACCATTTTTTTCATCTTGTAAAATTTCCCTCGGACCGAATTTACAATCAGAAGAAATAACTGGAATCCCGCAAATCATTGCTTCAACTAAAACGACACCAAAACCTTCATATTTACTAGAGAGAACAAAAACATCACTTTCTTCCATAAATTTATATGGATTTTCTTGAAATCCAAGAAAGCAAGTATCGTTTTTAATATTTAAATTTTTAGCCAAGCTTTCTAACTTTCCTCTTTGTGGCCCAGTCCCTAAAATAACTAACCTTGCTTTCATCTTTTCTCTAACTTTGGCAAATGCTTTTAAGAGTGTCGTAAAATCCTTTTGAATCGATTCTATTCTCCCAACACTTAAAATTATGGGGATATTTTCTCGAAACCATGGATGCTCTATCGACTCTTGAGCCTTCTCTAGTATGTCATTAGAAAATACCGGATTATATATAACGCAAATTTTTTTATCCTTTAAATTATATAAATTTTTTGTGGCTTCCATCAATCCCTGCGAAACAAAGATCACTTTGTCGACTTTCGAATAAGCTATTTTCACTAAAGTTTTATCAATAATTAGATAAACCACTTTCTGAATAAAAGATCTATACCTTAGAAATGGCGGATGGGGGTTATGATCGTTAAATATAATTTTTGTCGAAGCAGAAAATATTTTTATTACAAAAAAACTCCAAGCTTTTAGGTGATGATCAGCAGGAATAAAAACAATTTGAGGTTTTTCTTTCCGAATAATTTTAGCCAAAATAAAAAAAACTAAAAATGACTTTAATATTTTAAAACGGAAGACGCTGAAGCCGAAAATTGGAATAAATTTTATTTGAGAATTTAAAGCAATTAAATTTTTATCAAAGTTTTGCTTTTTAGTCCCGATCTCAAAACTTAAAAATGAAATTTTATACTTATTAAAATCAAGATTATTAAAAACCCTCGACATCATTTTTTTTCCTCCTCCAAAATCTGAAAGCCAATTGTTTACAATAAAAAGAATTTTAATCTTTTTGTTCTCCATAAATTATTTTTTTATCTTTTGGGCAAAAATTATTAATCCTAATCCTCTAAATTTATTAAGCCGGGGGAGATTTAAAAAAATATCGATTATTGTATTCTTTTGAAACCAAATCCTTGAGGCAATATTGGCTTCTTCTTTTTTGTACCTAATTTTAGCTTCTCTTGTTTTTAGAAATAGATCGCCTAACCTATTTAGTTTTTCGATGAAATACTCAAATAATTCATTTTCCTTGATTTTTATCACTTTAAATCCTGCCATATTAACAATATTTTCCAAGGATTTAATGTTCCACCGACTTAAATGTTCTAAGGGGAAATCCCACCATTCTGTAATTTTTCCGAAAAATCTTTCTCGATTAGGCATGGAAAGAATAAGATAACCCTCGGGTTTTAATGCTTGATATAAAAGTTCTAAAAATTCTTTAGGTTTATCTAAATGCTCAAGGATTTCAAACCCAGTAATCACATCAAAAAATCCTTGTTTATTCTTTAAGAATTCAAAAACATCTTCCGCAAAAACATTTTTAATATCGAGATTTTCTCTTATGAAACTAGCTTCATTCTCGTCAAAATCAACGCCATAAACTTCGTAGCCCAATTTTTTAGCCTCTGACAAAAAACCGCCGGTACCACATCCAACATCTAAAAGTTTTTTACCCTTCGGTTTCTGAAAAAGAAAGTTTTTAAAAAGATGTTCAGTATACCAAGCTCTACCATAGGCTGTTTCTTGAAAAGAGGCAAATGTTTCCTTAGAAAAAGAAATTCTTTCTTTATTGCCTTTATCGTCATAATTTTCATACCAATTTCTGCCCGGACTTTTAAATGGTTGCCAGAATTGAGCCTGACAACAAAAGCATTCGTAAAGTGAAAACTGACCATCTTTGCTTTGCCAATCTTGGATATATTTAAACTTACTTTTTCTTTGGCAAATTGGACATATTTCAGGTGATAATTGAAATGGCATATTTTTAAATCTTTATAAATTGATTTATTAATTTCTTAAACGCAAAAAATGAAGCAAAGTAAACCACAGTCCCGATTAACACCGAAAAAATAATGTGGAGTTGATTTATTGTCCCCTGAGTTATTGTTAGATACATTATCAAACTTGCAAAAAGAGCCCCAAAAAAAATTAAAATAAATTTAAAATCAAATGGGTTAACGGAAGTGAACTTAGCAGTAAACGCAAGCGCCGAAAATAAAATCAGAATATGGGTAAACAATATAGCAAAAGCTGCTCCATAAAAGCTAAATTTGGGTATTAAAATCAAATTTAAGGCTATGTTGGTTATTGTTCCTAAAATCATAACATAAAAAAATTTTTTTTGCTGATTGGAAGCAATCAATATTTGATTAAATGGCGTGTGAAGAAAAATAATTCCAGCCATTATAATTAAAATTCTGAAGGCTAAAACAGAGGGGGTATAAGCTGAGCCATAAATAAAATTTATAATTTTGGGGGCAAGTACTACGCCGCCTATTGCCAAAGGTAAGGCCAAAATAATCATCAGTTTCATCTGACGATCCCAGATATCTTGGAGTTGCTCTTTTGCTTTTTCTACCTCCCCAAAAAAAGCAAATTTACTTAAAACTGGATAGAAACTGGAAGAAATTAAACCCGTAGGAATCAAGATAAAATTGACAATCTTATAGGCGGCATTATACCAACCAGTTTGGATAATCTGGTTCCAATAGCCCATCATTACCGAATCAATATTAGCGCAAATCATGCTAAAAATACCGGCTAAGGCCAACGGCCAAGACATTGCTAGAAACCTTTGCCAAATTGTTTTTTGTAATGAAATTTTGCAAGGAATAAATTTAAAATGCAAGAAAAATAATGCAGAAACCAAGGCAAGCAAACTAGTAAATAAATAACTATAGCTTAAATTTTCAATGGATGGAAGATTAAAAATAATAAAAAGCCCCATGCCAAATAACGCCAAAGCTTGAAAAGCCGTAATTATAGCCTCATATTCCATTTTTTGACGAGCCCTTAGAAAAGCACAAATAATATCAATGAAGTCAGTCACCACAACCCAAATTCCTAAAATCCAAATTACTTTTCTAATAAGAGGATCTGGAGTTATAAACAAAGAGCTAACCAAAATTAAAACTAATGTCCCTAAGCTTAAAAATATTTTTAAGGAAATAATGGAATAGAATTCTTTTTCTTTCTCTTTTTCGCGGGAGAACTCTCGGGTGATAATATCGGAAAGCCCAAAATTAGAAAAAACAACAAATAAAGAAACAAAAGCTAAGGCAAAACTGAATTTCCCATATTCAGTAGCCCCTAGAAGACGGGCTACATAAGCTAATAAAATCAACTTCAAAATTCCGCTTATTCCCGTTCCCACTATAAGCCAAAAGGTATTTTTAAAGATAGTCTGATTAATTGTCTTATTTTCAAACAAAAGAGCTCTAACGTTGGGAAAATTTCCGATTGCCATATGATTCTTTACTCCTCTTTTTAGGTTTATATTCTAAAATTAAATCCAATGCCTTGCTCTTAAAAAGATTTTTCAGAATTTTTGCATTAGGAATAATACAATGGCCGGCAATTCCATTCCGGGGCGGATAGAGAACCGGCCTGATAACGTTATTCTCGCCTAATTTTTTATAACCATCATTATATGTTTTATTAAAATCAGTTATTGCTTCCTCAAATTTTATTCTAAATTTGTCACAGATTTTTTTCATTTCTCCGTGCCAAGCAATACAAAGAGCATAGTAAGTAGTATCTAAAAGTTTTCCTAACTCTGTAGTAGATGAAGGATAAAAAATCTTTGTTTTTATTCCTAGATCTTTAAAGTGTTTTTCAGCAAATTTCCCGGCTTTTTTATTATCAGCACCAATATATTTTATAAAAGTTTTAATCCCTTTATAAAGAAAGGGGTGAATTCCTCTTATCGGACTATGAACTACCATTCCTCCAATTTTTTTTGTGGTACCTGGTACAACTGTAGAATGAATAATTGTTAGCTTTGGTTTTATTTTTTTAATCTCCTTTTTGACTATTTTAATAAAGTTATTACTCCAAGGAATACAGATATTTAAAACATCTATTCCTTTTAGGTTATCGTCTCTGTTTAAATCTTTTATTCTTGGGTTTTTATATAACTTAGATATAGCTTTCCCTATTTCTCCATAGCCAATTATTCCGATTTTTAAATTAAGATTTTTTGCCATAAAAAATAATCATCATTTAGGAGTAATCACCATTTTTCAATGGTTTTTTTAGTTTTATTTTTTACTTTTTTGTAGGCTCCGTAGAATTTTTCTTCTAATTTCGGCGAAACCAATCTTAAAATATCGTCTCCCCAGATCCGATAAGTACCTCCCACCTTGTAGGCTTTAATCATTCCCCTCTTTAACAATCTCTTAAAAGTGCTGCTACTTACTTTTAAGAAATCTTGAGCCTCTTTGGTTGTATAGATTTCTTTTGGATTAATTTCTGACATATTTCTATAATTCAATGATAGGATAATTTATACATAAGTGTCAAGAGGTATCAAAAAATCCAGAAATAGACGTAAAAACTATTTGTAGCAAATAGTTCTTCTATGGTATCATAAGATTATATGGAAACTTTAGAAGAAAAAAAACTAAGAAATATTTTCTATCTATCTTTCCTAATTGGTGTTTTTATAATTTTAGCTTTACCCTTACTTAACTTACCGCCTTGGTTTTCTCTTCCCGACTGGGGAAAAACAATTGTTTTTAGGATTATCTTATCTATTTTATTATTTTTGTTTATTTTTCAAAAACTGATTAACAAAGATAATAAACCACGGATTAATACGGATAAGACGGATTTACGCCGATACGGACTACCCCTTTGGCTCTTAATTGTTCTTTTGGGGATTTACTTTTTAGCTACAATTTTTTCTTTAGATATCCGCTTTAGCTTTTGGGGTTCTCCCTATCGAGCCGGTGGTTTTTTGAATTTTGCTTTTTATATTATTTTTGCTATTTTGGTTTTTTTGATTTTGAAAAAATCTAATTGGCAGAAAATTTGGGGTTTCTCAATTATTATTGGAGTTCTAGTCTCATTGATTGCCATCTTACAACAATTTGGATTCTTTGCTAATTTCTTAATTCCTGGAAACCGACCCCCCTCTACATTGGGTAACCCAGATTGTTTAGGAATTTATCTTTTGTTTTTCTGTTTTTTGAGCTTTTCTTTCGGAATCAAGGAAAAAAATCTCGGTAAAAAATTATTCTATTTCCTTTCTCTTTTGTTATTTATTTTTGTTGCGATTGTAATTACCCAATCTAGAGCGGTTTTTCTTGGATTAATCGCTGGACTTATTTGGTTCATCTTTTTTTATCCCAAAAGATTATTTTTGTTTAAAATTTCGGCTTTAATTCTTCTAATTTTAGGAGTTTTTGGACTTTATTTCTTGAAAATTCATCCAGAAATTTATGAAAATCGGGATATGCTCATACAAAGCAATATTGAGAGGATTTTACTCCTTTTCAACGGCTCGAATGCCGGCGAAAGTAGAATCTCTACATGGAAGATTTCTCTAAAAGCCATGGAAAATAGACCTATTTTAGGTTATGGACCGGATAATTTTTCTATCGGGTTTGATAAGTATTATGATCCAGCCTTACCCAAAATAACTGACTATATTCATTGGTGGGACAGAGCACATAATTTTATTTTTGATATTGGAGTGACTGCTGGAATTCCTGCTTTAATAATTTATCTTTCTTTATTTGGTGTTTTATTTTTTCAGCTGCAAAAGCTTAAACGCACAGATTTATACGGATACGAACACGGATCTATACAGATAGCGGCTCACGGGATTCAGGCGACTTTTTTGGCTTATTTAACGGCTAATTTTTTCAGTTTTGATACTTTCTCTACCTATTTGATTTCATTTTTATTGATTGGCTATTCTCTACATTTGTTATCAAATCAGACAAATACGGAGCCGTCGAAAGAAACACGCCGATTTATACTAATTAAACGGATTTATACGGATATTTTAAAATGGCGATGGCCGATTCTAATAATTCTTTTCATCCTATTAATTTGGTTTATTTGGAGTTTTAATTTAAAACCTTTGCGGATTAATAAAGAAATTAATTTGGCTATTTATCTTTCGGGAAAAGAAGAATGCGAAAACGCCCTAACCAAAATGGAAAATATTTTACCTAATAAAACTTATTTAGATAATTATCTACATCTAAAATATGTTGAGGTTATCGGCGAATGTATTAAAGAAAAACCAGAAATGACAACTGCTTTTACTCAAAAAGCCGTTGAAGTTTTAAAAGAAAATATAAAAATTATGCCCTACTATACAAGGAACTGGTTATCGCTTGGTAATTATACAAATATTTTGATTGAGGCAGGAAAGCAGGATTTGAAAGACGAGGCGAATTCTTATTTCCAGAAAGCTTATGAATTAAGCCCAAAAAGGCAGGAAGTTTTTATTGGTTGGGTAATGACAAAAATAATAACCGGAGATTTTCAAGAAGCCAAAGAAAAAGCTCAAGTATGCATCGATTTAAATCCCACTCTTGGCGATTGCTGGTGGTTAAAAGGACTTTCAGAAATTTATTTAAAAGAAAATGAAAACGCCCAAGAAGACATCCAAAAAGCCAGTCAAAAAAGTTATTCAATAGATAACGAAGTCTCCCTTTTGCAGTTAGCCAAGATTTATGCTGACTTAAAAGATTATGAAAATTTAGTTGAAATTTATCAAAAATTAATCGCTATCAACAATAATATCCAATATCACGCCTCTTTAGCTTCTACTTATAAAGAGTTGGGCGAATATGATAAAGCCCGTCAGGAAGCCTTAAAAATCTTAGAAATTGCACCCGAATCAAAATCAGATGTTGATCAATTTTTAGAAGGACTTCCCTACTGAATATAACTAATTTAATTATTTTAAAACAAAAAGCCACCCCGAAGGGTGGGCTTTTTGTTTCCCCACAAGGAAGGGAATTAACTAAGCTCTTTACCTTGAAAGAGTCAAAGTAGTTGTCGGAATACCAGTAACTTTGTAGTCATTAGTCCAATCAGTAGTCTGGTAACCATGCGTAAGATAAGGACCTAATAGATCGCCTGCATCTGGTCCTGATCTGTCAGACCAGACAAGGGAACCTGCAGCGGCAGCGACAGTCGTATAATTATTCGTTATATTGGTACCCTTATTGCTAATCTTTGTCAGAATAGCATCACCAGTAGCTCCACCGTACAAAACACTACCTTCTAATCTGTAGATCCTAGTACCACCAGCGGAGATTATCTCTTCGGTATTGTTAGTAGCAGTACCATCTACCACCGTGACTACGCATCCCGTAGTAGAATTCTCGTAACTAACTACGTAAGTCCCGTTGTTTAATTCCGTATTAGTGGTATCATTGTAGACTTTCAAGCCATTAATTACGATAGTGCCGCTGGTATTTTGAATGGCAATTCCGTCTATACCCGTGGTAGTGCTCTCGTAACCAATAACCTTAGACGCAGTGACCGTCAGGTTACCGCTAATATCGAACTGGATCTTCTTCCAGCTAGTTTCACCAGTAGCTGAAGAGGTGTGGGTCCACTTGAAGAGCGTCTTTGTTCCAGCGCTCAAGGTTGAAGTGGGCAATGTTGAAGCAGCTATTGTTGGGACAGCCATCCTCAAATACATTGCATTACCCGTGATATTAGTAGAAGGATTAATGGTCGCACCAGAGCTGGCCCCTTGACCGCTAATAGTGGCGGCAGCGAGATCTAGCTCAGGATTATCACCAGTGACAGAACCATATCCTTGAACAGTAGCAATACCTTTCATATCACCCTTAACGGTGAAGTACTGAGTTCCGGAAGCTCCCTTAGGAATAAGGGGTCTAGAACCAACTGGGAAGTTGAAGGTAGTTGTTGTACCAACTATTTGTTGGGTTCCAAGTAAGGTGGTGCCCTGATAAAGCTTGACTGCGTTAAAGGCGGCAGCTGAACCACTGGCTAGCGTTGCCTTTACTGATGTAAGTTCAATATCCTCAAGAGAGGCAGTCAATCTAAACTTAGTGAAAGCAACATCGGGAATTATAGTTCCTTCTGGACCAACTGAAATAATAGTTGTAGTCGGGGTATCAGAAGCTACGGCCGAGGTTAAAGTTCCAGTATCGGATAGAGTAACTTCATATTCAGAAGTTGTTGTGCAGGTATAGTTAATCTTCGTACAATTAGTAGGACTGGCGGTGAAGATTAAATTGCTATCAGCCACTGTGAAAGTTACCCCGGAGGCTAAGCCAGAGGCTAAAACATCGGGAGTAGAACCAGTTGTGGTAGCAATACCTAAAGCGTTTATATCACCATTTGCCGCTGTTGATGGAGCATCAGCTTTTACAGTAATTGTCTTTTGAGTTCCTTTAGCAATGTCAATACCTAAGGAATTTAAGAATTCAGAAGCAGAGAAAGTAACTGTGCCAGAAGACAAAGCCATCTTTGTTGTTAATCTAGTAGTGCCGTCATAAAGAGCAACATTGGAGATATCAGTGTCCAATCCAGTACCAGAAGAAGAACGAGTTAGCTTAACATAATTTACTCGGATATCTTCAGCAGTACCAGCAGTAAATGTCAAACCAACATAAGGAGTATCTGTGGCGTTGATAATTACCGTTTGGTCACCCGGCGTAGAAGCAGCGGCTACCGTTAAAGTACCCGTGCCAATAGTCATTGTTTTACCGGTAGCACTACCTGTTAATTTGCTTCCAGTAATACTAGCCGAAGAAGAGACGCCTGTAGCAACCACATCGGTGGAAGCAGCGACGTCTATATGGGCACTCGTCGCACCAGTACTTATAGGAATATCAGCAATTACTGATAAGACTACAGTAGAAGAAGCAGGAACGGTTAGGTTGCTGCTAAACGACATTGAGGATGATCCATTTGCTATTGTATTGCCGTATTGAGTGGCGCCGTTCATCACTTTAACGTTGGTGAGATAACCAGAATCTAAACCACTACTCTGATCATAGGCAGAGAAAGTAATAGCCGAAACAGAAATATCTTCTCCTGAGCCAGCCGTTAAATTTATCTTAGCGAACTCCTTGCCGGTTGCCCCTTTAACATAAGCCTGGGCAACTGGTGAAGTAGAAGACAAAGAAACAGCCAAACTTCCAGAAGCAGCAATTGTATGAGCACTACCAGTTATTCCACCAGAAGAAATAGAGACATGTGGAAGATCGTATTGTGACGATAATCCATCACCTTTTATATTGGTGGTGTAGTGGTTGGTAGAATCAGTTTCATCCAACTTCAACTGCGCCGTGTCAGAAGTACTAGCACCATTGGGGATATCAGCCCTAACTAAAAGGGTTTTATTCTGTGAAGCATTAAGGTCAAAAAGGCCAGTTGTATCCCAACCTGTGGTGTCAGTTCCAAAAGTGACATATGAACCGATTATTGATGCTGGACCCGCAATTTGCGTGGTACCATCCCATAAAGTGACATTAGAAATGTCAGTAGAGGCAGTAGCAGCTCCTTTAGTTAATTTAATCTGGGTTACTCTTGCTCCTTCTGTTGAACCAGTTGAGAATCTTAAGGCTAAAATTAGCCTGTTAGAGGTTCCCTTGACATAGCTCTGGATAGAAGGATTTTGAGAAGCGTCAGCAGCCACCGAAAGAGCTCCCTGACCAACAGTCATTGTTTTGCCAGTTTGTTTGGCAAAAGCAGAACCAGAAGTATTACCGCTGCAACCAGTAGCTGAAACGCTACAAGTAGCAGTTGCCTGACCGCTGGAATTAGTCCCATAGGCTACGACATCGGTGTATTGAGTAATCTCGAAGATTACTGTTCTTGATGTCCAAATTCCAGAAGCAACGTCAGTATAAGCATGGATAATCTTGCTAGTACCATCGTTAATAACTAATGGAGAAGAGGATAAATCAAAAGTGACGCTGTTATCAGAAGCTAAACTGGCAACAGTTGAACCAATTTGGCTACCGGCATATTTCAATTTAAGATTTGAAATATCGGTATTTGCAGCCGAACCAACCTGAGTTATCTTTATACTCGTCACATTAAAGTTTTCATTTGTAGCTGCAAATTTCCAAGAGGCTATATCCTGATCTGTTGAACCAGAAAGCATATTGGTATTAGCTGCTGGAGTAGTCTGAACATCAACATCAAGTGTACCAACTGAAACTCCGGCAACAGTCTTGGCATTACCCCAAATTGGGAAAGTTCCTCCAAGAGCTACAGTTGAAGTAATATCATCAGAGGCAGCAATTCCTAATTGGATTTGATTACCAGCTGTAGCTGCAGTATCACATGCAGTTGTTGTGGTAACACAAGCAATACTTGCTTTTACGGTCAAGTATTTTGTGCTGCTAGCAGGAATTTGCCAAGAAAGACCGCTGAAAGTTGCCTTATGGGTGGTGGTATTCAAAGCCTGAATTGAACCTAATCTGGTTGTTCCATCATAAAGCGAGATGGAAGATATATCAGCATCAGCTGAAACTCCACCTCTGGCAACTACCACCTTGGAAACAGTGTAAGCTGTTGATCCGGCAGTAAATTTCACCTTAAGCATTGTATAATCTTGCGCGCCTTTTGCTACCGCACTAGCAGCTGGCGAATCGGCAGCTAAACTAATGGTAGCTGTTGTTGGAACTGGAGTAACTGGGCAGTCGGCTGCACAATTAGCAGATGTTTCGCCTGTTTCACAGACTCCATTGCCACAAACCGTACCTGGTGGAGGAGTTACCTGTAAAAGAGCGTTTAACTTTGCAATTGTCTTTGTGCCAACAACACCAGTACCAGCTGTCAATCCAAGTGGAGTCAAAATATCGGCTGCATATTTCTGTTGGAATTTAACTACTGCAGCTTTGGTTAAAGCACCAAAGTAAGTAGTTTCATTCCCAGGAGAACCAGCGCCCGAAGCTGCTACTTGCGTGTCGGTACTCTGATTCAATAATGCTTGCATGCATTTGACATCATTACCCGACATCCCCTGCGTTAAAGTTCTGGAAAAAGTAATACCAGAACAAACGGCAGGAGCAGTAGTAGTTGTTCCGCCTTGGAGTTGAGTCAGCTGAGTCTGAAGAGTAGATAACTGGGCTAACAGAGTATTAATCTGAGCCTGAAGCTCATCTGCTGTCAAAGCCTGAGCCATACCAGGTCCCATCATCCAAACCGCACAAGTTATCGTTGTAACAATCGCTATAATCTTTTTAGACATTTTTTATTTTAATTCTAATTTAATTTTAATTAATCATCGTTTTAACCTTTATTTTTTTCTGTCGCGTCGACCGTTTTATCTGTTAAAATCCGGACAGGGGATTTTAACAATTTGTCTCGCGACTTTACGTAATAGTCACGAGCTTTAAATGCGACTCTCTTAATTTTAATGGGAAATTAAATAATAATTTTCTTAAAAAAATTTTTTATACTTAGGCGCTATTCGTAGATTTGGGTTGCCTGGAGAATTTTTTCTAATGCTTGGCTATAATTACCAGCTTCGAAATTCGCTTTTGCTTCGCTTAGAAGATTCTGTTGGGTTTCATTCAGAGTTCTGTTTTCTAAATCTTTAATTTCTCTTTCAGCTAAAGAGGCAAGGGCATTGTTTAATTCGTTATCTGTCTCATTTATTTCTACGCCTAGGGTTGCTGCTTTTTGCTGACCTTCTTCTATTTTCTTAGTTTGTTGAACAATTTCTTTTACATCCGTATTCTTCGCTTTAGTCAAATTTTTTATCGCTTCGGATACGCTGGCTTGATACTCTGCCATGGCTGGGGTAAGCTTTTCTATCTGATTAGTAGAGGCTATTTTATTTAATTCCTCCAATCTCTTATTCACAATTCCCAATTGAGCATTTGATTTATTTTCTTCCGAAACAAATACTGCCTGAGTTTTTTCAGCGAGTTTCTTTACGGGGTATAAATTATCGCCAGGCAATGAATTTTGAGAAATGGCTAATATAATAAAAGGCAAACAAAAAGCAACAGCGGGAACTAAAACCCGCCAATAATTAATTCTCGGCAAAACGTCGATAATTTGAGAAAGCTTATTAGAAAAAGTTTCTTCTTTAAAAATCTCTTTTTTAGTAAAAGAAACCCAGTCTTTTCTGGGTTGAATATCTTTGAGTAGTTGAATTTTTTTTATTAAATCAGCCTCTATCATGCCTCTACTATTTAAGACGGAAATAAGGGGAATTTATTACACCTCTTTTACCTCTTTGTCCTGGCTAATCTCGTCTTTTAGGGCTTTTAAAGCCCGGTGGAGCTGAACTCGGGTGGCTTCCTCTGATTTATCCTGAAGCTTAGCTATCTCCAAAATTGGTAAATCATCTATATAATGCCAAATAATAACATCTTGATAATCTTCTCTCAAATTAGTTAAAGCCACTTTAATTTGCTCAAAATCCGAAATCAGGGCTGTTTTTTCTTCTAATCCCGGTGTGGGATCAGTTATTTGAATGTTTTCTGCAGAAACTATTTTTGCTTTACCCTTCTCGCGATAGTAATCGGTGACTAAATTTCTAGCAATCTGATACAAAAAAGCTCCAACGTTTTCGATCTCTTCGCTTCTTTCTTTAAAGGTTTCCCATCCTCGTAAAAGAGTCTCCGAACATAAATCTTCGGCTATTTCCTGAGAGCTTACCCTTAAGACAATAAAACGATAAAGCTTACCAACATATTGGTCGTAGATTTTACTATAAAGCTTTTTTTTATCAGCCATATTCTGTCTTTTTATTATGATGTAGGACATAATGTCCTATTATATATGTATGTCCTATCCTTGATAGCTTTTTATTTGATAAAAAGTTCCATTTCTCTCACCCACCCTTTCAATTAAACCATGGCTTAACATTTTTTCAAAATCCCTTCTAATGGTTCTTTTTGTTACCTCGGGAAAAATATTTTTTAGCTCCCAAACCTGAATCTTCCCTTTTTCTTTCAGAATCTCCAAAATCTTTTGTTGCCTCTCTAATAAGGGCTGCACCCTAAAACTGTCCAAAGGAGGATATTCTTTAGAATTTTCATCTTTCTTTGACAAATATAACCTTTGAAATTCTTCCCTCAGCTTATCATATTCTTCCTGCATTGCCAATACGTTGACTGGGCTTACCCAATTCTGCCCTTTTGCTATCTCAAAAAAGCTATTCAGAATTTCAAGGTTTTTCTCTAAATCTAAAAATAAATTTCTAGACTTACGAGAATCTCCATTGATAGCCAAAACTGAATTTGCTAAAATCTCATCCGCTAATTCTCTCATCTTATACCTCAAGGGCTCCTTTTTAGGAAAAAGCAAAGTAAGATTATAAAGATTATTAGTAAGATAAATAAAATCTTCTTTATCCATAAATTATAGAGAATAAGTTAAAAAGAAATGCTATTTTTTGATTTTGGAGTCCCATTTATTAAATTACCAGTGGCGTCATGACCAATACGATTGATTAAATCATTATCACCCCAATTTTGGGATTCGTTTCCAGAATTGTCAGCCGCAATCCTTTCCATAGAAATATAATCCGGACCGGATTTTCCCGAAAACCAACCCGAAGAACAATCAACAGAGTCTATCGGGTTTCCTAAGTCATCATAAAGCTCTAATTTCTCACCGGTATTTTTCAGGCCGCCCTGGCCAAAAGAACCAAACCAATCGGCTAAAATATCACTAATAGTATTATCGTCAGTCCGCTCTAAAAGATAAAATCCATCTTGTAAAATGGTTGTAGTTGAAACATTTGCCGATTCAGGAGATAAACCAAAAATTATATTCGGACTACCATCCCCTGTTGTTAAATGCCATCCAAAAATATTTATATCCTTATTGGTGGGGTTGTAAAGTTCTATCCATTCATCGCTGGATGAAGCTTCGGTTCCCATCCATCCAATTTCATTAATAACTATTTTATTAATAAATTCTTCTTCTTGCGGGATTTTAATTTCAACTGAAAGCGAATCAACCAGCGACCAATTTCCAGCCCCATCTTTTGCCTTTATTTGAAATGAATAGTTATATTCATCCTTTCCTAAAATATTCAAGCTATCTGATTTAGCTTCAATTTCTTCTCCAGTTATCCAGTCTTCCCAATTATTTTCATTTTGGTATTGGAGGAAAACGCCGTCTAATGAAGGGGTGGTTGTATATTGTAGAAAAAATCCGTCTATTCCGCTTGGTGTTGTATTGCCAACAGGATCTTCAGCCGACCAAGAAATACTAAAAGAAAGTTTTATTTGAGGAGAGTTAATAGGATTAAAAATTACTATCGGCGGGGTAGTATCTTTTATCTCTTCGCTATTTTCTTTTTTGGGTGTTCCCATTATGCCGTTTTCTCCTTCGCCAAAATAGGTATGCCAGCTTAAATTTTTATCCCTTTCCATTGACCTTCTCTCTAATTTATTCCCTGCCGGCCAATCGGGATTGGCTGTCACCTCATCAATTAAATTACAATTTTTATCAAATATTCGCAAGGATTCTTCTTCGTCTCCTAAGGAACCGGTGTAAATTTTATCAGCTGGAATATTTGGCACAGAATTATCATCTGTACGCTCTAAAAGGTAAAAACTGTTCGCCGGGATCGTATCACTATTCTTAAAAACTATTTTAATTTGACCTGCTTTATCTAAAATCTGCCAACTTTCCAAAGAAACTTCGTCTTCAGAAATATTTTTTAATTCAAACCATTCATTAGAATAATTGACAGAAGTTCCCATCCAAGCAATTTCATCAAAAATAATCGGAGAATAAGTAGGCTCTAGCAGATTTTCTTGAGGACAATATGTCGGCTCGGACGGGGCCGTATTTCCTCCGCCGCCACTTCCGCCGCCGACAATTACAAATCCAATACTGTTTTGCGCTTTCGGAGTCCCGCCGATATTCAAACTCGTCTGCCAATCTAAATTATCCTTTCTTTCCATTGTTCTTTTTTCGGTTTTATCGCCTGCCGGCCAATCGGGAGCAGCTAAAACTTCATCTTCTAAATTGCAATTTTCATCAAATAAATAAAGCTCTTCATCGGTATCATTTAAAGCGCCCGTATAAATTAAATCGGCGGGAATATAAGGAACTGAATTATCGTCGGTTCTCTCTAAAAGTAAAAATCCATTGGGCAGAATAACATTTTTATCGTTAAAAAATATTTTTATTTTTACCTCTTTGTCTAAAAGCTGCCAGCCGGATAGATTAACTGTATCGTTGGAAATATTTTTCAACTCAATCCATTCATTATTTTGACTTTCCAATGTTCCCATCCAAGCAACCTCATTTATAATTATTTTATTTCTATTCGGTAAAAATCCTGCTATTTTAAAGCACAGCGTTTGTCCTGCCTCTCCCTGTCCTATCTCTTCCTCAGCCAAATTTTCTGTTTTTTCCTCTATCTTTTCTTCGGGCTTTTCTAAATCATTTTCTTCGATTTTTTCCTCCCCATCTTCTTTTTCAATATTTTTTATTTCTTCTTCAATCGGCGACTGCTCACTTAATAATTCAGCTAATTCTGCTTCTAAAATATCTATTTGTTCCAGGGTATCGTCTATTTTATTTTGAATTTCCTCGACGTCTGAAAGTTCAATATTTTTTTCTTCTATTTGTCCTTCTTCAGGGGCAGCTTCTTCTGCCTGAGAATTATTTTCTTTCTCAATAAAAAGGGGCTCTTGAATAATAGATTGTGTATTTTCTCTATTAAATAATGAAGAAATTCCTGCAATAAGAAAATCGAAAGAGAAATAATTAAAATTACTTACAAAATAAAAAATAGTTAAACCAACTACTAAGCAAAATATAAAAATAGCTGTTTTGGGGGACATTTTTAAAATTTTACAGATTTTATAAAATAAATCAAATTGAAAGGCCGAATCGCTCTAAGAGCGATTCGGCCTTTTTTTAATCTTTAATTTATCTTGCGATAACTTTTTCTGGTTTTTCTGACTTTTCTCTAACTAAATCTTTCGCAGTGCGGAAAATAATTTGATCATTGACAGAATCGACTACCACTCTTTCTCCATCTTTCAGCTCTCCGGAAACAATCTTTAAAGAAAGAGGATCTAAAACCAATCTCTGAATTACCCTTTTTAATGGTCTTGCCCCTAAATTAGGATCGAAGCCCTTTTCGGAAAGAAGTTCTTTCGCGCCTTCGGTAACTTTAATTTCAATTTTCTTGCTCTTTAACCTTTCGGCTACTTTATTCAGCTCCAAATCAACTATTTTCTTTATTTCCGGTTTCTGAAGATAATTAAAAATAATAATTTCGTCGATACGATTTAAAAATTCTGGGCGAAACTCTTCCCTTAAAGCTTCCATAACTTTATCTTTTAGCGATTTTTTTTCCTCTTCCTCTTTTTCACCCAAAAATCCAAGAGAACCAATTTTAGCAATGTGCTCTGAACCAATATTTGAAGTCATAATTAAAATTAAATTTTTGAAAGAGGCCGTTCTGCCCTTGGCATCGGTTAATCTACCATCTTCTAAAATCTGGAGTAAAATATTAAAGACATCGGGATGAGCTTTTTCGATTTCGTCTAATAAAATAACGCTGTAAGGCCGTCTTCTAATCTTTTCAGTTAATTGACCACCCTCTTCATAACCAATATAGCCCGGGGGCGAACCTATCATTTTGGAAACTGTGTGCTTTTCCATATACTCTGACATATCCAATTTGACTAAGGCATTTTCGTCATTAAATAAAAATTCTGCCAAAGCCCTTGCGGTTTCGGTTTTGCCGACTCCTGTCGGTCCTAAAAACATGAAAGAACCCAAGGGTTTATTTTCTTCTGATATCCCCGCTCGTGACCTGCGGATAGCGTTTGAAATTGCTGAAATTGCCTCTAGCTGTCCAATTACCCTTTTCCCTAAAACTTCCTCCATTTTTTCTAACTTTCTAGCTTCTTCCTCTAAGAGTCTCGTAAGGGGGATTCCTGTCCATTTTGAAACAACCCTTGCTACTTCCTCTTCGGTAACTTCTTCTTTTAATATTGGACGATTTTTTTGAAACCTTTTAAGTTTATTTTCTTCTTTTTGCAATTCTTTTGATAAAGTTGGGATTTTACCGTATTTTACCTCAGCAACTTTTTGAAAATTAGCTTCTGCTTCTCCCCTTTCCTCTTCAAAGCGCGCGCTTTCTATTTCTTTCTTGAGTTCTTTAATTTTATTGATAATTTCTCTTTCCGATTGCCATTTTGATTCAAGTGCTTTTGCCTTCTCTTTCAAATCAGCTAATTGCCGATTTAAGGTCGTGATTTTTGCTTTCTTGGCAGGAGGGTTATATTTTTTTTCAATTTCTAATTTTTGTATTTCTTTTTTCAAATTGTCTAATTCAGCAGGTTCAGATTCGATATCTAATCTTAAAGAACTCATTGCTTCATCCATTAAATCTACAGCTTTATCGGGTAAGAATCTGTCAGTAATATATCTGGCAGCTAATTGGGCGCAGGCGACTAAAGCTGCGTCGGTAATCTTTACACCATGATGTAATTCATACTTTTCTTTTATTCCTCTTAAAATAGAGATTGTATCATCTATGGTGGGCTCCGAAACATAAATTGGCTGAAATCTTCTTTCAAGAGCCGGATCTCTTTCAAGATATTTTTGATATTCCTTTAAAGTAGTAGCTCCAATTGCCCTTAGTTCTCCTCGAGCTAAAGCTGGTTTTAATAAATTCGAAGCGTCAATCGCGCCTTCGGCTGCGCCAGCGCCAACTAAAGTATGAAGTTCATCAATAAACAATAAATATCTGCCACCTGCTCTGTTAATTTCGCTTAAAAAAGCTTTTACCCGATCTTCAAATTCACCGCGGTATTTTGTACCAGCTATCAAAGCACCCAAATCAAGGGCAATAATTTCTTTATCTTTTAAACTTTCGGGAACGTTCCCCGAAACAATCCTCTGGGCTAAACCCTCAGCAATTGCGGTTTTTCCAACGCCCGCTTCACCAATTAAAACGGGGTTATTTTTTGTTCTTCTTGAAAGAACCTGCATTAACCTCCGAATTTCGTTTTCTCTGCCAATTACGGGATCTAATTTCCCCTGTCTGGCTAAAAGAGTTAGATTTCTCGCATATTTTTCGATCACTTGATATTTTGATTCGGGTTCGGGATCGGTGATCTTCTGTCCCCCTCTAATTTGAGCTAATTGTTTTAAGACGGTATCATAATCTAATTTTCCAAACTCTAAAGAAGTAACGCCGCCACCGGGCTGTAAAAATGTGGCCTGACCCAAGATTTCCTTTGCTTTGGTATCTGTATCCAAAATAGCCAAAAATAGGTGCTCTACCGAAATAAACTCATCACCCATCTTACCTGCTTCCTGCCTGGCCCGATCTAAAATTTTTGCCATGTCTTGAGTTAAATAAAATTGGCCGAATGTCTGTGGTGTAGCAATAATCGGCAATTTTTCCAAAGCTATTTTTGTTTTTCTCTTTAGTCCTTCTATGTCGGCGCCTATTCTCTGGAGTAAATTCAAAACCACACTTTCTTCCTGGGAAAGCAACGCAAATAAAAGATGGAGAGCATCTATCTGGTGTTGCTCCCTTTCTCTGGCCAAATCCTGGGCAGAAAGCAATACTTCCTGTGTTTTGTGAGTAAATTGTCCTCCGCTCATACCCCGTAGTAGAACTTCGACTAAAATTATTTTTACCTTCGCTGCTCCGCAGCGGTCAAAGTTTCACTACGGGGCATACTTTAATTTTAGAAAAAAATATAAAAAAATCAAGCCCTTGCGAACTTGAAAAATCGTAGCTCCGCCTACGGGACGACGTTGAAACCTGTTTTACTCTTCCTTAAGCCATTTTAGGGCTTCTTCTTTATTAAAAAACCATTTCATGTCTTTGTCCCTGTCGCTTAAACGGATAACAAAATTAGCTACTACTCTTAAAATAATGCTATTACCAACAATCGCACATTTTTTTATTTGTTCCTGGCGGGCTAAACGAGTCCAAATCTTTCTATCTGCAACAGAGGTATAAACGCTGCCTTTTCCCAATGGCAGAACATCAAGAATAACTTTATATTTTTTCTCAGGCTCCTTATTAAAGATTTCTAAAACTGTTTTTTCTATTAATTCTATTTGGCGAGTATTATCTGCCTCCCCTTTTATCTCTTTCAAAATAGCTCCTATAAGGATGCCTTCTTCATCAACAAATACTTCAAAAGTCTTCTTTAATTCTTCGTCGGATTTCATATTAATTCATTTTACCATTTTAAGGAGTCCGGTGTAAATCAAAAAACCGCTCCTTGTGCGAGGCGGCGGGGAAAAAAATTGGCTTCGCCTACGGGACGATGTTAGAAGCTGTAATCACCCTTCCTTAAGCCATTTTAAGGCTTCTTCTTCGGTTCTTAAGTATTTGATATTTTTAAGATTACTAGTTGCTATAATAAATGAAGCAGTTATTCTTTGAAGCGTTCCTCCGCCATAGATCACTACTTTTTCGAATCTTAACTCTTTAAACGCTGTCATCATTAGTCCCATAATTCTTTTCCGAAGTAACGAACTATAGGTCTTTACCCTAAAACCTAAATCAATTAATAAATTTAATTTGGTTGATGACTTTTCTGAAATCTCTCTTACGTCTTTTATTAACTTTTCTACGATCATCTCATTCATAACCTCGCCTATCTTTATTCGCACAATTCCATCGTCCCCTAACCAAATACTGTATTCCTTGTCTTCTGATTTATCATTATTTAAAACCATATTACCTTATTCTACCAAAGAAACCGCCCCTTGCACAAGGGACGGAATTTTCTCTTTTCAATTTTTTATTTTATTCGCTTCTTTCGCCCAACGCTACCTCAACTGTTTTTTCAGTACCTCCGCTAAGAACCTTTAGGGTTACTTTATCGCCAGGATTATATTTCATAATTATGCTGGCTAAGGTATTTTTTGCAGTAATTTTTTCTCCGTTAAATTCAAGAATAATATCGCCATTTTTTAATCCGGCTTTTTCAGCGGCAGAACCTGGAGTAACAGCTACTTCTCCATTTTGCCCTTTTTGAATCCAGGCGCCGTAATCGACCGGCAAATTATTATCTTTCTGAATCTCTTCAGTGATTAAAACATATCTCACTCCCAAAAAGGGGTAAACAATTTTTCCAGAAGATTTCACTTGCTCAATGTCTCTTTTAGCTTTATTAATTGGAATGGCAAATCCAATATTCTGCGCCTGTTGGGCTATAGCTGTATTTATTCCAATTACCTCACCTTTTAAATTCAAAAGCGAACCACCGGAATTCCCGGCATTAATTGCGGCATCAGTCTGAATAATATCTTCTAACATCTCGGTAAAACCCGCACCGCCAGCAGTAATACTTCTGCCCAAGCCGGAGATTACGCCGACCGAAACAGTATTTCTAAATTCTCCCAAAGCATTGCCTATGGCAATGACGGTCTGTCCAATTTGTAAATTTGAAGAGTCACCCAATTTTACAACAGGGAGATTTTTGTCTGCAATTTTAATGATGGCTAAATCCTGAGTAGGATCTAATGCTAAAACTTTAGCTGGGATTTTCCTGCCATCATTAGTCAAAACAGTATAATCGGCTTCTTGATCCGAAACAACGTGCTTATTTGTTAAAATCAAACCCTCTTGAGAAATAATAAATCCCGTTCCTCCTCCAACCTCTACTTCTTGAGTTCCTCCTTGTTGGTCTTGGGGAATTTGAAGTTCTGGGAACAAGGGGCCGAAAAATTCTTCAAAAGGTGAGGAATACTGCTCAATTATAGGAAGATTCTTAGTAATAATAATACTGACAACCGCAGGCGAGTTATCTTTAACCGCCTTAATTATCGCTTCTTCTTGCGAAGTCTGAGGCGTATAAACAGATTGCCCTTCAACGTTCTGATTTTTCTCGGGAATTTTTATATTAAATTTTGAAAAATAACCAGCTACTTTATCAGAGAAATAGCTGCCGGAAATAGCGCCTGATATAAAACCGAAAATGGAAGAAATAAAAACAGTCAAAATAACAATCCGAAAAATCTGGCTTTTCCAAAACCGCGGGAATCTCCATTTTGGGGAATTTAATTTAGGGAGGTTAATTTTTGGTAATTCGTATAACGGCATAGCAGCAAATGTAATTGCGTGGCAATTCTAATTATAAAAAAATCAATTAGCCTGTCAATTCTTTCTCTTAATATAGTGGTTAAACCTATATTTAAAAATATCCGATTTAACAGGGCCGAAAAATATCATATAAAACTGGCAAAGAAAATATTTTGACCAAGTTTTAAACCAACCATCTTGTCGAAACCTTCTTGAAGAAGCAAAAATCTTAACTGATTTTAACACTCCAAAATTTCCTATTTTTGCCCCTTTTCTTATACAATCCAATTCTTCGCCCAATTTTATTTCCTCATCAAATCCTCCAATTTTTTGATGGAGATCTTTTTTAGCTAAAATAACATTCATAGCCTGAGGAAAAATGTTTTCTGTAATTCTACTCGGAAAATTAAAAAGTATTTTAAATAAAAAATTGTGGATTTTATTTTCCGACTGTAAATAAAATGATGCTACGTCTAAGTTTCTTAATCCAAATTCTCTTAAGTTTTCCTCAATAAAATTTTCCGGCAAAATTACATCGGCGTCTACAAACAAAATTAAATCGCCTCTGGCTAATTTTGCGCCTTCGTTCTTGCCCCTGCCAGGCCAACCTCCTTTTACTATTTTGCATCCGAAATTCTTAGCTATCTTAACGGTATTATCTTCAGAGCCAGCATCAGAAACGATTAGCTCGCATTCTCCGCTAAAATTCTGCTTTTTTATAGACTCTAAAAGAAAAGGTAAATAATCCTCCTCGTTTAAAGTTGGGATAATTATGCTTAGCATACGATTATTTGCGAACTTTTTCAGTTGGCCAAAAACCCATATATTTTCCGATCATTAATCTAGTTTGAGCGTCGAGCGCAGGTATGGCATAAAAAAATATCATTATGGCTGGTAGAAAAACCCACTCTAAAAGCAGAAATAAATATTTTTTTCGGCCAATATCCATTATTCTTGGCGACAATAAAAGAATGCTAAAAATTGCAGAAAGCACCAAACCTATCATACCCAATGTTAAAATTCGGCTGGTAAAAATTGGGAGATTATGAGAAAGGAGAGTTTGCCTAAAACTTTCTCCTCCTATAGTAATAGGCAGCCATCCTAATAAAAATATCAGAATAGAATTAGTTGCCCAAGACCAGTAATTTTCAAAGGTTGAAAAACCAAAAGAAATCTTTTTTGAAAATGATATTTTCTCGTTCTTTAGAAATCCAAAAAGAAAATAAGCAACATTTTCCGCTCCATAAGCCCATCTTCTTTGTTGTTTATAAACATTTCTCATCGTTTTTAAAAAGGTAGGGGCAACATTTGCATCCATTGAAACCGGATAATATATGGGAATAACCTGATAATTCCCGTCATATTTCAAGAAACACTGCCAAAAAATCCGAGAATCTTCTGAAACAACATTTGTTTGCTTAAAATTGACCTCAACTAAAGTCTTAAAGCTCATTGCGTGGGAGGAAAAGGTAATTAATTTCTCAGTTCTTTCCAGACACATCATTTCCCAAAAAGAAGCAGCAAAAGAAAAAATCCGAGAAATGGGAGGCGCCTGCCAGATATTATTCATAAAAAGAGGGATTGGTTGAAAACTTGAACGATAAGGATCTTTGGAAGTTAAATAATAATACGTCAAACAACTAAAATATTTAGGAAAAACACAGGTGTCAGCATCAAAAGCCGAAATAATGATATTTTCATAAGGAATTTTTAGGGGATCTATTATTTTTTCTTTCGCCTCTTTCGCGCCCCAAGTTTCATTAGAGCCCTTCCCGGAAATCTCTCCTGGCAAATTATTAGGGTGAGAAGTTATCAAAAATTTAAAAAATAAGTCCTTAAACTCATTCTCGATTATTTTAGCTATTTTTTGCGCCTCTGCACCTCCTTTTTCTTCGTAAGATAGAATAGCTATCATTTTATCTTTTGGCCAATCGGAACTTATTAAAGATTTGAAAGAATCCCTAAGAATTTCTAATGATTCTTTATATGTCGGGAAAATAACTAAATGATAAATTTCTCTTTTAAAATTAGCCGGTAACTGATTTATTTTTTCTCGCCAATTAATTTTCTCATTTACTCTCATTTGCCTATAACAAGCCGAAAGGTGGATGGAAAAATAAACCGTCCGAAAAAGATAATAAACAACAAAACAAATAATAAAAATGGCCGCCCAGACAGGTCTTTTCCAAGAAATTAAAACAACTAAAATTAAAGTGAGCCAACTCAGAACGCCAGGCAAAGCTTCAAAAAACCTATAAACCATCCTTTCTTTTTTATTTTCAATATCAGAGGCACGACCGATTCTTAAATAATATTCTTCCATAAAATCTTATTATTTAGGGATTCAATAATTTTTTGGCCTCATTCCAAATTTCTGGCTGATTTTGCTTTTCTTTCATCCAATACATCCATTCAGCTCCCCAGAGATAAAATTCTCTTAGTCCCGTCCCTTTTGCAAAATCAATATTCTTTTTAAATTGTTCTAAGTTCATCGTTTTCTCCTGTTCTTCCAGGGGCGATTCGTATAACAATTTCTTCCCCCAAGGCTCTGTTTGAAGTTCAACACAAATTACTTCTTTGTTAAATAATTTTTTGACAATCTCAGCTTTCCACCAATAAAAATTCTGAGGGAAAAAATAATTATAATTTATATAAATGCCGATTTGATGAACCCAAACTTTTCTGTACATTGTTGTGCCGGCTATATCGCCCAATTTTGCGGCAGTTATCCAAAGAGAACCTTCTCCGCTATCAGAAATTACAACAGGCCTTTTTAAAGAATCTAAATTCTTTACTAATTTAATTTCTTCTTTTAAAAATTCCTTATCAACCCAAGGACATTCACCGAAGGGAAAAAATGGCTCATTTTCTATCTGCCAAGCCCAAATTACCCTAGAATCTTTGTATCTTAAAATAACTTGCTCCAACATTTTCATAATTTCTGTTTGTTGCTCTTTTTCCCCCATGGTTTTAGCCCATCCTGGAATATGACATTCCGGCCAACGAGGCGTTTTCATGCCAATTACTAAAAGGATTTCGGCGTTTCTTTTTCCAGCTTCTGCTATTTGCCAATCCAAATCTTCAAAATTATATTCATCTTTTTCTGGCTCAAACAAATCCCAATGAGCCGCAACTTTCAGCTGTCGTGCTCCTAAATCATCTAATATTGCCGTATATGCCTTCCTCCAATCCAAACCGAAATCTTGGGTATGTTTCTGGGAAAAATTAACTCCCCATTTTATATCCTTAGCCACCGGCGGCTTACCCAAAAAATAATATCCTGCTAATAGCAAAAAGAGGATTATAAAAAAAACTAAAACAGGCAAAATTTTCTTGATCAATTTTTTCACCCCGTTAGAAATTGTCATATAATTACCCTCGATAGAAAATTAAGTAAAAATTTTTCTAACGGGGTTCATTTACTTAAAAGCTAAAAATGCTAATCCTGCAACGATTAATAATATGGCTAATCCCTTTTGCAATATAACTCTTTTTGAGATTTCTTCTTTTATAATCTGAGGAAATTTTAAAGAAATTAGAATTGTTAAAATTAATAAAAATATATACTGAACTCCCTGCAAGGCATTAATTACGGCGATATACGCCAAGGGGGCTAATGCAAATGCAAAATTCTGTAAAACATTAGCTGTCGCGCCCCCGACCTGATTGGAAAGAAAAATTATGGCAGTTTTATATTTTTTTATCCCACCCGAGAGAAGATTTTTTTCTACTTTAAAATTATTTTTTTTCTTAAAAATTTCTTTTCTAATATCTTTTTCTAAAAGAAAAAAACAAGCTGCTGTAATCACGCCTCCTAATTTTATCCAAATAAAACCATTCCAAAAAGATTGATTAAGGTAAACATATTTTGAAAGCGTAAAAGATAAAGACAATAAAAGTGCGCATACTATAGAGATTTTAAGACTTTTTAGATTAATAAATTTCTCTTTTTCTGCCACTATTAAAATACTTCCTAAAACCAACAAAATAAAGGCTATAATTCCTAAGGGAGGTAAAACATCTTTACCAAGGGAAGAAATATAGACAAAAAAGAAAGTAAATAAGGGAACCAAACCGCTAATTGCCGGCACCACTCTTGAGGCTTCAAAAAGAGATAGGGATTTGTAAAACCAAAAGAGAGCATAGATAAAAATAGCTCCAGCTAAAAGGGCTAAAATAATTTGAAAAAATGAAGGGACATAAAATCCTACAAAAGGAATAAAAATCAAAAATAAAATCCCCAAAGTCCCGACATAAAAAGTATAAAACTTTGGATTAGGTATGGAGCTGGTTAAAAGATATTTATCAACCAAAAAAACGGCGGCTGAGATAAAATAAAATGAAATTGTGACCGTTAGCCAGAGCATATTATTTTTTTGATATTAAATGTTCCTAAATTTTCTCCCTCAATAAACCCTTGCATTGCAGCTTCTGCAAGATAGCCCATAATCAACCAGTCAAAAAGCCACTGATACGCATATTTTGGGTTTTCCTGCAACATACCAAATCCAGATTTCAAAAGCCATCTTTTATTAAATTCTTCCTGAGAACCAACTGTCGGCGCAATAATTATTGGCAAACCCAAGGCACTATAAAAAGAGAGTTCTGATGGTTTTGTCCATAGAATATCGGTCTTTCTTAAAATCTGATTGAATTTTTGGAAATATTCTTCGATAGTCTCGGCAAAAATTATTTCCACGCTTTTATTTTCTGCTAATCCTAATTTCGTTATATTTTTCTCAAAATAATCTTTGACCCATTTTTTAATTCCGGCAATTAAAATTATTTTAACCTGGTTAGCTTTAATTTTCTCAAACAAACTTTTAATTAGTTTGACTCCAATCTCTTTTTGGACGCCGGCACCCCCAACGCAAAAGGTTATTGTCAAAGGATGGTCAGGTTTTCCGGGTAATTGGCCCAATTTTTTATCTATTAATATTTTATATTTTTCAAAATATTTTCTTTTGGGATCTAAATTTAAAAACCTATTTTTTAAATCTTCTTTTAAAACTTCTGCCTGTTCGGAACCAATATTCTCTACGGGTAAAGGATAACCAGTTAAAAAAATGTTTTCCGGTTTTACCCCATAAAGCTGGAGTCTTTCTATTACTCTTTCGGTCGGCGCAAAATATTTAATCCTGCTTTCTTTAGAATTAAGGGGTGCCCACGCACGGGAAATATCGGCATCGCAAATCACGCAAAAAATCTCGCCAGGGTAATTGAAATATTCAGCCATAAATGCGGGGATAAAAAATGTAGAGATTAGAGGCAAATTAACTTTGCGCTTTGCGTTTTGAGTTTTGATTTTTTCTATGAGGTCTTTCCCCCACCCCTTTTTTATTAAGCCGTATGTTTGTTTTAATTGGAGTGTCGGATGCGACAAATCTCTTTTTGGATAGAAAGTAAAAATCTTCTGGAATTGGTCCATAACAAAAAAGGCGACTTCGCCAATTAATGGAACTTTTTTAAAATTTGAGACAAATTCATAACTCTTCCTTGTCGCCTCCCAAATCTCCCTGTCTTTTCTTGGAATCCCTTCGTAGTCATTAGCATTGATAATCTTTTCTTCAAAAGCCAAACCTTTTAAGGGATAAGCCGTCCTTTGGTGCCCATAACCCATATTAACTGATATAACCCACGCTTTTTTATCCATGCCCCGTAGCGAAATTTCGAATGAAAAATTATTTGAATTTTTCGACCGCCCCGTAGGGGTTCGAAATTCTACTACAGGGCATATTTTTTTATTTTATCTCATTTTCAGTATTTTAGGAACTTCATCTTCTGGCCTTCCTGCAATCGCCAAGTAATTATTGCCAAAATTAAATAGGCAATAACTAAAAATATCCATTGAGTATTTTCTAATTTTAGAGAAGCAAAAGGAAATTTGGAAAAAATATCTATAACTTTTGTTAAATAAGTTAGGGAAAACCATGTTAGTAAAGAAAGAAGGAAACCTAAAGGATAAAAAATCATTCCACCAAAAACAAAAATAAAAATCAAAATAGTTATTGGCGCCAAAAATGGAACAATCAAAATATTTGTGATCGGGGAAACTAAAGGGATATAGCCGAAATTATAAATTAAAATCGGTAGAGTAAAAATTTGAGCAGAAAGAGTAGCTGAAAGTGTAGCTCTCAGGGGAAAAAATTGGAAATTGGGGATTTTCTTTAAAAATTCGGAAAAAATCGGCTGTAAATAAATCATCCCAATTATTGCCAAAAATGAAAGCTGAAAACCAACATCCAATCTTAAAAGTAAAGGGTTTAAAAACAGCATAATGGCTGATGCAAAAACAACTGCTCTGGAAGCTACTGATAATCTTCCAAAATGCTGGGCGGCCATAAAAAGTCCACCCATAATGCCGGCGCGAACGGCGGAAGCCGGAGCGCCGATCATTAAAATATAGAGAACGAGCAAAATAATTGCAAAATAAAAAGCTTGGTTTCGCCAGAAACCAAGCGCTAAAAGAAAGTTTAAAAGCAGGGCTGAAATAATAGTAATATTCATTCCGGAAACTGCGGCGATATGGCGAGTGCCGGTAAAATTTAGTTTATTTTTCCATTCCTGCGAAATATTATTTTCGTCACCGAAAATCAAAGCCTCTAAAAATCCTTCCTGCGGCGGCGAAATAAATCTTTGGGCCGTTTCTTTGAATATATTTTTGAAAGAAAAAAGAATACTCATTACCGGATTACCAAAACCTTTACCTATTAACTCTATTTCCGGCCAATTCATTACAGAATAAATCCCGTCTTTTTTTAGGTATTCTTTGTAATCAAATTCATTAATATCCGCCACTGGTGTCTCTAATCTCCCGGTAATTTTTAATTTATCTCCATATTGATACTCCGGATATCTCTTTATCGTTAATAAAACATCACCCGAAATTTTAATTGATTCTCCGCCAATCTCTATTTTTTCACTTTTCACTTTTAACTTTATACTTTTTTCTTTAATATCCGGTTCATCATCAATAATCCCAATTAAAGTAATTTTTTGATCTAAATTGTTGTATTTTTCTAATCCGTTATTTCTTATTTCTGATCCAATGTTTTGGCTCCGCCAAATCCCCAAAACTAAAAATAAAATGCAGAAACCCGTAATTGTTAGTTTCTTATATTTCCAAAGAACCGATATTAAAATTAAGGAGAGAATTAAAACTCCCAGCATTGCCAACTGAGGGATTTTAACAAATGAGTTTATAAAAATTCCGATGACGAATGATAAACAAAAATACAAAAATATCTTCGAAGCAGTCATTTAAAGATTTTACCTCACTTGGCAGATTTTTAAAAATGGGACGATGGCTTTTTCGATTTCCAATAAATACTTCTGGGGATAGGGTTTTATTTTTTTAAATTTTGGATTAATTGTTTTCTCGGGCCTGAAATTTTGGAGATAATATTTTTTAGCTCCTCGAATCCATTTAGCGATTTTTATAATATCTTCTTTTTGGTGAACGGTTGGAACTATCGTCGTCCGAAATTCGTAATCAATCTTACCCTCTTTTAAAATTTTAATACTCTTTTCAATATCTTTAATATTTATTTTCTTGCCGAAAATCTCTTTATATCTTTCTTTTGGCAATTTTACGTCCATTGCAACATAATCAATCAGTTTTTTATCGATTAAATTCTTTAACATTCGGGGATTTGAACCATTTGTGTCCAATTTTACTAAATATCCTAATTTTTTAATTTGTTTTATAAATTCTGGTAAGTCTTTATTTATTGTCGGTTCTCCACCACAAATAACTATTCCTTCTAAAAATCCTTTTCTTTCTTTTAAGAATTCAAAAAATTCTTTTTCTGGAACTTGGGGCTGTTTTTTTATTTTTTCTGGCAAAACCAATTCCGGCGAATAACACCAAGGACACCTAAAATTGCATCCCAAAAGAAAAACAGTGGCCGCTACGCGGCCAGGATAGTCTATTAACGTCGTTTTTTGTAATCCACCGATCTTCATTGAATTAAGTTTTTGATAATTCAAGTTTTCTAATTTTGAATTCTTTTCGTGCCTTAAATTCTTCTTGCTTTCCAAGGTTCCATTGGGAAACAGGACGCAAATATCCAACAATTCTTGAATAGACTTCGCAAGGTTGTTTAATCGTACATTTTGGACATTCAAAATGCTCTCCCTCCAAATAGCCATGGGTAGGACAAATTGAAAAAGTCGGGGTTAAAGTAATATAAGGAAGTTTATACTTTTCAAAAACTTTCTTTACTAAATCTTTTACAGTTTGAATGTCAGAAACCCGCTCCCCCAAAAAGAGATGTAAAACCGTTCCGCCAGTATATTTACACTGGATATCATCTTGAAGATTTAAAGCTTCAAAAATATCGTCGGTATAATTTACCGGCAATTGGGAACTATTAGTATAATACGGCGTTTTCTTTGTCCCAGCGGTAATGATATCAGTAAATTGTTCTTTGTCTTTTTGCGCCAAGCGGTAAGCGGTTGACTCGGCCGGCGTTGCTTCTAAATTATAAATGTTTCCAGTTTCTGTTTGATATTTAACTAATCTCTCCCTTACAAAGTCTAACACCTCTTTAGCAAATATCCTTCCTCGCTTTGACCCAATATTTTCACCTCTAAAATTAAGAAGGGCTTCATTCATTCCAATTAAACCAATCGTTGAAAAATGATTTCCAAAATATTGGCCCCTTATTGTCTTAACGCCCGACAAATAAAATCTGGAATAAGGATAGAGACCTTTTTCCATAAAATCCTCCAGAGCTTTTCTCTTTATCTCTAAGGACTCTTTAGATAAGTCCATAATTTTAGTAAGTTTTTCAAAAAATTCCTTTTTTGTCTTTGATAAATAACCAATCCGAGCAAGATTTATAGTAACCACCCCTATACTGCCGGTTAAGGGATTTGATCCGAAAAGTCCACCACCTCTTACATAAAGTTCTTTATTATTTAATCTAAGGCGACAACACATCGATCTGACATCTTCTGGTTTCATGTCTGAATTTATAAAATTTGAGAAGTAATTGACTCCGTACTTAGCCGTAGCCTCCCATAAGGAGTCTAAATTTGGGTCGTCCCACTTAAAATCGCTGGAAATATTTACCGTCGGGATAGGAAACGTAAATGGTCTTCCTTTCGCATCGCCCCCTATCATTGTCTCATAGAAAGCTTTATTCAAAATATTCATTTCTTCTTGAAATTCGCCGTAAGTTTCTTTTTGTGGTTTACCACCAATAATTACTGGTTGTTTTGCGAGAGTCGGCGATGGTTTAATATCTAAAGTAATATTAGTAAAAGGTGTTTGAAAACCGACACGCGTAGGGATTGCCATATTAAACATAAATTCCTGCATCGCCTGTTTTACTTGCTGATAGCTCAAATTATCGTATCTAATAAAAGGAGCTAAAAGAGTATCTAAAGATGAAACTGCTTGTGCGCCGGCTGATTCTCCTTGTAATGTATAGAAAAAATTTACCAATTGGCCCAAGGCACTTCTTAGATGTTTTGCTGGTTTTGATTCTACTTTTCCGGAAACTCCGCCAAAACCTTTTATTAATAAATCATAGAGATCCCAGCCGCAACAATAAGTTGCTAAAGTGTCTAGATTATGAATATGAAAATCTCCACTCTGTACTGATTCTCTAATTTCTTTTGGATAAATTTTGTTTAGCCAATATTTTTTGGCAACGGATGAGGTAACATAATGATTAAGTCCCTGCAAAGAATAAGCCATATTAGCATTCTCTTTTACCTGCCAATCAAGTTCTTGAATATATCGATCAACCATTTCCACCGATTCGTCAATAAATTTAGCCGCTTCCCTAAGTTTTCTTCTCTGCTCTCTATAAAGAATATAAGCTCTGGCTGTATCTACAAGTCCTTCCAGAATTAAAACCTCTTCAACAATGTCTTGAATTTGTTCAACGTGAGGAATTTCATCTTTTTTAAATCTCCTGTTTAAAATTTTAACAACTTTTTCAGAAAATCTTTTTGATTTTTTGCCATCTCCTTGATTAGTGGCTGTTAAGGCTTTAAAAATTGCGTTAGTAATTCTCTCTTGATCAAAATCAACAATCGAACCATCTCTTTTTTGAACTTTTGTAATTTTATTTACAAACATAGTGATTAAACAGGCTTCTAGCTAATAAAATTTTAGACAGCAGAAACAAAAAAACAAATATTATTTCATTTTAAAACAATAGAAAACCCCAGTCAATCCGGGGTCAAAACCAAAATCTGTGGAAAACTAACTATTTTAAAAAATTTGTGGCAATTAAGGTCACTTTAAGCTCGCCTTGGGTTAACTTTTCGTCCTGGACGGCTCCAAAAATTACTTTGGCGGCAGGATTAATTTCCCGGGTAATGATTTTTCCTATCTCGTCGATTTCAGAAAGCGAAATATCCTTCCCCCCAGACACATTAAACAATATTCCCTTAGCTCCCAGTGGCGAAACGCCTAACAAGGGAGAGGAAATCGCGGCCATTGCCGCTACTTCAGCTCTTTTTTCTCCGCGAGCTCGTCCAATACTAAACAAAGCAGTGCCAGAATTTTTTATGACCGTCTTTATGTCCGCAAAATCAACATTAATGATACCAGGTAGCATAATTAGGTCAGAAATTCCCTGCACTGCTTGTCTCAAGATATCATCGCAGACCCAAAATGCATTTAGAATCGTAATTTTCGGATCTAAAATTTCTAATAATTTATCATTCGAAATCGCAATAAAACTATCAACTTTTTCTCTTAATTTTTTTTCACCGTTTTTAGCAATCTTTTGCCTAACAAGACCTTCAAAAGAAAACGGCCTAGTGACAACAGCTACAGTTAAAACTCCGGAATTTTTTGCGATTTCTGCAATTATTGGTGCCGCACCAGTACCAGTTCCTCCTCCTAATCCACAAGCAATAAAAACCATATCAGTATCTTTTAACATCTCTCGAATTTCATCTCTGTTTTCTTCGGCCGCCAATCTCCCGATTTCAGGGTTCATTCCCGTTCCAAGACCTTGAGTTATTTTTTTGCCAATTCTAATTTTAAAATCTGATTTTACTTTTTCAAGATCCTGAGCGTCGGTATTGACAGCAATTAATTCGACGCCTTTTATTTTGCATTTTTTCATTCTCGATAAAGCATTCGATCCAGATCCTCCTACTCCTATAACTTTAATTTTTGTGATTGTTTTCATAAATTAATTTTAGAAAATAAAGATTTAAGGAATAAATATTTTAAATATTTTTTTAAATGTATTGCCAACACCTTTACCAAAAGATTTTAACATCGGTCCGCTTATCGTTTCTTCCGAATCAGCTCCCGTTAAGACTAATCCGCAAACGGTAGCCAGGATTGGATCCTCTTCTAAATCTAAAAAACCATCGACTTTTCCTATACGACATGGTAATTTTAATTCTTTTTTAGCTAAATCTACTATCTTTGGCAGCTTCGCTCCTCCTCCCGTCAAAACTATACCTGCTGGTAACAATCCCTGACGGGAAATTTTCTTTAATTCTTTTTGAACTTCTCCAAAAATCTCTAAAACCCTTGCCTCGACAATCTCAAGCACCTTTTTTTGCGAAAAAATAAGCGACTCCTCCGTCCTCGAGGTCTTTATTTTCTCTTTTTTGCGACCTCCCTGAAAAAGACAAGAACCAAATTCTATCTTTATTTCCTCTGCAATATCAATGTCAGTTCTAAGACCAATTGCTATGTCATTTGTAATATGAGAAGAACCTATAGGAAAAATAGCAGCATGAATTAAATCACCTTCTTGAAAAACTGCCAAACTGGTAGTGCCAGCACCAATGTCTAAAAGCACAACCCCTAATTCTTTTTGGCGGGGTGTAAGACTGGCTCTAGCTGCTGCTAAAGGAGAAGGGATGACATCTAAAATTTGGAGATTAGTGTTTAAAACTGCTTGAGTTAAATTTTTTATATAGGGAGAAAATGCTCCTAAAATCAGAACTTCGGCCTCAAGCCTTGTTCCCTGCATCCCAAAGGCTTCTTTTATTTGTTTCTGACCGTCAACAATAAATTCTTTTGGAAAAACATCTAAAACTTCTTTGTTCGACGGTAGGGAAAAGGTTTGAGCAGCCTGCAAAACTCTTGAAATATCTTCTTCCGAAATTTTCTGATCAGCTCGCGAAACAGCTACTGTTCCATGTGAAGAAGTAACAAAAATATGGCTACCGCTGACATTAACAAAAACAGAATCAATTCCTTGCCCGCATTCGCTTTTAGCTCTATCAATGGCATTCTGGATAGCCCCAGAAACTTCATCAACATTTATTATTACTCCCTTTCTAACCCCAGAGGCGGGTTCTTGAACCAAACTTAAAACTTTGAGATCGTCTTTATTAGCTTCTTTTTTAGCTACTAAAACTTTAATCTTACTCGTTCCGATGTCTAAACCAGTAATAAAATTACATTTCGGCATGGCCGGTAGTAAAAATTAGATTAAAATTAGTTTTTATTGTTGTTCGGCAACGGTCGAATTTTCGCTACCGAGCATAATTTTAAATAATAATTTTGTTTTTTTTCCATCTCTCTAGTTTTTTTTTGCGAAATTTCATGGTCGTATCCCAAAAGATGTAAAATTCCATGAATTAAGACTTGGATTAATTCTCTTTCAAATTTTTCTCTAAGTTTCTCTGCATTTTTTATTATCACTTGCGGACAAATAACTACTTCTCCTAAACTATTGTATAAAAACGATAAAACGTCTGTCGTACGATTTTTTTTCCGGTATTTTCTATTTAAGTTTTCAATTTCTTTATGGCTGACTAAAGCAATCGATAAATCTAAATCTTTTCTTTCGTTTTTTAAAACTTTCCCAGCAATCTTTTTTAATAATTTTTCATTAATCTTAATATGGGTCAAATTATTAACCTCAATCATATTTAAGATAACGATTCTTTTACGATTCTTGAAACCAAGCTACCGTCTGCCTTCCCTTTTATTTTAGACATCAATTCTGCCATTACTTTTCCCATATCTTTTGTTTCTTTTGCGCCAACCTTATCAATCACATCTTTAACTATTTTTCTAATCTCTTCTTCCGATAATTGTTCTGGTAAATATTTTTGCAAGACTTCAATTTCTGCCTTCTCTTTATTCGCCAAATCTTCCCTTTTCCCTTTTTCAAATTCTAAAATCGATTCTCTTCTTTTTTTAACTTCGGAAAAAATTACCTCTATCAATTCATCCTCTGTTAATTGGCTCTCTTTTTCTAATTCTTCTGGTTTTAAGTCAGATTTTTGCTTCCAAATTTTCGTTCTTTTCTCAGTCTCTTTATTGCCCACTGCCGCTAAAAGCATTCTCAAAGTAGAAACAAAAATCTCGTTTTTTTCTTTTAGCGAGTTTTTTAAATCCTCTTGGATTTTTTCTTTAAGAGGCATACTATTAGAATCCTAATAAGAAACCGGCTGATTACTTTATCTCTTTTAATTTTCCTAGTTTTTTCAGTTTCTCAAATTCCTTTCTTTTTTCTTCTCTTCTCAACGCCGACATCTTTTTAGTCTTTTCTGACTTCTTTCTTCTCTTAAATCGGCCTTTTCTTGCCTGAATTAAAATACCACTTTTTTGAACAGCCTTTGAAAAGCGACGGAGCAAACTTTGACTTGTCTCTCTATTTTCTTTTTTAACTTCTAATGACATATTTTTATTTTCTTTTTAGGGCATGTCTGGTTTTTGACTTTCCTCAAAATTTTTCCAGCCGCCCAATAGATGGAGGTGCAAATGATCTATCATCTGCCCAGCTCCTTTGCCAACATTAAATACTAATTTATATCCAGATTTATCCAATCCATAACTCCTAGCTATTTTTTGAGCAGTTAAAATTATGTCGCCTATTAATTCTTTATCGTTTATTCCAAGATTATCGACCGACGGAATGTGTTTTTTAGGAACGACTAAAAGATGAATTGGAGCTAAGGGTTCGATATCTTTAAAAACTACAATTTTATCATTTTCGTAAACAATACTCGCGCTTATTTTCCTGTCTATAATTTTACAAAATACACAATCCATATAAAACACCATTTTACGATTTACACCATTTCTATTTTTTTAATTTTTTTTCCATTTCTTTCGCAACTCTATCCAATTTTACAGTTTCTTGTCGTCCCGTTTTCATGTCTCTGATAATAATTGTATCATCAAGAGCTTCTTTTTGGCCTAAAATCAAAGTATATTTTACGCCACCCTTGTCCGCCCTGCCCAACTGAGATTTTAGAGAGTCTTTACCAAAAGACTCTGAAACTTTAATACCTGCCCCTCTAAATTTTTCCAAAAGCTTCAAACTCTTTCTTTTTGCCAGGGTCCCTAACTGAGCCAGGTAGATCTGACTTTCTTTCTCTTTCTTTATTTTCATTCCTTTAGACTTCATTATCTCTATAATTCTTTCTGTGCCAGCGGCGCAACCTGCTGCCGGCGTGTCTTTCCCGCTAAGAATTTTTATCAATGTATCATATCTTCCTCCTCCAGCTAATGAATTTCTTATGGGCAACACCGTTTCTTCTGGTTTTTTTTCTTCTTCAGAAAAAATCTCAAAAACAGTTTTTGTATAATAATCGAGACCCCTTACCAGGTATGGATTAAGTCTGTAGGGTAATTCAATTTCATCCAAAAATTCAAGAACCTCTTTAAAATGATGACGACACTCTTCGCAAAGATGATCAATCATTTGCGGAGCCTGAGCCTTTATCGGCTGGCATTTTTCTTCTTTACAATCTAAGATCCTTAAAGGATTTTCTCTTAGCCTTCTTCGACAATCAGGACAAAGAGACTGTTCCCGTGATTTAAAATAGCTAACTAATATTTTTTTATAATAAGGACGACACTGATTATCCCCTATACTGTTTACTTCGATAATTAAATTCTTTAATTTTAATTCTATCAGAATGTTGTAAAAAATCTGAATAAGCTGAGTATCAATTACCGGATTATTCTCGCCTAAAGTCTCCAGTCCAAACTGCCAAAATTGGCGGAAACGCCCCGTTTGAGGACGCTCGTAGCGAAAAAAAGGACCAAAATACCACAATTTCACTGGCTGCGGCAGGTTAAACATTCCGTGTTCAATATACGCCCTTGCTACTGGCGCAGTCCCTTCCGGCCTCAAAGATAAATAATCTCCGCCCTTGGTTTTCAAGCTATACATTTCTTTTTCAACAATATCGGTATTTAATCCAACTCCCCGCGAGAAAAGCTCTGTTTCTTCTAAAATCGGTGTATCAATTTTTTGGAAATCATAAAAATCGGCAATATCCTCAACCACCTTATAAATCTTTTGAAAATATTTCTGATCTTCAGGCAAAATATCGTGCATCCCAGTTGGCGATTGAAATTTTGCTTTTTTCATAATTTAAACGCAGCGAAAATTATATGACTCTTATCGACATTAAGGTTCTTATATTAATATGCCGGTGTCTTTATCTCTTTAAAGGTAGTTAAAGGCCATGCTCTTAAAAATACTTTGCCCACCATATCATAGCGAGGCAAAAGCCCCCAGCTTCTAGAATCTGCGGAAACTGAGCGATTGTCTCCCAAAACGAAGTATTCTCCCGGATTGATGACAAAATCCCCATTCCCAAAAGTTTGCACAGACGAAGAAAGATATTTTGATTCGTCTAAAACCTGATTTTCTTTATCATTTATAATTATTACTTTTCCATCTTTAATTTCTACCGTTTCTCCTGGTAAGCCTATAATTCTTTTAATATATCTCTGAGAAGAATTATAAGGATACTTAAAGACTACTACGTCCCCCCTTTGAGGGTCGTGGAATCTATAAGAAATTTCATCGACGATTAAATAATCGCCGTTTTCGAAATTCGGCTCCATTGATTGCCCTTTTACAAAAAATGGCTGGAATAAAAAATAGCGGATGGGCACAACAATGACCAAGGCAATAATTACTATTTTTGCAACTTCCCAAACAAAAAGAAGAAAACTCTTCATGATTTAACTATTATACTATTTTTTCTTTTAAAAGCAAGCTTTTAGCGAGCGCGACTCGATATATTTCAATTTTTGCAATATAATAAATAAATGATTCTAATTATCGGCCTGGGTAATCCGGACAAAAAATACGAAAAAACCCGCCACAATGCTGGCTTTAGGGTGACCGATGAAATCGCCGTTAATTTTCAATTTCCAATTCTCAATTCTCAATCAAAATTCAATGCTCAAATTTCCAAAGGAGTAATTGAGGATGAAAATGTTATACTCGCCAAACCGCAGACTTTTATGAATAATTCCGGCCTATCAGTTAAAAAAATAGTTGCAAGTTATAAATTACAAATTCCAAGTATAATTGTTATTCATGACGACATTGATTTGCCTCTCGGCAAAATTAAAATTGTAAAAAACCGTGGCTCAGCCGGTCATAAGGGCATAGAATCTATAATCAATAATTTAAAAACCAGAAGTTTTATTCGTTTTCGTATTGGAATTCAGCCAAAAATAGGAAAACCAAAAAATCCTGAGAAATTCGTTCTTCAAAAATTTACAAAAGGCGAAGAAAAGATTTTAGAAGAAGCTATTGAAAAAGCAGTTAAGGCGATCGAAATGGTAATCAAAAGGGGGGTAGAAAAAACAATGAATAAATATAATCAGTAAAAAAAACAGGGTCGAAGCATTTGGTTAGACACCAAGACCCCGACCCATTAATATGCTCCCATTTATCATTAAACTTCTCGTATAAATTCCTGCCTTACCTCAACTATTTATGGCTTCCTTGCGCTTTCGATGGGAGCACACTTGGGACACGCTGATTTTGTTTCTACGATTTCAAACCTATGACGAGAGATTGCCCTGACCATACCTGTTTCTGGATTCTCCTCTTGTTGGGGTTCCAAAATTACCATTCTTTGCTTGGTTACCATCCTTTTCGGCTTTGTCCCCGGCTTTTGACTCTCTCCGCAAAAATCACAAGTAAAACTCATTTCAATCCTCCAAATATATTAAAGAGTAGAAAATTTTACCCTCCGGCCTATCTGCGAGCCCCTAGTGATCGCTACGAAAACGTAGAAAACTCTAAGATTTTGAGCTACAATAGATTTAAGGAGGGATATCTATTATTTCGCAAGTTAAAAAAGAAAATCTTTAAAAACTCGGGCAGCTCCTCGCAGATAGGCCGGAGGGTAAATTGTAATGGTGTAAGAAATAGTATATATTATTATAATAAATTAGATAGATTTGTCAAGGGGATTTATTGATAGAGTCCTTATTGTCAGTATCACCCCCTATTTTTTGGAAAGGGGAAATGTTTGGTTTGAGGAAAATCTGAATAAAATTTTGGAGGCGAGGAAAACCCAATCTTTTTTTGAAGATAATATCCTGTATTTAGAAAAAAATCATTCTTCCAATTTTTCTCAATTTTTAAGAAAGTTGGATGAAATGGGCTATGAAAAAGTCCTTCAGGTTTCAGAACCCGGGGAATTCTCACAAAGAGGCGGGATTGTTGATGTTTTTCCTGTAAATCTAATTTATGCTGCCAGATTCGAATTCTTCGGGAATAAAATTGAAAATATAGAACGTCTTCCTGTTGAAATTTCTGACGAAAAGATGGCAAGAGAAATTTTAAAAAAGAGGTTAAAATCACAAAAGATCTTTTCTGATCTAAAAAACTTAAAACCAGACGATTATTTAGTTCATCTAGATCATGGAATTGGTCATTTTGTGGGAATTGAAAAGTTCCAAGTTTTGGGTACCAAGTTCCAAGAGTATTACATTTTAGAGTATGCGCAAGGCGATAAACTTTATGTTCCCTTAGGATTAGAACGGAAATTAAGCCGTTATATTGGTTTTGTTGAGCCGAAAATTTCAAGATTGGGAACTCTTTCCTGGCAAAGAACGAAAAAAAGAATAAAAGAGGATGCAGAAAAATTAGCGAAAGAACTTTTGGAAATATATGCTAAAAGAGAAGTTGCAAAAAGGCCTCCTTATTTTCCAGCAGAAGAAATTCAAAAGCAAATTGCCAGTACCTTTAAATATCTTGAAACACCCGATCAGCTCCAAGCCATGAAAGACATAGAAAAAGATATGGAGTCAGAAGAGCCGATGGATAGAATAGTTTGCGGCGATGTTGGTTTTGGGAAAACTGAGGTTGCCATACGGGCGATGATAAAAACTGTTGTTTCCGGCCGCCAGGCGACGATGATCTCCCCCACTACTATTTTAACAAACCAGCATTTTCAGAATTTTAAAGAGAGATTAAAAAATCTGCCGATTAAAATTGCAATTCTTTCTCGTCTTCAAACCAAAAAAGGACAAAAAGAAATAGTCAAAAAAATAAATAATGGGGAAATTGATATTATTGTTGGTACGCACCGCCTTTTGTCAAAAGATATAGAATTTAAAAACTTAGGCTTATTGATAATTGATGATGAACAAAAATTCGGCGTAAAACAAAAGGAGAAATTTAAAAAGATGCGGGCTGAGCTTGACATCTTATCTCTTTCAGCAACCCCCATCCCCCGCACTCTTTATATGGCTTTATCTTCCTTGAAAAATATCAGCCTAATTCAAACACCGCCCGCAGGCCGCTTGCCGGTCAAAACTTTTGTTCAACCATTTAGAGAAAAAGTTATTAAAGAATCAATTGAAAATGAAATTTCTCGCGGCGGACAAGTTTATTATTTACATAACCGCGTTGAAACGATTGAAGCCATTAAAAAGTTTTTAGAAAACTTAGTATCCGCGGCACATTTTGGTATTGTTCACGGAAGATTAAAAGAAAAAGAATTAGTAAAAGTAATGGAGGATTTTCAAAATAAAAAAATCAATGTTTTAATTGCTACCACTATTATTGAAAACGGCTTGGACTTACCAAATATTAATACTTTAATTGTTGCTGACGCCACGCGCTTGGGACTTTCCCAAGCTTATCAAATCCGCGGTCGAATCGGCAGATCTCATATTAAGGCATTTGCTTACTTTTTATATCCGAAAAAATTATCGCCCTTAGTTGAAGAAAGATTAAATGCCCTAAAAGAAGCTGAAGAGTTGGGTTCCGGATATAGAATTGCTATGAAAGATTTGGAAATCCGCGGCGCCGGTAACATTTTAGGTAAAGAACAATCAGGAAGTATAAACCGCGTGGGATTAAATCTTTATTGTCAAATGTTAAGTGAGGCAATAGAAAAATTAAAAATTAAATGATATCGTGAAAGAATGAACGAAATCAAAAAAATAAGCATTGAAGATAAAAATTATCCGAATCTCTTAAAAGAAATTTCTAATCCGCCAAGGGCTTTATATTATAGGGGAGAATTAAAAAATGATGAAAATTGTTTTGCGATTGTGGGAACAAGAATGTGTTCTCACTATGGAAAAGAAATCGCCTTGGAAATTGCCGGTGATTTAGCTGAATCCGGATTAACAATTGTATCGGGATTGGCACCTGGCATTGATACTTTTTGCCACGAAGCGTCTGTCGAAATAAAAAAGAGAACAATTGCCGTTTTGGGAACGGGGTTGGACGAAAAATCAATTTATCCAAAGTCCAATTTAAAATTAACAAAAAAGATTTTAGAAACCGGTGGCTGTTTAATTTCTGAATATCCGTCAGGCACTCGCGGAACTCAATTCACCTTTCCTCAAAGAAATAGAATAATCTCTGGCTTTTCTTTGGGAGTTTTAATAATAGAAGCTAAAACAAAATCCGGCTCTTTAATTACCGCCGAATGGGCAAAAAAACAAGGCAGAAAAGTCTTTGCTATTCCCGGTCCAATTCATTCTTTAAATTCAAAAGGGCCACATTTTTTGATTAAAAATGGTGCTAAATTAGTTGAAAATGCCAATGATATTTTGCAAGAATTGAATTTACCGTTAAAATCAAGAGGATCAATCATTGGAGGCGAAAACGAAGAAGAAAATTTGATTTTGAATGCCTTACAAGAAGAATCTTTACACATTGATAAAATTATTGAAAAAACAAAATTACCAGCATCAAAAGTTGCGAGTCTACTTGCAATTTTGGAAATTAAAGATAAAGTAAAAAACTTAGGAGGAAACATTTATGCGATTAGTCATCGTTGAAAGTCCCACAAAAGGCAATACTATCCAGAAATTTTTAGGGAAAGGGTATAAGGTTCTTTCTTCTTATGGCCATATCCGTGATCTTCCCGCGGCTGAATTTGGCATTGATACTGAAAATAATTTCAATCCTAAATATGTCATTCCGCCAAAAGCAAGAAAAACGATCAAGCTCTTAAAAGAGGAGGCTCAAAAAGCAGACTCAACAATTCTAGCAACAGATGAAGACAGAGAAGGCGAGGCTATTGCTTGGCACCTCGTCCAAGCTCTCGGTTTGGACGAAATTAAAAATCAAAAATCAAAAATAAAAAACTACGAACGAATTGTTTTTCACGAGATTACTGAATCGACAATTAAAGAAGCTTTAAGAAATCCGAGAGATATTGATATAAACTTAGTTGACGCTCAGCAGGCAAGAAGGATTTTGGACAGAATTGTTGGTTACAAACTTTCTCCCTTTTTGTGGAAAAAAGTTGCCCGCGGATTATCTGCTGGAAGAGTCCAATCCGTTACTGTGAGATTAGTCGTGGAAAGAGAAAGAGAAATCAAAAATTTTGTTCCGCAGGAATACTGGCAAATCGCAGCCATGTTTAAAAAATTAGGAGAAGAATTTGAGGCTCTTTTAATAAAAATAAGCGGGAAAACCTTAGATAAATTGGCAATCAAAAATAAAAAGGAAACGGAGAAAATCATTAAGGATTTGGATGACGCAGAATATAAAGTAATAAGTGTTGAAAAAAAAGAAATAGAAAGAAATCCCCTACCGCCATTTACAACTAGCTCTCTACAGCAGGAGGCCTGGCAAAGATTCAGATTCCCGGCTAAATTTACAATGCAGATCGCCCAACAATTATATGAGAAAGGTTATACAACCTATCACCGAACTGACTCTTTAAATCTTTCTGACTTATCGCTCTTTTCCGCCAAGAAATTCATTATTGAAAATTACGGCCAAAATTATTGGGCGGGATATTTAAAAAAATATAAAACAAAAAATAAGGGTGCTCAGGAAGCCCACGAAGCAATAAGGCCAACCTACCCAAATAATTCTCCAGAAATCATGAAGGCAAAATTAGATGAAAATCAATTTCGTCTCTATGATTTAATCTGGCGGAGATTCATCGCTTGTCAAATGAGCCAAGCGATTTTTGACTCAACAACAGTTGATATTTCGGCTAAAGAATATATTTTTAGATCAAATGGTCAAATCTTAAAATTTGACGGCTTCTTAAAGGTTTATCCGATTAAATATGAGGAAACCGAATTGCCATCCTTGGAAATAAATGAAATTTTGGAATTGTTAAAACTTGTTCCTTCGCAACATTTTACCCAACCGCCGGCAAGATATAATGAAGCTACCTTAATTAAGGCCTTGGAAGAAAATGGAATTGGTCGTCCTTCTACTTATGCGCCGATTTTATCTACAATTCAGGAAAGGAATTATATAGAAAAAGATGAAAATAGAAGATTTAAGCCGACCGAAATTGGTTTTGTGGTTAATGATTTGCTAGTAGCTCATTTTCCCGAAATAGTTGATATCAAGTTTACCGCTGGGATGGAAGAAGATTTAGATAAAATTGCTGAGGGTGAAGAAAAATGGGTTCCTGTGATAAAAGAATTTTATGATCCTTTTGATAAAAATCTGCAAAATAAATATAAGGAAGTTTCCAAAAAAGACATAACCGAAAAACCAACCGAAAAAAAATGCCCAAAATGCAAAGCTCCGCTTTTAATCCGGCTTGGTAAATACGGAGAATTCTATGCCTGTTCAAAATTCCCGAAGTGCCGATATACTGAATCTTTAGAAAAAAATAATTTAAATATAAAATGCCCGAAATGTAAAAAAGGAAAAATTGTCAAAAAAAGAACAAGGAACCGAAAAATATTTTACGGTTGCGATCAATTTCCAAAATGTAATTTTGCCTTATGGGATAAACCCACTGGTGAAAAATGTCCGAAATGCAACTCACTCTTGGTTAAAACAAAAAGGAACCAGATAAAATGCTCAAGCAAAGAGTGTAATTACAGGGTTGAAAATTAACTTAAAATCTGCTAAATTTAAGACAAATTATGGGCGAGTGGCGAAATGGCAGACGCGATAGATTCAAAATCTATTGAGGGCAACCTCGTGAGAGTTCAACTCTCTCCTCGCCCACCAATAAAAAATCCCGCAAAGCGGGATTTTTTATTGGTTGAGTTAGAAATTTTTATTGATTTTTTATAAACTTCCTTGTCAATTTCACAACCAACCAGCCAGAGAAAATCCCAATAATTGCGCCGACTAAAATATCAGATGACCAGTGAATGCCAACGAAAACCCGGGAAATTGAAATCAAAAAAGCGAAGATAAAAAACATTATTCCCGCTTTTTTGTTGTAAAAATAGATAACTGTAGCTAAAGCAAAAAAGAAAGCTGCGTGTCCAGACGGAAAAGAAGGTTCGCTTGGGCTTTGATTAACTAATAAATTAATATTATTCCCAACAAATGGCCTAAAGCGCGGTAAAAAATAACGGATAATTTCAACAATTACAAATCTGGCAAAAATTGCCGCTGCAAGGGCAGGAATTACCATTTTTAGATATTTTTTGAAATTTTTAAACAAAAATAATAAAAGACAAAAAACTACAACATACTGAAAATAACTGGCAAAAAAAATCGCCGCAGAATCAAAGCAAACATTTTTTCCAGCGAATTGATTTACCCAGTTAAATATTTTTCCGTCTAATCCGCTTATAAAAGACGGGAATTTAACGGGGTTAATCAAATGGATAACGTCAAAATCCATAATATTCTTAAAATTAGCGGCTAAATGAGTTTAAATTAGCGATTAAGTTTTAATAAATTTTCAATCAAGCAAGCGACAGTCATCGGTCCAACCCCGCCGGGAACCGGCGTAATATAGCTTGCTTTTTTTGATACCGACTTAAAATCAATATCTCCTCTTAGTTTACCGTTTTCTACGCTCGTGCCGGCGTCAATTACAACAACGCCCTTTTTTACCATATTTCCTTCAATTAAATTTGGCTTGCCTACTCCCGAAATTAAAATATCTGCTTTTTTAGTGAAAGATAAGATATCTTTACTATATTTATTGATAACGGATACGGTCGCATTCTCCTGTAGAAACCATATTGCCAAAGGATAACCCACTAGCCTGCCAATACCAATAATTAAAATATTTTTCCCTTGTATTTTTATTTTATGTTTTTTTAAAAGGTTGGCGATTCCACTCACAACCGGCGGTAAAATCGGCAATGTTTTTTGCGAAAATTTACCTAGGCTTGTTTCTGATAAAACATCGATGTCTTTTTCTGGTGGAATTAAATTTAAAATTTCTTGGGTGTTAAAATTATTCGGCAGAGGTAATTGAATTATTATTCCAGAATTATCCGGATCTCGAACAATTTCTTCAATATCTCTTTTTAACTTCTCTATTTTTATTTTCGCTGGAAACTTAAACAATCTAAAAATTATTCTCACTTTTTGGCAAGCTTTTTCTTTCTGTCTAATATAAATTTTTGAAATGGGGTTGTCTCCAACTAAAATCACCGCCAATCCTAATCTTAAGCGGCGGCTTTTAATTCCCTTTTTTACCTTCGCCAAAATCTCTCCCGCCAATTTTTTACCATTTAAAATTATCATGAAATAGCTGGGATGGGAAATTTTTTGCTAAATTCTAAAACTTCTCCTTTTATCTCTTTTATTTTCTTACTTTCCCTAATCTCTTTTTTGAATTTCTGGCGATATTCTCTTATTTCTTCTCTGTCTTCGGGTAATTTATAACTTTTTATTTCATCAATCGCTTCGCTTATCCATTCTGCAATTATTTTCATTTCTTTTTCTTGCATACCTCTTGTTGTTATAGCTGGCGTCCCTAATCTCACGCCACTGGGATAAAATGGTGTGGAAGGATCGCTAGGAACAGTATTTTTATTAACCGTAATACCAGCTAAATCCAAGGCATCTTGCAGAAAAGCGCCCAGTCCTTTTCCATACGATGTCAAATCGATTAATATCATGTGATTATCCGTACCACCAGAAACAAGATCTACTCTTCTTTTCATTAATTCCTCCGCCAGTTTTTTTGTATTTCTAACAATCTGTTTACCATATTCCCTGAATTCGAGAGTTAATGCTTCTTTAAGAGCTACCGCGATAGCCGCGGTCTGGTGGTTATGTGGACCACCTTGTACTCCTTCCGGGAAAACAGCCTTGTCAATTTTTTCTCCGAGGGCGGAATCCTTTTTAAAACCTTTTTTGGTGACCATAATTATTCCTCCCCTTGGTCCGCGGAGGGTTTTATGAGTAGTGGTAGTAATAATATGAGCAAAATCAACTGGGCTTTTATGCGCGCCAGCGACAATTAAACCTGCTATGTGCGCAATATCTGCCGCAAAATAAGCTCCTACCTCATCGGCAATCTTCGAAAGTTCTTCAAATGGAAACTCTCTCACGTATGCTGTAGCACCACACCAAATTAGTTTTGGTTTGTGCTCCCTAGCGAGGTCTCTAACTTCTTCTATATCAATATAGCCATCTTTTTTGACGTGATAAGGAAAACTTTTGTATAATTTTGCAGAAAGAGTAGCTTTCCAACCATGCGTAAGATGGCCCCCATCGGGAAGATTCTGGCCCATAATAACATCTCCGATATTGCAGGTTGCTAAATAAACAGCGGTGTTTGCCGGGCTTCCTGAGTATGGTTGCACATTAGCATAGGGCACGCCAAAAGCTTCTTTAGCGCGCTCAATAGCTAAATTTTCAACTTGGTCAATGAATTGATTTCCACCATAATAACGCCTTCCCGGATAACCCTCCGAGTATTTATCCGTAAGAATAGATCCTAAAGCCTCTAAAACCGCTGGCGAAGTGTGGTTTTCTGAAGGAATCATTTCTAATCCTTCCATACGCCTTTGTTTTTCGGCTTCTATTAACTCGTAAACTTGAGGGTCGTTTTTTTTAAAATTTGAAAATGTATTCATATTCTTAGGTTAGCATCAACTTGTAATCCTTTCCAGTTTCTCTTTTTCTTTTGATTAAAATATGCTGCTATTGCGATCATGGCCGCATTGTCGGTGCAGAATTTTACATCTGGAATATAAAATTTGGAATTTGGAATTTCTTTCTCGATTCTTTCTCCGAATTGCTTTCTTAATTCTTCATTGGCGGCTACACCACCACCTAAAATTATTGATTTCGCTTTAAAATTTTTAGCTGCTTTTAAGGTCTTAAAAATAAGAACATCAATTATCGCCTGCTGAACCTCAAAACACATCTCTTGAATATATCTTTTTGATTTTTTTTCTTTCTCTGGCCGTTTTTTAAAATCATATAAAACTGCCGTCTTTAGCCCCGAAAAACTAAAGTCGTAATTTTTATGATGGATCATCGGCCGAGGTAGTTTAATTTTGTATTTTGTATCCTGTATTTTGTATTTTGCAGCTAATTTTGAGATTACGGGCCCGCCGGGATATCCCAATCCTAAAATTCTTGCTGCTTTATCGAAACACTCCCCTGCCGCATCATCGCGAGTCTCGCCGATTAAATCATATTTTCCAATATCTCCCATTAAAATTAATTGAGTGTGCCCACCAGAAACAACTGAACAAATAGCGGGGAATATTTTGTATCTAGTATCTGGTATTTGAAAAAAATTGGCAAGAATATGTCCTTCAATATGATTCACCGGCACAATTGGTTTTTTTATTTTCTTTGCCAAATCTTTAGCAAAATTTACTCCTTGCCATAAACAGGGTTCCAATCCCGGCCCGACGGTAACACCAATTAAATCGATCTCTGAAAATTTTATGTTTTTTGTTGCCCTTCTAAAAACAGCTGGTAAATTTTTTATATGTTCTCTTTTTGCTAAAGAAGGATAAACTCCCCCATATTTTTTATGGATTTTTACCTGTGACGAAACGATATCAGAAAGAATTTCTAATTTTGAATTACTAATTTCTAATACTGCTACACAGGTATCATCGCAAGATGTGTCAATTCCTAAAATCTTCATTTTCTTAATATTTTTGGCGGATCCTTTGTTAAATCAATAACTGTTGATGATTTTTTTGACAAAGTGCCGCCGTCAATTATTAAATCTGGCTGATATTTTTTACCCTTAAATTGGCTCAAAATATCCTTAATAGAACTTGGGTTAGTTCCTCCGGAAATATTAGTTGAGGTTTCGGCAAGAAAATAATTTATATTTCCCAACAAATCGTTTAAGGGCTTATATTTTGGTGTTCGGATTGCAATTGTTTTTTTATCTAATCCGTATATTTTCTTTCCCTTCCTTCTTTCCAAAACTACTGTAGTTTTTCCTGGCCAAACTTTTTTCAAAAATTTTTCTTGGTTTTTATCAATCTTAGCAAGCATCTTTGCCATTTTTATATCTTTTACAAATACGGGCAAAGGTTTTTTAGGACTCCGCCTTTTTATCTTAAATATTTTTTGAACGGCTTTTTTATTTCCAGCGTCGCAAATTAACCCATAAACAGTATCGGTCGGATAAACTATAATCTTTCCTTTTTTAATAATTATAGCAGTTTTTTTATTTACCTCTTTTAAATTTTTTGAACTTAATTTTAAAATTTCCATTTTCTTATCTTATCATCTTTAAATATTTAATAAAAATCGGGGGCTTTAAAATATATTATTTTTATGATAAACTAAATTAGCAAATATGAGTAATAAGTTTTTAATAAAAGGTGGGGTTCCGCTTTCGGGAGAAGTTGAAATCTCCGGATATAAAAATTCAGCCGGCGCACTTTTGGCAGCGGCTTTACTTTCAGAAGAACCATCAATTATTGATAATTTACCCTTAGTTACTGATGTTTTAAACCAAATTGAAATCCTAAAGCAAATCGGAACAAAAGTTGAATGGTTGGGTAAAAATAAAATTAAAATAGATGCCGCTAATATTAATCCCGAAAAAATTCCAGCCGATCTTTTTGAAAAAATGAGGGTCTCGGTTTTATTAATTGGCCCATTGGTAGCGAGGTGTAAAAAATTAAAAGTTCCACATCCGGGCGGCGATAAAATTGGCTTAAGGCCGATTTCTACTCATTTGGATGCTTTAAGAAATTTCGGAGTAAAAATTGAGGAGAAAGAAGGTTTTTATTATTTTGAGGCACCGGAAATTATAGAAGGGAAAAAGATTGTTTTAAAAGAATTCTCTGTCACTGCTACCGAAGTTTCAATGATGTTAGCTGTTTTAGCTAAAGGAAAAACTAAAATTTATATTGCTGCCGCCGAACCCCAAGTTCAGGACTTGGGGAAGTTTTTAAAAAAAATGGGGGTAAAAATAGAGGGTTTTGGAACTCACACAATAGAGATTGAAGGAAAGGAAAAATTAGCAGGCGCTAATTTCTCTGCCTGCCCCGATCCTTTAGAGGTCGGGAATTTCTTAATCGCTTTTGCGATAACTGGAGGCGAAGGAAAAATAAAAAATGTTAATTTTGAACATTTAACTTATTTTTTGGGGAAAATGAAGGAAATTGGAGTGAATTTTAATCTTATTGAGAATAAGGAGGAACCTTGTCCACAACCCGAAGATGGAATTTGTGAAGCTGGAGATATTGTTATCAAAAGATCTAACAACTTTAAACCAACGAAAATTCAGGTTCTGCCTTACCCGGGCTTCCCAACAGATTTGCAACCGCATACCTCGGTATTGCTTACCCAAGCCCAAGGAAAATCTCTAATTCACGATCCTTTATACGAAAATCGATTCCAGTATTTGCACGAGTTAAGAAAAATGGGTGCGGATATTGAAATCACCGACCCTCATCGGGCTCTAATCTTTGGAAAAACTGATTTAGTCGGCAATAAAATAGCAGCTCCAGATATAAGATCAGGAGTTGCGCTAATTTTAGCTGGATTAATTGCAAAGGAGAAAACAATTATTGAAGATATCTCTCAAATCGAAAGAGGCCATGAAAAAATTGAAGAGAAATTGAAAAAACTCGGCGCGCAGATTGAAAGAATCTAAATAAATAAAAAATCGCCCCTACGGGCGATTTTTGATTGTTGTAAGTTTAATAGAACGGCAAATAAAGCTCTTTTAATGCTTCTGTAAACATTACTGTGGTGTAATCTTCAATCATAGCTGGGAATCTAATTCTCATCTTGTTTATAAAATCAAATAGCTCTTGGTTTGAATTGACCATTACTTCAATTTCCAGGTCGGCAGGCAAACCAATGCCCTCAACCGTATAAAGTGTTAGGGAATCATCTTTAATTTGCTTCCAAAGTTGTTTAAACGCTCTTTGAGAAGTTTTATTGATATTCAGCCATATTTTATACCAAGTATATCCCAAAATTATATGATCAATAAGTGGGCGGTATCCTTCAATAACCTTAATTCTCTCCAGCCTATTTATTCTTTCTACTATTAATTCTTCTCTCTCTTTAATATTAAGAGAAAGTTCTTTTGGGGAAAAACGGGCGTTAATGCTTAAAAACTGCAGTATTCTCTTATCTAATTTATCAATCTGAATCTCTTTTTTCTCTGCTTCCTTTATATGAATTTCTTTTGTTTTTTGGGTTCCAGTTAAAAATCTGCTTTGGAAATAACCAATATCCGTTCCTATTGTTTCTAATCTTTTTTTAATAAACTTGCCGAATTTATTTTCTATCTCATTAACAAAATCATTAAATTGAGTAATCGAATCTGCCCACATCACGATAAGAAAATCGTAAATACCCTGCATTCTAAAAAGCCAAAAAACCTTCGGATGGTTAATGAGATAATCTATAATATCTTCTTCTTTCTCTTTTGGACAATTTTGCAATGTGAGGAGGAGCCGACAATAAAGATAACCTAATTTAGGGAGATTTAAAACGGGGTGAAATCCTTTTACCACTCCTTTCTGAATCAACTGATAAATTCTTTTCTCGACTTCTTTTTCAGGCAAGCCTAATTTTTTTGCTAAGCTTAAATTGCTTTGTCTCGCATTAAAATCTAATTCAAAAAGCAATTTTCTATCTTTTGTATCAATATTTATTTTCCCATTCATAGTAATTATTATATTCTAATTCATTTTATTTCTTTATACAAATATGTTGAAAAAAATCTGGTGTAGAAAATTTAAATCTTTTTGAAAAATCTCCGAAGGTTGAGACCTTAAACCCTGTTCTTGATAATAATTCTATCATTTCTTTAAATCTTATAGGATAAACATTGAATTCGAATTTTAATCTCCCTAATTTATGAATAATTATTAAATGGTCTCTTGTCTTCTTTTTAAATTTGGTATCTAGTTGTATGCCGCAATAAACATATTTATGCTTGGAAGAATAATCTCCCCTAAGAATTTTATCAAAATTTCTCTGGTCAACAATAAAAATACCTCCTTTTCTTAACAAACTATATATCTGTTTTAAAATGTCTAATCTTTTTTCTTTTTCAAAAATATGGCAAAAGGCATCACCAAGACATATAACCGCATCGAATTTATCTTTATAAGCTCTTTTTAGTCTTTCCCAATCACAGAATTTCGCTTTTAAATTAACCTTATGATCTTCAGCGTTAATTCGCGACTTTGTTAGCATAAATAAGTTTCCATCACAACTTTTAACTTTATATTTTTCTCCCAATAACCTTACGGAGTCGTATCCTGTGCCGCAGCTCATATCTAAAATTTTCTTTGCTTTTATTTTTTTCAGGTGATCAACGAAAAAATCTCCCTCGCCTTCTTTTCTTTTATCCCAATCAATAATCGCATCCCAATAACTAGCGATTTCGGGGGTGTATTGGATATACCTTTTTTTTAGTCTTTCTTCTAAGAAATTATTCTTTTTTTTATCCATATTTCTTTATTCTACCAAAAAACCGCCCCTTGTGCGAGGCGGGAAATCGGGGCTCCCCCTAGAGGACTCGAACCTTCGGTTTAGCTTTTAGCTAATTCAAATGTTTTTACATTCAATTCCAGATATTTTTCTGGGATTATTTTTTTGATTGAGTTTAAAATTGAATTTGGATTTAAGGGAAGTATTTTCTTAAAAGAGGCTAAGCTTAATAAATAGATTCCTGAAACGACACTTGTTCCTAGTTCCTTCTCGCAAATTTCAGCTGCCGGGATTATTTCAACTTTTTTGGTAATTTTCTTTAAATTGCTTAAAACTTCTTTTTCGGTAAGTTGTTTTCCCAAAGGAATGGGAATTATTTGTTTGTTTATTAAAAATGCGGTTTTCGAAGACGCGAAATTAACCGCTCTTAAGGATTCCTGCATCTCTAAAGATAAAACCAAATCAGCTCCGCCTTCTTTCACAAAAGGAGAATAGATTTTATTGCCAAATCTGATATGGACCTCAACGGAGCCCCCTCTTTGCGACAAACCATGAAGCTCTGAAGTTCTAACTTCATAGCCTTCACTTAGCGCTGCATCAGCGATAATCTGCAAAAGAGTAATCAACCCCTGTCCCCCAGCCCCATTGATAATTATATTAAATTGTTCTAAATTTTTTCTCATTTTAAAATTTTTTTATAAAAAATTCCAGGGCCCCATAGAGAATGGGAATCATTCTTTTAGCCATACTATTTTTTAGGCGCAACGAAAATGCAGGGTCTTCGGGATATAATTACCGAAACCTCATCTTTTTCTATAAATTCTTTTATTGTTTGAATAAATTCTTCTTGGTTTATAGGGTCAATAATCTTTAAATTTTTTACTCCGCAAGCCTGGACAATATTTTCTATTTTTATATTATCGGGAACGCCAACCGATGCCGGATGCGGTTGATGTCCAGTCATTGCGGTCGTCTGATTATTCAAAATAATTATTAAAGGATTTGATTTATTAAAAACGGTGTTAATTAAAGGAGGAATTCCAGCGTGAAAAAAAGAAGAATCACCGACAAAAGTAATCAATTTCTGCTTAGTGAATTTTTTAATTCCGTGGGCAATTCCAACAGAAGACCCCATACAACTTAAATAATCCTGCATTTTAACGGGCGGATTACCAAAAAGCATATAGCAACCGATTTCTCCTCCAAAGACCACTTCTTTTTCGTCAACCGCTTTTTTAACGGCTGAGATAACCAACCAATAAGGACAACCGGGACAAAGCTGGGCAGGACGCTTAGGAACCGCTAATTTAAAACTGAGAGTCGGCGCTTTATGTTTTTTACCAGCGAATTTAGCTACGGCAAAAATGACTTGCTCTGGTTTTAATTCGCCGACCGCTGATAATGTTTTTTTTCCTATAATTTCCAGTTTGCAATTTGATTCCTTCGCTAATCTGCCTATTTCCGCCTCTAAAAATCCTTCTAATTCCTCCACTATCAAAACTTTTTTAAGTCCTTTTATGAAATTTTTAATTTTCTTTTCCGGCAAAGGATAAAAAAATCCAAGTTTTAAAACGGGTAAATCTAATTTGAGCTCTTTTAAGGATTCTTTTACATATAAATAAGAAACCCCCGAAGTGATTATTCCTATTTTTGAGGTTTTTTTACTCTCAATTATATTTAATTTTGATTTTTCTGCGAATTCTCTGATTACGTCAATTTTCTCAAATAACTCTTTCTTCATTTCCAAAACTCTTGGCGGCAAAGTCACCCATCTTTTTGGATCTTTTATAAACTTGCCTTCAAAAGGCAAATTCTTCTTCCATTCTCCTAAAACTACGGGCATTCTTTGGTGAGCCACTCTTGTAGTGGTTCTGACGATTACGGGTATTTTGAATTTCTCTGAAATCTGAAATCCTAATTTCACAAAATCCTTGCATTCTTGAGGATCAGAAGGTTCTAAAACCGGAATGTGAGCCAAATAAGCAACTGGCCTGCTATTTTCTTCAGATTGAGCGGAGCTATGACAGGAAGGATCGTCAGCAACAATTATGACCGTTGGCCCTTTTGTGCCAGTATAAACAAAGGGTAATAAAGCGTCTAAACAAACATTTAACCCAAAATTTTTCATTGCTACCAAGGTTTTTAAACTAGAAAAACTGGCGCCGATGCCAGCCTCCAAAGCCACTTTTTCATTTGTAGAAAATTCAAAATATACGCCGGTGTCTTTGGCAATTCTATAAAAAGTATTCCCAATTTCTGAAGCAGGCGTCCCGGGATAAGTCGAAACAAATTGAACGCCCGATTCAAGGGCGCCACGAACAATAGCTTCGTTTCCTAATAAAATTACTTTTTTAACTGTTTCACTTGATAAAACTAGCTCCATATCTAATATTTTATTCTACAGTAACACTTTTTGCTAGATTTCTTGGTTTATCAACATCGTGACCATGCAAAACTGCCATATAATAAGCAAAAAGGTGCAAAGGAATAACAGATAAAAGAGGAGTTAACATTTCTAAGGTTTTGGGTATATATATCACGTCATTAACTAATTCTTTTATTTTTTCATTCCCTTGAGTCGCAATGGCGATGACTTTTCCGTTTCTTGCTTTCACTTCTTCGATATTAGAAATCATTTTATCATAAACGGAATCGGAAGGACAGATGGCAATAGTCGGGAAGTCTTCATCGACTAAGGCTAAAAATCCGTGCTTCAATTCGCCCCCTCCTATCCCCTCGGCATGGAGATAAGATATTTCTTTTAATTTTAATGCGCCCTCTAAAGCAATCGGATAATTATATTTTCTTCCGATAAACCAGAAATTTTCGAAATCTTTATATTTTTTCGCTATTTTCTCAATCTCTGGAGCAGATTTTAAAACTTCTTTCGCTAATTCTGGAAGCTTTGCTAATTCAGAGACAATCCTCTGCCCCATTACCAAAGCCATATCTCTTTGCCTCCCTAAATATACGGTTAATGATGCTAAAATCGCTAATTGTCCTAAAAATGATTTCGTTGAAGCAACGGCAATTTCAGGGCCGGATCTGGTATAAACTCCGGCATCAGTTTCTCTCGCCTGGGAAGATCCTACGACATTAGTAACCCCTAAAGTTAGAACTCCTTTTTCTTTCATTTCTCTCAATGCCGCTAATGTGTCTGCGGTTTCTCCTGATTGAGAAACAAAAATAGCGACCGTTTTCTCATTAACAATCTGCTTTCTATAACGGAATTCAGAACCAATGTCATTTTTTGCGGGAATACCAGCATATTCTTCTAACATATATTCACCAACCGTTGCTGCATAATGAGCAGTTCCGCAAGCAACCAAAATTATATTATTAATCTTTCTTAATTTCTCTGAGACCGATTCTAAGCCTCCCAACTTTACCGACCCCTGATCAATTATTAATCTTCCTTTTATAGAATTTCCAATTGCTTCGGGCTCCTCCATTATTTCTTTTAGCATAAAATGAGGATAACCGCCTTTTTCTGCTTCTTCTAATGTCCACTCTATTTGAGTTAAAGGTTTCTCTTTCAGAATAAAAAAATTATCCGGCTTCAAAACCGCAATTTCGTTATCGTCTAAGTTAATAACTTGTCTTGTATGAGTTAAGATAGCTGCTGAATCCGAAGCAACTAAAAATTCATTATTGTTAATCCCCAAGATTAAGGGTGATGACAACCTGGCAGAAACAATCTTTTGGGGATCATTTTGAGCGATAACTGCTATTCCATAGGTTCCCCCAACCTCTCTAAGAGCTTTTCTTACTGCTTCTTCTAAATTACCTTGAAAATATTTTTCAATTAAATGAGAAAGCACCTCTGTGTCTGTTTCAGAGGAAAATTTATGACCTTCCCGAATTAATTTTTCCTTTAATTTTTTATAATTTTCAATAATACCATTATGAACTAAAAAAATATTTTTCTGACAATCCCAGTGAGGATGGGCATTGGCCTCGGTAACTCCTCCGGTCGTTGCCCATCGACAATGACCCAAACCTAAAACTCCCTCAATCTGATGATTATTTAATTTCCTCTCCAGGTTTTCCAATTTTCCTATTGCCTTCACGCAAACCGGATTTGTTTTTTCATTAAAAACAACGATGCCCGCCGAATCATATCCGCGGTAAGTCTCTCTTCTTAATCCTTCAATTAGAATGGGAAGCACATTTTTTTGGCCAATATAACCTACAATTCCACACATATTTAAATAACGATGCTAATTAATTTCCCGGGGACGAAAATTACTTTTTTAATCTCTTTTTTGCCTACCCATTTTTTAACCTTTTCGCTGGCTAATGTCAATTTTTTAGCTTCCTTTTCGGAAATATCAAATGAAACCTTAATTTTATCCCTTACCCTTCCATTAATTTGGACAATTAGGGTTATTGTTTTATCTTTTGCCAAATTTTCATTATAATTTGGCCATTCTTTATTGTGGATGCTCCCCTTTTGACCGATCTCCCCCCACAATTCTTCAGTAATATGGGGCGCGAATGGCGCTAAAAGAATAAGCAAAGTTTGATAATGTTTAATAGAAATATTTCTTTCCTTAACTAATTCATTTAAAAAGATCATCAAAGCAGAAATCGCGGTATTATACTGAAGACTTTCTAAATCTTCGGTAGTTTTTTTTATTGTTTTATTCACCAGAACATCTAAATTATTATTTTTGATATCTCTTTTAACTTTTTTCTTCAATCCCCAAACTTTGTCCAAAAATCTTTTAATCCCTAAAATTCCTTGGTCTTGCCAGTCCCCACCTTCTGAAAAAGGACCTAAAAACATTAAATACATTCTTAAAGTGTCAGCGCCGTATTTTTTGTAATAATCATCGGGGTTTACGACATTGCCCTTGGATTTCGACATTTTGGCGCCCCCCTTAGTTAAAAGGCCGTGAGCTCTGAATTTTTTAAATGGTTCTTCAAAGTTAATTAAACCTAAATCTTTCAAAACCATTGTAATAAATCTAGTATAAAGAAGATGTAAAACGGCATGTTCTTGACCGCCAATATACATATCAACAGGTAGCCATTTTTTTATCGTAGTTTTATCAAAAGGTTTTTTATCAAATTCTGTACAAGGATATCTGAGAAAATACCAGGAAGAATCTAAAAAAGTATCAGAAACATCGGTCTCTCTTCGGGCAAAACCTTTACACTTAGGGCATTTTGTATTAACAAAACTTTTTACTGAGGCTAATGGTGATTTTCCTGTCTCGGTAGGTCTGAAATCTTTAACGTATGGTAATAAAACTGGTAAATCTTTTTCTGGCACGGGAACTATACCGCATTTTTGGCAATAAATAATCGGAATTGGCGGTCCCCAATATCTTTGTCTCGAGATTAACCAATCGCGCAGATGATAAATTGTTGATTTGCGTCCCTTAACAAAATCAGTAACTTCTCCTCTTGCCTTCTCTGATTTCATACCGGTAAAACCTGCAGAATCCACTAAAAAACCTTCATCTTCATATGCTTTTTCTAAGGAAGGGAATTCTTTTCTGGGAAAATTCGGCGATATAACCACCTTTATAGGCAAATTATATTTTTTAGCAAATTCAAAATCTCGCTGATCGTGAGCGGGTACTGCCATAATCGCACCCGTTCCATAATCTGGAAGAACGTAATCCGCGACAAAAACTGGAATTGTCTCCTTGTCTGCTGGATTTACTGCTTTTATACCCCTTAATTCAATGCCAGTTTTATCTTTTATTAACTCTGTTCTCTCTAATTCTGTTTTACTTCTTACTCTATCAAGATAATTTTTTACTTCTTCTAAATTTGTGATTTGTGATTTAAGATTTGAGATTAATTCGTGCTCGGGCGCCATTACCAAATAGGTTGCCCCAAATAAAGTATCGGGTCTCGTCGTAAATACTTTTATTGAAAATTGCGAATTAGAAATTGGAAATTCTATTTCTGCTCCTTCTGACTTTCCTATCCAATTCCTCTGAGCAATCTTTGTACGTTCTGACCAATCGATCGTATCTAAATTTTTTAATAATTTATCGGCGTATTTTGTAATCTTAAAAAACCACTGCTCTGTTTCTTTTTGAACAACTTCGGTATCGCATCTTTCACACTTGCCACCAATAACCTGCTCATCGGCCAAAACCGTCTTGCAATTAGGGCACCAATCGACTGGCGCTTTTTTTCGATAAGCTAATCCCGCCTTAAATAACTGCGAAAATAACCACTGCGTCCATCTATAATAATTTGGCTTTGTTGTGTCTATTTCGTACCGCCAATCAAAAAGACAACCAAGATTTTTGAGCTGACGGCGAAAATTATCTGTATTTTTCTTAATCAGAATCTTGGGATGAATTCCTTTTTTTATAGCAAAATTTTCCGAATGAATCCCAAAAGCATCAAAACCCATTGGTTCAAAAACGTCCCATTTTTGCATTTTGCGAAAACGACCGTGAATATCAGAACCAGTAAAAGCATAAACATTGCCTACATGCAATCCTTCTGCTGAGGGATAGGGAAACATCATCAAATTGTAATATGGTTTCTTATCCTTCTTTAAATTAATATAAAAACTCTTCTTTTTCTCCCAAATTTTCTGCCATTTTTTTTCTACTCTTTGAGAATTATAATTCATATTCTAAATTTTATCTTTTTTTAAAGTTTTTGTCTATTTTTCTATTATTGTTTATCGCCACTAAAAAAGAAATCTCGACCCCAAGGGCCGAGATTATTTAACGTTTAATTTGCCTCTTTATTTTATAAGAATAGGTAGCTTAATTTAAAAAGTCAAATTTTAAATAATTTTTTGGCATTTTGGGTGGTTATTTTTAATAATTCATCGTAGCTTAAATTTTTAAGTTCGGCAATTCTCTTGGCTACATATTTTACGAAAATTGGCTCGTTGCGCTGAACGCCGGCCTGATGCGGAACCAAATATGGACAATCGGTTTCGATTAAAATTTTCTCTATAGGAATTTTTTTAATAATTTCATTCCACCAGTCCATTTTAAAGATCAAACCGTTAAAACCGATGTAAAACCCCATTTCCAAATATTTTTGGGCGTCGTCTAATGTTCCAGTAAAACAATGGATTACTCCTCGCAGTTTGTAATTCGGAGTTTTTAACTTAAGAATTTCTATTAAATCGCTCTGGGCTACACGACAGTGGAAAATAACTGGCAGATTTAACTCTTCGGCTAATTCAAGCTGCTTACAAAGAACTGTTCTCTGTTTTTCTTTAAAGACGGCTAATTTTGTCTTGGTTTTTGGGCGGTACCAATAATCAAAGCCGATTTCGCCGATAGCTACCACCTTTTTTGATTTGGCGAGGTCTTTGTATTTTTCATAATCAAAATTCTCTTCTTTCGTCTGGAACTCTATTTCCTCTGTGTCTACTTTTGTTTTGAAAATTCCGCTCGATAAATGAATTGGGTGGAGACCGATAGTGGCGTAAACGCCTTCTGGGTATTTTTCTGCCATTTCAACCGCTCTTTTTGAAGTGCTGTACTGCGAACCGACATTTATCATCCAAACGTTATTATCTAAAGACCGACGAATCACTTCGTCAGCATCACTCTTAAAAGCATTAAAATTTACATGCGCATGGGTATCAATTAGCATTTTGCGGATTTATTTTTAGAATTTTACGCGATTCCCAAAAGGCAATACCGACTAAAATAATCGTAATTAAAGTTGGGAGATATTTTGGGATATGAAAACCAAAACTTTCAGCGACAATAAAGATTCCTAAAATCCCAATCGAGGTCATTGCGCCGTTTTTTAGGAATTTATATTTAGCCACCTTGTCAATACCTCTAATCGTTAAATCCCTGACGATTAAAGCGCCAATGCCATTACCAATTAAGATTAAAGGAACACTCGTAGTAAAAGCGAAAGCGCCCATTACTCCGTCAAAGCTGAATGAAGCGTCTAAAACCTCTAAATACATTAATTTTGATAAGCCTGAAAGGTGAGAGGCTTTCCCCAATAATCTTTCTTCCTGTTTTGCAGCCTGCTCCCTAAATCCATACATAATAAAAAAGATGGCATTTCCAATGGCGGCGGATAACATTAAATAAGGATAACTTCGCGCAAGATATAATAAAGCTACTAAAATTATTGCTGCAAAGGCAAAAAACCAAACACCGTAATGGGGCTTAATAAATTTATCTACCACAAAAAGAGGATCTTTTTCTTCCAAAAAAAGCCAGTGCAAATATAAAAGCAAAAGAAAAACGCCAGCGCCCATCAAAATTATTCCTTTTCTGGCTTCCATAAGATCAGCTATTTGTGGATTTGATTCAAACATCGCTTTCAAGGTACCTAAAAATCCAAGCTCTGGTACAGAAAGCCAAACAACTAATAGAGGCAACAAACCTCTTATAATAAAAACGGCAAAAATAATTCCCCAAAACAGAAAGATCTTCTGCCATTTTTCGCTCATTGTTTTTAAAACATGAGCATTAACAATGGCGTTATCAACGCTATTTACTATCTCAAAAACAACCAAACCTAAAATAATAATTAAGACAGTAAGCATAGTATTATTTTAATCGAGGGAATAATGGCTCGCTTTTTTTATTTTTTATTGCAATTAAGATTTTTTCTGAAGTTTCCGGTAGAAATGGCTGTAATAACTTTGCCATTTCGTTAATGGCAAAAAGTAAATTGCTAATAACTTCTTTTTGATTTTTGCTTGCTTGCCACGGTTTTTCTTTATCAATATATTCATCACAAAAACTAATCAATTTCCAAATAATAATTAATGCCTCATTAAACTTAAATTCATCTAATCTCTTCCTTAAATTTCTCTGAGCTTTATCAATTTCTTTTTTAAGTTTTGGGTTTTTAGTCAGAGTTTCGATTTTTAATTTTTGAGTTTTGATTTTCATTGCGAGAGTAATAACTCGAGCCACAAGGTTTCCCAGACCCCCTGCCAAATCCGAATTATATCTTTTCTCAAATTTTTCATAAGTAAAGTCGCCGTCTTCTGTCGGTGGAATCTCTCGCAAGAGAAAATATCTTACGGCATCGGTTCCGTATTTTTTAACTAGCCCAAAAGGATCAATAATATTACCGAGGCTCTTTGATATTTTTTGCCCACCTACAGTTAAAAACCCATGAATTAATATTTTTTTAGGCAATGGCAATCCCAAAGATAATAACATTGCTGGCCAAATTACACAGTGAAACTTCTGGATATCTTTTCCTATACAATGAACATCTACCGCCCAGAATTTCTTGAATTTTTTACTATTTTTATCATAACCAAGAGCAGAAAGATAATTTACTAAAGCATCACACCACACATATATTGTCTGACTTTTATCGTCGGGTACAGGAATCCCCCACTTTAGACTTTTTCGAGGGCGAGAAAAGCTTATATCCTCCAATCCTTTTTCGACAAAACTTAACATCTCATTTTTCCTACTCTCGGGGACTATCTCAACTTTCTCTTTTTCTAAAATATCTTTAATTTCTTTTTGATATTTTGACAATCTAAAAAAATAGTTCTCCTCTTCTATTCTTTCCGGCTCTTTTTGATGTATCGGACATTTTCCATTTACTAAGTCTCTTTCTTTCACAAAGACCTCGCAACCAACACAATACAGTCCTTTATATTTCTTTTTATAGATATCGCCATTTTCTTTTAATTTTCTCCAGACCTTTTCAACCGTTGGCCAATGTCTTTTTTTGTCAGTAGTTCTAATAAAATCATCGCTTGAAAGGTTAAGCGCACCTTTCAAATTTTTAAACTGGGCTGTAATTTCACTAACAAATTCTTGCGGCTCTTTTCCTATTTTTTCAGCGGCTCTAACAATTTTTATTCCATGCTCGTCAGTACCGGTTAAGAAAAAAACGTCTTTACCTAAAAGCCGCTGGTACCTAGCAATAACATCCGCTTGAATAGATTCCAAAGCGAACCCTATGTGTGGAAGGGCATTAGTGTAGGCGATACTGGTTGTTATATAAAAACCTTTTGTCTTTGATTCAAGAACTTTGTTTTTTTTCAAGAAATAAAATTTATTTCTATTCATTATCTTTTTGCTATTATAACGAATTCTCCCATTATTTTATCATTTTTAATTTTTCCAATCACTTCTTCTATCGTTCCGCGATAGATAGTCTCGAATTTCTTCGTTAATTCTCTACAAACCACTAATTTAATTTCCAAATTAGAGATTTTAGATTCTAACTTTAAATCTTCAAGGCTCTTTATAATTCTATAAGGTGATTCGTAAAATATTACTGGATATTTAAAGTTTATTATCTCATTGAAAAATTTTTTCCTTTTTTTCTTTATTGGCGGAAAACCTAAAAATGTAAATTTATCCATCGGAAATCCCGAAACGCTGGCGGCGGCTACAGTTGCCGAGGAACCGGGAATTGGTATTATTTTTACTAAATCACCCAATGATTCATTCGCTTTTTCTACCAACTTGTTACCCGGATCTGAAATCCCGGGCGTTCCAGCATCAGAAACTAAAGCTAAATTTTTTCCTTGTTTTAATAAATCTATAATATAATCAATTTTTTGAAGCCTTGAATGCTGGTGATAACTCAAAAGTGGGGTTTTTATTTGATATCGATCTGTTAATTTTTTAGTAACCCTTGTATCTTCGCACAAAATTAAATCAACCTCCGAAAGTATCCGGAGGGCGCGTTTTGAAATATCTTCTAAATTGCCAATTGGGGTAGCGACAATATGAAGAGTGGCCATGTCTTACAAGGCTTCTGCCTGTTCTTCTTTCCTTTTCTTTAAAAAATCTTTTAAAAACTCGGCGATTATGCCCAGCAAAGGAATGCTTAAAACTGCACCTAATATTCCTAAAAGCTTTCCGCCGATTAAAAAAGCAATTAAAACTAAAACCGGGGAAAGACCAATAAATCTTTTTGTTAAAATTGGACCTAAAATATTACTCTCTACTTGCTGGATAAGAATAAAAACAATCAATATAAATATAGCTTTTAACCAGGAACCTAAAGCAGCGATAATAACTATTAAAACTCCGGATATAATCGGGCCGATAAGAGGGATTATATTCGCCACCCCAGCAAAAAGCGATAAAGCCAAGGAATAATCTATCTTAAAAAGATAAAGAGCTACAAAAATAGCAACGCCCACAAAAATGCATCCTAAAATTTTTGTCCCGAACCAAATAGAAACTTTATTCTGGCAGGAACGCCATATGTTCAAAATGTAATTCTCATATTTTTTGGGAGAAATAATTCTAATTGCCTTCTCTATGTCTTTTTCTTCAATAGAAAGAAAAAGGGATAGGATAAAAATTGTAATCGCCGAAAGAATCCCACCGAAAATTGCTGATAATGCGCCGAAAATGCTTGACGAAGCCTTAATCAACCATCCTTGTAATGCTTGGGTAAAAACTTCGAAACTTTTAAAAGCCTCTATACCTAATCCCCTTAAGGACGGAGCTATTTTTTCAAAATACTGAGGGAAAAATTGTGAAAATTTTTGAATTTCGGAAATAAATAAAGGGGCCATCAAAAAAATAACGAGGCCAAAAAATCCGAAAATTGCAATGTAAACGATGGCCACTGCGGCTAAACGAGGAATATAACGTCTATGTAAAAAATTAATGGCTGGATTAAATAAGAATGAAATTATTAAGGCAAAAATTAGCCAAATCAAAATATCCCTAATTGAATAAATTAGATAAAAAAGGAGTATAGCAACGCCAATTTTTATAAGCGTTCCCCAGGAAATATCTAAAATTTTCTCATTATCCATCTAAATTTGTATTAACGATTTATATATTCAATATTTCCTCGAACCTTGTTTTTTCTTTAAACGGCCCGATTAAGGCAAGATTTAGTTTCTCTGGCCTAAAAACATCTCTTGCTACCTTTAGAATATCATTTTGACTAACTTTATCAATTTTTTTAAAAATTTCTTCTGGATTCAGAATTCTTTTCTCCAAAAGCTCTTGGAGTCCGTAAAAAGAAGATTGAGTATCGGAAGGTTCTAATTCTAAAATTGTTTTTCCTTTTATATTATCTTTTGCTTTTTTAAGTTCGCTAAGGGGAACTTTTATTTTAAAAATCTTTTGATATTCTTTTAAAATTGTTATTATCGCTTTTTCTACATTTTTATTATCAATTCCGGCCTGTGTGACTAAATAACCGCAATCGGTATCGGTAGAAACTGCTGTCTGAATGTAGTAAGCAATACCTAACTTTGTTCTTATTTCTTCAAATAATCTTGAGCTCATCATCCCGCCTAAAATTATTCCTAATAATTCCAGAGCATATTTTTGAGGATGGAAAATATTGTATCCCCTAACTCCCAGGCATAAATGAGCTTGGTCAGTTTCGCGATAATGAATTAATAAACCTGGTTTTATTTGTTTTTCAAAAACTTTGGGTTTCGATTTGGCTTGAGCTTTGTTTATTTTAAAAAAATATTTTTTAGTGCCTCCAATTACATCTTTTTCTGCTATATTCCCAGCTATACAAATAAGTGTGTTGGATGCCGCATACTGCCCTTTCATATAATTTACTAAATCAGTTCTTTCTATTCTACTTACGCTTTCTTTTTCTCCAGCTATTGGCCAACCAGCAGGTTGATCACCATACAAAAGTTTTGACCATAAAATCTGAACATAGTTCATGGGAATATCTTGATGCATATTAATCTCCTCAATAATCACTCCCTTTTCTTTTTGAATTTCTGCTTCGGGTAACAAACTATTTAAAAATATATCTGAAACCCAATCTAAAGCTATTTTAAAGTGAGTAGCATCAACTTTAGCAAAATAACCAGTATATTCTTCACCAGTGAAAGCATTATAAATTCCGCCCACCTTATCTAAAGTTTCCGCAACAGCAAGCGTTGAGGGTCGTTTTTCCGTTCCTTTAAAATACATATGCTCTAAAAAATGGGAGATGCCGTTTAATTCTTTTTTTTCATATTTTGAACCAGTTCCCACCAAAATTAAAACCGTCACCGTCTGGGTGTTTTTCATCGGAACAGTAATAATTCTTAAACCATTCTCAAGAGTAATTTTATGGAACATTTTATTGTTTTATTTTGAAAACTATTTTTGGAAATTTTTATAACATTCTCTACGAAAGAATTCATCAAAAATCTCGCTGCATAAATTTGGGTTATTTGTGTTTATAGCGACTCTTGGGATACACATACTATACCTACTATTTTTCCCACCCCATACATTATTACATATTTCAAAATTGTTTAGTGCTGAAGAAACTATTATCTGGCACTCTCTATCATCTAATCCTCCGTAAACATGTTCAATTTGTTTGAAGGTGGGTATAGGAAATGCTCCGCAAACCGCTGGATTATTCGTCCTGACAGCAATTTCCTTAATACAAGCTATATCAAATATTTTTCTACATAATTCAGCGTTATTAGTATTCAAAGCAATCTCTCTAATACATTTTTTCTTATCATTAATCACTGAAACATCTTTACACAGTTTTGTTTCATTAAGAAAATAATCTATAGCCGAAAGCTTATTATCGCAATAATCAATTTTAGAAATGTCATTACTTATATTATTGCAAAGGTCGTAATCTTTAGAATTTATTGCTATTTCTTCAATGCAAGGATCATAATAATGTAATTTCAATTCATAATCAGGATGGGGGGGGTAATTTAATTTTTCTATCTGTCTTTCTATTTCTTTACATAATTCAAAATTATTAGTTTTAATAGCCTCTTCTTTTGTGGGAATTAATATAGATTCTTCTACTAATTTTACTCGAGCCGTTTTCTCCAATCCTTTTACTTCCAGATTTTTTGCATAAATTGTAAAACCAAAAATAAAAATTATAAATAAGCAGATTACTGTTAAAAATAGAGCTTGCTCTCTTTTTAGAAAAAAAATCGAGGAAATTAAAAAAGAAAAAAATAGATAGGGAATTGTAAAAATAAATATCACCGCTCCGAAATCGGCAGCGAAGGTAATGTAAAGTGAAAAAATAAAAGATGGCATAAGAAAAGAAAGAGGAAATATAAAAATACTTTTCCTCTTCCCTTTTCCAAAATATTTTATTCCCAAATAAAAACCCACCAAGATAAAGGGAAGAAAGAAAAATTGATATGGAAAAACAAAATTTGAAATTAAACTCGAAGATACCCACTTAATTACGCCTTGTTCTGCAATTTTTCCTTCAATTGTTTCAATGCCTTGTTTATCTAGGCGAATTCCTTCTACGGAAAAAATACTAGGAAGAATGAATATAAGAAAAATCGAAACTAAAATCCAGCAACAAATTGTCGCTAAAAGCGCTTTTTTAAGAATCTGATCGCTGATTATATTTGTTAAAGTTGCTTCTAAAAAAGTGTGTTTTTTATCTTTTAAAAAGTAGTATGCAGCTATTGAAATAGGTAAAAAAATAGTACCAAATATTAGAAGAAAACCAAAAAGAAAAGAAAATTTATCAGAAATTTCTTTAGGCAACACAACTGCCAAAATAAACATTAATATAAACCAACCGAAACCTCCCAAAAATGCTTTTTTAATAATTGTAATTTTTTTTATTCTTTGAGTTTGATTCTCTGCGTCCATACTATTCATTTAATTTTCTTTTTAAAACATCTGTTAAATCACCGACTTTTACCCTTTCCTGTTTCATCGTGTCGCGGTCGCGGAGGGTAACATCGTCTTTTTCCAGGGTTTCAAAATCAATTGTAATGGTGTAGGGCGTGCCGATTTCATCCTGTCTCCTATATCTTCTGCCGATAGAACCAACTTCGTCGTATTGAACCATAAAATGGGGTTTTAATAGTTGGTAAACCTCTTTGGCTTTTTTAACCAAATTATCTTTATTTTTAACTAAGGGCAACACCGCAACCTGGATCGGCGCTATTTTTTTATTTAGATTTAAAACTATTTCTTCTTCTTTTGTGGCTTTTGTCGTCTCCGTTCTCCCGCCTTTTACTCCTTGATAGGAATCAACTAATAAAGCCAGCAGCAATCTTTCAACTCCGAGCGTCGGTTCAATTACATAAGGAATATATTTTTTACCATTTTCTTTGTCAAGGTAACTTAAATCTTGACCAGAAAATTTAGAATGCTGCGATAAATCAAAGTCAGTTCTATCGGCAATACCTGCTAATTCCGACCAACCAAAGGGAAATTTATACTCAATATCAATTGTTCTTTTTGAATAATGGGCGAGAGCTTTTTTGGGATGTTCGTATCTCCTTAAATTTTCTTTTTTTAATCCCAGATCCAAAAAGAATTTTTCCCATTCATTTACCCAAAAATCAAACCATTTTTCATCTTCACCGGGTTTTACAAAAAACTCTATTTCGGCAATATCAAATTCCCGCGAACGGAAGGTAAAATTACCCGTTGTAATTTCATTTCTAAAACAATGGCCTACTTGAGCGATGCCAAAAGGAATCTTCAAACGCATCGATTCTTGAACTAACTTAAAATCAGTAAACATTGTTTGGGCAGTCTCTGGTCTTAAGTAAGCAATGTGGACCTCATTTTCCACTGGCCCTAAAAAAGTTTTAAACATTAAATTAAATTGTTTAGCTCCAGTAAATTCCTTTCCGCCGCATTGTGGACATTGATTTTTTATCTTAGCTTTTCCTTCGCCGACAAAACGACCGTCAGCCATGTGATCAGCCCTAAATCGCGAATGACACTCTTTGCATTCCATTAAGGGATCCGTAAAACTCTCCAAATGCCCGGAAGCTTCCCATGTTTTAGGATGCATAATAACCGTACCATCGATTAAGACAATATTTTCCTTTTCTTGGACAAATCTTTTTAACCACTCTTTTTTGATATTATTTTTAAACAAAGAGCCTAAGGGACCATAATCCCATAATGCTTCTACCCCACCATAAATCTCCGAGGATTGAAAAATAAATCCCCGGCGTTTCGCCAAAGATACTATTTTTTCCATTAAATTATCCATAATTTTAGTTATTGAACTATTCCCATTGCATCTGTTATGCTCGAGTCGTCTGGAAGAGAAGTATTAATATTAGGAGCCTTACTCCCCAACGTTGAATCTGTCCAACTGTCTTCGCCAGCTATTTCTGTTTCTCCAATAAGCTCTGCCACCCGACCTCTTTGGGAAGCATTGGGAGTAAGGAATATTTGGAAAGAAATATTTGGTCCGAGATTTAACAATCCCGCTCCCCTCTCCAAGTCCCCTATGGCCCAGACAATTTCTCTAGATTGGGAATCAAATGCAAATTTTGAAGCTGATTCTTCCGGAAAAATTTTTCCAGTCAATTCCACGCCTTGAGGCAAAATCGCTTTTATTTTCACGTCTTTCACGTCAGAATAATAATTCTTCACCTGCCACATTATAGTATAAGTAGTCTTCTCACCAACTTTGGGTGGTATAGGGCCTGAATTCCCGAAAACTTCGTCTTGAAAATATCCCTTTTGAACAATTTCTAATTTCGAACTTATTCTTGTAACAAAATCTTCTTCCATCTGACCGATAAAAACTTTATTTATCACCGTAGGGTCTTTTATATTTCCTAAATCATCTTTTAACTTTATCCAAAAATCAACGTTGCTGTCTTCTGTCGGAGCTAAATATTGAAGTTCTGAAACTCTCCGCCAATCAAAAACGATTGAGTTATCGCCGGAATTATAATTCCCTAAATCAGATTTTAAAGTTTGGAAATCAAAAGCATCTCCTTCTAATTTATTAACTAAAAATAAGCTAGTTAATGCATCGTCACCGATATTTTTAAAATAGATTTTGTAATGCAACCAATCTCCAGGGGAGGCTGTATATTGGGGGTTATCATTAATTTCTTGGGTCAAATATAGAGAGGGTTTTATAATTTCGACTCCTTTTGCCGCTTCTTTTAACAATACGAAACTTCCATCTATCCATGTCCCTATTTTTGCCTTAAATATCTTATCTTCTTGAATTTCGCCTGAAATCTTTCCCGTTATTTCAATCCTTCCCCCATCTGATTTGTTTAAAAGACCTATTTCCCAGTCTGTTTTTTCTAAAGATTTGGGGGAAGAATTAATGAATTCAAATCCTGACGGATATTCAACTTGAATCCCCAAATCAGAAAGCGGATAATTCGCATTGGAAAAATAGTTCAGCCTAAATATTAACTCTTCTCCCGAATCAACTTTAGAAGGAAGGTCAAACTCAAAAGTAAGGGGGACTTTATTGATTACAGTAGTAAAAGTCGTATCTGAAATATATCTTGCTTTTAGATTTTTGGGCTGATAACTTAATTCGGCTTTTGCCGTTTTGGCCTCCCCTTCTTTGCCTAAAAGTCTGGCCTTGAAAGAAATTGTTTTTTCTTCTCCCGGATAAATATCCTCAAGAGGAATCTCCTGCCAAGATGGTTTTCCATCCTCAATTAATGAATTTTCAGGATATTCAAAAATCAATTTAGCTTGTTCAAGACGTACCGTTCCATTGTTTTTATACTTAACGAGATATTCAACTTCCTGAGCTAATTCTGTTTCCGTAGGTCCTAAAATCTCTAATTTTAAAATGTCTTTTGAATAACTATTCCTTTGCCAATACCAAAAACCAACAATTCCAATTATAATCGCAAAAATAATAATAAAAAAAATAAACTTCCTCATAATCTATTAATATTATAAATTTCCTTATTTAATCTTCAATACTAATTCCCCATTGGGAAGTAACTCTTTTAAATTTTTCTATATCAAAAAATGGCCTCTGGACTACGGTCGGCTTTATAATCAATGCCTCGTTTATAACTTTATAAAGAAATTTTAAGGATAATGCCAAAGAAATCAAAAATAATAGAATAATTAATATTCTTACTGCCGGAAAAATTAAATCTCGAAAACTCATCCTCAAAAATAATTTTTTAGCCGAACTAATCATAATTTTTAACTCTATTTTTTAATGTAGAAAGATATCCCCAAAACTGTTTGAGAACTTTTTCCCAGGTCAACGGAACCATAAACATTTATATAATCAATATTTATATAATAAGGCAATCTTGTAATCTTTTTAGCATATTCAAAAAAACTATCATAGGTACCATCAAGTGTAATTGTATAATTCATCTTCTCAGCTGGAGTTCCTAATGCACTAATATCCTGGGCGGGTTGAGCTTCTTTTAATTGAACACTTTGTTTGTTGCCTGTTTCTTGAGCTGTTTTTTCTAAAAGGGAAATTATTTTGACCACATCATCTTTTGAAGCTATGAAGTTAAAACCCTGTATTTTTTCTATATACGGTTTTGCTTGCTCGTATTCTTTAGATAAGCTTGCTTTTGATTGATTCCTGACTAATATGGTTTGGGCGGCTATTCTTTTGGCGATTAAATCATTGCCTTCTTTATTTATTTTCTTGGCAAAAATAAAAGAAACAATAAAAACCAAAATTAAAACCACAACGATCACGCCAATTTTTAAATAAACCCTCTTTTTAAATTTTTTTCTCTTATCCTCCATCATATATTATACATTTATATACCTGGCTTTATCTTAAAGGTCATTATAAAGTTGATGTTATCTTTTTTCTCAAGATATTTTAAAGGCAAATCAACATTGGTCAAAATATCAGATTTTATTAGATTATCTTTAAAATCGAGCAGCTGATCTCTCGTAACGGCCATTCCCTCTAAGACTACGATTCCCCTATAAGAATCTGAGCTTAAACGATTATAGATAATTCCTGCTGATTTTTTCTTATCTAACTCTTCTAAAAGTTTCGGCCAATCCGATTTATTTGCCGCTAAAATATCCATCAAGCTTAAAGTTTTATTAAATTCTATTGATATCCCCTCTATTTGTTTAAATTCTTCAGTGGCCGAAACATCCTGCAAACGAGCTAATTCTTTTTCGGTATTCTTTTTCACCGTTAACATCAAAAAATAACTTCCTACGAAAAGAGGGATAAAAATTAAAGCGGCCATAATTGCTGAAATATTCGCAAAATTCAATAATGAAATTACCCTTGTTTCCGAATATTCCTCCTCGGTGCCTACCGGCAATAAGCTGATTGATACGTCCCTACTTCTTGAGACAAATCCTCTCAAAGCCGCACCTAAAGCTACTAAAGATTTATCTCCTTTAAATATTTTCCCTTTTTGATTTTCAATTTGGACCGTCTCTTTAACTCCGTCTAAATCTTCTTCGGTTATTTTTTTAGGAACGCTCACCATCGTATAAGGAATTTCGGGAATGATAATTTCTTTCTCAAATTCTTCCTTCAAGCAATCTTTAAATTCTAAATTTTCAACCGGATTTCCTATCAAATATATTTTTTCAATCGGAGGGCCTTTCTTTTCGGCCTGGTCAAAATTTATAGTCCTCCAAGTCTCATCTTTTAGTATTTTTTTCTTTACCTCCATATTTAATTGATTTTTTTCTCGGAAATAACGATGATCCTGCCAATATATACTTCGAATAAAGCGAACTCCTTTTAATTTAGAAATTGCAATTTCTGCACCCGTTTCTGTAGTTAATATTAAACAAAAAGGGTTATCATCAATTCTGGAAATTATTCTATTAAGGCTTAGAGAGGAAAATTCGCAGGCAATGGGAATAAATTCTGTTTGACTAAAAACCTCCAAATAAGGATCTATAGTGCTTTTTTTAACCTGGGCTAAGAGAATCTCTTTTTCCTCTTCTTTTTGAATAGGTTGTATAATTTCCCAGTCTAAATATACTTTTTCCGGGGGCAATGGTAAGGAGAATCCCACTGTCAATTCCATGCTTCCTTCTAATTGTTCATAAGGTATTCTGCTGGGAAAACTAAATACTTGAGCATAAATATTCTGAGCGGGAATAGAAATAATAATAGGAAAAAATCTTTGAGATTGCGGCCTGAATTTTCCAAAACGTCCCCTTTTTTGAGGGAATAAGCTGCTTGATAGATTTCTCAAATGAGAAACTAAAATTTCTTTATTTTTAACCTCGCCGTTTTCAATAATGCCGGACTGGAGATTAATCTCTCCCCATTTTTCTATTATTATTTCTTTTTTATCGGGCGAAGACTTTAAATAAGCGATGCTAATTTTTGAATCGCTGATTTCTATTCCTCCAATTTTTTCCTCTTGAGTTAAAAACTTTTTAAAATCAAGTCTCATATAGTTTATGACTATTCGGCTGTTTCCTGCCAATTAGAAAAAGTTACCTTCCCGTCTTCATCAACCAAAATGGTTTCCTGAATATCTCTATACCTTTTTCCATCGCTTGCCGACGAAGTAATAGTCTTTGTGCTATCTTCCGAAATTGCCGAAATTGATACGTCCAATGTTTCATCTCCCGTTACGATGGGAGGGGTATAGCCGCCACTGGTGGCATCTTTATTTCGAGTTATTTTAAGCAGACCATCTTGAATTCCAGATTCTGATAAGTAAAAATTTTTTTGCGACTGGACAGAAGTAAAACTCATAATATTTTCTATAAATCTTCCTCCCAACAGACCCAAACCAATAGTCGTAATAATTAAGGCGAATATCATTATCGCTGGTATTTCAATGACGCCTCTTGAATTTTTACTAATGACTATTAATTTTTTGGCCATAAATTAATTTAAAATTTTTTTATCATTTTCTCAAGGCAACGGTTGTCTGAGTTTGAGCTTCAATATTCTGAAGTTGGGGATCATTAGAAATATAAGTCATTTTTATCTTAACTTGTATGGTGGCTTTTGCTGAAGGATTTTCAATTTTATAGAATAAATTGCCATTTCCGGCGGCAACGGAAACTTTATCAGATGTTAAATCAACAATAGTTCCTCCGGTCTGTTTCTCTAAAACGCCCGAAGATACATAATAACTAACTGTCTGACCGTCTACTGTTAGAGTAAGAGTGTCTGAGGGATAGCTATCTGAAACAGCCGAAGCTGATTCTATTGATTGTTGGATTTTTTTGACCGCGAATTCTAAATTCCTGTCTACCGTTTTTCTTGCTTCAATTTTCTTTTGGGTAAAAACAAGGGTTGTAAAAGTTTCGCCGATAACTAAAAAAACTAAAGACAGAACCGCTACATATATTAAAAGTTCAAGAAGGGTCTCTCCTCTTTGGGCTTTCATTATCTTATTATATCAAGAAGAACGATTGATAACAATAAAAAGGGCGATGAGAGCGCCTTTTTTGGTAAAATTAAAATTCAATTAATATTATTTTACGGTGAATAATTCACTATGACTTTGGTGACTGTCGGCGTATAAACTTTACTTGGAGAGGGCGTCAAAAGAACCCTGTATCTGAAATAACACTTATTATTGTGAATACTGTAGCATTTGATTTCAACCGGTATATTCGGAGCCGCGGTATAATAATCATTAGTTAAACAGCTATCTCCTCCATAAAATTTCCAACCCACTTCTTCATTACAGTCTGGAGGATTGGTGGCACCATTGTCGCAATTTGAGGTTGCTAATTGTAATTTTACACTTGTTCCTTCAGGCTGTGTTCCCTGCCACATTATTGAGTTATAGGCTACTCCTCCAGTTAAACAATATCCTACAGTTATTCCCGTATTAAAAGTGGATGACTCCAGCCAGCCAGAAGATTTGTACCCCGAACTGCAAGAACTATTTAAACAATATCCTGGAAAACACTCGGCACATTCTCCATTTTCACAGCTACAAGCGCATCCGCTCTCTTTTTTGCAGGTAAAGGTTTGGGCTTCAACCGGAATTATTGAAGAACATTCATCTGCGCTGTCGCAAACCTTTGCCCAATAATTATTAGTGGCATTCGTGCAAGAAGGGCAAGAATAAGAGGCCGAGGGATTGGTAGTTGAACTGCTTGTTGATACTGTCCAACAATTGGAAGTTCCTCCTGGCGCACAATTAGTACAATTACTATCCTTACAAATATATAATTTAATTACATCTCCACATTGGTTTGGGTCAGAAGCCACAGAAGTAAAAGAAACTGAAGACCCGCCGCCTTGAGGATCCGGCGAATCGGAAACCGAAGTGATGGTAGGAGCTTGTTCGGTATCACAAGCGCTATTACAGCAAAAACCTCCGTAACACTCGGTGCACCCTCCATTTTCACAGCTACAGGAACAGCCATTTTCTTTTTTGCAAGTAAAGGAACCTCCCGAAACTATCCGAGAACAATTATTACTTACATCGCAAATTCTCGCCCAATAATTATTACTAGCTGAATATGTACAAGAAGTACAGGCTTTTGTAGCAGTTACGCTCAAATAAGGAGATGAAAAAGGACCGGCAGGTGAAATATACCAGTAACTCGGGTTTGCCGGATCGCATTTAGTATAAGAAGGGTTGGAACAAATATATAAATAAATATTGTCGTTTTGGGGATCGCTGGCGCCAGAAGCGGTGAAGGTAATATTCAAACCTCCCCGTTGCGGGTCGGGCGAATCAGCAATTGAGGTAATAACGGGCATGGTACCGGGCCTCCAATTAGTCTTGGCTATGTAGCTCGTTTGGTCATGATCAAACTTTACCCAACCAATATTTTCACCCCACGCATAACCCGCGAAATTGCCCGAGCTATCAATAGTCACCTGAGAATTACTGGGATGAAAATTAACCCAACCGATATTCTCTCCCCAAGCGTAGCCGGAAAGATTGCCATAACCATCGTTCAGAACACCCCAGTTAGTAGCTGAAGTATTATCTGCTCCGGGAATTCCATCATAATCAAGATTCACCCAGCCAATATTTTCCCCCCATACATAACCAACGAGGCCGTAATCATATACCGTTACTCCTCCATTTGTAGGACGAAAATTCTTCCAGCCGGTATTTTCTCCCCAGACCCATTTAGTATCTCCGCTGAAATCCGAGTTAAGCAAACTGAAAGAAGCTGATTCAGTACTCCACAATCCTTCATTGCCTTCGGCATCCCAGAATTTAATTCGCCAGTAGTAAGTAACGCCCATCAAAAGATCATCTCCTATATAAGAAATGTCGGCACAGCGATTGCCTTGAGTACAGTTTGTCATTGAGGTACCGGAAGCACCCGAATCCCACATCATCGTTCCATTAAAATCAGATGCCGTATTAACCTGAATCCGGTATTTGTTGGCAATATCGTTTAGCTGAGGGTCATGATAAATAGCTGAAAATTCGGGGGTCGCGTCTGTTATATTGGTAGGATTGGTTTGTCCTTCGCAAAAAAGCGAAGTGGGTTCGGTTGGGGTAAGGGAAGGTCTCCAACTGGTTTTGGGCGTATAATTTGTTTGGCTGTGATTAAAATTTATCCATCCAACATTTTCTGCCCAAGCATAACCGGAAAAATTACCACTATCATCTATAACTACCTGGGAATGGGTCGGATGAAAATTAATCCAGCCGACATTTTCTCCCCAGGCGTATCCTGAGAGGTTGCCGTTTCCGTCATTAACCACTCCCCAGTTGGTGGCTGTGGTATTTTCTGCTCCGGGATTTCCGTCATAGTCCAGTTTTATCCAGCCGATATTTTCTGCCCAGAGGTAGCCGGTGAGGCCGCCGTTGCTTACTTCCACCCCGCCATTGGTCGGTTGGAAATTCTTCCAGCCTGTATTTTCTCCCCAGGCCCATTTGTGGTCGCCTTCAAAATTTGGCGAAGCCAAAACTATTTGAGGCAAAATAAAAAACAGGGAAAAAAATAAGAAAGATATTAAAATAAAATTAAATTTTTTCTCGCAACCCGACATTATATTATTTTACCTTAAAAAAATTATTTCGTCATATAAGCCGAGGCAGGACCCTTCTCGACTTGTTTTATCATCCCAAGCTTTTTAAGTTTTTGCAGATGAAGTTGAGCGGTTCTTCTGGGACATTTTAATATATCCATAACATCTTTTACGGTTATTTTTCCAATTTGATCAAGAAAATCCAAAATTTCCATTTGTTCTTTACTCAGAAAAATTTGGGAACCGATATTTTTATTTATTTTTCTACGAGAAAGAGCGACAACCATGTTTCTCACGTTATCTATTTCCTCTTTAAATCCTTTTACAAAATATTCTAACCAAGGAGTAAAATCTGTTCTTCTTTCTTTATAATTTTTTCCGACATTAATTGCTTTATAATACGACTGCCTATCGCGATTATAATAATCCTCTAGCGCGAAAAGACGACGAAAATCATAACCCAGCTTGTATAATATTAAAGTTGCCAAAGTTCTGGCAGTCCGGCCGTTACCATCTGCGAATGGATGGACAGCGGCTATCTCCTGATGGACAATCCCAGCCACAATTATCGGATTAATTTCTTTTTTTTCGCTTTCAGCTATCCACATAAGAAGATTTTTACAAAGTTCGGGTACTTTATTGGCTTCCGGTCCCGTATATATAATCTCGTCCGGAAATCCCGGACGCCGCTTTACCACATAAACGCGGCTCTTCCGATAATGGCCGCACTGCTCCTTAGAAATAGTTTTGTATGTTACTAATTTATGGATATTAAGCAAAACTTTTTCAGTAATCGGTTGTTTTGCTTTAACTATTTTTTCTATATATTTCAAAACTTTAAGGTAATTTTGCACCTCGTAAATATCTCTTTGCGGTGCGTCTATTTTTTTATGAATTAATAATGCCTCTACTTGATTGATATTTAATCTATTACCCTCTATAGCAGTAGAACTATGTGTTATTCTTATCAAGGCCTGACGTCTTAATTTTAATTCCTGTTGAGGTAAAATTTTGGCGCGCTCAATAACCGCTTTGGATTCTGCAATTGCGGTTAACATCTGCACTATTGAATTTGTGAGTTTATATTTTGGATTAAACATATTTATATTAATTATAGCGGGGCGGCGTACCGCCCAATATACTGAGCATTGTTCTCATTATAACTCCGCTCTAACAATCGCGCAATAATCGCGCAGAAATTATACGATTCATTGATTTTAATATATCAAAACCCATCCTAAATCAATTTTGGAGCGCCGAGCAAAATAAACGAAGCGAAACGCAATAAAAATACAGGGGTACGACCCCTGTAAATCTTTTAAATTAATATTCTAGTTTTATGCCCAATTTATCGGCAATCTGATGAAACCACTTTTCATGCCGGTCAACTTTATGCGAAAGCATTACCATTTCTTGGAAAAAAGCATCTGCTTTCTTGGCGTAAGCATCAACAGCTGTCTGAAGATTTAAAAAATCCTCTTTTGTTACAAGATTAGAAACCATTTCTTTCATTTCTTCTCTTGTCGCAAAAACATCAATTAATTTTTGGATGTCTCTATCTTCAAGCATATTCTAATTTTATTATATTCTTTCAAAAATTGATGTCAAATTTATAAGGATTCCAAGTTATGAGTCCCAAGTTATGGGTTATGAGTTCCAAGCTATAAGCTCCAAGTTTCAAGACCGAATTTTAGCTTAAATAATAAACTTGGGAAATAGAGATTGTAGTATAAAAAAAACGGAGGCCTGGCCACTGTTTTATTCCGAAATAAAATCTTCAAAAATTTCTTGTTTATGCTTTATCCAACTTTCCACAAAATTCTGACAATTTTTCTCTCCCATAATAATTTTAAAAATAGGTTCTCTTTCGGTTAAAGAAGGAAAATTCTTTTTCCCAATATAATCTTGATAACTTGACCATTTATAATTCTCCAAGAACTTAATCACTTTCTTTGGATTTTTTATTCCCCCATCTTTCCATTTCGGTTCAATTAAGGAAATCGGATTGGTGTGGATATATACAAATACTGTTTTTAGCTGCTCATTATTTTTAATACGAACCGCTTTAAATCTAGATTGAAAAAGATGGCCTTTTCTGGCATATTTTTTATTAAAATAAGCGGCGTAGCCAGCGCCGAATTTCCGCATAAAATTAGTAACTCCCTTATCCTTAAGTTGTTTTATCAATAGGTGAATATGATTCGGCATAAAACAAAAAGTCAAAATATTAACTAAAAGATCCCTACTATCAGAGAACTGTTCTCTGTTAAGTTTCTTTTCTTTTAGACGGGCTTTTCTTCTTTCTCTAATTATAACAGGGTTTGTTGTATTAAACTCGTAAATAGAAAAAATTGCTCTAAAATAATCGTCTTTATCTTTAAAAATATCTATATCTCCCACGCCGCGGAGAATTATGTGATAAATTTCGTTATTGATTAATTCTGGTCTTTTAAGCGGCATAAATTAAATAAAGCTAAAGATTTGCAGAGAACAGTTCTCTGCTTTTTATTATAGCAAAGGGAAGAAAAAATACTAACTATTAGCCCGCTGTATTCTCTTAAAATGTTTTTGAGTAAACAGTTCTCTGATTAATGTTCAATCTGGCGTTTGAGAAGGGTATCAGAGAACTGTTCTCTGATTAATCTATCTGTTTTGAGAGATTTTATATTAAACTAGCGCCGAGCGGAACGAACAAAGGCCCAGCTTCGCGGGGCCGAAGCCCAACTTAGCCGAGCGGAGCGAGGCGCTTAAAAAAACAGAGAACTGTTCTCTGCAATTTTGAAAATGCTAAACTCAGGAGGTCTGACCTCCGAAAATTCTATATAACATTCCAACATTCTCAAGAATGTTGGAATGTTGTTTGTATAATGGGGAGAATAGGGTGCTAAAGTTTTTGCCTGCCGAGTGAAGCGAGGCGATTAAAATACAATTAAATTTCACGAAGAACGGTTCTTTGTAAAAACTTTGCATAGGAGTATTTATTTTTATCTATTTTTCTTATTATCCTTTTAAATTTTTATATTTTCATTCAATTAACAGAGTATATTCTTCATTTAAATTACTGTAATTTATGGTACCACGAAAACCGTAGTCAGAAACTCCCCCAATAATATAAATTTTATCATTCGCTAATCCCCCAACAATACCTGCTCGAGCTTCTGACATTGAAAGACGGTTGATCCATTTATTAAAATTTACATTGTATTCTTCATTATTTTGAAAAAAAATTATTTTTTCATTAAATGATTTTTCTGAATTTTCTTCTAAACTATATCCTCCAATTACATAAATTTTATTATTCAATGATACAGCTACGGCAGCTGTTCTCGGTGTCGGCATTGGAGATAAACTAGTCCAAACGTCTGTCTCGGGGTCATATACTTCGTTTTTATTTGTAATACCATCGTTTGCCCATCCGCCAATAACATATATTTTGTTATTGATTACAGAAAACACAGGTCGCGAACGAGCAGTCGGCATTGGTTTTCTTACTGTCCATTTATCTATAAGAGGATCATACATTTCATTCGTATATTTAAATTTTAGTAGATTACCATCGCCTCCCCCTATTACATAAATTTTATTATTAACTACGCCAATCGCTGGAACAGCACGAGGGGTTGGCATTGAAGTCAAAACGGTCCAGTTGTTTGTTTTTAGGTCGTAGCATTCATTTAACGAGAGAATATTATTGTCTTTATCGACTCCTCCGATTACATAAATTTTACCGTCAACCACTGCCGCAACTGCGCCAGAGCGAGATTTTGGCATCGGCGTTAAAGTGTCCCAAGTATTTGTTTCCGGGTCATATCTTTCATTCACTGAAAATTGACCGAGGCCACTATACCCCCCTATCACATAAATTTTACCGTCAACCACTGCCGACGCCGCACCCGAACGAGGCGTCGGCATTGAAAATTTAACAGCCCAATTTTCATTGACTAAAAAATTAGAATTATTCTCAGAATTTTCGGTAATTAAAAACTCAGAATTATTTTTAGAATTAGAATTTTCTTCTCTTGGGACGCCGTAATTTTCAGTAGAAGAATTATTTTTAATAAACTTTAACGAAAGACTAATTAAAATAGCTGCTATAAAAATAAAAATGAGAAATTTTCCTGTTTTTTTAAATAAAATAATCATATGTTTGCAAGGCACCGGCTCCAGAGAACCGCCATTTCTTTGAATTAGCGGAGAACAAACCTCCGCTAACTTTCTGTATCAAATTAAATATTAGCAGCCTAATTTCTCCCCCAAACCCATTTGTTATCGCCTTCAAAATTTGGCGAAGCTAAAACTATTTGGGGTAAAATAAAAAATAAAAGAAATATTAAAAAAATATTTCCTAAAAAAGGCGCTAAGGTAAAATCGATTTTTTTCCTACGGCTAAACATTATATTATTTTAATACA